>Ga0307515_10000281_pt1 | contig 125306 bp, 112 predicted proteins | sample 17_EM_MG_FD_194513 | JGI IMG/M metagenome (GOLD analysis project Ga0307515, IMG submission 194513) | Populus trichocarpa ectomycorrhiza microbial communities from riparian zone in the Pacific Northwest, United States - 17_EM | ecosystem: Host-associated > Plants > Roots > Unclassified...
AGATCTGAGGACTGGTGATGATCGGACAATGGAACTACGGCACCGGCCGCCGCAAGAGCTCGGTGGCACGGGTCTTCATCAAGAAGGGCACCGGCCAGATCGTCATCAACGGCAAGACCGTCGATGAATACTTCGGCCGTCAGACCTCGATCATGATCGTCAAGCAGCCGCTGCTGCTGACGGCCAATGACGCGGCCTTCGACATCAAGATCAACGTGCACGGCGGCGGTGAATCCGGCCAGGCCGGCGCGGTGCGCCACGGCATCACGCGGGCGCTGATCGACTACGACGCGGCGCTCAAGCCCGACCTGAGCCGTGCCGGCTTCGTGACGCGCGACGCGCGTGAAGTCGAGCGCAAGAAGGTCGGTCTGCACGGCGCACGCCGTCGGAAGCAGTTCAGCAAGCGCTAAAGCGCTTCAGCGCGGGTTCGCCCATGCGCTGGAAACTGTTGCGCCGTCGGCTCTCGGTGAGTGCACCGAGGATGATTGTTCGCAGCCACCTGCCCTGGCCTCTGCGCTGGGCGGTGGCTGCTGTCGTTCTGGGGTTCTCCGCGGCCATCGCCCTGTGGGCCTTCGAGTTCGGCAAGGACATCGCCGGGCTCGACCATGGCGCGAAGGACGAACTGACGCGGCTGCGCGCCGAGGTCGCCAAGTTGCGCAGCGACGGCGAGCGTGCCAGCTCGGTGGCCAACACCGCCGAAAGCCTGCTCAAGACCGAGCGCGCGGCGCAGGAGCGCCTGGTGCAGCAGCTGCGCCAGATCGAAGCCGAGAAGCAATCGCTGCAAGCCGACCTGGGCTTCTTCGAACGGCTGCTGCCGGCCAGCGGCGAAGGGCTGCAGCTGCGCGGCCTGCAGGCCGAGGCGCAGACGCCCGGCGAGCTGCGCTACCAGCTGCTGATCATGCAGAACGGCAAGGGCGCGGCCGAGTTCAGCGGCCGCTACGACCTGCTGCTGAGCGGCTGGCTCGCCGGCAAGCCGTGGACGATGTCCTTGCCGGGCGGCCCGAAGCCGCTGCAGATGCGCCAGTACGCCCGCGTCGAAGGCATGCTCGACCACCCGGCCGATGCCGTGATAAAAACGGTGCAGGCCAGGGTGATCGACAGCCAGGGCGCCGTGCGCGCCTCGCAGACCGTGAAGTTCTAGCGGCGGCTGACCAGGAGCGACAGCGACATGTGGTTTGCGAAGAAGAAACAGCCGCCGATCCGCAGCCTCGTCGGCGAAGGCATGGTGGTGCACGGCGAGTTGCGTTTCGTCGAAGGCCTGCGTATCGACGGCGAGGTGCATGGCGACGTGGTCGCGATGGGCGACGCACGCAGCATCCTCGTCATCAGCGAAAATGCCCGCGTACATGGCAAGGTGAAGGCCAGCCATGTGATCATCAACGGCGAGGTCAAGGGTCCAGTGGTTTCCGACGACCTGCTCGAACTGCAACCCAAGGCGCGCGTCGAAGGCGATGTGCGTTACGAAGTCCTCGAAATGCACCCCGGGGCAATGATCGACGGTGAATTGAAGCCCTTGAAGAGCGCCGAAAAGCCGTCACTTAAACTGGCAGCGTCGAACGACGTCTGACCCTGGAGAAATCATGAACGCGATGGCCGAACCGATCCATGCCCCGGCTGATGAAATGCCGCCGCCGCTGGTCTTTACCGACAGTGCGGCCGACAAGGTCAAGCAGCTCGTCGACGAAGAAGGCAACCCCGAGCTGAAGCTGCGCGTCTTCGTACAAGGCGGCGGCTGCTCGGGCTTCCAGTACGGCTTCACCTTCGACGAGGTGATCAACGACGACGACACGCAGATGACGAAGAACGGCGTCACGCTGCTGATCGACGCGATGAGCCTGCAGTACCTGGGCGGCGCCGAGATCGACTACAAGGAAGATCTGCAGGGCGCGCAGTTCGTGATCAAGAATCCGAACGCCACGACGACCTGCGGCTGCGGATCCTCGTTCTCGGCTTGATGTTCAGCTAGGCCGGGTACAAGGCACCCAGCACGCGCGGCCCCCGCGCGCCGGTAACCGAGACCCGGTTGCCGGCGCGTTTGTCCTTGTAGGCCCAGGCCAGCCACGCGAAGGCCAGCGCTTCGACCTGGTCCGGCGGCACGCCGGCCGCGGCCGTGCTCTGCACCGACAGGCCCGGCCGCAGCGCGGCCAGGCGCTTCATCAGGTGCGCATTGAATGCGCCGCCGCCGCAGACCAGCAGCGATGACGTGGCCGGCGCGTGCTGCGCCAGCGCGTCGACGGCGCCGCGCGCCGTCAGCTCGGCCAGTGTCGCCATCACGTCTTCAGCGGCCAGCCCGGCGGGCAGGCGGGCATTCAGCCAGTCGGCGTTGAACAGGTCGCGCCCGGTGCTCTTTGGCGGCAGCCGTGCGAAGAAGGGTTCGGCCAGCAGCGCGGCCAGCAGCGCGGCGTTCACACGGCCGCTGGCGGCCCAGGCGCCGCCGTCGTCGTAGGGCCGGCCGCGGTGGCGCTGGCACCAGTGGTCCATCAGCCCGTTCGCAGGGCCGCAGTCGAAGCCTCTGACGTCGCCGCGCGCCGGCAGCAGCGTCAGGTTGGCGATGCCGCCGAGGTTCAGCACCGCCACGTCGGCATGCGCCTGCGCGAAGCGTTCGGCGTGGAAGGCCGGCACCAGCGGCGCGCCTTCGCCGCCGGCTGCGACATCGCGGCTGCGGAAGTCGCAGACCACGTCGATGCCGCTCAGCTCGGCGAGCAAGGCGCCATTCAGCAATTGCAGCGTGTAGCCGGTGGCGTCGAATTCCCGCGGCCGGTGGCGCACGGTCTGGCCATGGGCGCCGATCGCGGCCACGTCCTTGGCCACGCAGCCGGCCGCAGCGACCAGTTGCTGCGCGGCCTGCGCGTAGACGCCGGCCAAGGCGTTGGCGGCCAGCGCGGCGCGGTGCAGTTCGTCCGGGCCGCTGCGGTTCAGCGCCAGCAGCTCGTCGTGCAGCGCCGCGGAAAAGGGCAGGTGGACATGGGCGCGGGTTTCGGTGCGCGCGGCCGAGAAGTCGGCCAGTACGGCATCGACGCCATCGAGCGATGTACCCGACATCAGCCCGATATATAGCGCCACGGTGGCAGCGCCGTTATTCGGCCTGGCCGCGCACGCCGACCAGCGTTTCGGCGATCTCGAGCTTGGCTTGCAGGCCCTTGGCGGCCTCGGCAAAGCGCAGGCGCGACGCCGGGTCCAGCGTGATCGCCTCGGAAGCCTTGGCGACCTGGATCGGATCCTGGTGCTGGCCGTGCACGCGGAATTCGAAGTGCAGGTGCGGGCCGGTGCTCCAGCCCGTCATCCCGACGGCGCCGATGCGCTGGCCCTGGTCGACATGCTGGCCCTTCTTGACGTCGGCGCGGCTCAGGTGCGCGTACACGGTGGCGCGGTCGCCGGCGTGCTGCACCTGGATGACGTTGCCATAGCCGTTCTGCCAGCCGGAGAAGGCCACCGTGCCTTCGCCGACGCTGCGCACCGGCGTGCCGATGGGGGCGCTGTAGTCGACGCCCAGATGCTGGCGCCAGTTCTGCAGGATCGGGTGGAAGCGCATCGCGAAGCCCGAGGTCACGCGCGAGAACTCCATCGGGCTGGCCAGAAAGGCGCGGCGTTTGCTGCTGCCGTCGGGGCCGAAGTAGCCGCTCTTGCCGCTTTCGCCGCCGAACCACAGGGCCTGGTGGGCGCGGCCGTTGTTGACGAACTCGGCGGCGATCACGCGGCCGGCGCCTTCGTTCCAGGCGATGACCTCGCCGTCGGCGGTGAGCGCTTCGTAGACGACGCTGAAGGTGTCGCCCTTCTTCAGCTCGCGGTGGAAGTCGATCTCGGTCGAGAAGATCTCGGCCAGCTGCGCAGCCACGGCGTCGGGCAGCAGCGCCTCGTCGGTAGCGGCGAACAGCGAACTGCGGATGGTGCCGCTGCCCAGGCGCACCTGGGTGGCCAGCGGCTGCGTTTCGAGGCGGGCCAGCCAGCGCCCGTCGGTGCGCGACACGGTCATGCGGGTGAAGTGGGTCTTCACCAGTTCGGGTCGGTCGGCCGGGTAGCGTGCGACCAGCTCGGCCAGCGCGCCGCTTTCCGAGGTGCGCACCTGCACCATCTTGCCGCCGCGGCCGGCGAGCAGCTTGCGCGCCGTGGCGTCGCTGCGCAGGAAGGCGGCGGCCGATGCATCGCTGACGCCGAGCCGGGCCAGCAGCGCTTCGGGCGTGTCGGTACCGCGCGTGATGTCGTTGCGCAGCAGCGAAAGCGGCTGGTCGGCCAGCGCTTCGAGCTGAGAGTCCAGGTTCTCGGGCGAGACCGATTCGGTGATCAGGCGTTGCGGCAGCAGCGCGGCATCAGGCGCCAGCGGCGCGATGCCGAAGGCCGTGACGGCAAAGCCGCCGAGCATCACGATCACCGCCGCGACGATGCCGCGGTGGTGATGCATGCTGAAGTCCTGGGCTCGCCGCAGCCAGCCTGCCGAAGTGGAATCCAATCCCGCTGATCCGATAAAAGGTCTGTCTATGAGAGGTAGCGCACCGTTGGCTTCGCGGGTGTCCACTAGAATTTCGCGCCCATCGGAGCCTGGGCATGAGCGACCGAGTATATCGGACACCTCTTTGCGAACTGTTCCGAGAAACCCCGGAAAAACCAGCCATGTCTGCGACTCACGCGGCCCCGCCGCACCCCATCACCGACCGCGTCCGCGAGGCCTTGGCCGTCTCGCTGCGCGGCTGCGACGAACTGCTGCCCGAGTCGGAGTGGCTGGCCAAGCTGGCCCGGTCGCAGGCGACCGGCGCGCCGCTGCGCATCAAGCTGGGCCTGGATCCGACCGCTCCTGACATCCACATCGGCCATACGGTGGTGCTGAACAAGATGCGCCAGCTGCAGGACCTGGGCCATACCGTGATATTTCTCATCGGCGACTTCACGTCGACGATCGGCGACCCGTCCGGCCGCAACAGCACGCGCCCGCCGCTGACGCGCGAGCAGATCGAAGCCAACGCGCAGACCTACTACCGCCAGGCCAGCCTGGTGCTCGATCCGGGCAAGACCGAGATCCGCTACAACAGCGAATGGAGCGACGCGCTGGGCGCGCGCGGCATGATCCAGCTGGCCGCCAAGTACACGCTGGCGCGCATGCTCGAGCGCGACGACTTTACGAAGCGTTTCAAAGCCGGTAACCCGATCTCCATCCACGAGCTGCTGTACCCGCTGATGCAGGGCTACGACTCGGTGGCGCTGAAGAGCGACCTCGAACTCGGCGGCACCGACCAGAAGTTCAACCTGCTGGTCGGCCGCGCGCTGCAAAGCGAATACGGCCAGGAGCCGCAGTGCATCCTGACGATGCCGCTGCTCGAAGGCCTGGACGGCGTCGAGAAGATGTCCAAGAGCAAGGGCAACTACATCGGCATCACCGACGCGCCGGAGCAGATGTTCGCCAAGGTGCTGTCGATCAGCGACACGCTGATGTGGAAGTGGTTCACGCTGCTGTCGTTCCGGCCTGAAAGCGAGGTCGCGGCGCTGAAGCGCGAGGTCGAGGCCGGCCGCAACCCGAAGGACGCGAAGGTCATGCTGGCCAAGGAGATCACGGCGCGCTTCCACAGCGCCGCGGCAGCCGACGCCGCCGAGCAGGACTTCCAGCGCCGCGCCAGCGGCGGCGTGCCCGACGAGATTCCCGAAGTCGCGCTGGCCGGCGCGCCGCTGGCGATCGGTGCGCTGCTGAAGCAGGCCGGGCTGGCACCGTCGACCAGCGAAGCGCTGCGCCTGGTGGAGCAGGGCGGCGTGCGCATCGACGGCGCCGCCGTCTCCGACAAGGGGCTGAAGGTGGCGGCAGGCACCTTCGTCGTGCAGGTCGGCAAGCGCAAGTTCGCGCGCGTGACGCTGACAACGTAAGTGCAGGTCCGCACCTACCTCAAGCTGTCGATCGCGGTGGCGCTGGCCACCATCGTGCTGAAGTTCGGTGCCTGGTGGGTCAGCGGCAGCGTCGGCCTGCTGTCCGACGCCTTGGAGTCGCTGGTCAACCTGGCCGGCGCGATGTTCGCGCTGGCGATGGTGACGATCGCCGCGCGGCCGCCCGACGACGACCACCCCTACGGCCACCACAAGGCCGAATACTTCTCCAGCGGCTTCGAAGGCGTGTTGATCTTCGCCGCCGCACTGGCCATCGTCTGGGCAGCGGTGCAGCGCTGGTTCGACCCGCAGCCGCTGGAAGCGGTGGGGCTGGGCATCGCGCTGTCGGTCGTCAGCTCGGGCATGAACGGCGTGCTGGCGTGGTCGATGCTGCGCAAGGCGCGCGCCGCGCGCTCGATGGCGCTGGAAGCCGATGCACGCCACCTGTACACGGATGTCTGGACCTCCGTCGGCGTCGTCGTCGGCCTGTTCGGCGTGCTGGCCACGGGCTGGCTGTGGCTGGACCCGGTGATCGCCATCGCCGTGGCGCTGAACATCCTGCGCGAAGGCGCGCTGCTGGTCTGGCGCTCGACCGAAGGCCTGATGGACCAGGCGCTCGAGCCGGCGGTGATGGCCGAGATCGAGAAGACGCTGGAAGGCTTTCGCCACCCGACGATCCGCTTCGACCACGTCGCCACGCGGCGTGCCGGCCAGCGCCGCTTCGTCGACCTGCACATGCACATGCCGGCCGGCTGGACGCTGGGCCGCGCGGCTGCATTGCGCGCATCGGTGGAGCAGGCGCTGATGAGCGCGGTGCCGGGGCTTCGCGCCAGCATCCAGCTGCTGCCGATGGACGTGGAAGCGCACTTCGACGACCCGAAGGACTTGTTGTGATCGCCCTGGTGCAGCGGGTCTCCTCGGCAAGCGTCGAGGTCGGCGGCCAGGTGGTCGGCGCGATCGGCCGCGGCCTGCTGGTACTGGTCTGCGCCGAGCCGGGCGACAGCGAGGCTCAGGCCGCCAAGCTCGTCGACAAGCTGCTGAAGCTGCGGATCTTTTCGGACGACGCCGGCAAGATGAACCGCAGCGTGCAGGACGTTGCCGGTGGCCTGCTCGTGATTTCGCAGTTCACGCTGGCGGCAGACACCGCCAGTGGCAACCGGCCCGGCTTCAGCGGCGCGGCGCCGGCCGAGCAAGGCCGGCGGCTCTACGAAGACGTGCTGCGGCTGGCCCGCGAAAGACACACGCCGGTCGAAGCCGGCGTGTTCGGTGCGGACATGCAGGTCGCGCTGGTCAACGACGGACCGGTGACGATCCCGTTGCGGATCGCCTGAATCTCAGTCGGCGTACTGCCCGGCAGCCTTGATCGCCGGGCCCCACTTGTTGATCTCGGACTCGACGAACTTCTTGTGTTCGGCGCCGCTCAGGCGGCCGTCGGTGACGATCACCGCACCCAGCGCTTCTTCGCGCTTGATGAACTCCGGGTCCTTCAGCGCGGCGCGCAGCGCGGCGTTGACCTGGTCGACGATGGCCTTCGGCGTGCCCTTGGGCGCGTACATGCCGTGCCAGATCGTGACGTTGAAGCCCTTCAGCCCCGATTCGTCCAGCGTCGGCAGCTTGGCCAGCGCCGGCGTCGTCAGGTGCTTCATCGTCGTCACCGCGAAGGCCTTGATCTTGCCCGACTCGATCTGGCTGGTGGTGTTGGTGGTCTGGTCGCACATGATGTCGACCTGGCCGCCGAGCAGGTCGGTCATCGCCGGCGCCGTACCCTTGTACGGCACGGTCGTCATGTCCACGCCCATCGCCTGCTGGAACAGCAGGCCGCACAGGTGCGATGCGGCGCCGAGGCCGGCGTTGGCGAGGTTGATCTTGCCCTTGTTGGCGTTGATCCAGGTGCGCAGTTCGGCGAAGTTGTTCGCCGGCAGCGTGGAGCGGCCGACCAGCGTCATCGGCACTTCGTTGACCAGACCGATGTACTCGAAGTCTTCCAGCGTCTTGTACGGCATGTTGCGGTACAGCGCCGGCGACGTCGCCATGCCGATGTGGTGCAGCAGCAGCGTGTAGCCGTCGGGGTTGGCCTTGGCCACCTTGGCCGCGCCCAGCGTGCCGCCGGCACCGCCGACGTTTTCGATCACGACGGTCTGGTTGTTCAGACCTTTGCGCAGCACCTCGGCCAGGTCGCGTGCCACCTTGTCGGTGGGGCCGCCGGCGGCGAAAGGCACGACCAGCGTGACCGGCTTGTCGGGGTAGGCGGCAGCAGCGGCGCCGGCCAGCGTTGCGGCGGCCACGGCAATGATCAGCTTCTTCATGGTCTTGTCTCCAATACGGTCCATTCCAGCAGGTGAGCATCGTAGGCGCAGGCGCTCGGGCGTGCGCCGCGGAAACTACGTAGCGGCGCCGTGCCGCCCCTCAACCGAGGTGGGCCGCGAGCACGCGCGCCACATGCAACGCGTCGCGCCCGGCGCCGTCGGCGATCTGGTGCCGGCAGCTCGTGCCGTCGGCCACGATGATGGCGTCGGGCGCGGCACGCACCGCCGGCAGCAGCGACAGCTCGGCCATCTGCATCGAGACGGCATGGTGCTCGGCCTCGAAGCCGAAGCTGCCGGCCATGCCGCAGCAGGAGCTTTCGATCAGCTCCGGCCGGGCGCCCGGAATCAGCTTCAGCACGTCGAGCACCGGCTGCACCGCGGCAAAGGCCTTCTGGTGGCAATGCCCATGCACGCGCATCGCCTGCGTCGCGGGCTTGAACGTCGGCGCGAAGCGGCCGGCCTGCGCTTCGCGCGCGATGAACTCTTCCAGCAGCAACGCCGCGCCGGCCAGCCGCTGCGCGCCATCGCCCAGGCCCATGACGAGCATCTCGTCGCGCATCGTCAGCAGGCACGACGGTTCGAGCCCGACAACGGCGAGGCCACGGTCGGCGAAAGGTAGCAAGGCGTCGAGCAACTCACGCGCCCTGGCCTTGGCGGCGTCGGCCATGCCGGCGGCCAGCAGCGGGCGGCCGCAGCAGAAGTGGCTGCCGGGCTTGCGCGGCACGTGCACCGTGTAGCCGGCGGCTTGCAGCACCCGCACCGCGTCGCTGGCGTTCTCGGTTTCGAAGCTGCCGTTGAAGGTGTCGACGAACAGCACCACGGCTTTGCTCGCGGCCAGCGCCTCTTCGCGGCTGGCGAGCTTCGGCGCCGTGGCCCAGAAGGTGTCGCTGCGGAACTTCGGTAGCGAACGTTTCGCCGACAGCCCCAGCCAGCGTTCGGTCAGCGCCGCTGCGCCCGGCAGCCGGTCGCGCAGGTTGAAGAGCGCCGGCATCCGGCTCGCCCAATGCACGTAGTCGGGCAGCCGCGCGATCAGCCTGTCCTTCAACGAATAGCCGTGGCGCGCGCGGTGCTGCGCCGTCCATTCGAGCTTCATCTTCGCCATGTCGACGCCGGTCGGGCAATCGCGCTTGCAGCCTTTGCAGCCGACGCACAGGGCAAGAGTTTCGGCCACGGCGTCGGACGTGAAAGCGTCGTCGCCGAACTGGCCCGACAAGGCCAGCCGCAGCGTGTTCGCGCGGCCGCGCGTCAGGTGCTGCTCGTCGCGCGTGACGCGGTAGCTCGGGCACATGGTGCCGGCGTCGAACTTGCGGCAGTGGCCGTTGTTGTTGCACATCTCCACGGCCTTGGCCAGGCCGCCGGTGCTGTCGCCGCCAGTGCCGGGTGCGGTGGTGACTTCGGTCACCGGGTCGGCTTGCACGTTCCAGGCCGACCAGTCGAACACCGGCGTCAGCGTGATGCGCTTGTAGGGCCGCGGCGCTTCGGGCGGTGCGAAGCGGAACAGCGACACGTCGTCCATCTTCGGCGCGTCGATGATCTTGCCGGGGTTGAACAGGTTCGCCGGGTCGAGCTCGTTCTTGATGGCGCGGAAGGCTTCGTTAAGCTTCGCGCCGAACTGCCATTCGATCCACTCGCCGCGGCACAGGCCGTCGCCGTGCTCGCCGCTGTAGGCGCCCTTGAACCGGCGCACCAGCACCGCGGCTTCCTCGGCCACGGCCCGCATCTTCGCCGCGCCATCGCGGCGCATGTCGAGGATGGGCCGCACGTGCAGCGTGCCCACCGACGCATGCGCGTACCAGGTGCCGCGGCTGCCGTACCTGGCGAAGACTTCGGTCAGCGCGTCGGTGTACTCGGCCAGGTGCTGCAGCGGCACGGCGCAGTCTTCGATGAAGCTGACCGGCTTGCCGTCGCCCTTCAGGCTCATCATGATGTTGAGTCCTGCCTTGCGCACCTCCCACAGGTTCTTCTGTCGCGCGTCGTCGGGCATCGGGACCACGCTGCCGGGCAGGCCCAGGTCGCCCATCAGCTCGGTCAGTTGCTGCAGCTTGGGCAGGATCGCGGCCTTGCTGTCGCCGCAGAACTCCACCAGCAGGATCGCCGCCGGGCGGCCGATCAACGCCGTCTCTATCGTCGACTTGAACGCCGGGTTGGCCAGGCTCAGCTCGATCATCGTGCGGTCGACCAGCTCCACCGCCGTCGGCACCAGCTTGACGATGTGCTGGGCCGCATCCATCGCCTGGCGGAAGCTCGGGAAGTTCACCACGCCCAGCACCTTGGCGCGCGGCAGTTCGCTGAGCTTCAGCGTCAGCGTGCGCGTGAAGGCCAGCGTGCCTTCGGCGCCGACCAGCAGGTGTGCCAGGTTGACGCTGCCGTCGCGCGTGTACGGCCGCTCGTTCTGGTTGTCGAAGATGTCGAGGTTGTAGCCGGCGACACGGCGCAGCACGTGGGGCCAGTTTTCCGCGATCTCGCTGCGGTGTTCGGCCGCCAGCCGGCGCACGAAGTCGGCGATATGCGCCGCGCGGCCGGTCAGGCTGTCGACCGGGCCGAAGTCGGCCAGCGTGCCGTCGGACAGCCAGGCGCTGGCGCCCAGCACGTTGTGCACCATGTTGCCGTAGGCGATGGAGCGGCTGCCGCAGGAGTTGTTGCCGGCCATGCCGCCCAGCGTGGCCTGCGCGCTGGTCGACACGTCCACCGGGTACCACAGGCCGTGCGGCTTCAGCTGCGCGTTCAGGTGGTCGAGCACCAGTCCGGGTTCGACCATCGCGGTGCGCTGCGCCACGTTCACGTCGAGCACGCGGCGGAAGTGCTTGCTGCCGTCGACGACCAGGCAGGCGCCGGTGGTCTGCCCGCACTGGCTGGTGCCGCCGCCGCGCGGCAGCACCGGCACCTTCAGCTCGCGCGCGATGTCGATCGCGGTGGCGATGTCGCGCTCGGTGCGCGGCACGAGCACGCCCACCGGCATGATCTGGTAGATCGACGCGTCGGTGGCGTAGCGGCCGCGCGACGCGGCGTCGAACAGCACCTCGCCTTCGGTCTCGGCACGCAGGCGGCGCGCGAGTGCCTCGCAGGTTTCGTTGGGCGGCAGTTCCGTGCCCAGCGGCGCGAGTGTCGAAGCAGGTTCGAGCAGCATGGTCAGGACCGGGCGGATTCAGGATAGACATCGCCGGCACGCAGCAGCGCCAGCACGGTGTCGCGCTTGTTGTTCAGGTGCTCGACGAGCACGGCGCCCGTCGCCTTCGCGTCGCGCGCGTCCAGCGCTTCGATGATGCGTTCATGCTCCTTCACGGCGACCTTCCACTGCGCTTCGTCCTGGTTGGTGCGAAAGCGCATCGACTGCACGCGTGCGTTGATGCGCTTGTAGGTGCTGGTCAGTACCGGGTTGCGCGCGGCGGCGTTGATGGCGCTGTGGATGGCGGCGTTGATGCGGTAGTAGTTGGACAGGTCGCGCCGCGTGAAGCAGGCCAGCATCTCGTAGTGCTGGGCGCGGATCTCGGCCAGCTCGGCGTCGCTGATGCGCTGCGCCGCCAGTTCGCCCGACATCGCCTCCAGGCGGGCCAGCACCTCGAAGGTGTTCATCACGTCGGCTTCGGTCAGCTTGACGGCCACGGCACCGCGGTTCGGCAGCAGGTCGACCAGGCCTTCGACGGCGAGCAGCTTGATCGCTTCGCGCAGCGGCGTGCGCGACACGCGCAATTGCTCGCTGAGCACCCGCTCATTGAGCTTGGCGCCGGGCGGGATCAAACCCTCGACCAGCATCGCGCGCAGCCGGGTCGCAACCTGGTCGTGCAGCGCGAGCTGCGAGATTTCGATGATTTCAGCCATGATCGCTCCTCGATCACATTTTGCATGCAAAATGAAGCCACGCCAAGACGAGATGAATCCAGGGTAATCGAGGATTCATCGATGCATTTTGCATGCAAAACTGCCAAGCAAAGGACTGCCCATGCTGCAACTCGACCTGCACCCCACCGGCCGCCATTTCCTGCAGATCCCCGGCCCCAGCCCGGTGCCCGACCGCATCCTGCGGGCGATGAGCCTGCCGACCATCGATCACCGCGGCCCCGAGTTCGCGGTGCTCGGCAAGAAGGTCATCGCCGGCTTGCAGCAGGTCTTCCAGACGCGGCATCCGGTGGCCATCTACCCGGCCAGCGGTACCGGCGCCTGGGAAGCGGCGCTGGCCAACACCATGAGCCCGGGCGACGCGGTGCTGATGTTCGAGACCGGCCACTTCGCGTCGCTATGGCAGAAGATGGCCTTGCGGCTGGGCTTGAAGCCCGAGTTCCTGGCCGTGCCCGGCACCGACGCTGCCACCGGCCTGCCGTGGGCCTGGCGCCGCGGCGTGCAGGCCGAACTGATCGAACAGCGCCTGCGCGCCGACGCCGGGCACGCGATCAAGGCCGTCTGCGTCGTGCACAACGAAACCTCGACCGGCGTCACCTCCGACATCGCCGCGGTGCGGCGCGCCATCGACGCCGCCAGGCACCCGGCGCTGCTGCTCGTCGACACCATCTCGGGGCTGGCCAGCGCCGACTACCGGCACGATGAATGGGGTGTCGACGTCACCGTGTCGGGCTCGCAGAAGGGCCTGATGCTGCCGCCGGGCATCAGCTTCAACGCCTTGTCGCCGAAGGCATTGCAGGCCAGCAAGACCGCAACGCTGCCGCGCGCCTTCTGGGCCTGGGACGAGATCGTCGAGATGAACCAGGGCGGCTACTGGCCTTACACGCCGAACACGAACCTGCTGTACGGCTTGTCCGAAGCGCTGGAGATGCTGCTCGAACAAGGCCTGCCGGCGGTCTTTGCACGCCACCAGCGCTGGGCCGAAGGCGTGCGCACGGCCGTGAGCGCCTGGGGCCTGCCGATCCAGTGCGCCGATGCGGCGGTGTATTCGCCGGTGCTCACCGGCGTGGTCACGCCAGTGGGCGTGGACGCCGACGCGCTGCGGCGGCTGATCCACGAACGTTTCGACCTGTCGCTGGGTACGGGCCTGGGCAAGCTGCGCGGGCGCATGTTCCGCATCGGCCACCTCGGCGACTGCAACGACCTGACCCTGATGGCCGCGCTGTCCGGCGTCGAGATGGGCTTCAAGCTGGCCGGCGTGGCCACCGCCGGCAGCGGCGTGCTGGCGGCGATGGAATACTTCGCGGCGCATCCGCAACAGCAGTTTTTGCAGGCCGCGGCCTGAAGAGGAATACACACACCATGCAACGTCGCACCCTCATCCAGGCCGCAGCCGGCGGCGCTGCCGCGCTGGCCCTGCCCGGCGTCTTCGCGCAGGCCTGGCCGAGCGGGCCGATCCGCATCATCGTCGGCTTCCCGCCTGGCGGCGGCACCGATGCGCTGGCGCGCATCCTGTCGGCCAAGCTCACGGTGCTATGGAACCAGCAGGTCATCGTCGAAACCAAGGCCGGCGTCGCCGGCGTGCTGGCGGCCGAATACGTCGCCACGCAGCCGGCCGACGGCGCCACGCTGCTGATGGCGCACATCAACAGCCACGCGCTGGCGCCCAGCCTGCAGCCGAAGCTGAAGTACGACGTCGAACGCGACTTCACGCCGATCGTGCTGGTCGGCGTGACGCCGAACCTGCTGGTCTGCAACCAGGCGCAGCCGGCGAAGACCGTGGCCGACATCGTGGCGCTGTGCAAGGCCAAGCCAGGGCAGATCGCGTTCGGCTCGGCGGGTTCGGGCTCGGCCCAGCATCTGGCGCTGGAACTCTTCAAGCAGCGCGCCAAGGTCGACGCGATCCACGTGCCGTACAAGGGTAGTGCGCCGGTCATCACCGACCTCATTGGCGGCCAGATCCAGTACGCCTTCGAAACCATGACCGCGGCGACGCCGCACGTCCGCGGCGGCAAGCTGCTGGCCATCGCGCAGACGCGGGCCAAGCGCGCGAAGAGCTACCCCGACGTGCCGACCATGGCCGAACAAGGCTACCCCGGCTTCGAAGCCACCACCTGGTACGGCCTGGCCGGCCCCGGCAAGCTGCCGGCGCCGGTGGTGCAGAAGATGAACGAAGACGTGAACAAGGTGCTGGCGATGGCCGACGTGCAGGCCAGCCTGGACAACTACGGCGCCGAAGACGGCGGCGGCTCGAGCGCGCGCTTTGCCGAATTCATCCGCAGCGAAATCGATCTCTGGCGCAAGGTGGTGAAAGAAGGCAACGTCAAGCCGGACGCCTGAGAAGGCAAGCCGTCGCTCAGACGGCCTCCAGGCTCAGATCGATCGAGCGCTCGGCCGCGTTCAGCGCATTCGCCGTGGCGCCTTCGCGCGTGGGGAACACCCCGGGCGGGAACTCCTGCCAGGAGTCCACTTCGGGCGCGTGCGGGTGCACCTTGAAGCAGGCCTCGAACCGCGCCTGGGCGGTCAAGGCTTCGTACGGGCTGAGTTCACACCATGTGGTCGTGATGCTGTGGTCCCGGTAAGTCGAGCGAGTTGCATTCATTCTTATCCCTGAGAGCCGAGGGAAGGCTCGCCTTCAGGGTGCTCGCTCCCGCTCCGCGCCAGCCTCGGCCAAGCGCTCCCCTGCGGGCCGCAGAAAGGCCCGAAGCGCTGTAGGACAAGGCTGCGAGTTGCGGCGCCGGCGCGGCTCGTGGTTTAAAGCGGCCGTTCGAACCCCCTTTCGAGGGGGTGCGCGCCACGGGGGGCCGCGCTTAAGGACATTAATCGGGCGCGCCGGCACAGTGCCGCGCAACGCAACCCGACAGAGAACCCCGAATGAATCCGACGATGTTCCGTTGCGGCGCCGCACTCGTGCTGGCCGCCGCTGCCGCCCCGGTGCTGGCCAACTCGACCAACCAGTCCCAGACGGGCACGCCCGGGCTGATGGCCGTGGCCGTCGGTGGCCAGGGCACCGGCGGCTTCGACCAAGGCGGCGGCAGCATCTTCATCGACCCGCCGAACAGCGGCGGCTTCGGCATGTTCAGCGACGGCGGCTACCAGCAGCAGGTGGCCGGCGGCAGCTCGGTGGCCGCGAGCTACGGCTTCTCGGCGGTGCAGACCTACAGCAACCCGCCCAGTTCATACCCGTACAGCGGCAGCAGCGGCGCCAGCGCCAGCTTCGCGGCGTTGCACCTGCTCGCCACCGAGCAGGGCGCGACGACGGTGCACTTCCCCACCGCCGCCGCGCAGGCCGGCTGGAACGACCTGCTGACGATCAGCGCGCCGGGCATGAGCGGCAGCGGCGTCTTCACCTTCCAGGTCGGCGTGCACGGCACGCTTGCTGCCACCGAAGGCGGCCGCCCCGGCTTCATCATCACGCCGTACGCGAACCACGGCGTGCTGGCGCAGGACGCGCTGTTCACCGCCGCCAACCCGCACCCGATCATCGGCTCGGGCTCCAGCGCCGGCTATCAGACGCGCCAGTGGTGGCTGCCGGCCGACGGTCAGTCGGTCAGCATGACGGTCGACGAGACCGTGACCTTCTCGGTGCCGTTCACCTTCGGCCAGACCTTCTCGCTCGGCCTGTACGCCATCGCAGTAGCCGGCAACGGCAGCACCGGCGGGCCGACGACGGTGGTTTCCACCGCCAGCAGCGACTTCTCGCACACCGTGGACTGGATGGGCATCTCGGCGCTGTACGCCGGCGGCACGCCCGTGACCGGGCCGTTCACCGTGCTGTCGGCCAGCGGCACCGACTGGACGGTGTCGGCGGTGCCGGAGCCGGGCTCGGCCGCGCTGCTGTTGGCCGGTCTGGCCGTGGTGGGCCTGCTGCGTGGCCGCCGTCGCGCTTGACGCCGGCGAGGCCGCCGCACAGGCCGCTTCTATACTGCCCAGGCGCCCGCATGGCGCCTGCAGCATGGCCGGCCTGATCCGAATTGGAGCCTTCGAACTCGATACCGGCGGGCGCCGCCTGCTGATCGCCGGCCGCCCCGCCGTTTTGGGCGGCCGGGCCTTCGATCTGCTGCGCGTGCTGGTGGCCTGCGCCGAACGCCCGGTGCCCAAGGATGAGCTGCTCGACGCCGTCTGGCCCGGGCGCGATGTCGAAGAAGGCAACCTCGCCGTGCAGATATCCGCCTTGCGCAAGCTGCTGGGGCCGCAGGCCATCGCCACCGTGCCGGGGCGCGGCTACCGCTTCACGCTGGGCTGGGACGGTGCTGCCGCGCAGGCGCCACGCACCGAACCCGCCGATGCGGCGCTGCCGCGGCCCGAACACCGGCTGCCGCCGCTGCCAGGCGCGCTGCTCGGCCGCGACGCCGATCTGTGGCGCCTGCGCATCGAGCTGTCGGCCGCGCGGCTGGTCAACGTGGTCGGCGCCGGCGGCATCGGCAAGACGCGGCTGGCGCTGGCGGCGGCGCATGCCGAAGCCGGCCGCTTTCCCGACGGTGCGGCCTGGGTCGACCTGTCCGACCTGAGCGGCCGGAATGGTTCGAGCCCCGCCCCGGATGCGGCAACGCTGGCGCTGCGCATCGGCGTCGGCACCGGCGTGCAGAACGACCGTGCGCCCGACCCGGCGGCGGCGCTGGTGCAAGGCCTGCGGCCGCGCCGCATGCTGGTGGTGCTGGACAACTGCGAGCACCTGGCGGCGCCGTTGGCGGCGTTGCTGGCCGCCGCGCTGGCCGCCGCGCCGGGCGTGTTGTGGCTGGCCACGTCGCAAGAGCCGCTGAAGCTGCCGGCCGAGCGCGTGCTGCGCCTGGGCATGCTGGCGTTGCCGCAGCACGGCATGGCGTTGCCCGAGGCGCTGGCCTGCGGCGCGCTGGCCTTGCTGGTGCAGCGCGCCTATGCCGCCGACCGCCGCTTTGCGCTCGATGACGCCGCGTTGCCGGCGGCCATCGACATCTGCCAGCGCCTGGACGGCGTACCGCTGGCGCTGGAACTGGCCGCCGCGCGGCTGCCGAAGCTGGGCGCGCAGGCCTTGCGCGACCGCCTGCACGACCAGCTGCAGCTGCTGCGCGGCGACGGCCGCGGCGCGCCGGCGCGACAGGCGTCGGTGCAGGCGGCGCTGGCCTGGAGCCATGCCTTGCTCGGTGCCGACGAGCAGCTGGCGTTCCGCCGCCTGGCGCCTTTTCGTGGCAGCTTCTCGCTCGACACCTTGCGCCAGGTGGTGGCCGACGGCGAGGCGCTCGAAGGCTGGGAAGCCGCGGATGCGCTGGACGCGCTGGTCGACAAGTCGCTGGTCCACATCCACGGCGACCCGACGGCGGCGCAGCCGCGCTACCGGTTGCTCGAAGCGGCGCGCCAGTTCGCGGCCGAACAGCTGCAGGCGGCCGGCGAGACCGCGACGATCGACGCCCGTCACGCCGCCGCCTGCGCGTCGCTGGCGGCCGCGGCGATGCAGCGCATCTGGCGCCAGGGCGACGCCGACTGGCTGGAAGCCGTCGAGCCCGAGCGCGAGAACCTGCGCGCTGCGCTGACCTGGGCGGTCGACGTCGCCGACCGGCCGCGCGTGGCCGCGCTGTACGACTGCCTGACGTGGCTGGCGCTGCTGGTGGCCGGCGGCAACGAAGCGCGCTGGTGGACACCGCGGATCGAACGCCTGCTCGAAGGCGCAACGCTGGACGAGACCGCGCTGCTGGCGTTTTCGCTGGCGGGCGGCCAGCGCAACATCGCGCCGCAGCGCGCCATCGAACTGAGCCGCCGCGCGCTCGCCGCATTCGGCCCCGACGGGCCGGTGGCCGAGCGCTACCGGCTGCTGTGCTCGATCGCCCTGTGCAACGCGCGGCTGCAGCGGACCGCCGAAGCCAGCGAGGTGCTGGCCCAGGCGCAGGCGCTGGAGCGGCCCGACTGGCCGGCGCGGCTGGGCCTGTTCGGCGCCGATGCGGCCGGCTTCGCCGCCGCGTTCTCGGGTGACACGCTGGCCGCGCAACGCCACTTCCGGCGTTTCCAGGCGCTGGCATTGCAGGCCGGTGCCGAAGGCGGCAGCACGATCGTGGCGCACAACCTGGCCGACATCGCGCTGTCGCTGGGCCAGGTGGACGAGGCGGTGCGGCAAGGGCGTGACCTGGTGGCACGGTTGCGCCGCCAGCGCAACGCCTACCAGCTCGGCTTTGCGCTCGGCAACCTGGGCGCCGCGCTGCTGCAGCAAGGCGACATCCCCGCCGCGGCCGCCGCCTGCCTGGAGGCGCTGCCGATGCTGCGCCAGGAGCAGCACGCGGCCTGGCTGTTCGACCACCTGGCGCTGCTGGCCTTGCGCCGCGGCCGCGCGGCCGACGCGCTGTGCCTGCTCGGCCATGGCGAAGCCGGCCGACATGCCAGCGGCAGCCCGCGCGACCCCGGCGAGCAGCGCGCCTTGCAACTGGTGCTGGACGCCGCCGGCGCGGTGCTGGACGCCGCCGAAAGAACCCGGCTGCAAGCCCAGGGCGCAGCGCTGGATGACGAAGCCGCCGATGCGCTGGCGCGCAGCCTGGGCTGAAAACCGAACTCCTTCACCGCGGAGAAGCAGAGGACGCAGAGGAGCGCAGAGAAGACATGGACTTCCTCTGCGAACCTCTGCGTTCTCAGCACCTCTGCGGTGAAGGCATTGATGCGAGTGCCTGCGATGCTCAGCCCAGCGGGCGCGCGTCCTCGATCACCTTGCCGTCGTTCGGCAGGCTGCCGGGCGCGCAGAGCTGCACCTCGCTGCGCAGCTTGGTGATGTCGCGAATGCTTTGCGCCACGCGTTCGGCCAGGCCTTCGGGCCGCGTGCTGCATTCGGCGCGCAGCGTCATGCGGTCGTTGGCCATCTCGCCTTCGACCACCAACCGCGCGCGGCCGATCTCGGGGTGGCGCTTCAGCACCTCGGCCACCTGGCCCGGGTGCACGAACATGCCGCGCACCTTGGCCGTCTGGTCGGCGCGGCCCATCCAGCCCTTGATGCGCCGGTTCGTGCGGCCGGTGGGGCAGGCCCCGGCGAGCACGGCCGACAGGTCACCGGTGCCGAAGCGCAGCAGCGGGTAGTCGGCGTTCAGCACCGTGACGACGATCTCGCCGACCTCGCCATCGGGCAAGACATCGCCCGTGCCCGGCCGCACGATCTCGACGATCACGCCTTCGTCGAGCACCAGGCCTTCGCGCGCCGCGGTCTCGTAGGCCACCAGGCCCAGGTCGGCGGTGCCGTAGCTCTGGTAGGCCTCGATGCCGCGGGCGCGCAAGGCGTCGCGCAGCGCCGGCGGGAAGGCTTCGCCGCCGACCGAGGCCTTGGTCAGCGACGGTAGCTTGATGCCGGCTTCGTCCGCCTTCTCGAGCGCGATGCGCAGGAAGCTCGGCGTGCCGACATAGGCATCGGGGCGCAGCTCGCTCATCGCCTGCAGCTGCAGTTCGGTGTTGCCGACGCCACCCGGGAACACCGTGCAGCCGATCGCGTGCGCACCGCTTTCGGTCATCGACCCGGCCGGCGTCAGGTGGTAGCTGAAGCTGTTGTGCACCAGGTCACCGGCGCGAAAACCCGCGGCGAACAGCGCGCGTGCAAAACGCCAGTAGTCGGGCGCCGCGCCTTCGGGTTCATAGATCGGGCCCGGCGACTGGAAGACGCGTCGCGCCGGCCGCAGCGCACCCAGCGCGCGCCAGCCGATGCCGGAAAAGCCGCCGAAGGGGTCCCCGTCGTGAACGTTCGCGCGTTCGGCCTGCTGGCGTTGCAGCAGCTCGCTCTTGCGCGTGACCGGCAGCGCGGCCAGCGCGGCGCGCGAGTTCACGCCGGCGGCGTCGACGCCATCCAGCACCTGCGCGAAGGCCCGCGTGCGCAGGGCAGCGGCCACCTGTGCCGGCAGCGCGGCCATCAGCGCGGCTTCGCGGCGCTCGGGGTCGCGGGTTTCGAGGAGGTCGTAGAAGTCACTCATCGCGGTCACCCCAGCCGGCGAGCTTGCGCTTCAGGTCGGCGACGAAGTCGCGCGCGTCGGCGCCGCTCTTCAGCGTCTTCGGCAGCCACTCGGGGCTGTTGCGCGACGGCTTGCGGACCACGGCCGCGGCCAGCACGGCGCCGTCGACGGCGGCGCGCGCGATGGCCACGCCGCGGCGTTCGAAGCGGCCCTCGCGTTCGCCCAGGCCGAGTTCGCGCAGATCCTTCTTCAGCCGCTGCAAGGCTTCTTCGGGCTTGAACGGCGGCGGCGCGAAGCCGAATTCGTCGTCGCTCATGACAGCCACCGCTTGCGCCGTTTGTAGCTCTTCACGTCGCGGAAGCTCTTCCGGTCGCCACCGCCCATGCCGAGATAGAACTCCTTCACGTCCTCGTTCTCGCGCAGCGCCTTGGCCTCGCCGTCCATGACGATGCGGCCGTTCTCGAGGATGTAGCCGTAGTCGGCGTAGCGCAGCGCCATGTTGGTGTTCTGCTCGGCCAGCAGGAAGGTCACGCCTTCGCGCTGGTTCAGGTCTTTGACGATCTCGAACACCTCTTCGACGATCTGCGGCGCCAGCCCCATGCTCGGCTCGTCGAGCAGCACCATCTTCGGGTTGGCCATCAGCGCACGGCCGATCGCGCACATCTGCTGCTCGCCGCCCGACGTGTACGCGGCCTGGCTGCCGCGCCGCGTCTTCAGCCGCGGAAAGTAGTTGTAGACCTTCTCCAGCGTCGCCGCCACCGCGGCCTTGCCGTCCTTGCGCGTGTAGGCGCCCGTCATCAGGTTGTCCTCGATCGTCAGGTGCGCGAAGCAGTGCCGGCCTTCCATCACCTGCACCACGCCGCGCTGGACCATGTCCGAGGTCGACAGCTTCTCGATGCGCTCGCCGCGCAGTTCGATCGAGCCCTTCGTGACCTCGCCGCGCTCGCCGGCGAGCAGGTTGCTCACCGCGCGCAGCGTGGTCGTCTTGCCGGCGCCGTTGCCGCCGAGCAAGGCCACCACGCCGCCTTCGGGCACCTGCAGCGAGACGCCCTTCAGCACCAGGATCACGTGGTTGTAGATGACCTCGATGCCGTTGACCTCGAGCAGGATGCTGGCCATCGCTTCAGCTCTGACAGTCTTCCGGCGTGCGCCGCTGCAGCTTCTTCTCGCCGGCGTACTTGTCGGCCGCGCTGCGCACCATGGGCTTGAGGATCTGCTCGTCGGCCTGGTACCAGTCGGACGTGAAGTTCCACTTCGCGCCGTCCCAGGTGTGGATGCGCGCCCAGGCTGCGCCCATGTGGTCGACGCAACTCGTCGACACCGGGCGCATGACGCCGGCAAAGCCTAAAGCGTCGAGCTTCTTCTGGTCCAGCGCCAGGTTCTCGTAGCCCCAGCGCGCCTGCTCGCCCGTCATCACCTTGCCCTTGCCGAAACGCTCCTGCGCGCGGCGCACGCCTTCGATGGCCAGCATCGCGGCCGAGACGCCGCGCATGTACAGCACCTGGCCGACCTCTTCCTTCGGCCCCGTGCCCTGGCCCTTGCCGTGCACCTGCGCCACGATGTCCTTCGCGACCTTGGCGTTGGGCTCGGCGCCGTGCTGCAGCGCCAGCGCGTTGTAGCCCTTGGCGCCGTCGCCGACATCCTTCACGTCGGGCTCGGCACCGGCCCACCACACGCCATACATCTTCTCGCGCGGGTAGCCGGTGGCCACCGCTTCCTTCACCGCGGTGCTGTTCATCACGCCCCAGCCCCACAGCAGCACGTAGTCGGGCCGGCTCTGGCGAATCTGCAGCCAGGTGGCCTTCTGCTCGACGCCGGGCGCCGTGACGGGCAGCAGCTGCAGGTCGAAGCCGTGCATCTTGCTGCGCTCGGTCAGCAGCGGGATCGGCTCCTTGCCGTACGGGCTGTCGTGGTAGACCAGCGCGATCTTCTTGCCCTTGAGCTTGTCGAAGCCGCCTTCCTTCTTCGCAATGTGCTGGATCAACACGTCGGCCGCCACCCAGTAGGTGCCGACCAGCGGGAAGTTCCACTTGAAGACGCCGCCGTCGGCGCTTTCGCTGCGGCCGTAGCCCGAGGTGATGAGCGGGATCTTGTCGCCTGGCGCCTTCTCGGTCAGCGCGAAGGTGATGCCGGTGGACAGCGGCTGGAACACCGTCGCCGCCTTGCCCTTCAGGCGTTCGTAACACTCCACGCCCTTGTCGGTGGCGTAGCCGGTTTCGCACTCTTCGAACGTGACCTTGACGCCGTTGATGCCGCCTTGGGCGTTGACCAGCTTCAGGTAGTCGACATAGCCGTTGGCGAACGGCACGCCGTTCGGCGCGTAGGCGCCGGTGCGGTACACCAGCACCGGGAAGAACTGCTCCTTCGCCTGCGCGACGGCACAGTCGGCGGCTAGCAGTGCCGCCGCGGCCAGGGTGATCGATGCGATTTTCATGGTTTGTCTCCTGACGGGACGAAGCACTGCTAGTGCGGGAAAGGCCAAAGCCGCAGCTTCTCTTTGGCCGTGGACCAGAGCCGGGCGATGCCGTGCGGCTCGACGATGAGGAAGAACACGATCAGGCTGCCGAAGATCATGAAGGTCAGGTGCGAAGCCAGCGCGGTGTCGATCGGGATGCCGAACCAGTACGGCAGGTTGTCCAGCACGATCGGCAGCACCACGATGAAGGCCGCGCCGAAGAAGCTGCCCATGATCGAACCCAGCCCGCCGATGATCACCATGAACAGCAGGTCGAACGAGCGGTTGATGCCGAAGGCCGCCGGCTCCCACGAGCTCAGGTGCACGAAGCCCCACAGCGCGCCGGCCACGCCGACGATGAACGAGCTGACGGCAAAGGCCGTGAGCTTGGCGTAGACCGGGCGGATGCCGATCACCGCGGCAGCCACGTCCATGTCGCGGATCGCCATCCACTCGCGGCCGATGTGGCCGCGCACGAGGTTCTTCGCGAGCACGCCGAAGACGATCAGGAAGGCCAGGCAGAACAGATACTTCTGCACCGGCGATTCGATCGCGAAGCCCAGCACCTTCAACCCCGCGACGCTGACCGAGCCCGACGCCGAGTCGTTGGTAAACCACTTGATGCGCAGCATCGCCCAGTCGACGAAGAACTGCGCCGCCAGCGTGGCCACCGCCAGGTACAGCCCCTTGATGCGCAGGCTGGGTATGCCGAACAGCACGCCGACACCGGTGGCGCAGACGCCGCCGAGCAGCAGCGAAGCGATCAGCGGCATGCCGTCGATGCGCACCTGGAAGTTGTACGCGGCATAGGCACCGACCGCCATGAAGGCCCCGGTGCCCAGCGAGATCTGGCCGCAGTAGCCGACGAGGATGTTCAGGCCCAGCGCGGCCAATGCCAGGATCAGGAACGGGATCAGGATCGCGCGGAACAGGTACTCGGGCGCGACCAGCGGCACGACGACCACCGCAAAGGCCAGCAGCAGACCAATGGCGATACGGTCCTGCGCGATCGGGAAGATCTGCGCGTCGGCGCGGTAGCTGGTCTTGAATTGGCCGTTCTCTCGGTACAGCATGTTGTTCTTCAGACCCGGTCGATGATCTTCTCGCCGAACAGCCCTTGCGGCCGCACGAGGAGAACGAATAGAACCAGTACGTAGCCGAACCAGATCTCGATGCCGCCGCCGATCAGCGAGCCGAGATAGACCTCGGACAGTTTCTCGCCGGCGCCGATGAGCAGCCCGCCGATGATGGCGCCGGGCACCGAGGTCAGCCCGCCGAGGATCACCACCGGCAGCGCCTTCAACGCCAGCACCGACAGCGAGAACTGCACGCCGAGCTTGCTGCCCCAGATGATGCCGGCCACCAGCGCCACGAAGCCGGCCACGCTCCAGACGATGACCCAGATGCGGTTCAGCGGGATGCCGATGGACTGCGCCGCCTGGTGGTCGTCGGCCACGGCGCGCAAGGCGCGGCCGGTGGCCGTCTTCTGGAAGAACAGCGACAGCAAGGCCACCAGCGCCGCGGCGATCACGGCCGCGTAGAGGTCTTCCTTGTTGACGAGCACGCCGCCCTGGAAGGTGCTCTCGAACAGGAAGATCGGCTCCTTCGGCAGGCCGACATCGATCTTGTAGATGTCGCTGCCGAACAGCGTCTGGCCGAAACCGTCGAAGAAGTACGCGATGCCGAGCGTGGCCATCAGCAGCGTCACGCCTTCCTGGTTGACGAGCTTGCTCAAGCACAGGCGTTCGATGAGCCAGGCCGCCGCCACCATCACCGCCATCGCCGCGCCCAGCGCCAGGATGTTGGCGAGCAACCGGCTGTCGAAGCCCAGCAGCTTGGGGAACCATTCGGAGAAACGCGCCATCGCCAGCGCCGAGAACAGCACCATCGCGCCCTGCGCGAAGTTGAACACGCCGCTGGCCTTGAAGATCAGCACGAAGCCGATCGCGACCAGCGAATACAGCATGCCGGCCATCAGGCCGCCGATCAGGGTTTCGAGCAGGAAGCCCATGCTCAAACAGCCTTCACCGCAGAGGGGCGGAGAGCGCGGAGGTTCGCAGAGGAAAGCCGAACGATCTCTGCGCTTCCTCTGCGCCCTCTGAGCCTCTGCGGTGAAGTATTCATGGCGTTCAATGCGAAGTTCCAAGATAGGCCGAGATCACGTCCGGGTTGGCACGCACTTCGTCCGGCGTGCCGTCGCCGATCTTCTTGCCGTAGTCGAGCACGACGACGCGGTCGCTGATGTCCATCACCACCCCCATGTCGTGCTCGATCAGCACGATGGTCGTGCCGTATTCGTCGTTGACGTCGAGGATGAATCGGCTCATGTCCTGCTTCTCTTCGACATTCATGCCGGCCATCGGCTCGTCCAGCAGCAGCACCTGCGGCTCCATCGCCAAGGCGCGGCCGAGGTCGACGCGCTTCTGCAGGCCGTAGGGCAGGCGGCCGACCGGCGTCTTGCGCCAGGCCTGGATCTCGAGGAAGTCGATGATCTTCTCGACGACCTCGCGGTGCGCGCTTTCCTCGCGCTCGGCCGCACCCCAGCGAATGGCCTGCTGGAAGATGTTCGTCTTCATGCGCAGGTTGCGGCCCGACATGATGTTGTCGAGCACGCTCATGCCCTTGAACAGAGCCAGGTTCTGGAAGGTGCGCGCGACGCCCATCTCGGCGACCTGGCGGCTGTTCATGTGGCTGAACCTCTGGCCGCGGAAGGTGATGCTGCCTTGCTGTGGCGCGTAGACGCCGTTGATGCAGTTCAGCATGCTGCTCTTGCCGGCGCCGTTCGGGCCGATGATGGCGCGCAGCTCGTGTTCGCGCACGTCGAAGCTGATGTCGGTCAGCGCCTTCACGCCACCGAAGCGCAGCGAGATGTTGTTCACGTCGAGGATCACCTCGCCGATCTTGCGTGCGCTCATCTCAGCTGCTCCACTGCGCTTCGAGCGACCCGCGACGCATCAAGCGGCCCATTGAAGTCATTCACCGCAGAGGAGCGGAGGACGCGGAGTTTCCGCAGAGAAACTTCAAGGATTTCCTCTGCGTTTCCTCTGCGCTCTCCGCCCCTCTGCGGTGAAGGCTGTTCCGGCTGTTCGGGCTGCTTCGGGCCGCAAGCAGGCGCTGGCAACAGGTGTTTCACGCGGCCTTCCTCAGCGTCGGGAAGGTCTTGGCGTCGGCGATCTTCAGCGTCGCCGCCACGCTGCCGGCGCGGCCGTCTTCGAAGCGCACCGCGGTTTCGATGTACTGCTCGGTCTTGCCGCCGTACAGCGCGTCGACCAGCACGCGGTACTTGTCGGCGATGGTGCCGCGGCGCACCTTGCGCGTGCGGGTCAGTTCGCCGTCGTCGGCGTCGAGTTCCTTGTGCAGGATCAGGAAGCGGCTGATCTGGCTGCCGGTCAGCAGCGCGTCGGCGGCCAGGTCGGCGTTGACCTTCTCGACGCATTCGCGGATCAGCGCATAGACCTCGGGCTTCTGCGCCAGGTCGGTGTAGCCGGCGTAGGGCAGGTTGCGCCTTTCGGCCCAGTTGCCGACGGCTTCGAAGTCGATGTTGATGAAGGCACAGACCTTCTCGCGCTGGTCGCCGAAGGCCACCGCCTCCTTGATGTGCGGAAAGAACTTCAGCTTGTTCTCGACGTACTTGGGGGCGAACATCGCGCCGTCGAGCAGGCGGCCGACGTCCTTGGCGCGGTCGATGATCTTCAGGTGGCCGCCGCCGTCGATGAAGCCGGCGTCGCCGGTGTGGTACCAGCCGTCGCCGTCCAGCACCTCGGCGGTGGCGGTCGGGTTCTTGTAGTACTCCTTCAGCAGCCCCGGCGAGCGCACCAGGATCTCGCCCGACGCGGCGAGCTTGATCTCCACGCCGTCGATCGGCACGCCGACCGTGTCGGCCTTCACTTCATGGTCGGGCTGCAGGCAGACGAAGACGGCCGTCTCGGTGCTGCCGTAGAGCTGCTTCAGGTTGATGCCGATCGCACGGTAGAAGATGAACAGGTCCGGCCCGATCGCCTCTCCCGCGGTGTAGGCCACGCGCACGCGTGAAAAGCCCAGCGTGTTGCGCAGCGGGCCGTAGACGCACAGCTTGCCCAGCGCGTACTTCAGCCGGTCCAGCATGCCGACCGGCTTGCCGTCCATGATGGCCGGGCCGACGCGCTGCGCCAGCGCCATCGCACGGCGGTACAGCCAGCGCTTGGGTGCGCTGGCGTCTTCCATGCGGATCGTCACGCTGGTGAGCAGGCCTTCGAAGATGCGCGGCGGCGCGAAGTAATAGGTCGGCCCGATCTCCTTCAGGTCGATCATCACCGTGGCCGCCGACTCCGGGCAATTCACGACATAACCGCAAGCCAGCCACTGCGCGTAGCTGAAGATGTTCTGGCCGATCCAGGCCAGCGGCATGTAGGCCAGCACCTCTTCGTTCTCGGTCAGCTTGTCGAAGGTCTTGCCGGCGTTGGCGCGGTCGAGCAGGGTGAAGTGCGTGTGCACCACGCCTTTCGGGTTGCCGGTGGTGCCCGACGTGAAGAACATCGCCGCCACGTCCTGCGGCTGGCCGGCGTTGACCTCGGCGTCGAAGAAGGCCGGGTTCACGGCGTCGCGGGCGCGGCCGGTTTCGACCAGCGCGTCCAGCGCGGCCAGGCCCGGTTCCTCGTAGTTGCGCAGGCCGCGCGCGTCGTCGTACCAGATGTGCGCCAGCTGCGGGCAGGGGCCACGCAGCTCGATCATCTTGTCGACCTGTTCCTGGTCTTCGACGATGGCGAAGGCCACGTCGGCGTTGTTGATCGGGAACGCGTATTCGGTGCCGGCCGCGTCCTGGTACAGCGGCACCGGCACGGCGCCCAGCACCTGCGCGGCCAGCATCGCGGCATACAGGCGCGGCCGGTTTTCGCCGACGATGACGATGTGCTCGCCGCGCTTCAGCCCCGCCTCGGCCAGCCCCGCGGCCAGCGCGCGCACCAGCGCGGCCAGCTCGGCCCAGCTCAGCGTCTGCCAGATGCCGTAGACCTTCTCGCGCAGCGCCGCGGCTTGCGGGCGTGCCTGCGCATGTTCGAGCATCAACCGCGGGAAGGTCGTCTGCACCGTTTGTCTCCTGGTGGACGGATGGCTGCCATTCTGGGCAAAGGTTTGACGCCCGGTTGTCGTTCTGACGACAATCCTAGGGTCGATACCACCGGGTCTTTCCCGCAAGCGCCATGGCCGCGTCCGCAGTGCCGCTCGCTTCGCGCTCGCGTCCGGCGCACCGCGAAGAACAGCTGAGCATCCTCTGGCTCGGCAGCCTCGACGCGACCGAGCGCGAACGGGTGCTCGCCGATCTGCGCGTCGTCAGCGTCGAGCCGGGCGAGCTGGTGTGCCGCGTCGGCCGGCCCGTGACCTACTGGTTCGGCCTGGTCGATGGCCTGCTGAAGATGAGCAACGACACCGCTTTGGGCATGCCGATCACCTTCACCGGCGTGTCGCCGGGCGGCTGGTTCGGCGAAGGCACGGTGCTCAAGCGCGAGCCCTACCGCTACAACATCCAGGCGCTGCGCAAGAGCCTGGTCGCCGGCATCTCGGTCGAGACCTTCCATTGGTTGATCGACCGCAGCCTGGGCTTCAACCGCTACATCACGATGCAGCTGAACGAGCGCCTGGGGCAGTTCATCGCGGCGCGCGAGATCGACCGCATGAACCGCCCCGACGAGCGGGTTGCGCGCAGCCTGGCCGCGCTGTTCCACCCGCTGCTGTCGCCGGGCGTCGGCGAGCTGCTGCGCATCACGCAGCAGGAGCTGGGCTACCTGGTCGGCCTGTCGCGGCAGCGCGTCAACGAAGCGCTGAGCGCGCTGCAGGCCGCCGCGGTGATCCGGGTCGAGTACGGCGGCGTGCGCGTGCTCGACCTGGACCGTTTGCGCAGCTACTGCGCCGCTTGATCAGCGGCGGCGCCGGCGCGCTGCAACGCCCACGCCGGCCAGGCCGGCCAGCAGCAGCGCATAGCTGCCGGGTTCGGGCACGGCCGGTGTCACGGCCAGGCCCGACACCGTCAGCGTCGACACGCCGGCGTAGTCGTTGACGTCCAGCACCGCGAAGCCCAGCGTGTGCGTGCCGCCGGTGCTGAAGGTGTAGCTGTACAGGCCGCCTTGGACGCCGCCGTTGGCTTCCACCAGCGTCTGCAGCTGGCCGTCGACGATGACGTAGGCGCGGTCGGCAAAGCCCGCGTCGTAGCCCACCGTGCTGAAGCCCCAGCTCAGGTCGATGCGCGTGCCGGCCGCGGCGCTGAAGCTCGTCGCGACGGCCGAGCCTTCGTAGGTGTCGGCATCCAGCGTGACGCCGAGCGAACCTTCCAGTTCGTACCAGGCCACCGCGCTGTTGGCGCTGAGCGGCGTTTCGCCGGAGTCGACGGCGGCGGTCGTCAGCATTGCGCCGGGTTCGCTGGCGAGCACGTCGCCATAGGTCGACCAGGTGCGGAAGTCGGACGACTGCGCCGCGGCGGGCAGCGCAGCGGCCGCCAGGGCCAGGCCGGCGGCCAGGGTTTGCAGGAGCTTGTTCATGGTCAGGATCTCGTGGATGGGTTTCATTGCAGGATCAGGTCGCGCGTGGCGACGATCTGCGCCGGGCTGACGTTCAGCAGCGTGACCAGCGTGCGTGCCGATGCCGCGCCGGCGCTGCCGTCGACGTCGATCTGCACCAGCGTGTTGCTGCCGCTGGCCGTGAAGCGGATGAAGCCGCCGGACACGGCCGTTGCCGGTGCGGCCGCGATCGACACCAGCAAGGTGCGCAGGTCGAGCAGGTCCTTGCCCGGCACGAAGTCGGTGATGCTGTCGCCGGCGTCCGCGAGCGCGTTGTAGACGAAGATGTTGACGCCCGCACCGCCGGTCAGCGTGTCGGCGCCGACGCCACCGGTGATGATGTCGTCGCCGGCGCTGCCGACCAGCGTGTCGCGGCCGGTGGTGCCGGTGATCGTCTTGTACAGGTTCAGGCCGAGCAGCGCCGGGTCGTGGTCGGAGGCGCGGAACGGCACCGTGCCGTCGTAAGGATCGGGCGCGCAGGTGCTGCAGGCGGGCTGCTTGAACTCGAGGTTGTAGTCCTGCGCCAGCGACTCGTCGGCGTCGATGTGCCAGTGCGTTGCGCCCGCGACCTTGGCCGACAGTGTGGCCGTGGTGATGCCATGGTCCAGGCGGCCGGCTGTGCCGTCGAAGACGTACGAATAGGCCAGCGTGCTGAAGCGGCCTTCCTGGTCGATGTAGCCGCTGCTGATCAGGTCGTAGATCGGGTCTTCCTGCGCATAGGCGTTGAAGTCGCCGACCAGCAGCACGTCGTTGCTGCCGCTGGTGGACTGCAACTGCGCCACGAAGGTGCGCAACTGCTGCGCCTGCTGCACACGTTGCGCGTTCCAGCAGCCCTGGCCGTCGCCGGTGTCGAGGTTGCCGGGAGCATCGGCGTCGCCGCTGCCAGGGCAGCTGCTCTTGGACTTCAGGTGGTTCACGACGAGCGTGAACTTCTCGCCGTTGGCGGCGGCGAAGGTCTGCGCGAACGGCGGCCGGTTGTTGATGGCCGCCGGGTCGCTGGTCGACGCGCCGACGCGGCTGAGCTTGGCCGGCTTGTAGATCATCGCGACGCGGATCGCATCGGTGCCGGTGCCGGGCGCCGGATCGGGCACGACGGCATAGGTGCCGGCGCCGACCTGGGCGTTCAGCGCATCGACCAGGTTCTGCGCCGCCACGGTGCTGTTGTTCTGGATCTCCATCAGCCCCACGGCGTCGGCGTTCAGCCCGGCCAGGGCTTGCACGATCTTGGCGCGCTGGCGGTTGAACTCGGTGATGTTGTTGGCACCGCGGCAGTTGCTGGCCGAGGTGGTGCTGCCCAGCGTGCAGCCCTGGCCGGTCTGGCCGTCGGCGGTGGCGCCGTTGGTGAAGGTGGTGAAGAAGTTCAGCACGTTCATGCTGCCCAGGCGCACGTTGCCGCCGACGGCTGCAGGCGCTGCCGGCCGCGGGTTGGCGACCGTGATCACCGGCGCTTCCGTCGGGTGGATGCGGTACAGCCCGAGGCCGGTGTTGCTGGCCGTGGCCAGGCCGTAGTCGATGACGCCGGTGATCGACGCGATCGTGTCGCCGGCACGCGGAACGCCGTTGCTGCCGATGTAGGGCGTGGGGTTTCGGTTCTGCAGCGAGCTGCCGTCGTCGAGCAGGATGCGGCTGCGCGCCTGCAGGTCGGCCAGCGCCAGCGCCTGCGACGTGCCGGGGCGGTAGCGGTTGGTCACCGTCTCGTGGCGGCCGCCGGCGCCCAGCGTCAGCTGGCCGTAGCGTGCCTCGAAATAGTTCTGCTGCACCGTCAGCGTGTCGGTGAAGCGCACCAGCATGCCTTCGTACTTCTCGAAGGTCTCGCCGGCCGGCAGCGGCAGCGCCACCGTCAGCGGCGTGATGCTGTAGCCGGTGCCGAGCACCGTGACGGCGGACACCGACGAGATCTCGGTCAGCGGCTTCGTCGACGTGTCGGTGTTGCCGGACGCGCCGACGTTGAACTCGACCACGGTGCCGGCCACGCGCACCAGGCTGCCCACCGCGGGCGTGTAGGTGGTGCTGAAGACGAAGATGCCGTCGGACGTGGCGGTGTCGCCGTCACCGGTGAGGTCCTGGATGAAAAAGCCGTTGTTGTTCAGCTTGGTCACGACGCCGGTGGTCGTGATCGCCTGGTTGATGAACGGGCTCGTGCTGCCGCTGCCTTGCAGGCTGTAGATCGGCGTGTCCGCGGCCGAAGCCAGAGACTGCAGTGCCGACAACAGCAGCGCCAGGCCGGCGTTGCGGATGAAGTGGTGTCGTTGCATGGGGTGGATGCCTCGAATGAAGGTGGGAGCGCGGCGTCAGGCGCGGCGGCGTGCGACGAAGCCGACGGCCGCCAGGCCGGCGAGCAGCATCGCGGTGGTGCCGGGCTCGGGCACGGCGGTGGTCACGCTGAAGCTGAAGTTGTCGATGGCCAGGCCGTGGTCGTTGCCGCTGTCGTTGTTTTCGACCCAGCGCACCCACAGCGTCTGGCCTGCGGCCCACGACGTGTCGACGGTGCCGCCGACGCCGCTGACCAGCCCGGCGACGTTGCCGTTGACCGCGGCCCCGGTGCTGCTGAAGACCGGCGATGTCCAGTTGAAGCTGCCGCCCGGCGTGGTCCAGCTGTCGACGCTGGCAAAGGTGCTGCCGAAGCCGTACTGCAGCACCATCGTCTGCGCCGACGTGTTGCCGCCGTTGCGCCACTCTTCGCCGTTGAAGCCGACGGTGAAGCTGTCGAACGCGACGCTGCTGGTGTTCTTGAAGGACACCGCGATCCAGCCCGCCGGCGCACCACTGGCGGGCGAGCCGAAGTAGGTGCCGCCGGACCCCAGGCCGCCCAGGGCGCGGTCGCTGTTGCCGGAGGCGCCGAAGCTGTAGAACGCGCCCGTGGTGCTGCTGCCGGTGCCGCCGTAATAGTTGGTAATGGCGGCGCCGGTGCCGTTGAACAGGCTCCAGCCGGCGAGCGTGCTGTCGTTGACCCAGGCGGTGCTGCTGGTGCTGGTAGTCAGGCTGTCGAAGGACTGGCTGTAAGTCGTGGCCGGTGTCGCGATGGCGATTGAAGTGGCCTGCGCCGGCGACATCGCGGCAGCGGTGGCAACGGCGATCGCGGCAAGGGCAAAGGAAGGCTTGAACATGGGGTTTCTCCTGTGGGGTCTCGGTTGTGCTGAGGCGACGAAAAGTTGACCAAACCGTCAAGACGGTAGGCTGGGCCTCAAGCATGAATCGTGCGTGACGACGCGGCGCGATCGACCCATCACCCCCCTGAAACGCGGGGCCGGGTATCGACCTACACTGCGCCTCTCGCACCCTTGTTAGTACGCTCCATGAAGAGACATTGGCTCCTTGCTGCAGCCTTCGCGCTGCTGGCTTCAGTCGCGTCGATGAGCTCGGCGCAGCCGCGTCCGGCGCTGCCGGCCGGCATGACCGAAGTGACCAGCGTCGAAGGCATCACCGAGTACCGGCTGGCCAACGGGCTGCAGGTGCTGCTGGTGCCTGACGACTCCAAGCCGACGACCACCGTCAACGTGACCTACCACGTCGGCTCGCGCATGGAAAACTACGGCGAGTCGGGCATGGCGCACCTGCTCGAACACCTGCTGTTCAAAGGCACGCCGACGCACAAGAACCTGCTCGGCGAATTCAGCAAGCGCGGCCTGCGCGCCAACGGCACCACGTCGTTCGACCGCACCAACTACTTCGCCAGCTTCTCGGCCAACCCCGAGAACCTGCGCTGGTATCTGGGCTGGCAGGCCGACGCGATGGTCAACAGCTTCATCGCGCGCAGCGACCTCGACACCGAGATGACGGTGGTGCGCAACGAGATGGAGCGGGGCGAGAACAACCCGGGGCGGGTGCTGCTGCAGCAGACCATGGCCGCGATGTACTGGTGGCACAACTACGGCAAGGCCACCATCGGTGCCCGTGCCGATGTCGAGAACGTCGACATTGCGCGGCTGCAGGCCTTCTACCGCCAGTACTACCAGCCCGACAACGCGACGCTCATCGTCGCCGGCCGCTTCGACGCGGCGCAGACGCTGGCCTGGATCGCGCAGGCCTTCGGCCCGCTGAAGAAGCCGCAGCGCGTGCTGCAGCCCACCTACACGCTGGACCCGGCGCAGGACGGCGAACGCAGCGTCACGCTGCGCCGCGTCGGCGGCACGCCGCAGATCTACGTCGGCTACCACGTCCCCGCCGGCTCGGCGCCGGACTTCGCGGCGGCCGAGCTGCTGGCCGGCATCCTGGGCAACCCGCCGGCCGGGCGGCTGCACAAGCGGCTGGTCGAAAAACAGCTGGCCGCGTCGACCTTCGGCTTCGCGTGGACGCTGGCCGAGCCGTCGCCGCTGTTCGTCGGCGCCACGCTGGCGCCGGGGCAGGACGTCGACAAGGCCAGGAGCGAGCTGCTGGCCACGCTGGACGCGCTGGCCAGCGAGCCGATCACCGCCGAAGAACTGGAGCGCGCGAAGACGCAGTGGCTGAACGACTGGGAACAGGGCTTCACCGACCCCGAACAGGTTGGCGTGCAGCTCTCCGATGCCATTGCACGCGGCGACTGGCGGCTGTACTTCCTGCAGCGCGACCAGGTGCAGGCGCTGACCCTGGCCGACCTGCAACGGGTAGCGAACGAGCGGCTGCGCCGCGACAACCGCACCATCGGCATCTACCTGCCGACCGAGCAGACGCAGCGCGCACCGGCGCCGGTGCGCGTGGACGTGGCGGCGCTGGTGAAGGACTACCGCGGCAACGCCGCCGCAGCGCAGGCCGAGGCCTTCGAGGCCACGCCGGCCAACCTGGACGCACGCACGCAGAGCGCCACGCTGCCCAGCGGCCTGCGCGTGGCGCTGCTGGCCAAAGGCACGCGCGGCGGCGCGGTACAGGCGCGGCTGCGCCTGCACTACGGCGACGAGCGCAGCCTGACGGGCCAGGAGACGGTGGCCGGCTTCGTCGGCGGCCTGCTCGACAAGGGCGGCGCCGGCCTGACGCGGCAGCAGATCAGCGACCGCTTCGACAAGCTGCGGGCCGAAGTCGGCATGCGCGCCAGCGGTCAGACGCTGACGGTCACGGTCAGCACGACGCGCGCCAACCTGCCGGGTGTCGTCGAGCTGCTGGGCCAGATCCTGCGCGAACCGGCCTTCCCGCCCGATGCGCTGGAGGAGATGCGGCGCCAGTGGCTGTCGGCCATCGAACGCCAGCGCAAGGAGCCGGCCGACCTGATCGCCAACTCGCTGCAGCGCAACGGCAACCCGTATCCGCGTGGCGACCTGCGCTACACGCCGACCTTCGACGAAAGCGTGCAGGACGTGCAGGCCGTCAACGTCGAGCAGCTGAAAGCCTTCCACCGCCGCTTCTACAGCGCGGCCCGCGGCGAGTTCACGGCATCGGGCGACCTCGACGTCGCGGCCGTGCGCCAGGCACTGGACAAGGCCTTCGGCGACTGGAAGCAGCCGGCCGCCGGCCCACTGCCGTTCGTGCGCGTGCCGCTGCCGCTGGTGGCGGCCAAGCCCGAGCGCTTCGTGCTGCAGACGCCGGACAAGCAGAACGCGAACCTGATGACGCAGCTGGCCTTGCCGATCAGCGACAACCAGGCCGACTACCCGGCGCTGCTGATGGCCAACTTCATGTTCGGCCTGTCGGAGTCGTCGCGGCTGTGGCTGCGCGTGCGCGAGAAAGACGGCCTGGCCTACGACGTGCGGTCCGTCGTCGACTGGAGCCGCATCGACCTGAACTCGCGCTGGCTCGTCACCGCCAGCTTCGCGCCGCAGAACCGGGCCAAGGTCGAGACGGCGGTGCAAGAGGAGTTGCAGCGCGTGCGCAAGGACGGCTTCACGCAAGCCGAGCTGGACGCCGCGCGCAGCGGCCTGCTGAACCTGCTGCGCCTGGGGCGTGCGCAGGATGCCGCGGTCGCCGGCCAGCTGGCGCAGAACCTTTACCTCGACCGCACGTACGCCTTCGCGCAGAAGACCGACGACGCGATCGGCAAGCTCAGCGTCGAGCAGGTCAACGCAGCCTTGCGCAAGTACCTGGACCCGGCCCGCTGGGCCATCGCCTGGGGCGGCGACTTCAAGGCACCGTGACGTGAAACGCCGGGTGCGTGCGTCGGCTCTCGGCCCGTTGCAGCCGGAACAGCCTTCACCGCAGAGGGGCGGAGAACGCAGAGGGAACGCAGAGGAAGACCTTGAATTCTCTGCGCAAACTCCGCGTCCTCCGCACCTCTGCGGTGAATGACTTCAATGGGCCGCAAGCCGTCGTTCGAATACCCCGGGCCCTTCATGCGTCGCGGGTCGCGTGGAGTGCGTCGGAGCCACTGAGATGCGCGCCGTGTTGCGCCTGCTGTTGGCCTTGCTGGCGGTGCCGGCGTGGGGGCAGGGGCCGATGCCGACAGCGCTGGCCGAACTGGACCGCGCCGGCCGCAGCATCGCCGCGGCGCGCTGTGCGCGGCCGGTGGAAAACAAGACCAGCCAGGTCGGCGGCAGCCGCGACGAGATGCAGTCGGTCGACTGCCGCACGTTCCGCGTCGCGCTCTACGTCGCGCACCAGGGCGGCACGGTGCGCGAGTCGCCGATGGCGCTGGTGGTCCTCGGCGACGGACCGGCGCTGCCGCGGGGCCTGGCGGTGGGTTCGGAGCCGGCGGCGGTGCAGGCCCTGCTCGGGCCACCGACGCGCCAGCGCGGCGACAGCTTCAGCTACCTGCTCGACCCGTCGCGCCCGGCCGGCGATTCGATCACCTTCGAGGTCGACGCCGGGCGCGTGCGCGCGATCTCGTGGAGCTGGTCGGTCGACTAGGCGTGTCCTTCGTCGCCGCGGCGCGTCCGCCGCGCCGCCCAGCCCACGGCACCCAGCCCGGCCATCAGCAGCGCGCCGCTCGGCACTTCGGGCACGGCGCTGATCGACGTCATGCGGAAGCTTTCGCCGCCGCCGGCGTAGTAGCCGCCGCTCTGCGTGACGATGTAGATGCCGCTGACCTGCGAGAAGTCGACCGGCCGCGTGTGGTCGGCCGCGACGAAGTCCGCCAGTTGGAAGTCGACGTTCACCGGGCTCGAGGTCGGCGCGATGTTGATGCCGAGCTGGGCGTAGTTGTCGATCTGGTGGCGGAAGTAGATCAGCACGTTGAAGTTGAGCCCGCGCTCCACTTCGGCAAAGCCGAAGCGCAGCGTGCTCTCGTGGCTGAAGTCCAGCAGCATCGAGTGGTCGTAGCCGACGTAGGTCTCGCCGTAGAACCAATCGAAGCGGTGGCCGACGCCCATGTTCGAACGGAGATCGAACCCCGCCGGCGTGATGTCGACGAGCGCGCCGAGGTCTTCCGGGCCGCGCACCAGCAGGTACCAGTCGCGGTAGCCCGAGGCCATCGTGCCGGTCTGCTGGCGATGGTAGGTTGGGTCGTGCGGCGCCGGCGCGGCGGCGAAGGCGCCGCTGAACGCGCCGCTGGAGAAGTCGTCGACCATGACGACGGCGTGTGCCGGCAACGTGCTCGCGAGCGCGGCGGCGGCCAGAGCGGGGATGGGCAGAAGCCCTTTGAAGCGATTCGATGCAGGCATGCGAGCCTCCGGGTGGTTGTGTGCCCGACGAAGGCTAGGCAGGCCGGCGGGCCGCGCCTTAGACGCGGCTTAGAGATCCCTAGAACCGACGGTGACCGACGGCGCGGCCGCTGTCGGCGATGGCGCGCGCCAGCGCCTCCGTCGCGGCCGCCGGCCGCGTGCCGTGGGTTGCCGCGAGCTGCTCGGCGAGCGTGCGGTACACCGCCCGCGCGGCCGAAAATTCAGCGCCGTCCATCAGCAGGTGCATCAGCTGGCGTGCGATGTCTTCGTTCAAGGGCGCCAGCAGCAGCGCGCGGCGTGCCGCGTCGGTGGCCGCCGGGGCGTCGCCGCCGCGTACGAGCGCCGCCACCAATGCCTGCCCGCTGCGCGTGAAGAGGTCGTCCAGGCGCTGGCGTTGGCGCAGCAGCGGTGCATGGGTCGGCGCCGCCGGCAGGAAGCTGCCGCGCCACAGTTCGAACAGCAGTGCGGCGGTGCGGCGCGCATCGTCGCCGCCCGGCGTCGCGCCGGGCGCGAGCAGCGCAGCGGCCAGGCGTTCGAAGGCCCAGACGTCCCACCAGACGAGCCGGCGGTTCAGCGCCAGCGTGCCGTTGTTCAGCTCGACGGCGTCGGCGTCGCCGAGCAGGCGCCGCAGCCGGAACAGCGTGTTGTCGAAGGCGTTCTTGTCGGCGGCGCGCGCCGTGCCGGGCCACAGCGCCTGCAGCGCGGCATCGGCCGCGATCTCGCCGCCGGCGGCGAGCAGATGCAGCAGCAGCTGCACCGGGCGCTGCGCCGGCGTGGCCGGCAGCGGCGCGCCGTCGGGTCCGACGAGCTCGAAGCCGCCGAGCGTGCGCAACCGCAGCGGCCACGGCCAGCGCGCGCTGGCCTGCGGTGGCGCCGGGAGGCGGCGGCGCCGGATGTGGCGCACGACGTAGTCGGCCGCGATGCCGTGGTCCAGCGCATGCGCCAGCAAGGGCACGATGCCGGCCTCGTACCAGGCGAAGGCCAGCGGCAGGTCGTGCCGCTCGGCCAGCGCCAGCGCTTCGCGCAGCAGCGCCGCCCAGGCGGGCTCGGCACGCCGCAGGCCGGCCAGCGCGCGCACCATCAGCAGCCGGTAGTGCATCACCGGCAGCGCGGCGCTTGCCGCGATGCCGTCGGCCTGCTGCAGCAAGGCCTCGGCCTGTTCGAAGCGGCCGGTCTCGATGGCGGCGACGGCGGCGCAGACGGCCATCAGCAACCAGTCGCTCGGCGGCACGCCGGCCAGCGCCGCTTCCTCCAGCGCTTCTTCGGCGAAGACGAGGCCGTTTTCCGGCGCGCCCGCCATCAGCGCCGTCTGCGCGCGCTGCAGCGCGAAGTAGGTCAGGTCGAGGTGGTGGCCGGGCCGCATCAGCGGCTGCATCTCGCGCGCCAGTGCGCGCGCTCGCGCCAGGTCGCGGGCGCTGATCGCGGCATTCATCTCGGCGTTGTAGAAGTGCCCTTCGTAGTCGCGCGGCAGCAGCCCGCCGGCCACGGCGATGGCGCGCGCGCGGGCGCTGCCTTGCCAGGCGGCCTTGGCGCCGAGCAGCGCGCCGAAGTGGCCGATCTGCAGCCACCAGCGCACGCGCGCGACGACACCCAGCGCTTCGTCTTCGGCGAGCGCGCGGGTCTGCTCGATCAGCGCGCCGGCGGCTTCGTGGTGGCCGCTGCGCTGCAGGTGTTCGAGCAGCAGCGCGGTCGCGCGCAGCCGTTCGTCGGCATCGCCGGCGTGCGCGCACAGCGCTTCGGTGCGCTGTGCGGCTTCGGCGATCAGTGCGGTGTCGGTCGAGCTGTTGATCAGCGCGTACAGCAGCATGCCCCAGCACCAGAGCTGCTGCGTCGCGTCGGGCAGGCGGCCGATCTCGTCGCGCAGCGGTGCCAGCTCGGCGGCCAGGCGGCGCAGCGGCAGGTTGCTGACGCATTCGTAGTAGTGGCTCTCGGCCAGCGCGGCCAGCGTCAGCACTTCGCCGTCGCGCCGGCCGGCGGCGCGGAAGCCGCGCAAGGCTTCTTCGAGCAGGCTGCGCGCGGTGGCGTCGTTGCGCCAGTTCGTGACACGGCCCTGCCAGTGGCCGAGCCACGGTTCGCGGGCGCGGAACGCGGCCGGGAACAGCGACGCCAGCTCGGCGATCAGAAACCACTGCTTGCCGCGCAGCAGGCGCGGCGCAGCCGTCAGCAAGTGACGGCAGGCCGCATCCCAGGCTTGCGCGCCGATCAGCACGCGCACCGCTTCTTCGTCATGGCCTTCGGCGGCCAGCGCGTCGGCGGCGCGTTCGCAGGCCGGCCGGCGTTCGGCCGGCGCCATCCGCCGCTCGCCTTCGTGCAGCAGGTGTTCGCGCAGCAGGTCGTGGAAGGCGTAGCGCGGCGGCGTGCCGGGCAGCCGGGTGACGAAGCAGCCGCGTGCGTGCAGTTGCAGCACCGCGCCGAAGGCCTCGTCGCTGCCGCTGACCCCGCGTGCGTTGTCGGCCGTCATCACCGGCAGCAGCGCCAGCGTGCACAGCGCGTCGTGGCGGGCTCGCGGCAGGGCGTCGAACAGCTCGCCGGCGAAGTAGTCGAAGAGTGCGGCGCGCGGGTCGGTGGCCGGCGCTTCGGGCCCTTGTTCGAGCACCGTGCTGTGCCGGCGCAAGGCGTCGACCAGCAGCACCAGCCCCGCGGCCCAGCCGTTGACGGCCTGCAGCCAGCCGCGCGGCAGCTGTTCCCACGCGCCGCCGCGTGCCCGGCACAGCGCGCGCGCTTCGTCGTCCGACAGGCGCAGCGCCGCGGCGTCGATGCCTTGCAGCCCGCCGCTGCGCTGCAGGCGTTCGAACGCGGCGTCGGGCGGGTTGCGGCTGGTGACCAGTAGCCGCGCCGGCGCTGCCAGTTCCTCGGCGATGGCGCGCAGCACGCGCTGGGCGTCGTCGGCGCCGGCCAGCGCCTGCACGTCGTCGAAGCACAGCAGCACCGGCGACGGCAGTGCCTGCAGCCAGCCGCGCGCGAAGCGGCGTGCAAAGGCTTCGACATCGGCGCGCAGCGCGTCGGTGACGGGCGGCACGCGGCGCGCGCTGCGGCGCACCGTCTTCAGCGCGGCGCGCAGCGACTCGCAGAACGCCGCCGGATCGCGGTCGCCGCGGTCGACGCGGAACCACAGCACCGGTGCGCCGGCGCGTTCGGCGTGCAGCGCGGCCAGCGCGCTCTTGCCGCTGCCCGGCGGGCCGTGCAGCCACAGCACCGCGGCGGCGCTGGCCGACAGCCGTTCGAGCAGCGCCGGGCGCGGCACCAGCGGCGCCGCGTCGGGGCGCGCGAACTTCGGCGACGGCGGCAGCGCCGCGCTGCGGCGCATGGCCGGCGGCTCGGTCGGTGCGGCATCACCTGCCAACGGCCCGACCGCTGCCGACACTTCGGCCGCAAACCGGTAGCCGCGGCCCGAGATCGTGGCGATCGCATCCGGCCCGAGCAGCTTGCGCAGCGCCGAGACCTGCACGTTGAGGTTGGCTTCCTCGACGATCTGGCCCGGCCACACGCGGTCCAGCAGTTCCTGCTTGGCGACGGTGCGCTCGCGGTGGTCGATCAGCGTCAGCAGCAACTCGAACGCGCGCGAGCCGACGCTGGCGCGCTGCCCGCCGACGAAGAGCCGGCGCTCGATGCGCCACAGCTCGCAGGCGCCGAAACGGATGCGGTTCGGCCGGTCCGACATGGGGCGGGCTCGCGGGGAAAGGGCGGCAGTGTACGGGCGCGCCGAGCGCCGCAGGGTGCCGGACCCCTAGCTTGCAAGCGCTTTGGAAACCTTTGGCTTCTCTGAGGACGGCGGGCCGTCGCGGCTTGCACAGTGGCGCCGCACTGTTGCACTTACCAAGGAGGCTGTATGACGAACCGAAACACCCTGTGGCGCGCGCTCGGCGCGCTGGCGTTGGCGCAGGCTGCAATGGCCGCGCAGGCGCAGATACTGGCACCGGGGACGACCATCCCGGTGTTTGGCACGACGCTGGCCGCGTCGCCGAGCCTGGATGGCACCGTGGTCCAAGATCGCACGCGCACGTTCTCGTTCGCATCGGCGACCGGCAGCGTCACCGGGCAGCTGGAGGACCGCGTGGTGAAGGCGGACGACGGCACCTTCGACTTCTACTGGCGCATCTCGGTCGACGCCGGATCGACCGGCCGCGTGTTCGACCTCTACCTGTCCAACTTCACCGACGAGCTGGCGCATGCGCTGGTGGCCAACTACCGGCTCGACGGCGTCGGCACGGTGCCGGTGAAGGCGGCCGCGAGGTCTGCCGACGGGTCGCAGATCACCTTCGACTTCAGCGACGGCCCCGCGGCCGGCCAGACGACCTACCTGCTGTTCCTGGATACGCAGGCGACGCACTACGCCGACACGGCATTCGCCAAGCTCGGCGGCACCGATGGTGGCATCTCGCCGGCGCTGTCGACCTGGTCTGCCAGCCCCGTGCCCGAAGCGCCCGCCAGCGCGCTGATGCTGGCCGGCGGTGCCGCGCTGGCCCTGCTGCGGCGGGCTACGCGCCGGCGATGAACTCGCGCAGCAGCGCGAAGGCCGCGTCGGGCTCGTCGCGCCAGGCGCCGTGGCCCGAGTTCGCGAACGTCGCCAGCCGCGACAAGGCCGGCGGCAGCGCTGCGGCGATGTCCTTCGCGTCAGCCAGCGGGCACACCGGGTCCAGCTCGCCGGCCATCACCAGCACCGGGCAGCGCGCGCGGGCCAGCCCGGGCAGCAGGTTCATCGTCTGCTGCTCGCCACTGGCTGACGCGAACAGGATGGCTTCGTTGAAGATGATGCGCTGCAAGCCGTCGTCGTTGGCCGGCTGCTGCGTGTTGTAGTGGCGTTTGCAGACGCGGTTGTATTCGGCCCACGTGGCCTCGTTCGGTGCGCGCCAGAAGGCTTCGGCCACCGCGCGCGCCTGCGTGCCGCCGAGGCGTTCGAACATCCCCAGCTTGCGTTCCAGCGCCATGTGCGGCGACGTGCTCGACAGGATCACCTTCGCCGCATGGTCCGGATGGCGTGCGATGTAGCGCTGCGCGACGAAGCCGCCGAAGGACTGGCCGAGCACGATCGGCTTTTCGATACCGAGTGCATCGCACAGCCGCACCACGTCGTCGGCGAAAGTGTCCAGCGTCCACTCGTCGGCCGGCCGGCGGTCGCTGCGGCCATGGCCGCGGTGGTCGTAGTAGACGATCTGCGCGATGTCGGCCAGGCGCGAAAACGCCGGCTTGAAGCCCGAATGGTCGTAGCCCGGGCCGCCGTGCAGCAGCAGCAGCGTCGGCTGCTCGCGCAGGCGCGGGCCCTCGGGCACGAAGCCCGGGCCTTGCACGTCGACGAAGACACGGACGCCCGGCGCGATTTCGATTTTCATGCCGCTCAGTCTACGGGCCAGGGCATCGACTTCGGCATCGTCATCGCCGGGGCATCGACTGGAGCAGCGCCCGGCGTGTCGACGCCGCGCCACCACGGCATCACGCCGTCGGCATGCGCCGGCTCGACCGGCTGGCCGAGCAGCGGCATGACGAGCTGCGCGCCTTGCAGCGGCGCCAGCGCCAGCAGCGTCTCGGCCGGCTGGTCCCAGGCATGCAGCGCCAGGCTGAAGGTGCCCCAATGCACCGGCAGGAAAGCGCCGCCGCCGAGCAGCTTCAGTGCCTTCAGCGCGTTCTCGGGGCCGAGGTGGATGTCGCCCCACGACGGGTGGAAGGCGCCGACTTCGAGCATCACCAGGTCGAACGGACCGAGCCGTTCGCGGATGCTCGTGTACTCGGTCGTCAGGCCGGTATCCCCGCTGAAGAAGACGCTGTGTTTCGGTGTGCGGATGACCATCGAAGACCACAGCGTCGCATTGCGGTCCTTCAGCCCGCGGCCGGAGAAGTGCTGCGACGGCGCGGCCGTCACCGTGAGTTCGCTGCCGGGCAGCGCGAAGCTGTCCCACCAGTCGAGCTCGGTGATCAGCGCCGGCTGCACGCCGAAGGCTTCGAGGTGCGCGCCGACGCCGAGCGACGTGACGAAGGGCACGCCCATCTTCGCCAGCGCCTTCACGGTCGGGTAGTCGAGGTGGTCGTAGTGGTCGTGCGACAGCACGACGAGGTCGATCTTCGGCATCTTCGCCAGCGGCACCGGCACCGGCTGGAAACGCTTCGGCCCGGCCAGTCGCGACGGCGAAGCGCGCGGCCCCCAGACCGGGTCGGTGACGACACGCAGGCCGTCGATCTCGATCAGCACCGTCGAGTGGCCGAGCCAGGTCGCGCGCAGGCCGCTGCCCGGCGGCTTGGTCCACGCGTCCAGCGGGTTCAGCGACGGCAGCGGGCCGCTCGGCACGCGGCGCGTGCCGCCGCAGAGAAACTCGGTCAGCGTCGGCCGCGGCGCCGTCGTGTCGCGCAGCCCGGGCAGCACCGGGTGGACGTTGCGAAAGCCGCTGCCGGCCCAGCGCGGCGAAGCCTGCATGCGTTCCAGGCGTTCGCCTTCGGATCGTTTGCCGAATGTCTTCATCGGATGTCCTCGTTGCTGACGCCGGACGCGACATGCCCGGCCGGCACATGGCCGGCGGCGCTTTCGACATGCCGCGTCTGGTCGTCGAAGAAGAAGTCGGGCTCGAACTCGCGCAGGAACTCGCCCTTCGCCAGGCCGCCGAGGAACATCGCTTCGTCGACCTCGATGCGCCAGTCCATCAGCGTGCGGATTGCGCGTTCGTGCGCCGGCGCGCTGCGCGCGGTGACCAGCGCGGTGCGCACGCGCATGCGCTCGGACGACGCGCGCTGCAGCCGGTGCAGCGCTTCGAGCAGCGGCTTGAACGGGCCCGGCGCCAGCGGCGTGGCGGAATGGTCGCGTTCGTGGCTCTGGAAGGCGTCCAGGCCCTGGTCCTGGAAGACGCGTTCGGCTTCGTCGGAGAACAACACCGCGTCGCCGTCGAAGGCGATGCGCACTTCGTTCGGGTGCGCGGCGCCGGCGCGCTTGCTGTGCGGGTAGACACGCGCGGCGGGCACGCCGGCGTCCAGCGCGGAGCGCACGTCGGCCTCGTTGGTCGACAGGAACAGGTTCGCCGCCAGCGGCTTCAGGTAGCGCCACGGCGGCTGCCCGCGCGTGAACACGCCGCGCTGCACCGGCAGGCCGAAGTGCTGCGCCGAGCGGAACACGCGCATGCCCGACACCGGATCGTTGCGCGACAGGATCACGACCTCGACGCGCGGCGTGCCGTCGTTGAAGGCCAGCAGTTTGTTGACGAGCGAAAACGCGACGCCGGGCCGTGCCGGCTCGTCGATGCGCTGCAGCTGCAGCTGCATGTAGGCGCGGTCGTCGCTGGCCTCGAAGACGCGGTTCTCTTCCTCGAAGTCGAACAGCGCGCGCGACGAGATCGCCACGACGAGCTGGCCGTCCAGGGTGGTGGGCATGCAGCCGATGATAGCCATCGGACATTCGCGGCACGGCACAATCGGCCGCCGCTGCCAACAGCGGCTGGAGAGAACGGATGACTTGGAACCTGCGCCTGGGCATCGCCACACTGCTGCTCGCGGCGGCAACCGCCGTTTCGGCCGCCAAGGCCCACGAACACGGCGTGGCGCGGCTGGACATCGCCGTCGAGGCCACGCGCGTGTCGTTTCTGCTCGAACTGCCGCTGGACAGCCTGGTCGGCTTCGAGCGCGAACCGCGCACCGACGCCGAGAAGGCCGCTGCCGACGGCGCGCTGACGCGGCTGCGCACGCCCGGCGCGCTGTTCCGCATCGACCCCGCGGCGCAGTGCACGCCGGCGCGCGTGGACCTGCAGTCGGCCGCACTCGGCGTCGGCGCCATCGCGATGGCCGCCGGCCCGTCGAAAGACGGCCATGCCGACCTCGATGCCACCTTCGACTTCGACTGCAAGGACGGCAACCGGGCCGGCTTCGTCGAGGTCGGCCTGTTCGAATTCTTCCCGCGGCTGCAGCGCGTGGACGTGCAGGCCGCCACGCGCAAGGGGCAGCTGAAGGCGACGCTGAAGCGGCCGGTGACGCGGGTTCCGCTGGCGCGATGACGGCTCGATGACAGCCCGGTGATCTCGATCCGCGACCTGCGCTTTCGCTGGCCCCGCGCGGCCGCCGACTGCGTGGCCATCGATGCGCTGGACATCGCCGCCGGCCAGGCCGTGTTCCTGTACGGCCCCAGCGGCTGCGGCAAGAGCACGCTGCTCGGCCTGCTGGCGGGGGTGCTGGTGCCGCAGGCCGGCCACGTCAGCGTGCTGGGGCAGGACTGGGCGGCGCTCGGCGCGTCGCGCCGCGACGCCGCGCGGGCCGATCACGTCGGCTACATCTTCCAGCAGTTCAACCTGCTGCCCTACCTGAGCGTGCTCGACAACGTGCTGCTGCCATGCCGCTTCTCGGCCCTGCGCGCCCGGCGCGCGCCGGCCGGCGCGGCACAGGCGCTGCTGGCGCGCGTGGCGCTGCCCGAGGCGCTGTGGGCGCAGCCGGCGGCCGAGCTGTCGGTAGGCCAGCAGCAGCGCGTGGCGGCGGCGCGGGCGCTGATCGGCACGCCCGAGGTCGTGATCGCCGACGAGCCGACCTCGGCGCTCGACGCCGCCTTGCGCGACGGCTTCATGGATCTGCTGCTGGGCGCCACGCGCGCCGCCGGCAGCACGCTGGTGTTCGTCAGCCACGACGAACGGCTGGCCGAACGTTTCGACGTGCAGCTGTCGCTACCCGAAGTCAACCGCGCCGCGGCACGATGAAGGCGCTGCTGCACATCGCCGTCCGCAGCGCCTGGAACCGGCGCGGCACGCTGGCGCTGGTGGGGCTGTCGATCGCGCTGGCGACGCTGCTGCTGCTGAGCCTGGAGCGCATGCGCACGGACATCCGGCAGAGCTTTTCGCAGTCGGTCAGCGGCACCGACCTGATCGTCGGTGCGCGCACCGGCGCCGTGCAGCTGATGCTGTACTCGGTGTTCCACATCGGCGGCGCCACCAACAACGTGCGCATGGCGAGCATCGAGGCCATCGCCAGGCACCCGGCGGTGTCGTGGATCGTGCCGATCTCGCTCGGCGATTCGCATCACGGCTACCCGGTGCTCGGCACCACGCCCGAGTACTTCACGCGCTTCCTCTACGGCGACCGGCAGCCGCTGGTGCTGGCCCAGGGCCGTGCCTTCGCCGGCACGCTGGACGGGCTGTACGACGCGGTGCTCGGCGCCGAGGTCGCCGACGCGCTGGGCTACAAGCTCGGCCAGCCCATCACGCTGACGCACGGCGCGGGCGGACCGATGTCACCCGAGCACGCCGACAAGCCTTTCACCGTGGTCGGCATCCTGGCGCGCACCGGCACGCCGGTGGACCGCACGGTGCACGTCGGCCTGGCCGCGATCGAGGCCATCCACCTCGACTGGACCGGCGGCGCGCCGATGCCCGGCATGCACATCGCGCCGGGCGATGCGCGCAAGTTCGACCTCGCGCCCAAGCAGGTGACCGCGGCGCTGGTCGGGCTGAAGAGCCGCGTCGCGGTGTTCCGCGTGCAGCGCTTCGTGGCCGAATTCGACGGCGAGCCGCTGCTCGCGGTGCTGCCCGGCGTGGCGCTGGACGAGTTGTGGGACGTGGTCGGCATCGGCGAACGCGCCTTGCTCGGCATGTCGGCCCTGGTGGCGGTGGTCAGCCTGGCCGGGCTGGTGGCGGTGGTGCTGGCCGGGCTGAACGAACGCCGGCGCGAACTGGCCGTGCTGCGCGCCGTCGGCGCCGGCCCGCGCCACGTGCTGGCGCTGCTGGCCACTGAAGGTGCGCTGGTGACTCTGGTCGGCGCGCTGGCCGGCGCGCTGGCGGCGGCCATCGGCGTGGCGCTGGCCGGGCCCTGGGTGCAGTCGCGTTTCGGCATCGCCTTGCAACTTTCGGCGCCGACCGGCACTCAATGGGCTTTGCTCGGCGCCGTGCTGCTGGCGGGTATGCTTGCCAGCCTGGTGCCGGGTTGGCGTGCCTACCGCCTGTCGCTGGCCGACGGGCTTTCTCCCCGGAACTAGCGAGAGCCGATCATGCTGCGTACCCTCATCGCCACCGCACTCGCCGCTGCCTTCACGGTCGTCGCCGCTCAACCCAAGGACGGCGTGCCGGCCAGCGCCCCCGCGCTCGGCGGCACCAAGGCGCAGCCGAAGGCGCCGGCGGCCAAGGCGTCGCCGTTCAAGACCATCACCTGGGACGAACTGGTGCCCAAGGACTGGGATCCGATGAAGGAATTCAAGGGCATGGACATGTCCATGATGAGCGACGGCGACCCGCGTGCGCAGCAGATGCTGAAGAAGCTGCGCGACGTCTGGGACAACGCGCCGACGAACCCGGCCTACGTCGGCCAGGCGGTGCGCATCCCGGGCTTCGTGGTGCCGCTCGAAGAAACGAAAGACGGCGTCAAGGAGTTTCTGCTCGTGCCGTACTTCGGCGCCTGCATCCATACGCCGCCGCCACCGGCGAACCAGATCATCCACGTGCTGCCGACCGCACCGGCCAAGGGCCTGCATTCGATGGACGCGGTCTGGATCAGCGGCACGCTGGCGACGCTGCGCACCGACTCGTACATGGGCGCCAGCAGCTACCGCGTCGAGGCCAGCGTCGTCGAGCCCTACGTGGAGCGGCCGCGTTGATGAAGACGGCCGACCTGGCCCGCACGACCTTTGCCGTCCTCGTCATCGGCGCGCTGATCGTCGGCTCGCTGTGGATCCTGCGCCCCTTCCTCGGCTCGACGATCTGGGCCACGATGGTCGTCGTGACCACCTGGCCGGTGATGCTGCGCGTGCAGTCGCGGCTGTGGGGCCGGCGCTGGCTGGCGGTGCTGGTGATGACGCTGTTGCTGCTGCTGCTGTTCGCGGTGCCGCTGACGCTGACGCTGGTGACCATCGTCGACAACGCCGACCGCATCGTCGACTGGGCCAAGGACCTGAGCACGATGCGCGTGCCGGCCACGCCGCCCGACTGGCTGGCCAGCCTGCCTTTTGTCGGCGCCAAGGTCGTCATCGCGTGGGAGCAGGCCGCCGCGGCCGGGCTCGAAGGCCTGCTGCCCAAGCTGCAGCCCTATGCCGGCAACGTGACGCGGTGGTTCGTCGCCGAGATCGGCAGCATCGGCTTCGTGCTGCTGCAGTTCATGCTGACGGTGGCCATCGCCGCGGTCATGTACGCCAGCGGCGAAGAGGCGGCGAGCCAGGTGCGCCGCTTCGCGCAGCGCCTGGCCGGCGAACGCGGCGAGGCCGCGGTGAAGCTGGCCGGTGACGCGATCCGCGGCGTTGCCTTGGGCGTTGGCGTCACCGCGGTCGTGCAGGCGGTGCTCGGCGGCGTCGGCCTGGCGCTGGCCGGCGTACCGTTCGCGGGTTTGCTGACGGCGCTGATGTTCATGCTGTGCATCGCCCAGGTCGGTGCGATGCCGGTGCTGGTGCCGGCCACGATCTGGGCCTTCTGGAACGGCGACACCGGCTGGGGCATCTTCCTCGTCGTCTGGACGGTCATCGTCGGCACGCTGGACAACTTCCTGCGCCCGGTGCTGATCCGCCTGGGCGCCGACCTGCCTTTGCTGCTGATCTTCGCCGGCGTCATCGGTGGCCTGTTCGCCTTCGGCCTGGTCGGCATCTTCGTCGGCCCGGTGGTGCTGGCGGTGGCCTACACGCTGCTCGAAAGCTGGATCGACGACGGGCAGCCCGAGGCCTGACGACCGGCCGACTACGCCGCCAGCGCGCGCATCTCGGCATACAGGTCAGCCTTGCCTTCGAAGCCGATGCCGGGCAGTTCAGGCAGCGTGACGAAGCTGTTGTCGACCTTCACGCCGTCGGGGAAACCGCCGTAGGGCTGGAACAGGTCGGGGTAGGACTCGTTGCCGCCCAGGCCCAGGCCGGCGGCGATGGCCAGCGACATCTGGTGCCCGCCGTGCGGCACGCAGCGTGACGGCGACCAGCCGTTGTCCTTCAGCATGTCGAGCGTGCGCAGATACTCGACCAGGCCGTAGCTCAACGCGCAGTCGAACTGCAGCCAGTCGCGGTCGGGCCGCATGCCGCCGTAGCGGATGAGGTTGCGCGCGTCCTGCATCGAGAACAGGTTCTCGCCGGTGGCCATGGGCCCGGCGTAGTGCTGCGCCAGTTCGGCCTGCAGCGCGTAGTCCAGCGGGTCGCCGGCTTCTTCGTACCAGAACAGGTCGTACTGCGACAGCGCCTTTGCGTACTCGACGGCGGTCTTCAGGTCGAAGCGGCCGTTGGCGTCGACGGCGAGCTTCTGCCCGGGGCCGAGCAGCCGCAGCACGGCTTCGATGCGCTGGCAGTCTTCGGCGAGCGTGGCGCCGCCGATCTTCTTCTTCACCACCGAATAGCCGCGGTCGAGGTAGCTGCGCATCTCGCGCTCCAGGCCTTCCAGGCCCTGGCCCGGCCAGTAGTAGCCGCCGGCGGCATAGACGAAGACCTTGCGGTTGGCACGGCCGTTGCCGTAGCGTTCGGCCAGCAGCTGGTACAGCGGCTTGCTCTCGATCTTCGCCACGGCGTCCCACACCGCCATGTCGATGGTGCCGACGGCGACCGAACGTTCGCCGTGGCCGCCAGGCTTCTCGTTGATCATCATCGCCGCCCAGACCTTGTGCGGGTCGAGGTTGTCGCGCTCGCTGTCGAGCAGGCTGGCCGGGTCGGCTTCCAGCAGGCGCGGCCGGAAACGTTCGCGGATCAGCGAACCCTGGCCGTAGCGGCCGTTGCTGTTGAAGCCGTAGCCGACCACCGGCTTGCCGTCGCGGACCACGTCGGTGACGACGGCCACCAGGCTCAGCGTCATCTTCGAGAAGTCGATGTAGGCGTTGCGGATGTTCGACTTGATCGGCTTCGTCTCTTCGCGGATGTCGATGATCTTCATGGGTACCTTCGGTTAGCGGGGCAGCGACGCGCCGCCGCAGATCTGGATGTCCTGGCCGGTGATCGGCGCGGCAGCGGGCGACAGCAGGAAGCTCACGAGCGCAGCGATCTCGTCGGGGCGGATCAGCCGGCCGATGGGCGGCAGCGCCGGCGTTTCGCTGCGTCGCGCCGGGTCGTTGAGCATCGCGGTCTGCGTTGCCGCCGGCGACACGACGTTGACCGTGACGCCGCGTGCCACCACCTCGGCCGCCCAGCTGCGCGCCAGGCCGACGAGTGCGGCCTTCGTCGCCGCGTACTGGCTGCGCCCGGCCTTGCCTTGCGCGACGCGGCTGCCGATGAGCACGACGCGGCCGCGGCCGGCCTGCGCCATCGCCGGCAGCAGCACGTTGCCGATGCGCGTGACGGCCTCGACATGCAGCCGCCACATCAGCTCGCCGTTGTCGGCCGCCAGCTGGCCCAGCGGGCCGACGCGCAGCACGCCGGCGGCATGCACCAGCGCCTGCACCGGCGGCAGCCGGCCCGCGGCGGCTTCGGTGGCGGCGCCGTCGATCAGGTCGACGCGCAGCGGCTCGAAGTCCGGGTGCTCGATGCTCGGCGGCGCCAGGTCCAGCCCGCTGACGCGCCAGCCTTCGGCCAGCAGCGCCTGCGCCACCGCACGGCCGATGCCCGAGCTGCTGCCGGTGACGGCGGCATGACGCTCATTCGGCACGGATCTTCCCTTCGGTGATGATGCGTTGCGACAGCGCCATGTCGTCCTTCTGGAAGCGCGCGAAGTCGTCGATCGAGCCCGGCGTCAGCAGCAGGCCTTGCTGCGTCAGCTTGTCCTTCATGTCGGTGGCCAGCGCCTTGTTGACCTCGGCATTCAGCTTCTGCGCGATCTCTTTCGGCAGCGCCGCCGGGCCCCACAAACCGTACCAGCTGTAGAACTCGTAGCCGGGCACGCTTTCGGCGACGGTCGGCATGTCGGGCTGGTTCGGCACCCGGGTCTTCGAGGTCACGGCCAGCACCTTCAGCTGCCCGGCCTTGGCGAACGAAGCCGAGCCGAGGATGGGGTCGATGAAGGCGTCGATGCTGCCGCCGATCAGGTCCTGGTAGGCCGGCGCCGAGCCCTTGTACGGCACGATCACGTAGTCCATCGAGCCGACGCGGCGCAGCAGCTCGGTGCTCAGGTGGCCGGCCGAGCCGGTCGAGCCGATGGCGAAGGTCAGCTTGCCGGGGTGCGTCTTGGCATAGGCCAGCATGCCCTTCACGTCGTTGAATGGCAGCGTCTTGTTGACGGCGATGGCCAGCGGCGCCTTGGCCACCAGCGCCACCGGCGCGAAGTCCTTGACCACGTCGTACGACGGCGTCTTCTGCGTCATCGGCGTGGTCGTGAAGGCCGAGGCGCTGAACAGCAGCGTGTAGCCGTCGGCCGGCGCGCGCGCCACCGCACCGGCGCCGATGGTGCCGGCGCCGCCGGGGCGGTTGTCGACGACCACCGTCTGGCCGAGCTGCTCGCCGAGCTTCTGCGCCAGCATGCGGCCGACGACGTCGAGCGTGCCGCCGGGCGGGAACGGGATGATCATCGTGATCGGCTTGGCCGGCCACGGCTGGGCCAGCGCCGCGGCGCCGAAGGCCAGGCTCAGCACGGCGGCAACGGCGCTGCGGATAAAGCGTTGGCGGTTCATGTCGTCTCCCGCTTCAGCGTTGCAGCAGGCCGGCATTCGCCACCGCGGCGCGCAGCGCGGCCAGTTCGGCGGCGTTCGGCGCTTCGGTCGGCGGGCGCACGGTCGGCGAATCGAGCACGCCGGCCAGGTACATGCCCATCTTCATGCGCGCATGGGCTTCGCCGGTCGGCTCGCCGCCGCCGTAGACGGCGTCCTTCAGCGGCGTGATCACGTCCTGCACCGCCATCGCGCGCTTCAGGTCGCCGGCCTTGACGGCTTCCCAGAGGTCGTTGATCAGGCTCGGGATGAAGGTCGCGAAGCCGACCAGCGCGCCGTCCACGCCTTGCACCATCGACGCCAGCAGGTATTCGTCGTGGCAGGTCAGGATGACCTTGCTCGGGTCGGCGGCGCGGATGGCCTTGATGTCGGCGGCGTACTTGTTCATGTCGCGCTGGCCGACCTTGAACGCAGCCACGTACGGCAGCTTCGCCAGTTGGGCCAGCGTCGCCGACGAATACGACGCGCGCGTCCACGCCGGGTAGACATGCGCCACCAGGTCGAGGCCGACTTCGGCGATGGCGGCGAAGTATTCGCTGACGTGGTCGGGCCGGAAGCCGAAGCGCAGCCAGTGGTGCGGCGGCATGACGTCCAGCGCCTTGGCGCCGGCTTCGCGCGCCATCGCGGCATGTTCCTTGGCGTCGCGGATGCCTTCGCAGACGATCGACGAGATCACCGGCAGCCGGCCCTTCAACTCGTCGGCGACGATGCGCGTGACCTCGGCGCGTTCACGCGGCAGCAGCGAAAAGACCTCGCCGGTGTGGCCGTTGGTCATGACCGCGACGACGCCGGGTTGCGTCGCCAGCCACGATGCATGCTTGCGCAGCGCCGGCTCGTCGATGCGGTGATCGGCGGTGAACGGGCAGGCGATGGCCGGGATGATGCCCCGGTAGTTCTGGATCGTGGCCATGTTGGATGTCTCCTGTTGAACAATGCAGCCGAATGTTCGGCGACCCCGGCCTGCATGGCCAATGCTGCTTCAGCCTTCTTCCATGCCCGCAAAGCACTGCCCATGAACCTGATCTGGCTCGAAGACTTTCTGGTGCTCGCGGCAACCGGCAACTTCACCCGCGCCGCCGACGAGCGCCACATGACGCAGCCGGCGTTCAGCCGCCGCATCCGTGCGCTCGAGGAATGGCTCGGCGTCGTGCTGTTCGACCGCAGCAGCCACCCGGCGACGCTGACCGAAACCGGCGAGTGGTTCCGCACGGTCGCGCAGGAGCTGCTGGCGCGCGTGGCGCGGGTGCCCGACGAAGCACAGGCCATTGCAGCCAACCAGTCGGCGACGCTGCGCTTCGCGGCCACCCATGCGCTGTCGTTCACCTTTCTGCCGGCGTGGCTGCGCAGCCTGGAAGCGCTGGCGCCGATCGGGCCGATCCAGCTGGTGTCCGACGTGCTGCAGCAATGCGAAGCGCTGATGCTGCAGGGCCGCGTGCAGTTCCTGCTGTGCCACGCGCATGACCAGGTGCCGGGGCGGCTGGAAGCGGCGGCCTACCCGAGCGCGAATGTCGGTGCCGACACCTTGCTGCCGGTCTGCGCCGTGTCGGCCCCGGGCCGGCCGCTGCACCGCCTGGACGGCCCCGAGCGCGTGCCCCTGCTGGGCTACAGCGCCGAATCCGGCATCGGCCGCATCCTGCGTGCGCTGCGCGGCGCGGCGCTCGAAGAGGCCGGTGCCGAGCCGGTGTTCACGGCCCACCTGGCGAGCGTGCTGCGCACGATGGCGCTGGACGGCCGTGGTGTCGCCTGGCTGCCGACGAGCCTGATCCAGGACGACCTGGCGAGCGGCCGGCTGGTCGAAGCCGGCGAGCCGCCCTGGCGCGTGGCGCTGCAGATCCGGCTGTTCCGCAGCCCGGCCGTGGTGTCGCGGGCGGCCGAGTCGTTCTGGCGCGCCGTCGTCGACGCTTCTTCGGCTCAGGGCGTGCCGAGGAACAGGTAGGCGTTCGTCGGCCCGGCGCTCGAATGCCCGACGCCCAGGTACACCGGCCCGATCGGTGTCTCGCCGCCCAGGTAGATGGTGGCCGAATTCAGCCAGCCGGTGCGGTTGACCTCGGTGTACGGCCTGCCGACCTTGCCGGCTTCCAGCGCCAGGCCGAGCCGCATGTCGCCGCGCAGGCCCAGCGGCAGGCGGCCGACGATGCGTTCGCCGCGCAGGTGGGCGTAGCGGATGTCGTCGCCGAGCAGCTGCCCGGTGGCGAAGCCCGACAGGTTCAGGAAACCGCCCAGCGACGACGCGTCGTAGGCCGGCACCTGGCCGCGTGGCGATGCGGTGTAGGCCGCGCGCGCACCCAGCACCCAGGGCCCGAACGGCCACGCGGCGCGGGCCTCGAGCCCGAGCTTGCCGTAGTCGGCGTGCGCCGATTCGAACCAGGCCGCGCGCGCCGACCAGCCGCGGCTGGGGAAGTACAGGCCGTTGAGTTGGTCCAGGTCCAGCGCGACCAGCCAGCCCGAGTTGTGCGCGGTCTGTTCGGGCAGCAGCGCCACGCCGGTGTCGACGTCGGCGTTGTAGTGGCTGTCGCGCCAGCCCAGGCGCGCCTGGCCGAGCAGGCCGATGTTGATGCCGGCGGCCAGGTCGACGGTGGCGTTGCCGACGCGGTACTCGGCGGTGCGCTGGTCGTCCTGGAAGACGTCGATGCGGCTGCGCTTGTAGCTGGCGCTGGTCTCGACGAAGAACTGCTGCGCGCCGTCCAGCGGCTGGTACAGCTCGACGCTGGCGCCGGTGTTGCTGCCGATCTCGCCGGTCACCAGCAGCTCGGCGCCGAGCCGGTTCAGCCAGGTTTTCTGGTAGCCGGCGCGCAGCACGTAGGTCGAGCCCTGGCTGAGGTTGGAGTTCAGGTTCACCGCCAGGCGCAGGTAGTCCGGGCCCCAGCGCTTTTCGATCGGCGTCACGCGCAGAACGTTGCGGCCGCGCTGGCTCAGCAGTGCGTAGTCGACGCCTTCGTAGGCACCGTCGCCGTAGGCGCGCAGCAGGTCGCGGTTCAGCGCGTCGGTGTCCAGCGGCTCGCCGAGGATCTGCTTCAGGTAGCGGTTCACGGTGTCGGGGTTGACGCGCTTCAGCCCGGCGATCTGAATTTCGTCGACCCGCTGCACCTCGGGCCGGTGGTCTTCGAGCCGCCGCCGCCAGGCCGCGAATTCGGCCGGCGCCACCGCCAGCCGCGCCAGCGCGCCAGCCATCGTTTCGGCGGCGGCGCGGCCGCGGTCGGCGGCTTCGGCGTTGCGTTCGAAGTCGGCGGCCGTGATGCCGTCGAGATCGGGCTTGATGTAGACGTCGTTCGGGCCCAGCGTGGCCAGCGACTGGCTGACGTTCTGCTCGGTCAGGATGGCCACCATCTGCGCCGACACCGTCAGCAGCGTGCCCACCTCGGCCGCCTTCAGCAGCGGCGAGCCGACATTGACGGCGATCACGACATCGGCCTTGCAGCGCTCGCGCACCTCGCGGATCGGCACGTTGTCGACGAGGCCGCCGTCGACCAGCTTGCGCCCTTCGTAGTCCAGCGGCGCCATCAGCCCCGGCACCGACATGCTGGCGCGCATGGCCTGCGTCAGGCTGCCGTCGCGGAACACCACGCGTTCGCCGGTGCCGATGTCGGTGGCGATGATGGACACCGGCAGCGGCAGCTTGCCGAGGTCGCGCTCGCCGGCGTCGGCGCGCACCAGCTGGTTGAAGAAGAGCTTGATCTTCTGCCCCGAGACGACGCCCGGCGGCCCGACCACGCCCTTGTCGGTGACGCCGCTTTCGCTGCCCGGCAGGAAGCGCTGCGACAGGCGCTTGTTGCGGAAGTTCAGCTCGGTGTAGTCGGGGTTGTCCTGGAACATGTCGGCCCAGTCGGCCTGGGCCAGCTCGCGGCGCATCGTCGCCGGGTCCAGCCCGGCGGCCCAGGCGCCGGCCACCAGCGCGCCCATGCTGGTGCCGGCCACGCAGTCCACCGGCACGTGCAGCCGCTCCAGCACCTCGAGCACGCCGATGTGCGCGGCGCCGCGCGCGCCGCCGCCGCCGAGCACCAGGCCGATGACGGGCCGCGGCAGGACGGGTGGAGGCGGCAGCGGCGCTTCGTCGGCGCCCCGGGCCAGCGGTGCCAGCACCAGCAGCGCCAGCACGGCGGCGGCGCTCGGGCGGGTCGGAAACAGGCGTCGCAACAGGCGTCTCATGCCGGCCATTGTCCAAGCAAGTCAGGGTCCGACACGCTCAAGGCAGCCTGGCCACGGCCGATATCCACGGCAACACCATGTCTGCCCCCCTGTCGTCCCGGCCGCAGCGCATTGCCATGCGCCTGTGGCGCTTTCTGCTCTGCGCGCTGCTGCTCGCCGTCGCCGCCCTGCCGGCACGCGCCGAACGCATGCTGGTGCTGTCGGACGCCACGCCCGACATCGACGCCTGGCCGGCCGTGACGCTGTATGCCGACGCCGATGGCACGTTGAGCGTCGAGAACCTGCTAGAACGCCGGGCGCAGTTCGAGCCGCCGAACAGCCCGCACGCCAACCTGGGCGTGCGCCGCGACGTGGTCTGGCTGCGCGTGCCGCTGTCGGTGCCGTTGCAGGATGACGGCCGCTGGGTGCTCGACATCGACTACCCGTCGCTGGACCGCGTCGACGTGCACGTCGTCAGCGACGGCCGCATCGTGCGCCACCTCGTGCTCGGCGACCACCTGCCTTTCGACGAGCGGCCGCTGGCGTCGCGCTCGCATGCCGCGCCGCTGGTGCTGGAGCGCGGCGTCGACCACGAATTGCTGCTGCGCGTGCAGACCACCAGCTCGATGATCGTGCCGCTGCGCCTGGTCAAGGCCGAGGCCTTCCACCAGCGCGAATCGCGGCTGCAGATGCTGCAGGGGCTGGCCGCCGGCATCGGCCTGTGCCTGCTGATGTACGCGCTGGCGCACTGGGTCGGCGGCCGCGAGCCGATGTTCCTGTACTACGCGATCACGATCGCGAGCATCACGCTGTTCTTCTTCGCGTATTACGGCCTCGGCCCGCAGTACCTGTGGCCGGGCAACCGCTGGCTGACCGAGAACGCGGCGCCGCTGGCGATCCTGGTCTGCATCGGCAGCGGCATGCCGATGATCGAGCGCATGCTCGACGCGCGCTCGCTGAGTCGGCGCATGGCCACCGTCATGCTCGGCGTCACGGCGCTCGCCTGGAGTGCCGCGGCGCTGTTCGCGCTGGACCTCATCAGCTACCGCGCGGCCCACCTCACCGGCACGCTGCTCGGGCTGCTGCCGATGCTGCTTGCGGTGCCGGTGGCCTGGGTGCGCTGGCGCAGCGGCGACCGCGCCGCGCCCTACCTGTTCGTCGGCTGGGGCGTGTATGCCGTCGGCGCGGCGGTGATGCTGTCGCTGCTGCGCGGCTGGGTCGATTCCGACGGCTGGTCGCAGCACGCCTGCCAGGTGGGCACGATGTTCGAGGCGCTGATGTGGCTGCGCGTGCTCGGCGTGCGCAACGACGAATCGCGCCAGCGCGCCGAGCGTGCCGACCGCGAACGCGAAGTGCTGCAGACGCTGGCCCACACCGACGCGCTGACCGGCCTGCCGAACCGCCGCGGCCTCGAAACCGAGCTCGCCGCGGCCTTGCCGCACGCCAATGCGCAGCGGCTGCTGGCGGTCGGCCTGATCGACCTGGACGGCTTCAAGGCCGTCAACGACCGCCTCGGCCACGACGCCGGCGACGAACTGCTGATCGCCGTGTCGGCGCGGCTGCGCAGCGAACTGCGCCACCGCGACGTGGTGGCGCGCCTGGGCGGCGACGAGTTCGTGATCCTGGCGCGCGACCTGGCCAGCGAGCAGGACGCGTGGCAGCTCGGCCGCAAGCTGGTGGCCTCGTTCACGCAGCCGTTTTCCATTCGCGGCCAGACCTGCCAGGTCGGGCTGACGATGGGCTTCGCGCTGGCACCGCTGGACGGCAGCGACGCCGCCGGCCTGCTGCGCCGCGCCGACGCCGCGATGTACGCCGGCAAGCAGTCGGGCAAGGGCACGGTGCGCCGCGGTACGGCGTCGGTCGGCCTGGCCGGAACCTGAGTTTCTACTGCATGAAGCCCATCGGCCCGCGCTTGGCGTGGCCGTCGGGCAGGTCGGCCAGTTCGACGGTGCTGCGGCCGGCCAGGCGGGCGTTGCCGAAAGCCGTCATCCAGGCCCGGCGCATCTCGCGCGGGGCCATCGTGGCCAGGCGTTCCAGCACCGCGTCGGACGGCGCTTCGTCGAAGCGGCGGCCCCAGTCGTGCTGTTCGCGCAGCCGGCGGTACAGGCGCAGCGCGATCGTGCACGCCGCGTCGTGGTCGGGGGCCTGCACCTCGTAGACGTTCATGCGGTTCAGGATCGGCTCCGGAATCGCGCGTTCGTCGTTCGCGGTGGCGACCCAGATCACCTGGCTGGCGTCGATGGCGACCTCGGCGAACTCGTCGGTGAACATCTCGGCCGTGTCGTGTTCGAGCAGGCTGTACAGCGCGCCCAGCGGGTCGTAGGCGTGTTCGCCGCGCGCCTTGTCGATCTCGTCGACCACCATCACCGGGTTCGCGTACTGGCCTTCGACCAAGGTCTCGAAGACCTTGCCCGGGCGTGCGCCTTTCCACTGGCTGGAAGCGCCGCTGAGCACCCAGCCGGCGGTGAGCTGGCTCATCGAGACGAAACCCAGCCCGGTGCCGAGCAGCTGCGCGATCTCGCGCGCGAAATGCGTCTTGCCGATGCCCGGCGGGCCGAGCAGCAGCATCGGCGTGATCTCCAGCGCGTCGCGGCTGTCCTGGCACAGCGCGAGCTGGCGTTTCACGTCGTCGAGCACCTCGCCGAAGTTGGGCAGTTCGTCATACAGGTGTTCCATCGCCGGCAGGCCCGACGGCTTGACCTGGAAACGTTCGGCACCCTTTTCGAGCATGCGCTCGTAGGTGCTGCGCAGGTTTTCGTGCTCTTTGGGCGGCAGCTTGGTCAGCCGCCTTTCGACGTCGCCCAGCCGGTAGACGCTGCGCATCTGGGCGATAGGGATCCGGCCGCGCTCGGCAGCGGCGAGGGGAACGAGATCGTGCGACTTCGACGGCATGCACAGCTCCCTGAGACAGCAACACGCATGGACCATTCAAGCACAAGCACGGCCGCTGACAAGCCCCGAGCAGTGGGGTAAAGCCGGGCTTTTTGCTCACAGGGCTATAGCAAGAGCCAGGCCTGCCGATACAACTGAAACAAGGGTGTCAGGGAATTGACGCATCCATGAAACCTTGTACCGCGAAAGTGTCAGGGTTGGCAGTGTCGCCACGACCCACCAGCCAGACAAGACCGACGGAGATGATCATGGCCTACTCGCTGCTGCTGCAACCTGACCTGTTCCGCGACCGGCAGGCTCTGCCTGACGACCGCTGCACGCGCGACGCCGAGCCCGCGGTGCTGAGCTACCGCAGCGAGGCTTTCGCCGAAGACCTGGATGGCGAGGCATCGCTCGCGCCGCTGCACCGCCCGGTGCCCGCAGCGCTGCTGTCGGTAACGCCGGTGTTCGTGGCGCTGGCCGGCGTTGCGGTCTCGCTGTTCGGTCTGGCCTGAGCCAATACCTTCGCCGCGGAGGCGCAGAGGGCGCCGAGTTTTGGCAGAGGTAGTGCGGGCTTTCTATGCGCCGCTTCCGCGCTCTCAGCGCCTCTAGGGTGAGGCAATTGTTTTTGGCGATACTGATGTCATGAAACGTCTCTACTTCGAGTCCGCCACGGCCGGCAGCCGAGCCGCCATCGGGGACGGCGCTCGCTCTTTCGCGCGCCTCGCCGCCGCAACGCAGGCGACAAGGCCCAACCCGGCAAGCATCAGGGCATGGGTTTCGGGCTCGGGGACCGCACTGGTCTGGATCTCGGTCACGCTGTAGGCGTAGTCGTGGCCCGGCGTGTCGACATAGACCGCCGAGAACCGCAACGCGGTGGCCGTGACCGGCGCCGGCAGGACGGTCGAGCGGAACTGCAGTCCGCCGCTTCCCCAGACCTCCGGAATGTCCCAGGCCGTCTGCCATTCACCGCCGGTGTCGCGATACTCCAGCAGGTACCGGTCGTTGTTGTCGGCCATGACGCCAAGTTCGCTCAGTTCAAACGTTCCTTGGAGGTCGACGATGACGTAGTTGTGGGTTCCCGAATGCTGCTCGTCCCACCACACACCCGAAGTCCACCCGCCCCCCTGCAGCACACCGTCGGTCACGATCGTCGGGTCGACGAAGCCGCCGGGTTCGCCGGTGTAGGGCGGGCTGTTGAAGTACGCACTGCCGGTCGCGAACGGGCCGATCAGGGTGACCGGTTTCCCGAACGCAACGTTCGGGGCCGCAGCCCCGATCGCGGGAACGCCCGCGAGCAGAAGAACCATTGCCGATTGGATCCGCTTCCTTGTCATCGCGACCTCCACAGGAATAGCCCTCCGCGGACAGTGTCTTAGCGGCGGGTCGGTCCGTCAAGACTGACGAGTCGATCGCCGCATCGTGGCCTGGTCGGCGACACCGATTGCCGCGCGCCCAGGACTGGCCGATATTCGCAGCCGTCGACGATCGCAGGCAGGCCATCGCGCTGGCTGCACCAACACGGCATGCGCCGGCTGATCGTCGCCGGCATCAGCACCGAACAGTGCTGCGAGACGACCGCCCGCCACGCCAGCGACGAAGGCTTCGAGGTCGACTACGTCGGCGAAGCGACCCTCACATTCGCGATGCAGGCACCCGCCGGCGCAAGCCTCTGACATCGCGCCCGGGCGAGCGGTTTCGCCGAAGCGCGGTCGCGGCGCCGAAACCGGAAACGCAAATCGCGCCGGACCCGGATCCCGAAAAACTCTCAGTCTGAAACAATCGAAACACGCAAGGCCTTGCGCTGATGCAGCGCTGAAACGGAGCCGCCGCACAGTTGCGGCATGAGCGCCTCCAACCTGCTTGACCGCCCCGCCGCCGCCCAGGCTGGCTATGATCCGGCCGCAACCAAAACAGGAGCGTTGGGCATGCCGGTGGTGCTGGTGGTGGACGACGAACCCGAACTGCGCACCCTGCTCGGCGAATACTTCGGCCGCCACGGGTTCACGGTGCGCAGCGCGCCCGACGCCGCCGCCGCGCGCGAGCTGCTGGCGCAAGAGCGCCCCGACATCGCGATCCTCGACGTCAACATGCCGGGCGAAAACGGCTTGTCGCTGGCGCGCTGGCTGCGCGAGGCCCACGCCGGCGTCGGCCTGGTGATGCTGACCACCGCCGGCGAAGCGGTGGACCGCATCGTCGGCCTCGAACTCGGCGCCGACGACTACATCCCCAAGCCCTTCGAGCTGCGCGAGCTGTTGGCGCGCGTGCGCGCCGTGCTGCGGCGCATGCAGCCGGTGCCGGCTGCCGAAGCGCCGGCGGCGGCCGCGCCCGCCGGCAAGTCGGTGCGCTTCGGCACCTGCTCGCTGGACCTGGAAACGCGCCGCCTGGTCGGCGCCGACGGCGGCGAGATCGAGATCACCGCCGCCGAATACGACTTGCTGGCCTTGTTCGCGCGGCATCCGAACCGGCCGCTGTCGCGCGACACCATCATGGAACAGGCGCACAACCGCGGCTGGGACGTGTTCGACCGTTCGATCGACCTGCGCATCATGCGGCTGCGTCGCAAGATCGAACGCAACCCGGACAAGCCCGAGGTGCTGAAGACGGTGCGCAACGTGGGCTACGTGTTCGTGCCTCAATGACCGTGGACCCCGGCAGCGGCACGCTGCAGGCGGCACGCCGCCTGCTCTGGCTGCTGGCGGTGCCGGTGCTCGGCCTGCTCGGCGTGCTGACGGCGCTGGAGTACTTCCAGCGCATGAACGACGCCGAGCGCGACCTGCTGCGCCGCGCCGAAGAGCGGGCGCAGGAACTCGAAGCCGTGGTGCGCCCGGCGATGCACCACGTGCAGGACCTGCGCGTGATGATGGAGTCGCGCTGGAACGACGCCCCCGACGCCGGCCCCGTGCTGCGCCAGGCCTTGCAGCCGCACCGCAGCGGAAGCCGGTCCGACGGCTGGTCGCTCGACGCCGCCGGCCCGCCGCTGCGCGAGCGTTTCGGCCAGGTCTGGTGGGCCGAACCCGACGGCCGCGAGCCCGAAGGCCCGTGGCTGCGCCGGGCCCAGCTGTTCGTCGAACAGGCGCGCATCGTGCACCAGCGCGCACCGGGTTTCGAGGCCACCTGGTTCGCCGCTGCCGAGGTCAACAGCTCGTTCGGCTACCCGTGGGTCAACACCGACCGCATGCTCGGCGCGATGGGCGAAACCAGCCTGACGGCGATCGACGGCGCGCGCCGGCGCGCGGTGCAGCGCAGCGTCGACGCGCTGACGCGCAACCCCGACGACATCACGTTCTGGGGCACGCCGTACGTCAGCCAGCTGAACGGCCAGCTCGTCATGTCGCATGGCGCGGCGGTCGTCGTCGACGGCCGCTACCGCGGCGAGGTCAGCCTGGACTTCCGCCTCGACGACTTGCAGCGCCGCATCGGCCAGTGGTCGGGCCCGCGCCGCGCCGGCGGCCGCGGCGCGGCCGGGCCGCGTGTCTGGATCGTCGACGCGCGCTACAACGTGCTGGCCGACTCGGCGCAGCCGTTGCTCGCACCCGACGGCAGCGGGCTGGCCAGCACGCCGGTGCTGGTGCCGCTGGCCAAGCGCTTGCCGGCGGGGCTGGGCGGCGCCGACCTCGACGCGACGCTGTTCGGCCCGGCGCGCGTGCACCGCGGCGAAGGCTGGGTGCTGACCGCGGCGGTGCGCATCGGCTCGCCATGGCTGTACGTGCAAGCCACGCCGGAGAGCGTGCTGCACGCCCAGGTGCTGCCGACGCTGGCGCCGAACCTGTTGCTGGCGCTGGCGCTACTGGCGATGTTCATCGCCGGCCAGTGGCTGCTGTCGCGCGGCTTCGTGCGCCCGGCGCTGGCCATCCTGGGCTACCTGCGCGCGCTGTCGGCGAATGCCGCCGAGCCGGCGCCGCAGCTCGGCAAACGCTGGCAGGGCTGGGTCGACGCCGTCACCGACACCTTTCGCCGCCAGCGCGAGCTGCAGCTGCGCGAACGCCAGACCGAGGCACTGAAGGCGTCGATCATCGACCACGCCATCAACGGCATCGTCTCCACCGACGCCGACGGCTGCATCGTCGAGTTCAACCCGGCTGCCGAGGCGATGTTCGGCCGCGCGCGCGCCGACGTCATCGGCCGGCCGGTGGGCGACGTCATCGTGCCGCCGCGCATGCGCGACGCGCACGAAGGCGGCATGGCGCGCCTGGGCGCCGGCGGCGCGCCGCAGATCATGGGCCGGCGCGTGCAGATGCCGGCATTGCGTGCGGACGGCAGCGAGTTTCCGGTCGAGATGGTGCTGTTCCGCACCGAGCTCGGCGGCGCCGTGCACTACACCGCGTCGATGACCGACGTCACCGAGCGCGTCGAAGCCGCCGGCCAGATCGAACGCCAGCGCGACGCGCTGCGCCAGAGCGAGAAGCTCACCGCGATGGGCAGCCTGTTGGCCGGCGTGGCGCACGAGCTGAACAACCCGCTGGCCATCGTGATGGGCCGCGCCAGCCTGCTGGAGGAAAAGACCGAAGGCAGCCCGCTGCAGGCCGACGCGCGGCGCATCCGCGAAGCGGCGGAGCGCTGCGGCCGCATCGTGCGCACCTTCCTGAACATGGCGCGGCAGCGGCCGGTGACGCGTGCGCCGGTGCAGCTCAACGACCTGGCGCGCGCCGCGGCCGAGATGCTGGGCTACACCTTGCGCAGCCACGGCATCGAGATCGATCTGAGCCTGATGGACGATCTGCCCGAGGTGATGGCCGACGGCGACCAGGTCGGCCAGGTGCTGCTGAACCTGATCGTCAATGCGCAGCAGGCGCTGGTCGCGGCCGAGGCGCCGCGCCGCATCCGGCTGCAGACGGGCGTCGAAGACCGGCGCGACAACCGCGAGCCGCGTGTCTGGCTGCGCGTGGCCGACAGCGGCCCGGGCGTGCCGCCGGATGTGATGGCAAAGATCTTCGAACCCTTCTTCACGACCAAGGCCGAAGGCATCGGCACCGGGCTGGGCCTGTCGGTGTCGCGCTCGATGGTGCGCGAGCACGGCGGCGACCTGGTGCTGGAGAAGGCCAGCGCCGACGGCAGCGGCGCGGCTTTCCGGCTCAGCCTGCCGATCAGCGGCGAGGCGCGCGACAGCACCGCGTCGATGCCGCTCGACGAAGTGCTGCCGGCGCCGCAGGCGCGGCTGCTGGTGGTCGACGACGAAGCCGAGATCGCCGAGCTGATGCGCTCGATGCTGGAAAGCGCGGGCTTCGAGGTCGCCACCGCCGAGTCCGGCGCGGTGGCGCTGGAGCTGCTGGACGCGGCGCGCTTCGACGCCATCGTCTCCGACCTGCGCATGCCCGACATGGACGGCGCCGCGCTGTGGCGCGCCGTGCGCGAACGCCAGCCGCTGCTGTCGCGGCGCATGCTGTTCGTCACCGGCGACACGCTGTCGCCCGAAGCGCAGCAGTTTCTCGGCAAGGCGCGCAGCGCCAGCCTGGACAAGCCGTTCGCGAAGGCCGACCTGCTGGCTGCGGTGCAGACCTTGCTGGCCGGCTGAAGCCGCAGGCCTTCAGGCCGGCATCGCTTCGCGCATCTTCGCTTCGGCGGCGGCGATCATCGTCGTCGCGACAATCGTGTACATCGCGACCCAGGCTTCACGCGTCGGTGCGTCGAAGGCGTCGCCCAGGCCTTGTTCCAGCGTCTTCAGCAGCGCAGCGCCGACGGTGTCGTAATGCGCGGCCTGCACGCCGTAGTTGACGTGGCGCGCGCCCAGGTGGCGCAGCACCGGCATCAGCGTGTCCGGCTTGTCGAGCAGGCCGACGGCGGCGCCGATCATCTGCATCAGCCGCGCACCTTGCTCGCCCATGTCGCTCTTGAACAGCTGGCGCAGCGACGGGTCGGCTTCGAACAGGTTGGCGTAGAACAGATCGGCGGCGGTCTGCGCGATCGGCAGCACCAGGGCAAAGCTGGAACGAACGCGTTGGATCTGGTCGGGGTTCATGGCGGGGTCCTTGGTTGGGCTGTGGTCGACAGCCGCAACGATGGACCGGCGCGGTTTCAAGGCCGCTTCGCGCTACGTTTCGTTGGTTTCAGCGAACCCAGGTGTTGAGCTGGATGATGGGCAGCAGCACCGCCAGCACGATCAGCATCACCACGCCACCCATCGCGACGATGAGCAGCGGCTCCATGATCGTGGCCGCGGCCATCGCGCGGCGCTGCACCTCGGCCGCCAGCTGCGCGGCGGCACGGCCCAGCATCACCGGCAGTTGGCCGGTCTGTTCGCCCAGCCGCGCGAACATCGCCAGCAGCCCCGGGAAACGCTTCTTGCCGGCCAGCGCGCTGGCCAGCGGCGCGCCTTCGCGCACCTGTACCAGCGCGTCCAGCGCGTCGGCGCGCATGGCGCGGTTGCCCAACGTCTCGGCCGCGGCCTGCAGCGCTTTCAGGATCGGCACGCCGGCGCCGGCCAGCATGGCCAGCGTGCCGGCGAAGCGAGCCGCGTTGTAGCCGCGCGCCAGCCGGCCGACCAGCGGCAGGTTCAGGAAGGCGGCGTCGCTTCTCTCGCGGAACGCGGGGTTGCGGCGCAGCGTGATGAAGCTGCCGATGCCGGCGGCGACGAGCAGCGCCACCAGCCAGCCCCAGCTGCGCACGAAGCTGCTCAGCGCGATCATGCCGGCGGTCAGCGCCGGCAGCGCGCGCTTGGAGCTGATGAACACCGACGCCACCTGCGGCACGACGTAGGTCACGAGGAAGGTGACGATGATCAGCGCGATGATCGAGACGATCGCCGGGTACAGCATCGCGCCCAGCAGCTTGGCGCGCAGCGCCTGGCGCTCTTCCAGGTCGTCGGCCAGCGCTTCCAGCACGGGGCCGAGCGCGCCGCTCTGTTCGCCGGCGGCGACGACGGCGCGGTAGACATCGTCGAACTCGCGCGGCGCCGTCGACAGCGCGCGCGCGAACGGGCTGCCGGCATTGACCTCGCTGCGCAGGTGCGCCACCAGTTCACGCTGGCGCTGTTCTTCGGATTCGTCGGACAGCGCGGTCAGCGCCCGTTCCAGCGGCAGCCCCGAGCCGACCAGGCCGGCGAGCTGCCGCGTCCACACCGCCAGCCCGGTGGACGAAAAAACGCGCCGTGTGAAGCGCGGCGCCGCGCCGTCGATGCCGGCCGCGGTGACCGGTGCCACCGCCAGCGGCACCAGGTTACGCGCGCGCAGCTGCGCGCGCGCGGCCTTGGCGTTGTCGGCATCGAGCAGGCCGGTCTGCGACTTGCCGGCAACGTCCAGCGCTTCGAAGCGGTAGGCGGGCATGTCAAAGGCCGGGTTCATTCACCGCAGAGGTGCTGAGGACGCGGAGTTCACGCAGAGGAAGACCTGTCTTTCCTCTGCGCACCTCTGCGTCACTCCGCACCTCTGCGGTGAAGGTATTGAAGCGCATGCCCGGCATCAGTCCCGGGTCACGCGGATGACTTCTTCGGCCGACGTGATGCCTTCGCGCACCAGCCGTTCGCCGTCTTCGCGCATCGAGCGCAGCCCGGCGCCGCGGGCGGCCGAGATCAGATCCTGTTCGGCCGCGCGGTTGTGGATCAGCGCCTGCACCGGCTCGTTGACGACCATCAGTTCGTAGACGCCGGTGCGCCCCTTGTAGCCGGTGTGGCTGCAGCTGGCGCAGCCCACCGGGTGCCAGCGGCCCGCGCCGTCGGGCTTGCGGCACACGGGGCACAGCTTGCGCACCAGGCGCTGCGCCAGCACGCCGAGCAAGGTGCTGGACAGCAGGAAGGGCTCGACGCCCATGTCGATGAGCCGGGTCACGCTGCTCGGTGCGTCGTTGGTGTGCACGGTGGCCAGCACCAGGTGGCCGGTCAGCGAGGCCTGGATCGCGATCTGCGCCGTTTCATGGTCGCGGATCTCGCCGATCATGATCACGTCCGGATCCTGGCGCAGGATCGCGCGCAGCGCCTTCGCGAAGCTCAGGTCGATCTTCGGGTTGACCTGGGTCTGGCCGATGCCGGGCAGCTCGTATTCGACCGGGTCTTCGACCGTCAGCACGTTGGTGCTGCCGGTGTCGATGCGGCCCAGCGACGCATACAGCGTCGTCGTCTTGCCGGAGCCGGTGGGGCCGGTGACGAGCACGATGCCGTGCGGCTGCTGGATCAGCCGGTGGAACGACGACAGCACGTCGCCGTCCATGCCCAGGCCTTCGAGCGTGAACTTCGATTCGGCCTTGTCCAGCAGGCGCAGCACGGCGCGTTCGCCGTGCGAGCTGGGCAGCGTCGAGACGCGCACGTCGATGGCGCGGCCGCCGATGCGCAAGCTGATGCGGCCGTCCTGCGGCAGCCGCTTCTCGGCGATGTCGAGCTCGGCCATGATCTTCAGCCGCGAGATCAGCGCCGCGTGCAGCGCCTTGTTCGGCTGCACCACTTCGCGCAGCGTGCCGTCGACGCGGAAGCGCACCGAGCTGCTGCGTTCGTAGGGTTCGATGTGGATGTCGCTGGCGCCGTCTTTCGCGGCCTGCGTCAGCAGCGCGTTCAGCATGCGGATGATGGGCGCGTCGTCGGCGGCTTCGAGCAGGTCTTCGACCGCCGGCAGCTCCTGCATCATGCGCGACAGGTCGACGCCGCTCTCGACCTCGCCGATTACCGCCGCGGCGCTGCTTTCGCTGCCGGCGTAGGCCGACGCGATGCGCTGCACCAGCGTGCTGCTGTCTTCGCGCTCGAAGGCGGCCACGTCGAACAGCCGCGTCACTTCCGACAGCGCCGACGGCGACGTCGTCTCCGCGGCCCACAGCACGAGCTGCTGGCCGTCGTCTTCGAGCAGCAGCGTGTGCGCCTTCGCGAAGGCGTAGGGCAGGGGGTGGCGGCTGCCCATGTCAGGGGGCCTGCTTCTCGGACGGGGTCGGCGCGGCGGCGGGCGCCGGCGTGCCGGGCAGCAGTTCGCGCACCGGCGGCAGCACCGGCGCTTCGTTCATCGGCATCACCACGCTCGGCGCCGGCTGCGAGTCTTTCTGCTGGCCGCGGATCTGCTCGTAGCGGTCCAGCGACAGCTTGTTCGTGCTGTCGGCGTCGCGCATCACCACCGGGCGCAGGAAGACCATCAGGTTGGTGCGCCGCTTCTCGCGGCTTTCGCTGCGGAACAGCGCGCCGAGCCAGGGGATGTCGCCGAGCAGCGGCACCTTGGACTTGTTCTCGACGAAGCGGTCTTCGATGAGCCCGCCGAGCACGATGATCTGGCCGTCTTCGACCACCACCTGCGACTCGATCGAGCGCTTCGTCGTCGACGGCCCGGCGTTGCTGGTGCCGACGGCGGCCGTGTCCTTGACGCTGCTCTGTTCCTGGTAGATGACCATGCGCACGGTGCCGCCTTCGCCGATCTGCGGCCGGATGCGCAGCGTGATGCCGACGTCCTTGCGCTCGATGGTCTGGAACGGACTCGACGTCGACGTGCCGGTGTTCGTGAACTGGCCGGTGATGAAGGGCACGTTCTCGCCGACGACGATCTTCGCTTCTTCGTTGTCCAGCGTGATCAGGTTCGGGGTCGACACGATGTTCGTGTTGGCCTGCGTCTGCAGCGCGCGTGCGATCGCCGCCAGCGCATAGGTGCCGCCGTAGTTGCGCAGCAGGCCGATGTTCAGGCCGGCGCCGATCGACGCCGAGGCCGTGCTGCCGCCGGCGGCGGCCGACGACAGCGAGATGATGTTCGAGCCGCCGGTGGAGAAGTTGGTGCCGGCGAACAGGCCGGTCTTGTCGCCGCTGTTGCCGAGCAGGCCCTGCCACTGGAAGCCGAAGTCGGCGGCGTTGTCGCCCGAGACCTCGACGATCATGCTTTCGATGTAGACCTGGGCGCGGCGCGAGTCGAGCTGGTCGATCATCGCGCGCACCTGGCGGTACAACGGCTCGGGCGCGGTGATGATCAGCGAGTTCGTCGCCGGGTCGGCCTGGATGAAGCCGCCGGTGGTCGGTGCGCCCGACGCGGTGACCGGCGCCGTCGCCTGCGCCGACGCGCCGCTGCCGGTTTGCGTGCCGATGCCGCCCGGCGCCTGCTGTTGCGGCTGCGTGGTGCCGGTCGGCGCCGTGCTGCCGGTGGTCGAGCCGCTGCCGCCGGTGCCGCCGAAAGCGGCGCGCAGCACCGTCGCCAGCTTCACCGCGTCGGCGTTCTTCAGGTGCACCACCCACAGGCCGCCGCTCGGCCCCAGGCCGCTGGACGGCCGGTCGAGCTTGGCGATGGTGGCGCGCACGATGGCCAGCCGCGCCGCGTTCGGCGAACGGATGATCAGCGAGTTGCTGCGCGCGTCGGCCACCACGCTGGTGCCGCCGCCGGCGGCTGCCGCGCCGGGCACGCCGGGGGTGCCGCTGCCTTCGGCCAGGCGCTGCACCAGCGGCGCCAGGTCGACAGCCACCGCGTGCTGCAGCGGCACGACTTCGAGGTCGGTCGACGAAGGCTGGTCGAGCGCGGCGATGATCTTCGCGATGCGCTGCAGATTGTCGGCGTAGTCGGTGATGACGAGCGAGCTGCTGCCGGGGTTGGAGTTGATCGTGTTGTTGGCGCTGATCAGCGGCCGCAGCACCGCCACCAGGTTGTTCGGGTTCTCGTAGCGCAGCTGGAAGATCTGCGTGATGACCTGGTCGCCGCGCACGGCGCCGGCGGTGCCGGCTTCGCCGACCGAGACGGTGCTGGTCTGCAGCTTCGCATCGGCCTCGGGCACCACCTTCAGCAGGCCGCCGCTGTCGACGATGGCGAAGCCCAGGCCGCGCAGCGCCGACAGGTAGCCCTGGTAGGCCTCGGGCACGCTTTGCGGCTGTTCGCTGTAGACGGTGATCTGGCCTTTGACGCGCGGGTCGACGGCGATCTGGCGCCCGATCATCGCGGCAAAGGCGCGCGTCACGGCTTCGATGTCGGCGTTGACGAAGTTCACCGTCACCGGTGCACGCGATGCCGGCGCCTTCTGCGCATACAGCGGCGGCGGCATCAGCAGGGCCGCAAGGCACAGGGCGATGGTGGTTTGGCGCGGGGAGTTCATGCTCATCCGATCGATATGACGGCCAGCGTGCCCTGACGGCGGCCGATGATGTTCAACAGGTTGTTCAAGGCCGTCTCCGCGCCCGGCGCGGCACGCGCCTCGCCGCGAAAGCGCAGCCCGGTGCCGCCGAATTCGCCGCTGCCGGCCAGCTGCAGCGGGCCGTTCGTGGTTGACAGCAGCACTTGCGCGGGGCGCTGTGCGCCGGCGTCGCCGCTCAGCGCGAGCCGGTAGCTGCCCAGGCTTTCGAGCGTCGACACGCGCGACGAGAGCGCGTTCATCGTCAGCGCCGCGTTGCCGGCGAGCAGCCAGCGGCCCTGCACCGATTCGGCGACCAGGCCGCCGCTGCTCAGGCTGAGCCAGCCGCCGAGCTGCAGCGTGTTGAACGGCAGGCCCAGGCCGGTCAGCCAGCCGGCCGGCCACTGGCCGACGGCGCCGCTGCTGGCCGGCAGCGTGACTTTCAGGCCGCCGAAGCGCGGCTCGACGCGCAGCCGCAGCTCGCCGTTGATGCAGCAATCCTGGCGGGCGCGCAGGCCGAAGGCCAGACCGTCCAGGCCGATCGACCAATGCAGCCGCCCCGGCAGCGCGCTGGCATCGCGGCTGCCGGGCCCGCCGGTCAGTACCGGCACGGCGCTGCCCGACCAGACGCTGCCGCGGGCGTCGGCGAGCAGCAGCCGCTGGTCGGTGGCCGACGCAAGCGCACTGGCCAGCCAGGCGGCGGGCGCGAAGACCAGTAGCGCGAGCATCCCGCCCAGCAGCGCGCCGGCGATGGCCAGGCGTTTCAAGGCGCGCCCCCGATGGCGACGACGATGCTGCCGCTGTAGCCGCTGGCGCTGCGCGACAGGTTGGCTTCGACCGGCCGCGCGCGGGCGCCGGAGCGCGCCTCGGCGAGCCAGCCGCGCAGTTGTTCGGTGCCGGCGCCGTTCAAGGTGAGCACCGCGCGTTCGCCCTGCAGCGACAGCTTGGCCTTGTCGCCGAGACGTTCGCTGGCGGCCTTCAGCGCTGCCGCCGACTGCGCCGGGTTGACCGGCGGCGTGGCGCGCAGCTCCTGCGCTTCCAGTGCCAGCTTCTGCATCGCCTGCAGTTCGGCGTCGAGGGCGTCCAGCTGCGCCGGCGCCGCGCGCAGCGTGCGCCAGGCCGGTTGCACGGCGGTGGCGATCACCAGGTACAGGCCGAGCACCGCGGCGCCGGCGGCCAGCAGGCGGCGCTCGCGTTGCGCCAGCGACGACCACCAGGCCTTGACCGGCGCCAGTTTGGAATCGCTCATGCTGCCCCCCGCGCCGCGCGCACCAGCGTCACGCGCCCTTCGGCGAGTTCGACGGTGTAGCCCGCCGGCCGCAGCCGTTCGCGGAACTGCGCCAGCTGCGGCTCGCCCCAGCCGGGCGCGGCCAGCGTCAGGCGGCCGCCTTCGAAACGCAGCGTCTGCACGGGGCCCTGGCCGTCGGGCCAGGCCGCCGCGGCTGCGCCGAGCAGGACTTCCAGATCACCGTCGCCGGGGCGGCCGGCGGCGGCGCGCAGCAGTTCGGTCTCGCGCTGCATCTGTGCCGCCGGGTCGATGATCGCGCGCACGCCGGGGTGGGCGCTGCGCAGCAGGGCCGTCATGGCTTCGCGCTTGCCGCTGATGGCCTGCTGCTGGCGCCAGGCCCAGACGTTCAGGCCGATCAGCTGCACGGCCACCAGCGCGGCCAGACCGTAGCGTACCGGGCGCCATTCGGGGCTGAGCACGCGGCGCATGGCGTCGCGCAGCGCCAGCGTGCCGCGGTGCCGCGGTGCCAGTTCGAACTGGCGCAGGTTCCATGGCGAGCGTGCCGATTCGAGCGCCCGTTCGGGCTCGCTGAGCACGCCGACCGGCGTGCCGAGCCAGCGCTCGGCCGCGGCCGCGGCTGCGGGCGTGGCCGTCCAGCGCACCGGCACGGCGGGCGCGGCCGGCAGCAGTGCCCGCGCCAGCGTGCCGCCGGTGCGCAGGCAGATGGCGCCGTCGGCAGACGCCAGCGCCAGCGTCGGCGCGGCGTCGCTCGGGCCGTCGATGAAGAAGTGGCCGCTGGCCGTGGTGCCGGGCGCGCTGGCCGGCAGCACGCGTTCGACCACCGATCCCGTGCCTTCCAGCTCGGCCAGCGTGGCGGCGAGCCAGGGCTTGTGCAGCACCGCCACCCACGCCGGCTGGCCGGCCGGGGCCAGCGGCGGCAGCGCGACATGCAGCGCGTCGTCGTCGTCGAGCATGGCTTCTTCCATCAGCCCGCCGAGGGCGGCGCGCAGCCGCGCGGCCGGCGCCTTCGGCACGCTGACGCGGTGCCAGCTGACATCGGCATCGGCCAGCACCGCCAGCACGCGGTCGGCCTTGGGCAGTGCCGGCGGCGCGGCGCGGCCGGTGGAGCCGATGCTGCGCCCGTCGCTGCTGAGCACGTAGTCGAATTCCCCCGTCGGCCGGGCGGGCTCGGCGGCGGAGCGCGAGGCCAACCGCGCGCGGGGGGGAATCTGGATGACGAGGACGGACATGGGCTTATTGTCGCTGCCGCGGTGTGAACCTCAGCGTTCGGACAGCTGCAGGTTGTGACGTTCGCGCTGCAAGGCCACGACATCGAGGCCGCGGTCGGCGCCGCGGCGCTCGACCAGCGAGCGTTCTTCGAGCACGCGTTCGTCCAGGCGCAGCCGGCCGTAGACGAAGAAGTAGCTGGTGCGAAAGCCGATCCGCGTCTCCTCGGCCTTCAGGCCCTCGGGCAGCTGCTTGCGGATGGCCTCGAGGCTGTCGAAGGGCTCGCGCTGGCGCGTCTGCACCAGGCGTTCGGCGGTGGCCAGGTCGAGGCCGTCGATGGCCGCGAGCAGCACCTCGCGCGACGCCGTGTTGGCGTTCACCGGCGTGCGCACCGGCAGCAGCGTGACGTAGGGTTCGAGCTTGGCCACCGTCGTCGCATCGAGGCCGAGCCAGACCAGCTGGGCCACGCGCGTCGGCGGCAGCGGCGGGCCGGTGGCGTCGGACGAGGTGTCTTCGACCGCGCCGCTCCAGGCCGCGCGCAGGCCTTCGGCCAGCCGCGCCGGGGTGTCGGTGGGCAGGCCGGCGGCGTCGCACAGGCGCTCCAGCGCACGCAGCTCGGTCGGCACGACCTTGTTCTCGCCGTCGACCAGGTTGCGCAGGTTGTAGCGCGACTGCGCGTCGACGATGGCGCCGGACAGGAAGGCCTCGGGGCCGCCGTCGGCGTTGTTCTCGGGGTCGACGGCGAGAAAGCTCGACAGCCGCGACTCGGCCAGCGGCGTGGCCCAGGGCTCGCCCAGGTGGTCGGGGCCGCCGGACCGCGTGTCTTCGCGCAGGATCAGCCGCGCCCAGTCGAGCGCGCCGTTCAGGATCCACTCGGCTTGCGCGCTGGCGCGTTCGGCGGCTTCAACATCGACGCTGCGCGTCTGCTGCCAGACCATGCCGGCGGCCAGCGTGGCCACCAGGGTCATGATGACCAGCGCCAGCAGCAGCGCCGCGCCGCCTTGTCGCCTGCGCGTCGCCGTCATGGCCCGTGCGGCCCCAGCGCGATGTCGCGCGTCAGCGTCTTGCCGGCGATGCTGACGACCAGGCGCACGCCATCGGGCAGCGTCTCGCGCTGTTGTTGTTGCGCGCCGCTGGCCGCAGCGGCTGGCGGCGCCGCGATGTCGCCGCTGGACTGCGCGTTGGTCCAGGCATTGCCGCGGAAGAAGTAGAGCTGCCACTCGCCGACGTTGTCGAGCAGCCGCACCTGGCCGGCCTCGTTGCCGAGCAGTTGCTGGCTGCGCAGCCAGGCCTCTTGCAGCGGCAGCGCGTGCGTCGCGGCCGGGCTGACCCAGCGCTGCCAGGCGCCGTTGCGCAGCGACCAGGCGACGAGCGAGACGCCGTTGTCCAGCGTGCGCGTCAGCAGCAGGGTCTGGCCGTCGAAGGCCAGCGGCGGCACGACGCCGCTGTCGTGCAGCGCGGCGAAGTCCTGCTGCCACTGCGCCATGATGGTGTTCAGCCGCGCCGCGCGTTCCACCGCCTGCTGGCTGTCTTCACGCGCGCGCACCATGCCGTCCAGCCCGCGCCAGGCCAGGCCGGCGAGCACGGCCATGATGGCCAGCGCGACCAACACTTCGACGAGCGTAAAGCCGCGTTGGCGCATGGCCTGCTAGTACCTCGACAGCACGGTGGACAGCGTCACCAGCGGATGCCCGGCGTCGTCGCTGACCATCGCGTCGACGCGGCGGAAGTTCGGGTTGAGCGTCGGCCGCGTGTGCAGCTGGCCGCGGTAGGTGGTGCCGAGTTCTTCGCAGCTGAAATCGGCGTCGCCGATGCCGGGCAGCTGCTTGGCCAGCCGCAGCCCCGTCAGCTGGTTGTCGGCGCACCACTGCGCGGCGCTGACATCGGCCAGGCGCTGTGCGTTGTCGGCCAGCGCGCCGGCCGCGCGCAGCCCGGCGCCGAGCGAGATCGCGACGATGGCCAGCGCCACCAGCACCTCGATCAGCGTAAAGCCGCGTGCGTGTGATCTCATGAACCGGTGTCCACCGGCGGCGGCACGACGGCAAACGCGGCCAGGCCGTCGCTGCCGATCTGCAGGCTGCGGTCTTCCAGCCGCAGCACGATGCGCTGCGGCGGCAGGATGGCCTCGGGCCCGAGCGTGACGCTGGTCGCGCCGACCACCTGGGCGCTGACGCGTTCGTCGAGCCAGCGTGTCGGCAGCTTCAGCGAAGCCGGCAGGCCGACGAAGCGGAAGGGTTCGGACTGCGCGTCTCCGCCCGGCACCCAGACGGCCACCAGCCCGGCGGTGCGGGCTTCGGTGCGCGCCGTTTCAAGCAGCGCGACCAGGCGCGCGGCATCGTGTTCGAGCCGGGTTTCGGCGGGGTCGCGGATGGCCAGCGAGACCAGGCCGACGCCGATCGCGATGATGGCCAGCACGACCATCACCTCGATCAGCGTGAAGCCGCGTGAGCGGCGACGGACGCGACCGGTCTTACTGCCAGGAGCCGAGGTCGGCATCTTTGCCTTCGCCGCCCGGCTGGCCGTCGGCGCCGTAGCTGAAGACGTCGATCTCGCCCTTCACGCCCGGGTTCAGGTACTGGTAGGGCCGGCCCCAGGGGTCGGCCGGCAGCTTGTCCAAGTAGGGCTTCCAGTTCGGCGGCACCGGGTTCGCGGCAGGCTTGTGCAGCAGCGCGTCCAGGCCTTGCTCGGACGTGGGGAAACGCTGGTTGTCGAGCTTGTAGCGCTTCAGCGACTGCATCAGGTTGCTGATGTCGGCGCGCGCGGCGGTGACCCGCGCGTCGTCGACGCTGCTGAGCACGTTGGGCACGATCAGCGCGGCCAGCACGCCGAGGATCACCAGCACGACCAGCACCTCGATCAGGGTGAAGCCGCGGTTGCGGCGCAGGGGGGTGTTCGGGGTCATGGGCGGTAGCAGTGGGCGCATCGGCGCGAGGGAGGCTTGAATCATAATCGTCGCATGACGGCACGATGGTGGGCATTCGGACTGTGGGCCGCGGTGGCGGCCAGCGCGGTCTATTGGGGTCTGAAGCTGTTCGTGCCCGGCGTGCCGGCGCCGGCCCACGCGGTGGTGGCTGCCACGGCCGCCAGCCCACGCGGCGACCTGACGCGGCTGCTCGGCGCCGACCCGGTCGCACCGGTGGCGGCCGCGCCGCCGCCGAGCGCGCGATTCCAGCTCATCGGCGTGGTCGCGCCGCGCAGCAGCGCGGCCAACCGCGAAGGCCTGGCGCTGATCGCGGTGGACGGCAAGCCGCCGCGCGCCTACCGCGTCGGTGCCGTCATCGAAGGCGACCTGGTGCTGAAGACGGTGGGCCAGCGCGGTGCGTCGCTCGGCCCGCGCGACGGTGCGGCCAGCGTCGCGCTGGACATCCCACCGCCGATGCCGGCGGCCACCGGAACCTTGCCGCCGGCCGGCCAGCCCGCGCCGCCGGCACCAACGATGCGGCCGCCGTTGGGCGCGCGGCCGCTGGCCGCGCCGGGCGCCTTGCCGCAAGGCATGGCGCGCCCGCCACAGCAGGCGCCCAACCCCGGGCAGATGCCGAACCGGCCTGAGGCCGCGCAGACCGAATAGCGTCTCAGTACAGCGGCGTCTCGCCGCCCAGGAACTGCGGCGGCAGTTCTTCGTCGCCCAGCGCCTGCGGGCGCGACGGGCCGGGGTCTTCGCCGTCGGCCACCTCGGTGAGCAGCGCGGCGGCGTTCTTCACCAGCGGCCAGGCCAGCGTGGCGCCGGTGCCGTCCATGCTTTCCAGGCCGAGTTCGAGCAATGCCGACGCGCGGAACAGGTTCAGCGCCTGGTCCAGGCCGCGGTGGCTGTGGCTGCGGCAGAACACGCAGTAGTCGGTGACCGGCTGGGCGATGCGCGCGGCCAGCATCAGCGCGGCGCAGGCCGACATGCCGTCGACCATCAGCAGGTGGCGCTTGCTCGCCGCCATCAGCATCACGCCGACCATCACCGCGATCTCGAAGCCGCCGAAGGCCGCCAGCACCTCGACCGGGTCCGTCACCTCGCGGTGCCGACCTTGCGCGCCCTGCACGATGACCATCAGGTGCGCCAGCTGGTCGGCGCTCATCGCCGGGCCGGCGAGGATGAGGTCGCGCACCGGCGAGTCGGTCAGCCGCGACAGCACCAGCGCAGCGCTTTCGTGCGAGCCGACGCCGAGGCCGGCGATGATGGTCATGTTGCCGCGCAGCTTGTCGCCGATCTCCATGCCGGCGCGCATGCCGGCATGCGCCTGCTCGACGGTCATCGCGTTGGTGACGCGCGCGTTGCGCGTGCCGTGGGCGATCTTGCGCATCACGAAGCGGTCGTGCGCGGGCAGGTTCTCTGCGATGCCGCAGTCGACCACCGACACCTCGAGCTGCTGGCTGCGCGCGAACACGGTCAGCGGCAGCTGGTTGCCGAGCAGCTGCTGCACGAGTTCATGCGTCGGCTTGCGCTGCGGGCCGAGGATGCCGTCGACCGCCAGGCCGTGGTCGGCGGCGAAGATCAGCAGCTGCGGGTCGCGGAAGCGCGGCTTCAGCGTGTTCTGCATCAAACCCAGGCGGATCGCCAGCGGTTCGAGTTCACCGAGGCTGCCGCTGGTCTCGTTGCGGCGCTGCAGCTTCTCGCGCAGCGCCCGTTCCAGCAGCGGGTTGGACGTGGGCGTGACGAGCGAGCGGCTGGTAACCATGGGCGCCGAGTGTAGCGAGGCGTGTCTAACGCAGGAACAAGCGATACACGGGATTGTCGGTTTCCTCGACGCAGGGGTAGGCCAGCGCCTGCAGGAAATCGGCGATGTCGGCCTGCTCGCCGGCCGGCACCTGGATGCCGACGAGGATGCGGCCGTAGTCCGCGCCCTGGTTGCGGTAGTGGAACAGGCTGATGTTCCAGCCCGGGTGCAGCGCGGCCAGGAAGCGCATCAGCGCGCCCGGGCGCTCGGGGAAGATGAAGCGGAACAGGCGCTCGTCGCGCGCCAGCTCGGAGCGGCCGCCGACCATGTGGCGCACATGCAGCTTGGCCAGTTCGTCGTCGGTCAGGTCGACGGTGGCGAAGCCGTGACGCTCGAAGTTGCGCGCGATGCGCACGGCTTCGTCGCGCCGCGCGATGGCGATGCCGACGAAGACATGGGCGGTGTTTTCGTCGGAGATGCGGTAGTTGAACTCGGTCACGGCGCGCGGGCCGACCAGTTCGCAAAAGCGCTTGAACGAACCGCGTTCCTCGGGGATGGTCACCGCGAACAGCGCCTCGCGCTGCTCGCCGACCTCGGCGCGCTCGGCGACGAAGCGCAGGCGGTCGAAGTTCATGTTCGCGCCGCAGGTGATGGCGATGAAGGTCTGGCCCTTCAGCTTGTGCGTTTCGACGTACTGCTTGATCGCGGCTACGCCGAGGGCGCCGGCCGGTTCGAGGATGCTGCGCGTGTCCTGGAACACGTCCTTGATGGCGGCGCAGACGGCGTCGGTGTCGACGACCACGTAGTCGTCGACGAGCGCACGCGCGACGCGGAAGGTTTCCTTGCCGACCAGCTTCACGGCCGTGCCGTCGGAGAACAGGCCGACATCGGCCAGCGTCACGCGCTTGCCGGCGCGCACCGAGCGCACCATGGCGTCGGAATCGGCGGTCTGCACGCCGATGACCTGGATCTCCGGCCGCACCGCCTTGATGTAGGCCGCGACACCCGAGATCAAGCCGCCGCCGCCGATGGCCACGAAGACCGCGGCGATCGGGCCCTGGTGCTGGCGCAGGATCTCCATCGCCACCGTGCCCTGGCCGGCGATGACGTCGGGGTCGTCGAAAGGATGGACGAAGGTCAGGCCCAGCGTCTGCTGCAAGGCCGCGGCGTGGCTGTAGGCGTCGGAATAGCTGTCGCCGTGCAGCACGACCTCGCCGCCGAGTGCGGCCACGGCGTCGACCTTCAGCTTCGGTGTCGTCACCGGCATCACGATGACGGCCTTGCAGCCGAGCTTCTTGGCCGCCAGCGCGACGCCCTGGGCATGGTTACCGGCCGACGCACAGATGACGCCGCGCGCCAGCGCTTCGGCGTCGAGGTGCACCATCTTGTTGTAGGCGCCGCGCAGCTTGAAGCTGAACACCGGCTGCTGGTCCTCGCGCTTGAGCAGCACCTGATTGGACAGGCGGCGCGACAGGCTCTTCGCCGGCGTCAGCGCGGTCTCCTGCGCGACGTCGTAGACGCGGGCGGTGAGGATCTTCTTCAGGTACTCGGCTGCGATGCGCGCGCCGGCAGGTGTTGGAGCGGACACGGGCGGCTCTCGCGTCGAAAGGGCCGCGGATGATAAGTCAGCCGCGCGCAGACAAAAAAAGACCCGGGGCCTTGCGGCCCCGGGTGCAATCCACCATTGGAGGAGGTGGAGGAGACAACCGGCGGATCGCGAAATTGCAGCGATCCATGCAGAGCAGTCTATCACCGGGTTGCTGCAGTGCAATATGCCGATTACAACGTTGTCTAGGCGTTCGACTCGAAAAGGCGACACGGGGCGGCAAAATGCACGTCAGCGCGCAAAAAGGGGGCGCACGCACCATGGAATGCACCATCAACTGGATGCCGGGCACCGGCATGGGTTTCTCGGCTGAAACCGGCAGCGGCCATCTGCTGACGATGGACGGTGCGCCCGACGGCGGCGGCCGCAATCTGGCGCCGCGGCCGATGGAAACCGTGCTCGCCGGCACCGGCGGTTGCACCGCCTACGACGTCGTCCTGATCCTGAAAAGAGGGCGGCACGACGTGCGCGGCTGCCAGGTGAAGGTGACGGCCGAACGCGCCAGCGAAGACCCGAAGGTCTTCACGAAGATCCACATGCAGTTCGTCGTTAGCGGCCGTGGCCTGCCGGCGGCGGCGGTGGAGCGCGCCATCAAGCTGTCGCATGAGCGTTATTGCTCGGCCAGCATCATGCTCGGCAAGACGGCCGAGATCACGACCGGCTTCGAACTGGTCGAAGCTTAGACGCCTGAGACTGCCTCAGATTCGATGCGCGGTGGCGGTCATCACCTTGGCGGCGCCGCGCATGGCCCAGCGCACCGGTGCCGGCAGTTTCGCCGAACCGGCGTGCTCGGCGCTGTCGGCATGGCGGCGCTCGTCGTCCTGCATGCGCGCGACGATGGCGCGTGAGCGGGTGTCGGCGGCCGGCAGGCGGTCGAGGTGGCCGGCCAGGTGTTGTTCGACCTGGCGTTCGGTTTCGACGACGAAGCCGAGGCTGACCCGGTCGCCGAGCCGCCCGGCGAGCACGCCGATGGCGAAGGCGCCGGCGTACCAGAGTGGATTCAGCAGGCTCGGCCGGTCGCCGAGTTCGGCCAGCCGCTGCTGCGTCCAGGCCAGGTGGTCGGTCTCTTCGCGCGCCGCACCGGCCATCTGAGCGCGCAGTTCAGGGCTGGCCGCCGTCAGCGCCTGCGCCTGGTACAAGGCCTGGGCACAGACCTCGCCGACATGGTTCACGCGCATCAGCGCGCCGGCCAGGCGGCGTTCACGCTCGTCCAGAACCGGCGCCGATGCGGGGACGGCGTCGGCCGGATTCGGGCGCGCCGCATGCACCGCGCCGGACAGGGTTCGCAGCGCGTTGTCGGCGCTGATGAGCAGTCGATCCAGGGTCGCCATACTGCAAAAGAATAGCCGACTACGGGTTCCCCCGGAGCGCGTTGTGCTCAGGCAACATCCCGTCTCGATTTGTCGAGCAGGCCTTTGCAACCCGGGGAGGCGTCTGGTGCAATACGCCCAACTTCCGCTGAGGAGGTTGGCCTGATCAGCCCCTCGCCGGGTGACCTCCCCGATCGGGACCTCTTGTTCAACCTAGGAGATAGTCGCAATGAAAAAATCTCTGCTCGCCCTGGCCGCGCTCACTGCGTTCGCCGGTGCTGCTTCGGCCCAATCGTCGGTGACCCTGTTCGGCATCGTCGACCTCAACGCCCGCAGCCAGAAAAACGGCTCGGCTGGCGAATACAAGACGCTGAGCCAGGACGGCATCAACAGCAGCCGTCTCGGCTTCCGCGGTGTCGAAGATCTGGGCGGCGGCATGCGTGCCGGCTTCTGGATCGAAGGCGCGCTGTCGGCGGACGTCGGCGGTGGCCCGACGACGGCCAGCGGCAGCACCGCCAACCCGCAGACTTGGCAGCGTCGTTCGACCGTGAGCCTGCTCGGCAACTTCGGTGAAATCCGCCTCGGCCGCGACTACACGCCGAGCTTCTGGAACCACACCGTGTTCGACGTGTTCGGCACCAACGGCGTCGGCTCCGAGCTGAACATCTACTCGCTGGCCAGCTCGCTGGCGACCACGCTGGTTCGCGCCAACAACACCATCGGCTATTTCCTGCCGGCGATGGGCGGTCTGTACGGTCAGGTCCAGGTCGCGGCTGGTGAAGCCGCCACCGGCAACAAGTACTTCGGCGGCCGCATCGGCTACGGCGCGGGTCCGTTCAACATCGCCTTTGCCTATGGCAAGACCGACAAGACCGGCGCGATGATCGACGACGTGACCGAGTGGAACATCGGCGGTTCGTACAACCTCGGCTTCCTGACGATGATGGGCCAGTACAGCAAGTCGGAGTACTCGACCTCCGACGTCAAGAGCTGGACGCTGGGCGTGGCAGTGCCTGTCGGTTCTGGCGCCTTCCAGGCCAGCTACGGCAGCACGGACGTCGGCTCGGCTTCGGCGAGCCAGATCGCCGTCGGCTACACGTACGATCTCTCCAAGCGCACCGCGATCTACGCGCACTACGCGCAAATCGACAACGACGCCGGCCTGAAGTTCACGACCAGCGGCAGCGGCCCGTCGGTGGCTGCGATCAGCGGCTTCAAGTCGACCGGCTACGAGTTCGGTCTGCGCCACAGCTTCTGATGAAACGAGCCTGCTTGCAGCAGGCTTGTCGTCAGCAGCAAGAGGCCGCCTTCGGGCGGCCTTTTTCGTGAGCGGGCGCGAGTGCCCGGCAGGGGCGGTGATGGTGTCGAAGTGGTGTCTGGGGCTGGCGGCCGCCGCGATGTTGGCAGGCTGCGCGTCGCCACCGGCACCGCCGGCCGCTAGCGACTGGCATGCCGTGCTGCTGCCGGGCAAGCGCCCGACCGCCTACGCACTGGCGCAGAAGGACGGCCGCGCCGCCGTGTGCGCCCAGGCCGACCGCTCGGCCAGCCTGTGGCGGCGCAAGCTCCTCGTGCCGCCCGACCGGCTGGGCGACGTCAGCTTCTCGTGGTGGGTGCCGCAGCCGCTGGTGGATGCCAGCGTGGCTGACGCCGAGCGCGAAGACGCGGTCGTGCGCATCGTCTTTGCCTTCGGCGGTGACCATGCGAAGCTGTCGATGCGCAACCGCGTGATGTTCGAACTGGCCGAGGCGCTGACCGGCGAGATGCCGCCTTACGCAACCTTGATGTACGTCTGGGACACGCGCGCTGCAGTCGGCAGCATTGTCGTCGGCTCGCGCACCGATCGCGTGCGCAAGATCGTCGTCGACGCCGGCGATGGTGGGCTTCGTCAGTGGCGCGACCATCGCCGCGACCTGGTGGCCGACTTCCGCCGAGCCTTCGGCGAAGACCCCGGGCCGCTGCAGGCCATCGCGGTGATGACCGACACCGACAACACCGGCACGAAGGCCGAGGCCTGGTACGGCGCGATCACCTTGCACTGAGCCTTTTTAGTGACCCGGGTCGGCCTTGCGCCGAACTCAGGTCTTTCCCCTTTGCGCCCGGCATGCTAATTGCGGATCATGCGCAACTTTGGCCGCGGCGCCAGCCCCGAACCTCTCGATGCTCGTTTTCATTCTTCGCCGCCTGGCCCAGGCCATCGTCGTGATGCTCGCGGTGGCCTTCATCGCCTTCATGCTGTTCCAGTACGTCGGCGACCCGGTGACGAACCTGCTCGGCCAGGACGCCACGCCGGAGCAACGCGCCAAGCTGCGCAGCGACCTCGGCCTGGACAGCAGCTTCGCCGTGCAGTTCGGGCGCTTCGTCGGCAACGCCGTGCAAGGTGAATTCGGCCTGAGCCTGCGCCAGGGGCGCAAGGTGTCGTCGCTGATCGTCGAACGTTTTCCGGCCACGCTCGAACTCTCGCTGACCGCCGCCGTCATCGCGCTGGTGGTCGGCATTCCGCTCGGCGTCTACGCCGCATTGCGGCGCGGTCGCTTCGGCGCCCAGCTGATGATGACGCTGTCGCTGCTGGGCGTGTCGCTGCCGACCTTTCTGATCGGCATCCTGCTGATCCTGCTCTTTGCCGTGACCTTGAAGATGCTGCCCAGCTTCGGCCGCGGCGACGTCGTCGCCTTCGGCAGCTGGACGACGGGCTTCCTCACCTTCGATGGCTGGAAGCACTTGGTCCTGCCGGCGGTCACGCTGTCGGTATTCCAGCTCGCGCTGATCATGCGGCTGGTGCGCTCGGAGATGCTCGAGGTGCTGCGCGCCGACTACATCAAGTTCGCGCGCGCCCGCGGCCTGCCGAACCGCGCCGTCTACTTCGGCCATGCGCTGAAGAACACGCTGGTGCCGGTGATCACGATCACCGGCCTGCAGCTGGGCGGCCTGATCGCGTTTGCCATCATCACCGAGACCGTCTTCCAGTGGCCCGGCATGGGGCTGCTGTTCATCCAGGCAGTGCAGTTCGCCGACATCCCGGTGATGGCCGCCTACCTGTGCCTGATCGCGCTGATCTTCGTGCTGATCAACCTCAGTGTCGACCTGTTGTACTTCGCCGTCGACCCGCGGCTGCGCATCGAAAAGCCCGCGGGAGGCCATTGACCATGACCAACCCTGTCGTTCCAGCCGCTCCGGGCCGCTTCGCCCGCTTCCTCGACGGCGATGTCTGGTACAGCTTCAAGAACTCGCCGATGGCCATCGCTGCGGCCGTCATCGCCGTGATCTGCCTGTTCTGCGCCGTGTTCGCCAACTGGGTGGCACCGCACAACCCCTTCGACCTGGCGACGCTGGACCTGTCCGATGCGCGCCTGCCGCCGGCGTGGATGGACGAAGGCAAGCCGAAGTTCCTGCTCGGCACCGACGACCAGGGCCGCGACATCCTGTCGGCGCTGATGTTCGGCGCGCGCATCTCGCTGCTGGTGGGCGTGGCCTCGGTGCTGGTGTCGCTGGTGGTCGGCGTCGGGCTGGGCCTGCTGTCGGGCTTCGCCGGCGGCAAGATCGACGCCTTCATCATGCGCGTCTGCGACGTCATGCTGTCGTTCCCGGCGATCCTGGTGGCGCTGCTGATCGACGGCGTCGGCCGCGCGATGTTCCCGAACGCGCACGACACGCTGGCCTTCGGCGTGCTGATCATCGCGATCTCGCTCACCGGCTGGGTGCAGTACGCGCGCACCGTGCGCGGCTCGACGCTGGTCGAGCGCAACAAGGAATACGTGCAGGCGGCGCGTGTCATCGGCGTCTCGCCCTACCGCATCATGGTGCGGCATGTGCTGCCCAACGTGATGGGCCCGGTGATGGTGCTGGCCACGATCCAGGTCGCGGCGGCGATCCTGATCGAGGCGACCTTGTCGTTCCTGGGCGTCGGCGTGCCGCCGACCTCGCCGTCGCTGGGCACGCTGATCCGCGTCGGCAACGACTTCCTGTTTTCCGGCGAATGGTGGATCACCATCTTCCCGGGCCTGATGCTGGTGCTGATCGCGTTGAGCGTGAACCTGCTCGGCGACTGGCTGCGCGATGCGCTGAACCCGAGGCTGCGCTGAGATGGTCGCCCCTTTGCTCGAAGTCCGCCACCTGCGCGTGGAGTTTCCCACCCGGCGCGGCACGCTGCTGGCGCTGGACGACATCTCGTTCGACATCGCCCCCGGCGAGGTGCTCGGCGTGGTCGGCGAATCCGGTGCCGGCAAGTCGCTGACGGGTGCCGCCATCATCGGCCTGCTCGAACCGCCCGGCCGCATCGCCGGCGGCGAGATCCGGCTCGAAGGCCAGCGCATCGACAACCTGCCTTACGAGCAGATGCGCGCCATCCGCGGCCGCCGCATCGGTGCCATCTTCCAGGATCCGCTGACCTCGCTGAACCCGCTGTACACGATCGGCCGCCAGCTGATCGAGACCATCCAGACGCACCTGCCGGTCGGCGCCGAGGAAGCGCGGCAGCGCGCCATTCGACTGCTGCAGGAAACCGGCATCCCGGCGGCCGAGCAGCGCATCGACCAGTACCCGCACCAGTTCTCCGGCGGCATGCGCCAGCGTGTGGTCATCGCGCTCGCGCTGGCGGCGGAGCCCAAGCTGCTCGTCGCCGACGAGCCGACCACGGCGCTCGACGTGTCGATCCAGGCGCAGATCATTTCGCTGCTGAAGCGGCTGTGCAAGGACCATGGCGCCGCGGTGATGCTGGTCACGCACGACATGGGCGTGATCGCCGAAACCTGCGACCGCGTCGCCGTGCTCTACGCCGGCCGCGTGGCCGAGATCGGGCCGGTAGCTGATGTCATCCACCGCCCGCAGCACCCGTACACGGTGGGCTTGATGGGCTCGATCCCGGCGATGGACGAAGACCGCGAGCGGCTGCTGCAGATCGACGGCTCGATGCCGCGGCTGAATGCGATTCCCAAAGGCTGCGCCTTCAACCCGCGCTGCCCGAAGGTCTTTGCGCGCTGCCGCGAAGAGCGGCCCGATCTGCTCGACGCCGGTGCGACGCGCGCCGCCTGCTGGCTCGTCAAGCAAGGGGTCGCGGCATGACGGCTTTGGTGGAAGTGCTGGACCTGGCGAAGACCTTCGATGTCTCGGCGCCGTGGCTGAACCGCGTCGTCGAGCGCAAGCCGCGGCAGTTCGTGCATGCGGTCGACGGCGTCTCGTTCAGCATCGAGAAGGGCAAGACGCTGGCCCTGGTCGGCGAATCGGGCTGCGGCAAGAGCACCGTGGCGCGGCTGCTCGTCGGCCTGTACCAGCCGACACGCGGCACGGTGCGCTTCGACGGCCAGGCCACCGACGCGGCGCGCGACCCGGCGGAACTGCGCACGCTGCGCCGGCGCATGCAGATGATCTTCCAGGACCCGTACGCCAGCCTGAACCCGCGCTGGAAGGTGCTGGACATCGTCGGCGAGCCCTTGCGCGAGCATGGCCTCGCGCATGGCGGCGACGAGATGCGCAGCCGCGTCACGGCGCTGCTGCAGCAGGTCGGGCTGGCGGCAGCCGACACCGAAAAGTTCCCGCACCAGTTCAGCGGCGGCCAGCGCCAGCGCATCTCCATCGCGCGGGCGCTGGCAACGAACCCTGAGTTCCTGGTCTGCGACGAGCCGACCTCGGCGCTAGACGTGTCGGTGCAGGCGCAGGTGCTGAACATCATGAAGGACTTGCAGCGCCAGCAAGGCCTGACCTACCTCTTCATCTCGCACAACCTGGCGGTGGTGCGCCATGTCGCCGACGAAGTCGGCGTGATGTACCTCGGCCGCCTCGTCGAACGCGCGCACAAGTCCGAACTGTTCTCGAACCCGCGCCATCCGTACACGCGGATGCTGCTGGATGCGATCCCCGACATCCACATGAGCGGCCGTTCACGCACGCCAGTGCAGGGCGAGGTGCCGAACCCGCTGAACCCGCCGTCGGGTTGTGCCTTTCACCCGCGCTGCCCGCACGCGAATGCGCGCTGCTCGGCCGAGCGGCCGGCACTGAATGCCTTCAAAGGCATCCACGTCGCCTGCCACGCGGTCGAAGAAGGCCGGATCTAGCCGATCAGCCGCTCGCCGGCGAACAGGTCGCGCACCTGTTCGCGTTCGCGGATCAGGTGCACCGCAGCACCGTCGACCATGACTTCGGCCGCACGCGGGCGCGTGTTGTAGTTGCTGGCCATGGTCATGCCGTAGGCGCCGGCCGACAGGATGGCCAGCGTGTCGCCGGGCTGCACGGCGAGCGCGCGGTCGCGGCCCAGCCAGTCGCCGGATTCGCAGACCGGCCCGACCACGTCCCAGGTCAGCGCCTCGTCCGGGCGCGGCACGCAGGGCTCGATCGCCATCCAGGCTTCGTACATCGCCGGCCGCACCAGGTCGTTCATCGCGGCGTCGACGACGCAGAAGTTCTTGCCGCCTTCGTCAATTCGACCCGGCTTCAGATACAGCACCTCGGTCAGCAGCACGCCGGCGTTGCCGACGAGCGAGCGCCCGGGCTCGAACAAGACCTCGCGATGGCCGTGGCCGCGCGCATCCAGCCGCTCGAGCAGGCGCGCGACGACGTCTTCGGCGCGCGGCGGCGTCTCGTCGGTGTAGGTGATGCCCAGGCCGCCGCCGACATCGACATGGTGGATCGGAATGCCGGCAGCTTCGACCGCCTCGACCAGGTCGAGCACACGGTCGAGCGCGTCGAGATACGGCTCGATCTGGGTGATCTGCGATCCGATGTGGCAGTCGATGCCGGCCACGTCCAGCCCCGGCAGCGATGCGGCCAGCCGGTACGCAGCCAGCGCTTCGTCGTGCGCGATGCCGAACTTGTTGCCCTTCAAGCCGGTGGAGATGTACGGGTGCGTGCCGGCGTCGACATCCGGATTCACGCGCAGGCTGACCGGCGCGCGCCGGCCCACGGCAACGGCCTCTTCGGACAGCTTGTGCAGCTCGCCGACGCTTTCGACGTTGAAGCAGCGCACGCCAGCCAGCAGCGCCTGCCGCATCTCGGTGCGCGTCTTGCCGACGCCGGAGAAGACCACGCGCGCCGGGTCGCCGCCGGCGGCGAGCACGCGTTCGAGTTCGCCGCCCGAGACGATGTCGAAGCCGCAGCCGGCCCGTGCGAAAGTCTGCAGCACGGCCAGGCTCGAATTGGCCTTCATCGCATAGCAGACGAGGTGTCGACGGCCTTGCAGCGCACGCTGGTAGCTGGCCAGCGCGGCCAGCATCGCGGCGCGCGAGTAGACGAACAGCGGCGTGCCGTAGGCCTGCGCCAACGCCGCCAGCGAATGGCCTTCGAGCTGCAGTTCGCCGCGGCTGTCGCGGGCCAGGAAGGGGGCGCCGGGCAACATCAGCGGGCCGCCGTCGAAGCGGCTTGCGCCGGCGCCGGCAGCGCCAGCGGACCCTTCTGCCCGCAGCCGCCGAGCAACACCAGCAGCGTCAGGGTGGCCGCACGCGGGACTAAACTCATTTTGATCATCACTCGCATGCGACAAGATTCTATGAGCACGGTCCTGACCGACGCCGAATACCATCGCCTCAGCGCCGAACTGCTGGCCCGCATCGAGGCCACCGCCGACCGCCTGCTGCAGGACGACGTCGTCGACATCGACACCCAGCGAACCGGTGGCCTGCTCGAACTGGCGTTCCCGAACGGCAGCAAGATCGTCGTCAACACGCAGCCGCCGCTGCACGAGGTGTGGCTGGCGGCGCGCGGTGGCGGCTTCCACTACCGCCATGCCGACGGCCGCTGGCTCGACACGCGCGATGGCAGCGAGTTCTTCGAAGCGCTGTCCGCGCACGCCAGCATGCAGGCCGGCAGGGCGGTGAGTTTTAGCGCTTGAACAGATCGAGGATGCTGTTGCGCTCCTCGGTGCTGGGCGCCACGGGCACCTTGTCTTCCAGACCCAGGCTGCTGACGCCGCGGCCCTGGCCGTACTCGTCGAAGATCCAGTTGCCGCCGATGTTGACCACGCCTTCGGGCGCCGTCGGCAGCTGCTCGGGCACGCTCTTCAGCGCGTACTGCATCAGGTCGATCCATATCGGCAGCGCCAGCCCGCCGCCGGTTTCGCCGGCGCCGGCACCGAGCTTGCGCGGGTTGTCGTAGCCGATCCAGACCACCGCCGTCAGCGTTGGGTGGAAGCCGGCAAACCAGGCGTCCATCGAATCGTTGGTGGTGCCGGTCTTGCCGTAGAGATCTTGCCGCTTCAGCGTCGCCTGCGCTTTAGCCGCAGTGCCCGAGCGCGCCACCTCCTGCAGCAGCGAGCCCATCACGAAGGCGTTGCGCGCATCCAGCGTGCGCATCGACTCGTCCAGCGCGGGCGCCTTGCTTTCGAGCAGCAGCTTGCCCTTGCTGTCGGTCAGGCGCGAGATCAGCATCGGCGCGATCTTGTAGCCGCCGTTGGCGAAGACGCTGTAGGCGCTGGCCATCTGCATCGGCGTCACCGAGCCGGCGCCGAGCGCCATCGTCAGATAGGCCGGGTGCTTTTCGGCGTCGAAACCGAAACGCGTGATCCAGTCCTGCGCGTAGCCGGTGCCGATCGAGCGCAGGATGCGGATCGAGACCATGTTTTTCGACTTCGCGAGCGCGACGTGCAGCGGCATCGGGCCTTCGAACTTGCCGTCGTAGTTCTTCGGCTCCCAGGGCTGGCTGCCGGTCTCGGTGGCGTCGAAGAACAGCGGCGCGTCGTTGACGATGGTCGCCGGCGTGAAGCCCTTTTCCAGCGCCGCCGAGTAGATGAAGGGCTTGAAGCTCGAACCCGGCTGGCGCCAGGCCTGCGTGACGTGGTTGAACTTGCTCTTGCCGTAGTCGAAGCCGCCGACCATGGCGCGCAAGGCGCCGCTGCGCGGGTCCAGCGCGACCAGCGCGCCTTCGACCTCGGGCACCTGCGTCAGCGACCAGTCGCCCTTCGCGCTGCGGATGGCGCGCACCACCGCGCCGCGGCGGATCTGCGTCTTCGGCCCGGCCTTGTCCGACAGCCCTGACGTGACCGGCTTCAGGCCGTCGCCGGTGACGGTGATGCTGTCGCCCGACTGCAGCATCGCCACCACCTTGCGCGGCGACGCCTCCAGCACGACGGCTGAGCGCAGGTCGTCGTTGTCCGGGTGGTCGGCCAGCGCTTCGGCGACGCGGGCGTCGATCAGGCCGGGGTCGGCGGGCAGGTCGATGTAGGCCTCGGGGCCGCGGTAGACCTGGCGCAGCTCGAAGTCCATCAGGCCGCGGCGCAATGCGCGGTAGGCCACCATCTGGTCGCCGGAGTCGATCGTCAGGTAGACGTTCAGCCCGCGCGTGTACGACTCGTCGCCGTACTGCGCGAAGACGAGTTGCCGTGCCGCTTCGGCCACGTACTCGGCATGCACCGCAACCTCGTTCTGCGTGCGGTAGCGCAGCACCTGGGCCAGCGCGTCGTCGTGCTGCTTCTCGGTGATGAAGCCGTTCTCGAACATGCGCTCGATGATGTGGCGCTGGCGCTGCGTCGCGCGCTTCGGGTTGACGATGGGGTTGAACACCGACGGCGCCTTCGGCAGGCCGGCCAGCATCGCCGCTTCGGCCACCGTCACGTCGGCCAGCTTCTTGCCGAAGTAGATCTCGGCAGCCGACGCGAAGCCGTTCGCGCGCTGGCCGAGGAAGATCTGGTTCATGTACAGCTCAAGGATCTGGTCCTTGCCGAGCAGGCTCTCGATCTTCAGCGCAAGCAGGATCTCGTAGATCTTGCGCGTGAAGGTCTTCTCCGTGGACAGGTAGAAGTTGCGCGCCACCTGCATCGTGATCGTCGACGCGCCCTGGCTGCGCGCGTCGCGCAGGTTCTCCAGCGCGGCGCGGGCCACGCCTTTGTAGTCGACGCCGCCGTGTTCGTAGAAGCGCGAATCCTCGGCCGCCAGCACGGCGTCCTTCATCACCTGCGGGATCTGCTTGACCGGCGTGAAGTTGCGCCGCTCCTCGCCGTATTCGCCGAGCAGCACGCCGTCGGCCGAGAACACGCGCATCGGCAGCTTCGGGCGGTAGTCGGTGAGGCTGGCGATGCCGGGCAGCTGCGGGTAGGCCACCGCCAGCGCGACGCCGATCACCAGCAGCAGCGCCGCCAGCCCGGCCAGCGCCAGGGCACCGAGCCAGCCCACGGCGCGCAGCAGCGGGCGGGACCATTCGGGCAGCGATGCCGACGCGGCGCGACCAGGGGTTGGGGCAGGAGATCGGGTCGGCGCAGGCTCGGGTGGCGTCATAGAGGTCCCGGGTTCGGGTGCTGGCGATTATAGAAACCGCTCCCCCGGCCCGGCCTGCCATGGCGGCCGTGACTTTGTTCACGACCCGCCGCCAGGGCTTGCGGGTTGTTTCAACTCTGTGCCAGAGCGTCAGCGAATGGCAACGAGACTGGCGCACCCAAAGGCGCTTTTTCTTTGGTACACAAGGGCTTTACTGCTAGCATTGAAGTAACTCTTTAACAAGCGCAGGTGTCTCCTGCGTGCCTGGGGAGTGCCACAGTTGAGTTTCCTGGACGTTCTGCTCGGCCGAAAACACCCCCCCATGATTGGTTTGGACATCAGCTCGTCCAGCGTCAAGCTGGTTGAGCTGGGGCAGACCTCGTCGGGGGAGTTCGTGCTCGAGCGTTTTGCCTCCGAGCCTTTCGAGAAGGGCTGGATCACCGACGGCCAGATCGAGAAATTCGACGAGGTTGCCGAAGCCGTGCGCAAGGTCGTCGGCAAGAGTGGCACGCGCACCAAGCAGGTCGTGATGGCGATGCCGCAGTCGGCCGTGATCACGAAGAAGATCATGCTGCCGGCCGGCCTGCGCGATGAAGAGATGGAGCTGCAGGTCGAATCCGAGGCCAACCAGTACATCCCGTTCTCGCTCGACGAAGTCAGCCTGGACTTCTGCGTCATCGGCCCGTCGCCCACCTCGGCCGGCGATGTCGAAGTGCTGATCGCCGCGTCGCGCAAGGACCGCGTGCAAGACCGCCAGGGGCTGGCCGAGGCCGCCGGCTTGAAGCCGGCCGTGCTGGACATCGAATCGCATGCTTCGCGGCTGGCGATGAGCCGCGTCGTCGCCGCGCTGCCGAACGAAGGCCGCGACGCGCTGGTGGCGCTGTTCGAGATCGGTGCCGACACCACCAGCCTGAAGGTGCTGCGCGACGAAGAGATGCTGTACGACCGCGACCAGGCCTTCGGCGGCTCGCAGCTGACGCAGCTCATCTCGCGCCAGTACGGCTTTTCGTTCGAAGAGGCCGAGCAGAAGAAGCTCTCCGGCGACCTGCCCGAAGACTACGAAAGCGCCATCCTCGCGCCCTTCGTCGACAGCCTGTCGCAGGAAATCGGCCGCGCGCTGCAGTACTTCTTCACCAGCACGCCGCACCACAAGGTGCACTACGTCATGCTGGCCGGCGGCACCGCCACGCTGCCTGGGCTGAAAGACCGCGTCACCGACCTCACCGGTTTCGCGTCGCAGGTGGTGAACCCGTTCGACAACATGCAGCTCGGCTCCGCTGTGCGTGAAAGCCGCGTGCGTCGCGAAGCCCCGTCGTACCTGACCGCTTGCGGGCTGGCGATGCGGAGGTTCATGTCGTGATCCTGATCAACCTGCTGCCGCACCGCGAGGAAAAGCGCCGCCAGCGCAAGCGCGCGTTCTTCGCTGGCCTGGGTGTTGCCGCGGTGGCGGGTCTGGCCGTCGTCGGCCTCTGGTACACCGTGCTGCAGCAGATGACGTCGGCGCAGCAGTCGCGCAACGACTTCCTCACGGCAGAGATCAAGCGCCTGGAGACGCAGATCAAGGACATCGCGATGCTGCGCACCGAGATCGAGGCGCTGAAGGCTCGGCAGAAGGCGGTCGAAGACCTGCAGACCGACCGCAACACGCCGGTCTACCTGCTCAACGAACTGGTCAAGCAGACGCCCGAGGGCGTCTACCTCACCACCATCCGCCAGAACGGCCAGGTGGTGGCCGTGAACGGCATCGCGCAGACCAACGAGCGCGTCTCGGAATTCCTGCGCAACACGCTGTACAACTCGCCGTGGCTGGAAAAGCCCGAGCTGGTGGAGATCAAGGCCAGCAACACCGCGACCACGGCGCGCGACCAGCGGCGCCTGTTCGAGTTCTCGATGCGCGTTTCGATCAAGCGCCCGCAGGCCGCAGCGCCGGCGGCGTCCGGCGTGCCGGCCAAGGCCGTCGCGGCCAAGTCTTCGTGAGGCGGCCATGGCCAAGGCATCGACCCTGAACTTCGACGTCAGCAGCTTCTTCGACAACGCGGTCTCGCAGTTCCGCGGCCTGAACCCGAACGAGCCCGGCCAGTGGCCGACGCTGCCGAAGATGGCGGCCTGGACTGCCACCGTGCTGGGCGTGACCGTGATCGGCTGGTTCGCGATCCTGTCCAGCGCCAGCGACGACCTGCAGCGCGAGCGCGACCGCGAGCCCACGTTGAAGGCCGACTACCGCAACAAGCTCGGCCAGGCCGTCAACCTCAGCGAGCTGCGCAAGCAGAAGCTGCAGGTGCAGGAATACGTGACCCAGCTCGAAAAGCAGTTGCCGGGCAAGGCCGAGATGGACGCGCTGCTGTCCGACATCAACCAGGCCGGCCTCGGCCGCGGCCTGCAGTTCGAACTTTTCCGGCCCGGCACCATCGAGGTCAAGGACTACTACGCGGAGCTGCCGATTGCGATCCGCGTCACCGGCCGCTACCACGACATCGGTTCGTTCGCGGCCGACGTGGCGAACCTGTCGCGCATCGTGACGCTGCAGAACCTGAACATCGGCCAGCTGCCGAAGGACGCCAACGGCCTGCTCTCGATGGAGGCCACGGCGCGCACCTACCGCTACCTGGACCCGGCCGAAGTGGCTGACCAGAAGCGCGCCGTCGCAGTCAAGGCAGGGGCGAAGAAGTGAAGCCGCGTCGCCTGCTCATGCTGATCGCTGCAGCCTGCCTGCTGGCCGCCTGCGGCGCCGAACACGAACAGCTGCAGCAATGGATGGAGCAGCAGCACCGCGAGGTCAAGCCCAACGTGCCGCCGCTGCAGCCGCCGAAGAAGTTCGACCCCGAACCGTATGCGCAGGCGCAGGCGGTGGAACCGTTCAGTAACCAAAAACTGACCGTGGCGCTCAAGCAGGAAGCGCGGCAGCCGAATTCCCTGTTGGCGGCGGAGTTGAACCGCCGCAAGGAACCGCTGGAGGCCTACCCGCTGGACAGCATGGTCATGGTCGGCAGCGTGTCCAAGCAGGGCCAGCCTTTTGCACTGCTGCGTGTGGACAACCTGCTGTACCAGGTCAAGGTAGGTGACTACCTGGGCCAGAACTACGGGCGCATCACGAAGATCGCCGAAACCGAAATCGGCCTGCGCGAGATCGTGCAGGACGCGGCCGGTGAATGGATCGAGCGGCCGGCAGCGCTGCAACTCCAGGAGCGGGTGCGATGAGGGCACTGAGCGTGACGACGGCGACGAAGACCACCGAGGAGATTTGCACCATGTTCAAGTGGCGTGCCGCATTTGCCGCACTGGCCGCCGTGGCGACCTGGGGCGTCGCGCTGCTGGCGCCGGGCGCCGCCTGGGCCGAGCCGGCGATCCAGTCCATCACCAGCACCCAGCAGGCCGGTGCCGAGGTCGTGCGCATCGAACTCAGCGAGCCGCTGGCGGTGGTGCCGGGCGGCTTTGCCGTGCAAAGCCCGCCGCGCATCGCGATCGACCTGCCCGGCGTCAGCAACGCGCTCGGCCGCAGCAGCGTCGACATCAACCAGGGCAACCTGCGTTCGGTCAGCGTGGCCCAGGCCGGCGATCGCACGCGGCTGGTGCTGAACCTGAAGCAGGCTTCCGGCTACCGCGCGCAGCTGCAGGGCAAGGCGCTGCTGCTGGTGCTGGAAAGCGGCGGCCCGGCGGTGGCTTCGGCCGAGCTACCGGTGCATTTCGCGCCGCCGCAGAACGTCGAATCGCTCGGTCTGCGCGACATCGACTTCCGCCGCGGCAGCGACGGCGCCGGCCGCATCGTCGTCGGGCTGCCGAACACGCAGGTCGGCGTCGACATCCGCCAGCAGGGCCAGACCCTGGTCGTCGAGTTCCTGCGCTCGACCTTGCCCGACGCCTTGCGCCGGCGCCTGGACGTCACCGATTTCGGTACGCCGGTGAAGACCGTCTCCACCTTCCAGAGCGGCGACCGCGTACGCATGGTCGTCGAGCCCACCGGCTCGTGGGAGCACAGCGCCTACCAGACCGACAACCAGTTCGTGCTGGAAGTGCGGCCGCTGAAGATCGACCCGAACAAGCTGACGCAAGGGCCGGGCTACCAAGGCGAGAAGCTGTCGCTGAACTTCCAGAACATCGAAGTCCGCGCGCTGCTGCAGGTGATCGCCGACTTCACCAACTTCAACGTCGTCACCAGCGACACCGTCACCGGCACCGTGACGCTGCGTCTGAAGGACGTGCCCTGGGACCAGGCGCTCGACATCATCATGCAGAGCAAGGGCCTGGGCGTGCGCAAGTCCGGCAACGTGCTGTGGATCGCGCCGAAGGACGAACTCGCGGCCAAGGAACAGATCGACCTGGAGGCGAAGAAGAAGGTCGCCGAACTGGAGCCGTTGCGCACGCAGTCGTTCCAGCTGAACTACACCAAGTCCGAGGAAGTGGCCAAGGGGCTGACGGGTCAGGCCCAGGGCCAGTCCGGCGGCGGCGGTGCTGCGCAGGCCACGCGCATCCTGTCGCCGCGCGGCAGCGTGCTCTTCGAGACGCGCACGAACCAGCTCTTCGTGTCCGACATCCCGAGCAAGCTCGAAGAGATCAGCCTGCTCATCAGCAAGATCGACATTCCGGTGCGTCAGGTGCTGATCGAAGCGCGCATCGTCGAGGCCGACGACACCTTCGGGCGTTCGTTGGGCGTCAAGCTCGGCGGCACCGACTTGCGTGGCACGCCGACGCGTTCGGGCATCAGCATCGGCGGCACCTACACCGGCATCGGCGCGCAGACCGGCCAGATCGCTGGGCCTGTGGATTTCACGAACTCGCAGATCGTCAGCCTGCCGGCGAACGTCTCTTCGTCTTCGTTCGGCGGTGCAACGGCTGCCAGCGTCGCGCTGTCGCTGTTCAGCTCGGGCGCGAACAAATTCCTGAACCTGGAACTTTCGGCGCTGGAATCGGAGGGCAAGGGCAAGATCGTCTCCAGCCCGCGCGTCATCACCGCCGACCAGGTCGAAGCGCTGATCGAGCAGGGCACCGAACTGCCGTATCAGGCCGCCACGTCGAGCGGTGCCACGTCGATCCAGTTCCGCAAGGCCAACCTTGCGCTGAAGGTGACGCCGCAGATCACGCCCGAAGGCAACGTCATCCTGAATGTCGATGTCAACAAGGACAGCGTTGGTCAATCCACGGTGGCGGGCTTTGCCATCGACACCAAGCATGTGAAGACGCAGGTGCTGGTCGAAAACGGCGGCACCGTCGTGATCGGCGGCATCTTCACCCAGACCGAAAGCGATACCGTGAACAAGGTGCCGCTGCTGGGCGACCTGCCGTTCGTCGGCGTTCTGTTCCGCAACACCGTGCGCTCGCGGAACAAGACCGAACTGCTCGTCTTCATCACCCCCAAGATCGTGACCGACCGCTCGGCGGCCCGCTGAGCACCGCGCCGCTGAACGACGCAGGAATGCCGACCATGACCATGTTTATCCGCCTTCTCTCGATGTTGGCTCTGTTCGTTCTCTCAGCCTGCGGAGGCGGCGGCGCGAGCACGTCGGCGTACGGTGGCGATGCCGGTGGCGGCAGCGGGGGGGGTGGTAGTACGCCGACCGGAAGTGCCTCGGACATCGTTCTGGTGCTGGCATCCGACACCATTGCCAACAGCAGCAGTACGACCGTCGCGGTCACCGCGACGGCACTGGACGCCAACCGCAATGCCTTGCCGGGCGTGGCGATGTCGATGTCGGCGGACAGCGAAGCGATCCTCACGCTCAGCGGAACGTCGACCACCGTCACCGATTCGGCCGGGCAGCTGGTCGGCGCGCTGAGCATCGGCTCGAACCACACCAACCGCGTGATCACCGTCACAGCCACGTCGGGTAGCGTTACCAAGACGGCGCAGCTGACCGTGGTCACCAGCCCGGCGGCGGCCAAGCCGACCAGCATCGAGCTGATCGCGTCGAGCACCAGCGTCGGCACTGGCGGCGACCAGGTCACGATCCAGGCCTTCGTGAAGGACGCGACGAACAACGCATTGCCGAGCGCAGCGGTCGCGTTCTCCACCACGACCGGCACGCTCTCCAGCGCCAGCACGGCCACCGACGCTTCGGGCACGGCCAGTGCCAACTTCAGTGCCGGCGGCGACAAGTCCAACCGCACGGCGACAATCACGGTGGCGTCCGGCACGATCCAGGCACAACTGTCGCTGCCGATCACCGGTACCAAGCTGACGGCGGCCGGACCGAGTTCGCTGATCCTCGGCAACAGTGCGACCTACACCGTCCAGGTCGTCGACTCGCAAGGCAAGGTGCTCTCTGGCGTCGCCGTGGCGGCGACGAGCGCACTGAGCAATGCGCTCACCGCGCCGGGCGGTTTGACCACTGACGCCAACGGCCAGGTGCAATTCACCTACGCTGCCAGTGTCGCCGGCGCCGATCAGATCACGTTCAAGGCGGCCGGCTTCACCGCCGCTCCGCTGCCGGTGACCATCAGCGGCGTCGACTTCGTCTTCATCTCACCCGCGGCTTCAACCACCGTCGCCGTCAATACGTCGCAAGCCCTGCAAGTGCGTTTGCGGCAAGGCGGGGTCGCCGTTGCGAATCAGATCATCAGCTTCACGGCGACCGGTGGCACCTTGTCCGCATCGACGGCCACGACGGATGCGTCCGGCGTGGCAACGGTGAGCCTGAGTTCGCTCTCGGCAGGGCCGGTCACGGTTCAGGCCACGCTGCCAGGCGCTTCGCCCGCCACAGCATCGCTGCCGCTGGTGATTGTGGCGACGACGCCGGCCAAACTGGTGCTGCAGGTTACGCCGAGTGCACTGGCGCCGAACGCGGGATCGTCGACGACCAACCAGGCACAGGTCATCGCGAAGGTCACCGATGCTGCCGGCAACCCGGTGTACGGGGTCACGGTCAACTTCAGCCGTGATCTGGACCCGAGCGGCGGCAATCTGCTGCAGCCCAGCGCCGACACGGATCAGAACGGGCAGGCCACGGTGAACTACGTCGCGGGCGCCGAGAGTACGGCCAACAACGGCGTTGTGCTCAAGGCTACGGTTGCATCCAATGCAGCCGTGTTTGGCACAGCCAGTTTGACCGTGAACCAGACGGCGCTGTTCATCAGTCTGGGCACCGGCAATACGATCACGAACGTCGACACGCAGACCTACAAGAAGGATTGGGTCGTCTACGTCACCGACGCGAATGGCGTCGCGGTCAACGGCGTGGCGTTGACGATCAAGGTGCTGCCTTTGCACTATCTGCTGGGCAATCTGGTGCTGTCTGATGACGTCTGGATCTACAGCAGTCCGATTCGCGTCTGCCGCAACGAAGACACGAACGGGAACGGCATCCTTGACGCGGGCGAGGACTACAACAGCGATGGCGTACTCTGGCCCGGTAACGTCATCTCGGTGACGCCGGGCAACGTAGTCACCGACGGTAGCGGCCGCGCGACCGTGTCGCTGATTTACGCCGAATCGTTCGCGCCGTGGGTCAACGTGCGGCTGACGGCGTCGGCTACCGTGTCGGGCACCGAATCCAGGCGCGACGCCGATTTCATCGTTCCCGGCAGCGCGGCCGATTTCACGAAGGCGGGCGGCCCGCCGGCAGGGGTGATCAGCCCGTTCGGTCTCTACAAGCAGGTCTCGGCCAACCCGGCGCTCTGCGCCGACTATCCAACCTTGCCTTGACCATCTCGCTCGTCGGCATGCCCGGCTGTGGCAAGTCCACCGTCGGGCGCCACCTGGCGCGGCACTTGAGCTTGCGCTTCGCCGACAGCGACACGGAGATCGAACGCCGGATCGGCATGCCGATCCGCGACTGGTTTCCGCTGCATGGCGAAAACGCGTTCCGCGATGTCGAGCAGGACGTGATCGAGGATCTCACCCAAAGCGCCGGTCTGGTGCTGGCCACCGGCGGCGGCGCGGTACTGCGGCCTTCGAACCGCGACGCGCTACATTCGCGCAGCCATGCCTTCTACCTGCGCTCGTCCCCGGAAGAACTGTTCCGCCGCCTGCGTCACGACACGCAGCGCCCGCTGCTGCAGGTGGCTGACCCGCAGCGCCGGCTGCGCGAGCTGTTCCGCGAGCGCGACCCGCTGTACCGGCGCGTTGCCCACTTCGTCGTCGAAACAGCGCGGCCTTCCGTGCCGGCGTTGATCGGCATGGTGTTGATGCAGCTCGAACTGGCTGGGCTGGTGGATCCGGGCCAGGTGCCGTCGGCGATCGACCCGCACGAGTGAGCCGCGGGCGCGCCGTAAACTCGGCGCCCATGTCCACCGACCTCCGCTCCACCGTCACCGTGGCCACGGCCGACAGCCGCTACGACATCGTCATCGGCGCCGGGCTGCTGGCCGCGGCCGGCAGCTGGCAGGGGCTGCCGAAAGCCGCGCAGGCGGTGATCGTCAGCAACCCGGCCGTCGACACGCTGTACGGCGCCGCGCTGCGCCAGGCGCTGGCGCCGCACTACCGCGAGACCAGCACCGTGCTGCTGCCCGACGGCGAAGCGCACAAGGACTGGATCACGCTGAACCTGATCTTCGACCACTTGCTGGCGCGCGGTTGCGATCGCAAGACGGTGCTGTTCGCCTTGGGCGGCGGCGTCGTCGGCGACATCACCGGCTTCGCCGCCGCCACTTACATGCGTGGCGTGCCCTTCGTGCAGGTGCCGACGACGCTGCTGGCGCAGGTCGACTCGTCGGTCGGCGGCAAGACCGCGATCAACCATCCGCTGGGCAAGAACATGGTCGGCGCGTTCTACCAGCCGCAGCGGGTTCTCTGCGATCTGGACACGCTGGCCTCGCTGCCGGCGCGTGAGCTGAGCGCGGGGCTGGCCGAGATCATCAAGTACGGTCCGATCGCCGATGCGGCGTTCCTGGGCTGGATCGAGCAGAACCTGGATGCGCTGCTGGCGCGCGACCGCGCCGCCCTGGCATTCGCCATCCGCCGCTCGTGCGAGATCAAGGCCGACGTCGTCGGCCAGGACGAGCGCGAAAACGGCTTGCGCGCGATCCTCAACTTCGGCCATACCTTCGGCCACGCCATCGAAGCCGGGCTTGGCTACGGGCAGTGGCTGCACGGCGAAGCGGTGGGCTGCGGCATGGTGATGGCGGCCGAGCTGTCGGCCCAACTCGGCCTGATGCCGCCGGCCTTCGTCGAGCGCCTGCGCAATGTGATCGAACGCGCCGGCCTGCCCGTGCGCGGCCCGGCGCTCGGTGTCGCGCGCTATCTCGAACTGATGCGTGTCGACAAGAAGGCCGAAGGCGGCGAGATCCGCTTCGTCGTCATCGAAGCGCTCGGCCGGGCCGGCGTGCGCGCCGCGCCCGATGCGCTGGTCGGCCGCGTCATCGAGATGCGCAGCGCGGTGGCGTGAGCACGCTGGCGCCCTGGGCCTGCGATCCGCTGCGCAGCCGTGGCCGGCGCATCGCCGAAGCGCCGGCGCTGCCCCGCACCGAGCACCAGCGCGACCGCGACCGCATCGTGCACAGCACGGCCTTCCGCCGGCTCGTCTACAAGACCCAGGTCTTCATCAACCACGAAGGCGACCTGTTCCGCACGCGGCTGACGCACTCGCTCGAAGTGGCGCAGCTGGGCCGGTCGATGGCGCGCGCGCTGCGCCTGAATGAAGACCTGGTCGAGGCTATCGCGCTGGCGCACGACCTTGGCCACACGCCCTTTGGCCATGCTGGCCAGGACGCGTTGCACGACTGCATGCGCGAACACGGCGGCTTCGAGCACAACCTGCAGAGCCTGCGCGTTGTCGACTCGCTCGAGGTGCGCTACCCGGCCTTTGATGGACTCAACCTGACCTTCGAGACGCGCGAAGGCATCCTCAAGCACTGCTCGCGGCGCAACGCCGAGCGGCTGCAGCGTCATGAGCCCGGCGGGCCGGCGCGACGCTTCCTCGACGGCACACAGCCGAGCCTGGAAGCGCAGCTCGTCAACCTGGCCGACGAGATGGCCTACAACGCCCACGATGTCGACGACGGCGTGCGCTCCGGACTGATCACGCTGCAGCAGCTGGACGGCGTGCCGCTCTTCGTGCGCCACCGCGACGAGGCGCTGGCCGAGCACCCGGCGCTGGCCGCGATGCCGGGCCGCCGGCTGTTGTTCGAGACGCTACGCCGCATGCTGTCGGTGCAGGTCGGCGACCTTGTCACGGCCACGTCGGCGGCACTGGAAGCGTCGGCGCCGGCTGACGCCGATGCGCTGCGCGCGCTGCCGCCGCAAGTGTGCTTCAGCCCGGCGCTGCGCGAAGCGATCACCGAACTCAAGCGTTTCCTGTTCGCCGAGCTGTACCGCCACCCCCAGGTGATGCAGACCACCGACCGCGCGCGCACGGCCGTCGCCGAACTCTTCGCCGCCTATGTGGCCGCGCCGCAGGAGATGCCGGCCGACTACGCCGGCGCCGATGACCGCCATCGCGCGGTGGCCGACTACATCGCCGGCATGACGGACCGATTCGCCCTGCGCGAGCACCAGCGGCTGACCGGCCGCGAGCTCTTCCCCGCCTGAAGAAGCGAAGGCAATCGGCATGGCCCGCCTCCCCCGCCTGGTGATCGCCGGCCAAGCGCACTACGTCATCCAGCGCGGCCACAGCGGGCAAGCGGTGTTTGCCGACGACGATGACCGGCGCGCCTTTCTCGATGCCTTGCGCGAGGCCGCAGCGTCGCAGCGCGTGGCGGTGCACGCCTACGCGCTGCCGGACAACGAAATCCAGCTGCTCGCCACGCCGCCGGACGCCGAGTCACTGAGCCGCACGATGCAGACGCTGGGGCGCCGCTATGTGAGCGCCTACAACCGCCGGCATGGGCGCAGCGGCACCTTGTGGGATGGGCGCTTCCGCTGCGCGGTCGTGGAGCCAGGCACCTGGCAGCTGGCTGCACTGCGCTTGATCGATGGTATGCCGGGGCTGACCAGTGCGGCCCACCGCGCCGGCGGCGCGCACGACGTGCTGGTGGTCGACCCGCCGGCGTTCTGGTTGCTGGGCAACACGCCGTTCGAGCGCGAGGCGGCGTACCGCACGTTGCTGGTGCAGGGCGTGCCGGCAGCGCAGGCCGCGGCCTTGCGCGAAGCGGCGCTCGGCGGCTGGGCCGTGGGATCGGCCGCCTTCCTCGACCAGGTGGCGGCGGAGACGGCGCGGCCGCTGCGCCCGCGCGCCCGCGGCCGGCCGGCGCGATCAGGCGCCCGCTGAACGGGCGCTGGCACGGCTCGTGCACAGCGTTGGCGCGCCGCTGAACCGGTGCAGTGCTTTGATGTGTCCCTATTTAATTCTGGTGACATCAACAACTAGTAGTTTATTGACTCTGACCCCATTTATTCGCTCTTGCCGCCGATGCTGCACTGCGGTAGGCTCCGTTCCCCTCGATCTGACTGGAGAGCGCCATGCACGACGACGCCTCGACCACGCCCGCATCCGACCTCGAAATCCGCGCTCTCGCCGAGCACGGTCTGTACGACCCGGCGCAGGAGCACGATGCCTGTGGCGTCGGTTTCGTCGCCCACATCAAAGGTGCGCGCGCCCACCACATCATCGAGCAGGGCCTGAAGATCCTGGAGAACCTGGACCACCGCGGCGCGGTCGGTGCCGACAAGCTGATGGGCGACGGCGCCGGCATCCTGATCCAGATTCCTGACGACTTCTACCGCGCCGAAATGGCGGCGCAGGGCGTGGAGCTGCCGCCGCCGGGCGAATACGGCGTCGGCATGATCTTCCTGCCGAAGGAACACGCGTCGCGGCTGGCCTGCGAACAGGAACTCGAACGCGCCGTAAAGGCCGAAGGCCAGGTGCTGATCGGCTGGCGCGACGTGCCGGTCGACCGCGACATGCCGATGTCGCCGACGGTGCGCGCCAAGGAACCGGTGATCCGCCAGATCTTCATCGGCCGCGGCCACGACGTGATCGTGCCCGACGCGCTGGAGCGCAAGCTCTACGTCATCCGCAAGACGGCATCAGCGGCGATCCAGAAACTGAAGCTCACGCACAGCCGCGAGTACTACGTGCCCAGCATGAGCTGCCGCACCGTCATCTACAAGGGCCTGCTGCTGGCCGACCAGGTGGGCCAGTACTACCTGGACCTGGCCGACCCGCGCACGGTGTCGGCGCTGGCGCTGGTGCACCAGCGTTTCAGTACCAACACCTTCCCCGAGTGGCCGCTGGCGCACCCGTACCGCATGGTCGCGCACAACGGCGAGATCAACACCGTCAAGGGCAACTTCAACTGGATGCGCGCCCGCGAAGGCGTGATGAAGTCGCCGGTGCTCGGCGACGACCTGAAGAAGCTGTACCCGATCAGCTTCGAACACCAAAGCGACACCGCCACCTTCGACAACGCGCTCGAGCTGCTGACGATGAGCGGCTACCCGCTGGCGCACGCGGCGATGATGATGATCCCGGAAGCCTGGGAGAACCACGAGCTGATGGACGCGCGCCGGCGCGCCTTCTACGAATACCACGCCGCAATGCTCGAACCCTGGGACGGCCCGGCGGCGATGGTCTTCACCGACGGCAAGCAGATCGGCGCCACGCTCGACCGCAACGGCCTGCGCCCGGCGCGCTACATCGTCACCGACGACGACCTGGTCGTCATGGCCAGCGAAAGCGGCGTGCTGCCGATCCCCGAAGCGCACATCGTCAAGAAGTGGCGCCTGCAGCCGGGCAAGATGTTCCTCATCGACCTGGAGCAGGGCCGCATCGTCGACGACGAAGAGCTGAAGAACCAGTTCGCCTTCGCCAAGCCGTACCGGCAGTGGATCGAGAACGTGCGCATCCGGCTCGATTCGATCCCGGCCGAAGGCGAAGCGCCGGCCTTCGACGAACCGCTGCTCGACCGCCAGCAGGCCTTCGGCTACACGCAGGAAGACCTGAAATTCCTGATGGCGCCGATGGCGGCACAGGGCGAAGAAGGCATCGGCTCGATGGGCAACGACTCGCCGCTGGCGGTGCTGTCGGACAAGAACAAGCCGCTGTACAACTACTTCAAGCAGCTGTTCGCGCAGGTCACGAACCCGCCGATCGACCCGATCCGCGAAGCCATCGTGATGTCGCTGAACAGCTTCATCGGGCCGAAGCCGAACCTGCTCGACATCAACGCCATCAACCCGCCGATGCGGCTGGAGGTGACGCAGCCGATCCTCGACTTCGACGACATGGCGCGGCTGCGCACGATCGCCAAGCACACGCACGGCAAGTTCCGCAGCCACGAACTCGACATCACCTACCCGCTGTACTGGGGCCGCGAAGGCGTCGAAGCCAAGCTGGCGTCGCTGTGCGCGGAGGCTGTGGACGCGATCAAGAGCGGCCACAACATCCTGATCATCACCGACCGACGCATGAACCGCACGCAGGTCGCGATCCCTGCGCTGCTGGCGCTGTCGGCCATCCACCACCACTTGGTTCGCGAAGGCGTGCGCACGACCGCCGGCTTGGTGGTCGAGACGGCATCGGCGCGCGAAGTGCATCACTTCGGCGTGCTCGCCGGCTACGGCGCCGAAGGCGTGCACCCATACCTGGCGCTGGAGACGCTGGTCGCGCTGCACAAGACCTTGCCCGGGTCGCTGGCGCCCGAGAAGGCTGTTCTCAACTACATCAAGGCGATCGGCAAGGGTCTGTCCAAGATCATGTCGAAGATGGGCGTCAGCACCTACATGTCGTACTGCGGCGCGCAGCTGTTCGAAGCCATCGGGCTCGAGAAGGACTTCGTCGCGCAGTACTTCCGCGGCACCGCCAGCCAGGTCGGCGGCATCGGCGTCTTCGCGGTCGCCGAAGAAGCCTTGCGCATGCACATGGCCGCTTTCGGCAACGACCCGGTGCTGGCCAACATGCTCGACGCCGGCGGTGAATACGCCTGGCGCACGCGCGGCGAAGAGCACATGTGGACGCCCGACGTCATCGCCAAGCTGCAGCACAGCACCCGCGCGAACAAGTGGGACACGTACAAGGAATACGCCCAACTCATCAACGACCAGAGCCGCCGCCACATGACGCTGCGCGGCCTGTTCGAGTTCAAGGTCGACCCGAGCAAGGCAATTCCCGTCGAAGAGGTCGAAACGGCGGCCGAGATCGTCAAGCGTTTCGCCACCGGCGCGATGTCGCTGGGCTCGATCAGCACCGAAGCGCACTCGACGCTGGCCATCGCGATGAACCGCATCGGCGGCAAGAGCAACACCGGCGAAGGCGGCGAAGACCCGGCGCGCTACCGCAGCGAGCTGAAAGGCATCGCCGTCACGGCCGGCACCAAGGTCAGCGACATCATCGGCAGCAAGGTCATCGAAGCCGACTACGTGCTGAAGGACGGCGACAGCCTGCGCTCGAAGATCAAGCAGGTGGCCTCGGGCCGCTTCGGCGTCACGACCGAATACCTGAGCTCGGCCGACCAGCTGCAGATCAAGATGGCGCAAGGCGCCAAGCCCGGTGAAGGCGGCCAGCTGCCGGGCGGCAAGGTCAGCGAATACATCGGCATGCTGCGCTACTCGGTGCCGGGCGTCGGCCTGATCAGCCCGCCGCCGCACCACGACATCTATTCGATCGAAGACCTGGCGCAGCTGATCCACGACCTGAAGAACGCGAACCCGCGTGCTTCGGTCAGCGTCAAGCTGGTCTCTGAGGTCGGCGTCGGCACCATCGCCGCCGGCGTCACCAAGTGCAAGGCCGACCATGTCGTCATCGCCGGGCATGACGGCGGTACCGGCGCGTCGCCGTGGAGCAGCATCAAGCACGCCGGCACGCCGTGGGAACTGGGCCTGGCCGAGACGCAGCAGACGCTGGTGCTGAACCGCCTGCGCGGCCGCATCCGCGTGCAGGCCGACGGCCAGATGAAGACCGGCCGCGACGTCGTCATCGGCGCGCTGCTCGGTGCCGACGAGTTCGGCTTCGCGACCGCGCCGCTGGTCGTCGAAGGCTGCATCATGATGCGCAAGTGCCACCTGAACACCTGCCCGGTCGGTGTGGCCACGCAGGATCCGGTGCTGCGCAAGAAGTTCGCCGGCAAGCCCGAGCATGTCGTCAACTTCTTCTTCTTCATCGCCGAAGAAGCGCGCCAGATCATGGCCCAGCTCGGCATCCGCAAGTTCGACGACCTGATCGGCCGCGCCGACCTGCTGGACACGAAGAAGGGTGTCGAGCACTGGAAGGCCAAGGGCCTGGACTTCAGCCGCATCTTCCACCAGCCGGCGGTGCCGGCCGACGTGCCGCAGCACCATGTCGAGAACCAGGACCATGGCCTGGACAAGGCGCTGGACCTGAAGCTGATCGAGCGCTGCAAGCCGGCCATCGAACGCGGCGAGAAGGTGCAGTTCATGGAGGACGCGCGCAACCGCAACCGCAGCGTCGGCGCCATGCTGTCGGGCGAGCTGATCCGCCAGCGCCCCGAGGGCCTGCCCGACCACACCATCTTCATGCAGATGGAAGGCACCGGCGGCCAGAGCTTCGGCGCCTTCCTGGCCGGTGGCATCACGCTGTACCTGATCGGCGACGCCAACGACTACACGGGCAAGGGCTTGTCCGGCGGCCGCGTCGTCGTGCGGCCGAGCATCGACTTCCGCGGCGACGCCACGAAGAACATCATCATCGGCAACACGGCGCTGTACGGCGCGACCAGCGGCGAGGCCTTCTTCCGCGGCGTTGCCGGCGAGCGTTTCGCGGTGCGGCTGTCGGGCGCGACTGCGGTCGTCGAAGGCACCGGCGATCACGGCTGCGAATACATGACCGGCGGCACCGTCGCCGTGCTCGGCAGGACCGGCCGCAACTTCGCTGCCGGCATGAGCGGCGGTGTGGCCTATGTCTTCGACGAAGACGGGCAGTTCGCCAAGCGCTGCAACACCGCGATGGTGGCGCTCGACAAGGTGGTGGCGCGCGACGAACAGGCCGGCCTGGCCGTCGGCTGGCACCACGAGCAGACCGACGACGCGCTGCTGAAGAAGCTGATCGAAGACCACCACCGCTGGACCGGCAGCCTGCGCGCGCGCGAGATCCTCGACGCCTGGGCCGAGATGCGCGGCAAGTTCGTGAAGGTCTTCCCGCACGAGTACAAGCGCGTGCTCGCCGAGCGCGCGGCGAAGGCCGAAGCAGCGGCGGCCACCGGCAAGGCCAAGGCCTCGGCGGCCACGGTTCCCGCCAAGTAAGGACGAGACAGAGATGGGCAAAGTCACCGGCTTCCTGGAATACGAGCGGCTCGAAGAAGGCTACGAGCCCGTGCCGCAGCGCGTGAAGAACTGGAAAGAGTTCGTCATCGGCTTGAGCGAAGAACAGTCCAAGGTGCAGGGCGCTCGCTGCATGGACTGCGGTACGCCGTTCTGCAACAACGGCTGCCCGGTCAACAACATCATTCCGGACTTCAACGACCTGGTGTTCCAGGGCGACTGGCGCAATGCCATCGACGTGCTGCACTCGACGAACAACTTCCCCGAGTTCACCGGCCGCGTCTGCCCGGCGCCCTGCGAAGCCGCCTGCACGCTGAACGTCAACGACGATGCCGTCGGCATCAAGAGCATCGAACACGCGATCATCGACCGCGCCTGGGCCGAAGGTTATGTCAAGCCGCTGCTGCCGGCCGTGAAGACGGGCAAGAAGGTGGCCGTCGTCGGCTCCGGCCCGGCCGGCCTGGCGGCGGCGCAGCAGCTGGCACGCGCCGGCCACGACGTGACGCTGTTCGAGAAGAACAGCCGCATCGGCGGCCTGCTGCGCTACGGCATCCCCGACTTCAAGATGGAGAAGACGCACATCGACCGCCGCATCGAGCAGATGAAGGCCGAAGGCGTGGTCTTCCGCACCGGCGTGCTGGTCGGCGCCATGGGCAAGGGCAGCAAGGTCACCAACGATGCCAAGGAAACGGTCACGCCGGAGCAACTGAAGGCCGAGTTCGACGCCGTGCTGCTGACCGGCGGCGCCGAGACCTCGCGCGACCTGCCGGTGCCCGGCCGCGACCTCGACGGCGTGCACTTCGCGATGGAGTTCCTGCCGCAGCAGAACAAGGTCGTCGCCGGCGACAAGGTCAAGGGCCAGATCATGGCCACCGGCAAGAACGTCATCGTCATCGGCGGCGGCGACACCGGCAGCGACTGCGTCGGCACCAGCAACCGCCACGGTGCCGCCAGCGTCACGCAGTTCGAAGTCATGCCGCAGCCGCCTGAAGAAGAAAACCGGCCGATGACCTGGCCGTACTGGCCGTACAAGCTGCGCACCAGCTCCAGCCACGAAGAAGGCTGCGAGCGCACCTTCGCCATCGCGACGAAGGAATTCGTCGGCAGCAAGGGCAAGCTGAGCGGGCTGAAGACGGTGCAGGTCGAATGGCAGGGCGGCAGACAAGTCGAAGTCGCCGGCAGCGAGAAGGAATACAAGGCCGAACTGGTGCTGCTGGCGATGGGCTTCACGTCGCCGGTGGCTTCGGTGCTCGAAGCCTTCGGCATCGACAAGGACGCACGCGGCAACGCCAAGGCGACGACCGAAGCGGTGGGCGGCTACAAGACCAACGTCGACAAGGTCTTCGCGGCCGGCGACATGCGGCGCGGCCAGTCGCTGGTGGTCTGGGCCATCCGCGAAGGCCGCCAGGCGGCGCGCGCGGTCGATGAATTCCTGATGGGCCACAGCGACCTGCCTCGGTAACCGCGTCACCGCTCTTCACGAACCGATATGCGGGGGAACCCGCAGGGTCAGCGGCTGCATGCGACAATCTTTGGCAGAAGAACACCTCTGCTGCGGGCCTGTGCGCCCGCGCCGCGCTGCTTGAACCCCGACCACCTCATCGAGATCGACCACGTCACGTTCGGCTACGACGCCAGTCGTACCATCCTGAGCGACGTCTCCATGAACTTCGCCCGCGGCAAGGTCACCGCGATCCTCGGCGGCTCGGGCTGCGGCAAGACGACCTTGTTGCGCCTGATCGCCGGCGTGCACCCGGCCAACCGCGGCCGTGTGGTGTTCGATGGCGAGGTCGTCAACGCGCGCGACAAGGTGCAGCTGTACCGCCTGCGCCGGCGCCTGGGCATGCTGTTCCAGTTCGGCGCCTTGTTCACCGACCTGACCGTGTTCGAGAACGTCGCCTTCCCCTTGCGCGAGCACAGCGATCTGCCCGAAGCCATGATCCGCGACATCGTGCTGATGAAGCTCAACGCGGTCGGCCTGCGCGGCGCGGCCAAGCTGCGCATCTCCGAAGTCTCCGGCGGGATGGCACGGCGCATTGCGCTGGCGCGCGCGATGGCGCTCGACCCCGAGCTGATCATGTACGACGAGCCTTTCGCCGGCCTGGACCCGATCTCGATGGGCGTCACCGCGAACCTGATCCGCAAGCTCAACGACACCACCGGCGCGACGACGCTGATGGTCTCGCACGACGTTCAGGAATGCTTCGCGATCTGCGACTACGCCTACCTGATGGCCGCCGGCGGCCGCGTCGTCGCGCATGGCAAGGCGGCGGAGCTGAGCCAGTCCGAAGACCCCGAGGTGCGGCAGTTCATCCGCGGCGAGCCCGACGGCCCGGTCAAATTCCACTACCCGGCGGTGCCGCTGGCGCAGGATCTCGGAGTCAGCGCATGACGGATGCACTGCAAGGCCTGGGGCGCTTCACGCTCAGCTGGCTGCGTGCGCTCGGCCACGCCGCGTTCTTCTTCGCCGACCTGCTGCGTTTCTCGCCAGGGGCGCTGCGCCGCTTCTCGCTGGTGGTGGCGCAGGTGCATGCCATCGGCAACCGTTCGCTGGTCATCATCCTGGCATCGGGGCTGGCGGTCGGCTTCGTGCTCGCGCTGCAGATGTACTACGCGCTGGTGGCCTACGGCGCGGCCGAAAGCCTGGGCCTGATCGTCAACCTGTCGCTGGTGCGGGAGCTCGGGCCGGTGGTGACGGCCTTGCTCTTCGCCGGCCGCGCCGGCACGTCGCTGACCGCCGAGATCGGCTTGATGAAGGCCGGCGAGCAGTTGTCGGCGATGGAGCTGATGGCCATCGACCCGCGCGGCCGCGTGCTGGCGCCGCGCTTCCTCGGCGGCATCTTCTCGATGCCGCTGCTGGCCGCGCTGTTCTCGGCCATCGGCATCCTGGGTGCCTACGTCGTTGCGGTGCTGCTGATCGGCGTGGACTCGGGCAACTTCTGGTCGATCATGCAGAGCAAGGTCGACGTCTGGCGCGATGTCGGCAACGGCATCGTGAAGAGTGCGGTGTTCGGTGTCATCTGCACCTTCGTCGCGCTGTACCAGGGCTATGAAACCCAGGCCACGCCCGAAGGCGTGGCCTACGCCACCACCCGCACGGTGGTGATCGCATCGCTGGGCGTGCTGAGCATGGACTTCGTGCTCACCGCGCTGATGTTCTCGTCGCCCTGAACCGGGCTGGAGCTGTTTTCAATGGCAAAGAAGGGCATCGAAACCCTGGTCGGGCTGTTCGTGCTGGTGGGCATGCTGGCCCTGTTGTTCCTGGCGCTGAAGGCGGCCAACCTGGGCAGTCTCGGCGGTGGTGACAGCTACAGCCTGACGGCGCGCTTCGACAACATCGGCGGCCTGAAGGCGCGGGCACCGGTGCGCAGCGCCGGCGTCACCGTGGGCCGCGTCACCGGCATCACGCTGGACAGCAAGACCTTCCAGGGCGTGGTCACGCTGGACATCGACCGCCGCTTCCAGTTCCCGAAGGATTCCGCGGCCAAGATCCTGACCGCCGGGCTGCTGGGCGACCAGTACGTCGGCATCGAACCCGGCGGCGACGACAAGAACCTGGCCGCCGGCGACACCGTGGCACAGACGCAGAGCGCGGTGGTGCTGGAGAACCTGATCGGCCAGTTCCTGACCGGCAAGGCGGCCGACGCGGCCGAACAGCCGGCGTCATCGGCATCGGCGACCGCGACTTCGGAGAAGAAGCCGTGAAGCGGCTGCTGAGCTTGCTGCTGCTGGCGGCCGTGGCCGCATTCGCCGGCTGCGCCAGCGCACCGACCACCGGCAGCACGTCGACGACGGCCGGGCAGAAGGCCGATCCGTGGGAGAACTGGAACCGCAAGGTCTACGCCTTCAACGACGCCGTCGACACGGCGGTGCTGAAGCCGGTGGCCGAAGCCTACCGCACGGTCGTGCCGTCGCTGGTGCGCACCGGCGTCACGAACGTGCTGGGCAACATCGGCGATGTCTGGTCGACGGCCAACCACTTCATGCAGGGCAAGATGCAGACCGGTCTTGAGATGGGCATGCGCGTGCTCACCAACACCTTGTTCGGCCTGGGCGGCCTGCTCGACCCGGCCACCGAGATGCACCTGACCAAGCGCTCCGAAGACTTTGGTCAGACGCTCGGCCGCTGGGGCATCGGCACCGGCCCGTACGTGGTGCTGCCGGTGCTCGGGCCGTCGACGCTGCGCGATGCGCTGGCGCTGCCGGTCGACCGTTCGTTCGCCCCGTCCACGCTGCCGAGTCAGGAAACCGGCCGTTACGCGGTGATGGCCCTTGAACTGATCAACACACGCTCCAATCTGCTGGCAACGACCAACCTGCTGGACCAGGTGGCTTTGGACCGCTACAGCTTCGTGCGCGACGCCTACCTGGCGCGGCGGCTGGATCAGGTCTACGACGGCGTGCCGCCGATGGAGAGCTTCGACGACGAGCCCGCCGATCCGCCGAAGAAGTGAACCGAAGTCGTCGCTGGCGCGTTGTAGCTGCAGGACGACTGAACTCGAAAGGATGACCGTGCTCAAACAATTCTTTACCGCTTTGGCCATGTCGGCCGTGCTGATCGCTACCGCGAACGCCGCCGACACCGCCCCCGACGCCTTCGTGCGCCAGATCTCGACCGATGTGATCGACAGCGCAAAGGCCGACAAGAGCATCCAGGCCGGCGACATCAACAAGATCATCACCCTCGTCGATGCGAAGGTGATGCCGAACGTCAACTTCGAAGCCGTCACGCGCTCGGCGGTCGGCCCGAAGTGGCGCGAAGCCACGCCCGAGCAGCGCGGCAAGCTGCAGGCCGAATTCAAGCTGCTGCTGGTGCGCGTCTATGCCGGCGCGCTGACGCAGATCAAGGACCAGTCGGTCGAGATCACCAAGACGCAAGCCGTGCCCGGTGGCTCGCAGGTGGTGGTGCAGTCCGAAGTGCGCGGCAAGGGCGAGCCGATCAAGCTCGACTACCGCCTCGACAAGAGCGACGCCGGCTGGAAGATCATCGACGTCAACGTCGGCGGCATCTGGCTGGTCACGAGCTACCGCTCGCAGTTCGCCCAGGAAATCAGCACCGGCGGCCTCGACGGGCTGATCACCAAGCTGGTCGAGCGCAACAAGGCAGCCAAGGGCTGATGGACATGCAGCTGCCCACGACCGCGACGCTGGCCGAGGCTTGCTCGCTGCTCGGCGAGCTGGGCAGCAGCAACCCCGACGTGATCGACGCGTCGGCGCTGAAGGACTTTGACACGTCGGCGCTGGCCTTGCTGCTCGAAGCCAGGCGCCGTGCCGAAGCGCGCGGCGCCCAGCTCAGCGTGCGGGGCGCGCCGCCGAAGCTGGTGGAGCTGGCCCGGCTCTACGGCGTCGAAGGGTTGCTGTCGCTGGAAGCGACATAGCGCTTCGCGCGCAGGTTCTTCTTGATCTCCTGCAGCATCGGCCGCAGCTCGGCCGAACCCAGGCGCAGCGCGACGCCAGTGGTGAGGATGTCGATGATCATCAGGTGCAGCAGGCGCGACACCATCGGGCTGTAGCGGTCGGCGTCTTCCGGGTGGTCGGCGGCGAGCAGGATGTGGTTGCTGGCGCTCTGCGCCTCCAGGGCCAGCGGCGAGCCGCTGGCCGTGATGACGATCACCGTCGCGCCCTTCTTGCGCGCGATCTCGGCCACGTCGAGCAGGTCGCGGCTGCGGCCGGAGTTGCTGATGATGACCGCGCAGTCGCCGGCCTTCAGCATCGTCGCGCTCATCACCTGCACGTGGCCGTCGCTGACCGCCGCCGCCGTGACGCCGAGGCGGAAGAACTTGTGCTGCGCGTCCTGCGCCACGATGCCTGAATTGCCGACGCCGTAGAACTCGATGCGGCGGCCATTGCGGCCGGCTTCGGCCAGCGCGGCGATGGCGCGTTCCACCGACTGGCTGGCGGCAGCATTGCGGTAGCGCAGCAGTGCCGCCACGGCGTTGTCGATGACCTTGACGACGATGTCGCCGGCCTTGTCGTCGTCGTCGACCGAGCGGTGCACGAAAGGCACGCCTTCGTTGACGCTGCCGGCGAGCTTGAGCTTGAAGTCCGCCAGCCCGTCGTAGCCGACGCTGCGGCAAAAGCGCACCACCGTCGGCTTGCTGACATGGGCACGCTCGGCGAGCTCGGTCACCGGCAGGCTGGCAAAGCTGCGCGCATCGGCCAGCACGAGCTTGGCCACGCGCTGCTCGGCGGGGGGCAGCGCAGGGATCGAGGCCCGGATGCGGTCCAGCACTACTGTTCCTCGGCCCAGGCGCAGCCGTCGCGTGCGACCATCGCGCTCGACGCCGGCGGGCCCCAGCCGCCGGCGGCGTAGGAGCGCGGGCCGGTCGGGTCGCGCTTCCACGCGTCGAGCACGGGTTCGACCCAGCGCCAGGCCTGCTCTTGTTCGTCGCTGCGCACGAACAGGTTCAGTCGGCCGGCCAGTGCGTCGAGCAGCAGGCGTTCATAGCCGCCGACGCGTTCGGTCGCGAAGGCCTTGTCGAAGTCCAGGTCCAGCGACACCGGCGACAGCATTTCTTCGTTGCTGCCGCCGCTCTTCGCGGCCAGCAGGTGCAGCTCGAGCCCGTCTTCGGGCTGCAGCTTGATGACGAGCTTGTTGGCCCGCGTCGTGCCCGGGAAGATCGGGTGCGGCACCTCGCGGAAGTTGACGACGATCTGCGCGTCGCGCGCGGCCAGCCGCTTGCCGGTGCGCAGGTAGAAAGGCACGCCGGCCCAGCGCCAGTTCTGCACTTCGGTGCGGATCGCGACGAAGGTTTCGCAGGTGCTGCTCCGGGGCACCTTGACCTCGTCGAGGTAGCCGATCACCGGCCGGCCTTCCACCGTGCCGGCGCGATACTGGCCGCGCACCACGTCGCGCGCCACGGTCTCGGGCGTGAACGGGCGCAGCGACTTCAGCACCTTCAGCTTCTCGTCGCGGATGGCGTCGGCGTCGTTCGTCGACGGCGGCTCCATCGCGATCATCGTCAGCAGCTGCAGCGCATGGTTCTGGATCATGTCGCGCAGGGCGCCGGTGTTGTCGTAGTAGTCGCCGCGCGTGCCCACGCCCAGGCTTTCGGCGAGCGTGATCTGGATGTTGGCGATGCTTTCGCGCCGCCACAGTGGCTCGAACAAGGCATTGCCGAAGCGCAGCGCCATCAGGTTCTGTACCGCAGGCTTGCCCAGGTAGTGGTCGATGCGCAGCGCCTGCTGCTCGGAGAACGATGCCCGCACGGCGCGGTTGATTTCCTGGGCGCTGGCCAGATCGTGGCCGAGCGGTTTTTCCAGCACCACGCGCACCTGCGGCCCGTTGATGCCGGCCGCACCCAGCTGGGCGCAGATCTGCGTGAACAGGTGCGGGCTGGTGGCCAGGAACAGCACCACCGTATCGGCGTTGCGTTCGTCGAGCCAGCTCTTCAGGCCGGCATAGTGCTCGGGCTGCGACAGGTCCATGCGCCGGTAGTGCAGCAGCTCGGCGAAGCGCGCGAACTCCTCGTCGCTGGGCTGCTTGGCTTCGTCGACGCCGGTGAACTTGTCGCGGATGTAGGCGCGGTATTCGGCGTCGCTGCGCTCGTCGCGCGCCACCGCCAGGAGCCGGCCGCCCGGCGGCAGCTTGTTGTGCCGGAAGGCCTGGAACAGCGCCGGCATCAGCTTGCGCCAGGTCAGGTCGCCGGTGCCACCGAAAAACACGAGATCGAAGGACATGACAGCAGCCGGCCGCGAGCGGCCATGTAACTTTGTTTCACACGAATGATGCCGGAGTTTCTCCGGCCGGTCAATGCTGGAAGGCGCCCGGAGACCAGTTCGTCAGCGCCGGCAGCGGCCGCGTGCCGGCCGGCAGCATGAACTCGGCTTTCGGCGACAGGTCCTGGCCGCCGAAGCGGCGCGGGTCGCTGCCCTGGCCGCGCAGCCGGCTGTTGGCCGCCAGCTCGAAGGTCCAGGTGGTGGGGTCGACCAGCGAGCTGGCAAAGGTGCTGAAGTTCGCGTCGAAGTGACCCGCGGCGCCCCAGCTGAACACGCCCAGGCCGACCGTCAGGTTGTTCACCGCCTGGACCTCGGTGTTCTCTGGCAGGTTGTTGCGGAACACGCGCAGAAACCACGCCGGCAGCAGCTTGTCGTTGATGAGCGTGTTGTGCGCCATGTACAGCGCATTGCGCTCCCAGCGCTTGCCTTCGGCGCCGTAGGCCACCACCACCGGGTTCTGCGAGCCAGAGGCCTGGCCGATGACGTTGCCGATGATCCAGGCCAGGCCGCCATGCGCGAGGTCGATCTCGTACGAGGCTTCGCCGCCGGGGCCGTCGTAGATCAGGTTGTAGGCGATGCGCGTCTCGCGTGCGCGCGACTTGATCAGGTGGCCTTCGAAGCCATGCTGGAAGCGGCTGCCGCTGATCGAAACGCGGCCAATGCGGCCGATGTAGAGCAGGTGGTACAGGCCGCCGACCACACGCGGCGCGTCGCCGAAGACGCTGTCTTCGATGTCGAGTTCGGCCTGCTCGTCGTTGCTGGTGAGCACGCCGTTCTCGTTGTCGAAGAAGCCGCAGCGCACGATCTTCAGGTGGCCGGCCTCGAGCCGGATGCCGGCGCCGTTGGCGTCTGGTGCGCGCGCGCCGCGGAACTCGATGTTCTCTACCGTGAGCTGGCCGCCGCGCATGACGAAGATGGCCTTGCCTTCGGCGATCTTGCCGTCGGCCACGAACACCGGCCGCTGGCCACCGACGCCGCGGATCGTCAGCGTCCGGGCCGGGATCACGACGACCTCGCCGCGGTATTCGCCAGGCAGCAGTTCGATCACGTCGCCGTCTTGTGCGGCCGCCACCGCGCTGCGCAGCGAAGCCGGCTGGCCGCCCGGGCCGACCAGCCAGGTGTCGGCCCGGGCCTGAATGCAAAGAACGCAGGCGGCGAACGCCAGAACGGCAAATTTCATCGAGGCTTGGAATTGGAGTTACCAGAAGTATCTCAGGCGGCGCCGCCGCCATGCGGGTTGTCGCCCCCAGCGAATGGGTGCTTGAGGGTTTCCACTGGGCTTTCGCCGCGGCTGCACGCGGCCGCGGTCGTTACGATCCCCGTGACATTTCGATGACAAACAAGATCCGAGGAGACACGATGTTTCGTCAAAGCCTGCTGGCCGCCGCACTGGTGGCGCTGGCACCGCTGGCGCATGCGCAGGACGGTGGCCAGGTCAACGTCATCTGCTCGGTGCAGGCCGAGTGGTGCAACATGATCCAGACCGTGTTCGCGCGCACCACCGGCGTCAAGGTCAACATGTCGCTGAAGGGCTCGGGCGAGGCGCTGGCGCAGCTCATTGCCGAGCGTGCGAATCCGAAGACCGATGTCTGGTTCGGCGGCACCGGCGACCCGCATCTGCAGGCGGCCGAACAGGACCTGAGCCTGGAGTACAAGAGCGCGAGCCTGCCTCAGCTGCATGCCTGGGCGCAGCAGCAGGCGGCGCAGAGCAAGTACAAGACGGTCGGCATCTACTCAGGCCCGCTGGGCTTCGGCTACAACACCGAGCTGGTCGCGAAGAAGAAGATGCCGGTGCCCAAGAGCTGGGCCGATCTGCTGAACCCGGTCTACAAAGGCGAGATCCAGGTCGCGAACCCGGCTTCCAGCGGCACCGCGTACACGATGGTCGCCACGCTGGTGCAGCTGATGGGCGAGGACAAGGCCTTCGACTACATGAAGGCACTGCACAAGAACATCGGCCAGTACACGCGCAGCGGCACCGGCCCGATCAAGGCCGTGGCACGCGGCGAGACCACGCTGTCGATCAGCTTCGTGCACGACGGCCCCGGCGAGGCGATGCAGGGCTTTCCGGTGGCCACCATCACGCCGGCCGAAGGCACCGGCGCCGAGATCGGCTCGATGAGCATCATCAAGGGCGCGCGCAACCTCGACAACGCGAAGAAGTTCTACGAGTGGGCGCTCAGCGCGCAGGCGCAGCAGTTCGGCGCCGCCGCCAAGCAATACCAGCTGCCGAGCAACAAGAGCACGCCGATCGACCCGCACGTGCCCGACTTCAAGAAGATCAAGTTCATCGACTACGACTACGCGAAGTACGGCGCGTCGGCCGAACGCCGGCGCCTGATCGCGAAGTGGGAGAAGGACGTCAACTCGTTGCCGCGGTGATGCGGTCCGGCGCTGATCGCGCCCAGCGCGTCGTGCTGGGCTGGCTGCTGCTCGGCCTGGCCGCGTTTGCGCTGCTGCCCTGGTACTTCCCGCAGAACCTGAGCCTGCTCGGCTCGCTGCCCGGCGTCTTCGGCGGTAGCGAGACGGCCAGTGGCCTGGTGCAGGCGCTGCGCCACCACAAGCCGTGGCTGTGGGTCGGCCTGGCCGGGCTGGTGGTCGCGGCGCTCGGCTCGCGCCTGCCGGCCGGCCGGCTGCAGGGCGCCGTGCTCGCCGCGGGTGCTGCTGCCGGTGCGGCGGGGCTGCTGCTGGCCGGCTTCACGATCGGCGCGCAAGGCTGGTCCTACGCATGGCTGGGCGCCGCCTTCGGCGCGCTGCCGGGCGGCCAGTTCGGCATCGGCCTCGGCGGTGCGCTGGTGCTGCTGGCCTTGCTGATGTTGCTTGGCGCCGGCATCGCGCGGCTGGGGTACTTTCGCGGCGACCTGTTCGTGGCCGCGGCGGTGGTGTTCTGCGCGGCGCTGCTGCTGCTGTTCATCGCGCTGCCGGTCGGCAAGAGCCTGATCGGCGCGCTGGCCGACGAGAACGGCGTCTTCTCCGCCGGCGCGCTGGCCGAGCGACTGGGCCAGGAACGCGTCTGGGGCCTGTCCTGCGTGGTCGGCGGCGTGCGCTGCGGCGTCGCCTGGAACACGCTGTTCCTGGCCTTGCTCACGGCCACCGGCACCACCGTGATGGGCACCTTGATCGCGCTGATGGCCGAGCGCGGTTCGAAGCGCCTGGCCCAGCCGCTGAACGTGCTGGCGCTGCTGCCGATCATCACGCCGCCGTTCGTCGTCGGCCTCGGCCTGATCCTGCTCTTCGGCCGCGCCGGCCTCGTCAACCAGCTGCTCGAATGGGCTTTCGGCATCCCGCCGACACGCTGGTTCTACGGGCTGTTCGGCGTGCTGCTGGCGCAGATGTTCGCGTTCACGCCGATCGCCTTCATGATCATGCGCGGCGTCGTGCAAGGCATCGGCCCGAGCCTGGAGGAAGCGGCGCAGACGCTGCGCGCGTCGAAGCTGAAGACCTTCACGACGGTGACACTGCCGCTGATGAAACCAGGGCTGGCGAACGCCTTCCTCGTCGGCTTCATCGAAAGCATCGCCGACTTCGGCAACCCGGTGGTCGTCGGCGGGCAGTTCTCGGTGCTGTCGACCGACATCTTCTTCGCCATCGTCGGCGCCCAGTACGACCAGGGCCGCGCGGCTTCGCTGGCGCTGATCCTCACCGCGTTCGCGCTGACGGTGTTCTTCATCCAGCAGAAAGTGCTCGGCAAGACCAGCTACACCACCGTCTCGGGCAAGGGCGACGCCGGCCTGCCGATGCCGCTGCCCGACCGCGTGCGGCGCCTGTGCCACGGCATCGCCGGGCCGTGGCTGCTGTTCACCGTGGTCGTCTACGTCTTCGCCTTCATCGGCGGCTTCGTGCAGACCTGGGGCCGCGACTACACGCCGACGCTGGCGCACTTCCGCACCGCGTTCGACCTGCAATGGAGCGAGCACGGCCTGATCTGGGCCGGCACGGCGTGGAACTCGCTGTTCACGACGGTCAGGCTGGCGGCCATCGCCGCGCCGGTCTGCGCCGGCATCGGCCTGCTCATCAGCTGGCTGCTGGCACGCACGCAGTTCGTCGGCCAGAAGGCCTTCGAGTTCGGCGCCTTGCTGGCCTTCGCCATTCCCGGCACGGTGCTCGGCGTCAGCTACATCCTGGCCTTCAACGTGCCGCCGTTCGAGCTGACGGGCACCGGCCTGATCATCGTGCTGTGCTTCGTCTTCCGCAATCTGCCGGTGGGCGTGCGCGCCGGCACGGCCAGCTTCAAGCAGCTCGACAAGAGCCTGGACGAAGCCAGCACCATGCTGCGCGCCGGCACGGCGACGACGCTGCGCCGCGTCGTGCTGCCGCTGCTGAAGCCGGCGCTGGTGGCGGCCCTGGTCTACAGCTTCGTGCGCAGCATGACCACCGTGTCGGCGGTGATCTTCCTGGTGACGGCCGAGAACGAACTCGCCACCACCTACATCATCGGCCGCGTCGGCAACGGCGACTACGGCGTCGCGCTGGCCTATTGCACGGTGCTGATCGTGCTGATGTCGGCGGCGACGGCGCTGATCCAGTTCCTGGTCGGCGAACGCCAGCTCGGCCGCAGAAAGACAACATGAGCATCGAGTTCCGCAACGTCACCAAGCGCTACGGCGACGCGAAGTCGCCGCTGGTCGTCAAGGGCATCGACATGGTCGTGCCGACCGGCACGCTGACCACCATCCTCGGCCCTTCGGGCTGCGGCAAGACGACGACGCTGCGCATGATCGCCGGGCTGGACGCGCCGAGCTCGGGCCAGATCTTCATCGACGGCCAGGACGTCACCACGCTCGGGCCGGCCGAGCGCAACGTCAGCATGGTGTTCCAGAGCTACGCGCTGTTTCCGCACATGAGCGTGATCCAGAACGTCGGCTACGGCCTGCTCGTGCAAGGCGTCGACAAGGACGTGGCCGCCCGCCGCGCGCGCGCGACGATGGAAATCGTCGGCCTGACCGGCTACGACCAGCGCAGCCCGAGCGAGCTGTCCGGCGGCCAGCAGCAGCGCGTGGCGGTGGCGCGCGCGCTGGTGCTGGAGCCGTCGGTGATGCTGTTCGACGAGCCGCTGTCGAACCTGGATGCGCGGCTGCGCCGCAGCATGCGCGAAGAGATCCGCGCGCTGCAACAGCGGCTGAAGCTGACGGTGGCCTACGTCACCCACGACCAGAGCGAAGCGCTGGCGGTCAGCGACCAGATCGTCGTCATGAACGCCGGGCTGATCGCCCAGGCCGGCACGCCGCAGCAGCTGTACGAACAGCCGGCCAGCGAGTTCGTCGCCGGCTTCATGGGCGAGGCCATGCTGTTCGGCGCCGATTCGCTGGCCGACGGCAGCGTGCAGCTCGGCGGCCTGCGCTTCACGCCGCGCCGCCCGGCACCACCGGGGCCGGTGAAGGTGGCCGTGCGGCCCGAGGCCTGGCAGATCGGCAGCGCCGATGCCGAAGGCCTGGCGGCCACGGTCAGCAAATGCGCCTACCTGGGCAGCTTTCTCGAGGTCACGCTCGACACCGAACTCGGCGCCATCTTCGTCGTCAGCCCCGACGTGCGGCACCCCTGGGCACCCGGCGACCGCGCCACGCTGACGCTGGCCAGCCGCGGCGTCTCTGTGCTCGGGTCCTAGACTAGAAGCTCACCTCGTAGCGCAGGTCGCGCCAGCGCAGCACGGCGGAGCGTGGCTTGATCTGCTCCAGCACCACGCCGGCCGCCGCGCTGTCACCTTCGTGCAGCAACTGGCCGCCGACGATCAGCAGCCGGCTGGCGGGGCTGTCGCTGTAGATCGCGCCGCCGATGGCCAGCGGCGGAAGCTGCCGGCGCACGTCGTCGGGCAGCTGTTCGTAGCCGACGACGCGGCTGTCCGGGGCTGCCGGGGCCGGCGCCGGGGCGGGGCGCGGGGGTGGTGCTTCCGGCGGCGGTGCCGGCCTGGCCAGCACGGGCGGTGGCGGCGCGGCCGGCAACGCCGGCGGTGCGGCCAATGGTGCAGGCGGGACAGGAGCCGGTGCCGGTGCCGGGCTCGGTGCCGCTGCAACCACGGGTGCCGGTGCCGGCGCCGGCACGCGGGCGGCCACCGGCGGCGCTGGCACGTCGCGGCCCAGCACCCACCAGCCGGCCGCGCCCAGCAGCAGCACCGCGGCGCCGATGCCGGCGGCCACCAGCGGCGCCAAGGTGCGCGCGGGCGGCGCGTCGGCCGAGGCGGGTGGCACCGGCTGCGAATGCAGCCCCGGCACGTGGCCGCGCTCACGTTCGGCGTCGGCGCGGCGCAGGGCGTCGAGGATGTAGGACATGACTCTCAGTCTCTTCAGCGTTCGGCGTTCAGCCGCGGCTCGTCGACGCCGCTGGCCCGGTTGATCTGCATCAGCGTCATCGGCCCCGCCAGCCCGTCGGGCTTGAGGCCATGCGCCACCTGGAAAGCCACCACGCGGGCCTTCAGCGGCTCGCCGGCGGTGGCGGCCAGCCGCGCTGCCATCCATTCGGCGAGTGCGCCGCTGGCGGGGTCGGCGGGTGGTTCGCGGTAGCCCGGCGGCACGCGCCAGAAGGTCGCGAACTCGCCGCGCCACAAGCCGGCCAGCACGAGCAGCGGCACTGAGCGCGGCCGGCCGCCGACCAGCAGCGTGGCGCTGCCGGCGTCCAGGCCGGTGAGCAGCGCGTAGACCGGCCTGTCCTGCCCGTCACGCAGCGTCAGCAGCCCGGGCCGGCCCAGGTCGCGCACCTGGGTCAGACCGCTGCTGCTGCGAAAGCAGTACACCTGCTGGCGCTGCGCCGCTTCGCAGGGGTCGCCGTCGGCCAGCTGCAGGCCCCACAGCCCGGCCAGTTCGTGCCAGGCCGCGGCTTCGCTGTGCTGTGCGCGCGCCAGCACGGCTGCGGCGTCGGCCGGCTCGGGAGCCGATGCTGCTGACGCGGCCGGCGCCGCGGCAACGCCGGCGGTGGCGGCTGCCGAGGCCATCGATGCAGCCGACGCCGGTGCCGACGCCATCGCCGTCGGCGCCTTGGCACCGGGCGCCTTCGCACCCGGCCGCTGGCCGACGTAGACGGCCGCGCCGGCGGCTGCCGCCAGCGCCAACGCGCCCGCCGCCACCGCCCAGCGGCGCCGCGACGGTGGGCTGTCCACGCGCCCGAAGACCTCCAGCGCCGCCTTGTCGATGATCGCGCGGCCGATGCGCGCCTGGCCGCTGGCGTAGCCGCCGAGCAGTGCGCGGCCGGCGAGCAGGTTGATGCGCCGCGGCACGCCGGCGCAGAGCTGGTGCAGGCGGCGCAGCGCGCGCGCATCGAAAGGCATCGCGCCGCCGGCGCCGGCCACGGACAGGCGGTGGCGCACGTAGCGTGCCGATTCGGCCTCGCTCAGCGCCGGCAGGTGGTAGCGCGCGATCACGCGCTGCGCCAGCTGTTCGAGCTCGGGCCGGGCCAGCAGCTCGCGCAGTTCGGGCTGGCCGATGAGGATGATCTGCAGCAGCTTGCGCTCGGCCGTTTCCAGGTTCGTCAGCAGGCGCAGCTGCTCCAGCACCTCGGCCGACAAGGCCTGCGCCTCGTCGATGATCAGCACGGCGTGGCGGCCGGCCGCGTGCGACGTCAGCAGAAAGCGGTTCAGCGGATCGACATAGTCCTTGATCGTCGCCGCACCCGGCGGCACCGGGATGCGGAACTCGTCGCAGACGGTCTGCAGCAGCTCGGTGACGCCGAGCTTGGGGTTGAACACGTAGGCCACGTCGCAGTGCGCGGGCACCTGGTCCAGGAAGCAGCGGCAGACGGTGGTCTTGCCGGCGCCGATCTCGCCGGTCAGCAGCACGAAGCCGCCGCCGCCGGCCAGGCCGTACAGCAGGTGCGCCAGCGCCTCCCGGTGCGCTTCGCTCATGAAGAGGAAGTGCGGGTCCGGGGCGATCGAGAACGGCTCGCGCTCGAGGCCGAAGAAGGGCGCGTACATGGTGCCGAGGATAAGGCCGCTGGTAACCCGCCTGAAACCGCGGCGGGTTCTAATCCACCCTTCGGCCAGCAGGAGCCCGCCATGAACCAGCTCGATCAGCTCAAGCGCTTTACCACCGTCGTCGCCGACACCGGCAATTTCAAGCAGCTCGCCGCATTCGCGCCGCGAGACGCCACCACCAACCCGTCGTTGATCCTGAAAGCGGTGCAGCAGGCCGACTACGCGCCGCTGCTCGCCGACACGGTGGCCGCGCACCGCGGCCGGCCGCTGGACGAGATCGTCGACCAGGTGCTGGTGCGCTTCGGGCTGGAGATCCTGAAGGTCGTGCCCGGCCGCGTCAGCACCGAGGTCGACGCGCGGCTGTCCTTCGACAGCCAGGCGACGATCCAGCGCGCGCGCCGCATCATCGCGCTGTACGAAGGCGCGGGCATCAAGCGCGAGCGGGTGCTGATCAAGACCGCGTCGACCTGGGAAGGCATCCAGGCGGCCAAGCTGCTGGAAGCCGAAGGCATCCGCTGCAACCTGACGCTGCTGTTCAGCTTTGCGCAGGCCGTGGCCTGCGGCGACGCCGGCGTGCAGCTGATCTCGCCTTTCGTCGGCCGCATCTACGACTGGTACAAGAAGGCTGCCGGCAGCAACTGGAACGAAGCCGCGAACGCCGGTGCCAACGACCCCGGCGTGAAGTCGGTGACGGCCATCTACAACCACTACAAGCGCCACGGCATCCGCACCGAGGTGATGGGCGCCAGCTTCCGCAACGTCGGCCAGATCGTGGCGCTGGCGGGCTGCGACCTGCTGACCATCAGCCCCGAGCTGATGGCCGCGCTGCAGGCGAGCGATGCGCCGCTGGCCCGTGCGCTCGACCCCGAGCACGCGCGCGTGCTGGAGCTGCCGGTGCAGCACCACCACGAGAAGAGCTTCCGCTGGGCGATGAACGAAGACGCGATGGCCAGCGAGAAGCTGGCCGAAGGCATCCGCGTCTTCGCCGCCGACGCGGTGAAGCTGGACCAGCTGATCGAAGGAGCGCACCGGTGAAACGCTGCGACGCCGCCGAGGCCTGGGGCGCCCTGCAAGGCCACTACGCGGCGCACGGCCGCGACTTCGACCTGCGCGAAGCCTTCGCGCGCGACCCCGGGCGTTACGCCGCGCTGTCGTTCGAGGCGCCCGAGGTCTTCGCCGACCTGTCGAAGAACCGGCTCGACGCCGCGACGCTGCACTTCCTGCTCGACCTGGCGGCCGAGTGCGGCCTGCCCGAACAACGCGACGCGATGCTGCGCGGCGAGGTCGCCAACCTCACCGAAGGCCGCGCGGTGCTGCACACCGCCTTGCGCGCGCCGAAAGGCCAGGGGCCCTTCAGCGACGACGTGCATGGCGTGCTGGACGCGATGCTGGCCTACGCCGAGCGGGTGCGCGCCGACGACGGCATCACCGACATCGTCAACATCGGCATCGGCGGCAGCGACCTGGGGCCGCAGATGGTGGTGCCGGCGCTGGACGCGTTCTGCCAGCGCGGCAAGCGCCTGCACTTCGTCAGCAACGTCGACGGCCACGACATCGTGCCGGTGCTGCGCGGGCTGGATGCGAAGCGCACGCTGTTCATCGTCGCCAGCAAGACCTTCACGACGCAGGAGACGATGGCCAACGCGATGGTCGCGCGGGCCTGGTTCCTGGCCGGTGGCGGCAGCGACGTGGCGCGCCACTTCGCCGCCACCACCACCAACGTGCGGGCGGCGGCCGAGTTCGGCATCAGCACCACCTTCGGCTTCTGGGACTGGGTCGGCGGCCGCTATTCGCTGTGGAGCGCGATCGGGCTGCCGATTGCCATCGCCATCGGCGCCGACCACTTCCGCGCGCTGCTGGCCGGCGCGCATGCGATGGACCGCCACTTCGCCGAAGCGCCGCTGGCGCGCAACCTGCCGGTGCTGCTGGGCTTGCTCGACGTCTGGTACCGCAACTTCCACGGCTTCACGAGCCGCAGCGTCGCGCCCTACCACCAGGGCCTGAAGCGCCTGCCGGCCTACCTGCAGCAGCTGGAGATGGAGTCGAACGGCAAGTGCGTCGATGTCGACGGCCAGCCGCTGCCTTTCGGCAGCAGCCCGGTGGTCTGGGGCGAGCCGGGCACGAACGGCCAGCACGCGTACTTCCAGATGCTGCACCAGGGGACCGATGTGATCCCGGTCGAGTTCATCGCCGTGAAGACGCCGATGCACGAGCACGCCGATCTGCACACCAAGCTGCTGGCCAACTGCCTGGCGCAGAGCCAGGCGCTGATGCTCGGCAAGAGCACCGAGGCCGCGCGCGCCGAAAGGGCACCGACGGCGTCGGCGACGCTGGACCGCGATGTGCTCGCGCGCCACCGCACATTCCCCGGCAACCGGCCGAGCACGACCTTCGTGCTGGACACGCTGACGCCGCGCTCACTCGGCGCCCTGATCGCGATGTACGAACACCGCGTCTTCACCAGCGGCGCGCTGTGGGGCATCAACAGCTTCGACCAATGGGGCGTCGAGCTCGGCAAGGCGCTGGCCAGCGACCTGTTGCCGCGCCTGGCCTCGGGCGACGCGGCCGGGCTCGACGGCAGCACGGCCGGCCTGCTGGCGAGGCTGCGCGCATGACGAAGATCGTGTTCGACTTCGGCGGCGTGCTATTCAGCTGGCAGCCGCAGGCGCTGCTGAAGCGCGAACTGCCGCAGCGCGCCACCGACGACGCTGCCGCGCAGCACTGGGTGACGCAGGTGTTCCAGAACTATGGCGGCGACTGGGGCGAGTTCGACCGCGGCACGGTCGACGTGCCGGCGCTGGTTGACCGCATCGCCGCGCGCACCGGGCTGGCCGCGCACGAAGTGCAAGCCGTCGTCGACGGCGTGCCGGCCGAACTGCGGCCTGTTGCCCAGTCGGTGGCCTTGCTGCGCCGGCTGCGCGACGCCGGCACGCCGCTGTACTTCCTGTCCAACATGCCGGCGCCGTATGCCGACCACCTGGAAGCCGAGTACGACTTCGTCGGCTGGTTCCGCGACGGCTTGTTCTCGGCGCGCGTGAAGGCCATCAAGCCCGAGCCGGCGATCTTCGAGATGGCGGCGGCGCGCTTCGGCGCCCGGCCGGATGAACTGCTGTTCTTCGACGATGTCCTGCACAACGTCGAAGCGGCCATCGCCGCCGGCTGGCAGGCGTTGCATTTCACCGACGCCGCGGCGGCCGAGGCCGCACTGCGCGAGCGCGGCCTGATCAGCTGAGGCCCGGCGCCGCCGTCGACGCCCGCACCACCAGCGTCGGCCGCAGCACCACGGTGGCCTCGAAGCTGCCCGGCGTGGCGCGCAGCGCTTCCAGCAGCAGCCGCGCGGCGCGGAAGCCCATCTCGTAGTGCTGGATGCGCACCGACGACAGCGGCGGGCTCACCTGGTCGAGCAGCGGCATGTCGTTGTGGCCGATCACCGAAACCTCGCCCGGCACCGCGATGCCGCGCTCGCGCAAGGCCTGCAGCGCGCCCAGCGCGATCAGGTCGTTGGCGGCGACCACGGCAGTGAACGGGCGTTTGCTGCGCGTCTTCTTCAGCGGCAGCAGCGTCGACATCGCGGCATGGCCGGCTTCGACCGCATACGCCGTGCATTCGACCACCGCGGCCGGCTCCAAGCCGTGCGCGCGCAGCGCCTGCTCGAAGCCGATGCGCCGCGACAACCCGGTCGACAAGCCCACCGGCCCGGCCAGGTGGACCATGCGTGCATGGCCCAGGCCGACCAGGTGGTCCACCGCCAGGCGCATGCCCAGCATGTCGTCGCTGATCACTGCCGGCAGCTCGCCGCGCCCGTCGGTGCGGTTGACCAGCACGATGTGCACGCCGCTCTTGCGCAGGCCGTCGAGCCAGGCGTCGTCGCGCACCGCGGTGGCGACGAGGAAACCTTCGACCCGCTGCGCCTGCATGCGCTCCACGGCGGCGTGCGCCGCGTCGTCGCGGCGCGCGGAGTCGGTGTTCGCGAGCAGCGCGAAATAGCCCTCGGTTGCGAGCGCGTCTTCGATGCCGCGCAGGATCGGCGGGAACACCGGATTGGTGATGTCGGGCAGCAGCACGCCGATGGTCTTGCTGCGCCCGGTGGACAGCGACGCGGCGGCGTGGTTCGGCCGGTAGCCGAGTTCGCGTGCGGCGGATTCGACGCGCTGCAGCAGATCGGCGCTGATCAGGTGCCGGCGCGCCGGGTCCATGGCGCGCGACACGGTGCTCTTGTGCACGCCCAGACGCTGCGCAAGGTCGTGGATCGTCGGGGCCGGCGGGCGCGTCATGCGGCGATGCTAGTTGCCCATGGCGTTGCGCGCCACTCGCGGCGCATGAAACATGGCTGGGGGTGCCCGCAGTCGGCCCTTTGCGGCCGTTGGCATGCGACCGCCTTTGCGTGCGTCTGTCGCAGCGGGCGCGGCGAGCGGTGCCCGCTGAGGGTTCGGGGTTCGTCGGTCGGCCCCTGGGGGGGGCCGACTGCGCTGCGATGCTCGGCATCGGGCGGCCCCGGGGCAACTCGCTTCGTTCGCTGCGCTCTCTACGCTCAGACACTCCCCGGGGAGTCAGTTGACGAGGCGCGCTGCGCGCGCTCCGCCCAATGCCTGGC
>Ga0307515_10000282_pt1 | contig 125216 bp, 104 predicted proteins | sample 17_EM_MG_FD_194513 | JGI IMG/M metagenome (GOLD analysis project Ga0307515, IMG submission 194513) | Populus trichocarpa ectomycorrhiza microbial communities from riparian zone in the Pacific Northwest, United States - 17_EM | ecosystem: Host-associated > Plants > Roots > Unclassified...
ATGCGATATCGGTGCACATACGGGCTTGACATTACAACGCACACCTTCAAGGAACCATCATGTCAACACATAGCGACACACCGGGCAGCGGCGGCAAAGGCCCAGCGCTGCAGCAGAGTCTGGGCACCTTGCAACTTTGGGGCATTGCCGTCGGGCTGGTGATCTCCGGCGAATATTTCGGTTGGAGTTACGGCTGGGCTTCGGCCGGTACGCTCGGCTTCACGATCACTGCGTTGTTCATCGCCGCCATGTACGCGTGTTTCATCTTCAGCTTCACCGAACTCACGACATCCATTCCGCATGCAGGAGGGCCGTTCGCGTACAGCAAGGCGGCATTCGGGCCCATCGGCGGCTACATCGCGGGTGCGGCCACACTGATCGAATTCGTGTTCGCGCCACCGGCCATCGCACTGGCCATCGGCGCTTATCTCAACGTGCAATTCCCCGCCATCGATCCCAAGATGGCGGCGGTGGCGGCCTACATCGTGTTCATGGTCCTCAACATCGTCGGGGTGCAGATCGCAGCCACGTTCGAGCTGGTGGTGACCGTGCTCGCGATCTTCGAATTGCTGGTGTTCATGGGCGTGGTCTCGCCCGGTTTCTCGATGGCCAACTTCACCAAGGGTGGCTGGTCGGGGCAAGACGGCTTCAGCCTGGCGGCGATTCCCGGCATGTTCGCGGCGATTCCGTTCGCCATCTGGTTCTTCCTGGCGATCGAAGGCGTGGCCATGGCGGCCGAGGAAGCCAAGGATCCCAAGCGTTCGATCCCAATTGCCTACATCACCGGCATTTTGACCCTGGTGGTGCTGGCCATCGGCGTGATGGTGTTTGCCGGCGGTGCCGGCGACTGGACCAAGCTTGCCAACATCAACGACCCTTTGCCGCAGGCCATGAAGATCATCGTCGGTGAAAACAGCAAGTGGCTGCACATGCTGGTGTGGTTGGGCCTGTTCGGGCTGATTGCCTCTTTCCACGGGATCATCCTGGGTTATTCGCGGCAGATTTTTGCCCTGTCGCGCGAGGCCTACCTGCCCGGTTACTTTGCCAAGATCCATCCGCGCTTCAAGACCCCGCACCGCGCCATCATCGCCGGCGGCGTGATCGGCATCATCGCCATCTTCAGCGACGAACTCATCAAGTTCAACGACCAGCCGCTCACCGCCAACATCGTCACGATGTCGGTGTTTGGCGCGATCCTGATGTACATCATCAGCATGCTGAGCCTGTTCAAGCTGCGCCGCATCGCACCGAACATGGAGCGCCCTTTCCGCGCGCCGTTCTATCCGGCGTTCCCGGCCTTCGCCTTGTTCGGCGCCTGTGTCTGCATGGCCACCATGGTCTATTTCAACGCCATGATGTTCGTTGTCTTCGTGGTGTTCCTGGCGCTCGGCCTGGGTTATTTCATGCTGACCAAGGGCCAGCGTGACGACGCTGCCGCGACGGCGCCGGTTGCGGCGACCTCGGGCTAGGGTGTAAGGTCGGCGCACATCCTGGAGGGACTTGCAGATGTCCGAATTCACCCATACCGTTGCCGGCCAGACCTACCGGTTTCGCGACATCCGCGAGCTGCTCGCCAAGGCCACGCCCGCGCGTTCGGGCGACGTGCTGGCCGGGGTTGCCGCCAGCAATGCACAGGAGCGTGTGGCCGCGCAGATGGCCTTGGCCGATCTGCCGCTGCGCACCTTCCTGAACGAGCTGCCCGTACCGTACGAGGTCGATGAAGTCTCGCGGCTGATCATCGACCGGCACGACGCCGCGGCCTTCGCGCCGATCGCCCATCTGACCGTGGGCGACTTCCGCAACTGGCTGCTGAGCGACAGCGTCGACAGCGCCGCTCTGGCCGCCGCCGCCCCGGGCATCACACCCGAGATGGCGGCCGCCACTTCCAAGATCATGCGCAACCAGGACCTGATCCTGGTGGCACAGAAGTGCCGTGTGGTCACGCGCTTTCGCAACACGCTGGGCCTGGCCAGGCGCCTGTCGACACGGCTGCAGCCCAACCACCCGACCGACGACACCAGCGGCATCGCCGCCAGTATTCTCGACGGCCTGCTCTACGGCAGCGGCGATGCCGTGATCGGCATCAACCCGGCTACCGACAACGTGCCGCAGGTGATCAAGATCGTCACCATGCTGGACGCGGTGATCCAGCACTACGGCATTCCCACGCAGTCGTGTGTGCTCACGCATGTGACCAACACCATCGCGGCCATCGAGCGCGGTGCGCCGGTCGACCTGGTGTTCCAGTCGATTGCCGGCACCCAGGCGGCCAACGCCAGCTTCGGCATCGACCTGAAGATATTGGGCGAGGCGCGCAGCGCGGCACTGTCGCTGAATCGCGGCACGCTCGGCGACAACGTCATGTATTTCGAAACCGGCCAGGGCAGCGCCTTGTCGGCCAACGCCCACCATGGCATGGACCAGCAGACCTGCGAGGCCCGCGCCTATGCGGTGGCGCGCGAGTTCAAGCCGCTGCTGGTCAATACCGTGGTCGGCTTCATCGGCCCCGAATACCTGTTCGACGGCAAGCAGATCATCCGCGCCGGCCTGGAAGACCATTTCTGTGCCAAGCTGCTCGGCCTGCCGATGGGCTGCGACGTTTGTTACACCAACCATGCCGAGGCCGACCAGAACGACATGGACGTGCTGCTCACTTTGCTGGGCGCGGCCGGCTGCAATTTCGTGATGGGCATACCGGGCTCGGACGACATCATGCTCAACTACCAGACCACCTCTTTCCACGATGCGCTCTATGCCCGGCGCGTGCTCGGTCTGCGCCCGGCGCCCGAGTTTGAAGCCTGGCTGCAGCGCATGAATATCTTCACCGACACCGAGGTGCCGCAGCTCGCCACGGCCTTGCCCGCACCTTTCGCCAAAGCCCTGCTGGCGTTGAACTGACATGGCTGACCACGAAGCGCCCCCCATCGTTGTACCGAATGCCTGGCAGAGCCTGCGCAGCCTGACCGCGGCGCGCATCGCGCTCGGCCGCAGCGGCGTGAGCCTGCCGACCACGGCCCAACTCGAATTCCAGCTGGCCCATGCGCGGGCGCGCGATGCCGTGCACCTGCCGCTGGACACCGCGCAGCTCGGCCAGGCCCTGCAAGGGATTGCACCTGGCCAGCCAGAACCCATCGTGCTGGCCAGTGCCGCGGCCGACCGTTTCACCTACCTGCAGCGGCCGGATCTCGGGCGCAGGTTGAACGAAGCCTCGCGCCAGAAGCTGCAGGCGCTGCGAACCGGTGCTTCAGCGCCTGCCTACGACCTGGCGCTGGTGGTGGTCGACGGGCTGTCGGCCCTGGCCATCGCGCAGAATGCCGCGCCGTTTCTGCAAGCGTTGACACAGCGGCTGTCGGAGGAAGACTGGTCGCTCGCGCCAGTCAGCATCGTCACCCAGGGCCGCGTCGCCGTTGGTGATGAAGTCGGCGAATTGCTCGGCGCCAAGGCCGTGGTGGTGCTGGTCGGCGAACGGCCAGGCCTGTCCGCCCCCGACAGCATGGGTCTGTACCTGAGCTGGGCGCCACGTGTGGGCCTGACCGATGCGCAGCGCAATTGCATTTCGAATGTGCGGCCCGAAGGGCTATCTGTCACAGAAGCGACGTATAAATTGCATTACCTGCTGCGAGAGTCGCGGCGGCGGCAGTTGTCCGGGGTCGACTTGAAAGACGAAACCGGCGATGCCTTGGAGGCGAACGAGGGGGCTGGCAAGGGGCCAGGCGCCTCGCGCAATTTTTTACTACCGTGACCGATACCAAGAGCAACACATGAATTTGAAATTCAACGGCATCCATACCACCATCCATCACCCCGTCCAGACCGCCCTGGCCATCCTCGCGGTTTCGGCCTTGAGTGCCTGCGGCAACATGAACACCTCTTCCAAATCCGCCCTCGCCACGCTCGACGGCCAGCCGCCGCTGGTCGTGGCGCATCGCGGCGCTTCGGGCTACCTGCCCGAAGAAACGCTGGAAGCTTATGCGCGTGCCGTCGAGCTGGGCGCCGACGTGATCGAAATGGATCTGCTGGTGACCAAGGACGGCGTGCTCGTGGCCCGCCATGACCCCAACCTGGCCATCAGCACCGACGTGGCGAAGCACCCCGAGTTCGCCTCGCGCAAGAAGACGATGCAGGTCGACGGCGAGACCCAGACCGGCTGGTTCGTCCAGGACTTCACGCTGGCCGAGGTCAAGACACTGGGCGGCATCTCCACCGACGCCGAGCGGCCGCAGCAGTTCAACGGTCAGTTCAAGATTCCGACCTTCCAGGAAATCATCGACTTCGCCAAGGCCAAGACCAAGGAAACCGGCCGCACGATCGCCATTTACCCCGAGACCAAGAACCCCACGTGGTTCCGCGACATGGGCTTGCCGATGGAAGACAAGCTCGTGGCGATGATCAATGCCGCGGGCTGGAACAGCAAGACGGCGCCGATCTTCGTGCAGTCGTTCGAGCCCGGCAGCCTGAAGTACATGAAGAGCAAGGGCCTCAACACGCGCCTGATCCAGCTCATCGATGGCGACGGCATCGACATGAAGACCGGCGTCATGACCTATGCCGTGCCGGTGGACCGGCCCTACGAATGGACCAAGGCCGGCGACAAGCGCACCTTCAGTTCCATGGTCACGCCGGCGGGCCTGGCCGAGATCAAGACCTATGCCGATGGCATCGGCCCATGGAAGCGCTACATCTTCAGCATCCAGGGCACGATCGGTGCCGACGGCAAGGCCATCGACATCAACAAGGACGGCAAGATCAACGACGCCGACGCCACCACGATGGCCTCCACCACCTTGATCGCCGATGCGCACAAAGCGGGTCTGTTCGTTCACCCGTTCACCTTCCGGAACGAAAACCGGCGGCTGGCGGCGGACTACAAGGGTGACCCGAAGAACGAATACCTGGCCTATTACCGGCTGGGGGTGGACGGTGTGTTCACCGACTTCACCGACACGGCATTGACCGCGCGGCAGATGTATCTGAAGGAAATCGGCCGCTGAGTTTTCAACCACGCTTCCTGGCGTGCTTGCGCAGCCAGGCGGCGAAGTCTTCTTCGCTGATATCGCCGGCGGCCAGTCCCATCACGGTGAGCGTGGCCTCGGCCTGCGTGGCGTGCAGGCGGTAGCCATTGAGGTACAAAAACAGACCGACCGCCAAAAACGCTGCCCGTTTGTTGCCGTCGACGAAGGCGTGGTTCTTCGCCAGGCCCAAGCCGTAGCTTGCGGCCAGTGCCGCCACGTCGGGCGCACCGTAGGCGGCGAGCTTCAGTGGCCGCGCCAATGCGGAATCGAGCAGGCCCTCGTCGCGCATGCCGATTCCGCCGCCATGTTCGGCCAGGCTTTCGTTGTGCAGTAGCAGCAGGGCCTGTTTGCTGACCCAGCGCCAGCTCATTTGGCGAGCTGGTGGAAGGTGTCGCGGAAGTCGCGCATGAACTCACGCCCGGCTTGGATCTGCTCTTCCAGCGCCGGGTCGTAGGGCGTCAGCGTGTAGCCGTCAGGCGTTTCCGTCAGGAAAACAGACTCGCCCTTGCCGAGCTTCAGGCGCGACAAAGCTTCCTTGGGCAGGATGACGCCGATCGAATTGCCGATCTGAGTGAGCTTGAGGGCATGCATGACGGATCTCCGTTATAACGGTTGTTATATTAAACGACGACTCGAAGGTTTGTCAAAAGTAGGGGCTTCAATCCCGCGTCACCCGCATCAGCTCTTCGCGCGAGGTGATCCCGGCGCGCACCAGCCGTTCCCCATCCTCACGCATCAGCGTCATGCCGGCCTTGAGCGCGGCATCGCGGATTTCGGCTTCCGAGGTGCGGTTGTGGATCTGCGCGCGGATGGCGTCGTCGGTCACCAGCAGCTCGAACACGCCGGTGCGGCCCTGGTAGCCGGTCTGGCCGCAGGCCTCGCAGCCCTTGCCAGCGCAACTGGTGCAGAGCTTGCGCACCAGGCGCTGGGCCAGCACGCCAAGCAGCGAACTGCTGAGCAGGAAGGGCTCGACGCCCATGTCGGTGAGCCGGGTCACGGCGCTGGCGGCGTCGTTGGTGTGCAGCGTGGCCAGCACCAGGTGGCCGGTGAGCGAGGCCTGGATGGCGATCTGCGCGGTCTCGAAGTCGCGGATCTCGCCGATCATGATCACGTCCGGGTCTTGCCGCAGGATGGCGCGCAGGGCCTTGGCGAAGGTCAGGTCGATCTTGGCGTTGACCTGGGTCTGGCCCACGCCAGGCAGCTCGTATTCGATCGGGTCTTCCACCGTCATGATGTTGCTGCCGTGCGCATCGAGCTGGCTCAGCGCGGCGTACAGCGTGGTGGTCTTGCCCGAGCCGGTAGGGCCGGTCACCAGGATGATGCCGTGCGGCTGCGCGATCAGGTTTTGCAAGCGCGCCAGCGCATCGCCCTGCATGCCGACCGAGGCCAGGTCGAGGGTGCCGCCGCTCTTGTCGAGCAGGCGCAGCACCGCGCGTTCGCCATGGGCGCTGGGCAGTGTGCTCACCCGCACGTCCACCGCGCGGGTGCCGATGCGCAGGCTGATGCGGCCGTCCTGCGGCAGGCGCTTTTCAGAAATGTCGAGGTCGGCCATGATCTTCAGGCGCGAGATCAGCGCGGCGTGCAGTGCGCGGTTGGGCTGCACCACCTCGCGCAGCGTGCCGTCGACGCGGAAGCGTACGCTGGAATGGCGCTCGTAGGGCTCGATGTGGATGTCGCTGGCGCCGTCGCGCGCGGCCTGGGTCAACAGCGCGTTGAGCATACGGATGATGGGCGCGTCGTCGCTCATCTCCAGCAGGTCTTCCACCGCCGGCAGCTCCTGCATCATGCGCGACAGGTCGGCGTCGCTTTCGACTTCGCTCACCACCGAGGCCGCGCTCGATTCACCCTGCGCATAGGCCGCGCTGATGCGTTGCACCAGCACATCCGCGGGCAGCGTCTCGATGCGGCGCACGTCGTACTTGCGCATCACCTCGCTCAAGCCGCTGGCGTTCGAGGCCGGGTGCAGCCACAGCGTGAGTTCGCCGAGGTTGTCTTCCAGCAGCAGCTGTTGGGTGCGCGCGAAGGCGTAGGGCAGGGGATGGCGCATGTTTCTCGGCTTCAGTGCGACAGGGGGGCGACCGGCAGCGAAGTGGCCGGCGCGATGCTGTCGCTCGACAGGCCCAGCGGCGGCGGCGGCACCGACTTCGCCTTGGCCGGGGTGTTCGGGTTGACCAGCGGTGCGAGCACCGGCGCTTCGTTGACCGGGATCATCTTGCTCTGCTCGGGCTGCGCCTGGCGCTGCACGCCGCGGATCAGGTCGTAGCGGTCCATCGACAAGGCGTCGGTCTCGCGCGCGTCGCGCACCACCACCGGCCGCAGGAACACCATCAGGTTGGTCTTGGTGCGGCTGCGGGCTTCGCTCTTGAACAGGTTGCCGAAGAAGGGCACGTCGCCGATGATCGGCACCTTGTCCTGGTTGCCGGTGTATTGGTCCTGCAGCAGTCCGCCGATGACCACGACGCTGCCGTCGTCCACCAGCACGGTGGATTCGATCGAGCGCTTGGTGGTGGTCGGGCCGTTGGTGGCGGTTTCGGTGCCGGCCTTCACGCTCGATGTTTCCTGGAAGATCACCAGCTTCACCGTGCCGTTCTCGTTGATCTGCGGGCGGATCTTCAGCGTCAGGCCCACGTCCTTGCGCTCCACCGTGGTGAACGGGTTGACCGAGCCGGAACTGGTGTTGTTGCTGGTGTAGGAACCGGTCACGAAGGGCACGTTTTCGCCGATCACGATCTTGGCTTCCTCGTTGTCCAGCGTCAGCAGGTTGGGCGTGGACAAGACGTTGCCGTCGCCGTTGGTCTGCAAAAAGTTGGCCAGGAAGCCCAGCACGTAGACGCCGCCCGTCTTGTGCGCGATACCGAAGTTGCCGCCGGTGGAAGGCAAGGTGGTCGACGTCGTCGTTGACGACGAGGTTGCGCCAGCCGCGGTCAGCGCCAGGTCGATGATGTTGGCCGTGCCGCCGGTGCTGAAATTGGTGCCGAGGATGCCAACGTTGTTGCCGCTGCCCAGCAAGCCCTGCCACTGGATGCCGAATTGCGCGGCCTTGCTCGCATTGACCTCGACGATCAGGCTTTCCACCAGCACCTGGGCGCGGCGGCCGTCGAGCTGGTCGATCACCGCGCGCAGTTGCCGGTACTGCGGCTCGGGCGCGGTGATGATCAGCGAATTGGTGGACGGGTCGGCCTGGATCTGCCCGCCCGTCGACGGCTGGTTGCTGTTGGCGCTGTTGAGCGTGCCGCTGCTGCCCGAACTGGAGCCGGAACTGCCGCTGCCGCTACCCATGCCCATGCCTGCACTGCTGGTCGGCAGGGCCGAGGTGTTGACGGACAGGCCGCCGCTGGTGCCACCGCTGCTGCTGGCACTGCTGCCGCGCGCCTCGCCGCTGATGGCCGCGCGCAGCGTGACCGCCAGCTTGGTGGCATCGGCATTCTTCAGGTAGACGACATGGATGTTGCCGCTGGCATTGTTCAGTCCGCCCGGTGCCTGTGCGGCCGGCTGGTCGAGCCGGGCCACGAGGCCGCGCACCAGGCCAAGCCGTGCCGGGTTCGCCGCGCGCACGATCAGCGCGTTGCTGCGCGGCTCGGCCAGGATGGTGGTCTTGAACGAGGTGTCGGCCTGCCCGGCCGTCGGCGCCGCGCCGGTGGCGCTGCTGCCCGGATCGATGAGCCGGGTCACGAGCGGCACCAGGTCGGTGGCCACCGCGTACTGCAGCGGGATGATCTCCAGGTCGGTGGCGTTGGACACGTCCATCGAGGCCACGATGCGCGCGATACGGCCCAGGTTGTCGGCGTAGTCGGTGATCACCAGCGAGTTGTTGCCGGGGTTCACGTTGATGGTGTTGTTGGGGCTGATCAGGGGGCGCAGCACTGGCACCAGGTTGGCGGCATTCTCGTAATTGAGCTTGAAGATCTGCGTGACGATCTGGTTGCCGGCGACGCCACGCGGTTCGCTGCTGGAGACGGTTTCCGGGCCGCCCTGCAGCTTGGCATCGGCCTCGGGCACGATCTTGTCGAGTCCACCGGACTGCACCACGGTGAAGCCCTGCACTCGCAGGGTGGCGAGAAACTGGTTGTAGGCCACCATCGGTGCCACGGGGCGGTCGGTGCTCAGGGTCATCGTGCCCTTGACGCGCGGGTCGACCACCACGTTGCGCCCGGTGAGGGTGGCCATGGTGCGGGCCACGGCCTCGATCTCGGCGTTGACGAAGTTCAGCGTGATCGGCTCGCGCTGGCCCGCGGCCGGGGCTTGAGCCCAGGCGCTCGCGGTGAAACTGCCTGCGGCGCATGTCAGCATGGCGCACAGGGCGATCGAGCGCATGGCAAAGGCGAAGGCGGTTGGGCGAGAGCTTGGCTGTGTCATGGAGCTTGGCTGTGTCATGGAGTTAACCCACTTTGATGAGGGAGCGTACGCCATCGCGCCGTCCGATGATGTTCAAGAGATTCGACAAGGCGTCGGTGAATTCGGGCGCTGCCGTGGCCACACCATCGAAGTGCAGCCGCGAGCCCACCCATTGCCCGCTGCCGCTGAGCTGCAGGCTGCCTTCGATGGTTTCGAGCCTGAGCGTGGGCGCGGCGCCGCCGGCCAGGGTCGCGCGGTAGCTGCCCATCGGCTTGAGCGTGGACAGGCGCGAAGACACGGCCAGCATCTCCAGCACGGCCTGGCCGCCCAGCACCAGGCGGCCGGCATTCAGGTCTATCACCAGCGTCTGTGTGGACAGCCGCAACTGGCCTTCGGGTTGCAAGGTGTTCCAGGGCGTGCCCAGGCCGGCCAGCAGCATGGCCGGCAGTTGGGCATCGCCATCGGCCAGCGTCAGTACCGCACCGCCCCACTGCGGCCGGGCCGCAACCCGCCAGGGCTGGGCCATGCAGCACAGCGCCTGCAACTGGGTGGACAGCGCCACACGACCGGCGTCGAAGCCGGGCCGGATGCGCCAGTTCAACCGGTCGGGCAGGGCCGTCTGGTCGCGGCTGCCGGCACCGCCAGAAAGCACCAGTTGCGCCGAGCCGTTCCACACCGTGCCGCGCGGGTCGGCCAGCCGCACATGGGCCTCGCTGGCACGCTCCACCGCCGCGGCCAGCCAACTCGCCGGCGCGAACAGCAGCAAGGCCAGCAGCAGGCCCAGGCCGCCGCCGCCCGCGGCCCAGCGCCAAGGCCTGACCAGGGCCTGGTGCGTGGCGGGGGAAGGGGTTCTGGATCGCGCCATGAATTCAACAAACGGCTGGGGCCGGGCTCAGCGTGCGGGCAGGCTCATCACCAGCACGCCGTCCCAGGTCGGGCCGGTGGCGGGCACGGCGCCGGGGCTGCGCAGCAGCCGGGCCTCGGAAGGCAGGGCGCGCGCGTCGATGCGCGCCTGCGCCAGCCACTGCGCCAGGGCCGAGGCCGAGGCGCCCTTGAGCGTCACCGTGGCGCGTTCGCCCACCACGCTCAGCTGCGCCGTGCTGCCCAGGCGCTGCCGCACCGAAGCCTCCAATGCGCGCACCGCCTCTTCGAAGGCCAGCTTGGGCCGGGTCTGCAGCGCCTGTGCCTCGACCTGGAGCCGGTGCATGGTTTGCAATTGTGCGTCGAGCGACTGGTGCTGGGCTTCGGCGCCCTGCAGGGTGTGCAGCGCGGGCGCCAGCGCCACCCACCACACCAGGGCCAGGGCGATCAGCGCCGCGGCGGCCAGCACGCTCTGGCGTTCGCGCGGGGCAAGTCGCTCCCATTGAAGCTGGACGGATGCGGGCAGCTTCATGGCTGGCTCCTGGGGCCGGTGGCCAATACGGCTTGCATCACGAGCTGGTCGCCTTCCATGCGCGCGCCGTAGCCCTGGGCGGCGAGAGGTCCGGCCAGTTCGCCGCCTTGTCCGTCGAGGCCCTTGACGCGGGTTTCGCCGTTGCTGAAGTCGATGGCGGTGAGTGCCTGGCCGGGTGGGGCGGCCTCGGCCAGGGCGCCGAGCATGGCTTCGAGGTCGCGGCCGGACGCGGCGCCCGCAGCCTGGCGCAAGTTGGCCAGCTCCCGCTCCATCTGCACCGGCGCGTCAACCACCACTTTCACACCGGGAAAGGTTTGCGTGAGGGTGTCGCGGACGGCTGTGCGCTGGGTGTCCAGGCTGGCGGATTCCTTCCAGGCCCAGGCATTGAGCCCCACCACCTGCGCGGCCACCAGCACGGCGGCACCCCAGCGCGCGGCGCGCCACTGCGGCGCCTGCCAGAAGGTCCTGGCCTGCTGGCCGAGGTGTTTCCAGGCGCGGCTGCGGCCGGAGTTGCTGAATTCGAATTGCGCCAGGTCCCAGCGGCCGTGCGCCGCGTCGAGCCAACGCTGGGCGCTGGTGCGCAGCACCGCCGGCCGGCCGGCCACCTGCTCGGCCAGCTGCGCCACGCCAGGTTCGGCGACGAGGCGCAAGACTTCCGCCGTGCCGGACTGCGTTTGCCATTGCGTCTGGGCCAGGGCCAGCGTGGCGGCGTTGAAGGGCAGCAGGCTCACGCCCTGCGCGCCAATGCTGGCGAGCTGCGGATGGGCCGGCGTGCCGAGTACTTCGAGCGGCGGCGCCTCCGCGCTGTCGCCGATCAGCGGGGCGAACTCGGGCACGATGCGTGTGGCCGGGCGTTTGGCGGCTTCGAGCGCGGCGAGCGCCGCGCGCAGCCAGCCGCGCTGGCAGGCGGCCACCCACACGGCGCTGCCGTCGCGGGCATCGGGCTGCACCGCGAAATGCAGTTCGCCGGGCTCTTCGAGCAGGCGTTCTTCGAGCAGGCCTTCGAGCAGTGCGCGCAGCCGGGGCGTGCCGCCGCCAGTACTTTTGCCGGCCAGCGTGCCGCGGCCCAGGCTGCCGCGCGGCAGCTCCAGCCGGTGCCAGGACAAGGCTTGTGCCGGCACCACCGCCACCACCTCGGTGCCGCCCTTGGCACTGGCCGGCAGCAGCGAAGCGGCCGCGCGGTCGTGTTGCGTCGGGGTGCGGTCGTCTTCCGACAACACATAGTCGAACGGGGTGGCCGCACTGAAGGATTCCAGCGGAAGCGGGGGAAGCAGGACGATCAGGGTGCTCATGGGCGGGATTGGTCGGCCATTGTAGAGAGATGAAGTGGTGCTTCTTGCAGAGTAGACACGTAGATACGTTCTAGCGCGCAGCGGCCAGCGCGTTGGCGGCTGGGTCGGTTGCGCTGCGTGCGCGCCACCGGGTGATGACGTTGATGCCGTCGCGCTGCACCAGCGAATGTTCGACGACCATGGTGGTGCCGACGCGCAGGCGGCCCTGTACTTCGAAAAAGCGTGAACTCACGCCGTGTTCGCTGTCGCTGAGTTGGGCCGCGTTCTGGCCGAGCAGGGCCTTGGCGTCGGCCACCGTGCGAAACGGGCTGCGCGCGCGGGCCGTGGCCAGCCGCTGCGCGTCGGAGCGGCCCACGCCGGGAATGCTGGCCTGCAGTACCTCGACGCTGGCGGTATTGAGGTTGACGGCGGTGCGCGAGGGCAGCACGGTCACGAAAGGCTGCAGCGCCGCCACGGTGGGCGGGCTCAGGCCCAGCCAACCGAGCTGCTCGGCGCGCTGTGGCATCAGTACCAGGGTGCTGCCAGCGCTGCTGGTGCTGGCCCCGTCACCGGACGATGCGTTGGATGAGTTGGATGAGGCTCCGGTTGAGGTGCTGACCACGGCGACTACGTTCGCCTCGGCGGCCAGGCGCAGCTTGTCGACCATCAGCGCAAGTTCCCGGGGCGGCAGGTTGAGCTGCTCGAACAAGCGGTTGAAGGCGTTGTAGGAGACCTCGGAGACCTTGGTGCCATCGATCAGGTTGGTGATGTTCAGCCGCGACTGCTGGTCGATGATCTGGCCTGAGAGGAAGGCGTCGGTGTCGTCGTTCTGTTCGCCGGTGTTGTTGCGGTCGGCGGCGAGGAAGGTCGACAGGCGCGACTCCTGCAGCGCCACGGCCCAGGGTTCGCCGAGGTGGTCCACGCTGCCGCCGCTGCGTGCGTCTTCGCGCAGGATCAGCCGCGCCCAGTCGAGCGCCCCGGTGAGCACCCACGACGCCTGCACGCGGGCGCGCTCGGCGGTTTCCACTTCCACGCTGCGCCATTGCTGCCACAGCGAAGCGGCGGCGAAGGTGGCGACCAGGGTGACGGTGAGCATGGCCATGAGCAGGGCCGCGCCGCGCTGGCGGTATTTGCTGGCCGTCATGACTTGCCCCCGCCTACCGCCGGCCGCACCCAGTCCTGCGTCAACACGCCGCCCATGGCCTGGCCCGGCGGCAAGGTCAGCACCAGGCGCACGCCGTCGGGGATGGCGGTGTCCAGTACCACGCCGGTGGTGCTGGAGGCCGTCGCGGCACTGCTGGACTGCGGATTGGTCCAGGCACCGTCGCGGTAGTAGTAGAGACTCCAGTCGGCCAGCGGTGTCACGGCTACCTCACGCCGGCGTTGTTCTTCACCCGGGTTCTGTGCCCACAGCGCGGCCTGGGCCCAGGCCTGGGCCAGTTCGCCGCGGTTGCGTACCGGCGGAGACTGCCAGCGCAGCCACTGGTCGGTGCCGTCCACATTGCGCCGCGTCCAGGCCACGACCAGCGGACCCGGGGCCTGCGGGTCGCTGCTGAGCCGGGTCATGGTCAGGCCGCGGCCGTCCCATTCGATGGCGCTGGACTGCGGCAGATGCACCAGCGCGTCCAGGTCGGCCTTCCATTGCCCGAGCCCGGCCTGCAGCGCCAGGATTTCGTCCGCGCGCTGGCGTGTCTGCTCCTGCGCGCGTGTCATGCCGTCCAGGCCGCGCCAGCTCAGCATGGCCAGCAGCGCCATCACGGAGAGTGCGACCAGCAGCTCCACCAGTGTGAAGCCGCGCTCCTTGTCTTTTGAACCGGGATGGCGGGCCATCAGAACCGACCGACCACGGTGGAGATGCGCAGGATCGGCGCGTCGCCGTCGAAGACCTGGGCATCGACGCGGCGAAAGCTGGGGTTCGGCGTGGGCAACACCGACACCCTGACGTCGAGTACATGCCCGGCCTGTTCGCAGGCCTGGCTGCTGTCGCCCACATTGGGCATCTGCTTGGACAGGCGCATCTTCACGAGTTCGTTTTCCGCGCAGATATGGGCCAGCAACACGTTGGACTGGCGCAGCGCGTTGGTGGTCAGTGCGCTCGTGGCCTGCAGGCCGGCGAGCATGGCCACGGCGACGATGCCCAGCGCCACCAGCACTTCGATCAGCGTGAAGCCGCGCTCGAAACTTGGCCGCCCGGTCATGGCGAGCCGGCCGGCAATACAGTGAATGGCCGCACCCCATCGGTGGCCACGAACAGGCGCTGCGCCGGTTGGCTGGCAGACTGCAGCAGCACCGCCTGGCGGCCGATGATGGGTTCGGGGCCGAGCTGCAGCAGCGTGTCGGCGCGGGTCACGGTGTCGTTGCCGAGCCAGCGCTCGGGCAGCGTGCCGCCGGCAATGCCTTCGAACCGAAAGCCTTCCGCCGTGGGCCGCCAGCGCACGGCCATGCCGCTGGCGCGCGACTGGGCCCGGGCCGATTCGAGCAGGGCGGCCAGCCGCGCCGCGTCGCGTTCGAGCAGGGTCTGGCTGTTGTCGCGCAAGGCAAAGGCCACGCCCGCCGTGGCGATGGCCATGATGGCGACCACCACGAGCAGCTCAAGCAGGGTGAAGCCGCCAGCCCTCACCCCGGCCCTCTCCCGTGGTCGGGAGAGGGAGCAAGGCAGGGGGCTCCGGTATGGCTCCCTCGCCCCCTTGGGGGAGAGGGCTGGGGTGAGGGGGATGAGGCGCAGACTACTGCCAACTGCCGATGTCGGCATTTTTGCCCTCGCCGCCAGACTGGCCATCCGCGCCGAACGACATCACGTCGATCTCGCTCTTGATGCCGGGGTTCAGGTACTGGTAAGGCCGGCCCCAGGGGTCGTTCGGCAGTTTCTCGATGTAGGGCTTCCAGTTCGGCGGAATCGGGGCCGCGCCGGGCTTGGCGATCAGCGCCTGCAGGCCTTGTTCGGCCGTGGGGTAGCGCTGGTTGTCCAGCCGGTACAGCTTCAGCGCCTGCATCAGGTTGTTGACGTCGGTCTTGGCCGCGGTGGCCCGGGCGTCGTCGGCGCGGTCGAGTACGTTCGGCACGATGAGCGCGGCCAGCACGCCGATGATGACAAGCACCACCATCAGTTCGATGAGGGTGAAGCCTTTTTGCAGGCCGCGGCGCATGGTGGAGGAGAGATGGGTCATGGATGTTGGCAACAATGGAGCTGGCGTATGGCGCCGGCAGCGTTCAATGATAATCGCCGCATGTTAATCAACGCATCCGACACCGCCGCTGCGCGCTGGCTCGTGCGCGGCGGGACTTTTGCCGTGTGGGCGCTGGCGTTGGCCAGCGTCGTTTATTGGGGGTTGAAGGCGACTTCGGCGCCGGGCGGTCCGGTGGCCGCGGTGCAGACCGACAACCGCCCGCCGGTGGACGCGGCCGTGGTGGCACGCCTGCTGGGCGCGCGTTCCGCACCGGCGCCGATGGTTGCCAATGTTGCGGGCCGTTTCAGCTTGGCCGGCGTGCTGGCCGGTGCGCAGCATGGCGGCGCGGCGCTGATCGCGGTCGACGGCAAGCCGGCCAAGCCCTACCGCGTGGGCAGTGTGGTCGACGACGGCCTGGTCCTGCAGTCGGTGGCGCCGCGCCGCGCCGTGCTGGGTGCGGGCATGGACGGGCCGGCGGCATTCACGCTCGAACTGCCGGCGCTCAAGAGGTAACTGCTTCAGGCCAGGCGCTCGATGCGGGTCCAGCCGCCATAAGCCGGTGCCTCGACGGGCCATTGGTCGGCACGGTCGATCCGGCGTTGGCCACGTGCCAGCAGGCCTGTGGCGCGGATCACGCCGGCATGGGTGATCCACACACAAGGCTCTCCACCGAGTTCGTCCCAGGCCTCGGCCACGCGCTGCATGAAGCCCTCCAAGTTTTCGCCGCCGCCGGGCCGGTGCTTGGCGAAGTCGTCCGTCCACACGGCCAGGGCCTGGCTGCCGATGGCCTCCCAAGACCGGCCTTCCCAGGCGCCGAAATTCATCTCACGCAGGCGCGGGTCGGCTCGGGATGCCAGGTCCGGCCGCAGTGCCGACAAGGCTTGCGCAAGCTGTGCGCATCTCTGTAGCGGCGACCAGGCCATGGCGATGCCTTCGGGCAGGGCGTTGGCCAGTTGCTGCGCGGCCTCGCGTGTGGCGGCTTCGCCCGCCGGCACGTCCAGCGCGCCGTAGCAGATGCCGGGAGCGATGAGCGGCAACGCGTGGCGGGCCAGCCAGAGCGACATGGTGGGCTGCTACAGCGCCAGGGCTGCGCCGAGGTAGAAGGCGATTTCGCACAGCTGCTGCGTCGCGCCCAGCCCGTCGCCGGTGAAGCCCTGCAGCCGGCGCGCGAGCAGCCGGCGCATCCACAGCAGGGCCAGGCCGCTGCCGGCCATGGCGGCAGTCAAGAACGCGGCACCCTGCGCCCAGCCGGCGAGCACCAGCGGCAAGACGCACCACAGGGCGGCCACGGCCAGGGCGGCGCTGGTGATCTGGTCGGCCAGCGGCTTGCTTTTGGATTGCGCGGCATCGCCCACATGCGGCAGTGTGCGCACCAGCACCAAGGGGCACCAGCGCGACAACACGTGGCCGCCACACAAGGCCGCCAGCATGGTGGGCGCTCCGTGGCCGCCGAGCAAGGCCAGCAGCGCGACCTTGGTCATCAGCGCCAGCACCAGCGCCATCGCACCATAGGCGCCGATGCGCGAGTCCTTCATGATCTCGAGCGCGCGCGTACGGTTGGCACTGCCGCCCAGGCCATCGGCCACATCGGCCAGGCCGTCCTCATGGAAGCCGCCGGTGAGCCAGACGCCAGTGGCCGTGCACAACACCGCCGCCACCAGCGGGCCGAAGGTTTGTGTAGGCCAGACCAGCATGCAGGCCGCGGCCACGGCGCCGGTTGCAGCGGCCACGAGCCAGCCCACACCAGGAAAGTGCGCGGCGCTGGCGCGCAGCATTGCGGGGCTGAACCCGACCCAATTCGCCAGCCGGCCCGTTACCGGGATGCGGGTGAAGAACTGCACCGCCAACAGGTAGTGGCGCGCGAAGCGGGACAGGGCAGAGGAGTTCAACTGCGAAGGAACAGGCGGTAGACCGGGTTGTTGGTTTCTTCCACGCAGGGGTAGGCCAGCGTGTCGAGGAACTTGATGAAGGCCTTGTCTTCGGCCTTGGGCACCTGCAGCCCGACCAGGATGCGGCCGTAGTCCGCGCCCTGGTTGCGGTAGTGGAACAGGCTGATGTTCCAGTTGGGCCGCATCAGGCTCAGGAACTTCAGCAGCGCGCCGGGCCGTTCGGGAAATATGAAGCGCAACAGCCGCTCCTCATGGGCCAGCGTCGAATGCCCGCCGACCATGTGGCGCACATGCTCCTTGGCCAGTTCGTCATGTGTCAGGTCCAGCGTCTCGAAACCGTGCTTGCCGAAATTGCGCGCGATCTTTTGCGACTCGCCCTTGTTGTGCGTGGTCAGGCCCACGAACACGTGGGCGCGTTGCGCATCGCTGATGCGGTAGTTGAATTCGGTGACGTTGCGCGGGCCGCCGGGCAACTGCTCGACGGCCTCGCAGAAGCGCCGGAAGCTGCCGCGTTCCTCAGGGATGGTCACGGCGAACAGTGCCTCGCGTTCCTCGCCCACTTCGGCGCGCTCGGCCACGAAACGCAGGCGGTCGAAGTTCATGTTGGCGCCGCACAAAATGGCGGCGTAGGTTTCGCCCTTGGTCTTGTGCGTGGCCACGTATTGCTTGATGGCCGCCACCGCCATCGCGCCCGAGGGCTCGACGATGCTGCGGGTGTCGACAAACACGTCCTTGATGGCGGCGCAGACAGCGTCGGTATCCACCGTGATGTAGTCGTCCACCAGGCCACGCGCCACGCGGAAGGTTTCTTCGCCCACCAGCTTGACGGCGGTGCCGTCGGCAAACAGGCCTACGTCGGCCAGGGTGACGCGTTTTTTGGCCTTGACGGACTGCAGCATGGCATCCGAATCCTCGGTTTGCACGCCGATCACCTTGATCTCGGGCCGCACCGCCTTGATGTAGTTGGCCACGCCAGAGATCAGGCCGCCGCCGCCGATGGCCACAAACACCGCGTCCAGCTTCTGCGAGCCCAGGCTTTGCAGCTGGCGCAGGATTTCCATGGCAATCGTGCCCTGGCCGGCGATCACGTCCGGGTCGTCAAACGGGTGCACAAAGGTCAGGTTCTGCTTTTTCTGCAGTTGCAGCGAGTGGTTGTAGGCATCGGTGAAACTTTCGCCAAACAGCACGACTTCGCCGCCGAGGGCCGCCACCGCATCCACCTTGAGCTGGGGCGTGGTGGTGGGCATGACGATCACGGCGCGGACACCCAGCTTGCGGGCGCTCATGGCGACGCCCTGTGCATGGTTGCCGGCGGAGGCGCAGATCACGCCTTTCTTGAGTTGCTGCGGTGTCAGGTGCGCCATCTTGTTGTAGGCGCCGCGCAGCTTGAAGCTGAACACCGGCTGGGTGTCTTCGCGCTTGAGCAGTACGGTATTGTGCAGGCGGCGGCTCAGGTTCTGCGCGGGCTCCAGGGCCGACTCGATGGCCACGTCGTAGACGCGGGCGGTGAGAATCTTTTTCAGATAATCGGCGGGTGTCAGGGCTTTGGGTTTGGCGGCGGTGGAGGGCGCAGGCTTCATGGTGAGGGCGAAAGAACTTCCGGAAAGAGGGGAGATGGCCAACCACCGATCATAGAGCCCGGCCGCAATGCGGCTGCCGGCGAGTCCGGTCGTCATGCAAAACCGGCCCGGAAAAGAAAAAAGCCCCAGGTTTTGCAACCTGGGGCTAAATCCACCTTTTCGGAGGGTGGAGGAGACAATCGGCGCGTAAGAGTCTTACGCATGAAGGAAGTTTAGCGGGTTTTTGTTGCGTTGCAACATCCCCCATCTGAAGAGTGTATGAATTAGTTCACACTATTAGCACTATTAGGGCAATTGCACGGCGCAAAGTCAAGTTAATAAAGAGGATCAAAGATGGAATGCACAGTCAGTTGGACGGGCGCTTCGGGCACCCGCTCCGGTATGGGTTTCCTGGCGGAAACCGGCAGCGGCCATGTCCTGGCCATGGATGGCGCGCCCGACAGCGCCAAGCCCGAGAACGGTGGCCAGAACCTGGCGCCGCGGCCGATGGAGGCCGTGCTGGCCGGTGCCGGCGGTTGCACCGCATATGACGTGGTGTTGATTTTGAAGCGCGGCCGCCACGACGTGCGCGGTTGTTCGGTCAAGCTCACGTCCGAGCGCGCGCCGGTGGACCCGAAGGTGTTCACCAGCATCCACATGCACTTCACCGTGACCGGCAAGGCCATTCCGGCCCTGGCCGTGGAACGCGCCATCGCCATGAGCCATGACAAATACTGCTCGGCCACCATCATGCTGGGCAAGACGGCCGAGATCACCACGAGTTTTGATCTGATCGAGGCTTGACCTGGGCGGCGAGCGCCCGCGCACTCAAACGTAGTGCGCGGTCGTCGTCATGACTTTGCCCGCCGCGCGCATCAGCGCCTTGAGCGGTGCGGGCAAGGGAATGCCGCCGGCATGCTGCGCTTCGGCGGCATGGCGAGCCTCGTCTTCCTTCATCTGCGCCACGATGGCGCGCGAGGCATGGTCGCCCGCAGGAAGCCGCTCCAGGTGGCTTTGCAGGTGGGCTTCGACCTGGCGCTCGGTTTCCACGACGAAGCCCAGGCTGACCCGGTCGCCGCCGAGTTTGCCTGTCAACAGGCCGAGCCCGAAGGCGCCGGCATACCACAGCGGGTTCAGCAGGCTGGTGCGGCCGCCGAGTTCGTCCAGGCGCTGCCGGGTCCAGGCCAGGTGGTCGGTTTCCTCCTGCGCGGCATGTTGCAGGCGGCGCCGCAGCGCGTCGTCCTGGGTGGCCAGCGCCTGCGCGGTATAGAGCGCCTGCGCGCAGACTTCACCGACGTGGTTCACCCGCATCAAGGCCGCCGCGTGTTTTTTCTCCGCGGGTGTGAGATCGGAAGGCAGCTCGGGCACCGTGGGGCAGGTGCGGCTGGCATGGGGCAGGGTGAAGATCGCGCGTAGCGCGGTGTCGGCGACACGCAGTGTCTGGTCGAGCGATGGGATAAGGGAGGGGCGTGGACTCTGCATGGCGGTCGCCTGGAACTGGGACAACAGGCACTGTACTGCAAGCCGATGGCCCAAGAAAAATCCCCCACGCGGGGGGATTTGGAGCTGCTGAGCAAAAGCTGAGCGAAGACGCCGCGGCGTGTCAGAAGCGATGGCGAATCGAGAAGACCACGCTGTTGGAGTCGACGCCGGCAGCGGACGTTACACCGCCCAGGTAGCCAGCGCCGCCCAGGGCCAACTGCGAGGTATTCTTGTTGACCAGATGTGTGGCCACGGCGTTGAGATCGGTCCGCTTCGACAGCGCATAGGTGTATGCCGCGCCATAGGAATAACGATCGGCATTAAACGCGGTCCGGTCGTTCATGTGGTTGTAGGCGACGGTGACGGTGTGCGGGCCGGTGGTGACGCGATAGCCAACCTGGAACAGATGCGCGTCCTGCTTCAGGCCGTTGTAGAAGGCGCTTTGGATCTGCGTAGCCACCGTGGAGGAAACACCGCTGGCGACGAGTCCCGATGCGACCGACGCGAGGCCGGTCGGATTGTCGTCCTTGATCGTCACGAATTCGCCGGAAAGAGTGCCTGGACCGACATCCACGCTTGCCCCGAGAATGGCCGTCGTCAAGGACTTGTCGCCCACCTCGTTGTTGCGTGTGTTGTAGCCGGCACCGAATCCGTAGCCGCTGCCCTGGTACATGGCCATGACGCCAAGCAAGCGATTCGCCGAGGCCTTGCCCGCAACTTCGCCGGCTCCGTACATCGCCGTGGCGGTAAGGCCGTCTTTTTGCAGGCCGTACTGGAGTGAGTTGCTAACCCGGATGTCGAAAGAAGCGGGAATGGCGACCAGTTGTCCGATGGACAGGCTGGACTCGGTCTTCATTGCATCGAAATTTGCGTTGGCGAGGTATGCCGGTGTGTATTGGCGACCCAATGTGAAGGCGCCAAAGGGTGTGACCAGTCCGGTAAAAACCTGTCGATCAAACAGGCTGTTGTTCAGGTTGACGCCCAAAGTCGCACCGAGCTGTGCAGCGACCGCGGAGACGGCGGTCTGATACGCCGAGGGCAAGCCCAGCGAGGTCGCGGTGCTGAGGCGGCTCGGCAGGGTGCCCAGCGAGGCGGGGCGGTTGCTCAGGGAGCCCGTATCGGTTTCAAACCGCGACTCCAGCGTGAAGATCGCACGGTAACCGCCACCCAGGTCTTCGCTGCCCTTGAAGCCGAAGCGCGAGCCTTCCATGTTGCCGCTGGTGATGCCGTTCTGCGTACCGCCAACGCCGCCGGTGACATGGCTGAAACCGACGTCGACCAGGCCGTACAAGGTGACACTGCTGTTGCCGAGCGTGTTCTGGGCCATGGCCATGGACGAAATGCAGCCGAGAACGGCCGCCGAAATCACGCGCATCTTTTTCATGAAGTCTCCTGGGTAGCGAAGTAAAAATCTTTGTGAAGGCGCCGTGTCGATTGGGCTCCCTGAGAAGCGAGACTAAAGGGGTGGTTTCAAACGGTAAAGAGAGGGAACACGCAGCGTATCGCTTGCGGGACAGGGGGAAACCCGGAGTACTCGAGTTGTAACGGGGGGTATCTGTGTTCGTGTTTTATTCATTTAAAACAAAGACTTAGCCGTTCGGGAACTAAGGTCTCTGGATGCTCTCAAAGCTCCGGCGACAGTGTCTGAGGTGGAGCTTGCCGAGGGACGTTTTTTGGCTGTGCGTGGCGTGCATGCGACACAGTGGATTGCGGCCAGCGTGTTTCTGTCCGTACGGCAATGGTGTGAGGCATCCCCTGGTGCAAGCAGAGCAGTGTGGGATGCTCATGACAAGGCCCAAGTGACGATGCTTTTTCGTGAGGAATATGGGCTGCTACGTTGCACAATGCCAACAGTCAAGGCCTATATTTTGCTTTTGAGCGTAAATAGCTTTGCCGCCGTTCAGACTGTTTGGTTAAATACAAATAAGGGTTAACCACAACGTGAGCCCTCAGAACTGTTGTCAGTCAGTGTTTTTGTATCCCACTTTTGGAGATTTCTAATATGAAGAAAAGCTTGATCGCCTTGGCCGTCATCGCAGCTTCCGGCGCTGCTTCCGCTCAGTCGAGCGTGACCCTGTACGGCTTGGTCGATGCTTGGGTCGGTTCCTATAAGACAAACGGCCTGACGCAAACCGGCGTCAATCCTACCGGCGGTGGCGGCTTTAACACCAGCCGTTTCGGCATCAAGGGTTCGGAAGATCTGGGCGGCGGCCTGAAGGCCAACTTCCTGCTGGAATCTGGTTTCAATGCCAGCACCGGTGCTGCTAACAGCTACACCAACCCCTATACCGGCGCAACCTCCAACGCGGTTTTCGGCCGTCAATCGTGGGTTGGTCTGTCGGGTGGCTTCGGTGAAGTCAAGGTCGGTAAGATGTGGACGCCTTTCGATGACGTCAAGGGTTCGGGCGCTGCTGCGTTTGACGCCAACGCCTTCGCTCCTGCTGCTTACGTTTGGCAAAGCAACAACTACCAAGACCGTCCTGGCAACGCTGTTTACTACACGACCCCCAGCTTCGGTGGCGTGACCGCAACCGGTATGTATAGCTTCGGCGAAAACAAGACCTCTACGACCGGCGCTGGCCACATTGCCGCGATGAACGTCGCTTACGCAGGTGGACCGTTTGCTGCCGCTCTGTCCTACCAGGCAGAAAAGACCACCGGTGCTGTCACGGCTACCAAGTTCCTGCAATTCAACACGTCGTATGACCTCGGCGTTGTGAAGCTGCTGGGCGCTTATGGCCGTACCAAGGATCAAGTGTCCACCGTCGAAAAGACCAACGAATACCAACTGGGTCTGGACTTCCCTGTGACCAGCACCTTCACGGTGTCTGGCGGTTATGCGTGGTCCAAGGATGATGCCTTTGCTGGCAGCACCGACACGAAGCGTCATGGTATTGGTATTGCTGGCCTGTATGCCTTGTCCAAGCGCACCAATCTGTACGTTGGTGTGAACGACTCCAAGTCGGAAACTGGCGCTACCGAAACCAAGACCCGTGTCTTCGGTGCTGGCGTTCGCCACACGTTCTAATCGCAGGCTGGCTTGAGGCCAGCTTCGGTTAAAGACTAAAAAAGCCATTTCGGGGCAACCCGAAATGGCTTTTTTGCGTGCTTTTACGCCAAAACATGCAAAAACGGAAGTTTTTTGACCGAGGTAGGGTAGTGCTGTTGTATGCGCCCCACCGGGGTGCGTGAGTGTCGCAGCGGTACAACATTCGCCGGTGTTCCAGGGCAATTACCTTTGCGAAACAGATCGTGGTCTGTTGCAATAGGCCCAACTTCCGAAAGGGGGTTGGCCCGGGTGGCTGGAGGAGTCGTTTCACGCAACGTGTGAGGGGCCCCCAACCGGAGCCCTATATTTAACCTTGGAGTACCTCTCAATGAAAAAGACGCTTATCGCGCTGGCTGCACTCGCTGCAACCGCCGGTGTTGCTCACGCACAATCTTCCGTGACCCTGTACGGTGTCGTTGACGCTTATGTCGGTTACAACAGCACCAAGACCACCGGTGCGACCACGGTTGCCAAGGTCAGCCAAGGCGTTGTCAATGGTAGCGGCCTGAGCAGCTCGCGTTGGGGCCTGCGTGGTTCCGAAGATCTGGGTGGCGGTCTGGCTGCTGTGTTCACGCTCGAAGGCGGCTTCGCTATCGACACCGGCGCACTGGCCAACAACGGCGGCAGCACCTCCGCCAACTCCACCAGCATCCTGTTTGGCCGTACCGCTTCGGTTGGCCTGAAGGGTAACTTCGGTGAAGTTCGTCTGGGTCGCCAATACACGGCTTATGACTCCCTGCACGGCGCTACCGACCACATCTACGACTCGAACACCTTCGCCACCTTCGGCGCGATCGCCGGCACGGGTCTGCAAGACTACAGCGGCCGCGTCAACAACTCCGTTTCGTACGCTTCCCCAGTGTTCGGCGGCTTCAGCGGTTCCGTGGTGTATGGCTTCGGCGAAGACAAGACCGCAACGGCCAGTGCTTCCAACAGCGCCAGCCTGCAAGTGCGCTACACCAACGGTCCTCTGTTGGTTGGCTACGCGTTCCAGCGCGAAAAGCAACAAGTCGGTTCGTCGCTCTTCTCCGCTGCTAACGGCCCAGGCCTGACCACCGCTACAGCTGCCGGCACTGCAGCCACGGCTGCCGATACGCGCAAGTACAACCTGTTCGGCGCGTCGTATGACTTCGGCGTTGCCAAGCTGGTGGGTGCCTACAACACCGCCAAGGGCAACAGCCTGAAGGACAAGGAATACCAAGTGGGCGTGAGCGTGCCGTTCGGTGCAGCTGCCCTGGCTGTTGGTTATTCCCATGCCAAGAGCGATTCCCGCACCGCCACTGTCAACAGCAACACCGGCCGTGGCTACACGCTGCTGGGCACCTACGATCTGTCCAAGCGCACGACGCTGTACGCTGGTTACATCAACCTGAAGGGTGAAACCACCAACGGTACCGTCGAAGTCAGCCGCAGCCTGATCGCTTCCGGCATTCGCCACACGTTCTAATTCAAATGCTAGCGTAAGCTAGTGATTGAATAGAAAATTGAAACCCCATCGTGGCAACACGATGGGGTTTTTTTATGAAGCCATGTCGGTTGTGGTGATGTCATTTCGGTGGGTTTTGAGGAAAAGATGAAAAATGCAAGCATGAACGTGACAAATCCGCTCTTTAGACGGTGTTTTGTCGTCTCGATGCTTTGTGTGCTCACGGCCTGCAGCACTGCGCCTCGGCAAGAGCAGCCATCTCATTCCGACGAAACGACCGAGCCCGAACAGACGACCGTGCAGGCCAATATCAGCTGGCAGCCGGCATGGCACAGCGCTGGTGTAGTTTGGCATTCGCGCAGCTTTCCCGGCAAAAAGACAACCCGCTACACGGCAGCTACGCTTGATGGCCGTGAGGTGATCCAGAGCGAGGCCCTCAGTTCGGCCAGCATGATGCGGCAGGCCGTGCGGATCGAGCCCGCAGCCCTGGGGCAGATCAGCTTTGCCTGGAAGGTGCCGCAATTGATTGCCGGTGCCGACATGGGCCTGCGCGACCACGACGATTCCCCGGTGCGTGTCATGCTCGCGTTCGAAGGCGAGCGCAGCCGCTTGTCCATGAAAAACGCGATGTTGTCCGAATTGGCCCGCACCCTCACCGGCGAGGAAATGCCCTACGCCACCCTCATGTACGTGTGGTGCAACAGCCGGGTGCCGGGCTCCGTGATCATCAGCCCGCGTACCGACCGCATCCGCTCCATCGTCATGGAGTCTGGTCCTCAGCGCTTGAACCAGTGGCTCGACTACCAGCGCGACATCCAGGCCGATTACGAATTGGCGTTCGGCGAAAAACCCGGTGCGCTGGTCGGTGTGGCCATCATGTCCGACAGCGACAACACCAGTTCCGACGTCCGCGCCTGGTATGGCGCCGTACGTATCACGCCCGCATCCCTGGGGCAGGCGGCGCAACGCTGATTTTCTTGATGAACGAGGGGCGCGCAGTGTCCCGGCATGGCCTTTGCTCTGCTAGCATCCATTGGCACTAATTCCGCGCAGATGCTCGTTTTTACTCTCCGACGGTTGATCCAGGCCGTGGTCGTCATGACCGCTGTGGCTTTCATCGCATTCCTGTTGTTTCAGTATGTCGGCGACCCGGTGGTGTTTCTGCTCGGGCAGGACGCGACGCCGGCCCAGATGGCGGACCTGCGTGCCGCGCTCGGTCTGGACAAACCCTTTTTCGTGCAGTTCTGGCACTTCCTGTGGAATGCCGCGCAAGGCGAATTCGGCCTGAGCCTGCGCCAGGGCGCCAAGGTGTCGCGCCTGATCGGCGAGCGGCTGCCCGCTACCATCGAGCTGTCGGTGGTGGCTGCCGTGCTGGCCTTGGTGCTCGGTGTGCCGATGGGGGTTTATTCGGCGCTGCGCCGGGGCCGTTTCCTGAGCCAGGCCTTCATGGTGATTTCGCTGCTCGGTGTTTCACTGCCCACCTTTCTGATCGGCATCTTGCTCATCCTGGTTTTCTCGGTGGGGCTGGGCTGGTTCCCGAGTTTCGGCCGTGGTGAAACCGTGCAGATCGGCTGGTGGAGCTCGGGTCTGTTGACGGCCGACGGCTGGCACCACATCGTGTTGCCGGCGGTGACCTTGGCGGTGTTCCAGTTGACGCTGATCATGCGGCTGGTGCGTGCCGAGATGCTCGAGGTGCTGCGCACCGACTACATCAAGTTCGCCCGCGCGCGCGGCCTGTCGAACCGCGTCATCCACTTCGGTCACGCGCTCAAGAACACGCTGGTGCCGGTGATGACCATCACCGGCCTGCAGCTCGGCGGCCTGATCGCCTTCTCCATCATCACCGAGACGGTGTTCCAGTGGCCAGGCATGGGCCTGCTGTTCATCCAGGCCGTCACTTTTGCCGATATACCGGTGATGGCGGCTTACCTCTGCCTCATCGCCCTGATTTTTGTCGTGATCAACCTCGTGGTTGATCTTTTGTATTTTGCCGTGGACCCGCGCCTGCGCGTCGGCCACGCTGGAGGCCATTGATGACCACTTCTACCCTCAAGGCCAATGGCCGCGCGTTCGCACACATTGCGCAATTCCTGCCCGAGCTCACCGCGTTGCGGCGCGATCTGCATGCCCATCCCGAACTCGGCTTCGAAGAGGTCTACACCTCGGGCCGCGTCGTGCAGGCGCTCAAGCTCTGCGGCGTGGACGAGGTGCACACCGGCATCGGCAAGACCGGCGTGGTCGGCATCATCAAGGGCCGGGCCGACACCCGCGGCAAGATGATCGGCCTGCGTGCCGACATGGACGCGCTGCCCATGCTGGAGAGCAACGACTTCGCCTGGAAATCATCCAAGAGCGGCCTGATGCACGGCTGCGGCCATGACGGCCACACGGCCATGCTGGTCGGCGCGGCGCGTTACCTGGCCGAGACGCGCAATTTCGACGGCACGGCCGTGCTGATCTTCCAGCCCGGCGAAGAAGGTTACGCCGGCGCCAAAGCGATGATCCAGGACGGCCTGTTCGAGCGTTTTCCGGCGCAGGCCGTGTTCGCCATGCACAACTGGCCCGGCATGCGCCCCGGCACGGTGGGCATCAACCCCGGCGCGATGATGGCCTCGGCCGACCGCATCACCATCGAGGTCACCGGCCGCGGTGGCCATGGTGCGCATGCCTACCAGACCATCGACCCGGTGCTGGTCTCGGCCCACATCATCACCGCCGTGCAGAGCATCGTCTCGCGCAACGTGCGCCCGATCGACAGCGCGGTGATCAGCATCTGTGCCATGCAGGCCGGCGATCTCGGCGCCATGAGTGTGGTGCCCGGCAAGGCCACCCTGGTCGGCACCGTGCGCACCTTCAACCCGGCGGTGCAGGAGATGGTGGAGCGCCGCCTCAATGAGATGTGCAGCGCGGTAGCACTTGGCTTCGGCGCCACCGCCACCGTGCACTACGAACGCATCTACCCGGCCACGCTCAACACCTCGGACGAGGCGCTGTTTGCCGGCGACGTGGCCGAGTCGCTGGTGGGCGCAGAGCATGTGGTGCGCGACATGGAGCCGAGCATGGGCGCGGAAGACTTTTCGTTCATGCTGCAGGTCAAGCCCGGCGCGTATTTCCGTATCGGGCAGGGCGCCGAGAACGGCGTGGGCAGCTGCTACCTGCACAACAGCCGCTACGACTTCAACGACGACATCCTGCCGCTGGGCAGTGCCTTGCATGCCAGCCTCGCCGAACAATTCATGCCCCTGGCGGGCTGAGCCGATTCTTACCCCGCAACCTCGAAGGAATTCCATGACGACGAAATTGAAGTCCCTGGCCTGGTCCATGTCCCTCGCCTGTATGTGTGGCGTAATGGGATCGACCGCGTTCGCGCAGACCATCCGCGTGGCCAACCAGGGTGATGCCTTGTCGATGGACCCGCATTCGCTGAGCGAGTCGCTGCAGTTCAGCCTGACCGGCAACATCTACGAGCCGCTGGTCGGCCGCAACAAGGACTTGAGCCTGGCGCCGGCGCTGGCCACGAGCTGGAAGCAGACCTCGCCCACGGTGTGGCGCTTCGAACTGCGCAAGGGTGTGCAGTTCCATGACGGCACGCCCTTCACCGCCGACGACGTGTTGTTTTCCTTTGCCCGTGCCGCCGGCGAAGGCTCCGACATGAAGAGCTACACCAACGACTTCAAGGAAGTGCGCAAGATCAACGACTTCACCGTCGAGATCGAAACCCTGCAGCCCTTTCCCATCCTGCCCGACGTGATCTCGCTGGTCTACATGATGAGCAAGAAATGGTGCGAGGCCAACCAGGCCACCCGGCCGGTGGACCGCCGCAAGGGCATCGAGAACGCGGCCTCGTTCCGCGCCAACGGCACTGGCCCGTTTCGTCTGCGCGAGCGCCAGCCCAATGTGCGCACCAGCTTCACGCGCAACGGCAACTACTGGGGCAAGATCGAAAGCAACGCGAGCGACATCATCTTCACGCCCATCGCCAACGACGCGACGCGGGTGGCCGCCCTGCTGTCCGGCGAGATCGACGTGATGGAGCCGGTGCCGGTGCAGGACATCGCCCGCGTCAACGCCGGTGCCAACACCCGTGTGGCCACCGGCCCCGAGCTGCGCACCATCTTCCTCGGCATGGACCAGAAGCGTGACGAGCTGCTGTACTCGAATGTGAAGGGCAAGAACCCGTTCAAGGACAAGCGCGTGCGCCAGGCCTTCTACCAGGCCATCGACATCGAAGGCATCAAGACCACGGTGATGCGCGGCGCGTCCAACCCCACGGCGCTGATGATCGGCCCCGGCATCAACGGCTTCCTGCCCGAGCAGAACAAACGCCTGCCTTTTGATGTGGACGCGGCCAAGAAGCTGATGGCCGACGCAGGTTACCCCGCAGGCTTCGAAGTGGCGATGAACTGCCCGAACGACCGCTACGTGAACGACGCGCGCATCTGCCAGGCCGTGGCCGCCAACCTGGCGAAGATCAACGTCAAGATCAACCTGCAGGCCGAGACCAAGGGCACCTATTTCCCGAAGATCCTGCGCCGCGACACCAGCTTCTACATGCTCGGCTGGACGCCCGCCACCTATGACGCCCACAACGCCTTGAATGCGCTGATGGCCTGCGTCGACGACAAGGGCACGGGCCAGTTCAACCTGGGCGCGTACTGCAACCCCAAGCTGGACGAGCTCACGAAGAAGATCCAGTCCGAGACCGACAAGACCAAGCGCAACGCCATGATCAAGGAAGCCTTCGACATCCACAGTGCCGACATCGGCCACCTGCCGCTGCACCAGCAGGCGCTGGCCTGGGGCATCAGCAAGAAGGTGTCGCTGGTGCAGATGGCCGACAACTTCATGCCCTTCAAGTGGATGAGCATCAAGTAGGTTCTCCCCGAATCGGCCTTCGGCCGCCTCCCCCAGGGGCGACACCTGCGGCCCGGCGAAGCCGGTTCCGCGGTGTCCCCGAACGGGCCTGGCTGCGCCGGCCGCGGTTATGTAAGATGCCGTCGCTTGGCCGGCTGGCAAATGAGAGTACTGTGCGATGAAAAAAATGCTTGCTGGCTGGTTCGACAGCGACGTCGGCCACAGTTTCCGTACTTCGCCGGTGGCGATGGCGTCCGCCCTCATTGCCTTGGCGTGCGTGTTCTGTGCCGCGTTCGCCGGCTGGGTGTCACCGCACAACCCTTTCGACCTGGGCTCGCTGGAGCTCAGCGACGCGCGGCTGCCGCCGTCGTGGTCGGCAGGCGGTTCGCTCAAGTACCTGCTGGGCACCGATGACCAGGGCCGCGACATCCTGTCGGCCGTGATCTACGGCGCGCGCATTTCCATCGTGGTCGGCGCGGCGTCGGTGCTGTTATCGGCCGTGGTGGGCGTGGCGCTGGGCCTGCTGGCCGGCTACAAGGGCGGCTGGGTCGATGCCTTCCTGATGCGCCTGTGCGACGTGATGCTGTCGTTCCCGCCGATCCTGGTGGCGCTGCTCATGGCCGGCGTGGGCCGTGCGCTGTTTCCCAACGCCGACACCACGGTGGCCTTTGGTGTGTTGATCCTCTCGATCTCGCTCACCAAGTGGGTCGACTATGCACGCACCGTGCGCGGCTCCACCCTGGTCGAGCGCAACAAGGAATACGTGCAGGCCGCGCGCGTGACCGGCGTGTCGCCGCTGCGCATCATGCGCCGGCATGTGTTGCCCAACGTCACCGGGCCGGTGATGGTGCTGGCCACCATCCAGGTGGCCACGGCCATCATCACCGAGGCTACGCTGTCTTTTCTGGGCGTGGGCGTGCCGCCGACCTCGCCCTCGCTCGGTACCTTGATCCGCGTGGGCAACGACTACCTGTTTTCCGGCGAGTACTGGATCACCGTGTTTCCCGGCCTGATGCTGGTGCTGATCGTGCTCAGCGTGAACCTGCTCGGCGACTGGCTGCGCGACGTGTTGAACCCGAGGCTGCAATGAGCGCCGCCCACCCGCCCCATCGCTCGAAGGTACGCCAGTGAGCCTGCTGCAAGTCCAGGACCTGGTGGTCGAATTCCCCGGCCGGCGCGGCACCGTGCGCGCGCTCGACCACATTTCATTCGACATCGCGCCCGGTGAAATCCTCGGCGTGGTGGGCGAGTCGGGGGCGGGCAAGTCGCTCACCGGCGCGGCCATCATCGGCCTGCTGGAGCCGCCGGGCCGTATTGCCGGCGGGCAGATCCTGCTCGAAGGCCAACGCATCGACACGCTGGACGAGGATGCCATGCGCCACATCCGCGGCCGGCGCATCGGTGCGATCTTCCAAGACCCGCTGACCTCGCTGAACCCGCTGTACAGCGTGGGCCGCCAGCTCATCGAAACCATCCAGGCGCATCTGCCGGTGGGCAGGGCCGAGGCGCGGCGGCGTGCCATCGGCTTGCTCAAGGACACCGGCATCCCCGCGGCCGAGCAGCGCATCGACCACTACCCGCACCAGTTCTCCGGCGGCATGCGTCAGCGGGTGGTGATCGCGTTGGCGCTGGCCGCTGAGCCAAAACTGATCGTGGCCGACGAGCCCACCACCGCGCTCGACGTGTCGATCCAGGCGCAGATCATCACGCTGTTGAAAAACATCTGCCGCGACCGTGGCGCCGCGGTGATGCTCATCACCCACGACATGGGCGTGATCGCCGAAACCTGCGACCGCGTGGCCGTGATGTATGCCGGCCGCATCGCCGAGATCGGCCCGGTGCACGAGGTCATCAACCACCCGGCCCACCCTTACACCGCCGGCCTGATGGCGGCCATTCCCGACATCACCGTGGACCGCGACATGCTCTACCAGATCGACGGCGCGATGCCGCGGCCCGGTGCCATTCCCAGCGGCTGCGCCTTTCATCCGCGCTGCCCGCGGGTGTTCGATCGCTGCAAGACCGATCGGCCCGAGCTGATGCCTGCGGGGGCCACGCGCGCCGCCTGCTGGCTGCATGCGGAGGTGGCGGCATGAGCCTTGTAGAGGCCAGGGACCTGGCCAAGACCTTCGACGTCTCGCCGCCCTGGCTCAACCGCGTGCTCGAACGCAAACCGCGGCAGTTGCTGCACGCCGTGGACGGTGTGAGCTTCGAAATCGAAAAGGGCAAGACACTGGCACTGGTCGGTGAATCGGGCTGCGGCAAAAGCACGGTGGCGCGGCTGCTGGTTGGCCTGTACGAGCCCACACGCGGCAGCCTGGTGTTCGACGGGCAGGACGCGCATGCGGTGTTCAAGACCGCTGCCGGCAGCGATTTGCGCAAACGCATCCAGATGATCTTCCAGGACCCGTACGCCAGCCTGAACCCGCGCTGGACGGTGGAGGCCATCGTGGGTGAACCGCTCACCGAGCACGGCCTGATCACCGACGCCGCCGCACTGAAGCAGCGTGTGGGCGAACTGCTGATCTCGGTCGGCCTGCGCGCATCGGACATGGCGAAATACCCGCACCAGTTCTCCGGTGGGCAGCGCCAGCGTATTTCGATCGCACGCGCGCTGGCCACCGAGCCCGAGTTCCTGGTGTGCGACGAGCCCACCTCGGCGCTCGACGTGAGTGTGCAGGCCCAGGTGCTCAACATCATGAAAGAGCTGCAGAGGAAGCGCGGCCTCACCTATCTCTTCATTTCGCACAACCTCGCCGTGGTGCGCCATGTGAGCGACCAGGTGGGCGTGATGTACCTTGGCCGGCTGGTGGAGCTGGCCGACAAACACACGCTTTTTGCGGTACCGCGCCATCCTTACACGCGTATGCTGTTGGACGCGATCCCGAAGATGCACGACACTGGCCGCGCCCGCACACCGGTGCAGGGCGAGGTGCCCAATCCGCTCGATCCGCCCGAGGGGTGTGCCTTCAATCCGCGCTGCCCGCACGCCAACGCGCGTTGTCGTGCCGAGCGGCCGGTACTGCTGGACATCGGTGGCGTGAAGATCGCCTGCCATGCGGTGCAAGAGGGCCGCATCGTGCCCGAATCGAATTTTGTCGCCACGAACGCCTGAGCCCCGGCCCGGGCGTTCACACCAAGGAAACCCATGAAATCACTGTTTGAACGCATGCGTCTCGCACCCCGGCTGGCGCTGGGTTTCGCCATGGTGCTGTTTGTCACCTCCATCGCCGCCGGCATCGGCATCTGGCGGCTCGACAAGCTGCAGGACATCGCCGACGACCTCGGCGGCGCGTCGTCGCAGCGCGCCCTGCTCGCGCGCGAACTCCAGGCCATCGTGGTGCTGAGCTCGGCGCGTGCCGAAACCCTGTTGCTGATCGACGACCCGGCCTTTGCCGCGCGCATCAACGCCGACCGCAAGATCACCTCGGCGCGTTCGGATGTGGTGCGCAAGACGCTCGAAGACCTGACCGATACCGAAAAGACCAAGCAGCTGTTTGCCACCATCGATGCCGCGGGCGACAAGTTCCGCAGCGCGCGCAACGACCTGGTGAAACGCAAGGAAGCCGGCGACAAGATCCCCGAGGACGCGATCCGCACCGTGCTGCGGCCGGCCGCCGAGGGTTATGCGCAGGCCGTGGAGGCACTGGCCGAATACCAGCGCCAGCGTGTGGATGAAGCGCGTGCCGCCGCGGCGGCCAGCCAGCGCGACGGCATCGTGCTGCTCATCACCGGCTCGGTGCTGGGCTTGCTGCTCAGCATCTGGTGTGCCTGGTCCTTGTCGCGCTCGATCCTGTCGCCGCTGAGTGCTGCCTCCACCTTGGCCGGCCGCGTCGCATCGGGCGACCTGACCGCGCCACACGTGCAGGACACCGGCCGCGACGAAGTGCAGAGCCTGGTGGCCGAACTCAGCGGCATGCAGGACAAGCTCGCCCAGGTGGTGTGGAGCGTGCAGACCGCGAGTGAATCGATCCGCACCGCCAGCGCCGAAATCGCCATGGGCAACCAGGATCTGTCGTCGCGCACCGAGCAGACCGCGGCCAACCTGGAGGAGACTTCCGCCAGCATGGAGCAACTCACCGCCACCGTGCACCAAAGCGCCGACTCGGCCCGCGAGGCCGATGCACTGGCCGGCAAGGCCTCCGGTGTGGCCGCGCGTGGCGGTGAGGTGGTGGCCCGCGTGGTGACCACCATGGACGAGATCGCGGCCTCGTCGGTGAAGATCGCCGACATCATCGGCGTGATCGATGGCATTGCCTTTCAGACCAACATCCTGGCGCTGAACGCGGCGGTGGAAGCGGCGCGGGCCGGCGAGCAGGGCCGAGGCTTTGCCGTGGTGGCCAGCGAAGTGCGCAGCCTGGCGCAGCGCTCGGCCCAGGCGGCGAAGGAAATCAAGGGCCTGATCGGCGCCAGTGTGGACAAGGTGCAGTCCGGCGCCGGCCTGGTGCGCGACGCGGGTGCGACGATGGCCGAGATCGTGTCCGCCGTGCAAAGCGTGAGCCGCATCATCCGCGAGATCAGTGCCGCCGCTGGCGAGCAGAGCAGCGGCATCGCCCAGGTCAACCAGGCGGTGAGCCAGCTCGACCAGATGACCCAGCAGAACGCCGCACTGGTGGAGCAGGCCGCGGCGGCGGCCGACAGCCTGAAGCTGCAGGCCCAGAACCTGTCGACGGTGGTGGCGACATTCCGGCTGCCGCAGGGTGGTTCACGCACGCCGCTGCTGACCTGATGTTGGTATTACTCCCTCGCCCCTCCGGGGAGAGGGCAGGGGTGAGGGGCAGCGGCGCATGTGGCATGGAGGGGCGGTGAATCATCCCCGGCCCTCACCCCAGCCCTCTCCCGGAGGGAGAGGGAGCAAGACGCTTCGTCTGCGCCGCTAGGTATAGCGCTTGGAGCGCAGGTTGTTCTTCATCTCCTGCAGCTTCGGCTGCAGGTGTGTGCCGCCGATGCGCAGCGCCACGCTGGTGGCCAGGATGTCGATGATCATCAGGTGCAGCAGGCGCGACACCATCGGGCTGTATTTGTCATAACCCTCGGGGTGGTTGGCCGCCAGGTGGATGTGTCCGGCCGAGGCCAGTGGTGAGCCGCTGGCGGTGATGACGATGGTGGTTGCGCCGTTCTTGCGGGCAATGTCGCAGGCGTCCATCAGGTCGCGGGTGCGGCCCGAATTCGAGATCACCACCACGCAGTCGCCCGCGCCGAGCATCGAAGCGCTCATCACCTGCATGTGGCCGTCGCTGTAGGCGATGGTGTTCACGCCCAGGCGGAAGAACTTGTGCTGCGCGTCCAGCGCCACGATGCCGGAATTGCCCGCGCCATAGAACTCCACGCGGCGCCGGCTCTCCACCGTGGCCGCCAGGGTTTCGGCGGCTTTTTCCAGTGCCGAGGTGCTGGCCTCGTTGCGGTACTTGAGGAAGGCCGCGACGGTGTTGTCGATCACCTTCACCATCACGTCGCTGGTCTTGTCGTCCACGTCCACGCTGCGGTGGATGAAGGGCACGCCTTCGCTCACGCTGCCGGCGAGCTTGAGCTTGAAATCGCTGAGCCCGTCATAACCCATGCTGCGGCAAAACCGCACCACGGTGGGCTTGCTCACATGGGCGCGCTCCGACAGCTCGCTGACCGGCAGATTGGCAAACGCACGCGGGTCGGCCAGCACCAGCCGGCCCACACGTTGCTCGGCGGGGGCGAGGGAAGAGAGCGAGGCTTTGAGGCGGTCAAGCATGGGGGCTCACGCTTCTTCGCTCCAGCAGAAACCGTCTCTTGCGATCATGGCGCTGGATGCGCTTGGTCCCCAGGTACCGGCCGCGTAGGGTCGAGGGCCGCTGCTTTCGTGCTGCCAGTGGTTGATGATCGGCTCGACCCAGCGCCATGCTTCCTCCTGCTCGTCGCTGCGCACGAACAGATTCAGCCGTCCGTCGATCACGTCGAGCAGCAGGCGTTCGTAGGCGCCCACACGTTCGGAGCCGAAGCGTTTGTCGAAGTCGAGATCGAGCTGCACGGACGTCAGGGGCAACATGCCGCTGCGCACGCCGCCCTTGGTGTTCACGCGCTGATCCTGGGCCTGGGCCAGCAGATGCAGCTCCAGCCCATCCTTCGGCTGGAGGTTGATGACCAGCTTGTTCGCCACGCCTGCGGGCGTACGGAAGATGGCGTGGGGCGTGGGGCGAAAGTTCACCTCGATCCGTGCATCGCGAGAGGCCAGGCGCTTGCCGGTACGGATGTAGATCGGTACGCCCGCCCAGCGCCAATTTTCGATTTCGGTGCGCAGTGCCAGGAAGGTTTCGGTGTTGCTGGCGGGGTCGACACCCGGCTCGTCCTTGTAGCCAATCACACGTTCGCCATAGGCCGTGCCCGCCGTGTATTGGCCGCGGACCGCGTGCAGCCCCAGCGTCTGGGGCGTCCAGCGCGCCAGCGAGCGCAGCACCTTGAGTTTTTCGTCGCGGATCGCATCGGCATGGGCGTTGATCGGCGGCTCCATGGCGATGGCGCATACCAGTTGCAGCGCGTGGTTCTGCACCATGTCGCGCAACGCGCCGGTCTGGTCATAGAAGGCGCCGCGTTTCTCGACCCCGAGATCTTCGGCCATCGTGATCTGGATGTTGGCGATGTGCTCGCGCCGCCAGATCGGTTCGAACAGCGCGTTGCCGAAGCGCATGGCGAACAGGTTCTGTACCGAGGGCTTGCCCAGGTAGTGGTCGATGCGGAACACCTGGTTTTCTCGCAGCACCTTCCCCACGGCCTCGTTGATGGCGCGGTTCGAGGCGAGGTCGTGCCCCAGCGGCTTTTCCAGCACCACCCGGGTGTTCGGGCCGTTCAGCCCGGCTGCGGCAATCTGCTCCACCGTCTGGGTGAACAGGGCCGGCGCCGTGGCCACGTACATCACCACGGTGTCGGCGTTGCGCGAATTCAGCAGTTCGGCCAGGCGCGCGTAGTCGGCCGGTTGGGAAAGGTCCAGGCGCAGGTAATGCAGCAGCGAGGCGAAGTTCTTGAACTCTTCTTCAGACGGGCGCTTGGCACCCTCCACGGTCTTGAAGCGCGACGCGATCAGCTCGCGGTACTGGGCGTCTGACAGGTCGTCACGCGCCACGCCGATGATGCGGCCGCCTTCGGGAAGGGTGCCGTGGCGAAAGGCCTGGAACAGGGCCGGCATCAGTTTGCGCCAGGCGAGATCGCCGGTGCCGCCAAAAAGTACGAGGTCAAAGCTCATGGTTGGATCGGTGAAGTCAAGGCGATAATGTAACTTAATTTCATGGTTTGGCCAGTGCCGAAAACGATGTGTCCCGCCATGTGGTGTCTCGTGATCGGTATCGGAGCCATGGAATCAAGCCTGCCTTGGTTTTGGTGTTGTAATTGAGTTACGGTTTCGCATTTCGTAACGACAAAGAACCCTGCTGCCTTCAGGGCTGCGGGTTTTGTTTGTAACATGTGCGCGTGGTGCGGCCATTGCCACACCGTGAACGCGTTTGCCGCACACCGTGCCGTTTCTTCAGCGAAGGTCCCCGCGCTTTCCTTCGGGGCAAGACCGAAACATGCCATGAACCAACTCGACGCCCTCAAGAAGTTCACCACCGTGGTGGCCGATACCGGCGACTTCAAGCAACTCGGCGACTACAAGCCCACCGACGCCACCACCAACCCTTCGCTGATCCTGAAGGCCGTGCAGAAGGCCGACTACCAGCCGCTGCTGACCGAGGCCGCGACCAAGTTCCGCGGCAAGCCGCTCGACGAGATCATGGACCGGCTGCTGGTGCGCTTCGGCACCGAGATCCTGTCCATCATTCCCGGCCGCGTCTCCACCGAAGTCGATGCACGGCTGAGCTTCGACACCGCGGCCACGGTGGCCCGCGGCGAACGGCTCATCGCGCTGTACAAGGCCGAAGGCATCTCGGTCGACCGCATCCTGATCAAGGTCGCGTCCACCTGGGAAGGCATTCGCGCGGCCGAGCAACTGGAGAAGAGCGGCATCCACACCAACCTCACGCTGCTGTTCTCGTTCGCCCAGGCTGTGGCCTGCGGCCAGGCCAAGGTGCAACTCATCTCGCCCTTCGTCGGCCGCATCTACGACTGGTACAAGAAGAGCGCCGGTGCCCAATGGGTGGAAGCCGAAAACGCAGGGGTCAACGACCCGGGCGTGAAGTCGGTGACCGAGATCTACAACTACTACAAGCACTTCGGCATTGCCACCGAAGTCATGGGCGCGAGTTTCCGCAACGTGGGCCAGATCACCGCGCTGGCCGGCTGCGACCTGCTGACCATCAGCCCCGACCTGCTCAAGATATTGGCCGAAACCAATACCCCGCTGGAGCCGGCGCTCGACGCCGGCAAGGCCCGGGCCGCCAAGCTCGACGAGGTGAGTTATGACGAAGCCAGCTTCCGCTTCGCGCTCAATGAAGACGCGATGGCCACCGAGAAGCTGGCCGAAGGTATCCGCGCCTTCGCCGCCGATGCGGTGAAGCTCGACAAGCTGATCCAGGCCATCTGACATGACGGCGCACCTCGAACGTGTGCGTTGCGACGCCACCCCCGCCTGGGTTGAACTGCAAGACCACTACGCCGAAGCCGGCGCCGCGTTCGACCTGCGCCAGGCCTTCGCGGCCGACGGCCAGCGCTTCGCCAACTTCAGCCAGGAGGCGCCGCACGTCTTCGCCGACCTGTCGAAGAACCTGATCGACGAGGCCACCCAGTCCCTGCTGCTCGCACTGGCCGAGCAAAGCGGCCTGGCGCAGCACCGCGAGGCGATGTTCGCTGGCGAGAAGATCAACACCACCGAGCAGCGCGCCGTGATGCACTGGCTGCTCAGAACACCTGCCGATGCCGCGCGGCCCGGCCTCGACCCCGTGCGTGCCGAGCTCGCCGAAGTACACGCCACGCTCGACGCCATGCTGGCCTATGCCGAGAAGACCCGCGCCGACAGTCAGATCACCGACGTGGTCAACATCGGTATCGGCGGCTCCGACCTCGGTCCGCAGATGGCGGTGCTGGCGCTCGACAGCTTCGTCACGCACACCAAGCGCTTTCACTTCATCTCGAACGTCGACGGCCACGAACTCGCCGCGCTGTTGCCGAAGCTCAAGCCCGAAAACACGCTGTTCCTCATCGCCTCGAAGACCTTCACCACCACCGAGACCATGACCAATGCGCGCTCGGCCAAGCAGTGGTTCGAGGCCGGCGGCGGACGGGACATCGCGCGCCACTTCGCCGCGCTCACCACCAACGTGGCCGCGGCCAAGGCATTCGGCATCGCCACCACCTTCGGCTTCTGGGACTGGGTCGGCGGCCGTTATTCGATGTGGTCGGCCATCGGCCTGCCGCTGGCCATTGCCGTCGGCGCCCAGGGCTTCCGCGAATTCCTGGCTGGCGCACATGCCATGGACGAACACTTCCGCATCACACCGCTGGAGCAGAACCTGCCGGTGCGCCTGGGTCTGCTCGACGTCTGGTACCGCAACTTCCACCAATTCACCAGCCGCAGCATCGCGCCGTACCACAGCGCGCTGCGCCGCCTGCCGGCCTACCTGCAGCAGCTTGAGATGGAGAGCAACGGCAAGCAGGTCGACCTGGCCGGGCGGCCGCTGCCCTATGGCACTTCGCCGGTGTTGTGGGGCGAGCCCGGCACCAACGGCCAGCATGCGTACTTCCAGATGCTGCACCAGGGCACGGACGTGGTGCCGGTCGAGTTCGTGGCGGTGAAGAAGGCGCGCCACACGCTGCCCGGCCACCATCCGGCGCTGCTGGCCAACGTGCTGGCGCAGGCTCAGGCGCTGATGGTCGGCAAGGCCGACGCCGGTGGCCACCGCAACTTCCCCGGCAACCGGCCGAGCACCTTCCTCGTGCTGGACGAACTCACACCGACCAGCTTCGGCGCACTCATCGCGCTGCAGGAGCACCGCGTGTTCGTGAGCGGCGCGCTGTGGGGCATCAACAGCTTCGACCAGTGGGGCGTGGAGCTCGGCAAGGTGCTGGCCAAGGACATCGAGCCGCGGTTGAAATCGGGCGATGTGGCGGGGCTGGACGGTTCGACCGCGGGTCTGCTGGCGCGTTTGGCTGGCGCAGCCGAGGCCTGATTTTCGGGCCAGGCCGGCTATTCGCTCAGCCGCACATAGGTGGCCAGCAGCCGGCTCTTGGCCACCACACCCATCAGCACCGGGTTGGCCGCGCTTTCGATCACCGGCAGGCGCTCGCCGCGGTGGGCCATGAAGCGCTGCAAGGCCTGGCCGAGGTCCAGGTCGGCTTCGATCGGGGCGATGTCCTGGGCCAGCAGATCGCCGGCGCGCCGGGCCGACAGGTCCGGCGTGCCGGTGGCCGTGGTCAGCGCCTTCAGCGGCACCACGCCCAGGTAGCGTGACTGCGCGTCCACCACGTACAGGTATTTCACCGGGTACTGCAGGAACAGCTTGCCCATCTCGGCCTGGCTGGCGTCGGGCCGCACCACGGTCTGCGCCGGCTCGATGAGGTCGCGCACATGCAGCGTGCGCAGCCGCAGCCGTTCGTTTTGCTGCTCGCGGCGCTTGAGCGTGATCTCGTACATCGAGCCCGCGTTGGCCGAGCGCGCCACGAAATAGGCCACCACGCTGGCCGCCATCAGCGGCAGCATCACCTGGTAGCTCAGCGTCATCTCGAAAATCATCAGGATGGCCATCAGCGGCGCCTGGGTGGCCCCGGCCAGGAAGGCGCCCATGCCGACGATGGCGTACGCGAAAGGCTCGGCGGTGGCGCCGGGCCACAAGGCCTGGGCCGCGGTGCCGAACAGCGCACCGATCAGGCAGCCGAAGAACAGCGCCGGGGTGAACACGCCGCCCACCGCGCCCGAGCCGGCGGTGGCCAGCGTGGCCAGCGCCTTGGCGGCCAGCACCGCCACCATCAGCTTCCACGGCCAGGCCACGTGCAGCACGCTGTTGACCACGCTGTAGCCATTGCCCCAGACCTCGGGCATCGGCACGGAGACGATGCCGACCACCAGGCCGCCGAGTGCCAGCCGCCACGGCAGGGCGATCGGCAGCTTGCCGAACACGGCGCGGCTGGCTGAGAGGCCACGCAGGAACAAGGCCGCGCTGGCGCCGAGCAACACGCCCAGCAGTGCGAACAGCAACACCTCGGGGCCGGCCACGTCGGGGAAGAACGGCATTTCGTAGACCGGCTGGTAACCGGGCAGTCCGCGCATCACGATGTTGGCCACCACCGCCGCCACGATGATCGGCCCGACGCTTTCCATGGCGATCGATCCGAGCACGATCTCGGCCACGAAGAAGGCCCCGGCGATCGGCGCGTTGTAGGCCGCGGTCAGCCCGGCGGCGGCGCCGCAGGCCACCAGCAGGCGCAGTCTTTCGATGGGGAATTTGAAGAAGCGGCCAAGCAGCGAAGTGCACAGCGCCGACAGCTGCACCATCGAACCCTCGCGCCCGATCGAGCCGCCGCTGGCGATGCTGGCCAGCGAAGACACGCTGCGCGCCAGCGTCTGCGCCACGGGGATGCGACCGTCGCCGAGCACGATGGCTTCCATGTAGTCGGAGGTGGCCTTCTGCACCGTGGCGCGCCGCGCGAGGACGAGCAGCAGGCCGGCGATCAGGCCGCCGCAGGCGGGTGTGACAATGCGTGCCCAGGGCGGCAGGCTGCGCGCCAGCGCCACCAGGCCCATGCCGTTCTCCTGGCCCAGCAGGGCGGCATCCACGACATGCAAGGCCAGGCGGAACAACTCGGTTGCCAGTGCGCCGAGCACACCGGCCACGATGGCCCAGAGCAGCGTGAGCTGCCACTCGGCAATGCGAAACAGCTTCTGCAAAGCCGTGCGGGTGGCCAGCAGCCAGGCGACGGGACTCTTCACGGCGGTGGACTCGAAACGGAACGGCGTTGCATGCTGCCTGGCATGGTACTTCAGCGCAACAGCTTCACCTCAATACCAGCCTCTATCCACCTCAGCCGGTGCGTGAGCGGCGCGCCTCGATGACGTGGAAGATGCCCATGCCCGCCACCATGGCCAGCACGAAGACCAGCGCCTTCGCCTGGCCCATGCCCAGGGCCACCAGCGCCGGGCCGGGGCAGAAGCCGGCCACGCCCCAGCCCACGCCGAAGACGAGGCTGCCCAGCACCAGCCGCCGGTCGATGTGGCGGGTCGTGGGCAGATGCATCGCCGTGCCGAGCAGCGACCGGCTGCGCCGCCCGGCCAGACCGAACGCGACGAAGCCCAGCCCCACCGCGCCGGCCATGACCAGCGCCAGCGACGGGTCCCAGCGCCCGGCCAGGTCCAGGAAGCCGAGCACCTTGGCCGGATTGGCCATGCCCGACACGATGAGCCCGAAGCCGAACACCAGGCCCGCGAGCAAAGCACTCAGGATGTACATGGATCGGCTCCTCAAATGTTGAACCAGTGCCGCAGCACGAAGACGGTGGCGAAGCCCGTGCCCATGAAGCACAGCGTGGCCACCACGGAGCGTGGCGAGAGCCGCGCCATGCCACACACGCCGTGGCCGCTGGTGCAGCCGGCGCCGTAACGGGTACCGATGCCCACCAGCAGACCCGCCGCGACCAGGCTGCCATAACCGGCGTCCACCTGCAAGGCCGGCAGGGCTGCCACCAGGCCATAGACCAGCGGCGCCGCCACCAGGCCCAGCAGGAAGGCCAGGCGCCAGCCGGTGTCGCCCGCCACCGGCCGGAACAAACCGCCGAGGATGCCGCTGATGCCGGCGATGCGCCCGTTGACCAGGGCGAACAGGCCGGCGGCCGCGCCGATCAGCACGCCGCCCAGCAGCGCTTGCCAGGGTGTGAAGTGGGCCCAGTCGATCATCATCATTTTTCTCCTTGAGGACAGTAGAGGCGGTACAGCAGCGCCAGGATCTCCATCGCCGCCGGGTCGGCCACACGGTAGTAGATGTTCTTGCCGTCGCGGCGCGTGTCGACCAGGCCTTCGGCACGCAGCACACCAAGCTGTTGCGACAGGCTGGGCTGGCGGATGTCCAGCAATGCCTCGAGTTCACCGACACTGTGTTCGCCCTGCGCCAGTTGGCACAGCAGCAGCAGGCGTGCCTCGTGGGCCAGGGCTTTGAGCATGGCGACGGCTTGCCCCGCGGCTTCGCGCAGCAGGGCAGGGTCGATCGGCGTGGCGCGTTTCTTCATGTCGGGTGCTGGGGTGTTTTGACTTCATTATATAAATAAATATAATGTATTTCAATAAATTGAAGGAAATCGTCATGGCGGCATCAATGCGTATCGAGGCCTTTTTCGACCCCAAGACCTGGACGGTCAGTTATGTGGTGTCCGACGATGGCAGCCGGCGCGCGGCCATCATCGATCCGGTGCTCGACTACGACGCCAGGTCCGGCCGCACCAGCACGGCGTCTGCCGACAGGCTGTTGGCTTACCTTGCCGATCAGGCGTTGGTGGTCGACTGGATCCTGGAAACCCATGCCCACGCCGACCATCTTTCGGCAGCCCCCTATCTGAAGGCGAAAGTCGGCGGCCGGCTGGCGATCGGGCGCGACATCCGCGGCGTCCAGGCCACGTTCAAGGCTTTGTTCAACCTCGGGCCGGCGTTCGAGACCGACGGCCATCAATTCGACCGGTTGTTCGAGGACGGCGAATACTTCCGCATCGGCGGCCTGGACGTCACCGCCATGGCCGTGCCCGGGCACACGCCGGCCGACATGGCCTATGCCATTGGAGATGCGGTGTTTGTGGGCGACACCTTGTTCATGCCCGACGTGGGCACGGCGCGGGCTGACTTCCCCGGGGGCGACGCGGCCACGCTGTACCGTTCGATCCGCAAGCTGCTGGCACTGCCCGAGGCCACCCGCCTGTTCGTGTGCCACGACTACCCGCCCGCGTCCCGCGCGGCCGCATGGCAGACCACGGTGGCCGCGCAGCGGGCCGGCAACATCCATGTGCACGACGGCGTGTCGGAGGCGGCCTTTGTCGCCATGCGCTGCGCGCGCGACGCGGGGCTCGAACTGCCGGCACTGATGATGCCATCGATCCAGGTGAACCTGCGCGCCGGGCAATTGCCGCCGGCCGAGGACGACGGCGTGAGTTACCTGAAGATTCCGGTCAATGTGTTCGGTGCCGGCCCAGCTCAGGCCCCGGCACCGACCAGCACTGGCTGGGCACGGTAGCGGTCGGCAAAAAGGCGCTGCAGGTTCTCCACCTTGGGCTTGTCGTTGATCACGATGTAGGGGTGCGCCGGATGCCGCACCAGGAAGTCCTGGTGGTAGGCCTCGGCGGCATAGAACTTGGCGCCGGGCTCCACCGTGGTGGCGATCTTGGCACCGAACACCTTGGCCTGGTCGAGCTGCGCGATATAACTTTTGGCGACACGCATCTGCTCGGCATTGGCCGGGAAGATGGTCGAGCGGTATTGCGTGCCGCTGTCCGGCCCCTGGCGGTTGAGCTGTGTCGGGTCGTGGGCCACCGAGAAATAGATCTGCAGCAGCCGGCCATAACTGATTTCGGCCGGGTTGTAGCTCACCTGCACGGCTTCGGCATGGCCGGTGCGGCCGGTGCCGACTTCGTCGTACTTCGCCGTGGTCGCAGCGCCACCGGCATAACCGGAGACGGCATTGGTCACGCCCTTGACGTGCTGGAACACGGCCTGCACGCCCCAGAAGCAGCCGCCGGCGAAGACCGCCGTGTCGGTGCTGGTTCCTTTGGCGGCCAGATCGTCAGCGGGGGCCGGAATGACCACCGCGGCTTCGCCCGCGAACGCGGGCCAGGAGCGCCAGGCGGCCAGGGCGGCCGCGGCGGCGGTGAGGCCGCCGAGCCACTGGCGCCGTGAGGTGTTCGGGGTGACCGCGGTGGGAGAAAACTTGTTTTTCATGATGCTTGTTTGTCCTTGTTGGCTTCTTCCAGCAGTTGCCGGATCACCTGTTCCGATTTCTCGTATTCGCCTTCGCCGAAATGGTGGAAACGAATCTGGCCCTTGGCGTCGATGAAGTAGTGCGCCGGCCAGTACTGGTTGCTGAACGCGCGCCACACCGCGAAGTTATTGTCCACCGCCACCGGAAACAGCACGCCAAGTTCGCCGACGGCGCGCTTCACGTTGGCGAGATTCTTCTCGAAGGCGAACTCGGGTGAATGTACGCCGATCACCACCAGGCCCTGGTCCTTGTACTTGCGGTGCCACTCGCGCACATAGGGCAAGGCATTGCGGCAGTTGACGCAGCCGAAAGTCCAGAAGTCGACCAGCACCACCTTGCCGCGCAACTGCTCGGCGCTGAGCGGCGGGGAGTTGAGCCATTCGACCGCGCCGTCGAGCGGCTGTATCCGGCCTTCGACGGGCAGGTCCAGGCGCGGCACGGCGGCCTTCTGCGGCATCACCACGGGCATGAAGCCGTCGCGCGCTGTTGCTGCCGAGTGCGCCGCTGGCACGGGCTTGAAGCGATCGAACAAGGCCTTTTCCAGCCGGCCTGCGCCGCTGCTGGAGACCTCGGTGAGCACGCCCGTGTCCAGGCCCAGCGCGATGGCGGCCACGCCGGCGAGCACCGTCGCGCCCAGGCCCTTGCGCACCCAGTCGCCCGTGCCGGAGAAGCGCTTGGCCCAGGCCAGCACGCGGCCGCCGCCGATGAGCGCCAGCGCGAGTGAACTCAGCGCCCCGCAGGCATAGGCCAGCAGCAACAGCGAGGTGTGCAGGCTCGGGCCTTGCAGCGCCGCGCCGGTGAGGATCAGGCCCAGGATCGGGCCGGCGCACGGCGTCCACAACAGCCCGGTGGCCAGGCCCAGCACGAACGAGGTGACGGCAGGGCTGCGCGGCACCTTTGATTTTGGGGTGCCGGCCACGCTGTTGGCCAGGCGCGAGCCCAGGGCCACGAAGGGCCGGGCCAGGCGTTCGGCCAGGCGCGGCAGCAGCAGGCTCAGGCCGGCCAAGGCCAACAGCGCGATGGCGATCGCGCGGCCGTATTCATTGGCCTGCACGGCCCAGTGGCCGGCCACCGCGCCCAGCGTGGCCACGCCGGTAAAGGCCAGCGCCATGCCGGCCAGCAGCGGCAGCCCGCTCTTCGCGAAAGGCTGGTCGGCCCGCGCGAAGACAAAGGGCAGCACCGGCAGGATGCAGGGCGCGAGGATGGTCAGCGCCCCGCCCAGGTAAGACAAGATGAAGGCCAGCATGGTGGGGTGCTCCTGTTGGGTCGAGGGCTTACTTCTTCATCTCATCCTTCTTCATCTCGTCCTTCTTCATTTCATCCTTCTTCATCATGGCGTCTTTCTTCATGGCGTCCTTGCCCATGCTGTCCTTCTTCATCGCATCCTTCTTCATGCCGTCCTTGGCCATGCCATCTTTCGCCATGGCATCTTTGGTCATGGCGTCCTTGCCCATGGCGTCCTTCTTCATTTCGTCGGCAGCGAAGGCCGAGACGGAGCCGATGGCGAGCATGGCGGCCAGCAGGGTGGTGGAGATTTTGTTCATGTTGTTTCCTTTGGAGTGGGTCAAAAAAACGGCACGGTTCGGAATGAACACGGCCTTGCGTTTCGGCAGCGTTGAATCGGCTTCGATTCAACTCCCGCCAAACCAGTTGTAGCCCTGGTCTTCCCAGTAGCCACCTGTGTAGGTGTTGGTGACGAAGATCGCCTTGATGTGCTTCGGGTTCTTGTAGCCCAGCTTGGTGGGCATGCGCAGCTTCATCGGAAAGCCGTATTTCGGCGGCAGCGGCTGGCCGTCGTAAGTCAGCGCCAGCAGCGTCTGCGGGTGCAGCGCGGTCGGCATGTCGATGCTGGTGTAGTAGTCGTCGGCGCACTTGAAGCCCACGTACCTGGCGCTGGTGTCGGCGCCGATGCGGCGCAGGAAATCGCCGAAGCGAACGCCGCCCCATTTGCCGATCGCGCTCCAGCCTTCCACGCAGATGTGGCGTGTGATCTGGTCTTGCTGCGGCATGGCGCGCAGGTCGGCCAGCGTCCAGCTGCGCTTGTCGGCGACCATGCCGGTCACTTCGAGCCGGTAGCCGGCTTCGTCCACGATGCGCACCTCGTCCTCGCCGTAATAGGCGTTGAACGGAAACGGGCGGGTGATCTCGGCGTCGGAGTAGGTCGGCGCCATGCGGTTCGGGTCGAACAGCCAGCCCTGCGCCGCGTCGTTGAAGCGCGAGATGCGGGTGAGTGCCGCTTCCACGCCGGCGTTGTCGCTGATGCTGCAGCCGCTGAGCAGCGACAGGCCGCCGAGCGTGAGCGAGCGCTGCAGGAAGGCGCGGCGTGCGGGTTGTTCGACGCGGCGCGTGACGAGCTTCCTGGCTTCGGCGAGCGCGGCGTCGGTGTCGATGCCGGTGAGGATGCGGCGTGCTTGGATCTTCATACGGACTTCTCTTTCTGAGCGCTCAACATGCTGAGCAGGCTGCGCGGCACCAGGGCCACCATCACCAGGTGCACGGCCACGAAAGCCACCAGCAGCGCCATGCAGGCGAAGTGGATGCGGCGTGCGAATTCATAACCACCGAGCAGCTCGCGCAGCAGGCCGAACTGGACCGACTTCCACAGCACCAGGCCCGACAGCACCAGCAGCACGATGTCGGCCATCACGAACAGGTAGGCGAAGCGTTGCACGTGGTTGTAGTGGCGCGGGTCGGCATGCGACAGCTGGCCGCGCAGCGCGGCCAGCGCGTCGTGCCAGATGCTGGCGGGCGACAGCGGGAAGAACTTCTTGAAGAGCCGGCCGCTGAAGAGGTTGCTGCCGAGGTAGAGCAGGCCATTGGCCGTCAGCAGCCACATCGCCGCGAAGTGCCACTGCAGCGCGCCGCCGAGCCAGCCGCCGAGCGTCAGCTCCTTCGGGATGGTGAAAGGGAAGAAGGGCGCGGCGTTGTAGATGCGCCAGCCGCTGGCCACCAGCACCAGCACGGCCAGCGCATTGAGCCAGTGGGTCAGGCGCACCCACAGCGGCTGGACCGGGCGGCCGGTGTGTCGAGGGGTGGGGGCGGTTTGGTTCATGGGCTGGATTGTTGAAGCCGCCCGCTCGCCGTTTCATCACGGAAAGTTCAATTAATCGTGATAACTCTCCGAGGCCGATCGCCGGATAATCCAGCCGCATGGACTCCCCCAAACGCGTACTGATCGTCGAAGACGATGCCCACATCGCCGAGCTGCTGCGCCTGCACCTGCAGGACGAGGGTTATGCCGTGGTGCATGCCGCCGACGGCCATGCCGGCGTGCGTGAACTCGAACGCGGCCAATGGGACGCGCTGGTGCTCGACCTGATGCTGCCCGGCGTGGACGGCCTGGAGATCTGCCGCCGCGCGCGGGCCATGACGCGCTACACGCCGATCATCATCATCAGCGCGCGCTCCAGCGAGGTGCACCGCATCCTCGGCCTGGAGCTCGGCGCCGACGACTACCTGGCCAAGCCTTTCTCGGTGCTGGAGCTGGTGGCGCGGGTGCGTGCCCTGCTGCGCCGCACCGAGGCCATGGCGCGCAATGCACGCATGGAGTCGGGCCGCCTCGACTTCGGCAAGCTCAGCATCGACCCGCTGCCGCGCGAGGTGCAGATGGACGGCAAGCCGATCGAGCTCACGCCGCGCGAATTCGACCTGCTGTATTTCTTCGCGCGCCATCCGGGCCGGGTGTTCTCGCGGCTCGACCTGCTGAACCAGGTCTGGGGCTACCAGCACGACGGTTATGAACACACGGTCAACACCCACATCAACCGCCTGCGCATGAAGATCGAGGACGATCCGGCCGCGCCGAGCCGCATCCTCACGGTCTGGGGCCGGGGCTACAAACTCGCGGCGGCGGAAGAGGGAGCGCAGCCATGAAGCGCCTGTCCTTGTCGCAGCGCCTGTCGCTGGTGTTCGCTGCGCTGCTGCTGGCCTGCTGCGGCGCGTCGGCCTGGCTGCAGATGCGCGCGAGCGGGCGGCATGAGCAGGAGGTGACGCAGCGCCTGTCGCTCGGCCTGGCGGCGCACATCGCGGGCAGCGCGGTCCTGATGGCGCGCGGCAGCCTGAACGAGCCTGCGGTGAAGGACTTGTTCGATAAACTCATGGCGGTGAACCCGAGCGTCGAGGTCTATCTGCTTTCCGCCGATGGCCGCATCAGGGCCCAGGCCGCACCCGAGGGGCATGTGAAGCACGAGCGTGTGGACCTCGGCCCGGTGCGGCGCCTGCTGGCCGGTGCGGCGCTGCCGATTCTCGGCGACGATCCGCGCGGCGACGACTCGCAGAAGGTGTTCAGCGCCGCGCCGATCCTGGAAGACGGGCGCGAAGTCGGCTTCGTCTACGTGGTGCTGTCCGGCGAAGACCGCGAGGCGCTGTCGGCCCGGCTGGCGGCAGACAGCGTGCTGCGCACCACGTTGTGGTCGATGCTGCTGGTAGCGCTGCTGGGCCTGCTGGCGGGGCTGGCCGCGTTCCACCTCATCACCCGGCCGCTGCGCGAACTCACGGCCGCGGTGCGCCGTTTCGAGACCGACGGCGTGGTGGCGCTCGACAGCGCGGCCCCGGCGCTGGCGCAGGCCAGCCGGGGCGGCGGCGAGATTGCCCTGCTGGGCCAGGCCTTCACCCGCATGACGCAGCGCATCGCCGAGCAGTGGCGCGAACTCACCGCGCAGGACCAGCAGCGGCGCGAGTTGTTTGCCAACATCTCGCATGACCTGCGCACGCCGCTCACCTCGTTGCACGGCTACCTGGAGACGCTGCTGCTCAAGGCCGACACCCTCGACGCGGCCGACCGCCGCCGCTACCTGGAGATTGCGCTCGGCCAGAGCCGCAAGGTGGGCCGGCTGGCGCAGGAGCTGTTCGAGCTGGCCCGGCTCGAATACGGCGTGGTCAAGCCCGAGAAGGAAAGCTTCGCCGTGCCCGATCTGGTGCAGGACGTGTTCCAGAAGTTCGAACTCGCCGCCGAGACGCGGCACCAGCGCCTGGTGGCCGACATGGTGCCGGGCCTGCCGGCGGTGACGGCCGACCTCGGCATGATCGAACGCGTGTTGACCAACCTGCTCGACAACGCGATTCGCCACACGCCCGAGGGCGGCGAGATCGTGGTGCAACTGCGGCCCGAGAACGACGCCGTGCGGGTGGAGGTCAGCGACACCGGCCCCGGCATCGCCGGCGACCAGCAGCAGGCCTTGTTCACCCGGCCGGTGTTTTCGACCCGGCCCGACAGCCGCAGCGGTGGCCTGGGTTTGATGATCGTGCACCGCATCCTGCAACTGCATGGCAGCGACATCCGCCTGCTGCCCAGGCCGGACAAAGGCGCGGTGTTTTCGTTCCTGCTGACCTGATTATTCGATCGCTGCGTTGATCTGCTGCCACAGGGCTTCGGTCATCGGCGTCTGCGCCGCGGCGGCGCAGCATCAGTTCCTCGCAGGCTTGGAAGCTGTCCGACACCATGTGGATCGGCCCGAGCTGCAGCCGCAGGTGCTGCTCGATGCGCTGCAGCCAGGCCGGGAAGAAGGACAGCGACAACACATGGGTGGCGGCGAACCTGAGGCTGCGGCCGGCCTGTTCATGGGCTTCCTGCGCGCGGGCGCGGGCCTGCGACAGCCGCAGCACCACGTCGCGCGCCACGTCCACGATCACCTCGCCCGCCGGCGTGGGCGAGGCCGGGTGTTGAGATCGGTCGACCAGCTCCACGCCGGCCCATTCCTCCAGGGAGCGGATGTGGCGGCTGAAGGCCGGCTGGGCAATGCTGCGCGCCTGCGCCGCGCGCGAGAAGTTGCCGGTCTCGGTCAGGGCCAGGAAGTCTTCCAGCCAGTCGAGGTCCAGCGGTCGGTTAACGGGGCCCATGGTTTTGCATGTCGGCTTGGTCTCCAGCGGGGTTCGCGATAGTTCTATGCGATTCGGGTATTGGACGCGGCAAGGCGTGGCCCGGATGATCCGCGCATTCCAAACCACAAAGGGGACCTGAACATGCCGACCATCTCAAATTATCGCGGGATTATTCCAGCCATCGCCTGTCCTTTCACCGCCGAGGGCGCGATCGACGAGCCCTCGCTGCGCCGCCTGGCCGCCTGGCTGGCCAGCCACAAGGGGGTGGTGGCGATCATGACCAACGGGCACACCGGCGAAGTGTTCTCGCTCACGCCGCTGGAGCGTGCCGAGGTCACCCGCATCGTGGCCGATGAGCTCAAGGGGAAGCTGCCGGTGATTTCGTCCATCGTCTGCGAAGGCCTGACCGATGCCGCCGACCATGCCCGCCTGGCCAAGCAAGCCGGCGCCGCCGCGCTGGACGTGATGCCGCCGCACCACTGGCTGCGCTTCGGCTTCCATGCCGAGCATGCGCTGATGTACTTCGACAACATCTGGAAGGCCTCGCAGCTCGACCTGGTGTGCCACGTGTACCCCGCCTACAGCAAGGCTTCGTATTCGTCGGCCCTGCTCGCCGACCTGGCGCGCCTGCCCTATGTGCAGGCCTTCAAGGTCGGCCAGCGCGAGATGAGCAAGTATGCGCGCGACCTCAAGGCCATCCGCGACGCGGACGCCAGCAAGGCCATCCTCACCTGCCACGACGAATACCTGCTGGCTTCGATGGTGCAGGGCGTGGATGGTGCGCTGGTCGGCTTCGCCAGCTTCATTCCGCAGCTCATCATCGATCTGTTCGCCGCGGTGAAGAAGGGCGACCTGCATGAAGCCATGCGCATCCAGGGCATCATCACCCCGCTCAAGGAGGCCGTGTACGGCGCGGGCGAACCCACCGGCGAGGCGCACGCCCGCATGAAGACGGCGATGAAGTGCGCCGGCGTGATTGCCAACGACTTCGTGCGCGCCCCCACGCACCGCCCTTCCGCACAGGAAGAGGCCGAGATCCAGCGCGCCGTGAGCGCCGCGGGCCTGGCCCGCTGAGCCGGGCCGAGAGGAGACAACACCATGCACAACCACATCAACAACACCAAGGCCACCCGCCGCCAATCCCTCCAGCGCGGCCTGGCGCTCGTCGCATCGGCCGGCGCGCTGCTGTCGCCGTTGCCGTCCGCCTGGGCCCAGGCTTATCCGGCCAAGCCGGTGAAGATCATCATTCCGTTCCCGCCGGGCGGCACCCTGGACACGGTGGGCCGGCTGCTGGCGCAAAAGCTCGGCGAGCAGACCGGGCAGAGCTTCATCGTCGAGAACCGGGCGGGCGGCAACGGCACCATCGGCGGCGACGTGGTGGCGCGCGCACCGGCCGACGGCTACACGCTGCTGTTCAACGCCTCCACCTTCGTCACCGCGCCGATGACGATGAAGTCGGTGCCGTACGGTGTGGCCAAGGACTTCACGCCGGTGGCGCTGGTGGCCAAGGCGCCACTGTCGGTGGCGATCAACAAGAACCTGCCGATCACCGACATCAAGTCGATGATCGCTTATGCCAAGGCCAACCCCGGCAAGATGAGCTTCGCCGTGGGCTCCATCGGCTCGGCCGGCCACCTCTCCACCGAACTGCTCAAGCGCGCCGGCAGCCTGGACTACCTGATCGTGCCCTACAAGGGTACGGCGCCGGCCTTCCAGGACCTGATCGGCGGGCAGATCGACGGCTTCATCGACCCGATCCTCGGCTCGCTGCAGTACCACAAGAGCGGCATGCTGCGCGTGATCGCCGTCACCTCGGCCAACCGCGCACCCAACCTGCCCGACGTGCCCACCGTGGCCGAGACCGTGCCCGGCTACGAGTTCTACAGCTGGTACGGCCTCTGGGGCCCGGCCAAGCTGCCGGCCGAAGTCACGGCCAGGCTCAATGCCGAGGTCAACAAGGCGCTGGCCACCGACATGAAGGACAAGCTGCAGGAGCAGGGCCTGTTGTTGACGCCGGGCAGCACGGCGGACTTCGCCAAGTTCCAGCAAGAGGACATGGCCCGCTCACAAAAAATCATCACCGAAGGCAACATCCGTGTGGAGTAGCACCGACGGGTCGCCGCAGGTCGTCGTGACCGGCAGCAGCGCCGGCATCGGCCGCGCCATCGCCGATTCGCTGCTGCTGGGCGGCTGGCGGGTGACGGGGCTGGACATCGCCGCGCCGTCGCTCGAGCACCCGGGCTTTCGCCATCTGCAAGTCGACCTGAGTGACGGCAACGACATCGCCCGCGTGGCGCCGCAACTGCTGGAGGCCGAGGCCCTGGTGCATGCGGCCGGTGTCTTGCGGGTCGGCCCGTTGGGCCAGCTCGACCATGCGGGCGGTGAGCTGATGTGGCGCCTGCATGTCGATGCCGCGACGCGGCTGGCCGATGCCATGGTGCCGGCCATGGCGGCGCGCGGCCACGGCCGCGTGGTGTTCATCGGCAGCCGTGTCGCCCAGGGCATGCCCGGGCGCGGGCAATACGCCGCGACCAAGGCCGCGCTGCTGGCCCTGGCCCGCAGCTGGGCGGCGGAGGTGGCGGCGCAGGGCGTCACCGTCAACGTCGTGTCGCCGGCCGCCACCCAGACCGCCATGCTGAGCGACCCGGCACGGGCCGGCAGCGCGCCGCGCCTGCCACCCATCGGCCGTTTGATCCAGCCAGAAGAGATCGCCGCGCTGGTGGGCTATCTGTTCTCAAAGCAGGCCGCCGCCATCACCGGGCAGGACATCGCCATCTGCGGCGGCGCGTCGCTGCCGAAGTAATTTTCAACCCACCCCAACAGATCACCAAACAGATCCCACCATGAAGATCGTCGACATCATCGAATCCACCCGCCCGATCAAATCGGACATCCGCAACGCCTACATCGACTTTTCCAAGATGACCCTGAGCCTGGTCGCGGTGGTCACCGACGTGGTGCGCAACGGCCGCCCGGTGATCGGCTACGGCTTCAACTCCAACGGCCGCTACGGCCAGGGGCATCTGGTGCGCGAACGGTTTCGCCCGCGTGTGCTGGAGGCCGATCCGCGCTCGCTCGTCGACGACACCGCAGGCAACCTCGATCCGCACAAGATCTGGAAATGCATGATGTCCAACGAGAAGCCTGGCGGCCACGGCGAGCGCTCGGTGGCGGTGGGCACCATCGACATGGCCATCTGGGACGCGACCGCCAAGATCGCCGGCCTGCCGCTGCACGACATGCTGGCCCAGCGCTACGGCAACGGCGTGGCCAACCCCAAGGTGTTCGTCTACGCGGCCGGCGGCTACTACCACCCGGGCAAGGGCCTGCAAGGGCTGCGTGACGAGATGCGCAGCTACCTGGACCGTGGTTATTCGGTGGTGAAGATGAAGATCGGCGGCGCCACGCTGGCCGAAGACCAGGAACGCATCGAGACCGTGCTGAACATGCTGCGCCCGGGCCAGCAACTGGCGGTGGACGCCAACGGCCGCTTCGATCTGGCGACGGCGGTGGCCTACGGCAAGGCGATGTCGCAGTACCCGCTGTTCTGGTACGAGGAAGCCGGCGATCCGCTCGACTACGAACTGCAGGCGCGGCTGGGTGAGAGCTACACCGGCCCGATGGCCACCGGCGAGAACCTGTTTTCCATGCAGGACGCACGCAACCTCATCCGTTACGGCGGCATGCACAAGGAGCGCGACTACCTGCAGTTCGACTGCGCGCTGAGCTACGGCCTGGTCGAGTACCTGCGCACGCTCGACATGCTGAAGGCATACGGCTGGTCGCCGAGCCGCTGCATTCCGCACGGCGGGCACCAGATGTCGCTGGCCATCGCCGCCGGCCTGGGCCTGGGCGGCAACGAGTCCTACCCCGACCTGTTCCAGCCCTATGGCGGCTTCCCCGATGGCGTGAAGGTCGACAACGGTTATGTCACCCTGCCGTCGTTGCCCGGCATCGGCTTCGAAGGCAAGGCCGACCTGTATGCCGAGATGAAGGCGTTGGCGTCCTGATCCGGCAAGCGGCTTACGCCATTTCCTTGCGGCGCACATCGGCCATGCGCACACACAGGTTGAAGGCTTCCTGCAGGCCTTCGATCTGCGCGATGCCGTGGCCGGCGATGTCGAAGGCGCTGCCGCTGGCCGAGGTGGCCACCGGCACCGGCAGGCCGCCGTGCAGCGTCACGCCGTTCTCGAAACCCATGAGCTTCATCGCGATCTGGCCCTGGTCGTGGTACATCGACACCACCGCGTCCACGTCGCCGCGGCGCGCGCCGATGAACACCGTGTCGGGCGAGAACGGGCCGCGTGCGTCGAAACCCTCGGCCTGCAGCTGGCGTACCGCCGGCTCGATGATCTCGATCTCTTCCATGCCGATGGAGCCGCCATCGCCCGCATGCGGGTTCAGGCCCGACACCGCGATGCGCGGCCTGGCCACGCCGGCCTGGCGCAGCGCGCTGTCGATGATCTTCACCGCGTCGCGCACGCCCTGGGCCGTGATGAGCCGGGCCACGTCCTTGATCGGCACATGCGAGGTCACACGCGAGGTCCACAGGCCTTTGGTGATGTTGAATTCACACACGAAGCCGCTCACGTCGAAGCGCTCCTGCATGTAGCGCAGCTCGTCTTCCTGGGTCAGGCCACCGAGCCGCAGAGAATGTTTGTTGAGCGGAGCGAACAGCAGGGCATCGACCAGGCGGCGCTGCACCGCCACGGTGGCCAGCTCCAGCGCCTGGAACGAGGCCCGGCCCGAGGCCAGGTTGGAGGTACCGATCTCCGGCGGCTGGCCACCCAGTGTGTCCTGCAGCAGCACGGTGGGGCGGCCAGGCTCGAAGCGGACCTCGGCCAGGTCGTGCACCACCAGGGCGTCCAGTGTGTGTTTGGCGATCTGCTGGCCGCTGGCCAGGGCCTGGGTATCGGCGATCAGCAGGATGTCGGCGGCGCCGAGATTGGCCGGGCGGGCCAGCAGCTTGACGGCCATTTCGGGGCCGATGCCGCTCGGGTCGCCAAGCAGCACGCAGAGTCGGGAACGTGGAGAAGTCATGTGAAAAGTCCTCGGGTGATGATGCTTATTCAGCTTTGATACTGGCCTCTTTGACGAGGCGGCCGTAGTGTTCGAATTCGCTGCGGTTCATCTCGCTGAACTGCGCGATGCCCATCAGCGTGATCTCGCCGCCCAGGCCTTTGATGCGTGCCTGCACGTCGGGCATCCTGAGGCTGGTCAGGAGCTCGGTGTTGAGCCGCTCGACCACGGCGCGCGGCGTGCCGGCGGTGGCGAACAGGCCGTACCAGGTCGACACATCGGCACCGCTGATACCTTGCTCGGCCAGGGTGGGCACGTCGGGCAACTCGGCCGAGCGGCGCGCCGAAGTCACCGCCAGCGGACGAAACTTGCCGGCGCGGATCTGGCCCATGGCCGAGGAGGTGCTGTCGAACATCATGTCGACCTCGCCGCTGATGATGTCGATGTGCGCCTGCGCGCTGCCCTTGTACGGGATGTGGATCGACTTCGTGCCGGTGACCAGCCCGAAGGCTTCGCCGCCGATGTGCTGCGTGCTGCCGATGCCCGAAGACGCGTACTTGAAGCCACCCGGCTTGGCCGCCATGGCCGCGAGCAGGTCCTTCACGCTCCGATACGGCGCGTTGGCGGACACCACCAGCACGTTGGGCATCACCGCCACCAGGCCGATGGGCTGCAGGTCTTTGAGCGCGTCGTACTTGAGCTTGAGCAGGTGCGGTGCGATCGCCTGGCCGGTGTTGGTGGCCAGCAGCAGCGTGCTGCCGTCGGGGGCGGCGCGGGCGGTGAGTTCGGCGGCGATGGTGTTGGACGCGCCGGGCCGGTTCTCGACGACCACGGCCTGCTTCAATGCGGGCGCGAACTTGTCGGCCAGCACCCGCGCCAGGATGTCGGTGCCACCGCCGGGCGAGGCGCCGACCATGATGCGGACGGATTTGTCGGGGCTGGATTGGGCGAAGGCCGGGCCTGGGAGGGCGAGCAGTGATGCTGCGGTCAAGGCCGCGGGCAGGAGCAGGCGCAGGAATGAAGTCATGGGGGTGTCTCCGTTGTCATTTGTTCTGGAACCAGTGGGGCCGAGACTACGGGTCTTTGCCATTCATTGCCAATTGCGTTTACGGAAGAATCCATATACGAAACGGAATGAGGTGAGCCTGCATGACTGCCGAACTGCCAGACCATTCGCTGCTGCTGCGCCTGAAGACCCGCCAGTTGCTGCTGCTGGCCGCGCTCGATGCGCAGCGCAACCTTGGGCGCGCGGCCTTGGCGATGCACATGAGCCAGCCCGCGGCCACCAAGCTGTTGCAGCAGTTGGAGGAGACCATGGGCGTGGCGCTGTTCACCCGCCAGGCGCGCGGCATGGCACCCACGGCGATGGGCGAAGTGCTGGTGCGTTATGCCAAGCAGGTGCTCACCGATTTCGGCACGGTGCGCCACGAGATGGCAGCGTTGCAGGCCGGCCTTTCCGGCGTGCTGCGCATCGGCAGCGTGCCGGGCGCGGTACCGGAATTGGTGGCGCCTTCGGTCATCGAATACAAGCGCCAACACCCCAAAGTGGCGGTGTCGGTGATGGTCGAAACCAGCAACGTCATGCTGGCCCAACTTGGCCGCGGCGAGGTTGATTTGATGCTCGGCCGGCTCACGCCCGGCAACGACGCCGACGCCTACCACTGCACCCTGCTGCTCGGCGAATCGCAAGTGGTGGTGGCACGCGCCGCGCACCCGCTGTTCGAGCGAACGACGTTGACTCTGGCGGATCTGCTCGCCTGGCCCTGGATCCTGCAGCCGCCGGGCTCGCCCCAGCGCGGGCACTTCGAAGCCGCGCTGCACCAGGCCGGCCTGCACCCGCGGCTCGACGTCACCGAAACCGCCTCTGCCATCGCCATCACGGCGCTGCTGGAGATCTCCGACATGCTGGCCGTCATGCCGCATTCCCAGGCCGAGCACTACGCCCGCCTGGGCGTGCTGCGCGTCGTGCCGCTGGCGCTGCCAGTGAACGTACCGCCGATCTACCTGGTGACACGGGTGGACCGCATGTTGTCCCCCGCCGCCACAGCCTACGTCCAGCAACTAACGCCCAAATGAAAAAAGCCCCGCAGCTTTCGCCACGGGGCTTTTCAGATTACAAGCAGCGTATCGGCCACCCCTTCCAGGACAACCGCGGATCTGGCTCTGCCAGGCCGCAGGTTGTGCCCCCTGCAAGGGGGTGGGCGCGACACGCTAGTGCGCAACCTGGGGGTGAGCCAATTACATCCCCATGCCGCCCATGCCACCCATGCCGCCCATGTCAGGCATGCCGCCGCCGCCAGCACCGGATTCGTCCTTCGGTGCTTCAGCGATCATGGCTTCGGTCGTCAGCAGCAAGGAAGACACGGAAGCTGCGTTTTGCAGGGCCGTACGCGTCACCTTGGTTGGGTCCAGAATGCCGAGCTCCAGCATGTCGCCGTAGCTGTCGTTGGCTGCGTTGAAGCCGAAGTTGCCCTTGCCGGCCAACACCGCATTCACCACCACCGAGGCTTCGCCGCCGGCGTTGTTGACGATTTCGCGCAGAGGCGCTTCGATGGCCTTCAACACCAGCTTGATGCCGGCGTCTTGGTCAGCGTTGTCGCCCTTGAGCTTGTCGCCCACGGCTTGCTTGGCACGCAGCAGAGCTACGCCGCCACCAGCCACAACGCCTTCTTCCACGGCAGCGCGGGTCGCGTGCAGTGCATCTTCGACGCGGGCCTTCTTTTCCTTCATTTCGACTTCGGTGGCAGCGCCAACCTTGATCACGGCCACACCGCCGGCCAGCTTGGCCACGCGTTCTTGCAGCTTTTCGCGGTCGTAGTCGGACGTGGCTTCTTCGATTTGCACGCGGACTTGCTTCACGCGGGCTTCGATGTCAGCAGCAGCGCCGGCGCCGTCGATGATGATGGTGTTTTCCTTGCCCACTTCGATGCGCTTGGCTTGGCCGAGGTCGGCCAGCGTCACTTTTTCGAGCGTCAGGCCGACTTCTTCAGCGATGACCTTGCCGCCCGTCAGGATGGCGATGTCTTCCAGCATGGCCTTGCGGCGGTCACCGAAGCCAGGTGCCTTGACAGCCACGACCTTCAGGATGCCGCGAATCGTGTTCACCACCAAGGTCGCCAGGGCTTCGCCTTCGACTTCTTCGGCAATGATCAGCAGCGGACGGCCCGACTTGGCGACTTGTTCCAGGGTCGGCAGCAGATCGCGGATGTTGCTGATCTTCTTGTCGTACAGCAGCACGAAAGGATTGTCGAGCAGCGCGGATTGCTTTTCGGGGTTGTTGATGAAGTAGGGCGACAGGTAGCCGCGGTCGAATTGCATGCCTTCGACGACGTCGAGTTCGCTGTCCAGCGACTTGCCGTCTTCGACGGTGATCACGCCTTCCTTGCCGACCTTGTCCATCGCGTCAGCAATCAGCTTGCCGATGGTTTCGTCGCTGTTGGCCGAGATGGAGCCGACTTGCGCGATTTCCTTGGAGGTGGTGGTGGGCTTGGAAGCCTTCTTCAGCTCTTCGACCAGGGCCGTGACAGCCTTGTCGATGCCGCGCTTCAGGTCCATCGGGTTCATGCCGGCCGCGACCAGCTTGAAGCCTTCGCGAACGATGGCTTGGGCCAGGACCGTGGCGGTCGTGGTGCCGTCACCAGCGTTGTCGCTGGTCTTGGAGGCCACTTCCTTCACGAGCTGGGCGCCCATGTTTTGCAGCTTGTCCTTGAGTTCGATTTCCTTGGCCACGGACACACCGTCCTTGGTCACGGTAGGAGCGCCGAACGAGCGTTCCAGCACCACGTTGCGACCCTTGGGGCCCAGGGTGACCTTGACCGCGTTGGCCAGGATGTTCACGCCTTCGATCATGCGTGCGCGGGCTTCACCGCCGAAGACTACGTCTTTTGCTGCCATGTTGATTTCTCCAGAGATTTAAAAATAGGGGTGGAAGAGAGGCGAATTACTTTTCGACAACCGCGAAAAGATCATCCTCTTTCATGACCAGCAGTTCGTCGCCGCCGACCTTGACGGTCTGGCCGCTGTACTTGCCGAACAGGACGCGGTCGCCGACCTTGACGGTCAGTGCGGCCAGTTCGCCCTTGTCGTTGCGCTTGCCCGGGCCGACGGCCAGGACTTCGCCTTGATCAGGCTTTTCAGCGGCTGCGTCGGGGATGACGATGCCGGAGGCGGTCTTGGTTTCACTGTCAACACGCTTGACGATCACGCGATCGGCCAAAGGACGAAGGTTCATTGCATCTCCTAGATTTGAACGGTAGGGTTGAAAATCAATCAGCGCCAGCCGGGGCCAACGCGTCTTAATGGTGTGGAGAGGGTGTTAGCACTCCTCTTCAACGAGTGCTAATGATAAGGCCAAGTTTGTCAGTTTCAAGACAAAAGGCCTTAAAACGTCTAAGAATTTGCTGCGGAACGTCTGTCTGTCGGGTTTCAGCTAACTCTGAACTTTTCTCACTTAACTCTGAACTGCTGCTGCGAAACGTTCGGGTGCCTTGTGCCGGCACGGGTCCTTGAACGACCACTATCGGAAGCGCACGTCTGGTGCGGCACGTCACCCATCTTCCGCTTCTGCGTGTTTCATCAATCGCCCGTGCCCGTGCCCGTGCGCGCGCCGGCTCGGCGTCCAACTTCCCTGAGCTATAAAAATTCACAACTAAGCCGTGCATCACCGGTGGTTTTGAACGGCTACTACCGGCCAAAAACGGACTTTTAATCCGTTTGTCGTACGTTCGACTCTCGCACGTCCCACCACCAATTAGGCCAAAGGGATATTGAAGAGCTCGCTATCGAATGAGTAGCAATATTTTTTATGTCCTTCGTGGTTCCTGCGATGTAACGGCCGACGTAAGGAAATTTCGGATGTGACCTGTTTTTTGTGTTCTCTCATGTTCGTAGCTGAGTGGCCCACAATCACCACTAGATAAAAATAGGAGGACACGCATGTTTGAATGTGTGGAGGCAACCCGCTTCGACCGGATGATGAGCAATGGCCGAACTAAGCCAATGCTTCTTGTGTGCGACGGTCATGACGGGGAGGTCGAAGTCGTTGCGAAGTTTTCCGAGGGCTGCTCGGTAGGCGGACTTATTCGCGAAGCGATGACGGCGATGCTGGCGCTTGACCTTGGCCTGCCGGTTCCCCCGCCTTACTTGGTCGAACTGTCCGATGACTTCATCAACACCATCCCAGATTCAACGACGGCCGCATTGCTGCGTAAGGGCGATCGGTTTGGATATGGCTCACGGCGCCTCCCCGATGGCTATGCGGCGTGGATCGAGCCAGCTGCCAGGTTGCCCCCCCAACTCGATCAAGAGGCACTCGACATCTTTGCCTTCGATTGCTGGCTGACCAACGGTGATCGGCACGTCAAGAACCATAATTTGTTGACCAATGGAAAAGGCTTTGCGATTTTTGATCACGAACTCGCATTGATGACGGACTTGAATTTATTCTGGAAGGAGCCTTGGCAAGTTAACGCCCTAGAGGGAGCGCTACCGCCCCGTGACCACGTTTTCTTCAGCCATCTGAGGTCAAGGGCTTCGTACCAGCTTGAGGTGATCTCCGACCGCTTTGCCGCTTTGACCGACCAGCGAATCGGCGATTACGCAGGGGCTCTTCCGCCATCCTGGGCGGCTGAAACAAAGACCGTTGCCACGGCCAAATCCTTTATCATGGCCCTTCGCGACAACCTTGCTCCCGCAGGCACCGAACTGAAGAGGGCTTTGTCATGACCAGCATCAAACGCACCCCTTACAGCTACATCGTCTTGCGCTACGTCCACGATATCGGGACGGGCGAGTTCATCAACGTCGGCGTCGTGTTGAGTGAGGCCAGCGGGTCTTACCTGGGCGCCAAATTCAAGACTGCTTTCGGGCGTGTGAAGAGGGCCTTCCCGACTGTTGACGCAGAAGTGTTCCGAGCAAGAATGCGACGCCTGCAGGCAACTTTCGATCAGATCACGGAAGGTCGACTTGATGCCCCGGTTTCAAGCGACCCGGACGGCGCCACGTCCATCGAGCGGCTCGTTCATTCGGTAATTCGTGCTGATGACAGTTCGCTGCAATGGTCGCCGGCCGGAGGGGGGCTTAGCAAAGATTTGCCCGCAACATTGGCGATGTTGTACCAGCGGTTCGTCACGAAGTACGACATAGAAGCGACCAGTGCTCCTCGTAAAGATGATGATGTCTGGAAGCATTTCAGAACGGAACTCGAAAAGCGCAACGTCCTATCTCATCTAGAGGAAAAGGTGATTGCTGTCGCCGATGACTCGGTGAAGTTTGACCACGCTTGGAAAAACGGTACTTGGCACTGCTACGAGCCACTTTCTTTTGACCTTGCGAGCGACTCTTCGATCAAAGAAAAGGCTCATCGATGGCTCGGGCAGGTTTCGAGCATCCAGGAGTCACGCGAAGGTTTCCACGTTTACTTCCTTGTCGGCAAGCCGGCCGGACCAGACTTGAGCGATGCCTACGAAAAGGCGGTCAGCATTCTTCGGAAGGCGCCCCGCAGCGAAGTCATTGAAGAAGAGGGCGCCGAAAAGTTTTCGGAGACCGTAGCGAAGGCGATGGCGGAGCACCATCACCAGCTGATTTAGTTGCCACCCGTAATCGACCGGGCATCCGCGTGTGGGCCTTTTTTTGGAAAGAAGGCCCTTCGCCACTGCTGCGTCGAAGGGCAAAGTGCACATGCTTAGGTGCAACCCAGCCTTAAAAAACTGCCGTCGATGGAGTCGCCCGCACGTAACCTTCAGGTTGAACAGGGTTGGCTCTTGCTACCTGTGGCGGCGCTTACCACCGGCGCCAGCGTTGGCCGCACCATCCAAGTCATCGCACGTGGGCGCCTAGGAGGTTGCGGTAGCGTCTTGGCTGCATTGAGCGGACCATGCACGGTGCGCGCGACATTCGCGGCGATGATATCGACGGTGAAATGATCTGAAGAGACAAGCACAGTGACCCAGACCAAGGCAACCTCAACGGAATTAACCGGCGGCGCTGGGTTCAGCTACGAAGACACGGTGGTTGCTTACTACCTTGCGCAACTGCTGCGCTGTGAGGGCGGCGCCGGTTTGCCAGGCGTGGTGACGAGCGTTGCTGTGCAACAGCGGGGCCACGGCCATCCGATGGACGACCTGGTCGTGGAATTCGATGATGCAGGTCTGAAGCGTGTACTCGGCCTCCAGGTGAAGTCATCGCTAACGGTCAGTGGATCGACGTCTAACACCGAATTCGCTGGAGTTATATCGGCTGCCGTAGACACGCAGAAACTTCCTACTTTTAGGAAAGATGCCGACCAGTGTGGCTTCATCGTTGAGCACGTGGCCACGGACCCAATTCGAAGTTTGAAACGCTTGATTGCCTGGGCGAATGCCAGTCCCACGGGCGCAGATTTCGAGGCGCGGTTTTCAGCGTCTGGGAGTGCAGCAAAGGCGGAGCAAGAACTTCGTGCTGCCTTGCTGCCGATGCTCCGTGTATCCGACAGCGATGCCGAGGCGCGTTTTTACCGGCATTTTTTTGCGCTGCAGATGCAGGGCCTTGAGCAGGGCGGCGCCATGAGGGCAGAGGTCGTCAATCGTTTGCAGGAACTTGTCGCGATCGAGTTGGACGGCCAGGGTGTGCTGTTGTTTGACCGCTTGTGCCACATCGCCCGGGAAGCCTCAGCCAGTGCGACAAAGTGGACGCGTGCCTCCTTGCTCGCGCAGCTTCGCGGCGCCATCAGGCTCAAGGTCATTCCCTATCTTGGTAATGACATCGATCGTCTGAATGCCTACGCACTGGAGTCATTGAACGTCGTGTCCGAACGGGTAGGCGACTTTCAGGTCGAGCGGCAGGGACTGCAGGAAGAGGTGGTGAAGCAGTTGGCGCAGCACCGGGTCGTCACCATCGGCGGTCTGCCCGGATGCGGCAAATCGGCTGTACTGAAACATTGCGCCGAAAAAGCCGCCAAGATCGGGCCGATCCTGTTTTTGAAGAACGATCGTCTCACCGGCTCCAGCTGGAGCACGTTTGCGGCAGGCCTTGGCCTTTCGACCACGGACATCGTGCAGTTGCTGTTGGAGATCGGATCGACAGGTACTCCGATCCTCTTTTTTGATGGTATCGACCGTGTGCGCCCTGATCAGCAAGGCGTGATCGTCGATCTGTTGAATGCGATTCACCGTGAGTCGGTCCTGCATCACTGGAAGGTCTTGGTTACCTCGCGCGATCAGGGCCTGGAAGCCTTTCGGGCGTGGTTTCCCGCAGCACTTTATGCGACCAGCGGCATCGGCGATGTCATGGTTGATCCATTCTCGGACGAGGAGGCTGAGCAGCTGGCGGAATCGAAGCCCCATCTGCGCAAACTGCTGTTCGGTCCGCCGGCCGTGCGTGACATTGCGCGACGGCCGTTTTTTGCATCCGTTCTTAACAGGTCCGTGCCAGCCGGGGCCGAGCCGCAGACGGAAGTAGACCTGATCGCGGCATGGTGGGGGCTCGCTGGGCACGACACTCCCGCCGAAGTGATTCCACAACGGAAGCGTGCGCTGATCGATATTGCCGAAAAGGGAGTTCGCAACCTGGGAAGAACAATCCGCACAAGGGATCTCAGGGACTCCACCATCGCGCAAATTGCTGGCCTGAAAGCGGATGAAATCGTGCGCGACGAGCGCGGCGGGGCCTACCTCACATTTACGCACGACATTTTTTTTGAATGGGCGTTCTTCCAACTGCTGATCGATCTTGGCGACGACTGGAGCAACGCGTTGAAGGAGGCCGGAGAGGCACCATTACTCGGGCGTGTGGTGGGCCTGATGGCGCAGGATGCGCTAACAGAAAACGGCCGGTGGAGCGCGGGCTATCGCTTGCTTGCGGCAACCCCGCTGCGGCGCCAGTGGCAGCGGGAATGGTTGACGGCTCCGCCCTTCACCTCAGCGTTCGAGCATGCCAAAGCAGAATTTGCCGCATTGCTCAAGGCGGATGAGTTCGCATTGTTTGAAAAAGTGCTGGTATGGTTTCAGGCGCAGCATACGATTCCGAGCCCCTGGATACTCAGCAATATCAAAAGTCCTTTGGCAGGCATGGACAATCTCGCCGTCGCGGACATGCTCGGCTGGCCTTCCGATTTTCGCGCCTGGGGCCGATTGATCGATTGGATCCTGGCCGAGGCGGACTCCATCCCTGTCAGGCTGATCGCGAAGGTGCTCGGAATCTTCGATGTGTGGCAGAACGTTTTAGCTGATCAGAAGAACGGGCGCTCGGCCGCTATTCTGCGGCTGGCCAACGCGTGGCTTGTACGATTTGAACAGGGCAATTTACTCGGTACGTCAGAAGGCGATGACGGGAGCCCGAAGCCACTTGGCCGTGAGCAATCCGAGCAGCTTGGCCGGGCGCTTCGAACCATCGTGCTGCGCTCCGCACGATCCTATCCCGATTACGCGATCCAGATGTTCCAGCGGGTCATCGCGAACAAGAACAGCCGCCGCGATTTGTTTGATGAACTCATTGGGTTTTCGCCGATCATGAGCGGCGTCGCTCCCGAGCTATTAGCAGAGCTTGCCGAAGTGGAACTGCTGCAAGAATTGCCTGATGACCGGCGTGCCCGGAAGCGACAGGCGCGGAAAGCGCATTCCGAGCGCCTTGCCGCAGTTCGGGCGATTCCCGCTGAAAAACGTACGCCACAGCAAAACTCCGCGTTGCAGGACATCTTTTTCCCGATCGGAAACGAACGTTACGATCTGGATGACATCGGTTTCGCGCGCCACGGCGGCAACTTCTTTCCGGCCTCGGCGCGGCATGAGCCGTTTAAGAGCTTGTTCGAAAACAGGCCCGACGTGGCTTTGAGGCTGGTGCGCAATCTTGTTAATCATGCAACAAAAGGCTGGAGGCAAATTCATCTGATCAACCGCGAATCCATGGGCACGCCCATCCCGGTTTCGATTGAATTCCCTTGGGGTGTCCAGCAATTCTGGGGTGATTGGCATGTTTATAACTGGGGGTTAGGCCAACTGGCACCCGAAGCGCTGGAATGCGCTTTTTTGGCGCTCAGCTACTGGGCGTTCAAGCGTGTCGATGAAGGGCAATCTGTCAGTGATGTCATCAAAGATGTCGTTGAGGGAAATGAATGCTACGCAGTGCTTGGCATCGCGCTGAGGCTGGCGTTAGAAGCCTGGGACACGTCCGAAACGATACTTGCCGTTATCACCTGCCAACGCCTTTGGCCGCATGATCTCGCCCGTGTTGTACAGGAGCCTCATAAAGACATCGATCTCTTTGGTTTCGGCTACTTGTCGAAATTGACGGGAGAGAAGGCGGCGGCCAAAGAATTCCTGGACCAGCGAAAGAGCCGTAAACGAGAGATTCGGGAGTTGGCTATGTTGTTCGCGCTGAGCAATGACAGTGCGCTGAGCGAAAAATTCAGGGCGAGACTGGCCGAGTTTCCGAATGATCTGCCCTATGAGTTGGAAGAACAGAAGTCTGATGACGGCTACACGGCGCATTTAAGGAGGGAGGCGGAAGTCAGGGCGGATCAGGGTGACCGTAAGAATTACAAGCAAATTCCCTATGACGAGTCCCGGAAAGCCATAACCTACGAACGGCCAACACCACTAACCAGCAACGAGCAGCTCAGGCTGGATCACAGTACTGCGCTGTTAAAGGGACTCAGTGTGGTCAGTTGGGCAAACAAGTCGCTGGAGGCCAATTGCGTTCGCGAAGATTTGACGCTCGCCGAGGCGGTCGCTTACGCCAAAAGCATAGATTCGACCTCGACCTTCGAGCAGCATGATTCAAACGCTTCGTCACCACAGTCCGTCATGGCCAGCGTCGCAGCTTGCGTGATTCGATTCGGCGAGGCACAGCACGATGATTACCAGTGGGCCTGGGCTGTCATGGCGCGCGTCGAATCGCTGAAAGAGCCGAAGGGCGTGTACGGGGCCTCGAATATCCCATGGCATCCATCCGTGCGTCTGGTGGTTGCGTTGCACCACGACCGTCGTTCTGATTCTCCGCGAGCGGATAGTGCGGAACGGCTGTTTAAACTAGTCATGCATCCGATCGACAATGTCAGCAACATTGCGTTTGATGCTCTGTTCCTGGATCCGGAAGAGCGTGTTCGCTGGATCGCTGGCCAACTCCTTGTCAATTTGTGCATCGTTCATCGCGCAGTGTATGACGGGGGAAAACTTAACGGTGAGGCTGACCGAAGAGCCCGAGCGGAAAGTTCCGCCGCCGCGCTGCATGCGCTGAAGGTAACGACGCCGGGTCCAATGCCCGCACTTCCGCCGGCGTGGATCAAAGGTCAGGGAAGCGGCCGCAGGGATGAGCCGGACAACTCCTGGCAGCAGCCAGACGTTTTCTTCTCTGCACAGGATTCGGCCAAATTATTTTCCAAGATGCCGCTTGAGGCTTGGATGGCATCCGACATCTACCGCCCACTGTTTGAGCCCTTTCTTTTAGATGTGGTGAATTGGACGGTTGAAAGTATTCAACCTACATGGCAGACAAAGAAAAGTTCCTTGGACAGTCGCACGGATTTGTTTGAGTGGAGCAGAGCGCTTGGCAATTTGTTGGCTAGGGCTGTGCCCTTTATTTTACTGGAGTCAATGCGCAGCCGGCTCATCAAGCCGTTCCTGTGCAATGACGAGGCGATGCTGCGGGTTCTCGCGCGCTTTGCAGATCAGGTGGTCTGCCGCCATATCTTCGATGCTGCGACGATTCCGGAAAATGCGATTGCCTTATTAGACGATTGCGTTTCGGTCGTCCTGCGTGATCGAGCCTTCGAACCTAACAGCTGGCGTGCGGGAGAAGTGAGCGGCAATTACATTCCGGAGCTGATCGCTGCCCTTCTTTTCGTCAACCTTGAAGATACGGCGCCTGGAGCCACGAGGTTTGCGAACGGTGATTGGACAGAGATAAACCGCGTCATGCCAATCATTGACCGCATCGTGCGCCATGTGGGATGGTCCGCTTTCGTGATGGGGAAATTTCTGAATCTGTGTGACAAGGCTGGCCAGAGCTATCCGATCCATTGGTTCGGCCTTCAGGCGAACGCCGCCCTTTCCACTATCGGCAACGCCAAAGAGGGATGGACAGGAACTACGTTGCCTGCCCGGATGGCCGCTGTCGTACAGCGGCAGGCCGATTGGAACTTCCCGCTGCAGGCGAACGATGCGCAGGAGTTACTGAAAATGTTAGACAGTCTTATCGACCTCGGGGATCGGCGCAGCGCGGCGTTGGAGCAAACGGAGGCATTTAAGGGGGTTCAGAACCAGTGAACCAGGAAGCGGTTTGGGCTTGCGTAGGAGATTCAACCTGGCCGCTACCGAACAGACCCCATAGTTGCGGTCAGGCGTTCAGCCGCTGTCGTACGGCATCCATCGCTGTATTGGGGTATAGCGCAAATTTCTCAAGACCGGTGAGCAGGTCGCGCAGCCCCTGTTCGGTGACGATCTCGAGATGTGAGAGCGTTAAGTGGGCACCGATCAGCGGTACGCCGACCCGATAGACCTTGTTCACATAGCAGGACACCCTATCCACCCTGTGGGGTGTCTCGACGATGGCGCCGTCTTCGCCGTAGCAGACGGCCCAGAGCCTTGTATTCGGTACCACCACCATGGGAAGCACAGCGCGCAACCCGAAAGACCGTGCAGGCGGTTCATCGTCCCCGGCCTGGTCGATCAGATCTTGCAGTGACGCAAGTGCCTGCCCCCATTTGTCGTAGATGTCTGAATCGTTTGCGGTAAGTCCACCCTGGGTATCGCGGCCGACTTGTTCGATACTTTTGCCGACCCATCCGCCGACATCGTAAAGCGGGGAATGAGAAGCCCTGTGAACAATCAATCGCAGAGGCAAGCCGATCGGGATAACTTGCGGCGATGGGGCCTCGATGGCCACGAATTCATGAAACGCTTCGGACTCGTTACGCCGAACACAGGAAATCAGCACCGGAAAGTTTTCGCGGATGTTTTTGCATTCGATGGCGAACCGCGACTTCGTGATGCCGAGGGAATGCATCGCGCGAATGTCGAATTCGCGTGACTTTTTTGTGATGGGATCTTCGTAGTGACCGCCGTGCTCGCACGCGAGCCCCAGGGAGCGGATGGTGCGCAGAATCTGCATCTCAAACGCGAAATCGCCCGACGTCGCGAGATGTTCGGCGAGGTCACTTTGCGTGATCGGGGTTGTCTTTAGTTTTGCCATAGCGCTTCCGTCGCCGTTGATGGCAACTCAATGTCCCTTATGAAGGCTCAAATGGGGGTGCGGACGAAAACTTGGACTACCAGGAGGTAGTTCATGTATTCCTACGACGACAGAATTCGAGCCGTTGAGCTCTACATCAAGCTTGGCAAGCAGGTTAGGCCCACCATCAGGCAGCTGGGTTATCCCACCAAGAATGCTTTGAAGGGCTGGTACCGTGCGTACCAGCAGCGGCTCGACCTGCCGGTGGGCTATGCCGGCCGGGAGCCGAAGTTCTCGCCAGCGCAGAAGGCGGCAGCTCTCGAGCATTACCTCGCACACGATCAATGCATTGCTGCCACCATGAGGGCACTGGGCTACCCTTGTCGGGGAACGCTGACAGCCTGGGTTCGTGAGGCCTTTCCCGAGACCAGAACGGCCGTCGTCGGCAGTGTGGGGCGGCGAAGTTACCCCGCGACGTTAAAGCAAGCAGGTATCGTCGCGCTTTGCACCAGGCAGGAAAGTGCGCAGGCTGTGGCCGACAAACTGGGCGTGTGCCGGCCCACGTTGTACAACTGGAAGAACCAGCTATTGGGCCGTGAGGCTCCCGCATCCATGAACAAGAACAACTCCCGCCGACGCCAGAGCGAGCCGAACTAGAACGCCAGCTCGAAGCGTTGCAGCGCGAAATCCGTCAACTGCAGCTTGAGCGGGACCTCTTGAACAAGGCCAATGAACTGTTAAAAAAAGGCCTGGGCGTCGATCTGCAGCTCCTGTCCAACCGGGAGAAGACCCTGCTGATTGACGCCCTCAGGGAGCTCTATGGCTTGCCAGAGCTCCTTGCCCAGTTGGGTCTTGCGCGTAGCTCGTACTTCTACCATCGGGCCCGTACGGCAGCTGGCGACAAGTACCGCTCGGTGCGGCAGTCCATCACCGACATCTTCGAGTCGAACCATCGCTGCTACGGCTACCGGAGGCTGCAGGCGTCGCTGACCAGGCAGGATGTTGCGATCTCCGAAAAGGTGGTGCAGCGGCTGATGAAGCAAGAGAGCTTGGTCGTTGCAAAGCCCAAGCGACGCAGGTACGCCTCCTACCTTGGCGAGATCAGTCCTGCGCCCGAGAACATCATCAACCGCGACTTCCAGGCTGCGGCGCCCAATGAGAAGTGGTTGACCGACATCACGGAATTCCAGATCCCTGCTGGCAAGGTGTACCTTTCGCCCATCATCGACTGCTTCGACGGCATGGTCGTCAGCTGGACCATTGGGACCAGTCCAGACGCGGAACTCGTGAACACGATGCTGGATGCTGCCATACAGACGGTAGCAGAAACCGCTGACCGGCCTGTGGTCCACTCCGATCGCGGTGGCCACTACCGCTGGCCCGGTTGGCTATCGAGAATGAGCGACGCGAACCTCATCCGCTCGATGTCCCGCAAGGCATGCTCTCCCGACAACGCAGCCTGCGAGGGCTTCTTCGGTCGGCTGAAGAACGAACTGTTCTATCCTCGGGACTGGAAGAGCACCACCGTTGAGCAATTCATCGAGGTAGTCGACTCCTACATCCGCTGGTACAACGAGAAGCGGATCAAGATCTCCCTTGGCTCTCTCAGCCCCATCGAATACCGGGTGAGCCTAGGGCTTGCGGCATAAAACCAGTCCAAGTTTTCGTCCGCACCCCCATTTGGTCAAATTGGCATCGGCAGCAACACCCAAGGTAAGGCGCTCTTGGAGTCAGAACGTCAACCCGCACGCCCAGCAGATCTTCCAACTCAATTTGAATGGCAGCCACGTTCATCAGGGATGTTTTCGGTGTCGGTTCAATCAGAATGTCCAAGTCGCTTTGCTCAGTGTCCTGCCCACGCAGAACCGACCCAAACACCCGCGCATTCGAGGCGTTGTGCGTCTCGACGATGCGGCGGATGGCAGTGACCGCATAAAGTGTGACGGATCGTGGGCAGCGAAGGTTGCCGCCGCAACCGGATTCACGCACAAGTCGCATCATTCATTTTATGGATGCACTCAGCAGTGCGGCGATTCATGCCCGTCAGGGTGATTGTCACTCTGCGCAAATCTGGATTAAATGTCGCAGGATTTGCCCCAGCTTGATTGAGTTCTTTCCCGCTTGAGCAAACTTTCTCAAGGAGCTCGTAATGGCCATAAAGTCAGCGCTATGCATCGGCATCAACGACTACCCGGGGACCGACATGGACCTTCAGGGTTGCGTGAACGACGCCAACGATTGGAGCGCGCTTCTCACCGGCCGCGGTTTCAGTGTGGAAGAGCTGCTGAACGAGCGCGCCACCAAAAACGCCATGCGCGACGCTTTCAACCGAACCATTGCCCACGCTGGGGACGGCGATCTGGTCGTCATCACTTTTTCAGGCCACGGCAGTTACGAACTGGACCTCGATGGCGACGAGGTGAAGGGCCTTGACCAGGCGTTATGCCCGCACGACATCCAGACCGCGGGCGAGTCCTTGACCGACGACGAGATTCATAAGCTGTTCGAGGCGCGCAAGGACGGCGTGAGGATCGTGCTGATCGCCGACAGCTGCCATTCGGGATCTGTGAACCGCGATGTGGCGCCGGCGGCACCCGGGCTGCCCCGCAAGCGCTTCCTTCCGATGCGCAAGTGGATGCCGGCCGCGCGGTTGGCGCGAACCGCCGAGCTTCCACCTCAGGCCAACACACCGGCTTCTGAAAACTTCGGCAACTCACCCACGCAAGTCCTCGGCGACCTGCTGCTGTCCGGCTGCGACGACGGTGAAACCGACTTCAGCTATGACGCGGTGATCGCCGGCCGGCCGAACGGCGCCTTCACCTTCTATGCGCTGAAGGCCCTGAAGCGCCTGCCGGAAGACGCCACTTACGACGCCTGGCACCAGGAAATCGTGGCGACCTTGCCCACCGTGAGTTACCCCCAGCGGCCACAGCTTGTGGCGAGTGCCGCGGTCAGGCAGAGACCCTTGCTGACCTGAAAGTCCGCTGCGCCGCGCACCGGTTCGGCAAGCCAATCCGAGCGCATCAACCACCCCGGAGCCAAGCGCCATGTCACAGAAGATCGCCATTCGTCTGACCGGCCGCGAGCTGCCGGCCCTGACCAGGCCCGCGGTGCTGGGCTCGGCGTCGCGCGCGGTTGGTGAGCCGACGCCCGACAACGTCTTTCTTCCGGCGCGGTATGTCGAAGTGAAGGCGGCTTTCGACGTGGGCAGCGCGGCGCGATCCGCGGGCGACTCCGCGTTGCTCGATCGCGCGCTCGACGCCGACGAGGTGTTGATCATCGAGCTGGCCGACGGATTGACGCTGATCACCAGCGGGACGCGGATGAAGGCCGCGCTGCTGCGAAACCGCCCCGCGCTGATTGCGCCCGACGGCGCCATCCTGTTCGAGAAACTGCGCACCGAAGACGGCGAGGCTCGCGGGATCGTCGGTGACGCGGTGACGTCGCTGGTGAGCAAGGTTTTCGAACTGGCGATCGGCAACGGCGGCGTGCAGGACGAAATCATCAAGCTTGCCCGCGCCAGGCTGGCCGAGCTGCTGGGCGACAAGGCCGAAGAAATCCTGGGGCCCAACCTGGAGCTGGGTGTGAGTTGGCTCGGAACCAAGGCGCTGATGTGGGCGGTGGAACAGAAGCTGGAGCGGCCCGCCGGCAAGCTCTATGCCTGGGCGGGTGGCGAGTTGGCCGATGCCGACGGGCTGGCCGAGGCCGCGCTCAAGCTGAAGCCGATGCTCGTCTTCATCCACGGCACGGGCTCCAGCACGCTGGGCAGCTTCAGCGATTTGCAGCGCGCCGACGGGGGCTTGTGGGACGCGCTGAAGCTGGCGTACCCCGGCGGCGTCTACGGGTTCGAGCACCGGACGCTGTCCGAGAGTCCGATTGAAAACGCGCTGGAGTTGGTCGCCGCATTGCCGCAGGGCGCCTGCGTCAGCTTCGTCACGCATTCGCGCGGCGGCCTGGTCGGCGACCTGATGTGCCTGACCGATATCGGCGACCGCATCAGCAGCTACAGCTTCGCCTTCGAAGGCGTCGGGGCCATCGAGCCGGTGGACGACACCCCGGGCGCGCGCAACATCGAGACGGGCCGCGTGTTGAAGGAAATGTCGGACCAGCACGCGGAGCATCGCAAGGACCTGGCGCGCCTCGCTGCCGCGTTGAAGGACAAACGGCTCGCCATCGACCGCTACGTGCGCGTCGCCTCGCCGGCCCAAGGCACCAAGCTGGCGAGCGGCAACTTCGACGTTTTTCTCTCCGGCATCTTGAGCCTGATCGGCGCTGTGCCGGCGCTGGTCGGCAATCCGCTTTACTCGGCGTTCAAGCGCGTGGTGATCGAGATCGCGAAGAACCGCACCAACGCCCATTTGGTGCCCGGCATCGAAGCCATGCTGCCCGATTCCCCCATGGCCGCGCTGTTGCGCGATGCGACCGTGCAGCCCAACCTGCGGATGGCTGTGATCGCGGGCGACATCGACGGCGGCAATCTGCTGGCGCGCATCGGCGTGCTGCTCACCGACTTTCTGCTCTTCGACAATGTTGACAACGATCTGGTCGTCGACACCCAGGCCATGCTCGGCGGCACCGCGGCCAAGGCACAGGCGCGCGTGCTGTTCGACCGCGGCGCGGCGGTTTCGCACTTCCGCTATTTCGCCAACCAGGGCACCCGCGCCGCGTTGCGCAGTTGGCTGCTGGACGCGAAGCCGGAAGACAGCCTCGCGTTCGCGCCGCTGCCCTCGCGTTTCGAAAGTCTGGACGCGATCGGCATCAAGGCCCGGTCGGCCGGCGCGCCAGCGGTCGACCTGCCGGTGGTGGTGGTGCTGCCCGGCATCATGGGTTCTCACCTCGCTGCAAAAGGCGGCGACCGGATCTGGTTCGACGTGGTCGATCTGGCGCGGGGGCAACTGTCCAAGATCGCCTGGGGCGAGCCGGACGTCGAAGCCACGGGCATCTTCGAGATGTCGTACGGCAAGATGGCCGCGCGGCTGTCGCGCAGCCACCGCGTGGAGACGTTCGCCTACGACTGGCGGCTGCCGCTGGACGTGCTGGGCGAACGTCTGGGCGAATTCATCGACCGGATTCTCAAAGGCACGGCCCAGCCCGTGCGCCTGCTCGCGCACAGCATGGGCGGGCTCGTGGTGCGGGCCTGCATCTACCGCCGCCGCGCGGTGATGGACGCACTCATGCAGCGCGATGGCGCGCGTCTCGTCATGATGGGCACGCCGAACCAGGGCGCCCACTCGATGGTGGAAAACCTGTTGGGCAAGGGCGACACGCTGCGCATGCTGGTGCGCCTCGATCTGGCCCACGACATGCAGGAGGTGCTGGACATCGTGGCCGGCTTCAGAGGCGCGCTGCAACTGCTGCCTAAACCCGGCTTCATCGACACCTTCGAAGGCACCGCCGAAGGCGGCCAGCCCTATGACGAACATCCCTATTGGGAGGCGCCGACCTGGCAGGGCTTTCGCACGCAGAACACCGATTTGTGGTTCGGTGACGGCCACGCCGGCGGTCCCGACCAGACCACGTTGAACCAGGCCGGCTGGCTGTGGCAGCAGGACGGCAACAGCCAACCGGCGCTGCCTGGCAGCTATGCAGACAAATCCATCTACGTGTTCGGCGTGGCGCCCAACACGCCGTGCGGCTTGCGTTTCGACGCCGCCGCCAAGCCGCCCAGGCTGCGCATGGTGGGCACGGCTCTGGGCGACGGCACCGTCACCTGGGCGTCCGGGCGCATCGGCGGCGTGGGCAGCTACTACTACATGCCCGGCGTGGTGCACGGCAGCCTGCTGTCGACCGAGGCGCATTTCGACGCGGTCGACGATCTGCTGTTGCGCGGCGCGACTTCTGCCTTGCCCACCACACAGCCGGTGGCCCGCGAGTTCGCGCAGCCGCGACCAATCACCTACGATCCGGCGCCCCCGGGCGCGGTCGATGCCGCCAGCCTGGAAAACGCATTTGCCGGCGGATCGGCGGCACCCCGGTTGCAGGCGCGCAGCAGCCGGCGGCTCGACGTGCGGGTGCTGGCGATGGACCTGCGTTTTGCGCGCAACCCGATCATGGTGGGTCACTACGACCGCGATCCCATCGCGGGGCCGCAGCACATCATCGACACCGAGCTGCTCGATGGCGAGCTGACGCATCAGCATCAGCTCGGCCTGTATGCCGGACCGCTGGGCACCGCTACCGTGGTGCTGCGCGGGCAAGGCAGCGCGGGGCCCGACGGCTGGCAGCACGGCGCGGTGGTCACGGGCCTGGGACAGATGGACGGCTCGCTCGGTCTCGAGAACCTGCGGCTCGCCGCGCGCACAGGCGTGCTGCGTTTCCTGCTGCACCACGTCGACGTGTACGGACGTACGGAGCGCGAATTGTCGCTGGCGAGTCTGCTGCTGGGCTACAACTCGGTGGCGAACATGACCATCGCCGGATCGCTCGAAGCGCTGGTGCGCGGCGTCATCGAAGCCAACACCCGCTTCCACGACGCGACCGGCCTGAACATCAGCGTCGCGCGCCTCGACATCATCGAGATGTACCTGGACACCGCCATCTCTGCCGCCTACGAGCTGCGCAATACCGCGCGCAAGCTGGCCGACTACGCGGGCCGCAACGACACCATGCTCCTCGGGGCGGCGCAGCTTTGCCAGAAGGAGGGTGCGCGCCACCGGCTGCTGGACCAGTCCAGCGCCACGTACTGGCCCAGGCTCATCGTGTCGGATGCGGACGAGGCCGATGACGGCTCGCTGCGCCCCTTGGCCGAGCCTCCGTGCGTGCAGCCGGTGTCGGGCTCCGCACCGCGCGCGCGGCTGGCCAACCGCTTGCGCTACCTGTATGTAGGCCAGCGCGCGCGCGCCGAGTCGGTGGTGCGGCAACGCCAGCCGGCGCTGATCGAGTCGCTGGTGCGCCAGCAGATCGGCAACACCGCATGGAGCCCGGACTTCGGGCGCATGCTGTTCCAGCTTATCGTGCCCTACGACTTCAAGCAGGCTGCCCGCGACCTGCAACGCGTGGTTCTGGTGTTGGACAGCGCCACCGCCAACCTGCCGTGGGAACTGATGCTGGCCGACTCGCTGGTGCAGGACGCCCGGCTCGGGGAAAGCGTGGGCCTTCCGCTGGCGGTGCAGGTGCCGGTGGTGCGGCAGCTTACGTCGCGCAGCTTCCGGGCACAGGTCAGGTACACCGTGGCGCGCACGGCGCTGGTCGTGGGCAATCCGTCGGTGGCGGGCTTTGCCGATCACTTCCGTACGGCGGCGAATCCGAAGCTGGAAGACCCGCGCGCACTGGCCGGCGCGGAGCAGGAGGCGCTGACGATTTCCGCCATGCTCTCGCGTGCCATGTTCACCGTGGGCCAGGTGATCGGCGCCGATTTTTCCGCCAGCGACGTGTTGGCGGCGCTGTACAAGCAGCCCTACCGTGTACTGCATATCTCGGCCCACGGCATCTTCAACATGTGCCATGCCGACGGCCAGCTCCACAGCGGCATCGTTCTGTCCGACGGCGTGCTCATCACCGCCGCGGAAATCGAGTCCATGGAGTTCGTGCCCGAAATGGTGTTTCTGAACTGCTGCCATCTCGGCCAGGTGGACGGCACCGTTCGCGACGGCAACCGGCTCGCCGCCAGCATTGCGCGTGAGTTGATCGACATCGGCGTGCGCTGCGTGGTGGTGGCGGGCTGGGCGGTGGACGACGCGCTGGCGCAGTTCTTCGGCGAGCGCTTCTATGAAAACATGCTGAACCGCGGCATGCCGTTCGGCGACGCCGTTTTCGAGGCACGGCAGGCGGTGTGGGGCAAGAATCCACGCGACATCACCTGGGGCGCGTTCCAGGCGTACGGCGATCCGATGTGGCTGGTCGATCCGCGCGGTGACGTCGACGCGCGGCGCGTGGACGCCACCGCGCCGGTGTTCGTGTCGCCCGACGAACTGCTCGACGAACTCGCGCGCATCCGCGTCGACGTGACGCGCAAGCAGCAACCGCAGTCCGGCGGAAGCGGGTCGGCGGCGATTGAGCGGGTCAAGTCGCTGCTTGCCAAACGCTGCCCGGCGGAATGGTTGCAACTGCCCGGCGTCATGTCCGTGCTCGGCGCGACATGGCGCGACCTGGACTGCCCGGAAGAAGCGCGCAAGGCTTTGCTGGCGGCGATCCAGGCTGAAGATCGCGCGGGCGTGGTGCCGATCCGGGACATCGAGCAACTCGCCAACATCGAGGCCAGACTGGGCGAAAAGATGGCCAAGGCCGAGATCGATGCCGCACGCGGCGCGCGAGACGCCGCCAGGAAGGCGGCACAGGCCGCGCATCGGCAAGCCCGCCCGGCCCGGGGCAGCGGCGGGGCGGGCGACACCGCAGGCGTGGCGAGCGCTGCCGCCAAAAGCACCGGCGGTGCTGCGCGCGGAGCGGCCAGGGCCGCGGCCGAAGCCGACGCCGAACTCGCAGCGGCGGAACAGCGGCTCGCCGGCGCCGGCCAGGCCGGTCTGCAGCTCGTCGATCAGGCCATCGAGCGGCTGGACACGTTGGAAAAAATGGTCGCGGGTGCGCAGGCGGGCGGGCCGGCCAGAAGCCAACCCCTGCCGATGGCCAGCCTGCCGCATGCCGAGCGCACTGCGCTGCGCGGCAGTGCCTACAAACGCAAGGCGGCGGCTTTTGCGCACCTGCTCGCGGCGTTGTCGGCTTCGGCTCCTGGCCGCGCCGCAGTGGCCGCGCAGCTCAAGTTTGCGCTGGACGAAAGCGCGGCGTCTTACGCGCGCGGCGAAGGCACGCCTCAGAGGCCGGGCTTCAGCGCCTACAACGCCTTGAACCGATTGGCGCTGCAGGCGGTGTCGGCGGGCTTTGCCGGCGCACCCGCGCGGCGCGACGCGGTCGACTTGGCCAGGCAATGCGGCGTGGCGGTGCTGGCCGAATCCGGCGCCGACGACGGCCCCTGGAAAGTGGTGATGCAAGCCGACGCCGTGCTGGTCGAAAAACTGTGCAGCAACGAATTGGGCGCCAGGGGAAAGGCCGGTGCGGAGGCGCGGGCGGAGGTTCAGAACGCCTACGAAAACCTGGTTGCCAAACTGCTGATCAAGCCCTGGAACTTCGACTCCGTGGTCTACCAGATGCGCCTGCTGGCAGGCTTCAGCCGCGATGCGTGCGCGGACCCCGCACTCGGAAAACGCAACGCGGACGCGCTGGAAGAACTGGCGGCCAAACTCCGGCCGAGCTGAAAGGGCATGGCCTTCCCGGCTCATCCCGTGGCGCGGAAGCAGGCGCCACAATCGACCATCGACCATCGACCATCGACCATCGACCATCGACCATCGACCATCGACTACCCAGCGGCCTGACGGCCCCTTTCCATGCCCGCCAAGCCATCCGCCTTGACCGCGACTCTCCCACCGCTCGCGCTCGAGCGCAAGGTGCTTCTTTTCAGCGGCCACATGATCGATGCGCCCGGTCGCCACCCGCCGCGCTTTCCGGCGGCGATGGCCGGCATTGCCACGCGGGCGATCGCCGATTTGCTGCAGGCCATCCAGGCGGGGCCGGCGGACCTCGCCATCTGCAGTGGCGCATCAGGCGGCGATCTGCTTTTCGACGAAGCCGTGCTCGCGCGGGGCGTGCCGCTGGAGATATTCCTTCCGTTCCCCGTGCACCAATTCATCGAGGCTTCGGTGGCGCCTGCGGGCGACAACTGGGTGGCGCGTTTTCACAAGGTAGCGGCCCAGGCACGGCTGCGTCTGATGCCGGACGAGCGCCCACAGGCGCAGGACGAGGCGCTCAACCCGTACGAACGCGTCAACCTGTGGATGCTGGAAGAAGCCAGGGCTGGCGAAGCCGATCGGTTGGAGTTCATCTGTCTGTGGAACGGCCAGGGTGGCGACGGCGCCGGCGGCACGCCGCACATGGTGGACGCCGTGCGCCGTCGCGGCGGGCGCGTGCACTGGCTGGACACGACCCGGCTGTGGGAGCCTTCGCCGTAGGCCGTTAACTTGCCGGCTGTCATCGCCGGCGGGTCTGCCCCGGCCCGGCGGTCCCACTTTCCACCGTCGTGTTCGACGCCCATCGCCTCGGCGTGGACCGTCCTCAACTCTGGGGGCGCTTCCAACCTGGGCGGTTGCTTTTGCAGGGCCATCTGCGCCAGAATCCGCGAAAATCCTATCAGGTCTGTTGGAGGCATGTCATGTCCGTTCCCTTTTTGGAAGAGTCATTCATGGCCGAAATGGCGGACGGCACCGAACAGGAAGTCGTCGGTTCCGGCAACGCCTTCAGCGCGGTGTTCAGAACCGCGGATGGCCGCCCCTTGCGGCGCGACCCTGAAAGCGGGCTGTTCTCCAGCGCGTCGCCGCCCGGTGCACTCGGCCATGCCGCGGTGCCGGAGGGGCAGGCGCCCAGGCCGCGCGGCATGGCGCCCATGGCCGACACGGTGACCTTTTCCCAAGGGCTGCCCAAGCCGCGCTGGCAGACGCGTCTTGAAAACCATCGCGCACTGGGCCTGCAACAGGAACAGACCCAAGGCACTGTGCGTGCACCGCCCAAGCGGCCCACCATCGGCAGTTATGTCGGGCTCTGCATGCTCGTGGATTTCCCGGACTCGCGCGGCGACCAGACGACCTTCGGCCTCGAGGAGATCGCTGGCTTTTGCAACCAGAGCGGTTATTCCGGCTTCGGCAACAAGGGTTCGGTGTTCGATTACTTCCGCGACATCTCCGGCGGCAAACTGAGCTACACGACCTTGGTGCTGCCGTGGTACACCGCCCGCCGAGAGCGCGCCCATTACACCGACAAGAAGCGGCCCTTCGGCGAAGCGGCGCGCGAGCTGATCGTCGAAGCGCTTGAGTTCCATCGCAAGGCAGGCGTGAATTTCGGCAGTCTGACCGTCGACGACGCCAAGAGCGTCTACGCGGTCAATGTGCTGTATGCCGGCGAGGCGGGAGACTGGGGTGTGGGGCTGTGGCCGCACGCGTCGCGGCTCGACAAACCCCTCGCTCTAGCAGCAGGCAAAAGCGCGCTCGACTACCAGATCAGCGCCTTGAGCCAGCAACTGACGCTTGGCGTCTACTGCCACGAAAACGGCCACATGCTGTGCGACTTTCCCGATCTGTACGCCTACCCTGGCACCAAGCAAAAAATTGGTGTCGGGCGTTACTGCCTGATGTGCCTCGGCGCCAGGGCCGACGAGAGTAATCCCACGCAGGTTTGCGCGTACCTCAAGTACCGCGCGGGTTGGGGCGAGGCGGTGGAAGTGGCGCCGGGGCTGAACAGTTTGTCGGCAGCCAAGCCGGACCGTTTCCTGATCCATCGCAAGAGCGAGACCGAATATTTCATTCTCGAGCTTCGTCTGAACCGCGGCCGCGACGAGGCCTTGGCCGGCGCTGGCCTGGCCATCTGGCACATCGACGAACTGGCCAGCAACGCAGAGCCGGAAAGCGCGCCGGCCGGCCATCAACACGCGGAGTGCGTGATGCTGCAGGCCGATGGCAAACGTCAGCTTGAACTTGGCCAGGGCGACGGCGACGCGACCGATCTGTTCGGCCCCGAACCCAACCCGGTGTTCGTCGCTGGCACCGCACTGTCGGGCAACTGGTGGGACGGCAGTCCGTCCGGGCTGCAGATCCATGCGATCGCGCGCAAAGGCGACGACCTGCAATTCGTCGCGCAAATTTCATAGGCCTGTAGCGGGAGCGAAACGCATGCGTTACCCATCGTTGATTGGCGCCACCTGTCTGTTGGCAATGCTGCAGGGCTGCTCGCTCTTCCCGCGGAACATCGAGCCGCCGGAATCGGTGTTCAGCGACACGCAACTGCTGCCCGCCGCAAAACCGTCGTCCCAGGCCGCCACCGATGTGCCTACGTTCGCGGCGTCGCTGGAGCGCGATCTGGTGCGGGCCTGGGTCGCATTGGACAACGCCACGGCGTCGAACGAATCCGTGCTGTCACGCAACCTGTTGCTGAAGGGCATCTCGGTGGTGGACGCGCGATGCGACGCTTATTTCCGCGCGCTGGGCCTGGCTGCGCAGAAGCAGGCTTTCGGGCAGCGCGAGCTGGGCCTGACGACCGGTGTGGTCGCCGCGCTGCAAGGGTTGACCGGCGTGGCCACCAAAGACATCGCGATCACCGGCAGCGCCTTGGGGTTCATCGGGGCGTCGTCCGCGGCTTATGGCGACGTATTCATCTTCTCGCCACAGGTCAGCAGCGTGCAGGCGTTGGTGGCCGCGGGCCAGAGCGCGGTCAAGCTCAAGATCGACGAACTGGGCGTCGAAGACTTCTCCAAGGCGCAGGCGATTTTTCTGCTGCAGGAATACGAGAAGACCTGCGAAGTCCACACGGTCCGGCGCCTCGTCAACGAGTCGCTGGCCGCAGCGAAACCGGTCGTGTCGTCAGCCACGGACGAAGGCTTGTCCGCCGTGCTCGACAAGTCCACGCGCGCTCAACTCGCCGCCTTGCTGAAGGTCGACATGTTGAGCGACGCCGAGCTGTATTCGCTGTACGGCTTCGGCTACAAGCCGTCCGCCAGTTCGGCCACACAGGCGCAACTGGCGCTGCAGCTCGGCCGCTTCAACGACCTGGTCGACGGGGCGGGCAAGCTGCGGAGCGAGGCCGAACTCGGCAAGATTCGCGCTGCCGTGCGGGCGGTGTTCGCGCCGCTGGTCGCCATGGCCCCGTCGGCGGCGCGACTCGAAGCCGGGCTCGCGTCCATTCAGGCCCAGACGGTGACCGAAGGGCAGCCCACGCCGCGGTCCACGCCGGCACCGGCGGCGGCCACTGCGCGATCGTCGGTGCGCGCCTTTTCGTCCACCCTGACAGTGCGCGTGCTGCCGGGTCGCTAGGCCGGTGGCGGGCTGCCAGATTTCCGCGCGTCGTGTCGGTGCGCGGGTGCCGCGGCAAAGGAAGGCAAGGGCGGCCATTGACATCCGGCTGCACGGCGCTACCGTAAGCCGCCCACGGGCACAACGAGGTGATGCATGTTGAAAATTTATCTTTCGTCGACGCTGGATGACCTCGAGGAGCACCGCGCAAACGTCAAGGAGGCCTTGCGCAAGGACGGCCACCTGGTGGTCGACAGCTACGGCGCGACGCCGAACCCGACCGTGGAACAGTGCCTCAAGGACATCGACTCCTGCGACATCTACGTAGGCCTGTTCGCATGGCGTTATGGCTGGGAGCCGCCGGGAGAAAACCGGTCGATCACCGAGTCCGAATATCTCGCGGCGCAAAAGTCTGGCAAACCCTGCCTGGTGTTCATGCGGCCGTTGGAGGGCTGGCCCGCCAACTTGACCGACTTGCTGCAGCCCAAAAAGATGGAACGGGTCCAGGCGCTGCGAAACCTGGTCGGCGCAGGCACACACCACACCAGCAATTTATTCACCGATCCAAGCGACCTGGCGGGCAAGGTTTCGTGGGCCGTGAGCAAAGTCGAAACCGAGTGGCGCGAACGTGATGAGGCTTCAAAAAAAATCGCCGACGCGCCGGTTAAGCAAGGGATCATGTCGTCCACCGCATCGCCCCATGCACATCTCATGTCAACGGGGCTGCTGCTGCTCGGCGCACGTGGCGCGGACGACCCGCTGTTGCGCCGGTTATGCGACGCCATGCCCGCTGCATGGCAGTGCAGACAGCGAAGTTTCGCGCCCGAGGCCGATGCCGAACTGCCCGCCATCGATGCCCAAGTGATGCGTGCGCGCAGTGTCGCGCTGCTGGTGACGCCGGCTTCGCTGCCAAGGTTGCGCCAGTCCGATGCGACCCGGCAACTCCTGCAGAGCCTGGAAGAACGCATGAGCGGCGTGCAGGTGCTGACCCGCGACCTGACGCGCGCCGACCTGCCAGCCGAGTGGCCGGTCAAGCAGGTCTTCCCCATGGGCGAATGGCTGGACTCGCCGGCTGCCGGCGTAGGTGGGCAGCTTGCCGATCTGCAGGCGGCGCTGCCTGACCAAGAGACCGACCTGACAGATCACGCGCTCGTGGCCCTTGCCTACACCACGATCGCCATGACGGGCGCCGAGGCCCGTGCTTTGGCCGGCGACCCGGAAGAGGTGCGCAGGTCTTTGGGCGACGAGGCCCACCGCTACTTTGTGAGTGTGACCGGCAGGATGACCGCGGCAGAAGACGACTGGACCAAGCGATATGGCGATCAACGCGGGCACTGGCGCCCGTTCGGTAATCGCAAGGCCGACGATTTGATGCACGACGGCGTGACCCGTTTGAACGGCCAGCGTTTCCTCACTCGTCAAGACCAGTTAGCTCTGCTAGGAAACCGTGTGCGGCTGCGCAACTACCCGTTCGACCCGGCCCGTATGGAGGATGGCACGCCGGCGGCCGGCGTGTACGAAGGCATGCGCAGCCGGGGCTGCTTGGTCCTTATCGACGAGCTGTCGATGCTGCATCCGAGTCTGCGGTGGTTCGCGTCGGGGTTTGTCAGCGACTCGAACGTCAGCGTGGTCACGCTGTCGCCGCTGGACCCTTCCGCCAGCGCGCTCGACAAACTTGCCAGCGCGGCCGGGCCGTTCAACATCGGCTCCTTGGTCGATCGTTTCGGCATCAAGCTCGACCCCCGCTGCGAGCTGTCGATCAACAGCGGAGCGCGGCTGCGGCGGTGGCTGCGCATGGCCATTCCCGAGACGCTGGCGGTGAACGATTTCCAGACCGCCGACCCATCCCGCCGCGACGCGGTGCGCAACATGGCGTACGGTTAGAGGTCACCTGTGATCTACACCTTCTATTCCTTCAAAGGTGGCGTTGGCCGCTCCATGGCGCTGGCCAACATTGCCGACCGCCTCGCCCGGCGCGGGCTGCGGGTGCTGGCCATCGACTTCGATCTGGAAGCGCCGGGCCTGGAGCGCTACTACCCGGTGGACAACGTCGCCGCACTCGACAACTGCGGCCTGATCGACCTGCTGCGCGACTTCAAGAGCAGCCTGGCGGGGCAGGGCGAATCCATAGAAACGGCGCGATTCCGCGACCTGTCGCGCTTTGTTTTTCCCATTTACGAGCAGGTGGGCGAAGGCGGCCGGCTGGACCTGTTGACGGCAGGTTGCCGAAGCCCCGGTGAAGGCCTGCGCCGCTACGCGCTCGACGTACGCACCTTCGACTGGCAGGACTTTTATTACAACTGGGAAGGCGAGGCGTTCTTCGAGTGGCTGCGCAAGGCGTTGATCGGGCCTTTTGGCCGGTACGATGCTGTGCTGGTCGACTCGAGGACCGGCGTGACCGAGATGGGCGGAGTGTGCGCCTATCAGTTGGCCGACGCCGTGGTGATGATGAGCGCCGCCAATCACCAGAATTTGCTGGGCACGCAGGACGTGGCGCGCGACTTCCGCTCGGCCTCGGTGATGTCGCTGCGCCGTGGGCGACCGCTTGAACTGGTGGTGATTCCATCGCGCATCGAGCAGGGAAACCAGGCGCTGCTCGACGCGTTCTTCAGCCGCTTCAACGAAACTTTCGGTGGCGAAATGCCTGCCGTGCTGGCCGGGCTGTCGTCACAGCAACTGGCGATTCCGTACGAGCCGGAATACGCCTTCGAAGAAGTCGTGGTGACGGACCCGGCCAGGCGGCATCGACCAACCGAAGTGAGCTCAGCCTACGAGCGGCTGACCGACGCGCTGGTGATGTTGGGCACGGGGCCGAAGATTTGGGCGTTGCAGGCGGCGGCGCGTCAGGCACTGTGGCCCACCTCAAGCGTGACGGAGCCGTCAGACGACGGGGACGAAACCGCGCCGGTAGTCAATGTGGCGGCGGCAACGCTGGCCGGCACCCCGCTCCAATACGACCCCAGCCAGCGCTTTGCGAGCTATGACGGCTATCTTTCGCGCGGGACCGACAGCGCGGTGGCGAACGCGTTGGCGGATGCGCTCCAGGCGCGGGACATCAGCGTCTTCGTAGACAACTCCGCACTGGTCGATGGCGATGACTGGTCGGCCGCGGCCACGCAGGCCCTGCATCACAGCCGCGCACTGCTGCTCTGCGTGGACGCAGGCGGCATCTCGGCATGGCAGAAGAAGGAGGTCGAGTACGCGCGCAACACCTCACAGCCGCTGAAAGTGCTGCCCGTCCTTTTGCACGGCGCCGATCCGCAGATATTTGCACTCTCGTTGAAAGGCGTGGCAGACCTACAGGCGATCGATCTGCGCGGATGGCCCGAGCGCCAGGTGGAGTTCGAGTTGCTGGTGCAGCAACTGTCCGAGCCACGGGCGACTGAATCGTCCGCATCCAACGTGCCGACTTTCAATCCGTATGCCGGCTTAGCGCCCGGCGACGAGCGGCATGCCGGCCTGCTCGACCTGCCCGCCGCCGAGCTGGCCGCGTTGGTCGAGGGCTTGCAAGCGCAGAACTTCATGGTGCTTCATGGTCCTTCAGGTGCCGGCAAAACCACGCTGATCGCCAGCGGCCTGGTGCCTGCCGTGCGGTCGGGTACCTGGGGTTCGCCGAGCTTCGAAATCGAAAGGGTCGATCTGCGCGAGTCGCCGGGCTGGCTGGACGCGTTCGAGCTGCCCGGGCCGCATACCGGGCCACGTTTAACGATCGTCGACCATGTCGATGAGGGACTGGCGGGCCTGCCCGATCCGGGCTCGGAAGGCCTGCTGCACCTGACCTGGCTGAAGCCCTTGCAAGCGCTTGTGGGCGCGACCCACGCCAACTGGCGCGTTCTGCTGGTGGCGCGTTTTCCGTTGCCCGGCCTCGGCGAGCGCGCCGTGGCGCTCATGGCAGGCACGGCCCCCCACGAACGGCCTCGGCTGGACATTCCAGCGCTGCGAACCGGCATGGCGTTCGAACCGGGGCTGCTGGCACGGCTGGACGACGACGTGGCACATGGGCGGCAATGCCTCACGCTGGGCCAACTGGTGCTGCCCGGGTTGTGGGACGGCGCGCGCCGCGGCTTTCTGGGCAACGAGGCGTATGCGGCCAGCGGGGGCGTTGCCGCTGTCTATGAGCGACACGTCTCGGCGGTATTGGCCCGCGTGCCGGACGAAATTGAACCCGCGGCGCACGGCCTGCTGTTGTGGTTGCTGCAGGGCACGGGCGAAGCTGGCTGGGCCTGGCGCGGCAGCACCTGGCGACGTATCACCCAGTTGCGCAGTTATTCGGCGCCCACCGTGACCGCGCTTTTCTGGCTGGTCCGTGAGCGCGTTCTGCATCTGGAACTGAAAGGCAACGTGCCCTACGTCACGCTGGTCATGCCGCTCTCACTTGCGCCGGTGAGCTGCGCCGCGATTCGCCAACTGCTCGACGAGCACGGCCCGAAGGTTCGGCTGCGCGGCGCGCTGTCCTTTGCGCTGGAGCGCTGGCGCAAGGCGGACGAGAACGAGATCGCGTTGCTGACCGGGCAGGCGCTGCGCGACGCGGAAACCCTGGTGGCCGACTGGGACGCGCACCTGACGCAGGACATGCTGCGGTTTGTGGAAGCCAGTCAGCAAAGCGTGGCGGCGGCCGATACGGTGAATGCGGCCCAGGCTCGGCGGCGAACACGGTTGGGCATTTCGGCTTTTGTCGGCGCGCTCGCCGTGATCTTCACGGTGCTGTTTTTTTACCAGCGCAGCGAAAAGCTGCTGTTCCAAAAAACGATCGTGCTGTCGCAAGAGCTGCAGGCGGCCAAATTCGAGAACACGACCGCCACGCAAACCATCGCCTACGCGGGCCGCATTGCCGCGGCGGTGGCGCAGGTCAGCCAAAACGGCAAAGGCGATGTGTCGCTCAACGGTCTGCGCGTCGCGGTGTTCTACGACAGCACCTGCGAGGCCGCCGTGGCCCGGACCGTCGCCACGACGCTGAGTGCGTTGGGCGCCAGCGTGGAGCCGCCGCAACGGGGCAGCAAACCCGAAGGCAGCGGCGTATTTTTCAGCAATGCGCGCGATCGGGCCGACGGTGAAAGATTGCAGAGCCTGGTGTCGGCGCTATTGCACCGGGTTGGAGTCGACTACACGCCGGGCGTCAGCGCGTTGCCGGCGGACATCGTCGCCCCGCGCGGAAGCCTGGAGCTGTGGCTTCCGGCACTGAGCCGGGCTGCCGGTGTCCCCGTGCGTGGGCTGGCGCAGCAAACGGGCCGTGACGGCAGCGACATGCGGCTGGTATCGGCGTCTTGCGCCACCCTTGGCTCCGACCGCGAAACCCGCATGAAGACAGTGCGTGATCTCGGGGTCAACTACTTCAACTTTCTGGACAACGACCAACCGCCGACGCAGCGCTGGGTGGACGCGTTCTACATCCAGCGCACCGAGGTCACCAACGCGCAGTTTGCAAACTATGTAAAGGAGGAATGCGCCGGCGCGGGAGGGGCGCCTGCCAGCACTTGCCCTGCTGGGTGGAAGGCGCGGGGGGCCGATAACGAACCGGCCCGCTTTTTAAGCTGGTCCGCGGCCGACGCTTATTGCCGTTGGATCGGCGGTCGGCTACCGACCGAGGAAGAGTGGGAAAAAGCCGCGCGCGGAACCGATGGCCGCATATGGCCCTGGGGCAACGAGCCCGACCCGGCGCGGTTTCAGGGACTCGTCAACAGCAAGCAGCGACTTTCCGCCGTCGGTCGATTCCCGCGCGGCGACAGCCCCTACGGCGTTGCCGACCTGGCGGGCAACCTGTGGGAACTGACCGCTTCGCCCTGGCCGGGCGGCGGGCATGTCATGAAAGGCGGGTCGTACCTCAATGATCTGGCGTATGTGCGGGCTTCTAGCCGGTGGTCCAGCGGCGACGAGGAGGTTGGCTCCTACTACCTTGGATTTCGCTGTGTGACCGACACCGTTACTTCGATGCCCGCTGCGCCGGAGCGCGCTTCGTCTGCGCCCTCGCGTTCGGCTGGGGGGCGTTGAGCGCTTCCCTTTGGCTTCAGAGGCCATGCGTCTACGCCTAGACTTCACCCGCCGAAAACGGATATAACTCATTAAGGCTACGCTTATATGGGCGCCTCCCGGATTGCAAGAACTCGTGTGTGTGAAGAGCAGGAGGCAGGGCTGCAGTCTTATATCCGGCCTGTTGTGCAGGCTGCAAAGCCTGCTGGCCCTGATGGTTTTCGTTGACGGGGTTCCCATCTGAACACCGAGCTTTTGGCTCTCATGCCTTATCGGAGTGTCCCCGTCCCGGTCCGACCTGTCTGACCCATCACACGCGTGGTCGCTTGCTCTCCTAAAAACCGGTTGTTCCGTTGCCTGTCAGTGCGCAGCTTGCCACGCCGGCGCGCGCCACGGCTGACCTTTGGCCAAGACCGCCCAGATCGTTCGCGCCAGCTTGTTGGCCACGGCTGCAACGGCCACGCTGTACGGTCTGCTGCCGGGCATAACGATAGTGCAAGCCCTGGAAAAATTGAAGATTAAGTGAAGCGAAACCGTCAAACTTGAAACTTGAATGACGCGTCGATTGAATGTCCAATGATGCGAAATTCCATGGCGCTAGCAAAATCAAGGGCTTAGGATCCCTGGGAGTCGAAAGTGCAAAGACGTTCCGCAGGAACGCAGCGCATCCTATTGCGTTGGGGCAAGCTTTCTGGCAAGGTTCCTACAACGCAGAGGTGCCAGATGCCTTACCCGGAAAAGCAATGGGACGTATTCCTGTCGTATGCCAGCCCCGACAGGGCGCAGGTCGAGAAGCTGGCGCTCTATCTTGAGAATGACGCCGGCATCACGGTATTTCTCGACAAGTGGTGCCTCGTTCCTGGCCAGCCCTTTATTCCCGAACTGGAGCAGGCGATCCTTGCATCGCGGTCATGTGCTGTCTTTGTCGGTGAGAGAGGCATCCGGCCCTGGCAAAACCGCGAAGTGCAGGCGGCGCTGAACGAGGCCGTGAGCGGGGCGACCGCATCCGGACTACTCGCCTACCGGGTGATTCCGGTGCTGCTGCCCGGCGCCAACGAGCCGCCGAAGGAGGAATTGCCGGTATTCCTTAAGCAGCAGACCTGGGTTGACTTCAGGGCGTCGCTCGGTCTGGACGATCCCGACGCGCTCGGCCGACTGGTCGCGGGCGTGCGTGGAAGGCCTCCTGGCAAGCCCGACACACCGCCGCGATGGCTCGCGGCCATGAGCATTGAGGGCGCTTCGCACCCGACCGGCGTGGCCGTCAGTGGCAAGGTGATGTTCGTGGCCGACCACGATGCGGGGTGCCTGCTTCGACTGGAAAACGGCACCGTCGTCAAGCGGCGTGACGGATTGGCTAAGCCGCATCACCTGATCGTTCTCGGTGAATACGTGATCGTTGCTGACACCGACCATCATCGGCTGGCGTACTTCGACCTGCAACTTGAACCGTGTGACGGCCCAGCGGCAGTCGCCGCGTCTGGCATGCGGCGCCCGCACGGCCTGACCACGAATTTTCCTGGCGAGTTCTATGTCACGGACGCCGATAACCACCGCGTCCAGCGCGTTTACCAGGGAGACGTGGTGGCAACAGCCGGGCGTGCCGATCGCTCGAGCGGCGCGGGACCGGATGAGTTCTCCGTGCCGTGCGGTATCGCGGCCTCGCTGGACTGCGTGGTCGTCGCGGACACCTTCAACCATCGCATACAGGTGCTGAGTCGGGATCTCCGATTCATTTCGTCGTTTGGCCAGCAAGGTTACGGCAAGGGCCAGATGGCCTACCCGGTCGCAGTAGCGACCTGGCGCGACTGGATCCTTGTATCCGATGAATACAACAAGCGCCTGCAGTTGTGGCACCGTGACAGCGGGAGCCTGCCGTTCGAGGCGACCTGTATCGTGGCCGACCTGCTGGGCAAGAGGCTGGGTTCGCCGTTTGGCATCTGTTTTGACGAGGATGGCAACCTGTTCGTGGCGGACCGCCGGCGCGGTGGCGTGCTACGCATCGAATTCGATCTTTTGCTGGCCGGCCTGACGCTGCGGGACCGTTGAGACGCGCATCGCTCATTCGCTGGGCGGGCGCAGCGGCGCTCGTCGTGGCCGCGGTTGCCGGCTCGGCGAGCCTCGTGCCGACCGCCTGCTGTGCAGTTGTGGCCGACGGCTTCGCTTGGGCCGGCTGGTGTTGCGGGGCGGCGCTGCTCGTGCTTGTGGCCGCCGAAGCCTTCGAACTGGTCGAGCTTGCGCTGCCAGGCGTGTCCACGACGCCGGTCCACTGCGATCCGAAGCACTGGCCGATGCTGAGCGTGCATGTGCCGATCTGCGCCGAACCGCCGGACCTTGTGAAACGCACGTTGCGTGCGCTCCATGGACTGGGCAATGACCGCATGGAAGTAATCGTTGTCGATAACAACACCGCTGACCCGACGCTTTGGCGACCGATCGAAGAGCTGTGTCGCGAGCTGGGCCCTAGCTTCCGCTTCTTCCATCTGCCATGCTGGCCAGGCTATAAGGCCGGCGCACTTAATTTCGCGTTGGCGCGCACGGCGGAGGATGCAGTGGTCATCTCCGTGATCGATTCCGACTATGTGGTCGATGCCGGATTTGTCGACGCGCTAATTGGTCACTTCGCCGACTCCGACGTCGGCTTTGCCCAGGCACCGCAAGACTACCGCGATTGGGAGGGGCGCTATTTCACGCGCATGTGCTACTGGGAGTACTGGCAGTTCTTCGCGGTGAGCATGCGGCTTCGCCGGCGCCGAAACGCAATCTTGATGCACGGCACGATGGTGATGATCCGCAAGGCCGCACTCCTCCAGGTGGGCGGCTGGTCCGAGTGGTGTTTGACCGAGGATTCCGAATTGGGGCTTCGGCTGCTCGCCGCCAACTATCGCGGTGTCTATTGCAGTCGCACCCTTGGACGCGGCCTGGTGCCGTTTTCGAACCGCGACTACAGGCGCCAGCGCGAACGCTGGGTCACCGGGGGTATGCAGACGCTTAGGCGCCACTGGCGACTTTTCTTGCCACGGCATGGTTCTCTGACAGCGAAGCAGAAGTTGCATTACCTTCAGGGATGGGCGCCCTGGGTTCGGGACGGCTTGTTGGTCGGCTCCGTCCCGATCGCCGCAGTGATTTCCGGCCTCAGCCTCTGGTGCGTAGGGACGCCGGCCGCGTTGGTGCCGTTGGCTACGTCCGTGCTGGTTGTAGTCAACTATTTGGCACTTCGCGAATTCATCGTCTACCGGATTTTCCTGAAGCGGCCGTGGCTGGACGCACTTGGGGCAGGCTTGGCAATCCTTGGCTTGGTAGTGACAGCCGGAGTGGCCGTGCTGCGCAGCGGAACCGGCCGTCGGCTCGCTTTCGAACGAACTCCCAAGCAGCGTAACGCAGTGCCATCGATGAAGTGGCGAACCCTCGCCGAGTTGTCCGTAGCGGCCACGATGGCGGTGCTCGCCATTCAGCTCGTGCAGGTCTTCGGACTGGCCGGCGTGTTACCGGGCGCGGGTATGCTGGCGTACTCGGCACTGTTCGCCTGCTCGGTCGCCACAGATGTACTGGCCCGGCGCGGTGGCTAGGACAGCCGCGTGACCTTCGCACCAGGCTGCTTGACCAGCTTCACCGCTTCCCGTTTGAACTCGTCCGTAAACGCTCTTCTCGTCCTTGGCATGTTTGCCTCCTAAACACATCATGTCATTCGATGTGTCCGGGAAACCGGGGGAAACCCACTAAGTCAAGGGGCCCCGGCGCAAACACCAGAGTTTGTGGTGCGTCCATCTGCCGAGAATGCTCGGGTTGGAAATTGCGCCGGCGCCAGTGGCCGATGCGGAAAGTTCAGAGTTAGCTGAACGAAATACCCGAAAATTCAGAGATAAGTGAAACGAGGGTTCAAGACCGCTTGATAGGGTTGCATGTAAGCTGCTGATTTATCTAGGCTTCCGATTCGGACTTAAACGAGACTCGACACTGTCGGCGTCGGGTTTCAGCTAACTCTGAACTTTTGGGGTTGTTGACATGAGGTGGCTCGGGTTCAGCCCGGCGCCGACACCTTTACCGAGTGTCAAAGCACCCTCAAGTAATCCCACCATATTGTCGATAATCCTGGTAAATCGCTCTATCCACGGCCACCCAGCATCGTTACCACCATGGAAATTGCCCGAACCACCAGTTCCCCGATAAACCCCCGCGCACTGGCATCACCGGTATCCGTCGAGGGTGACCAGCCAGCGACCACCGTGCCAGATGCAGCCCCCACTGCGGTGGAACGAGATCGGGTCACCATCAGCCAAGAAGCCCAAGACAAGCTCAATGCTGAAACGGCCGCTGGCACGACACCCGCGCCAGGGGCTGAGACCGAAGACAGCGCAGACGCGCTGTCGGGCGCCAAAAAATTTGCGTATGGCGCGCTAGGCCTGGAACGTCCCGCCCCTGACACAGAAACCGCCCCCGAGGACAGCTACACCTACGGCCGCTGGGCCGCCGCAGCGATCACCGCCGCTGCCGTCGTCTCAATGGTGGTCTAACACGGGAACCCCGCGCTGAGGTTCTCCCTCGGCGCGCAGGCTTGCCGAGCCTCGCCTGCGCGGTCGACGCCGCCCTGGCGCGGCTCGGCCAGTAGCGCGTCGATGTCGCGCAAGTCCTCGGCGCTGAGCTTCACGTCCGCGCCGCCGAGGTTCTCGTCCGCATGGCCGATGCGGCGTGTGCCCGGAATCGGCACGACCCACGGTTTCTGCGCCAGCAGCCAGGCCAGGGCCAACTGCGCCGGTGTCGCAGCCTTGCGTTCGGCCAGGTGCGAGAGCTGCGTCAGCAGGCCGCCCGAGCCCAACGGACTGCTGGGCACGAAGCCGATACCGAGCGCTTCCACGGTCTGCAGCAGGCCACCCTCTGGGGTACGGTTCCATGGCGAGTATGCGGCCTGCACCACGCTCACGGGCTGCACGGCATGGGCACAGCGGAGGGTGACGGCACTCGTTTCGCACAGGCCGAAGTGCTTCACCTTGCCTTCGCGGATCAGATCCCTCACCGTACCGGCAACCTCCTCGACCGGCACGTCGGGATCGACGCGATGCTGGTAGAACAGGTCGATGGCCTCGACATTGAGGCGTTTCAAAGAGGCTTCCGCCACCCGGCGGATGTGCTCGGGGCGGCTGTTCAGCCCGACGATCTGCCCGCCCTGGATGTCGAAGCCGAACTTGGTGGCCACGGCCACATCCTTGCGAAACGGCGCAATCGCCTCGCCCACCAGTTCCTCGTTCGCATAGGGGCCGTAGGCCTCGGCGGTGTCGAAAAACGTCACGCCGAAATCATGGGCGGCGCGGATCAGGTAGATCTGCTGCTGGCGGGTGAAGGGGGCGGCGGCGGGGCCACGGCCGGAGCGCATGCCCATGCAGCCGAAACCGATGGCCGAGACTTCAAGGCCGCTGTGGCCAAGTTTGCGTTTCTTCATGGCTGAACTCCTGATGGCAATGGTGCGGAAAGGTCGGAAAGGTCGGAAAGGGCGCGAAAGAGCGCGGCCACAATGGCAAAAAGGCGCACCGCTCGGTGGCGCCATGGGCAATGACGGTGGGGTGGGCGTCGCCGCCCGGGCGGCTTCGTCAGCCGTTCATCTGGCTGAACTGCAGTTCACGCAGCCGCTTGATGTCGCGTGCGGGGGGCGAGCCGAAGAAACGGCTGTATTCGCGGTTGAACTGCGATTGGCTCTCGTAGCCGACTCGGTGGCCCGCGGTGGCGGCGTCCACGTGTTCGCTGATCATGATGCGCCGCGACTCCTGCAGGCGCAGCTGCTTCTGGAACTGCAGCGGCGTCATCGCGGTCACGGCCTTGAAGTGCTGGTGCAGCGAAGACACGCTCATGTGCACCTCGGTGGCCAGCGCGTCGATCCGCAGCGGCTCCTGGAAGCGCTGGGCGAGCAGGCCGGCAGCCTGGGCGATGCGCTGGCTGTGGCTGTTCACCATGGCCATCTGCACCAGCCGGCCGCCATCGGGCGACTTCAGCAGGCGGTACAGGATCTCGCGGACGATCAGCGGCGCCAGCGCCGGCACGTCCTCGGGCGAATCCAGCAGCCGGAGCAGGCGCAAAAGCGGGTCCAGCAGCGTGGTGCCCAGCTCGCCGGTGAACATGCCGCGCCGCGCGGCGTGCACGCCACGGGCCTCACCGAGTCGCAGGTCCAGCGCCAGCGCGGCAATGTCCTTTACGTCGAAATTCAGCCGCAGGCCCAGATAGGGTGCCTCCGGCGATGCGTTGACCACCTGGCTGGCCACCGGCAGGTTTTGCGAAACGACCAGGTAGCTGCGGCTGTCGTAGATATAGACCTCGTCGCCGAGCAGGACGCGCTTGCTGCCCTGCGCCAGCACGCAGAAAGCCGGCTCGCAGATGGTGTGTACCGGATGCTGGGTTTGCGACACGCGGGCCAGCGCCAGGCGTGGGATGACCGTCTCGTGGGCACCATCGCTGCCGGTGAACCGGTCGATCAGGGCGGCCAGCTCGGCCCGCATCACCGTGGCCTGCACGGGGTGGGCAGATCGGTCGTCGCGCAGCGCCTGGTGGGTGGATGTCAGCATGGATGCCAAGCTTACGCATCTCGTCCGCGCTTGTCTGCACCTCGGCCCTGTTCCTGGAGAATCGGGCAAACATCCTCAAGAATCCTGCAAGGCGCCGTGTGCCGGGAACCGCGTAGCCACATTGTGCGGCCCCGGCCACGTGCGCGCTGGCCGTCACGGCGTCTTGATCGGACCGGCCAGGGGCCTACTTGGCCTCACACTCGTACTTCGCACAGGCCATCTTGGCAGAGGTCGGTGTGATCTGGTCCGTGCCCAACACCACCTTTTTCGGTGGCTTTTCGCCTTTTTCCAGGATGCGGGAAATCCACTCGACCGCTTCCACCGCTCCGTTGGGGTAGACGAACGAGGCACCGAGGCGGCCCTGCATCACACTGACGATCGAGCCGTTCTTGTCCGGCAGGCCGTCGATGCCTACGAACAGCATCTTGCTCAGGTCGAGGCTCGCGTTCTTGGCCGCGATGTAGGCGCCTTCGGTCGAGTCGTCGTTGTGCGCGTAGACCACCTGGAAATTCTTGTTGGCCTGAAACGCAGCAGCGGCCGCCGGAACGGCCTTCGACTTCTGCCATTCACTGGTCACGCTGGCCGTGATCTTGGCGTTCGGATTGCCCTTCAGTCCCTCGCGGAAGCCGGAGGCGCGCTCCTGTGCGGGCGTCGAACCGGACAGTCCTGTCACTTCGAGAACGTTGCAGGGGTTGTAGTTCTTCTCCGCGCACCACTGGGCGGCATATTCACCGGCCTTGACGCCGATCATCTTGTTGTCGGCACCGATGAACATCGTGTAGCCATCGCCAAGCACGTTGCGGTCGAGCACGATCACCGGGATGCCTTTGTCATAGGCGCGTCGGACCACGGCCGTCAGCGGTGCGGCCTCGTTGGGTGAAATGACCAGCGCGTCGACCTTCTGCGTGATCAGGTTCTCCACGTCGGCCACCTGCTTGGCGCTGTCGCGCTGCGCGTTGACGAGCACGAGCTTGAAGTTCGGGTGCTGGGCGACGGCGCGCTGCATCTGGTTGTTGAATGCGACACGCCACGGATCGTCGAAGGCCAGCTGCGAAAAGCCGATCACGTATTGCTTCGTCTGCGCGTGCGCCAGCATCGGGCTCATGGCGCCAACGGCCAGCAGGGCGGCGCTCGATGCGAGGGTCAGTTGTTTTCGAATCATGTCTTCTCCATTCTCCATTGATGCCCCACGGGGCGATGCTTAGATACCGATGACCTGGATACCGATGCCATCAGGTGCGGCGCTGCAGCCGCTGCAACGCCACGGCGCCGACGATCAGCGCTCCCTTGATGAGCAGCTGTACGTCGGCTTCGACGTTGTTGAGGTTGAGCGCGTTGTCGATCATGCCGAGCATCCATGCGCCGGCCACCGAGCCGGCAATGCCGCCAATGCCGCCCTGCAGTGCGGTGCCGCCGATCACGACGGCGGCGATCGCGTTGAGCTCGTAGGCGTAGCCGTCGTTCGGCGCGCCCTGGTTCAGCTGGACCGCGTGGATGAAGGACGCGAACGCGGTGAGTGCGCCGCACAGCGCGAAGACGGTCACGCGGACCAGGTCGACCCGTACGCCCGATAGCCGCGCCGCAACGGAGTTGCCGCCGATGGCATAGACGTGGCGGCCGAAGGCTGTGTAGCGCATCGCGCCACCGACGATGATCGCCATAGCGAACATCACCAGCGCGGGCACGGGCAGCACGCCCCCTAAGCGCTGAGAAAAGAAAAAGGCCGATTCGGGCGCGCCGCCACCCTCCGAGATGGGCAGCAGCGGGATCGAGACGCCACCGAAGATCAGACGCGCCAGGCCACGCGCGAAGCTCATCATGGCCAGCGTTACCACGAAGGAGGGGATGCGCAGCCCCGTGGTGACGATGCCGTTGACGAAGCCGAGCGCCACGCCTGAGAAGAGGACGGTGACGAAGGCGGTGCCGGTCGAGAACTGGCCGTTGGTCAGCAGCCAGGCGGTGAAGGTGGCCGAAAACGCCAGCACCGCGCCCACTGCGAGATCGATCTCGCCAATCAGGATGACCAGTGTCATGCCGATCGCGATGATCCCGGTCTCCGCGACGTAGCGCAGGATGTTCATCTGGTTCGGCAGGTCGAGAAACAGGTTGGTGTTGTCGCGCACCGGCGCAAATGCCGAGCCCAGCAAGAAGACGATCAGCAGGCCGAGGTAACCCTGAAAGCGCAAGACCTGGTCCAGCAGGCGGCGATGCGCCGGGGCGCCGCCGGGCATGGCCAGCGCAGCGGTGGCGGCAAGATGCGGTGTGGGAATGCTCATGTCGATACCTTGCTCGCCGGTTCAATGGCCGGTTTGGTGGACAGGCCGCCAGGCGGCGGGATGTGGTTCTCGACATGCGCCGAGTAACGCGTGGCGAGATCGAGAATCCGTTCCTGCGTGGCCTCGGTGTAGTCGAGCGTGCCGGCGATGCGGCCTTCACAAAGCACATGAATCCGGTCGCACAGCGCGAGCAGTTCGGGCATTTCACTCGAGGCCAGGACCACCGCCGTGCCGCTTTTGGCAAGGCGGTCGATCAGCTCGTAGATTTCGGCCTTGGCACCGACGTCGATGCCCTGCGTGGGCTCATCGAGCAGCACCACCTTGGGCTGCGTCAGCAGCCACTTCGCCAGCACCACCTTCTGCTGGTTGCCGCCAGACAGCGAGGCCGCCGCGGTGTGCAGCGAAGGTGTCTTGACACGCAGCGCGCGAACCTGGGCGCCGACTTCCTTTGCCTCCCGGCGCAGTTGCAGCACACCGCCGCGTACGAAGCGGCCGAGCGCCGCGAGGCTGGCGTTTTCACCCACCGAGCGCACCAGGACGAGACTCTGTTGCTTGCGGTCCTCGGTGACGAAGCCGATGCCGAGCCCGATCGCGTCCCGGGGCGATCGCAGGCGCACCGCCGTACCGTTGATGCGGATATCCCCGCTCACGCGCTCAGGTGCCGGCACGCCAAACAGCGCTTCCAGCACCTCGGTGCGGCCGGCACCGAGCAGCCCGGCCAGGCCGACGATCTCGCCCGCATGCACCGTCAGCGCAATGTCGTTCAGTGCCTGCCGGCCGATGCTGCCGCGCACCGAGAGCCCGCGCACCGCAACGACCTCGGCGCCAGACTGGCGCGTGCGCGCCGGGAACAGTTCACGAAGCTCGCGGCCGACCATCATCTTGATCAGTGCATGGCGCGTCAGTTCGTGCGCCGGCATGGAGCCGACGAGCTTGCCGTCGCGCAGTACCGTGATGCGGTCGCTGATGCGGAAGATCTCGTCCATGCGGTGCGAGATGTAGATCACCGCCATGCCCTGTTCCCGCAGTCGCTTCACCACCTCGAAGAGCCGTTGTACCTCTGCCGTGTTGAGCGCGGTGGTGGGCTCGTCCATCACCAGCACCTTGGCGTCGAGGCTGATCGCCTTGGCAATCTCGAGAAGCTGGCGTTCGGCGATGCGCAGGTTGCGCAATGGCTTGGCCAGGTCAACCCGGATACCGAGCTCGGCCAGCCAACGTTTGCTCTCCTCGCGCATGCGGGCCGAGTCAATGATGCCGAAGCGGTTCTTCAACTCACGGCCGAGGAAGAAGTTTTCGGCCACCGACAGCTCGGGAACCTGGTTGAGTTCCTGGTGGATGATGGCGATGCCGAGCGCTTGCGCGGCGCGCGGGTCCGATGGCGACACCGTTCGGCCGGCGAGCTCGATGCTGCCGTTGTCGTGGCGGTACACGCCCGACAGGATCTTCATCAGCGTGCTCTTGCCGGCACCGTTCTCACCCATCAGCGCATGCACCTCGTGGGCGTGCACGCTGATGTCGACGTTGTCGAGCGCCGTCACGCCGGCAAAACGCTTGCAGATGCCACGCATCCGCAGCAGCGCCACCGTGGCAGGCGTGTCATTCGCCGCGCGCATATTTCTTCATGTCGAAGTAGACCGCGACGATGATGATCAGCCCCTTGATCACCAACTGGAAGTAGGAGTCGATGCCGAGAAAGGTCATGCCGTAGTTGATGATCCCCAGCGTGAGAACACCGATCAGCATGCCGCCTACCGTGCCGATGCCGCCGCTCTGCGAAACCCCGCCGATGGTGACTGCGGCGATCGCATCGAGCTCCATGCCGCGGCCGGTCAACGCGTTGGCCAGGCCGAGGCGGCTCGCCAGCAGCAGACCGGCCATGCCGTAGAGGAAGCCGGCGAAGGTGTACACCAGCACGATCTCCTTCTTCACGTTGATGCCCGAGACTCTCGCAGCCGTCGGATTGCCGCCGATCGCATAGATGTTGGCGCCTTGCCGCGTGTGGCCCAGCATGTACCAGACGACAGCCGCCGCCGCCAGTGCGAACAGCGCCAGGTTGGGCACGCCGAGCACCGCGCCTTGGGCGATCTCCTTGTATGAATCCTTCAGGCTGCCGACGACGTTGGCACGTGTGTAGATCAACTGGCAACCGTAGGCCACCGACATCGTGCCGAGCGTGGCGATGAAGGGAGGAATGCGCGCCGCCGCCACAAGCAGCCCATTGACCAGGCCGAACGCCACGCCGGTCAACAGGCCGGCTGCGATCGGCGCCCACCAGCCGAACTCGACGCCGGGATAGAGTGCGGCGCCGTAGTCGGCGTTCTGCGCGAAGGAGCCGGCGACGCTGCCGACCAGGCACACCACCGCGCCCACCGAGAGATCAATGCCGCGCGTAATGATGATGATGCCGACGCCGAGCGAGGCCAGCGCGCGCACCGACTCGGCCAGCGCCAGGTTGGTCAGCGAATCGATGGACAGCGACGCCCCCTTGGTCAGCCCGGCCAGCAGTGCCGCGAGCACGAGGAATGTCAGCACATTGGTTCGGCCCGAGACATAAGCGCGCAGGTTCGAAAGGCTGGGCCCGCTCGAGTTGCCCGAGTTGGCAGGGTTGACTTGGTCGCGCATCGGGGTGCTCATCGAATACCTACAGGTACTGCGTCGCGAGACGCATGATTTCGGACTGGGTGGCCTCTGCGCGCGACACTGTCCCCGTGTGGCGGCCCTCGCACAACACCATGACCCGGTGCGACATGGCGATCAGCTCGGGCATCTCGGACGAGACCATGATGATCGATTTGCCCTGCGCGGCCAGCGCGGCCATGATCGCGTAGATCTCGAACTTGGCGCCCACATCGATGCCGCGCGTGGGCTCATCGAGGATCAGGATGTCGGGGTCGGTCATCAGCCAACGCGCGATCAGCACCTTTTGCTGGTTGCCGCCAGACAGGGTGCCGATGGCGGTCTCCATGGACGAGGTCTTGGTGCGCAGTTGCTGGTTCAGCCGGCTCGCCTCGGCGCGCACCTTGCCGTGCAGTAGCGCGCCGAGGCGGTTGACATAACGGCCGAGCGATGGCATTGCGGTGTTCATCGTGATGGACAACTGCGGGAAGATGCCCGAATGCCTTCGGTCCTCGGTGACCAGGCCCATGCGGTGCGCGATCGCCCGCTGGCTGCTGCCGGGCTTGATGCGCTGGCCATCGATCTCCACCTGTCCGCTGGCGACCGGGCGCAGGCCGAAGAGCGCTTCGACGAACTCGGTGCGCCGCGCGCCGATGAGGCCGCCGATACCGAGGATCTCGCCGCGCCGCAACTCCAGGCTCACCTTGCGAAACGAGTGCGCTTGCGGCGACGTCAGTCCCGTCACCCGCATGCGCACCTCGCCCGGCAAGCTTTCGAGCGGCGGGAAGCGCTGGCTCGATGCGCGTCCGACCATCAGTCGAATCAGTTTGTCTTCGTCAAGCACGGCGGCGTCGTGGGTGGCGATCATCCGGCCGTCGCGCATCACCGAGATTTCATCGGCGATGCGGAAGATCTCGTGCATCTTGTGAGAGATGTAGACCACCGCGACGCCGCGGGCGGTGATCTCCCGAATGATGCGAAACAGCTGCTCGGCTTCTTTGTCGGTGATCGACGAAGTGGGTTCGTCCATCACCACCACCGAGGCGTCGAGCGCGACCGCCTTGGCGATTTCACAGGCCTGCTGCTGCGAGATCGACAGACCGCCGAGCCTGGTTTCCGGGTCGATGTCGAGGCCGAGGCGCCGCATCAGCGCCGCGGTGTCGCGCGACATGCGGCGGTGATCGAGCCGGCGCAGGCCGGCCGGGCCGAGTGTGGGCTCGCGGCCGAGCCAGATGTTGCTCTTCACCGTGCGCTCCGGCACGTTGGCGAGTTCCTGGTGGATCATCGACAGGCCGGCATCGAGCGCCTGGCGTGGGTTGTCGAAGCGCCGCGGTCCGCCCTTGAAAACCACCTCGCCGTGGTCGGGATGGTGGATGCCGAAAAGGCACTTCATCAACGTCGACTTTCCCGCGCCGTTTTCGCCCATCAGCGCATGCACCTTGCCCGGCCGGAGCTTCAGCGAAACGTCGTCGAGCGCCAGCACGCCGGGAAAGCGCTTGGTGATGCCGCGCATCTCGAGCACGAAAGGAGTTTCCATGGGGTCCTCGAATGGACTCGGCCTGGGGATCTGCAAAGCGTGTTGGCGGCCTTGCGCAATGTGCGGTCGCCCGCGCGGATCACTTTTTCACGAACGTGGTGTAGTTGTCGAGCGTGATCGCCTTGAATGGCACCAGGTAGACCTGTTTCACCAGTGCCGGGTCATTGGCTGGCGGCTCGGCGATGGGGGCCGCAAGCGGCGCATAGCCGTTGATGGTGGCGCCGTTCACCGCACTCTTGGTGGCCATCATGTAGGCCAGCTCGAAGGCGGTGGCCGACTGGCCGGCGGCGTCCTGAAGCACGGTGGCATAGAGCTTGTGTTCGGCCATCGAGCGCAACGCGACCTGGGTGCCGTCGACACCGATCACCGGTACCTTCAGCACGGTGCCGTCGCCGTCGACGTCCTTGGTCGGGTTGGCCGGGTCGTCTACATACTTGGCGGTGATCATCGATTCGACCGCACCCAGCGCCATCGAATCGTTGTTGGCCAGCACCAGGTTGAACTTGCCGCGGTAGGCGTTGAGCCAGGCGTCCATTTTCTGTTGCGCCTCGCCCGCCTCCCAATTGGCGGTGTCCTTGGCGAGCACGTTGACCTTGTAGCCCATCTTCTCCAAGGTAGATAACACGGCTGCGGTGCGATGCACCTGCGCCGGGTGCCCGAGTTGGCCAAGCAGCAGCAGCAGGTTGATGCTCTTGCCCGGGCCAAGCTTGGCCGGGAACTTCTTGAAGTAGGCGTCGACGATCTCGGCCTGGATTTGCCCGGCGATCGATTCGGGCGATGAAGCCAGGAAGAAGTTCGGCCCGGTCCTGAGCGCTTTCGCAGTCGGCTGCGTGTTGGAAAACGCCGCGCCGCCGCCCTTGGCCTGGATCGACTTGGCGATCTGCTCACTGCCTTCGGTGACCACCGGCACCACCACGAAATACTTGACCCCCTGGCTCAGAAGCGTGTTGAGTTGGTCGAGCTGCGTTGCCAGGTCACTGCGCGCATCGAGGAGCTTCAGATCCGCGCCCTGGGCGGCGGCAAGCTTCTTCAGGTTGGCGGCGTAGTCGCCGAGAAATTGATCGTCGAGATTGCGGATCAGGGCGCCGACGACAGGCCGCTGCGCGAATGCGGAGCCGCAAAACGCGGCCAGGACGATCGTGAGTGTCGCAAATAATTTGTTCATGAAGCGGTCTCTCTGTCGTTTTTGAACAAGGCACCTGGCACCTGCAAATGGGGCCCCAGAAATGGCTGTCTTCGGGTGGGCCGGTGTGCTGGAGGAAACTATAAGCTAGACTATAAATCGCACGCAAGCGCTTGCGCAAGCGCTTGCGCGATCGAAAATACAGGTGTTTTCCCTTATTTCCACCATTGAACCCGACACGCCCAGTTTTTGATGATTGAACGCCGCCAAGAATCGGTATGCTTGGTAGAGGTGGTGCGCAAGCGCTTGCGCGCTGTCGGCTATGCTTCATGAAAGTGCCCATCGCGCGACAGGTCTGGGCGTGGGCAGGTCGATACCGTCGGCGAACATGGCAGTTAAAAATCGAAGGAGGTCGATGTGTCCAATATGAGCGATGTGGCGCGGGCTGCCGGCGTGTCGGTGTCGACGGTCTCCCATGTCATCAACGGCACGCGCCCGGTCGACCCGGCCACCGAGCAAGCCGTGCAGCAAGCCATTCGCAACATTGGCTACATACCGAACACGCTGGCGCGCTCGCTGGCGAGATCGGCCACGAACACGATCGGCGTGGCCATCTCGACCTTCGCCAATCACTATTTCACCGACATCGTGCGATCGATCGATGTCGCCTGCGAACGCGCCGGCCTGACGATGCTGCTGGCGGACACCCATGACGATCCGGCACAGGAACTGCGTGTCGTTCAGTCGTTTCACCAGCGCCGGGTCGACGGCATCCTGCTCGCCCCCAGCAATGACGGCCATATGCCTTCGCTGAGTTACCTGCGCAGAAGCCAGATCCCGGCGGTGCTGGTCGACCACCTGCAGGACGCCCCTTTCGACCAGGTCGGCACCGATAACGCCGCGGCCACCGACAAGCTCGTCAGCCACCTGATCGCGCATGGCCACCGGCGCATCGGCTTCATATCCGGTGCCGTTTCAAACTCGACCAGCGGCGAGCGTCTGGTGGGCTACCGGCAAGCGCTGCACACGGCCGGACTGCCGTTCGACGAAGCCTTGGTGGCATGCGGTGAATCGAGCATCGAGCCGGCACGGCAGGCCACCCATCGACTGCTTGCGGTGACGCCTAAGCCACCGACGGCGATCGTCTCGGGCAACAACCTGATGACCCTGGGTGCGCTGCGAGCCTTTAACGAAGGCCGCATCGCCATTCCTGGTCAGATCGCGTTTGCCGCGTTCGACGACTTCGACTGGGCCGACCTTTTTACACCGTCCCTTACCGTGATCTCCCAACCGCTGGAATCGATTGGCGCAGAGGCGGCACGCCGACTTATCCTGCGCATTGGGGGCTCCGATGCGCCACCGGAGACCCATCGGCTGCCCTCGTCCCTGAAAATTCGTGCCTCATGCGGCTGCGCGGTCGCAGGCGCAGCAGGGAAGCATGCCAACCTTGCAGTGCCCGGTGCCACAAGCTAGTACTGCATTTTGCAAGTAGCGGAACAAGAGCCCCGGCGCAACCGACTTCGGCTCCGAACCGGGGCTGGCTTCATGGCGCCTTCTCTCATATTGTGCACAGCGCTCGCACCAGTGCCGCGCCAAGCCAGTTTTTGCGTTGGGTATAGGGCGGATAGAACAGCCTCAGCAGCATCAAGGGTCCGGACGCGAGGCAGGCACGCTCGTGCGAAAACGCCTTGAAGCCGAACACGCCATGTGTATTGCCGATGCCCGATTGGTTGACACCGCCAAACGGCAAGCCGCCATGCGCGTACTGCTGCACACAATGGTTGAGGCAGATGCCGCCCGAGCTGGTCTGCGCAGTCACCTGCGCCTGGGTTTGCCGGCTGCGGCTGAACAGATACAAGGCCAGTGGTTTGGGCTGGGCGTTGATGCGGCGGATCACCTCGTCGATCGAATCAAAAGCCTCGATCGGCAGCACCGGGCCGAAGATTTCCTCGGTGCAGATGTGCGCGTCGGCGGGCACGTCGGCCAGCAGTGTCGGTGCCACGTAACGCGCCGCGGCGTCGTAGCGGCCGCCCGCCAGCAGCGTGGCGCCGCGCATACGGGCGTCGTCGATCAGTGCGCCCACGCGCCCGGTGTGGCGGCGCGTGATCATGCGGGCCAGGTCGGGACTGGCTTCAACGGCAGCATCGGTTGCACCGTAACGGGCCGTGATCAGGTCCTGGCACAGGCGCGCGAAGCGGTCCTTGACGCTGCGTTGCACGAACACGTGGTCGGGCGCGACGCAGGTCTGACCGGCGTTGGTGAACTTGCCCCACAGGAGCAGCTCGGCTGCGTGCTGCAGGTCGGCGGTCTCGTCCACGATCACCGGCGATTTGCCGCCCAACTCCAGCGTGATCGAGCTCAGGTGCTGCGCGGCAGCACGCATCACGATCTTGCCTACCGCCGCCGAGCCCGTGAAGAACACGTGGTCGAAGGGCAGCGCCAGCAACTGCTGCGCGGTGTTTGCACCACCCTGCACGAGCGTGACTTCGGCCGGGGCGAACAATTCGGCCACCAGCTCGGCGACCACGGCATTGACGTGGGGCGTGAACTCGGACGGTTTCAAGATCACCGCGTTGCCCGCCGCGATGGCCGACACCAGGGGCCCCAGCAGGGTGTTTACCGGGTAGTTCCAGGGGCCGATGATCAGGCAGCGACCACGCGGTTGGTACAGGATCCGCGCGCGCGTGCCCAATGTGGCGAGCGTGGGCCATACCGCTTTCGGACGCATCCAGCGCGCAAGCTGCGCAATGGCGTGGCGCGCTTCGTCCACCACGGGCAGCAGCTCGGTCAGGTCGACCTCCAATGCTGGCTTGCGCAGGTCGGCGGCGAAGGCCGTGTACCAGGCCTGGCGGCGGCTCAGCACCGCATCGCGCAGCCGCTTGAGTTTGCCCACGCGCTCACGGGCGGTGGATGTGCGCAGCGCCAATGCTGTCGACGCCTGTTGTGCGAAGAGATGCAGGATCGTTTCCGGGGCGGCATCTTCGGTAATTGGCATGGTCAGGTCTTTCGCTATGTCGGTTCAGGCATGGGAGGCCCAAGAAGGATGCACACCACTCATTGCAGCGCTCTTGCCCGCAGTGTGTCCCGGTGCGGTTGCGCCATCAGCACCAGTACGGCGCCCGCGATGGCAAAGCCGGCGCTGAGCAAGGGCACCGCAGCCACGTTCTCGCCCTCGACGATGAAAGAAGCCGTCAGCGGACCGAAGGCGCTGCCCAGCAACTGCGCCGCCGGTACCAGCCCGGCCAGGCGGCCGCTGGGATCGGCCCGGAAGGCCAGACCGATGTGAAACGGCAGCATGAACAGCCAGACGAAGCCGAACAACGCGCAGGCGAGCGCGAAATGCTGTGTGCTGCCACCGGGCAGTTGGTGAATGCTGATGGTGACGACGGCGAGCAGCACCGAACAGGCCACCAGCGTCGGCACCACGGACAGCCTGCGCACCACCAGCGCGGCCACGCTGCCGCCTATCACCTGCATGACTAGCACGGCGGCGATCAAGGTCTGCGCGGCGCGGGCGTCGAAACCAGCGGCCTTGCCCAAGGGTTCGAGATAGGCCCAGAACGATCCCAATGTCGCCAACTGCAGAAACACGATGGACAGCGGCAACAGCGTCGCCACCGACCAGCGGAAACCCGACACTGCTGGCGGCGCCAGCGGTGAAAGCCGCCTCGGCTGCAGGAATGCGAGCAGACACGGCAATAGCGCCAGCAGGCCCAGCGCCACGAAGCCACCTTGCCAGCCCCGGTGCGGAATGATCACATTGGCCAGTACCGCGCTCAGCAATGCCTGCGCCAGGGTTTGCGTGATGAAGAAGACTCCGCCCACACGCGCCGGGTTGGCTGTGCGCACGACAACGCCGGTTGTGCCCCAGATCAACAAGCCTTCGACCAGGCCGGCGGCCGCGCGCACGCCCGTCATGGCGGCGTCACCCGTGGCCTGCAGCGTGAGCAGGTCCAGGCATGCGGTGCCCAGCGCGGCAGCGACGGTGACAAGCCGCAGCCAGGCGCCGGACAACAGCGCATCGCCGAGCACCACGCCAAGGCCCAGCATGATGATCTCGGCCATCGCGACGATACCCACCCCTTCCAGGCTGACCTGCCGGGCCTCGACAAGTTCGCCGAGCAGGATGGGCTGCACACCCACCATGAGCACGGCGATGGTGCCGATGCCCAAGGCGGCGCTAACCTGGACGGGTGACATTTTCAGATCGTGGTTGGGTGACATGCCGTGCGCCTCGTGATGGGTTCAGTAACCTTTGCTTTCCTCGGGCAGCTGGCCCTGCAGGAACCGTTTCGCTGCCCGCTGTCCGTCTTTGGCGAGCCGCCGGTTGGCGACCAGGCGTACGATCCAGGGCAGGGCGCGCACGCGCCCGCCACCGGCCACGGACAGTACATAAGCCTTGGCGCACTTCTCGAACAGTTCGAGGTTCAGCGCCAGGCGCATGGCGGTCATGCCCAGGCAGATCGGGCGCCCCTGCACCAGCAGCACGTTGCCGCCATCGCGCAACGAAGCAACCGCCTCGCCGGCACTCGCGGCGGCCGGACCCATGGGGCCGAGGTGACGTGCCTGCTCGTCGAACACCTGAGGCATCGTGCCGCCGAAGTCCGCCAGGCAGCACCCGAACGCGCCTCCTCCCAGGCCGATGGCGCCTACGTCGGCGCGGGCTGCATAGACTGCGGCATGAACCTCGGTGACCTCGCTGACCTCGCCGACCTCGGTATCGCGCGATGCTGTCCGCCATGACACGCGCCGCGGGATGATGTCGGAGGCGAGCCCGAACCACATCGCATCACTGCCTGGAATACGCAGCGACAGGCTGGCGTCATCGGTTGCCAGCAGGCACTTGGCCTGCAGCCGCTTGCGTAACTCGGGCCAGTGCTTCTGCAGGGTCTCTTCCGTGTTCATGGCGTCAGACCAGTTTGAAGACGTCTTCGAAGCGGTTGAGCGCATCGTCGATCACATTGTCCGTGTCTGCCAGGCTGGTGTAAATGCGGCTGCCGGCCAGCGTGATGAGGCCGTGCGCGGTGTAGGCCGCGCCGATCTCCTCCATCATGTGTTTGCGTTGCTTGGCTTCGTTCTTGACCTTCAACAGTTTCCACAGGCTGCTCGTGTCCAGCAGCAGCACGCCCGAGGTCTGCAGGTGCACGATGGACCCCATGTTGTAGGCCACATAGGGCAGGCCCAGCCGGTTGATGATCTCCTCCAGCCCCTTGCGCAGGCGGTCGCCGGCACGACCGGCCACACCAGCGGCGTCGGAACGCTGCGCTTCAAGCAGGGCGTAATACCCGGCCACGCACGACAGCGGATTGGCCGACAGCGTTCCTCCCACAAAGGCCCGCTTGGTGGTGGCGCCGATACCGCCGACCAACATCATCATGATGTCCTTGCGCCCGCCAATCGCGCCGGCCATCGGGTAGCCGCCGGTCAGGCATTTGCCCAGTACCGTGAGATCGGGCTTCACGTCAAAGTAGGCCTGCGCACCGCCCATGCCGATGCGAAAACCCGTGACCACCTCGTCAAAGATCATGAGCGCACCAAACTCGTCGCACAGCTTGCGCACCTGCCGGTTGTAGTCGGGGTGCACAGGGCGGGTGCCGCTCTCGGGGCCCAGCGGCTCCAGCAGCACCGCGGCTGTGCCGCCGCGCAGACGGTTCCACTGCAATTTGCGGCGCAGCGCGTCCAGATCGTTCGGGTTGCACTCCTGGGTGTGGCCAGTGACCCCGCGCGGAATGCCCACGGCCTCCATGCGGCCGGTCTTGGGCAATCGCATGCCGTAGACGAGTTGGTCGCTCCAGCCGTGGTAGGCACCGCCAACTTTGATGATCCGCTTCTTTCCGGTATAGGCACGTGCCAGCCGCACGGCGCCCATCACGGCTTCGGTGCCCGAGCCCAGCAGGCGCACCATGTCGACCGCGGGCATGAACCGACACACCAGTTCGGCGAGCTTGACTTCGTACTCATGCAGCAGGCCGGTCACCGGGCCACAGGAGTCCAGCACCTCGTTGACTTTTTGCCGGACCACCGGATGGTTGGAGCCCAGCAGCGTCGGGCCGCCGGCCTGCAGAAAATCGATGTAGCGATTGCCGTCCACATCGGTCATGTGGGCGCCTTCGGCCTGCGTGATGGCCAATGGGAACGGGTGGTTGAAGGCCAGGTTGTGCTGCACGCCCCCGGGGATCACGGTCTTGGCCCGTTCGGCCAACCGTCTCGAGCCTTGGCAGCGGTCGTCGAAGTAGCGCATCACCTGCGGCATCTTGTCCGCGCGGACGGGCCGCATCGGTTGCTTGACCAGTTCGTCGAAGCGGCGGTAGAGGCTGCCGACATCGGGCCAGGCCGAGATGGCGGGGTACGGTGTGGAGGTCGGCGTGGAGGCTGGCGTGGCGGTCGACGCAGCGGAATGAACGGAGGCGAGATTGCGCATGGCGTGGTGGTGGTGGTGGTGAGGTTCAAGGGTGGGTCAGCCAGCGAGCGCGTCGGTGACGCGCCGCAGGGCGGGTTGCATAAACGGCTCCCGTTGTGCACGGGCCGCGATCGATCGCAGAAGCAGCGTTTTCGCCAGGGTTTCGAGATCTTCCACGGCTTGCAGGGCGGTTGCCGTGGTGGTGCCGCAGCACAACACGCCGTGGTTGAACATCAGGTAGGCGTTGGTGTCGCCCCGTAGCTGACGCGCCAACCGGCCCGACAGCCAGGCGCTGCCCGAAGGCGCATAACCAACCATGGGGATGCGGCGGCCCAGCGCGTGCTGGAGCGGCCCGGCCGGCACCTCCAGTGCCCGGCCCAGTAAGGCGCAGGCGCTGGCCACGGGCTGATGGGTGTGGATGCTGGCCTGCACCTCGGGCCGCGCGCGCAACACGCGGGCATGCAGGCCGCTTTCCACCGACGGCGCAAGTTTGCCCTCGATCTGCGCGAGGTCGGCCAGGCGCAACACGCACACGTCGGCCTCCGTCATCGTCAGGTAGTCGGTGGCCGAGGGCGTGACGGCGATATGCGCCGCATCGACGCGTAGCGCGACATTGCCGCCCGTGCCCGAGAAGTGGCCGCGGCGCGACAACTCGATCGACAGATCGACGACGCTCTGGCGGATGTTGCGCATGTTCATGCCGTGGCTCCCTGGGGTGCGTTGAGTCGGTGGTACAGCGGTGCCAGGCGGGCCCGCACTTCCTTGAAGGTTTCGAACTGGTCGCCGTACAGGCGGCGCAGCGCGCTGGTCGGTTCGTAGGTGGCGCGCGCGCGCCGCAGATGGCCCAGGTCGGAAAACGACAGGGCGCCGATGCCCACCGCGGCGATGAACGTCGCGCCGATCGCGTTGGTCTGGATCGGACTCTCCAACTGGCGTATCGGCTGGCCGGTGACGTCGGCCATGATCTGGCACCACACGTCCGATTGCGCACCGCCGCCCACGGCGGTGATGGTGCCGGCATCGCGCCCGAGCAGGCGCGCGAAAGGCTCCAGCATCCAGCGTGTGTTCAGCGCCACGCCTTCGAGGAAGGCACGGAAGATGTCTTCGCGGGTGTGCTCCAGCGACATGTTGAGCAGACCCGCGCGCAGGCGCGGATCGTCCACCGGCGTGCGTTCGCCCAGCAACCAGGGCGTGTAGATCAGTCCTCTTGCGCCCGGCGGCACACGCGCGGCGATCTTGTTGAGCATCTCGTAGACGGCCGGATGCTCTTCGTCGCTGGCGAGCTCGTCGGGGTGGTAGAGGATGCGATCGCGCAAGAAGGACAGGTTGGCCCCGGCCGTGGACTGCAGCGCCATGGCGAGATACCGCCCGTCCACCGCGCAGGGCACGGCGGCGATCTTGTGCCGCACGTCGGTCTTCATGAATGGGACGTGCGCGCCCAGCCAGGACGAGGTGCCCAGGTACAGGTGGGTTTCGAAGTCACCCACGGCCGCGCCCACGGCGACGGCCGAGTTGTCCACGGCACCCGCGACGACCACGGTCTTCGGGCTCAGGCCCAGGGCCTGCGCCACCGAGGGCAGCAGCGGCCCGAGAACCTCGGTCGAGTGCACGATGTCCGGCAGCTTGGCCGCGTCGATGCCCAGCAGGCGGATCAGGCCGGCGCTGTAGCGGACCTGGTACGGATCGCGGTTGTCGGTGGTCCACGAGGTGACCGCCGAATCCTGCGTGGCACAGAAGCGGCCGGACAGGCGCAGGTTCAGGTAGTCCAGCACGTTGAGGAACTTGTAGCTGCGCTCATAACGTTCGGGTTCCTCGTCGCGGATGTAGGCCATGTGTCCGGCCGAGTCGCGGCCCGACAGCGAGGGCGCACCGCCGGTCAGCCGAAGCCAGCGCCACAGCTTCAACGGGCTGTAGCCTTCTATGCTCAGACCACGTCCACGCACGCGGCGCGCCATCGCCGGGGCACCGCGCGAGTCGAGCCAGGTCAGGGCACGCCCGAGCGCTTGCCCCTGGCGATCGACACACACCGTGCCTTCGGTCTGCGTCGAGCAACACACCGCGACCACACGCTGCCGCAGGCCGGCATCCGCCCCGAGAATCTCTGCGGCACTGTCGAGGAAGGCGTTCCACCAGTCCTGCGGCTCCTGCTCGGCGCGCGCGCCCTGCACGTGCAGATGGACAGCGCGGAACGCCCAGGCATGCACCATGCCGTCCAGCGACACCAGCGCGCACTTGCAGCCAGAGGTCCCCAGGTCAACGGCCAGCACGAGACGTCCGTCTTGCTGGTCCGGCGGGATATTTGAGATGGGCAGTGATGGGCCCATCTCAGAAACTGCGCGAGACGGAGAAGACGAAACGGCTGCTGTCCGTGGCACGGGCCTTGTTGCCATCCATCGCGGTATAGAGCTCACGCACCCTGGTGCGGGTGGTCATCCAGTCGGCACTCCAGTTGAAGCCCCAGCGTTTGTGCGTAACGCCGATGGCGTAGTCCGAGAAGTTGGCCTCCCGGAAGTTGGCGATCTTCTGGTAGCCGGCATGCAGGTTCAGCGTCGTGGCCGGGTTCAGGTTGAACTTGTAGCCCAGATCGAACAGCCAGCTGCCGCGCGAGCCGTGATCGCCGCGTGCATAACACGCCAGCCCCGGCGCGGGATCGGCCATCATCGACAACATGGTGCCGCACACGCCGCCGGTGTTCGCCCCGCGGTAGGACTTGGAGAGCACGTTCATGATGCGTGCCTCCAGCGCCTCGTAGCCGATCTCGACCACGGCGAACGCGCTGTCGTACTTCGTGCTGCGCCAGTCCGTGGGGGTGCCGGTGTCCATGTCGAAGCCGTTGGGCGCCTCGAACTTCGCGCCCGGGAACAACTCGGAGGCCAGCCCCACGCCGTAATGCCAGCCCTCGGGGTCGCCGAAGCGGTAGCCGCCCGCCAGTGTGATGCCCAGGCCTTCGCCTTCGAGAAATTGTTTCCGGCTGACCGTGGCGAACTCGGCCAGGGCGACAAAGCCGCTTTCATGCGCGGCCTGCACGCTGAGCTTCATGCCCGGTCGGTTGAATGAGTCCGAGACGCCACGGCTGCGCTGGTCGGTGGTGAACTTCACTTCTGTGGTGACAGCGAGGCTGGCCGTTTCTTGAGCGAACAAGGGCGCAACTGCGCCGCCGAGCAAGGCAGCGATGGCGACCGGAAGGGGGCGGATCGGGCTCATAGGTGATTCCTTAAGACGGTGGTGACGGTGGTGTTGAACGACGATGAATCAGGGCTTGCACACCGGTGCCGCCGGTACGGCCGACACACGTTTGAGTTGTTCTGTCTGGCCGAGGATCTCCACGCCGACGAAGGCGCGGATGCTCAACGCATCGGCCTTGGCACGCACGACGCCCTTGTATTTCTTGTCCTTGCGCGGGTCATAGACCCAGCCATCGCGCCAGGCCTCCTTTTCATAGCGCCCGAGGTGCGCGATGCGCACACCGCAGGTGTCGGCGGGGGTGCCGGCATCCTTGTCCCAGACGATGGTTCCGCACAGCGCGCCAGGCCCCTCGGCGCAGGGCGCGAATCGAATCACCGCATCGTTCTCCGCAGTCATCCACAAGCCTTTGGCGTCATCGGGTCCGTCGGCTTGCGCCGACACGGCCATCGACCAGCAGGCAAGGATCACCAGGTGGGTCAGGGTCTTCATGGCGTGCACCTCTCGAACGTGTGGATGTGAATATTTGGGTAGTTATAGCTAGTATATAGTCATGACTACTATTTGTGTCAAAAAAATTGCTGGGAGAATCCCTGATGCCAAACGCGCTCCATCCAATGCCTTCGATCCGAAGAACCCAACCCTCGCTGGTCACCAAGAAGCAGCCGGCTCAGCAACGCGCCACCGAGACCTACGAGCGCATCCTTGAAGTGACGGCGCAGACGCTGGCCGATGTGGGCATCGAGCGGCTATCGACCAACCTGGTGTGCGAGCGCGCGGGGCTCACGCCGCCGGCGCTCTATCGCTATTTCCCCAACAAGTACGCGCTGCTGTCCGAACTGGGGCAGCGCCTGATGCAGGCCCAGAACGAGCGTGTCGACCGTTGGATCACGCTGGAAGTGTTCAGCGGGGGCGTCAACGATTTGGAGCAGGCGATCGAGGGGCTGATCATCGACACCTATGAAGCCACGGTGCAGACCGTGGGCGGGGTCTGGATCATGCGCGCGCTGCGCGCTGTGCCGGCCTTGCAGCAGGTCCGACTGGCCTCCCACGCCGCCGTAACCAAGGAGCAGACCCGCTTGCTCGCACTGGCTTTGCCCGAAGCCGACGCGGCCGAGTTGCAGCTGGTCAGCCGCATCGTGGTCGAACTGATCTACGCCACCGTGGAGATGATTTTTGACGAACCCCTGGACGTGAAAGCCGTGGCCCGTACCGTGGCCGGCATGATCGCCAGCCACCTCACCCGCGTCAGGCCAAAGCCCCCGGCCCGCAAGCCGCGCGGCCCGGCCCATCCGTGACCTGATCGACCGCACCGGCGGGGCTGACTGGTCGACCTTGCATTGACTTCGCATTGACCTCTCATTTTTACGCTGTCATAATCCGCAGCGCTTGCCTGGTTCCCCCCAGGCAAGCCCCTCAGCAATATTGCTGATCACATACCGGCTATGAAAGCCCCTGACATGCGCGTCCAGCGCGGTCAGGGGCTTTTTGCTTTTTGGAGTTTGCATGTCTACTTTGGGAACCCCTCCCGGTTCGCCGCCCGCGTTTCCCCACGTCACCGTGGCGAGCGTGCAGATGGCGCCGCGCATCGGCTGCAAGGATGAGAACCTGGCACGTTCGGTTCAGTTGATCGAGCGCGCTGCTGGCAACGGGGCCGCCCTCGTGGTTCTGCCCGAGCTGGTGAATACGGGTTATGTCTTCGCCAGCCGGGCCGAGGCGTTTTCACTGGCGGAGTCTGTGCCGGACGGCCCGACCACCAGGGCCTGGATGGACGCTGCGCATCGCTGCAATGTCCATGTCGTCGCCGGGATCGCCGAGCGCGCCGGAGAGCTTCTCTACAACTCTGCGGTGGTCATCGGCCCCAGGGGTTGGTTGGGAACTTATCGAAAGTTGCACCTCTGGGGCGACGAGCATCTGTTCTTCGAGGCGGGGGACAAGGGCTTGCCCGTGTTCCACACCGAGTGGGGCCGCCTGGGCGTGGTGATCTGTTATGACGGATGGTTTCCCGAGGTGTACCGCCTGCTGGCCATGCAAGGGGCGGACATCGTGGCGATGCCGACCAACTGGGTGCCCATGCCGGGCCAGCCGCAGAACAGCCCGGCCATGGCCAATACGCTGGCGCTGGCCAATGCACACAGCAACGCGCTGAACCTCGTCTGCGCCAATCGCTTCGGCACCGAACGCGGCCAGGCGTTCATCGGCCAGAGCCTGATTGTCGGAGCGCAGGGCTGGCCGCTGGCCGGTCCCGCGTCGGTCGATGCCGAAGAAGTGCTCTATGCACAAATCAATTTGAAGGATTCGCGCCAGGCGCGCCACCTGAATGCCTACAACCACGTACTTCGAGACCGTCGCGACGACCTCTATGACCCGATGCTGGGCACAGGCTGGCCGTTGCCGCGGCATTGAAGTTTTTTGAATCCCGGTCTTTCACCTTCACCCCACCCTAGGAGAATCTTGATGAGCACATTCACTTCCTTTCTGCGCTGCGGCGCCATCGCCGCGGCTGCCGCCATCGCCTTGCAGGCCCAGGCCGCCGATCCGATCCGCATCGGTGTTGCGGTGGGCCTGTCCGGTGCCAACAGCGTCGTCGCCCCGGCCGTGGTTCAGTCGTCGCAACTCGCGGTCGACGAGATCAATGCCGCGGGCGGTATTCTCGGGCGCAAGGTCGAACTCGAGATCGTGGACGATGCCTCGGGCGCGGTCGGCGCGCAGAAGGCCTTCGACACGCTGGTGTTCCAGAAGAAGGTCAGCGCGGTCATCGCCATGGAAACCAGTGCGGCACGTAATGCCGCGCTGCCCGTGATCAGCAAGGGCAAGCTGCCCTACATCTATACGTCCTTCTACGAAGGCCGCTCCTGCAACAACTGGATGTACGTCAACGGATGGGTGCCGGAGCAGCAGGTGGCGCCGGTGGTGGACTACTTCGCCAAGTCGAAGAACGCAAAAAGCTTTTTCCTGGTCGGCAACGACTACGCCTTCGGCCGCGGCATGCTGGACTTCACCAAAAAGTACATCGAGAAAAATGGCGGCAAGGTGATTGGTGAAGAGTACCTTCCCATCGACGGCAGCGACTGGACGTCGGTGGTGTCGAAGATCCGCTCGGCCAGGCCCGACGCGCTCATCAGCGCCACCGCTGGCGGTGCGCCGAACGTTTCGCTCGCCAAGCAGCTCAAGGGCGCAGGCCTGAGCTTGCCCTACGGCAATCTTGCCATCGATGAAGGAACGGCGAAAACGATGGGGGATGTGGCAGACGGCCTGTACATGTCGGCGTCGTACCTGACTGGCATCGACACTGCCGAGAACAAAAAGTTCGTGGAGGCCATGAAGAAGAAATTCGGCGCCGATCTGAAAACACCGAACGAACTCTCCGAGCCTCAGTACGAAGCGTTCTTTCTCTTCAAGGCCGCTGTCGAGAAGGCCGGATCGACCGATGCCGCCAAGGTCACACAGGCGCTTGGCGAAGTTTCCTTCAACGGGCCACGTGGCGTGGTGCAGATGAACAAGAGCCGGCATACACCGCTGTCCATGCGTCTGGGCCAGGTGCAGGCCGATGGCACGATCAAGATTCTGGAGACGTTTGCGAACGTCGATCCGGGCGCCCAGTGCCCGAACATCAAGTAACGCGGGCCACGTCCCCACTCAATAGGAGAGCGCCATGGTGCTACTACTGGATCTGCTGACCACGGCGGCCATGCTGTTCGTCGTCACGGCCGGCCTGATGATGGTCTTTGGCGTGATGAAGATCGTCAATTTCGCACATGGCGCGTTCCTGACGCTGGGGGCCTATGCGAGCTACGTCGTGACGAAGCTGCAGATCGCCCCCTGGCTCGGCTGGCCGCTGGCCATCGCGGCTGGCGTCGCGGCCGGCATGCTGGTGGAATGGCTGATCGTGCGGCCGCTCTACAAACGACCGCTCGATGCCATCCTGGCAACCTGGGGGCTGGGCATCGTCATCGGGCAATTGATCGTGATGACGTTCGGGCGCGAAGTGCAGTTTGTCAGCGCGCCGCTGGCGGGCACCTGGTCGATCCTGGGCGTGGACTACTCGGCGTATCGGTTGCTGCTGGTTCCCATCGCGCTTCTGTTGTGCCTGCTGCTGACCGGATTGCTCAACGGCACGCGCTTCGGCGTGCGAACCCGCGCCGTGATCATGAACGAAGAGCTGGCCAGCAGCCTGGGCATCCACTCCGGCCGGGTGCGTTTCATCACCTTCAGCCTCGGCGCCGGTCTCGGCACGCTGGCGGGGGCCATGATCACTCCGCTGTCCAGCGTGGACCCGAACATGGGTTTGCCGTGGCTCGTCAGCGCGTTCATGCTGGTCATGGTTTCCGGCCATTCGATGCCGAGTCTTTTGCTCACCTGCACCGTGTTCGGTGCAGCCCAGGTGCTGGTCAGCACCTACGCGAATCCGGTTCTTGGCGGGCTGACCATTGCCGTGCTCGCCGCCGTGACCCTACGCATCCGTCCAAAGGGGTTTGCCCGTGCCTAGTTCCCGTATATATGGCCTGGCGGTGCTCGGCGGCATCGGCTTGTTGTTGATCGTCGCCGGGCCCTGGGTGTTCGACATCTATTTGCAGAACATCCTCGTCAAGGCTTTCTTCTTTGCCATTGCGGCCATCACGGTCGACATTCTTTGGGGCTATACCGGTTATCTGACGTTCGGTCAGTCGGCCTTCTTCGGCATCGGTGCCTATGCCGCCGGACTCGTATTCACCCATGGCGGATTCAGCCTGTCCATGGTGCTTCTCGCGGTCGGGGTGACCGTGCTGGCCAGTGCCGCCGTGGCTGCGCTGGTCGGGTGGCTGTCCTTCTACCGTGGCGCGTCACCTTTTTTTGCCACGGTGATTTCGCTGGTGCTGCCCATCGTGCTGACGCAGCTGCTGCTGTCTGGCGGTAGCTGGACGGGCTCCAGTTCGGGGCTGACGGGTTACGAGACTTTCGATCTCTCCATCGAGGCCTGGTATTGGATCGCCGGGGGGATGCTGGTGCTGGCCGGGTTGCTGGGCTGGGTGCTGGTGCGCAGCGACGCAGGCCGCATGCTGGCCGCCATCCGCGACAACGAAATCCGATGTTCTTACCTGGGCATCAACACCTCGCTCGTCAAGATCGCGTTGCTGATCGCCATGGCCGTCCTGGCCGGCATGGCCGGCTTTGGTTATGGTTCGTTCAGCGGCGTGGTTGCCCCCGAGCTCACGGGGTTCGCACTCGGCACCGAATTCATCATCTGGGTGGCGCTTGGCGGGCGGGGTACCTTATGGGGCCCGCTGGTGGGTGGCGTGCTGATCAATGTGGCCACCGCGTACCTCAGCAGCAGCATGCCTTTCGCATGGCAGCTGATTCTTGGCGCCGCGTTCGTGTTGGTCATCGTGCTGCTGCCGCAGGGCTTGATTCCCTTGCTGCTCAAACCTTTCGGCCTGGTACAGGTTGCCGCGCGCCGGCCACGGCTGGAGGAACGTCACAGCCCGATGCCGATGGGTGCAGGCGATGGCGTGGCCATCCGGATGAACGGCGTGGCCAAGAATTTCGGCGCCCTGAAGGTCTTGCAGGGCATCGACCTGGAGGCCCGTTCGGGTGAGCTCGTCGGCCTGATCGGACCGAACGGGGCGGGCAAGACCACCTTGATGCGCTGCATGAGTGATGGTGCGCAGCGGAGTGCCGGGTCGGTCGCGCTGTGTGGCCATGACATCCGCCAACTGCCTCCTGAGGCCTGTGTCCATTTTGGTCTCGGGCGCAAGTTCCAGAATGCCAACATTTTCGAGTCGTTGACCGTCGCGGAATGCCTTCGCATCGCGGGGGCGCGGTTGGAGCGACCGTCGCTGCTCAGGCGGAGTCGTGTGCTGCACTTGCCTCCCTACGCCTTGCACGTCGTGCGCGCGACGGCGCTCGACGACAAGCTGGGCACTGTGGCGCGCGACCTTTCGCACGGTGAACAGCAGGCGTTGGAGCTGGCCATGGTGCTGGCCCTGGCGCCGCGCGTGGTGCTGCTCGACGAGCCCACGGCGGGGCTGACCAAAACCGAGCGAACCCAGATCGGCGAAGTCCTGTCTTCCCTCGCGCATCGTTATCGGCTGTGTTGCTTGCTGGTCGAGCACGACCTCGACTTCGTGGAGCAGATCGCCACCCGCATCGTGGTGCTGCACCAGGGCACCATTGCCATGCAGGGCAGTTTCCAGGAGGTGGTCCACTCGCCGCTGGTGAAGGCGATCTACTCGGGTAGTGCCCTCGCCACGAAGGAGGCGCCATGAACGCATCGGCTTTGACGCTGGACGGCATCACCAGCGGTTACCGGGCATCCGTGGTGCTGCGCGAACTCACGCTGAACATTCAGAAGGGTGAAGCGGTGGCCTTGCTGGGCAAGAACGGCATGGGGAAAAGTACCTTGCTGAAGACGGTCATGGGTTATTTGTCCAAGAAGGCCGGTGCGATCCATCTTCATGGGGTGGACATCACACGCATGCCTGCGCACGGCATCGCACGCCTGGGCATCGCCTACGCGGCCCAGGAGCAGCCGCTGTTCGCGGATCTCAGCATTCGCGACAACCTGCGCCTGGGCCTGGTCCGAGAGGCTTTTTTCGAAGAACGCTTTGCGCTCATCGACCCCCTGTTCCCGGTCTTTAAAAGCCGGTTGCAGCAATATGCCGGGACACTTTCGGGCGGCGAGCAGAAGATGCTGCTGCTGGCGCGGGCCCTGATGATGCGGCCTTCCGTGATCCTGCTCGACGAAATCACCGAAGGCCTGCAGCCGTCGGTGATCGACCGGTTGGCGAACGCCTTGCTTCAAGAGCGCCAGCAGCACGGCACGACGATGCTGATCGTCGAGCAGAATGTTCCTTTTGCGTTGAAGGTGGCCGATCGGTACGTCGTTCTGAAGCAGGGGGAGCTTGTCGACGAAGGTTTTGCCAAGGCCGATGGCGCCACCGAAGCCGTGTTCAATCATTTGCGGGTCTGACGCGCCTGCCACCCCGAAAGGATTCGATGCCCACGCCCACACTCCTGCCTCTGTGCCAACTGATCTCGACCGGTGGCACCATCGCCATGAAGATCGACCCTGTCAGGCAGGCCCCGGTGCCCGCGCTGTCGGGCCAGGACCTGTTGGCCGCGGTGCCAGCGATGTCGCGCCTCGCCCGGCTGGAGGTGATCGAGCTTTTCAACATCCCCTCCGACTACATGGGCCCCGAGCGGTGGATCAGCTTGAAGCAGGCGGTCGACGCAGCGCTCAAGCGCTCCGAGATCACGGGTGTGATCATTTCCCACGGAACGGACACGCTGGAAGAAACCGCCTGGTTTCTTGATCTGACGGTCCAGAGCGACAAACCCATCGTGCTGATCGGTGCCCAGCGCAATGCATCGGTACCGGACTTCGACGGCCCGCGCAACCTGTTGAATGCTGCGCGTGTCTGTGTGGCGCCGCAGGCGCGCGGCCAAGGCGTGCTGATCGCCATGAACAACCAGATCAACGCGGCCCGCGAGGCCAGCAAGACCCACACCGCCGATGTGGAGACGTTCAAGTCGGGTGACTTTGGATTTCTCGGCGTGATCGACGACGATAAAGTGCTGTTCTCGCGCCAGTCCGGCCGTCGCCAGCATGTGCCGCTTCGGGCAGGGGCCTTGCCCCGGGTAGAGATCGTTCCCATGTTTGCCGGCGCCAGCGGCGATCTGGTTCGCTCCGCGGTGTCGCACGGTGCAAGGGGCCTTGTGGTCCAGGCCCTGGGCCTTGGCAATGTGAACGTCGAGATGTACGAGGCGATCAAGGAGGCGATGGCACAAGGGGTGCCGGTGATCATCTCCACCCGGGTGCCCAATGGACGGGTGTCGCCGGCCTATGGTTTCGACGGAGGTGGCAGCACGCTCAAGGCGGCCGGCGCCGTGTTCGCCGACAATCTGAGTCCACAGAAGGCCCGGATTCTTCTGATGCTGGCGCTGCAAGACACAGCCAGTGCGCGGCAGCTTCAAGGTATCTTCGATCGATGAGGGAAGCCATGCTTGATGACACATCCACACGGCAGGACGACGGCTGGCGCATAGGGGTCCTGTATTCCCGCTCGGGCGCCACCGGCGTGACCGAGTCCGAGCATTTTTATGGCACGGCGCTTGCCATCGAGGAAATCAACCAGCTCGGCGGGGTACTGGACCGTCCTCTCATCCCTGTCGCATACGACCCCAAAGGCGATACAGCCGAGTACCGCAAGCTGGCGACGCGGCTGCTGCTGGAGGACGAGATCAATGTGGTGTTCGGTTGCTCCCGCTCGTCCAGCCGCAAGGCGGTGCTGCCGGTGATCGAGCGCAACAATGCCCTGCTGTGGTACTGCTCGTTCTACGAAGGCTTCGAGTATTCGCCCAATGTGATCTACACCGGGGCGGTGCCGAACCAGAACAGCGTGCAGCTGGCGGCTTACCTGATGCAGAACAAGGGGAAGCGGTTCTACTTGATCGGTGCGGACTACATCTATCCGCGCGAGTCCAACCGCGTCATGCGTGACATGGTCGAACAGCATGGTGGCGAGATTCTGGACGAAGTCTATCTTCCCATCGAGGCTGGAAAGGCCGAACTCGAAGAGGTGTTATCGGACATCAAGGCGGTGCAGCCCGACGTGGTCTTCTCCACGCTCGTGGGCCAATCGGCGCGTCTGTTCTACCAGCTTTATGCCGCCTTCGGTTTCGATCCGAAGCGAATACCCATTGCCAGCCTTTCCATGGCCGAGGAGGAGATTCGCCTGATCGGGCCAGCGTTGTGCGAGGGGCACATTACGTCTGCCACCTACTTCGGGTCGGTACAAAACGAAAGCAATCGGCGCTTCGTCGAGCTGTGGCGAAATCGGTTCGGGGATCGTTTGACGAGTACCTGGTCCGAGATGGCCTATACACAGGTACACCTGTTCGCCAGAGCCTTGCAGCGCACGGGAAGCCTGGACCGGCGCAAGCTGGTGGACGCCGCGCGCACCGTGTCATTCGATTCACCGGAGGGGCATGTCACCATCGATGCAGAAAACAACCACTGTGTTCTGACGCCACGCATCGGCGTTTGCCGAAGCGACGGACAGTTCGACATCGTTTGGGAGGCCTCGGAGCCGGTCAAGCCCGACCCCTATCTTTCCACCTTCGGATTTTCCGAATTCTGGTTGAGGTGAAGCCATGGGTTCGAGTCTCCGCCGACTTTACGAAGACCTGCGCAGCATCAGCGTCACTGTCGTCTATCCCCCTGGCGAGGATCGCGACGTGGTGGTGCAACAACTGCAGCGGATCGGTTGCCGGTTGAAGGTGGTCTGGCCGTTTCCTGTCGAGCCACCCACTGGTGTGGATGTGATCTTCTTTCAGGTGTCCCAGGACCTGGAGGAAAACAGCGCCTGGAATGCCAGCGCCGTCGACGCTGCGTTCGTCGCCCTTTCGGACTATGAGAGTCCCACCACGTTGAAGTTGCTGCTGGACACCAAGGCCCAGGGTGTGATCACCAAGCCTTTCCGCTCCGCCGGGATTCTCAGCACCTTGGTTCTGGCCCGGGCGTCGCAAGGGTTTCAGCAACGCCTGCAAGGCAAGATCGACAAGCTCGAATCCACCATCAAGTCACGCCGCCAGATCGAAAAGGCCATCCGTGTGCTGGTCGAGCAGCAGCGCATGACCGAGGCCCAGGCCTACGAGTACATGCGTGAGCGCGCCACCGGCTTGCGTGTCACGGTGGCCGATGTGTCCGCCATGTTGCTTGAAGCGCACGAGGCCATGGAAAAGCTCGGCCTTGCCGTGGCAAGGCCACGGCCCTAGATGCGGACCCTGCCGTCCCCCGTCAGCATCGACAGGTCGACGTAATGTGACGCCACATGGTCATGCGGGCCGAAATTGACGTTGAAGCCTCCGAAGCTGGTGCTCTGGATCGACTCCAGCCCGGCGATGAGCGATTCGCGCGACAGGCTGCGGGCGCGCTTCAATCCTTCGGCAAAAACCTTGGCGGCCAGATAACCTTCCATGCTCGAATAGTTCGGCTGCGCATTGGGCCCCGACTTGCGTACGGCTTCGAGATATTCGCGTGAGATCGCCGCGGTCACGGAGAACGGAAACGGCATGACCTGGCTGATCATGATGCCCAGGCCTTCCTTGCCCAGCTCGTCGGCCAGCGCCTGCGTGCCAACGAACGACACGTTGAAGAAGGTGCCGCCGTAGCCGGCCTTGCGCGCTGCCCGGATGAACGCCGCGCAGGACTTGTACGCACTGATCTGCACCACGGCTTCGGGCATCTTGGGGGCGATGTCTTTGACCGCCTGGGCCACGTCGGTGCTGTTGCGTTCGACCGTTCCGAGCGCGATCGGCGCGAGGTTTTGCGCCTTGAGCGCGCGCGTTACCCCTTCCAGCCCGGCCTTGCCGTAGGCATCGTTCTGGTAGAAGACCGCGATCTTCTTCAACCCGAGCGAGGTGAGCTGCTTGACGATCAGCGCAGTCTCGTCGAAGTACGAGGCGCGAAGGTGGAACACCGATTTGTGGAAGGGCTCGCGCAGCGCCTCGGCACCGGTGAACGGGCCGAAGAACGGCATGTCGACGGCGGTCACCAACGGCAGCGCCGCCAGGCAGGTTGGCGTGCCCACATAGCCGAACAGGCCGAACACGTCGTCCTTGATGAACTTCTCGGTGTTGTCCTTGCAGCGCTCCGGCTCGTAGCCGTCATCGAGCGTGCGCAGCTCGATGGTGCGCCCGTTGACGCCGCCATTGGCGTTGATGGCATCGAAGTAAAGGCGCGCGCCCTTGTTCATCTGGATGCCCAGCTCCGCCGCGGGGCCGGTGAATGCCGCTGACTGGCCCAGAACGATCCGGTTCGGTTGGGCCAACGCCGGCACAGCGATGGTGGCCGCCACGGTGGTGAGTTGTCGGATGGCGTCGCGCCGATTCATGATGGACTCCAGTGATTCGCTTGAATGTTGCCGTACACGTTCCCACATCGCAAATATTTTTTTTGCCAAATGGGATGTGTAACGAAGAGTACCTCAGAATTGGCGACACTTTTTCCCATTCAGGACCGCCATGCCCAACTTCATTTTCAATTTGCCCATTGCCAAGCGTTTAGGTGTGGGTTTTGCCTTGGTTTTGATCATGTCGATGGTCAGCATCCTCATCGGGCTGGCGCGCTTGTCCTCCGTGGCGCAAGCCACCCGCGACATGGTTGCCAGTCCCATACAGACCGAGCGGCTTGTCAACGACTGGTCACGCAATATCAGCACTGGCGTCACCCGTACGACCGCGATCGCCAAGAGCGCCGACCCCGGCCTTGCCAGTTATTTTGTGGAAGAAGCCGCTGCTTCGTCCAAGGCGTCGGGCGCGTTGCAAAAGTCGATTGAAGCCTTGATGAGATCAGACGAGGAAAAATCCTTGTTTGCGGCCATTGGCGAACAGCGCAAGATTTATATCTCTACCCGCGACGAAATCTATGCGCTGAAAAAGGCGGACAAAGCCGAGGAGGCGAACCAGATACTGGAACAAAAGTTCATACCTGCTTCCAGACTTTTTGTGACGAAGATTGACACCCTGGTGAAACAGCAGCGCGAAGAGATCGACTCGGTGGCGAAAGACATCGAGGCCAACTACCAATCCAGCCGTGCGCTGATGATCGCCTTGGGCACCGTCAGCCTGCTGCTGAGTGTGGTGTGCGCCTGGCTGATCTCGGGCAGCATCACCAGGCCGTTGGTGAAAGCCACCTCGGTGGCCCGCCAAGTCGCCGAAGGCGACCTGACGGCCCAGGTCGACAACCGCAGCACCGATGAAGTCGGCCAGTTGCTCAACAGCCTGCAAGACATGCAAACCAGCCTGGTGCGTGTCGTCACCAACGTACGCTCCGGCTCGGAAAGCGTCGCCACCGCCAGTGCCGAAATCGCCCAGGGCAACGACGACCTCAGCGCCCGCACCGAAAGCCAGGCCAGCGCCCTGGAAGAAACCGCGGCCTCCATGGAAGAGCTCAGCTCCACCGTACGCCAGAACGCCGACAACGCCCGCCAGGCCAACCAACTGGCGATGAGTGCCTCCACTGTGGCCATCCAGGGCGGCGAAGTCGTCAACCAGGTCGTGCAAACCATGAAAGGCATCAACGACAGTTCCAGGAAGATCTCCGACATCATCAGCGTCATTGACGGCATCGCCTTTCAGACCAACATCCTGGCGCTCAACGCGGCCGTCGAGGCTGCCCGTGCCGGGGAACAGGGCCGCGGCTTTGCTGTCGTTGCCAGTGAAGTCCGCAGCCTGGCGGGCCGCTCCGCCGATGCCGCCAAGGAAATCAAAAACCTCATCAATGCCAGCGTGGAGCGCGTCGCGCAAGGCTCGGCCCAGGTCGACCAGGCCGGCGTCACCATGACCGAAGTCGTCAGCGCCATCCGCCGTGTCACCGACATCATGGGTGAGATCAGCGCCGCCAGCAGCGAACAGTCCCTGGGCGTGGCCCAGGTCGGCGAAGCCGTGACCCAGATGGACCAGGCCACCCAGCAAAACGCCGCCCTGGTGGAAGAAATGGCTGCTGCCGCGAACAGCCTGCGCACCCAGTCCCACGAGCTGGTGCAGGTCGTCTCCATCTTCAAGCTCGGCGGCGGTGCCGCACAACAAGCCTCGGTCGCCATGGCCGCGCCTTACCGGACGGCTGTACCGCGGCAGGCGGCCTCCAAGGCCATCGCCCCGCGCACACCGGCACCGGCCGCAGCCAAGGCCCGTATTGCGCACAAGCCTTCGCCTGCCACGGCGGCTCTCAAGCCGCCGGGCAAGCTGGCCGGCACCGCGGTGGCCAAGCTGAAGGCGCCGGTGGCTGGCTCCAATGAGGAAGACTGGACGACTTTCTAAGCAGGGCATCAAACGCCCTGTGACGGAACTCGGGTGGGACTCGGCACGTGTCTGGGTGCCCTAAGTTGGTGATGGCGTGCACCGAGATGGCGTGCATGGCCTCTTCATGGATGGCAATCAAGCCGTCGCGCCCCCAGAAAGGCGGCACGAAGTTTGCTTGATGTCGTTTGTCCGCCGGTAAAGCTGCCGCGGACTGTTGTACTCCTCCGCTAATGATGGCGCCCCCCGAACGCGCATCGGCCTGCTGGCCATGCCCACCGTTCGGTTGTTCCAACCCACACCCGTGGTTCCGCGGAGGGTGCGTTGTGTCGGCTGCCCGCGAAGGGCCGAAGGCACGATCTCCTGCACTCGATTCCCCTCGCGCCGCCTACGGGTCCTTGCAGGATCAGCATGAAAATCATCGTTGTCGGCCATGGCATGGTCGGTCATAAATTTCTCGAAAGCCTGGCCGAAACCGGCCTGTCGAATGTCGAAGTGACGGTGTTGTGCGAGGAGCCGCGTGCGGCCTATGACCGCGTGCACCTGTCCGAGTTCTTCAGCGGCAAGGCGGCGGAAGACCTTTCTCTGGTCGAGCCCGGCTTTTTCGAGCGCACGGGTTTCTCGCTGCGGCTGGCCGCGCGTGCCGCTTCGGTGGACCGCCGTGCCCACACCGTGACCACGGCCGACGGCGAGGTGCTGCCCTACGACAAGCTGGTGCTGGCCACCGGCTCCAACCCTTTCGTGCCACCGCTGCCGGGGCGTGACCGTGCGCACTGCTTTGTTTATCGGACCATCGAGGATCTGGTGGCGATGAAGGCCTCGGGCGCCAAGTCCAGGACCGGTGTGGTGGTCGGCGGCGGCCTGCTCGGCCTCGAATGCGCCAAGGCCCTGCGCGACATGGGGCTCGAGACCCATGTGGTCGAGTTCGCGCCCCGGCTGATGGCGGTGCAGGTCGATGAAGGCGGCGGCCGTGTGCTGCGGGCCAAGATCGAGGAACTCGGTCTGCACGTGCATACCGGTCGCAGCACGACGGAGATCACCGACGGCGCCCGCGCCCGCCACCGCATGGTGTTCGCCGACGGCACCCACCTGGAGACCGACATGATCGTGTTCTCCGCCGGCATCCGTCCACGCGATGAACTGGCGCGCCAATGTGTGCTGGCGGTTGGCCCGCGCGGCGGGGTGGTGATCGACAGCGCCTGCCGCACCAGCGACCACGACGTTTACGCCATCGGCGAATGTGCTTCCTGGAACGAGCAGACCTTCGGCCTGGTCGCGCCGGGTTATGACATGGCCCGGGTGGCCGCGCGCCACATCGCCGGTGACGCCGACGCCGCCTTCGTCGGTGCGGACATGAGCACCAAGCTCAAGCTGATGGGGGTGGACGTGGCCAGTATCGGCGACGCCCATGGCCGCACGCCGAAGAGCCGTGCCTGCCAGTACGTCGACGAGCGGCGCCAGGTCTACAAGAAGATCGTCATCAGCGAAGACGGCAAGCAACTGCTCGGCGCGGTGCTGATCGGCGACGCGACCGAGTACGGCACGCTGCTGCAGATGGCCCTGAACGGCATCACGCTGCCCGCCGATCCCGAGTTCCTGATTTTTCCTTCGAGCGACGGCAAGGCCAAGCCCGGCCTCGGCGTCGATGCCTTGCCCGACACGGCCCAGATCTGCTCGTGCAACAACGTTACCAAGGGCCGCATCAGTGCCGCGGTGGCGGACTTGGGTAAGAAAGGCACCTGCACCATCGCCGA
>Ga0307515_10000283_pt1 | contig 124822 bp, 113 predicted proteins | sample 17_EM_MG_FD_194513 | JGI IMG/M metagenome (GOLD analysis project Ga0307515, IMG submission 194513) | Populus trichocarpa ectomycorrhiza microbial communities from riparian zone in the Pacific Northwest, United States - 17_EM | ecosystem: Host-associated > Plants > Roots > Unclassified...
GCCGGGCAAGCGCATGGGCCACGCCGGTGCGCTGATCTCCGGCGGCGCCGACACCGCAGACGCCAAGCTCGCCATCATGGAAGCGTGCGGCTTCACCGTCACGCGCAATCCCAGCGAGATGGCAAGGTTGCTCAAGGCGCTGCTATAAAGCGCGCGCTCCGGCGCCGGTGCGTATTTCCACGCACCGGCGGTGGGGCGCGGGCTGCCTACACTCCCGCTCAAACAAGCTGCGGCGCCATGCCCGCCGCGGCAACAGACAACACTGGAGCGAGGTCTCATGGAATTCACGTCAGCCGCCTTCTGGGCCGCACTCGGGTCGATCATCTGGGTGAACATCCTGCTGTCCGGTGACAACGCCGTGGTCATCGCGATGGCCGCGCGCTCACTGCCGCCGCACCAGCAGAAGAAGGCCATCTTCTGGGGCAGTGCCGCAGCCATCGTGATGCGGATCATCCTGACCGTCATCGCGTTGGAAATGCTGAAGTGGCCGTTCCTGAAGATCGTCGGCGGTCTGCTGCTGCTGTACATCGGCATCACGCTGCTGCTCGAGGAAGACGACGGCGGCGACCAGGGCAAGGGCCCGAATGACGGCAGCCTGGTGGCGGCGGTGCGCACGATCCTGATCGCCGACCTGGTGATGAGCCTGGACAACGTGCTTGCCGTGGCTGCCGCGGCCAAGGGCAACGTTCCGCTGCTCGTGATCGGCCTGGCGATCAGCATCCCGTTGATCATCTTCGGCAGCACGCTGTTGCTGAAGGTGATGGAGCGCTATCCCGTCATCGTCACCGCCGGCGCGGCGCTGCTCGGCTTCCTGGCCGGGGAAATGCTCCTCACCGACCCGGCGGTCGTGTCGCGCTTCGGCGAGCTCTCGCACACGCTGATCAACATCGCCGGTGCGATCGGTGCCTTCATCGTCGTGGCGGTCGGCATGGCCCTGAACCGGCGCAACCATCAGAAGGCCGCCGCCGAGTAGGTGATATGGCGCGCAAGCCCGCGCCGGCTTAAGATGAAAGCCGAAGGGGAGTAGCTCCTGCCGGGCCGACCAGGGACAAGGAAGTCGGATCCGGACGATGGTGGGCCGTCAATACGAAGCCGAGGCTTCCGGTCCCCCGGGCGATAACCAAACACTCCAGCCGAGCAAGACCTTCGACACCCGGCCGCATGCGTGCGGTAACGGGTGTCGTTCGTCGACATTTGCTTTGCTGGAGTCCGTATGGAATTCTTTTCGCCTGCCTGGTTCTCGGCCCTAGCGGCCATCGTCCTCATCGACCTCGTCCTCGCCGGCGACAACGCGATCGTCATCGCGCTGGCCGCGAGAAGCCTGCCCGAGGCGCTGCGCCGCAAGGCCATCGTCTGGGGCACCGTCGGCGCCGTCGTCGTGCGCTCGGCCATGACCTTGGCTGTGGTCTGGCTGCTGCAGGTACCGGGGCTGATGCTCGTCGGCGGCCTGGGCCTGGTCTGGATCGCCTACAAGCTGCTCGTGCCGCAGGACGGCGGCGGCGAACACGGCCCGATGGCCACCACCTTCTGGGGCGCGATGAAGACCATCGTCATCGCCGACGCGCTGATGGGCGTGGACAACGTGCTCGGCGTCGCCGGCGCGGCGCACGGCAACTTCCCGCTGGTGGTGATCGGGCTGCTGGTCAGCGTGCCCATCGTCGTCTGGGGCAGCACGCTGGTGCTCAAGCTGGTCGACCGCTTCCCCGTCATCACCTACCTCGGCGCCGGCGTGCTGGCCTTCACCGCCGGCAACATGATCGTCAGCGAGCCGCTGCTGGACGCGGTGTTCGACCCGAGCCAGCTCGCCCGCGTGGCCACCTACGCCGTCGTCATCGCCGGCGTGCTGGCCGCCGGCTGGTGGGCGGCGCGCCGCCAGCGCGCCGACGCCGATTCCGCCTCCACCCACGCCGCCTGAAGCGGCGACAACCGAGAGACCGCCATGGAAAAGATCGCTGTCTTCGTCGACGATGTCGACCACGCTCGCCAGTTGCTCGCACCGCTGCTCGCCCAGGGCGCGGAGCCGATGCACTGGGTCGTCGTCGCCTGCGCGCCGCGGCTGACGCACCGCATCGGCAAATGGGTGTCCAACAGCAACCGCCAGCAGTGGCGCGAACACTGGGCGCGTGCGCTGCGGCAGAAGCTGGAGCCGGTGTTCGGCGATGCCGGTGCGCCGGGCCGCGAATGGATCGTCGCGCGCGGCCCGCTCGACGCGCTGAGCACGCGGCTGCGCGTGCGCCTGGGCGCCGATCTGCGCCTGCTCGACGCGCGCCGGCCCAAGCTCGGCGTCGTCCTGCCGCCGCTGCTGGCCGACCAGGCGCCCGAGCCGGGCAGCCGCTGGGCCGCGCCGGTGGCCGTGACGTCGAGCCTGTCGCTGGTGCTGGCGCTGACCGACTGATCGATGCCGCGGCGCCTGTGGTACGGTGCCGGCCTTCCGAGCACCGTCGAAAGGCGTCCATGCATCGCGGCGAGCCGGCGAATCCGCCGCTCATTGGCGGCTACCGGCTGGCCGGGCTGATCGGCAGCGGAGCCATCGGCGAGGTCCACCTCGCCGTCGACAGCGCCAGCGGCCAGCAGGTGGCGCTGAAGGTTCTGCGCCTGGCCGGCGCCGACGCGCAGGCGCAAGACGAAGCGCAGCGGCGCTTCATCGCCGAGGCCGACGCCGCGCGGCGGCTGGTGCACCCGGACATCGTGCGCGTGCTGGCCGCCGGCGTCGAGGCCGGCAGCGCCTGGCTGGCGATGGAGCTGCTGGCCGGCTGCGATCTCGAGCGCTACACCCGTCCGGCGCGGCTGCTGCCCGAAGCCGTGGTCCTGCGCGTGGCCGAACGCCTGGCACGCGCGCTGGCCTACGCGCATGCCGGCGGCGTGATCCACCGCGACCTGAAGCCGGCCAACGTGATGGTCGACTGGGCGTCGGACCGCGTCACGCTGACCGACTTCGGCCTCGCCCGCCTGGCCGACGCCGAGCGCACGCGCACCGGCCTCGTGCTCGGCACGCCGGCCTACATGGCGCCCGAGCAGCTGGCCGGCGCGCCGGCCAGCACCAGTGGCGACCTCTACGCCTTGGGCGTGACGCTGTTCCAGCTGCTCGCCGGCCGGCTGCCGCACGACTCGGCGTCGCTCGGCGAGCTGCTGCGCCAGGTGGCCACCGAGCCGGCACCGGACCTGCGCCGGCTGCGCCCGGACCTGCCACCGGCACTGGCCGGGCTGCCGGCGCTGGTGGCCAGCCTGCTGGCCAAGCGCCCGACCGAGCGCCCGCCCGGCGCGTCGGCGCTGGCCGAGTCGCTGAAAACCCTGCGCGAAGCCCTCGAAGCCGGCCCCGACGGACCGAAGTCACGCGCCTGAGGGCGGACCCGAGCAGCAGCATCAGGGTTCCGATGCACAATCGCCTGACTTTTCCAACGCCGACCGCTGCCCGTACGCCGTGCCCATGACGATCGAGCTTTCCGCCGCCGTTGACCCCGGCCGCGCGCGCAGCAACAACGAAGATTCGGTTGCGCTGGACGACGCTGTCTCGCTGGCTGTGCTGGCCGACGGCATGGGCGGCTACAACGCCGGCGAGGTGGCCAGCAACATGGCCACCAACTTCATCCACACCGAACTCGGCCGCTGGCTGCGCGAAGCCAGCGCCCAGGCCAGCGACGCCGAGGTGCGGCGCGCGATGGACATCTGCGTCGACAACGCGAACCGCGCCATCTTCAACGCTGCCAATTCGAACCCGCAGTACGCCGGCATGGGCACGACGCTGGTGGTGTCGGTGTTCCGCGAAAACCGGCTCCTGGTCGGCCACGTCGGCGATTCGCGTGCCTACCGGTTGCGCGGCGGGCGCCTGCAGCAGATCACGCGCGACCATTCGCTGCTGCAGGAACAGATCGATGCCGGCCTCATCACCCCCGAACAGGCGGCATTTTCGGCGAACAAGAACCTGGTGACGCGCGCCGTCGGCGTCGAGGACACGGTGCTGCTGGAGACGCACCAGCACGAGGTGATGCCCGGCGACGTGTACCTGATGTGCTCGGACGGGCTGTCCGACATGCTCGACGACGCCAGCATCGGCCAGCTGTTGCAGGCAAACGACTCCCTAGACCAGACCTGCCGCGCGCTCATCGATGCTGCCAATGACGCGGGTGGAAAGGATAATATCTCGGTCATACTGGTGCGCGCCTCCGGCGGCGCAAGCCCGTCGATCCGATCCTGGTGGCCATTCCGGCGCTGAAGGGGCGGCTCGACGAACGGGTCAGCATCGGCGCCGCAGAGCGTCATGTCCACCGCGGCCGGCGGGGGGCACATTAGAGGTCAGGCATGGGCAAGCTGGTCGTTTCGCTCGACGGGGTGGTCATCAAGGAAGTCCAGATCACGAAGGACAAGACCACGCTCGGTCGGCGGCCCTACAACGACATCGTGATCGACAACCTGGCCGTCAGCGGTGAACACGCCGTGTTGCAGATGGTCGGCGGCGATGTCTTCATCGAAGACCTGAACAGCACCAACGGCACCTACATCAACGGCAAGGCGATCAAGAAGCAGCTGCTCGCGCACAACGACACCGTCGAGATCGGCAAGTACAAGATCAAGTACCTGGTCGACGAAAGCGGCGAGTACGAAAAGACCATGATCATGCGGCCCGGTGGCTCGGTGCCGCCGCCGTTCGCGGCGCCCAGCCCCATGCACTCGGGCCACCCGGGCGCGCCGTCGCCGTACAACAGCCTCGGCGGCCAGCCGGTGGCTCCGCTGACGCCGGCGTCGATCAAGGTGCTGAACGGCGCGGCGGCCGGCCGCGAGGTCACGCTGACCAAGGTCGTCACCACCGTCGGCAAGCCCGGCGTGCAGGTGGCGTCGATCACCAAGCGGCCCAACGGCTATGCCTTCGCGCATGTCGAAGGCACGGCGCGGCCCAGCATCAACGGCGTGCCGCTGGTCGGCGACTCGGTGCCGCTGCGCAACGGCGACGTGATCGAACTCGCCGGCACGCAGATGCAGTTCATCCACCACTGAACGGCCCGCAGCGGCCGGCCGTGAACGCGTTCACGGCTTTCGCGACGGCCGCTGCACTCTCCCCGCGACAGGGGACGATTTGCGACTTTGGCGGCTTGCGCCGCAGCCCGGCACGGCTCAGCATTGGGCTTCTTCGCCGGCCTCCGCCGAGGCCGCGTCCTTTGCCTTCGACGTTCCATGCAGATTCGTGTTCTCGGTTGTTCTGGCTCGATTGCCGCCGGCAGCCGAACCACGTCGTTCCTGCTCGACGACGACGTGCTCATCGATGCCGGCACTGGCGTCGGCGACCTCACGCTCGACGAGCTGGCGCGCATCGACCACATCCTGATCAGTCATTCGCACCTGGACCATGTGCTCGCCATCGGCCTGCTCGCCGACAGCGTGACGCGCCGGCGCGTCGCGGCACGGCGCCCGCCGGTGCGCGTGCATGCGCTGCCGCCGACGATCGCGGCGCTGCGCGCGCACATCTTCAATGGCGTCATCTGGCCCGACTTCACCCGGCTGCCGAGCGTCGAGCGACCGGTGCTCGAGCTGGTGCCGATCGAGATCGGCCATGTGCTGGCGATCGGCGAACGCCGCATTGAGGTGCTGCCGGCATCGCACACCGTGCCGGCGGCCGGCTTCGCGGTCTTCGACACCGGCGGCGGCGGTGCCTGGGTCTACACCGGCGACACCGGCCCGAATCCGGCGCTGTGGGCGCGGCTGGCGGCGCTGGAAGTGCGCGCCCTGGTCATCGAAACCGCGTTCGGCGACGACGAACACGTGCTCGCCAGCATCAGCAAGCACCTGTGCCCGGCCCAGCTGCGCGAAGAGCTCGCGCAGCTGCGCGAGCCGATGGACGTGTTCATCACCCACATCAAGCCCGGCGAAGTGGACGCGGTGATGTCCGAGATAGGCGCCCAGACCAGCCGGCACCGCATCCAGGCGCTGGTGTCGGGGCAGGTGTTGCGGCTGTCGCGCTGAGCGCGCGCGGCGGGTGACCGATCGCGTCACCTTGTGCCGCAGCCGGCGGAGCCTGAACCGCCAAACTGACAAATTGCGTCACCGGCTGTGAAGGATTTAGCGGTTTTCCGCATGGCACGGCCCCTGCATTCAGGGGGGTGTCCCTCGGCCCAACCCCTTCCCTAGGAGTCCACCTCATGAAGCGCGTACAGCAAGGTTTCACCCTTATCGAACTGATGATCGTCGTGGCGATCATCGGCATCTTGGCAGCGGTGGCGCTGCCGGCTTACCAGCAGTACACCAAGAAGGCGAAGTTCAGTGAAGTCATCCTGGCCACTGCATCGGCGAAGATCGCCGTCGAGTTGTGCGGGCAGGACCAGGGCGCCGTTACGGACTGCGACGCCGGTAGCAACGGCGTCCCGGCCGATATCACGTCCGCGAGCGGCAAGGTGGCCAGCGTGACGACGTCGAACGGCGTGATCACCGCGACGGCAATCAGCACCGACGGCCTCAGTGGCGAAACCTACATCATGACCCCCACGGTGGCCGACGGCAAAGTGACCTGGGCGATTACAGGCACCTGCATCACCGCGAGCCTTTGCAAGGCGTAGGTTTCGACGCTCCACACCCTCAGGCGCGTTGGTGAATCCCATAGACCACCGACGTCCTCTGGGCGCAATCGCAAAAGGCGGCCTCGGCCGCCTTTTGCTTGGCACCCGAGGGTCTCGTGATACTTCGCAGCCCGCGGCTCAAGGCACTTGGGTCATGGTGGCCGGTGCACTGACGCTGTGGCTCTGGGTCATGGCCGTTGGCCGGGATCTGAGCTGGGATGTCGTCAATCATCATCTCTATCTGCCCTTTTCGCTGTTGAGCGGGCGATACGTCAGCGACTTCTTCGGTGCCGGCCCGCAGAGCTATCAGAACCCGGTCGGATACGTGCCGTTCTATGCCCTGGTGGCCGCGGGCTTGCCGTCTTGGGCCATCGGCGCAGCGCTCGCCTTGACACATTCGCTGGTCGTCTGGCCGCTCTACCGGCTGGCAGCGGCCATGTGGGGCGAAGAGCCAGTGCACGCACTGTGGCGTGGTGCAGCGCTGGCGATGGCCCTCTCGACCCCGGTCTTCCTGCTGGTGCTCGGCACCTCGTCGATTGACCCCATCGGCGCCGTGCTGGTTCTTGTGTCGCTGGCTCTGGTGGTTCAGGCATCACCGAGCCCATGGCGAATGGCGGTGGCGGGCGCCGGTTGCGGCATCGCGTTTGCGATCAAGCCGACCAACAGCGTTTTCGTGCTTGCGATGGGCGCGGTACTCCTGCTGCGTTGCGCCGCCGCGCAGACCCGCTGGCGCGATGCCCTGCTGTTCTACGGCGCGTCCTTGTCTGCCGCCCTCGTAACGATGGGCCCCTGGTCTGTCTGGCTGTGGAAGACGTTCGGCAACCCGGTGTTCCCGTTGTTCAACGAACGGTTCGGCTCGCCATTCGTACCAGCCGAGGCCATCGTCGCACTGCGATTTCTTCCTGACTCGCCCTGGGATCTCGTGGCGCGGCTGTGGCAGATCGCGGACTATCGTTCGCATACATACATAGAAGGCTTCGCGCCCGATCTTCGTTTGCCGGCTCTGGTGCTCATCGGCGTACCGGCAATGGTGATCGCGCTCGTGCGCCGCGGTACCCGAGCCCGACTGCTGCAGCGCGCAGACTTGCAGTTGGCTGCGTTTGCCGCCGTTTCGTACGCCTTGTGGATGATCAGCAGTGGCAATGGCCGCTACGCGATTCCGCTCTTCATGATCGTCGGCCTGCTACTCGTGCGTGCCGTGCAGGTGATGCTTCCGCGCCCGATTTCGCGGGTCTTCGTCCTGTTGATTCTGGTGCTCCAGACCGCGTACTTCGCGAGCGACGGCCTGCACCGCCTGGTCGCCCGCCCTTGGAGCAGAGAACCCTATCTGGTGGTGCACATGCCTGAGCGGCTGGTCGACGAGCCCGTGCTACATCTCACGCTCGGGGTTCAGAGTTTTGCGGCGCTGGCCCTGTACATGCATCACGACGGTGCGCTGATCAATCTGGTCGGACAGATGTCCCTGCCGGCCGTCGGACCCAGTGGCGAGGCGGTGCGCACCCGGCTCGATCAGTGGCGTGGGCGCACGCGCCTGCTGTTCACGATACCCGACGGACTCGATGCGACTCCGTTGCCCGAGGCCGTGCGTCGGCGCGTTAACCGGCAGATCTATCGCTTCGGCCTGCGGGTGAACCCCTCCGACTGCCTGTTGATCCCGATGCTGCGAGCGCTGGCGCGCGAGTCAGCGGTCAAGTCGGATGACGTTCCGATAGTCAGTTGCGCCGCCGTTGCGCGCCAACGCGATGATCCAATGCTGGACGACAACCTGGGCCGGGTAGCGCCGGTATTCGAGAGGCTCGAGTCGCAATGCCGGCGCATACTGTCGCCGCAGCCGGCCGTCACGGCGGTCGAATTCGGAGATGTCTGGCAGAGGCACTACATCAACTCGGATACCAAGCTCTCAATAAGCCCGGAGAAGGGCGTTTTCATGAGCCATTTCCGCAGCACGAGCATCGTTCGGCTGGGTTCGATCGATGATGTCATGGCAGGCCGCAGCGAAGATCCGTGCAAGGCTTGGTTTCAACTGAGGCAGCCATGATCACCGCGGAGCGACAAGCGACAGCGATGCGAGTCGTTCCTCCGGAACTGATTGAGTTGACGATTCTGATGCCGTGCCTCAATGAGGCGCGTACTCTGCCCGCCTGCCTGCGCAAAGCACAGGCCTTCCTGCAACGTTCTGGCGTCTCGGGCGAAGTCCTGGTCGCCGACAACGGCTCCACCGACGGCAGCCAGGACATCGCTCTGGCTGCGGGTGCGCAACTCTTGCACGTCCACCAGCGCGGGTATGGGGCCGCACTGCTGGCGGGCATCAAGGCCGCGCGAGGTCGCTACGTCATCATGGGTGACTCCGACGACAGCTACGATTTTTCGTCACTGCAGGCCTTCGTCGACGCGCTGCGAGCCGGCCACCACCTCGTGATGGGCAACCGTTTCGCCGGTGGCATACGCGCCGGCGCCATGCCGCCGCTTCATCGCTATCTGGGCAACCCCGTTTTAAGCTTCATCGGCCGGATGTTCTTTCGCAGCCCGGTGCGCGACTTCCATTGCGGGTTGCGCGGGTTCGACCGCGTCGAGATGCTGTCGCTCGGGCTGCAATCCAGCGGGATGGAGTTCGCCAGCGAGATGGTTGTCAAGGCCACCCTGCGTGGGCTGCGCATTACCGAGGTGCCGACCACGCTGTCCCCGGACGGGCGCGACCATCCGCCGCATTTGAGAAGCTGGCGCGACGGTTGGCGCCACTTGCGCTTCTTGTTGATTCACGCGCCGGCCTGGCTCTTCATGTACCCCGGGCTGCTGTTGTTCGTGACCGGGTTCATCGGCTCGGTGGCGCTGACGCTCGGTCCTCTGCCTCTGGGGCTGGTCACGCTGGACGTGCATAGCCTGCTGTATGCCGCCGCGGCAGCCAACCTGGGCCTGCAGATGGTCATGTTCGCCGGTGCCTCGTCGTTCCATGCCGTGCGCATCGGTATCCTGCCCTCGATGCCCCATGGGCTGGGCTGGGCCAAGCGCATCTCGCTCGAAGTCTTCCTACTGGCTGCGCTCGCGCTGTTTGTCGCCGGGCTCGGTTTTGCCGCCGCGAGCATATTGCAGTGGTCGCAGATGCGCTTCGGCGCCATCGATCCGGCGCGGCTGATGCGGGTGGTTATCCCGGCTGCGACCTTGATGCTTGCCGCCGGCCAACTCGCGATGAGCGCCTTCCTGCTCGAGGTGATTCGACTTTCACCCCATGTTCCGGAGCAGGCCCCATGACATCGCCGCGCTTGGCGCCGCCGTTCTGGCGCCACGATGCGTACTCGCTCGCGCAGCTTGCTGCGGCTGTGACCCGTGCGGCTGTTAGCGTGCTGCCATCCGGCCGCGCTGGGGCCCGGGTGGTGGACCTGGGCGCAGGCGAAGCGCCGTATCGCAGCCTGTTCGAGGTCCGGGGGGCCGAATACCTCGCGTGCGACATCGATGCGGCGGGGTCACTACGCATCGAACCGGGCCAACCATTGGCGCTGCCGGCCGGCAGCGCCCACGCAGTGCTGTCGTTCCAGGTGCTCGAACATGTGTGGGATCTGGATTGGTATCTCGGCGAGGCGCACCGGTTGCTGGCAGACGACGGCGCCTTGGTACTGTCAACCCACGGCACCTGGCTGTATCACCCGCACCCCACAGACTTCCGGCGCTGGACGCGTGATGGCTTGCTCGAGGAGTTGCGTACGCGCGGTTTCGAGGCCGAGCAAGTGATGGCTGTCGTGGGCCCATTGGCCTGGACTTCGCAGTTCCGCGCACTGGGCTATCACCACATGCTTTGCGCGATTCCGCTGGTTGGCCGCTTGCTGGCGGCAATCAGCAGCACGGTGTTTCACTTGCGTATGAAGCTGGAGGATGCGCTCACACCCCGCCAATGGATCGACACGAACGCTTCGGTGTACCTGGTGATTGCCCGCAAGATGCGAACCGGTCCTTCGATATCGACATGAGCGAGCCAGCCTTGAGCCTCGATGTACCGGCCGTGGTTGCCACTGCGGGCCGTTTCAGCGTGATCGGGGCGCTTTGTGCCTTGCTCAATGTGGCCATCGTCTACGTCGGCCACGACCTGCTGCGCTGGCCGTACTTGAACGCCGCGGCAATGACCAGTGTGATCACGATCCCGCTGAGCTACGCGGCGCACAGTCGCTTCAGTTTCAGGCAACGTGCGGCGGCCGGGTGGGCTGTGTTCGGGCGATTCCTGGCGCAGCAGCTGTCACAGTTCCTCCTCGGAATGCTGTTGCTGGCAGCGCTGGTCCAAGGGCTGGACCTCGCGCCAGTTCTGGGGATGGCGGCTGTCGCAGCCATCATGTGGATCTATGGCTTCATCACCAACGCAAGCTGGGTCTTCCGTGCCTTCGGTTCGCGCGGATAGCGACTCTTGCCTTCGCGTACTGCAGGTCAGTGCATTCTTCGCGGCGCACGGCGGTGGCATCGAAGCGGTGGCCGATCAGCTGGCCCGCCGGCTGCCGGGTGTGGGATTCCAAGTGCGCTGGATGGCGGGCGGCGCGCGGAGGGAAGCTCCGGACGACATCCCGTCCGGGCTGGTCTGCGACCATGTCCGGTCGTGGGATCCCCTCGAGCGCCACCTTGGCTTGCCATTTCCGCTGTGGGGGCCGGCCGGGCTGGTGCGCTTGTGGCGCGCCGTGAAGTGGTGCCAGGTTGTGCATGTGCATGACTACCTGTACATGCCGTCGCTGGCGGCGCTGTTGTTCGCAGCCCTTTTGCGCCGGCCGGTGTTGCTGACGCAACACATCGGTGACATTCCATTTGGTTCGGTCGTCATACGCACGCTGTTGCGCGCGTTGAACCGCAGTTTGGGCGCGTGGGTGTTGCATCGCGCTGCCCAGGTCGTGTTCGTCGGCAGACCGGTGATGACGTACTTTGAGCATTGGCCTGGGTTTCGTCGTGTGCCACTGCTGGTGCCCAATGGGGTCGATCATGCGCGCTATCGCGCGCAGGCGCAGCACGCGCGCGGCCCGGAGGTGCAGCTACTCTTTGTCGGCCGCTTTGTCGAAAAGAAGGGCATGGTGGCCTTGCGAGGCTGCGCGCAACTGTCCGGCTCGCGCTGGACCTATGTTGGATGGGGTCCGTTGAGTCCGGACTACTGGGGCGACGATGAACGTCGTGGCAACGTCATCCTCGGTCGTCTGCCCGCGGAGGCGGTCGTGCCTCACTACCAGAATGCCGACTTGCTGGTGCTGCCCAGCACCGGCGAGGGGTTTCCGCTGGTATTGCAGGAGGCGCTGGCTTGCGGTACGCCCGTGTTGGTGAGTACCGAGGTCTTCGAATCCTTTCCAGCAACCGAATCTGGCTGCGTCTTCCACGTCGAGATGCGTCAACCCAATGCGGCCGTCGCTCTACATGAACGGCTGTGCGAGCTGGTGGCGGACCCGAGCCGTCTGACGGCGGCGCGCCCTCATGCCGCAGCGCTTGCGCAGCAATGGGACTGGTCGACTTGCGTCGCGCGCTATGCCGAGCTGTACCGCTCCGTGGCGCGGCCGGCCCCCCCGAGGCCCGACGTGTTGGTAGCCGACTGAGCACGCTGCAGGCAGCCGTGGCCACCGTGTTGGTAGCATGCGCCGCGCTCGCAATGGCCGCGCCGTTCCGGGCCTCGACCGGCGCCTACCCTGGATGAGAGAACTTGTCGACCGCTGCTCCCTTGATACAACCACGCGCCCTGCTGGCCATCGCCGCCGCGGCAGCGCCGTCGCTGCTGGCCTATAACGTTTCGCCGTCGCCGACCTTCCTCAACCAGGCGCTGTCCATCGCGCTGTGGGGCTGGTTCGTCGCCATTGCGGCGCCGAACGCCGGTGGCTTGTGGCGCGGCGCCGGCACCTTGTTCGGCGCGCTGGCGCTGCTGCTGGCATCGGTGTGCTGGTCCTGGGGGCCGGGCGCGCTGCCGACCGGGCTGGCGCTGTCGGCCATCGGCATGCTGCTGGCCACCGGCGTGCTGGTGGCCGGTGGCGCCGGCGCCCATTCGCGGCCCGACGCGGCAACGGCATTCGGCGACTTCTGCCTCGGCTGGGCCGTGGCTGGCGCGTTGAACGTGGCGATTGCCGTCGTGCAGGTCTTCTTCCCCGACATCCCTGACGGCGACTGGATCGCGCAGTCGGGCATCCCCGGCCGCGCCGTCGGCAACCTGCGCCAGCCCAACCACCTGAGCAGTCTGCTGCTGTGGTCGGCGATTGCCGTCATCGCGCTGGTCGAGCTGGGCCGCATCGGCCGCCGCTGGGCGGCGCTGCTGTTCGTGGCGCTGGTCTTCGCCGTGCTGCTGACCGCTTCGCGCACGGGGCTGCTCAGCGTCGGCCTGCTCGCCGTCTGGGGCCTGGCCGACCGGCGCCTGGCCAAGCCAACGCGGGCGCTGCTGCTGGCCGCGCCGCTGGTCTACGCGCTGGCCTGGTTCGGCATGGCCGAATGGGCCAAGCTGTCGGCGCACACCTTCGGCGGCGCAGCACGGCTGGCCGAAGCCGACATCTCCGGCTCGCGCTTCGGCATCTGGCGCAACACGCTGGCGCTGATCCGCCAGCAGCCGTGGCTGGGTGTCGGCTTTGGCGACTTCAACTTCGCCTGGACGCTGACGCCCTTCCCCGGCAGGCCGATCGCCTTCTTCGACCACACGCACAACCTGCCGCTGCAGCTGGCGGTGGAGATCGGCCTGCCGCTGACGGTGGCCGTGATGGCGCTGCTGCTGTATGCGCTGGGCCGCGCCGGCTGGCTGGCGCTGAAGGCCGAAGGCGACATCGGCCTCGGCCGCCGCTGCGCCGTCATGATGGTGCTGATGATCGGCCTGCACAGCCTGCTCGAGTACCCGCTGTGGTACAGCTACTTCCTGCTGCCGGCGGCCTGGGCCTGGGCCTTCGCGCTGGGCCGGCCGGGTGGCGCGGCGGTGGCCGGCCGGCCGTCGGTGGCGGTCGTGGCCAGCGGCGTGGCGCTGGCCGTCGCCAGCGTGCTTGCGGTGTGGGACTACTGGTCGGTTGCGGCAATCTTCGACGCCAAGGAGTCCCCTCCGCTGGCTCAGCGCATCGCGCGCGGCCAGCGCAGCGTGCTCTTCGCCCACCATGCCGACTACGCTGCGGCGACCACCGGCAAGCCCTTGGCCGATGATCTGAAGCCCTTCGAGCGCGCCACGCACTACCTGCTGGACACGCGCTTGATGATGGCTTGGGCCAAGGCGCTGGCGCGGCACGGTGAAGTCGACGAAGCGCGCTACCTGGCCGCGCGGCTGCGCGAGTTCCGCAACGCCGGGTCCGAGGAGTTCTTCGACGAATGCAAGGAAGCCGCGGCCAGCGCGCCGCCGTTCCAGTGCGAAGCGCCGCAGCGCCAGCCTGACTGGCGCGAGTTCGTCAGGCCTTGACGTCCGCCGGGGCGTGCCAGTCCCCCGACTTGCCGCCGCGCTTGTCCAGCACGCGGATCCCGTCCATCACCATGCCGCGGTCGGCGGCCTTGCACATGTCGTAGACGGTCAGCAGCCCCACCTGCACGGCGGTCAGCGCTTCCATCTCGACGCCGGTGCGGCCGAAGGTCTCGACCTGCGCGGTGCAGCGCAGGCTGCTGTTTGCGGCATCGAGTTCGAACTCGACCGCCACGCGCGTGATCGGCAGCGGGTGGCACAGCGGTACCAGCTCGGCGGTGCGCTTGGCGCCCTGGATCGCGGCGATGCGCGCGACGCCGAGCACGTCGCCCTTCGCGGCGCGGCCTTCGGCGATGAGCGCGAAGGTGGCCGGCAGCATGCGGATCACGCCGCTGGCGCGCGCGACGCGGTGCGTCTCGGCCTTCGCCGACACATCGACCATGTGCGCCTGGCCGGCGGCGTCGAAATGGGTCAGCGGCTGATTCATCGATGGAAACATGAGGGCAATACGACGGTGTCATGATAGTCGGGCCCACCGTTCGACAAGAGAGCGCCTTTTGAGTCCGTTGACCCGCAAAGCCTGGCTCGGCCTGCTCGCCTTTGGCCTGGCCGCCGCGCCCGTGCAGGCGCCGCTGGCGCAGGTGCGGCTGCCGTCGCTGGGCGAGTCGGCGACCGAGGATTTCGGCGTCGGCACCGAAAAGCGCCTGGGCGAGCAGATCATGCGCGAGATCCGGCGCGACCCGGACTATCTCGACGACCCGGTGCTGCTCGAATACCTGCAGTCGATCTGGCAGCCGCTGGTCGCCGCGGCGCGCCAGCTCGGCAATGTCGAGCCCGACATCGACCGCCAGTTCGCCTGGGAGCCGTTCCTGATCCGCGACCGCAACGTCAACGCGTTTGCGCTGCCGGGCGGCTATGTCGGCGTCTACCTCGGGCTGATCGCGCTCACCGCCAGCGGCGACGAACTGGCTTCGGTGCTGGCGCACGAGATGTCGCACGTGACGCAGCGCCACATCGCGCGCACGATGGTGAATTCTCAGCGCTCGTCGATGGTCGGGCTGGCGGCGCTGCTGGTCGGCATCCTGGCCGCCGCGCGCAGCAACAACGCCGACGTTGCCAACGCCGCGATCATGGGCAGCCAGGCGGCCACGATGCAGGGCCAGCTGAACTTCTCGCGCGACATGGAGCGCGAGGCCGACCGCATGGGCTACGGCGTGCTCGGCGCCGCCGGCTTTTCGACGCTCGGCATGGCGACGATGTTCGAAAAGCTCGACAGCGCCAACCGCATCAACGACAGCGGCTCCTTCCCGTACCTGCGCAGCCACCCGCTGACGGTCGAACGCATGAGCGAAGCGCGTTCGCGCGCACTGTTCGCCGGCAGCGGCAAGGCGGCGCCGCCACTGCGCCACGCGATGATGCAGATGCGCGCCAAGGTGCTGATGGACACCGACCCGCAGACGCTGCGCCGGCTGCAGGAGCAGGCCGCCGGCGTGCCCGGCGCACCGCTGCGCGACCGGCTCGCGTCGGCCTACGGCGGCGCGCTGGCGGCGTCGCTGCAGCGCGACCCGGCGGCCGCCGAGCGCATCGCCGCCGACGCGCTGGCGCTGGCCGCCACCGCCTCGCCGCGCGAGCCGCAGGCCGAGCGCGCGGTGCAGCTGCTGCAGGTGCAGCTGCGGCTGAACCGCGGCGATCCGGTGGCCGCGCTGCAGGCACTGGATTCGATCAGCGTCGACACCGGCACACGCGCGCCGCTGCTGCTGCGCGCGCAGGCCTTGCTGGACCTGCAGCGGCACAAGGGCAACGCCAACGCCGCGCTGCGCGACAGCACCGAGGCGCTGCAGATCTGGGTCGCTGACCACCCGTTGGACGCCGGCGCCTGGGGCCTGCTCGGCAGCACCGCCGACAGCATCGGCCTGCGCCTGCGCGCCTTGCGCGCCAACGCCGAAGCGCGTGCCGCGATCGGCGATCTCACCGGCGCCATCGACCGCCTGCGCGCCGGCCAGCAGGCCGCGCACAGCGCCGCCGGGCAGGACTTCATCGAAGCCTCGGTCATCGACGCACGGCTGCGCGAGCTGCAAGGCCAGCGCCGGCAGTTGGCGATCGAAGCGCGCGGCGGCCGCGAGCAGCCGCGGGACGGTGCGGAGCCGCCGCCGCAGTGAAAGGTCCTAGACTTTGCCGATGCGGCAAGGTCTCGGATTCCTCATCGTCCTGTTGGCCGGCCTGCTGCCGGCGCATGCAGCCCGTGTCGTCAGCGCCAGCCCACAGGGCGACGTGGCTGACCCGCGACAGATCAGCGTCCGCTTCGGCGAAGCCGTGGTGCCGGCCGGCGACCCGCGGCTGCCGGCGCCGTTCACGCTGCAGTGCAACGGCAGCACGCCGCCCGGCGATGCTCGCTGGGCCAGCGACCGCGTCTGGCTCTACGACCTGCGTGCGCCGCTGGCGGCCGGCCAGCGCTGCGTGCTGCGCGCCGAAGCCGCGTGGAAGCCGCTGAAGGGCACGCTCGAAGAGCCGAGCGAGTACCGCTTCAACGTCGCGCCGCTGGCGATCAAGGCCGTGCGGCCATACCCGGGTTCACGCATCGACGAAGAGCAGCACTTCCTGCTGCGCTTCAACGGCACGGCCGATGCCAAGCAGGCCGCCGGCGCCTGGTGCGAGGTCGAAGGCCTGGGCGAACGCGTGCCGCTGAAGGTGGTGGACGGCGCGCCGCGCGAGCAGCTGCTGAAGGCGCAGCGGCTGACGGCCGAGGCCGCGAACTGGCTGCTCGTGGCCTGCCAGCGGCCGTTTCCGGCCGACACCGGCGTGCGCCTGGTCTGGGGCCGGCGCTTCGAATGGCGCGTGCGCACGCGCTTCGGGGCCGAATTCGGCTGCGAGCGCGAACGCGCGAACGCGCCGTGCCTGCCGCTGCGGCCACTGACGCTGCGCTTCTCGGCGCCGGTGCCGCGCGCGATGGCGCTGGCCGCGCGGCTGGTGCCGCCGCAGGGCGCGGCGCTGGAGCCCAAGGCCGAACCCGGCGAGACGGTCGAAGAAGTGCGCTTCGCCGCGCCGCTGCCGGAGAACCAGCGCTTCAAGCTGACGCTGCCGAAGGACTTGCGCGACGAAGCCGGCCGGCCGCTGGCCAACGCCGCGGCCTTCCCGCTCGACGTGGCGACGGGCGGCCTGCCGCCGCTGGCCAAGTTCGCCGGCGCGCCGTTCGGCATCGTCGAAGCCGGACAGGGTGTTGGAAATGAAGCCATGATGCCGCTGACCCTGCGCCACGTGCAGGCCGACCTGCAAGGCGCTTCGACCGGTGGCCGCGTCTCGATCAAACGCTTCGATGCCGGCACCAGCGACCTCGACCTGATGCGCTGGAAGGCGCGGCTCGCGCAGCTGCAGCAGGAGCGCTTCGAAAGCCGCGAAACGGCGGTGCTGGCGAAGGAGGCCGACGTCACGCGCACCGAGCTGCCGCAGCTGAAAGACAGCGCACCGCGCGCCACCGAAGTCATCGGCATCCCGCTGCCGCAGCCGGGCTATCACGTCATCGAAGTCGAGTCGCGCATCCTCGGCACGTCGCTGCTGGCCAAGGCCGCGCCGATGTATGTGCGCACCGGCGTGCTCGTCACCAACCTCGGCGTGCACTTCAAGCGCGGCCGCTCGTCGAGCCTGGTCTGGGTGACGACGCTGGACCGCGGCCGCCCGGTGGCCGGCGCGCGTGTGGCCGTCAACGACTGCCGCGGCCGGCCGCTGTGGAACGGCAGCACCGACGCCGCCGGCATCGCGCGCATCGAACGCGGCTTCGACGACGAGCGCGGTGGCCCCGGCTGCCTGGGCGACGACGGCTTGATGGTCAGCGCGCGGCTCGGTGCCGACCTGGCCTTCGTCTACAGCGGCTGGAACCAGGGCATCGAGCCTTGGCGCTTCAACCTGCCGACGGCCGCTGGTGGCGAGCCCGACCGCCGCGCACACACCGTTTTCGACCGCACGCTGTTGCGTGCCGGCGAGACGGTGGCGATGAAGCACTTCGTGCGCGACGAGGTCGCCACCGGCCTGGCCTGGCCGGCGCCCGACAGCCTGCCCGATGCGGTGGTGCTGACGCACATTGGCAGCGGCAGCGAGACGACACTGCCGCTGGCCTGGCCGCGCGGCGTGCGTGCTGCAGAAAGCAAGTGGGCCGTGCCGACGACGGCCAAGCTCGGCCTCTACGGCGTGGCGCTGCGCCGCGGCGACAAGCGCTGGCCCAGCGGCAGCCTGCGCGTCGAAGCCTTCCGCGTGCCGCTGGTCGACGCGCGCCTGTCCGGCCCGGCAGGCCAGCTGCTCGCACCGCGTGAACTGGCGCTGTCGGCGCAGCTGAACATGAACGCCGGCGGCCCGCTGACCCAGGCGCCCGTGAAGCTGTCGGCACTGCTGCGCCCGCGCGCGCCGAACTTCACCGGCTATGACGACCACAGCTTCCAGCCGCCGGGCAGCGACGCGCCGAGCGATGGCGAAGACGGCGACGACGGTGCGCGCGTCGTCGCCGAACGCCTGGCGGAGACCACCGACGCACAAGGCGCCGCGAAGCTGCTCGTGAAGGACCTGCCGCCGTTGAAAGGCCCGTCGGAGCTGGTCGCCGAGCTGAGCTTCAACGACCCGAACGGCGAAGTGCAGACCGCCAGCCAGCGCCTGCTGCTGTGGCCGAGCGCCGTCGTCGTGGGCCTGCGCGCGCGCTCGTGGGCGGCGTCGCGCGGCGAAGCCCGCTTCTCGGCCGTGGCGCTGGACACGGCGGGCCGGCCGTTGAAAGACCGCGAGGTCGAGGTCAGCGGCCGGCTGCGGACCACGCTGACCACGCGCAAGCGCATCGTCGGCGGCTTCTACGCCTACGACAACCGGCGTCAGACGCGTGAACTCGGCGTGCTGTGCAAAGGCCGCAGCGACGCGCAGGGGCGCATCGACTGCGACATCCAGCTCGACATCGCCGGCGAAGTGGAACTCGTCGCCCGCGCGGAAGACGACGCCGGCCGCGTTGCCGAAGCCGCGACCTCGGTCTGGGTCACGGGCCGAGACGAACTCTGGTTCGAGCAGGACAACGACGACCGCATCGACGTGCTGCCCGAGAAGCGCGAAGTCGCACCCGGCGAGACGGCGCGCCTGCAGGTGCGCATGCCGTTCCGCGAAGCGACGGCGCTGGTCTCGGTGGAACGCGAAGGCGTGATCGACGCCCGCGTGGTGACGCTGCGTGGCCGCGAGCCGGTGGTCGAACTGCCGATCCCGAAGACGGCTTCGTTGGCGCCGAACGTGGTGGTCTCGGTGCTCGTGCTGCGCGGCCGTTTGCGCGACGCGCCTTGGTATTCGATCTTCACCTGGGGCTGGCGCGAGCCGCTCGAATGGTGGCGCGCCTTCCGCTACGAAGGCCGCGACTACCGCGCGCCGTCGGCGATGGTCGACCTGTCCAAGCCCAGCTTCAAGCTCGGCGCGGCGATGCTGAAAGTCGGCCTGGCCGAGCACCGGCTCGACGTCAAGGTGACGCCCGAGAAGGCCCAGTACGGCGTGCGCGAAACGGTGAAGACGCGCGTCAGCGTCACGCGCAACGGCCAGCCGGTGGCTGGCGCCGAGATCGCCTTCGCCGCCGTCGACGAAGGCCTGCTGGCGCTGAAGCCGAACGAGTCGTGGGACCTGCTCGGCGCGCTGATGCAGCCGCGGCCCTGGGGCGTGGAAACGTCGACCGCGCAAGGCGAGATCATCGGCCGCCGCCACTACGGCCGCAAGGCGCTGCCGCCGGGCGGCGGCGGGGGTCGCAATCCGACGCGCGAGCTCTTCGACACGCTGCTGCTGTGGCGCGGCACGGTGGTGCTGGACGCGAAGGGCGAAGCCGTCATCGACGTGCCGCTGAACGATTCGCTGACGAGCTTCAGGCTGGTCGCGATCGCCGATGCCGGCGTCGACCGCTTCGGCACCGGCAGCGCGACGGTGCGTGTTTCGCAAGACCTGCAGATGCTGTCCGGCCTGCCGCCACTGGCGCGCGAAGGCGACCGTTTCGATGCCAGCTTCACTTTGCGCAACACGACGGCGAAGCCGATGACGGTGAAGGCCACGCTGGCCGGCGCGGCGCTGACCTTGCCGCCGCAGACGGTGAGCCTGGCGCCGGGCGCGGCGGCCGAAGTGCGCTGGCCGGTGCAGGTGCCGGCCGGCGTGTCGCGCATCGAATGGACGGCCGCAGCCGACGACAGCGCCGGCGCCGCGCGCGACCGCTTGAAGATCGTGCAGGCCGTGCAGCCCGCGGTGCCGGTGCGCGTCTGGCAGGCGTCGCTGCAGCCGCTGAGCGACGCGCCGCTGAACATCCCGACGGCGATACCGGCCGATGCCTTGCCCGGCAGCGGCGGCGTGCGCGTCGCGCTGCAGGCGCGCTTGTCCGGCGCGCTGCCGGGGCTGCGCCGCTTCTTCGAGAACTATCCGTACAGCTGCCTCGAACAGAAGACCTCGCGCGCGATCGCGCTGCACGACGCCGCGGCCTGGGCCACGCTGCGCGGCGAGGTCGTGGGCTATCTCGACCGCGACGGCCTGGTCAGCTACTTCCCGCCGCGCCCCGAAGACGCGGCGCGCGGCAGCGACCGGCTCACCGCGTACCTGCTCGCCGCGGCGCATGAAGCCGGTGTCGCCTGGCCCGACGAAGCGCGCGAAGCCATGCTGCAAGGCCTGGCGGCTTTCGTCGAAGGCCGCATCGAACGCCGCTTCAACGCGCCGCGCGCCGACCTGGACATGCGCAAGCTCGCCGCGCTCGAAGCCTTGTCGCGCCATGGTCGGGTGCAGCCGCGCATGCTGGGTTCGATCGGCTGGGCGCCGAACGCGTGGCCGACCTCGGCGCTGCTCGACGCGTGGAGCCTCCTGCGCCGTGTCGAAGCCTTGCCCGAGCGCGCCGCGCGGCTCGACGAAGTGCAGCGCTTGCTGCGCGCGCGGCTGGTGCAAGGCGGCACGACGCTGCGCTTCGCGACCGAAGACAGCGACGACTGGTGGTGGCTGATGGACGGCCCCGACGGCAACGCAGCGCGGCTGTTGCTCGCGGCCAGCGAGTCGCCGGCATGGAAGGACGACGTGCCTTTGCTCGTCACCGGCACGCTCGCCCGCCAGCGCGCCGGTGCCTGGGCCACGACGACGGCCAACCTGTGGGGCGTGCTGGCGCTGGAGCGCTTCTCGGCGCGCTTCGAAGCGGTGCCGCCGGCGGGCCGCAGCACCTTCTCGGGCGGCGGCAGCAGTGCCACGGTCGACTGGAAGGCCACCCCCGACGGCGCCACCGCGCAGCTGCCGTGGGGCACGGCGCTGCTGGCGCGCCACGAAGGCAGCGGCCGGCCCTGGCTGACCGTGCAGACGCTCGCCGCCGTGCCGCTGAAGGCGCCGCTGGCGGCCGGCTACCGCATCACGCGCAGCGTCAGCGCGGTCGAACGTGCCAAGCCCGACGCCTGGTCGCGCGGCGACGTGCAACGCGTGCGGCTGGAGATCGAAGCCGTCGGCGACATGGCGTGGGTGGTGATCAGCGACCCGGTGCCGGCCGGTGCCGCCTTGCTCGGCGGCGGGCTCGGCCGCGACTCGGCCATTGCGACCCGCGGCGAGAAGCGCGAAGGCCGCAGCTGGCCGGCTTTCGAAGAGCGCGCGGCCGAAGCCTGGCGCGGCTACTACGAGTGGCTGCCGCGCGGCCGCCACGTCGTCGAATACACGTTGCGGCTGAACGCCAGTGGCCGCTTCGCGCTGCCGCCGACGCGCGTGGAGGCGATGTATGCGCCGGAGACTTTCGGCGAGCTGCCGAACGACGCGATCGAGGTCAGGCCGTGAGAGCGGCCGCGGCGCTGCTGTTGGCCGCCGCGCTGCCGGCCTGCGCCTTGCCGTCGTTCGACGCCGTGCGTGCCGCACACCGGCCGTCGGACATCGAACTGCTCGACCGCCATGGCGCGCCACTGCAGACGCTGCGCGTCGACGACAGCGTGCGCCGCGGCGCGTGGATGCCGCTGGCCGAAATGTCGCCGGCGCTGCGCGACGCCATCGTCGTCAGCGAAGACAAGCGCTTCTGGCAGCACGACGGCGTCGACTGGCGTTCACTCGCCGCCGCGGCCTGGGCGAATGCGTGGAACACGAAGACGCGTGGCGCGTCGACCTTGACGATGCAGCTGGCCGGCTTGCTGGACGACGACCTGGCGCGCCCGGCCGGTGGCCGCAGCGTGGCCGCCAAGCTCGGCCAGGCGGCCGCCGCGGCCGAGCTGGAACAGCGCTGGCGCAAGACGCAGATCCTCGAGGCCTATCTGAACCTAGTGCCGCTGCGTGGTGAAGCGGTGGGCGTGCCGGCCGCCGCCTGGGCGCTGTTCGGCAAGCGGCCAAGCGGGCTCGATGCCACCGAGTCGGCGCTGCTGGCGGCGCTGGTGCGTGCGCCGAACGCGAATGCCACGACCGTGACGCGCCGCGCCTGCGAGCTGCTGCAACAGCAGCGGCTGACTTGCGACGGGCTGGCCACCCGCACCGAACAAGCCCTGGCTCGACGCCCCGGCGCAGCGCCCGGCGAAGCGCTGGCGCCGCACTTCGCACGCGCCTGGCGCGCGGCCGGCGGCGGCGTGCGCACGACGCTGGACGCCGGCCTGCAGCGCGCCGCCATCGCGGCCCTGCGTCAGCAGCTCGCCGAGCTGCGCGGCCGCCAGGTCGAAGACGGTGCCGTGCTGGTGCTCGACAACGCCAGCGGCGAGGTGCTGGCCTGGGTCGGCTCGTCGGGCCCGCTGTCGGGCGCCGAAGAGGTCGACGCGGTGCTGGCGCGGCGCCAGCCGGGCTCGACCTTGAAGCCCTTCGTCTACGCGCTGGCCTTCGAGCGCCGGCTGTTGACGCCGGCGAGCCGGCTCGACGATGCGCCGCTGCAGATCGCCGCCGGCGGCGGCCTTTACCTGCCGCAGAACTACGACCACGGTTTCAAGGGCGCCGTCAGCGCACGCACCGCGTTGGCGTCGAGCCTGAACGTGCCGGCCGTGCGCGTCGGCGCGATGCTCGGGCCGGACGACTTGTTCGAACGCCTGCAGCGCGCCGGCTTGCAACTGAAGGAAAGCGCCGGTTACCACGGCCCGGCGCTGGCGCTCGGCAGTGCCGACGTGACGCTGCTGGCGCTGACGAATGCCTACCGCATGCTCGCCAACCGCGGCCAGTGGAGCGCGGTGAAACTGAGCACCAAGGCCGAAGCGCCGCGCCGCGTGTTCGACGCCGCGACGGCCTTCCTCGTTGCCGACATCCTGGCCGACGGCAGCGCGCGCGCCACCACCTTCGGCTTCGACAGCCCGCTGGTCACGCGCGGATGGGCCGCGGTGAAGACCGGCACCAGCAAGGACTTGCGCGACAACTGGTGCGTCGGCTTCAGCGAGCGCTACACCGTCGGCGTCTGGGTCGGCAATGCGCGCGGCGAGGCCATGCATGCGGTCAGCGGCGTCGCCGGCGCGGCGCCGGTGTGGCGGCAGGTGATGGCGCAGCTGCATGCGGCCGCGCCGGCCAAGGCGCTGTTGCCGCCGCCCGGCGTGACGGCGCTGCGGCGCGAGTGGTTCATCGCCGGCACCGAGCCGCTGGCCGGGCCGGCGGGCAGCGGCCCGTTCGGCATCGCGTCGCCGCGCGACGGCAGCGTGATCGTCATCGACCCCGACATCCCGCCAGCCCAGCAGCGCCTGGTGTTCGAAGGCGCGCCGGGGCGCTGGCTCGTCGATGGCCGCGCGGTGGGCAGCGGCGCGCTGGTGAGCTGGCTGCCGCGGCCGGGGCGTCACCGCCTGGAGCGGCAGGGCGACGGCGGCGTCGACCGCGTCGAGTTCGAGGTGCGGATCAGGCTGGCGAGGAGTTGAACAGCCGCTCGACGGCGACGTCGATGACCATGCCGCACAGGCTGTAGATCAGCGAGCCGATCAGCGCCGCGCCGAAGCCGGCGACGTTGAAGCCGTCGAGCACCGCGGCGGCCGCCCAGAACATCAGCGCGTTGATGACGAACAGGAAAAGACCCAGCGTCAACAGCGTCACCGGCAGCGTCAACAGCACCAGCAGCGGCCGCACCAAGGTGTTGAAAACACCCAGCACCAAGGCCGCGATCAGCGCCGAGCCGAAGCTCTGGATGCTGACCCCGGGGTACAGGTAAGCCACCAGCAAAAGGGCCGCGGCGAGCAGAAACCAGCGCACGAGGGTCTTCATGGCCGCAAGCATAACGTGGCGAGAACGCCATTTACCTATGAAAACTGCTTCTCTCTCCCTCGTACAGGCATTACCATCGCGCCTGCACGGCGTACCTATGCAGACGAGGTACCAACGAGGCCACGCGCGACGCCGGCATCCGAGCAACAACTGACGGAGAAATTCAACATGGCAACTGCGAAGAAGGCTCCCGCGAAAAAGGCGGCAGCGAAGAAGGCCCCGGCCAAGAAGGCGGCCCCGGTGAAGAAGGCTGCGGCGAAGGCCCCGGCGAAGAAGGCAGCCCCGGCCAAGAAGGCCCCGGCGAAGAAGCGCACCCCCAGCGCTGCCTTCATGAAGGCGATGACGCCGAGCGCCGCGCTGGCCGCGGTCATCGGCGACAAGGCCTTGCCGCGCACCGAGGTCACCAAGAAGGTCTGGGAATACATCAAGAAGAACGGCCTGCAAGACAAGGCCAAGAAGACGATGATCAACGCCGATGCGAAGCTGAAGGAAATCTTCCAGAAGGCGCAGGTCTCGATGTTCGAGATGACCAAGCTGATCAGCAGCCATCTGAAGTGAAGCGGCGCGGGCTTCGCGCCCGCAGCTTCTTAAAAAAGGGCCAGCGCAAGCTGGCCTTTTTCTTTGGGCCTCGAGCCAAGCCTCAATTGACCGTGCGAGCGACAGGTTGCGGCCCCAAGCAGCCGGAACAGCCTTCACCGCAGAGGTGCGGAGAGCGCAGAGGAAACGCAGAGGAAGGCCTTGAAATTCTCTGCGGAAACTCCGCGCCCTCCGCACCTCTGCGGTGAATGACTTCAAGGGGCCTCAAGCCGCCGTTCGAATGCGCCGGGCGCTTCAAGCGTCGCGGGTCGCGCGAAGAGCGGTGGAGCAACTCAGGTCGTCGCCAGCGTGTCGCTGCACCAGGTCTTCATCGCGGGGTCGCTGACCTCGTCCAGCAGCACGGCCATGCGCTCGCGGTGTGCCGCGGCTTTCGCGGTGTCGCCGGCCGCGCGCTGCGCGTGTACGCAGCACTCGTGCGCGAAGAAGCGCTCGCTCGGCTCGGCGCCTTCGGCCTCGCAGCGCGCCAGGCAGGCGTCGGCATAGGGCACGGCCTGCTCGCCCTGGCCGAGCACGGCATGGCACATCGCGAGCTGGTAGTCGGCGCGCTCGGTGTGCATCCAGGTGCCGGCCCGCGCCCAGGCGCGGCGCGCCAGCAGCGCGGCTTCGATCATCAGCGCGTCGCGTGCAGCGTCGCCGCGCGGGCCCAGCCGCAGGTCCTGCGCGACGTTGTTGGCGGTCGTGGCATAGCCGCGCTGCGCGCCGTTGTCGGGGTGCGCAGCGGCGGCGTCTTCTTCGGCCAGCAGCCGGCGGCGCGCGCGTTCGATCTGGCCGCGGGCGACGTCGACCACCACCACGCTGAGCAAGCCGCGCCAACGGGCGCTGTCGGGCACGTCGGGTTCGGGTTCGCCATCGATCACGGCCAAGGCCCACGACGCACGGGCCACGCTGGCGGCCAGCGCCTCGCCGGGCGGCAGCGGCGCGAGGAAGCGGCGCATCGTCGCCGGGTCGGCCAGGTGCGCCAGCATCACATGCTCGGCCAGGCGCACAGCCTCGGCGCCGTCGTCGTCGGCGGGCAGCGTCGCGGCGCGCGCGATCAGTTCGTCGGCGATGCGTTGCGTGGCGGTCGGGTGCTCGTCCCAGGCGCGGTCGAGCCAGGGGCGCAGGGTTGTCTCGGTCATCGTCAGGCCTCCTTTGATGAAGCAGTCCACAGGGCCGCCATCTCGAGGCGGTGTTCGTGATCGTGGGCCAGCATCGCCGCCAGCAAGTCGCCGGCAGTGCTGGCGCGGCCGGCGAAGACCAGCGGCAGGGCCAGCATCGCCGCGTCCAGCCGCCCCAGCGCACGCAGGCTGCGGCCGCGCTGCGCGACGAAGCGCCGCGCGGCGCCGCGCCAGGGTCGTTCTTGATAACGGCGTTCGACGGCGAGCCGGTCGCCGTCGACGCCCGGCAGCCGCGGCCGCGTCTCGGCTAGCACGCGCTCGAAGCGCGGCACCCAGCCAAGCTCTTCGATATCGGCCAGGTGCCACAGCTGCGCGCCCAGCGAGAAGCCGCCGCCGGCCGGCAAGGCATAACCCGCCGTGGCGGGCAGCGCGGCCGCCAGCGCACGCACGGCGTCGGCGGTACCGGCCAGGTAGGCGCGGGCTTCGGACAGCGCCTGCAGCGTGGCCACGCGCGACGGCGTGGGCGCCGCTGCCGCCAGCAGCGCCGCGATCGGGTCGGCCTGCGCCGCCGCCTGGCGCGAAGGCGCCAGCGCCCGGTTCAGCGCCGCCAGCGCCGCGTTGTGCTCGCGCGCCGTGGTCGTGACCCAGCGCGCCGGCAGATCCTGCAGCGGCACCGGGTTCAGGTAGTGCAGCTTCTCGCGCCCGCGCCACAGCGTCACCACCAGCTCGGCCGCTTCCAGCACCGCCAGGTGCTTGGACAAGGCCTGGCGCGACTGGGCGAAGCCGCTGCCCAGTTCGCCGAGCGTCAGGCCGGGAGCGTCGCGCAGCCGGTCGAGCAGGCCGCGCCGGGTGGTGTCAGCCAGCGCGCGCAGCAGGCGGTCGGTGGCTTCGTCAGCGGTCTTGTCCATCAGGTCATCATGCAACTCATCGGTGGCATGATGGCACAAAATGCAACCATTTGGATGCCTATTTAGGTCCGTCAATCTAACCCGCCTGGTGGCGCCGGTCTTAGGCACCACTTGCGCCCTCTGCGGTGCCCGTCACCAACAAACATCGGTGCTGGCGCTAACCCCGATGCGGGTTTTCCCGCGATGTTGAACAATGGGGCCATGGAAGCACAACGCATCCGAATCGCATTGCACGACGAATCGGCTGGCTACACCGTCACGCCGCAGCGCGTCCCGCTGTCCGTGCTCCGCGCCTTTGCCAAGGATGTGGACGAACTGATCCGTGGTGACTTAGGTGATCTTTCGTCGAAGGAGATCGAGGTCGCAATCGTCGAGGGTTCGTTGGCAGTCGTCACGGTGCCAACAGCAAATCCGAGCTTGCTGCAAGACTTGTTGCGGCTGGCGTCTTCGGAGCTGATTGACGGATTGAATGCCAAGCGGCGGGCGGTTGTCGAACGATGGCAGAAGGCGGCGCGGTCGGCACGCAAGGTGCGATATGAGATTTCGGCCGCGCTCCTCGACCGCTCCGTGGTGATCAGCGCCGAGTCCGACTTTCGTGCCGATGATGCCGATCAATGGGTTCGCGTCGAGCGCTACGTCCGGGGCGAGATTTATGAGATGGGCGGTTTGACCAACGTCAACGCGCACATCAGGCTGCCTGATGGCAAGACGCTGGTCGTCGACACCGAGCGTGAGGTGCTGCGAGCCGATACAACCAACCGTCTGTTCAAGCCCGCGATGGCTCGGATCACCGCCGAGTACAACGTAGTGACGCGCGAATACCGCCACGCTCGTTTGATTGAATTCGTTGCGCATGAATCTGAACTCGACGAAAAGGGGATGGAGCGGCTTGCTCAGCGCGGTGCGAAAGCTTGGGCGGACGTGCCCGATGCGAATGATTGGGTCGACGCGTTGCGGGGAAATGACGCGTGAGCGCTTTCCTTGTCGACACGAGCTACCTGATCTCGCTGGCTGACCCTGGACGCCCGAACCATGAAACCGCGAAGAGCTACCTGAAGGAAGCGTTGCAGCGCGGAGTGCCGATCTATCTGTCCGCAATCGTGGCCTCGGAGTTCCAGGTCAAGCAGGCGGTTACCGATTTACCGCTGCGCAACTTCGTCGTGCTGCCATTCAACATAGATCACGCCATGACGGCGGGCTTGCTGATGCGTGAGTTGCTGCGCGATCCCGCCGACCGACGTGAAGTCGTGAAGGAGGATGTGAAGTTGATTGCGCAGGCGATTTGCGAGTCGATCACGCACATCCTGACCGAAGATCAACGGACGCTGGCAAAGTATGTCGGGCGCTTCAACGCGACGGGCCAGAGCGCGCTGGCCACGATCCTGTTGACCGAGGGCTTCGATACCGCTTGGTTTGACAACGGCCAGCGGGGCCTTCTTCCTGACTGATGGCGCGTTTCAGCTGCCCAGCAACGGCCCCAGAAACCGTCCCGTGTAGCTGCCATCGAACCCCGCCACCGCCTCCGGCGTACCCGCCAGCAGCACCGTGCCGCCGCCGGCGCCGCCTTCCGGCCCCATGTCGATCAGCCAGTCCGCGGTCTTGATGACGTCCAGGTTGTGTTCGATGACGACGATGGTGTTGCCGGCGTCGCGCAGCTGGTGCAGCACCTTCAGCAGCAGCCCGATGTCGTGGAAGTGCAGGCCGGTGGTTGGCTCGTCCAGGATGTACAGCGTGCGCCCGGTGTCGCGTTTGCTGAGCTCCAGCGCCAGCTTCACGCGCTGCGCTTCGCCGCCGGACAGCGTGGTCGCGCTCTGGCCGAGGCGGATGTAGCCCAGGCCCACGTCCAGCAAGGTCTGCAGCTTGCGCGCGATCGTCGGCACCGCCGAGAAGAAGGCGTGCGACTCCTCGACCGTCATCTCCAGCACCTGGGTGATGTTGCGGCCCTTGTACAGGATCTCCAGCGTCTCGCGGTTGTAGCGCGCGCCGTGGCACACGTCGCAGGGCACGTAGACGTCGGGCAGGAAATGCATCTCGACCTTGATGACGCCGTCGCCTTCGCAGGTCTCGCAGCGGCCGCCGGCGACGTTGAAGCTGAAGCGCCCGGCGCCGTAGCCGCGTTCGCGCGCGGCCGGCACTTCGGCGAACAGCTCGCGCATCGGCGTGAACAGCCCTGTGTAGGTGGCCGGGTTGCTGCGCGGCGTGCGGCCGATCGGACTCTGGTCGACGTTGATGACCTTGTCGAATGCGTCCAGGCCTTCGATGCGATCGTGCGGTGCCGGCTCGGCGTGGCTCTGGTAGAGCTTGCGCGCCACCGCGGCGTACAGCGTGTCGTTGACCAGCGTGCTCTTGCCCGAGCCCGAGACGCCGGTGACACAGGTGAACAGGCCGACCGGGATCTCGGCGTCGACCGCCTTCAGGTTGTTGCCGCGCGCGCCGACGATGCGCAGCACCGGCGCTTCGCTGCCGGGCGTGAACTTCGCGCGTCGGCGGGGCACCTCGATGCGCAGCGCATGCGCCAGGTAGCGCCCGGTCAGGGATTCGACGTTCGCCGCCACTTCGTCGGGCGTGCCCTGCGCGATGACGCGGCCGCCGTGCACGCCGGCGCCCAGCCCCATGTCGACGACGTGGTCGGCGGCGCGGATCATGTCTTCGTCGTGCTCGACCACCAGCACCGAATTGCCCAGGTCGCGCAGGTGCTTCAGCGTGCCGATCAGGCGTTCGTTGTCGCGCTGGTGCAGGCCGATGCTGGGCTCGTCCAGCACGTACATCACGCCCGACAGGCCGCTGCCGATCTGGCTGGCCAGGCGGATGCGCTGCGCTTCGCCGCCGCTCAGCGTGTCGGCGCCGCGGTCCAGGCTGAGGTAGGTCAGGCCGACATCGTTCAGGAACTTCAGCCGGCTGCGGATCTCGCGGACGATCTTGTCGGCGATGTCGGCCTTGTTGCCTTCGAGTTGCAGGCCTTCGAAGTAGGCCAGGCAGTCGGACAGCGTGGCGTGTTCGACCTCGTAGATCGGCCGGCCCTTCGCGCCTTGCGCACCGCCGCCTGCGTGCTGCAGGAAGACGAAGCGCGCTTCGCGGCGCAGCCGCGCGCCCTGGCAGTCGGGGCAGGGCTTGGCGGCCTGGTAGCGCGCCAGCTCTTCGCGCACCGCCATCGAATCGGTCTCACGGAAGCGGCGTTCGAAGTTCGGCACGATGCCTTCGAAGGCATGCGAACGCTTGACCACGCGCTGCCGGCCCTTGGCGCCTTCGGCGCGGTATTCGAACTCGATCTCTTCGCTGCCCGAGCCCTGCATCAGCACCTGGCGCGCCTTCTTCGGCAGGTTCTCGAACGGCGTGTCGATGTCGAAGGCGTAGTGCCGCGCCACGCTCTCGAGCATCGAGAAGGTGTAGGCGTTGCGTCGGTCCCAGCCTTTCACGGCGCCGGCGGCCAGGCTCAGGCTCGGGAAGGCAACGACGCGCTCGGGGTCGATCACCGTCACCTGGCCGAGGCCGTCGCAGGCCGGGCAGGCGCCGACCGGCGAGTTGAACGAGAACAGACGCGGTTCCAATTCGGGCAGCGAGTAGCTGCACACCGGGCAGCCGAATTTGCTGCTGAACAGGTGCTCCTTGCCGCTGTCGAGTTCATAACCGATGGCGCGGCCGTCGGCGATGCGCAGCGCCGCCTCGAAGCTCTCGGCCAGGCGCTGCTTCATGTCCGGGCGCGTGCGCAGCCGGTCGATGACGACGTCGATGTCGTGCTTGTCGGTCTTCTTCAGCTTCGGCAGCGCATCAGTCTCGAAGATCTGGCCACCGACGCGAAAGCGCACGTAGCCGCGCGCCTGCATGTCCTGGAACAGTTCGACGAACTCGCCCTTGCGGTCGCGCACCACCGGCGCCAGCACCATCAGCTTGGTGTCTTCGGGCAGCGCGAGCACGGTGTCGACCATCTGCGCGACGTTCTGCGCCTGCAGCGGCAGGCCGTGGTCGGGGCAGTACGGCGTGCCGGCGCGGGCGTACAGCAGGCGCAGGTAGTCGTGGATCTCGGTGATCGTGCCGACCGTGCTGCGCGGGTTGTGGCTGGTGGCCTTCTGCTCGATGCTGATCGCCGGGCTCAGGCCTTCGATGACGTCGACATCGGGCTTGTCCATCAGCTGCAGGAACTGCCGCGCATACGCCGACAGGCTCTCGACATAACGCCGCTGGCCTTCGGCATACAGCGTGTCGAAGGCCAGGCTGGACTTGCCCGAGCCCGACAGGCCGGTGATGACGACCAGCGCGTGCTTCGGGATGTCGAGGTCGACGTTCTTCAGGTTGTGCGTGCGCGCGCCACGCACGCGCAGCATCGGCGGTTCGACGCGCAGCATCGGCGGTTCTGAACGGGGCTCTCGGTCGGCAGGCATGGGGTCGCGGAAGTGAACCGGACATGATAGCGACAGCGCCCGGCGCGGCCGTCGTACCATGTGCGCATGAAGACCTGCATCGCCAGCCTGCTGGCCGCGGCCGTGCTGGCCGGCTGCGGCGGTGGGCTGTACCTCGAGTTCAGCGACGACGACCCGCCGTCGGTCAGCCTGGCCAGCGGCAGCAGCAGCGCCGCGCCCGGCCAGGCGGTGCGCCTGGCCGCCGCGGCCAGCGACGACGACTACGTCACCGAGGTCGTGTTCTACCGCGTCGAAGCCAACGGCAGCACCACCTTCCTCGGCGCCGACGGCGGCGAGCCCTACGAGTGGAACGCGCTCATCCCGTCCGGCGCGGTGCGCGGCAGCACGGTGCTCTTCTTCGCCCGCGCCTACGACAGCGTGGGCCAGAGCCGCGACAGCGCCAGCGTCGCCGTGACGGTGTTGTGACCCGTCAGCGCGCGGCGTGCAGCAGCGCGCTGACGTCCTGCAGGAAACGGCCGAAGTCCAGCGGCTTGGTCCAGTAGTCCGACGCGCCGGCGTCGCGCGCCGCCAGCACTTCTTCCGGCATCGCGCTGGCCGACAGCGCCACCACCGTCAGCGCCTGCGTCGCGGGGTCGGCGCGCAGCGCCTGCAGGATCTCGACACCGTTCATGTCGGGCAGTTGCATATCCAGCAGCACCAGGTCGGGCCGCGCGGCCTGCGCCATGGCAATGCCGGACGCGCCGTCGGGCGCGGTGCTCAGCTGCACGGCCGGCCAGCGCGACAGCAGGTGTTCGACGAGCACGGCGTTGACCGGGTTGTCCTCGATGTAGAGCACGCGGCCGCTGGGCGCGCCGCCCGCCCAGGGCAGCGGCGGCGGGGCCGGTGGCGGCAGCGTGCTGGCCGCGCTGTGTGGCAGCGTCACCCGCATCGCCGTGCCGGCGCCGGCCTGGCTGGTTGCGTCGAGCTGCCCGCCCATCATCTGCACCAGCTGCCGCGTGATGGTCAGGCCGATGCCGGTGCCTTCAGTGCCGCCGCGCTCGCGGCCCAGGCGGTTGAACGGCTCGTACAGGTGCTCCAGCTGGGCCGGGCTCATGCCCAGGCCGTTGTCGGCGACGTCGATGTGCACGCGCTCGCCGTCGCGCACCAGCGCCACGCGCACCGTGCCGCCGGGGCGGTTGTACTTGATGCCGTTGGAGACCAGGTTCAGCAGCACCTGGCGCAGGCGCACGCGGTCGGCGAGCACGCCGGCGCGCCTGTCGTCCGCCGCGTCCGCCCCGACCGGCACGGTGCTGCCGAGCGTCACGCCGCACTGGCGCGCCAGCGGCTCGCTCATGCGCAGCACGTCCTGTAGCAGCCCGGCCACGTCCACCGGCTCGGCCACCACCTGCAGACGGCCGGCTTCGATGCGCGACACGTCCAGGATGTCGTTGATCAGCGCCAGCAGGTGCCAGCCGGCCTTCAGGATGTGGCCGAGTTCGGCCCGCTGCGGCTCGCTGAGCTGTTCGCGCGCGTCGGCCTGCAGCAGCTGCGCGAAGCCGAGCACGGCGTGCAGCGGCGTGCGCAGTTCGTGGCTCATGCGCGACAGGAAGTCGGTCTTGGCGCGGTTCGCGATCTCGGCGGCCATGGCTTCGCGCCGGGCTTCTTCGGCCTGGTGCTGCTCGGTCACGTCCAGCCCCATGAAGATCAGGCAGTCCTGGCCGAGGTAGGTGATCGCTTCGCCGGTAACCAGCGAGTAGTGCAGGTCGCCGTTGCGCATGCGCACGCGGCACTCCATGTTGTGCACGCTGCCGTCGCGCTGCATGCGCGCTTCGAGCCGCGCGCGGTCTTCGGCGATGATGCCGAAGCCCAGTTCGGGCATCGTGCGCCCGAGCATCTCTTCGCGCGTGGTTTCGTAGCGCCGGCACATCGCGTCGTTGACGTCGACGATGCGGCGACCAGCCCGCGTGACGATGATCGTGCCCAGCGGCGTGCTGTGGAAGAGACGGCGAAAGCGCTCCAGGCCGGCGGCCATCGCCGCCTCGCGGTCGATGTGGTCGAGCGCGAACGACAAGTCGCCGACCATCTCGTCGAGCAGGCTGGTCAGCGCCGGCGTGAAGAGCCCCGTTTCGCCGGCGTAGATGACCAGCGCGCCGGCCACCTGCCCGCCGCGCCGGAACGGCAGCGCCGCGATGCCGCGCAGGCCGTGGGCCGCCGCCGCACGGCGCCATTCCGACGGGTGCGTGTCGCGCGCGTAGTTCTGCCGCACGACGCGCGTGCCGCCGAGCAGGGCCTGGCCGGCGGTGGAGTCGCGGCTGCGCGGCTCGGCCAGTTCCCATTCGACGGTGTCGCCCAGGAACGCCAGCGCCGGCCCGGCGGCCGCGGCGCGCCGCACGCGCGGTCCGTCGAGAACGACGATGCAGGCCAGGCGGCCGAGGCCGGTGTCGGCGCAGATCTGGCAGATCTCGTCGAACAGCGCCTGCGGCTCGGCGATGCGCACCATCGCATGGTTGGTGCGCGACAAGGCCTGGAAGTGGCGTGCCTGGCGTGCGCTGTGCTCCTCGGCCAGCGGCTGTGCCTTGGTGCGGCGCGCCACCACGGGTTCGTCAGCTGGCCGCTTCGAGCACGCGCAGGATCTCCGCGCCGTAGGCTTCGAGCTTCTTCGCGCCGACGCCGCTGATGCCGGCCAGCGCGTCCAGCGTCGCCGGCTGCTCGCGCGCCATCTCGGCCAGCGTGGCGTCGTGGAACACCACGTAGGCCGGCAGGTTGTGCTCGCGCGCAACCTCGCCGCGCCAGGCCTTCAGCGCCGTGAAGCGCAGCGTGGCGGCGTCGTCCATCGGCAGCGGCGGTGGCTTGGCGCGGCCACTCTTCGTGGCCTTGGCGGCCTTCACGCGCTTCGGCGTTTCGGCCGGCACGCGCAGCAGCAGCGACACGTCGCCGCGCAGCACATCGCGCGCGCTGGCCGTCAGCTCCAGCGTGTTGAACTCGCCTTCGGCGCGCAGGTGGCCCAGGGCAACCAGCTGGCGCAGCACCGAGCGCCACAGCGCTTCGCTGACATCGGCGCCGATGCCGAAGGTGGACAGCTTCTCGTGCCGGTACTGCGCGACCTTGTCGGTGCTCTTGCCGCGCAGCACGTCGATCAGATGCACGGCACCGAAGCGCATGCCGCCATGCTGGTGGAAGCGGTAGACGCAGGACAGCGCCTTGCGCGACGCTTCGGTGGCGTCCCAGGTGGCCGGCGCGTTGACGCAGTTGTCGCAATTGCCGCAGGGCTGGCTGTCTTCGCCAAAGTAGCTCAGCAGCCGCACGCGCCGGCAGTCGTGCGCTTCGGCCAGCGCCAGCAGCGCATCGAGCTTGCTGCGCTGCAGGCGCTTGAAGTCTTCGCCGGCTTCGCCTTCGTCGATCATGCGGCGCTGGTTCACCACGTCGGCCAGGCCGTAGCTCATCCAGGCATCCGCCGGCAGGCCGTCGCGGCCGGCGCGGCCGGTCTCCTGGTAGTAGGCCTCGATGTTCTTCGGCAGGTCGAGGTGGGCAACGAAGCGAACGTCGGGCTTGTCGATGCCCATGCCGAAGGCGATGGTCGCGACCATCACGATGCCATCTTCGCGCAGGAAGCGGTCCTGGTGCTTGCGCCGCACGTCGGCGTCCAGGCCGGCGTGGTAGGGCAGCGCGGCCAGGCCTTCGTCGTTCAGCCACGCCGCGGTTTCTTCGACCTTGCGCCGGCTCTGGCAGTAGACGATGCCAGCGTCGCCGTCGTGTTCGTCGCGGATGAAGCGCAGCAGCTGCTTGCGCGGCTCGTCCTTCTCGACGATGGTGTAGCGGATGTTCGGCCGGTCGAAGCTGGCCACGAACAGCCGCGCTTCGCCGAGCTGCAGGCGCTGCACGATGTCGGCGCGCGTGTGGTCGTCGGCGGTGGCGGTCAGCGCCAGCCGCGGCACCGCCGGAAACTGCTCGTGCAGCGCCGACAGGCCGAGGTATTCCTCGCGGAAGTCGTGCCCCCACTGGCTGACGCAATGCGCTTCGTCGATGGCGAACAGGCTCAGGCGCCCGCGTTCGTTCAGCGACTCCAGCATGGCCATGAAACGCGGCGTCAGGATGCGCTCGGGCGCGGCGTACAGCAGCACCAGCTTGCCGCTCATCAGGTCGCGCTCGACGCGCCGCGCTTCGTCGCCTTCGAGCGACGAATTCAGGAACGCGGCGGGCACGCCGAGTTCGTCGAGCGCGCCGACCTGGTCGTGCATCAGCGCGATCAGCGGCGAGACGACGATCGTCACGCCGTGGCCGGCGCGGTGGCGCTGGATCGCCGGCACCTGGTAGCACAGGCTCTTGCCGCCGCCGGTGGGCATCAGCACCAGCGCGTCGCCGCCGGCGGCGACATGGTCGACGATTTCGCGCTGCGCGCCGCGGAAGGCGGTGTAGCCGAAGACTTCGTGCAGCACCTGCTGCGCGGGGTCGGCTTCGAGGAGGATGGCGCTCATGGACGGCGACGATGGTAAGCCAGCGCGAAGAATGCGACGATCACGCCGATGGAGGCACCCTCGATGAGCGACAAGGCGACCGAACTGCGCGCGAAGCTGATCCGCAACTTCAACAGCGCCCAACTGCAGCGCGAACAGCGCGAGCCTTTGTACGACACGCAGTGCGCGCGGCTGGCGACGCCGGACACCGCGGCGTCGAAGATGGGTGCCAGCATCGACATCCTCGCGCCGGGCAAGCGCGGCTGCCCGTACCACCTGCACCATGCGCAGGAAGAGATGTTCGTCGTGCTCGAAGGCGAAGGCAGCCTGCGCGTGGCGGGCGAGCTGCTGGCGGTGAAGGCCGGCGACGTGGTCTTCATTCCGCCGGGGCCGGACTACCCGCACCAGTTCATCAACACCTCGGACGCGCCGATGAAGTACCTGAGCATCAGCACGCGCGACCGGCCCGAGGTCTGCGAATACCCCGATTCCGGCAAGTTCCTGGCGTTCGCCAACGGCTTCGACGTGCTGCAGCGGCAGAGCAATACGCTCGACTACTGGGACGGCGAGCCCTGATGGTGTTTTGGCGGGGGCCCTCTTCGCGGGGCACCCGGCGGCCCCGCCAACGGGGGCTGGGCCGCGCCGGGCACGCCGGTATCATGGGCGCATTCAACGGTCGCGTCTGGAGGGCACCATGGCCTCGGTCAACAAAGTCATCATCGTCGGCAACCTCGGCAAGGATCCCGAGGTGCGTTACATGCCAAGCGGCTCGGCGATCTGTAACATCACCGTCGCCACCAGCCGCCAGTGGAAGGACAAGACCAGCGGCGAGCGCCAGGAAGAGACCGAATGGCACCGCATCGCGCTGTTCGATCGCCTGGCCGAGATCGCTGGTGAATATCTGAAGAAGGGCAAGTCCGTCTACATCGAAGGTCGGCTGAAGACGCGCAAGTACACCGACAAGGACGGCGCCGAGAAGTACACCACCGAGATCATCGCCGCCGAGATGCAGCTGCTCGGCAGCCGTGAGGGCGGCGGCAGTGGTGGCGCCGGCGGCGGCGACGACATGGGCTCTGCGCCCGCGCCGCGCAGCGCCCCGGCCCCGCGCAGCGCTCCGGCGCCGCGCAGCGCGCCGCCGGCGAAGTCGAGCACCGGCTTCGACGACATGGACGACGACATTCCGTTCTGACGGGTCAGAGGCTGAGCGTTTTTCGAGCGTGCCCGAGCAGCGCGCCAGAAGGCGCCTGATCTAGACGCAAACCGCAGTCATAGCTCGGGCTATGACGAGCATTTGCAACGACGAGCAGGCGTCGTGATGAGCGGGCATGATCGAAAGACGCTCAGCCTCTCAGAGCCGCATCGGGCTCACGACGTACTTGAACCCGTCTCGATCGACGGGCCGGTCTTGCGGATCAGCACGTTCGCCAGCACCGGCAGCGTGTGCCGGCGTTCGACGACGTTCACCACGCGCTGGATCGCGCCCAGGAACTGCTCTGCGTTGTCTTCAAGACGATCATGCGGTTCCTCTAGCCGTGGCTGCGTTTGGCTTGCCGGTCCTCTGGCCGGCCTTGCTTGCTACAGTTCGTAACCTCCGTGCAACCCGGCCGTGCATCATGGCAATCAACGCAGTGCTCGCACAGAGTCGGCAGCCGGCCGACGGTGAGCAGGCTTTTGTCGCCCAGGTTCTGGCGCGTCCGGTTGGCTTGCTGAGCGCGCTGCTGGGCGTGACGGCGCTGTATCTGCTGGCCGCCATCGGCGGGTTGAACTACGCGATCGTCGGCAGCACGGTCACTCTGGTCTGGGCACCTAGCGGCATCGCCCTGGCGGCCGTGCTGATCGGTGGCTACCGCATGGCATGTGGCGTTGCGCTGGGTGCGCTGCTGGCGAATCTGTGGACCGGCATCCCCGTCGCCGCCGCCGTGACCATCGCCGCAGGCAACACCTTGGAGGCCCTGGTCGGTTTCTATCTGCTCAGACGCGTCGCGAGTTTTCACAACACGCTTGTCTTGAGCGCCGACGTGTTCGCGCTGATTGGCTATGCGGGCATCTTGAGCACCATGACCAGTGCCTTGGTCGGCACCGCCACGCTGACGATTCTTGGCACCGTTGGTGGGGGCGGCTTCGCGGGCGTGTGGCTGATGTGGTGGCTGGGGGACATGATGGGCGTGTTGGTGGTCTCGCCCCTGGTTCTGATGCTGTTCAGCCGGCGCCTGCGCTGGCCCTCGGTCGCGCAAGCGCTGGAAGCCGGTTGCCTGTTCGCCGCGCTCGCGTTCGGCAGCCTGAAAATCTTTGGCGCCTCCGGCTGGGCCGCACAAGGCTTCTACGCCTCCTCGCTGGCGGTCTTTCCCTTCGTGATTTGGGGGGCGCTGCGCTTCGAGCAATGGGGTGCCAACCTGGTGACGCTGGTGGTCTCGCTGCTGGCGATCTGGGGCACATGGCATGGTACCGGTCCGTTTGCCGTCGAGGAACCGGTGGAGAGTCTGCTGCGCTGGTGTTCGTTTGCGATTGTTTCAGCGGTGACGGGCCTGTTGCTGGCGGCCCTGGTGACCGAGCAGCGGCGTACGCAGGAGGGGGTTCGACAGACCAATGCCGAGCTGGAGCGTCGCGTGGTCGAGCGCACGCAAGACCTGGCGGCAGCCAATGCAAAGCTCGTGCGCGAAATGGCCGAAACCCGCCGCCTGGAGGATGAGTTGCTGCGCGTGAGCGAGGCGCAGCTGCAGTCCATCGGGCGTGAACTCCACGATGGCCTGGGGCAGCAGCTGATCAGCATGTCGCTGCTGTGCGCCACCTTGCGCCAGCGCCTGAGCGAGCGCGGTCTGCCCGAAGCGGAGCTGGCCGGCCGCATCAGCGATGTGGTCGACGAGGCCACGGCTCTCACGCGCGCCGTGGCGCACGGCATGTTTCCGGTTGCCCTGGAGTTTGGCGGGCTGACGGCGGCGCTGGAACAACTGGCCGCGCAAACGCGTCTGTTGCTGAAGACCGATTGCAGCTTTGCCGCAGACCCCGAGGCACGGGTGGACTCGCAGCAGGCGGCACTCAATCTCTATCGCATCGCCCAGGAGGCGATTGCCAACTCGGTCAGGCACAGCCAATGCCAACACATTGCGATCAGATTGGTCGCGGTGAACGCCGGCGTGCAACTGCATGTCAGTGATGACGGCATTGGCATGGATCCGGCTGGCACGAGCCAGGGCCGGGGCATGGGCCTGAGCAGCATGCGTTTTCGCGCCGGCAGGCTGGGCGGAAGCCTGGATATTCAGCCGAATCGGCTCCGCGGCATCACCGTGATCGCGACCTGCCCGCCATGGAAGAACGAACATGAACTTTGACGCCCTGACGGAACGGCGTGCGGCCCGCATCATGATGGTCGATGACCATCCCATCGTGCGTGAGGGCATGGCCCTGTTCCTGAACGCTCAGCAAGACCTCGAGCTGTGCTGGCAGGCCGGCGATGCCAACGAAGCCCTGGCCATGATGGCGCGGGCTGACCCGGCGCTGATCGTTGTGGACATTTCACTCAACAAGGATTCGGGCCTGGATCTGATTCACAAGCTTCGCCGGCTTGACCCATCGGTGCCCATACTGGTACTGAGCATGCACGACGAATCGGTGTTTGCGGAACGGGCGCTGCAAGCCGGCGCGAATGGCTACCTGATGAAGCAGGAGGCCACACGCGGCATCCTGCAGGCGGTACGCACGGTCCTGGCGGGCGAGATTTATCTCAGCCCCGCAATGCACAGCAACCTGGCCAACCGGCTGCAGGCTGCCCCCAGGCAAAGCGCCCATCGGCTGGCGGGGCTCACGGAGCGCGAGTTCGAGGTGCTGCACCTCATCGGACTGGGCTATGGCACGCGGCAGATCAGCGAGAAGCTGTGCCGCAGCATCAAGACCATCGAGTCCCACCGCGCCAGTCTGCGAGACAAGCTGAGCCTTGACAGTGCGGCCGACCTGATGCGCTTTGCCACCCGATGGGTCGATGGTCGCGCCTAGCAGGCGCTTTGTCCGCTTGCAAGCCTCGCGCCAGGAAATCAGGTTTTCCCTGAGGGGCGTTTCGGGGGTGGCCCGATACAAGGGACCGCCCGGCGCGGTTCCAATGCCTGTCGAAACATGCAGTTGAGCTTGTGGCCAGGCCAGGCAGTCGGTGTGGCCCCTGCATGAACAGAAGGCTTCGGCTCGCCAGGCCGAAGTCTCGCCCCACCCAGTGAAGGATATCGATGATGCCCAGGTTGACCCATTTCAAGGCGCTATTGCTGCGCGTTCTGGGCCTTTGCGCCTGTACCCTGTTGCCGACCCTGGTGACGGCCTCGCCCGTCAGCAGCGCTTCGCCCGAATACTGTGCCGCGAATGGAGACTGCCTGACGATCAGTCAATCCACCTTCGATCAGTTGCAGGCGTTCGCGGTTGCCCGCGCGGTTTCGGAGCCTTGGTACACGGGCGGCTACTGGTTCAACGAATACGTCCACTTCTCCAATGATCCGTTGGGCGGTTTCGGCGACGGCAATGACAATTCCTTTCAGATCGTTGGCCAGATCGCCGATGGTGTGGTTGCTCTGGACGTGATCGCGACGCCGATTCGATTCGACTCCATAACCATCGACAATTGCCAAACCAGCGTCTGGACGGCGGCGAGCACCATTCAGACGCCCGGCCGTATTTGCTACAAGGACGGGCCCTACACGCAGGGCTTCTCGTTCGATGCCAGTTTCCGCGAACAGACTCAGGAAATTCCGGAGCCCGCCACATTGGCTGTGGTGAGTGCGGGCATGGCGGCGCTGGGCTGGTCTCGGCGTCGCCAGGGCAAGGTCGTGGTCAGAGCCTCATCGGGCTCACGACGTACTTGAACCCCGTTCGATCGGGGAACGTGAACAGCACGCTCGAATGGGCGTCCTGCAGTTCCATCTGCACCCGGTCGACATTCGTATTGGCCAGCACGTCGAGCAGATAGGTGATGTTGAAACCGATCTCGATGCTGTCGCCGCCGTAGTCGGCCTCGAGGTCTTCGTCGGCTTCTTCGTGCGCGGCGTTGCTCGACGCGATGCGCAGCGCGCCCGGTGCGACCGTGACCCGGACGCCCTTGAATTTTTCGCTGGTCAGGATCGACGCGCGCTGCAGACCCGCCAGGAACGGCGCGCGGCCGAGCGTGACGACGTGGCGGTGGCCCTTCGGAATGACGCGGTTGTAGTCCGGGAACCGGCCTTCGATCAGCTTCGTGACGAGCTCGGTCCCGTCGAAGCTGAACCTCGCCTGCGTGGCGGCGAAACGGATCTCGACGTTGCCGTCGTGCAGCAGCCGCTGCAGCTCGTGCACGGTCTTTCGCGGCAGGATGACGGCCTGTTTCGGAACCGCGACCGCCAGGTCTGCCTGCGCCAGCGCCAGTCGGTTGCCGTCGGTGGCCACGAGCGTCAGGCGCTTGCCGTCGGCGACGAACAGGACGCCGTTCAGGAAGTAGCGGATGTCGTGCACCGCCATCGCAAACTCGACCTGCTCGATCAAGGCCTTCAGCACGGTTTGCGGTACGGCGAACGCAGGCCCGAAATCGGCCGCCTCCTGGACCAGCGGAAAGTCGGCGGAAGACAGGGTCTGCAGCGTGAAGCGGCTCGTGCCGCCTTGCAGCGTCAGCCGGTTTCTTGTTCGCGGTCAGCGTCACGATCTGCTCGGCCGGCATCGCGCGAAAGAATGTCGGCGATCTTGCGCGCGCCCACCGTCGTCGTGAAGTCGGCACTGTCGCCGCCGAGCTCGGCTTGCGTGCGCAACTGGCGTTCGAGATCCGTCGTCGTCAGCTCGATCGACGGCCCGGTCTTGCGGATCAGCACGTTCGCCAGCACCGGCAGCGTGTGCCGGCGTTCGACGATGTTCACCACGCGCTGGATCGCGCCCAGGAACTGCTCTTGCGTTGTCTTCAAGACGATCATGCGGTTCCTCTAGCGCTTGGCCTGGCCGAACAGCACCGCCTGCTCGGCCGAATGCTTGGCCGCGAAGGTCCGCATGAAGTCGCGCAGCACCTCGGCGGCCACCAGGCCCTGGGACTGGCAGGCCTGGACGAACGCGTCGCGCAGCTCGCGTTCGATGCGAATGCGCATGCCGGAATCCTTGTTGGACAAGCGAATCTCCTTGCTGTGGATACACATATGTGTATCCACTTCTGAGATACTATACCTCGCCATGAGCGAAGCCCAGGTCAACCTGCTGCAACGGCAGGACTTCCAGTTCGACGTCGACTTCGGCGCCGCCTTGCCCAAGCTGCTGGCCGACGAAGGCCCGCCGCTGGGCCAGGGCGCCGGGCCGAACCCCGAGCAGCTGCTGGCATCGGCGGTGGCCAACTGCCTGAGCGCTTCGCTGCTGTTCGCGCTGCGCAAGTTCAAGCAGGCGCCGGAGCCGATCGCCTGCGAGGTGCGGGCCGAGGTCGGCCGCAACCCCGAAGGCCGCATGCGCGTGCTCGGCATGGCGGCGCGGCTGACGCTCGGCGTGCCGGCGGCGCAGCTCGAGCACCTGGACCGCGTGCTCGGCAGTTTCGAAGGCTTCTGCACCGTGACGCAAAGCGTGCGCGCCGCGATTCCGGTGACGGTGCAGGTCTTCGACAGCCTGGGCGCCCAGCTCAAGTAGCCTGGCCTAACATCGCGGCCTCGAAGGAGGAGGCCGTCGATGAAACTTTCCCGCCTGGTCGTTGCCGCGTCTGCCGCGGCCTTGTTCGCCGTTGTGTCGCCGACTCAGGCGCAGACCAAGAAGGACAGCCTGACGCTGGCGATGACGCTGGAGCCGACCGGCCTGGACCCGAGCGCCGGCGCTGCGTCGGCCATCGCCGAGGTGGTCCAGTACAACATCTTCGAAACGCTGACCAAGATCAACGCCGACAGCAAGATCACGCCGCTGCTGGCCGAGAGCTGGACCGCTTCGCTCGACCTCAAGACCTGGACCTTCAAGCTGCGCCCGGGCGTGAAGTTCCAGAACGGCGAGCCGTTCTCGTCGGCCAGCGTGAGGTTCACCTACGAACGCGCGGTGGCCAAGGAGAGCACGAACAAGGACAAGGCGGTGTTCGCCAATATCGAGCGCATCGACACGCCCGATGCGAACACCGTGGTGCTGAACCTGAAGAACGGCAACCCCGATCTGCTGTTCCAGCTGGGCCAGGCCACGGCCGTCGTCGTCGAGCCGAAGAGCGCCGGCAGCAACGGCACGCAGCCGGTGGGCACCGGGCCGTTCAAGCTGGACAACTGGGCCCGCGGCTCGGCGGTGACGCTGTCGCGCTGGGACGGCTACCGCAACGCCAAGGACGTGAAGCTGCGCCGCGTCACGCTGCGCTTCATCAGCGACCCGGCGGCGCAGGTCGCGTCGCTGCTGTCGGGCGATGTCGATGTGTTCCCGCGCGTCGCGGCGGCGCGCAGCCTAAAAGCTTTCCAGGACAACAAGAAGTACCAGGTGCTGATCGGCGGCTCGCGCGCGAAGACCATCCTGGCCATGAACAACAAGCGCAAGCCGCTCGACGACGTGCGCGTGCGCCGCGCCATCGCCGCGGCGATCGACCGCCAGTCGGTCATCGACGGCGCCGCCGACGGCTTCGGCGTGCCGATCGGCAGCTTCTACGTGCCGGGTGCGCCGGGCTATGTCGACACCACCGGCATCAACCCGTTCGACATCGCCAAGGCGCGCGCGCTGCTGCACCAGGCCGGCGTCGCGTTGCCGCTGGAGCTGACGATGAAGCTGCCGCCGACGCCGTATGCGCGCCAGGGCGGCGAGGTCGTCGCGGCGCAGCTGGCCAAGGTCGGCATCGTCGCGAAGATCGAGAACGTCGAGTGGGCGCAGTGGCTGTCGGGCGTGTACGGCCAGAAGGCCTATGACCTGACCATCATCTCGCACGTCGAGCCGCTGGACTTCGGCAACTTCCAGCGCCCGGGCTACTACTGGAACTACGACTCGGCCGAGTTCAACGCGCTGTGGGCGAAGATCAACGCGACCATCGACGCGAAAGAGCGCAACCGCCTGCTCGCCGACGCGCAGAAGCTGGTGGCCAGCGACGCCGTCTCGGCCTACCTGTACCAGCCGACCTGGATCACGGTGGCCAACGCGCGCGTGAAGGGGCTGTGGAAGGACATGCCGATCTTCGCCAACGACCTGGCGGCCCTCAGCTGGCAATAGGCCGGCAATGAGCCGGCCATGAAAAAGCGGCGCGCTCTTGCGAGCGCGCCGCCTTGGCAGGCCAGCGTCGGAAGGCCTCAGTTCACGTTGACTGCGGCCCAGGCCGCGGCCACGCCGAGCGATTCCGGCGAACCGGCACCGTACAGGTCGTTGGCCGCCTGCAGCGTGGCGGCACGCGCGGCAGCGTAGTTGGTGCTGGAGGTCATGTAGATCGTCAGCGCGCGGTACCAGATCTTCTCGGCCTTGGTGCGGCCGATGCCGGTGACGGTGCCCAGGCCGGTGGCCACACGCGTGTTGCCGGCGGTGCAGGTCGGGCTCGGCGAGCCGGCCGTCGTGCCCTGCGCGAGCAGGAAGTAGAAGTGGTTCGCGACGCCCGAGCTGTAGTGCACGTCGAGGTTGCCGACGGTCGAATACCAGCAGTCGGCCGACGCCCCGTCGCTGCTCGGCTTGATCATGTTGCGGATCACACTGGTGCCGTTGGCGAACAGCTCCTCGCCGATCAGGTAGTCGCCCGGGTCCAGCGGGTTCGCGGCGTAGAACTCGACGTTCGTGCCCATGATGTCGCTGGTGCCTTCGTTCAGGCCGCCGGACTCGCCCGAATAGATCAGGCCCGCGGTGCGCGAGGTCACGCCGTGGGTCATCTCGTGGCCGGCGACGTCGATCGACACCAGCGGCTTGATGCTGCTGTTGCCGTCGCCGAAGCTCATGCAGAAGCAGCTGTCGCTCCAGAATGCGTTGGCGTAGTTGCGCTTGTAGTGCACGCGGCTGTTGGCGCCGACGCCGTCGTTGGCAATGCCGTTGCGGCCGTGCACGTTCTTGTAGTAGTCCCAGGTCAGGCCGATGCCGTAGTGCGCGTCGACGGCGACGGTGGCGCGGTCGCTCGTGGTGTTGTTGCCCCAGGTGTTGTCGGCGTCGCTGAAGATCGTGCCGGCGCCGAAGCCGCGGTTCTTCATGTCGACGGTGGAGCTGCCGCCGCGCGTGTTGTCCTTCATCGTGAAGCTGGCGCCGGACTCGGTGGTGACCGGCACGTCGCCGACGAACAGGCTCTTGCCGGTGCCGACCGCGGGCGCCGTCTGCACGTCGTCCCAGGTTTCGAGGATGGCGGCGCTGTGCGCGTCGACGATGACGTGCAGCTCGCTCGGCGTGTCGTCTTCCATGTCGCTGTCCAGGCGCACGTCCCAGGCCAGCTGCGGGCGTTCGCCGCGCGCGTAGACCACGAGTTGCGGCGCGCCAGCGGCGCTGCCGGCATGCGCGGCCTGGGCGGCACGCAGCGCTTCGACGGCGCCGATGCGGCCACGGATGTCCAGCGCCAGCGGCTGGTTCAGCGTGCGCGAAGCGTCGACGAAGGCGCCGCTGCGGTTGCTGTGCACGACCATGTCGCCGCCGATCACGCGCAGGCCCTTGTACAGGCGCTCGACACGCACGTGTTCGGCACCGTCGGCGTCGACGATCACGTCGCGCGAGGCGTAGCTCTGGTCGGCGCCGTGCAGGGTGCGGCCCGGGAAGGCCTGGATGTGGGCCAGGGCGCGGTCGAAAGCGGCGGCGTTGTCGGCCGCAGCGGCGATCCCGGCCGTGCCGGCCAGGACGATGGCCGCGGCCAGGCGCAGCGAACGGCCGCTTGTGGCGAGCCGGGGCTGCTGTCTCGAATGCTTCATATCCTCACTCCGTTGTCAGGTTGTGTCGCCCGGGTACCCACCCGAAGCCGGGCGATGGTAATGCCCCGGCGGCGCGGCCGCGCCTCCGACTTGGGGGGTCGGTCAGCGCGCCGGCAACGGGTTTTCGGTCAGGTGTTCGTCGTCGGCCCAGCGTTCGATCAGCAGATGGCCGTCCTGCCAGCACAGCCGGTTGATGCCGGTGTTGGGGATGGCGCAGTCGCGCAGGCCGTCGAGCGAGATGCCTTTGGCGTTGCGCCACAGTATGTCGAGCACGCCGCCGTGGGTGACGATCGCCAGGTGGCGGCCGGCGTACGCGGCCACCAGCTCGCCCACGGCGGCCATCACGCGGGCATGGAACTGGCGAAGGCTCTCGCCGCCGGGCAGCGCGAAGTCGGCATGGTGCACCAGCCACTGCGCCCACAGCGCGGGGTGCTGGGCCTGGATCGTGGGTACGTCCAGGCCTTCGAGCACGCCGAAGCTCTGCTCGCGCAGGCCCGGCACCGGCAGCACCGGCAGGTGCCAGGCGTGGCCCAGCGGCGCTGCGGTTTCGCGGGCGCGCTGCAGGTCGCTGCTGAACAGCAGCTCGGCCGGCGTCGTTGCCAGCCGCGCTGCCAGCCGTGCGGCCTGCGCATGGCCCGTGGCGTTGAGCGGCACGTCGATCTGGCCCTGGAAGCGCTGCTGCAGGTTCCAGTCGGTTTCGCCGTGGCGGATGAAGGTGAGTGCGGTCATGTGGCCTTCGAGTATGCAACGGCCGTGCCCGCGTTTATGCGCGGTGGCGATATGCATAGCCGAAGGCCTTCGTTGCCGCGCCGCAGCACGGCCGCCGATGATGCAGCCCATGTCAGCAGCCACCCGAACCTTCGATGTCGTCAGCGTCTCCGGCAGCCCGTCGCCGGACTCGCGCTCGGCGAACCTGCTGCGCTTCATCGAGCGCCGTCTGGCCGGCCAGGCGGCGCGGGTGCGCCACATCGCGCTGCGCGAGCTGCCGGCGGCCGACCTGCTGCACGCGCAAGCCGACTCGCCGGCGCTGCGCGTGGCCGTGGCGGCGGTGGCCGAGGCCGACCTGGTGCTGGTGGCCACGCCGATCTACAAGGCCGCCTACAGCGGGCTGCTGAAGGTCTTCCTCGACCTGCTGCCGCCCGATGCCTTGCGCGGCAAGATCGTGCTGCCGCTGGCCACCGGCGGCAGCCCCGGCCATCTGCTGGCGCTGGAATACGCCCTGAAGCCGGTGCTGGCGGCGCTGGGCGCGCGGCACGTGCTGGATGCGGTCTATGTCGTCGACTCGGCCTGGCGCGCGCATGAGCTGCTCGGTGCCGTGCCGGCACCCGACGTGATCGCGCGCATCGACGACGCCTTGCGCGGCTTGCACCCGGCGCCGGCCCGGAGGCCGGCAGTCGTCGAAGCCGAGCCTTGTTGACGGTTCACCGCTGGAAGTTTGTCTCCTCGCGTGGTCCCCCGCGCGATTGGCTCCCGCGTCTGCCGCCGGCGGATGCCGGGAGCCCCTTTCTTGCCGAACCAAGCACCCTATCCATGAAGTTGCTCAAGACCTTGCTCACCGTCGCCGCCGTCCTGCTGGCGCCGGCCCTCCACGCGCAGAGCACGCAGCTGCGCATCGGCTACCAGAAGTCGGCCGCCCTGTTCGTGCTGCAGAAGGCGCAAGGCACGCTGGAAAAGCGCCTCGGCGGCCTGGGTGTCGGCGTCAAGTGGGTCGAGTTTCCCGCCGGGCCGCAATTGCTGGAAGGGCTGAACGTCGGCTCGGTCGATATCGGCTTCGTCGGCGAAGCGCCGCCGATCTTCGCCCAGGCGGCCGGCGCGCAGTTCCTCTACATCGGCAACGACCCGGCCGCACCCGAAGCCGAAGGCGTGGTCGTGCCGAAGGACTCGCCGATCAAGACCGTGGCCGATCTGAAAGGCAAGAAGATCGCGCTGAACAAGGGCAGCAACGTGCACTACCTGCTCGTCAAGCTGCTCGAAAAGCACGGCCTGAAATACGCCGATGTACAGCCGGTGTTCCTGCCGCCGGCCGATGCGCGCGCGGCTTTCGAGAAGGGCGCGGTCGACGCCTGGGTGATCTGGGATCCCTTCCTCGCCGCGGTCGAGAAGCAGACCGGCGCACGCCTGCTGGCCGACGGCCGCGGCGTCGTCAACAACTACGCCTACTACCTGGGCGAGCGCGGCTTCGTCGAGAAGAACCCGCGCGTCATCGAGGCGCTGTTCGCCGACACGCAGGAGCAAGGGCGCTGGCTGAAGGCCAACCTGAAGCCGGCGGCGGCGATCATCGCGCCGCTGCAGGGGCTGGACATCGAGGTCGTCGAAAGCACCTTGCGCCGCGGCCAGTACGGCGTGGTGCCGTTGACGCCGGCCGTGGCCGCCGAACAGCAGAAGATCGCCGATGCCTTCTTCGAGCTGAGGCTGATCCCGGCTGCGCTGCGCGTCGCCAGCGCGGTGCGCTGAAGGAGGCACCCGATGACGACATCGTCTTTGCGCCGCCGCCTGCTGCTGGCCACCGCGGCGGCCCTGGGCGCACCGGCCTTGCGCGCGCAGGGCAGCGGCCCGGCGCAACTGCCGCAACTGAGGGTGGGCTTCCAGAAGAGCGCCGTGAACCTGGTCGTGCTGAAGCAGCAGGGCACGCTGGAGCGGCGCTTCGCGAACACGCGTGTGCAGTGGGTCGAGTTCCCGGCCGGGCCGCAGCTGCTCGAAGCGCTGGCCGTCGGCAGCCTGGAGTTCGGCCTGACCGGCGACTCGCCGCCGGTGTTCGCGCAGGCGGCGGGCAAGGACTTGCTCTACGTCGGCGCCGAGCCAGCCAAGCCGCTGTCGTCGGCGATCCTGGTCAAGGGCGACTCGCCGCTGAAGACGCTGGCCGATCTGAAGGGCAGGCGTGTCGCGCTGCAGAAGGGCTCCAGCGCGCACTACCTGCTGGTGCGGGCGGTCGACAAGGCCGGCCTGCAGTGGGCCGACATCCAGCCGATCTACCTGCCGCCGTCCGACGCACGCGCGGCGTTCGAGCGCGGCAGCGTCGACGCGTGGGCGATCTGGGATCCGTTCTACGCCGCCACCGAACTCGACATCCAGCCGCGCGTGCTGGCCACCGGCGCCGGGCTGTCGAGCAACAACTCGTTCTACCTGGCATCGCGGCCCTTCACCGAGAACCACCCGCTGGTGCTGCAGGCGCTGTTCGACGAATTGACGCGCGCCGACGCCGTGGTGCAGGGCAGCCGCAAGGAAGCGGCGCAGCGGCTCAGCGACTTCAGCGGGCTGAGCCTGGCCGTCGTGCACCTGTTCCTGTCGCGCCGGCCGCCTTCGCCGGTGGCGCCGCTGACGCCGGCCATCGTGGCCGACCAGCAGCGCGTGGCCGACGCCTTCGCGCGGCTGGCCTTGATCCCGAAACCGGTGAAGGTGGCCGAGATCGTCTGGATGCCGACCAAGGTGGCCCGCTCATGAAAATCTTCTGGTTCATTCCCACGCACGGCGATTCGCGCTACCTCGGCACGAGCAAGGGCGCACGCGCCACCGGCTTCGATTACTTCAAGCAGGTGGCCATCGCCGCCGACAGCCTGGGCTACGAAGGCGTGCTGCTGCCCACGGGCCGCTCGTGCGAAGACTCGTGGGTGCTAGCGGCCAGCCTGATCGACGCGACGCGGCGGCTGAAGTTTCTGGTCGCCTTGCGGCCGGGGCTGGTTCAGCCTTCGCAGTCGGCGCGCATGGCGGCCACCTTCGACCGCATGTCGGGCGGCCGCCTGCTCGTCAACCTGGTCACCGGCGGCGACCCCGAAGAGCTGGAAGGCGACGGCCTGTTCGTGCCGCATGCCGAGCGCTACCAGCTGTCGCGCGAGTTCCTGACGATCTGGCGCGAGCTGTTGGCGAGGAGCCACCGAGCCGAAGGCGAGTCAGGTTCCGGCGCGCCGTTCGACTTCGACGGCGAGCAGCTGCGCGTCAAAGGCGGCAAGGTGCTGTACCCGCCGGTGAACCGGCCATATCCGCCGGTCTTCTTCGGCGGCAGCTCGGATGAAGCGCATGAACTGGCGGCCGAACAGGTCGACACCTACCTGACCTGGGGCGAGCCGCCGGCGGCGGTGGCGCGCAAGGTGGCCGATATGACGGCGCGTGCCGCAACGCACGGTCGCCGGCTGGACTTCGGCATCCGGTTGCACGTCATCGTGCGCGAGACCGAAGACGAAGCCTGGCGCGCCGCGGCCGAGCTGGTGCAGCACCTGGACCCGGCGACGATTGCCGCGGCGCAGAAGAAGTTCGCGCAGATGGATTCCGTCGGCCAGCGCCGCATGGCCGAGCTGCACGGCGGCCGCTACAACCCGAACGACGTGCGCGAAGGCCTGGAGGTCTCGCCCAACCTGTGGGCCGGCGTTGGCCTGGTGCGTGGCGGCGCCGGCACGGCGCTGGTGGGCAGCCCTGCGCAGGTGGCCGAGCGCATCGAGGAATACGCCGCGCTCGGGCTGGACAACTTCATCCTGTCGGGCTACCCGCACCTGGAAGAAGCGCACCGCTTCGCCGAACTCGTGTTCCCGCTGCTGCCGCTGGCCCTGCGCGACCGGCTGCCGCAGCGCACGCTGACTGGGCCGTTCGGCGAGATCGTCGCCAACACCTATGTACCCAAGGTCTCGCAAAGCTGAAGGAGCGTGGCGATGAACGATGCAAACCGGCAGCGCTGGCTGCCGTGGGTGGTGCCGGTGCTGATCGTCGCCGCCTGGCAGCTGGCTTCGTCGGCCGGCTGGCTGTCGACCCGCGTGCTGCCCGAACCCTGGGCGGTGGTGAAAGCCTTCTGGACGCTCGCGGCCAGCGGCGAGATGGGGCAGCACGTTGCCACCAGCACCGGGCGCGCGTTGTCGGGCTTTGCGCTCGGCGGCGGGCTGGCGTTGGCGCTGGGCCTGTTGACGGGTTCGCTGCGCTGGGCCGAGACGCTGCTCGATTCGACCCTGCAGATGGTGCGCAACGTGCCGCCGCTGGCGCTGATACCGCTGGTCATCCTGTGGTTCGGCATCGACGAAGCGGCCAGGCTGTTCCTGGTGTCGCTGGGCGTGTTCTTCCCGATCTATCTGAACACCTTCCACGGCATCCGCGGCGTCGACAAGGGGCTGATCGAGATGGCGCGCAGCTACGGCCTGTCGGGCTGGGCGCTGTACCGCCAGGTGATTCTGCCCGGCGCGCTGCCGCAGATCCTGGTCGGCGTGCGCTTTTCGCTCGGCTTCATGTGGGTCATCCTGATCGTCGCCGAGACGATCTCGGCACAGGCCGGCATCGGCTACCTGACGATGAACGCGCGCGAATTCCTGCAGACCGACGTGGTGCTGGTCGGCATCCTGCTGTATGCCGCTTTAGGCAAGCTGGCCGACCTCAGCGCCAAGGGGCTGGAGCGCTGGTGGTTGCGCTGGCACCCGGGCTACCAGCACGCGGCAGCCACGTGATGATGAAGAGGCCATCGATGATCCTGAGCGAATACGACGCCCCCACGCTGCTGCTGCGCAGCTGGGAAGACGCGTTGCCGGCCCGGCCGGTGCCGCGTGTCGCAACGCCAGCCAAGCGCGGCCTGGCGCTGCGCCTGCAAGGCGTGGCCAAGGCCTTCGGCGCGCGCCAGGTGCTGGGCGACATCGACCTGCAGATCGAGCCCGGCGAGTTCGTCGCCATCGTCGGCCGCAGCGGCTGCGGCAAGAGCACGCTGCTGCGCCTGGTGGCCGGGCTGGAAACGGCGACGGCCGGCAGCATCGCACTCGACGGTGCGGCGCCTGCGCCGCAGCGCGGTAGCGTGAATGAAGGCGTCCGCATCATGTTCCAGGACGCGCGGCTGCTGCCGTGGAAGCGGGTCGCCGACAACATCGCGCTCGGCCTCACCGGCGGCGACGCGCCGGCGCGTTCACGCGGGGCGCTGGCCCAGGTTGGCTTGGCCGACCGCGCGCACGACTGGCCGGCGGTGCTGTCGGGTGGCCAGCGCCAGCGTGTGGCGCTGGCTCGCGCGCTGGTGCACGCGCCGCGCCTGCTGCTGCTGGACGAACCGCTGGGCGCGCTGGACGCGCTGACGCGCATCGAGATGCAGGCGTTGATCGAAGCGCTGTGGCGCGAACACGGCTTCACGGCGTTGCTCGTCACGCACGATGTCGGCGAAGCGGTGGCGCTGGCCGACCGCGTGATCCTGGTCGAAGACGGCGCCATTGCGCTCGACCAGCGCGTGAACCTGCCGCGCCCACGTTCACGCGGCAACCCGGCCTTCGCGGCAATCGAAGACCGCGTGCTGCAGCGCGTGTTGCAGCACGCCTGACGCGGGCGCTACTTCGCGAACAGCTGCGAGCGGTCGCGGAAGGCCTTGAATTCGAGCGCGTTGCCCGACGGGTCGCGGAAGAACATCGTCGCCTGTTCGCCCACCTGGCCGGCGAAGCGCACATAGGGCTCGATGACGAACTTCGTGCCGCCGTCGCGCAGCCGCGCGGCGAGCGCCTGGAAGTCGTCCCAGTCGAGCACGACGCCGAAGTGCGGCACCGGCACGTCGTGGCCGTCGACCGGGTTGTGGTGATCGGCGCCGCGCTTGGGCGACAGGTGGGCGACGATCTGGTGGCCGAACAGGTCGAAGTCGATCCATTCGTTGCTGCTGCGCCCTTCGGGGCAGCCGAGCAGGCTGCCGTAGAAGGTTCGCGCGGCGGCCAGGTCGTCGACCGGGAAGGCGAGATGGAAAGGGGCGAGTGCGTTCATGCCGCCAAGCATAGCCGGGCAGGCCCATGCTTGCTTTTCGCATATCGATTGTCGGATCGCTTCGTTCCGCGAATCGCGGCGCCTTCCTAGCATGCGCGAGATGCAAACCCGACTCCGCACATCCCTGACCGCCGTTCTCGCGCTGACGCTGGCCGCCAGCGCCTGGGCCAAGGACATCACGCTGCTCAATGTGTCCTACGACCCGACGCGCGAGCTGTACGTCGACTTCAACAAGGCTTTCGCCAGCTACTGGAAGGCCAAGACCGGCGACACGGTCAGCGTCAAGCAGTCGCACGGCGGCTCGGGCAAGCAGGCGCGCTCGGTCATCGATGGCATCGACTCGGACGTCGTGACGCTGGCGCTGGCCTACGACATCGACGAAATCGCCGAACGCGCCAAGCTGCTGCCGGCCGACTGGCAGAAGCGGCTCAAGCACAACAGCTCGCCGTACACGTCGACCTACATCTTCCTGGTGCGCAAGGGCAACCCGAAGGGCATCAAGGACTGGGGCGACCTGATCAAGCCGGGCGTTTCAGTCGTCACCGCGAACCCGAAGACTTCGGGCGGCGCGCGCTGGGGCTACCTCGCCGCCTACGGCTGGGCGCTGCGCCAGCCGGGCGGCAACGACGCGAAGGCCAAGGTCTTCATCGGCTCGCTGTTCAACAACGTGCCGGTGCTGGACTCGGGCGCGCGCGGCTCCACCGTGACCTTTGCCGAACGCGGCGTCGGCGACGTGCTGCTGGCCTGGGAGAACGAGGCCCACCTGTCGCTGAAGGAGTTCGGCGCCGACAAGTTCGACATCGTCTACCCGCCAAGCAGCATCCTGGCCGAGCCGCCGGTGGCGGTGGTCGACAAGGTCGTCGACAAGAAGGGCACGCGCGAGGTCGCGCAGGCCTATCTCGACTACCTGTACACGCCCGATGGCCAGGACATCGCGGCGCGCAACTTCTATCGCCCGATCGACCCCAAGGTGGCCGCGAAGTACGACAAGCAGTTCCCGAAGGTGAGCCTGTTCACCATCGACGAGGTCTTCGGCGGTTGGGCCAAGGCGCAGAAGACGCACTTCGCCGACGGCGGCGTGTTCGACCAGATCTACACGAAGAAGTAGCCAGCGCTGGCCGAGTAAAGATCCCCCGCGAGCGGGGGATCTTCGCTTTTCGCATATCGATCCACGAAAGCCTTCGTACCGGCGGCGCTCGGCCGTCCCTACGATGCGAAAAACGCCTTTCGCGGGCCCACTCCATGAGCAAACCTTCTATGGCGCTGTGCCGCCGCGCAGTCGTCAGCCTGCTGCTGTCTTCGTTCGCGTCTTCGCTCGCGTTCAGCGCAATGGCCGCCGACATCACGCTGCTGAACGTCAGCTACGACGTGTCGCGCGAGTTCTACAAGGACTTCAACGCCGCCTTCGCCGCGCACTGGAAGAAGCTGTCGCCGGGCGACAAGCTGACGCTGAACCAGTCGCATGGCGGCTCCAGCCGGCAGGCGCGCAGCGTGACCGACGGGCTGGAAGCCGACGTCATCACGATGAACCAGGCCAACGACATCGACGTGCTGTACGAGCGCGGCAAGCTGATCCCGCAGGACTGGGCCAGGCGGCTGCCGTTCAACAGCGCGCCGACGACCTCGGTGTCGGTGATCCTGGTGCGCAAAGGCAACCCGAAGAACATCCGCGACTGGAGCGACCTGGGCAAGCCCGGCGTCGGCGTCATCATCCCGAACCCGAAGACTTCGGGCAACGGCCGCTACACCTATCTGGCGGCCTGGGGCGCGGCGCTGCAGCAAGGCGTGAATCCGGCCGCGGCGCAGGCGCTGGTGACGCGCATCTTCGCCAACGTGCCGGTGCTCGACGGCGGTGGCCGCGGCGCGACGACAACCTTCGCGCAGCGCAACCTGGGCGACGCGCTGGTCACCTTCGAAAGCGAAGTGCCGCTGATCGAGCGTGAGTTCGGCGGCGGCTACGAAGTGGTGTATCCGTCGCGCACGATCCTGGCCGAGAACCCGGTCAGCATCGTCGACAAGGTGGTCGACAAACGCGGCACGCGCAAGGTGGCCGAGGCCTACCTGGCCTACCTCTACGACGAGGCCGGCCAGGACATCGCGGCCAGGCACCACCTGCGTCCGCGCAGCGCCAAGGTGCTGGCCCAGTATTCGAAGAACTTCCCGAAGGTCGCCACCTTCACCGTCGACGACGTGTTCGGCGGCTGGAAGAAGGCGCAGAAGGACCACTTCGACGACGGCGGCCTGTACGACCAGGTCATCGCTGCAGCCAAACCGCGGTGACCGCGCGATGATGCTCGCCCGTGCCCTGTTGCGGCGCCACAGCGTGCTGCCCGGCTTCGACCTCGCGCTCGGCTTCGCCGTGCTCTACGTCAGCCTGATCGTGCTCGTGCCGCTGTCGGCGGCCTTCCTGAAGACCTTCACGCTGACCTGGCCGCAGTTCGTCGACGCCGTCACGTCGCCGCGCGTGATGGCTTCGTACCGGCTGACCTTCGGCGCGTCGTTCGCGGCGGCGCTGCTGAACGCGGTGTTCGGCCTGCTCGTGGCCTGGGTGCTGGTGCGCTACCGCTTCCCGGGCCAGCGCCTCGTCGACGCGCTGGTGGACCTGCCGTTCGCGCTGCCGACGGCGGTGGCTGGCATCGCGCTGACGGCGATCTACGCCAAGAACGGCTGGATCGGCCAGTGGCTGCCGTTCAAGGTGAGCTTCTCGCCGCTGGGCGTGTTCGTCGCGCTGGTCTTCATCGGCCTGCCCTTCGTCGTGCGCACGGTGCAGCCGGTGCTGGAAGACGTGAACCGCGAACTCGAAGAAGCCGCGGCCACGCTGGGCGCGAACCGCTGGCAGACGGTGAGCAAGGTCGTGTTCCCGATCGTCATGCCGGCGCTGCTGACCGGCTTTGCGCTGGCCTTCGCGCGCGCTCTAGGTGAATACGGCTCGGTAATCTTCATCGCCGGCAACATGCCGATGATCAGCGAGATCACGCCGCTGCTGATCATCACCAAGCTCGAGCAGTACGACTACGGCGGCGCCACCGCGATCGCCGTGGTGATGCTGGTGACTTCGTTCGTGATGCTGCTGGTCATCAACATGCTGCAGGCCTGGGCGCGCAAGCGCCAGGGGGGCGTATGAGCGCGGCGAAGCGGCGGTCTACCGAAGAGCCGGCGTGGGTGCGCCGGCTGCTCATCGGCGGCGCGTTAGCCTTCCTGAGCTTCTTCCTGTTCGTGCCGCTGGCCACGGTGTTCTACGAGGCCTTCAAGAAGGGCGCTGACGTCTACCTGGCGGCCATCGTCGAGCCCGACGCGCTGTCGGCGGTGAAGCTGACCTTGATCGCGGCGCTGGTCAGCGTGCCGCTGAACCTGGTGTTCGGCATCGCCGCGGCCTGGTGCATCGCGAAGTTCGACTTCCGCGGCAAGAGCCTGCTGCTGACCTTGATCGACCTGCCGTTCTCGGTCAGCCCGGTCATCGCTGGCCTGATCTACGTGCTGGTGTTCGGGCTGCAGGGCTGGTGCGGCGAATGGCTGCGTGACCACGACCTGAAGATCATCTTCGCCGTGCCGGGCATCGTGCTGGCCACCGTGTTCGTGACCTTCCCCTTCGTCGCGCGCGAGCTGATCCCACTGATGCAGGCGCAGGGCATCGAGCAGGAAGAGGCCGCGCGTGTGCTCGGCGCCAGCGGCTGGCAGATCTTCTGGCGCGTCACGCTGCCGAACGTGAAGTGGGCGCTGCTGTACGGCGTGATCCTGTGCAACGCGCGGGCGATGGGCGAGTTCGGCGCGGTCAGCGTCGTCTCCGGCCACATCCGCGGCCAGACGAACACGATGCCGCTGCACATCGAGATCCTCTACAACGAATACCAGTTCGCCGCCGCGTTCGCGGTGTCGTCGCTGCTGGCCGGGCTGGCGCTGGTGACGCTGGTGCTGAAGTACGCGGTCGAGCAGCGCGTCAAGGCGTCGATGAAGGTGAATCATGAGCATTGAAGTCCGCGCGCTGAACAAGCGCTTTGGCCAGACCGTCGTCTGCGACAACCTGAACCTGGACATTCCGGCCGGTGAGCTGGTGGCGCTGCTGGGCCCGTCGGGCTCGGGCAAGACGACGCTGCTGCGAATCATCGCCGGGCTCGAAGTGCCGGACAGCGGCAGCGTGCACTTCCACGGCGAGGACGCCACGCACACCGATGTGCGCGACCGCAACGTCGGCTTCGTGTTCCAGCACTACGCCCTGTTCGGCCACATGACGATCTTCGAGAACGTCGCGTTCGGGCTGCGCGTGCGGCCCCGCACGGCGAAGCCGGGCTCCCATGTCAGCACGCGCCCGGCCGACAGCGTGATCAAGAAGAAGGTCACCGATCTGCTCGAACTCGTGCAGCTCGGGCCGCTGGCCGGCCGCTACCCGCACCAGCTGTCGGGTGGCCAGCGCCAACGCGTGGCGCTGGCGCGCGCGCTGGCGGTCGAGCCCAAGGTGCTGCTGCTCGACGAACCCTTCGGCGCGCTCGACGCCAAGGTGCGCAAGGAACTGCGCCGCTGGCTGCGCCGCCTGCACGACGAAGTGCACGTCACCAGCGTCTTCGTCACGCACGACCAGGAAGAGGCGATGGAAGTCGCCGACCGCGTGGTCGTCATGAACCAGGGCCGCATCGAACAGGAAGGCGCGCCCGACCAGGTCTACGACCACCCGGCCACACCCTTCGTGCTGCAGTTCCTGGGCGACGTGAACCTGTTCCACGGCCGCCTCGGCCTGGCCGCCGGCGAGGTGGGTTATGTGCGCCCGCACGAGTTGGACATCCTGGCCGAGCCGGGCGAAGCCACGCTGCCGGCGACGCTGTCGCACACGCTGACGGTGGGCGCGCACACGCGGCTCGAATTCAAGCGCCCCGGCGAAGGCGGTTATGTCGATGTCGAACTGCTGCGCGCCGACTACCTGGCGCTGCGCGATCGGCTGTCGCTGCGGATCGGCGGTGAATACCACCTGCAGCCGCGGCGCGTGACGCGCTTCGTCGCCAGCGACTGAGTCAGATCTCGATCGCCGTGCCCGGCGGTGCCGCCAGTGCGCGGTCGACCAGCGCACGGTCCAGCGGCGCGGCGAAGGTGCGGATGAAGTCGTAGATGTAGTCGCGCAGGTAGGCGCCGCGGCGGATGCCCAGGTGCGTCATGTTCGTCGCGAACAAATGGCCGGCGTCGATGGCGCGCAGGCTCGGGTCGCGTGCTTCGTCGTAGGCCATTGACGCGATGATGCCCACGCCCATGCCGAGCTCGACATAGGTCTTGATGACGTCGGCGTCCATCGCCGACAGCACCAGGTTCAGCGCCAGGCCTTGCTGGCCGAAGGCCTCGTCGATCTGGCTGCGGCCGGTGTAGCCGGGCTCGTAGGTGATGAGCGGGAAGTCGGCCAGCCGCTGCAAGGTCAGCGCCTGGCCGCGTCCAGCTTCCTCGGCCAGCACATGGCCGGCCGGCACCACCACCGAGTGCGTCCAGCGGTAGCACGGCAGCGCCACCAGGTCGTCGTAGCGGGCGATCAGCTGGGTCGCGACGCCGATGTCGGCCTCGCCTTCGAGCAGCAGCTCGGCCACCTGCTGCGGCGAGCCCTGGTGCATGCGCAGCTGCACCTCGGGGTGGGCGGCGCAGAAGTCGCGCACGGCGGTCGGCAGCGCGTAGCGCGCCTGCGAATGCGTGGCGGCGATGGTCAGCGTGCCGCGGCCTTGCGCCGCGAAGTCGTCGCCGGCGCGCTTCAGGTTGTCGGCTTCCTGCAGCAGCCGCTCGACGATGGGCAGCACCGTCGTGCCCGGCGCGGTGAGCCCGGTCAGGCGTTTGCCGGCACGCACGAAGATCTCGATGCCGAGTTCGTCTTCCAGTTCGCGGATCTGCCGGCTCACGCCGGGCTGCGACGTGTGCAGCGCCGCAGCCACCTCGGTGAGGTTGAAACCCTGGCGCACGGCCTCGCGAACCGATCGAAGCTGCTGGAAGTTCAAGGGGCCTCTTTATGCGAAAACCGAATTATGAGTTGGCGTTGGCGTCAGCAATCGACTGTTTCCGAGGATCGATAGGCGCTTGCCGCATATCGGGCGCCGCGGGTGCGTCTGGCACACTGGCCCGATGTCTTCGTTGATCCTGCTGCCCGGGCTGGCCTGCGATGCGACGGTCTGGCGCGAGCAGTTGCCGGCGCTGGCTACGCATCATTTCGTGCGCGTCAGCGACGTGCACTTCCGCTTCGACACGCTGCCCGAGATGGCCGCGGCGCTGCTGGCCGAAAACCCCGGCCGCCATGTGCTGATCGGCACGTCGATGGGCGGCATGCTGGCGCTGGAAGCGCAGCGCCAGGCGCCGCAGCGCGTGGCCGCGATGGCGCTGCTGGGCAGCACGGCGCGTGCCGACACGCCCGAGCTGCTGCGCCTGCGCAGCGACGCCATCGTGCTGTTCGAACAGGATCGCGTCGACGAAGTGCTGCGAGCCAACGTGCTGTTCGCCTTCCACCCCAACAGCACGCGCAACCGTGCACTGATCGACGGCTACCTGGCGATGCTGCGCCGGGCCGGCGCCCCGGCGCTGATCCGGCAGAACCGTGCCGTGATGGCGCGCATCGACAGCCGGCCGCTGCTGGCGTCGGCCGCCTGCCCGGTGCTGGTGGGCTGTGGCGAGGCCGACCTGCTGACCACGCCCGAACACGCACGCGAGCTGGCTGCGCTGCTGCCGCAGGCGCGGCTGGACATGCTGCCTGGCGCCGGGCACATGTTGACGATGGAGCAGCCCGAGCGCGTCAACGCGCTGCTGCTGCGCTGGCTCGAAACGCTGGCTTAGCTGGCGCAGGTCAAGAGCGCCGGTTTTGACTTGTGGTAGCTTCGCCCCCCAATGAGCCGGCACCAGCCGGCCAATTGACAAACCCGGCGTTGGCGAGGAGGTCTCCATGTTGATCGGCGTTCCGCTCGAGACGGCGGCGGGGGAGACCCGCGTCGCCGTCACCCCCGAGACGGCGAAGAAGCTCAAGGCCCAGGGCCATACCGTGCGCGTGCAGTCGGGGGCCGGCGTCGCCGCCAGCGCCACCGACGAAGCCTACGCGGCGGTCGGCGCCGAGATCACCGACCGCGCCGGCGCCTTCGCCGCCGAGCTGGTGCTGAAGGTGCGCAGCCCCGATGCCGACGAGCTGAGCCTGATGAAAAGCGGCACGGCGCTGGTCGGCCTGCTGAACCCCTTCGACCGCGACGGCCTGGGCCACCTGGCCGCCGCCGGCCTGACCGCCTTTGCGCTCGAAGCCGCGCCGCGCACGACGCGCGCGCAGAGCATGGACGTGCTGTCGAGCCAGGCCAACATCGCCGGCTACAAGGCGGTGATGATCGCCGCGGACAAGTACCAGCGCCTGTTCCCGATGCTGATGACGGCGGCCGGCACGATCAAGGCCGCGCGCGTCGTGATCCTCGGCGTCGGCGTGGCCGGGCTGCAGGCCATCGCCACCGCGAAGCGGCTGGGCGCGGTCATCGAAGCCAGCGACGTGCGGCCGAGCGTGAAGGAGCAGGTCGAGTCGCTGGGCGCGAAGTTCATCGACGTGGCCTACGAGACGGCCGAAGAGAAGGAAGCCGCCGAGGGCGTCGGCGGCTACGCCAAGCCGATGCCGCCGAGCTGGCTGGAACGGCAGAAGGTCGAGGTCGCCAAACGCGTGGCCGCGGCCGACATCGTCGTCACCACCGCGCTGATCCCCGGCCGCGCCGCGCCGGTGCTGGTGACCGAAGAGATGGTCAAGGCGATGAAGCCGGGCTCGGTGATCGTCGACATGGCGGCGCCGCAAGGCGGCAACTGCCCGCTCACCGAAGCCGGCAAGACGGTGGTCAAGCACGGCGTCACCATCGTCGGTGAAACCAACATCCCGGCGCTGGTGGCGGCCGACAGCTCCAGCCTGTACGCGCGCAACGTGCTCGACTTCCTGAAGCTGGTGTTGCCGAAGGACGGCGGCTTCCAGGTGCCGATGGACGACGACATCGTCGTTGCCTGCCTGATGGCGCAAGGCGGCGAAGTGAAGAGGAAATAGGCCATGGACATCGTCTCTCCGACCATCACCAACCTGATCATCTTCGTGCTGGCCATCTACGTCGGCTACCACGTCGTGTGGACCGTCACGCCGGCGTTGCACACGCCGCTGATGGCGGTGACGAACGCGATCAGCGCCATCGTCATCGTCGGCGCGATGCTCGCCGCAGCGCTGACCGAAGGCGGCTTCGGCAAGACCATGGGCGTGCTCGCCGTCGCACTCGCCTCGGTGAACATCTTCGGCGGCTTCCTCGTGACGCGGCGAATGTTGGAAATGTTCAAGAAGAAAGAGAAGAAGGCCGGCGCGGAGGTGAAGAAATGAGCCTCAGCCTTGTCACGCTGCTGTACCTCGTCGCCAGCGTCTGCTTCATCCAGGCGCTGAAAGGCCTGAGCCACCCGACGACGTCGATCCGCGGCAACCTGTTCGGCATGATCGGCATGGCCATCGCCGTGCTGACCACCGCGGCGCTGATCGTCAAGCTGTCCGACGGCAAGGCCTTCGGCATGGTCTGGGTGCTGCTCGGCCTGGTGGCCGGCGGCGGCTATGGCGCCTACCGGGCCAAGACGGTCGAGATGACCAAGATGCCCGAGCTGGTGGCCTTCTTCCACAGCATGATCGGCCTGGCCGCGGTGTTCATCGCCATCGCGGCGGTGGCCGAGCCGGCGGCCTTCGGCATCACCGCCAAGGGCGGCGCCATCCCCGGCGGCAACCGCATCGAGCTGGGGCTTGGCGCCTTCATCGGCGCGATCACGTTCTCGGGCTCGGTCATCGCCTTCGGCAAGCTCAGCGGCACGTACAAGTTCCGCCTCTTCAAGGGCGCGCCGGTGGTCTTTGCGGGGCAGCACAAGATCAACCTCGCGCTCGGGCTGGCGGCGGTGTTCTTCCTGTTCGGCTTCTGGCACTCGGAAAGCCCGATCGACTTCGGCCTCGTCTGCGCGCTCGGCTTCATCCTCGGCGTGACCATCATCATCCCGATCGGCGGCGCCGACATGCCGGTGGTGGTGAGCATGCTGAACAGCTACTCGGGCTGGGCCGCGGCGGGCATCGGCTTCAGCCTGAACAACGCGATGCTGATCATCGCCGGCAGTCTGGTGGGCAGCTCGGGTGCGATCCTGAGCTACATCATGTGCAAGGCCATGAACCGCTCGTTCTTCAACGTCATCCTGGGCGGCTTCGGTGGCGAGACCGCGGTGGCGGCGGCCGGCGGCGCAGCGCAGCGCAACGTGAAGAGCGGCAGCGCCGACGACGCCGCCTTCGTGCTCGGCAATGCCGAGACGGTGGTCATCGTGCCCGGCTACGGCCTGGCGGTGGCGCGAGCGCAGCACGCGGTGAAAGAGCTGGCGGGCAAGCTCACGGCCAAGGGCATCAGCGTCAAGTACGCCATCCACCCGGTGGCCGGCCGCATGCCGGGGCACATGAACGTGCTGCTCGCCGAAGCCGAGGTGCCCTACGACCAGGTCTTCGAGATGGAAGACATCAACGGCGAGTTCGGCCAGGTCGACGTGGCCATCATCCTCGGCGCCAACGACGTCGTGAACCCGGCCGCGCACGTGAAGGGCAGCCCGATCTACGGCATGCCCATCCTCGAGGCCTACAAGGCCAAGACCGTGATCGTCAACAAGCGCTCGATGGCCAGCGGCTACGCCGGGCTGGATAACGAGCTGTTCTACATGGACAAGACGATGATGGTCTTCGGCGACGCCAAGAAGGTGGTCGAGGAGATGGTCAAGGCGGTCGAGTGAGCCGGTTTGACAAGCGGCCGATCGGGCTGTCTTGTCAAATATTTTCTATGTTTTCTTTGACAAGATCTAGAATTGCGGGGTCTTGTTAAAGGAAAGCAGTGATGGACTTCCCGCAGCGCGCGGGCCGCAGCGTCCAGCAGCCCACGGGCTACAAGGCGTTCATTCCGGCGCCGCTGCCGCCCGACCCGCCGATCGTCTACGACGGCGAGCTGCAGACCTTGCTGTCCACCGCCGACCGCGACCTGGCCCGGCTCGACGCGCTGGCGTCGCTGCTGCCGAACCCGGAACTGTTCGTGGCCATGTACGTGCGCCACGAAGCCGTGTTGTCGTCTCAGATCGAAGGCACGCAAAGCACGTTGGAAGACGTGCTCGCCTATGAGGCCGACGCCGTTGGCGACGACACGCCGAAGGACATCGAGGAAGTCGTCAACTATGTGCGGGCCATGAACCATGGCCTCGCGCGGCTGCCCGATCTGCCGCTGTCGTTGCGGCTGCTGCGCGAGATCCACGCCGAACTGATGCGCGGTGTTCGCGGCGGCGAGAAGTCCCCCGGCGAGTTCCGCACGTCGCAGAACTGGATCGGTGGGCGCGGCAGCACGCTGCGCGACGCCGCCTTCGTTCCGCCGCCGCCGCACGAGCTGATGGACGCACTGGGCGCACTTGAACGATTCCTGCATGAAGCGCGGGCCACCGTGCCGCTGCTGGTGCGTTGCGGCCTGGCGCATGCGCAGTTCGAAACCATCCATCCGTTTCTCGACGGCAACGGCCGCGTCGGCCGCCTGTTGATCACGCTGATGCTGTGCGAAGACGGCGCCTTGTCGCGCCCGCTGCTGTACCTGTCGCTGTACCTGAAGGCGCGGCGTGCGGAGTACTACGACCGGCTGACGGCGATCCGCCGCCAAGGCCACTGGGAGCCTTGGCTGGCGTTCTTCCTGCGCGGCATCAGCGTCACCGCGCGCGCGGCCACGCAGACGGCGCGCGACATCGTCGCCTTGCGCGATGCGCACCGCGGCGCCGTCGCGAAGAACGCCAAGGCGCTGGTGCTGCTGGACACGCTGTACCGGCAGCCCACCGTGTCGGTGAACAAGGTCGCGCAGACCTTGTCGTGCACCTTCCCGACGGCGGCCAAGCTCGTGCGCAACTTCGAGGCGCGCGGCTGGCTGCGCGAACTGACCGGCTACGAACGCAACCGCCTGTGGCGCTACCAGCCCTATGTCGACCTGTTTCACGGCGACGTGCTCGACGCCATGCTCGAGCCGCCGGCGGCCGCGATGTTGACCGGCAGCGGCGTCGCCTGAGCGGGCTGCGCAGGACCGGAATCGCTGGCGGCGGCGCGAGCGGCCGGTCAGGCGCGGCGCAGCAGCGCCACCATGTCGGCCAAGCTCGAACCCGCCCCTTCGGCGAAAGCCGCCGCCGCTGCGTCGGCGCCGACCTGCACCGCCGCCAGTCGGCGCACGCGGCGCACGTCGGCGTGGTCGCTGGCGGCCAGCGGGCCGAAGTGCGTGGTCCAGTAGTGCACCGCGAAGCCCATCAGCCGCGCCGCGTCGTGCGGCCGGCGCAGGTGGGCCAGCGTGCGCGGCGTGTTCCACAAGCCGTAGGTCAGCGCGAAGGGCTCGACGGCCGAAAAGGCCACATCGACGCACTCGCGGTAGGCGCGCAGCGCGCGCGGCCAATCGTGCAGCGCCGACAGCGTATTGCCCTGCACGTTCAGCGCCGAGCTGAGTTGCTGCCAGTCGTCCTGCGCGCGCGCATTGGCGCAGACGGCGTCCAGTCGCAGCAGCGCTTCGGCCCAGCGCCGCGCGTTGAAGGCGCAGATCGCGAGGTTGTAGATGCCGCCGTTGACGGCGTGCTCGTTGCCGAGCTGCTCCCACAGCGCCAGCGCCTGCCGGTGCAGCGCCTCGCCGCGCACGTAGTCGCGGTCGTGCACGTTGGCCATGTAGGCACGCAACGCGGTGACGCTGGCCTGGGTTTCGATGTCGTCGGCGGCCAGCGCGAGCGCGAGCGCTTCGTCGAGCAGCGGCTGCAGCGGCAGCGGCTCGCGCACGCTGCGCCAGCGCACGCTGGCCGCGGCATGCAGCGCGCGGGCGCGCTGCGGGCTGCCGGGCGGCGCCAGCGCCAGGCCTTGCTCGACATGCTGCAGCGCGGCTTCGCGGCGCCCGGCGTCGAAGCTCAGCACGCCCAGCAGCGTGTGCGCGCGGCTGCGCAACGGCGTGTCCCGGCTGGCATCGATCGCGGTGGCGATGCGGGCCAGCGCGGCCACCGGCAGCGACACGTCGTTGAAAGCGCTGCGCAAGGCCAGCACCAGCGTCAGCGCATCGTCGGGCGCGCCGTCGGCCAGCGCGCTGGCCAGCGCGGCCTCGATGTTCGGCAGCTCGGCGCGCACGGCGGCCAGCGGTGGCGTCGCCCCGAAGCCGGCGGCCCAGCGCGGCCACCAGGCGCGGTGGCGCGCACGCAGGGCCGCCGCCGCGTCGGGCGCGAGCTGGGCCGCGGCGAATTCGCGCACCGGTTCGTACAGCGCGAAGCGCAGCGAGCCGTCGGCCCGCTCGTGCGAGATCAGCAGCGAATGCGACAGCAACTCGTCGACCAGCAAGGCCGCGTCGGCCTGCCCGCCGACCGCCTGCGCCGCGGCGGTCGTGAAGCCGCCTTCGAACACGGTCAGCGCCGCCAGCAGTGCCGACGGCGCGGGCCCGAGCTGTTGCCAGCTCCATTCGATGACGCGGTGCATCGACGCATGGCGCGGGTCGAAGCCGGCGCGCGGCCCGGTACGCGCCAGCAGGTCCAGCCCCGGCGTCGCGCCGGCGCCAGCGCCATGGCGCAGCCGGGCCAGCATCTCGGCCGGCGTGAAGCTGCGCACGCGCGCGGCTGCGAGCTCGATCGCCAGCGGCATGCCTTGCAGCGCCCGCACCAGGTCGGCCAGCACGGCGGCATTGCGCGCGCCGAGGTGGAAGTCGGCGCGCGCCGCCTGCGCGCGGTCGACGAACAGCGCCACCGCCGGGCTGGCGGCGGTTTCTTCGAGCGACGCGCCTTCGGGCGGCTGCGCCAGCGGCTGCACGCGCAACTCGCGTTCGCCGTCCACGCCGAGCAGCCGCCGCGACGTCACCAGCAGGTGCAGCTGCGGCAGCGCGGACACCAGGCCGCCGATGATCTCGGCGGCTTGCGGCAGCAGCTGTTCGACGTTGTCCAGCACCAGCAGCCCGTGGCGGCCCGCCAGCCCCTGCGCCAGGCGGTCGATGGCCGCGCCGGCGCCGGCACGGATGCGCAGCGTGGCTAGCAGCGTGTCGAGCATCGCGGCGGCGTCGCCGCAGCCGGCCAGCGGCACGAAGGCAACCAGGTCGAAGGCCGGCACGGCGCCGTCGCCCTGCGTGAAATCGGGCGTGTCGCGCAGCGCATGCGCGAGTTCGACCGCCAGCCGCGTCTTGCCGCCGCCGCCGGGGCCGGTGAGCGTGACGAGGCGGTGCGCCAGCACCAGGCCGCGCAGCCGCGCGGCCTGCTGGTCGGCCGCGAAAAAGCGCGTCAGGTAGGCGGGCAGGGCCCAGCGGCCAATGCCGGAATCGTCCCCCGCCGGCCGGGTGGCCGGGCTCGGCGGCGGCGCGGGCTGGGGTGGTGACGGCACGTGCAGCAGGCGCTCGGCCAGCGCGGCCAGGCGGCAACGCTCGTCGTCGATCCACGTGTCGTAGAAACCCGGCAGCAGTTCGCCGCGGTAGCAGGCGGCGGCCTCGGCCAGCCGGCCGGCGCGCAGATGGGTTTCGAATTCGCGCGCGTCGCAGTCGAAGGCGGCCGGCGCGACGCGCACGCCCAGCCGGTCAGCCAGCAGCACGCGCGGCTGGCCCGGGCCTTCGAGCAGGCTCCTCAGGGCTGACAGCGCCTGGCGCAGCCGGTTGCGGCCAACGGCCAGTTCGACCCCGGGCCACAGCAGTTCGACCAGCTCCTCGCGCGCATGCATGCGCTCCGGCCACAGCGCCAGCCGCGCCAGCAGCGCGGTGACGGCGCGGCTGGGCAGCCGCGAGATCTGCTGCGGCCCGCGGCTGAGCAACAGGCCGCCGAGCAGCCGCACCGACCACGCCCCGCTCGTGCGCGGGCCGGTGGGCACGGTGGGGTGCGGAGCCGCATCCATCGACAGGCGCGCAGGACTCGAAGCCGGGAAGGCGCGATTCTAGGAGTCGCCGCCCGCTATCGAATCCCCTGATGCTGGTGCCCGCCGCACTCCGTCAGAATCGGCCGTTACGTGGAGAGAAGGTGCATGGAGAAGATCTGGCTGAAGCAGTACCCCGCAGGCGTGCCTGCCGAAGTCAAGACCGATCTGTATCCGTCGCTGGTGGCCTTGCTCGAAGAGAGCTTCCGCAAGTACCGCGGGCTGCCGGCCTACAAGTTCATGGGCCGCACCGTCACGTTCGGCCAGGTCGACGACGCGTCGCGTGCGATGGCTGCGTACCTGCAGAGCCTGGGGCTGGCGCGCGGCGACCGCATCGCCATCATGATGCCCAACGTGCCGCAGTACCCGGTGGCGGTGGCGGCCATCCTGCGCGCCGGCTACGTGGTCGTCAACGTCAACCCGCTGTACACGCCGCGTGAGCTCGAACACCAGCTGAAGGACTCGGGCGCGAAGGCCATCTTCATCATCGAGAACTTCGCGAACACGCTGCAGAAGGTGTTCGAGGCGGTGCCGACGAAGAAGGTCATCCTGGCCTCGATGGGCGACATGCTCGGCCTGATCAAGGGCAAGCTCGTCAACCACGTCGTGCGCAACGTCAAGAAGATGGTGCCGCCGTTCCAGCTGCCCGGTGCGGTGAAGTTCACCGACGCGCTGGCCTCGGGCCGCAGCAAGACGCTGACCGAACCGAAGGTCGGGCCCGACGACATCGCCGTGCTGCAGTACACCGGCGGCACCACCGGCGTCAGCAAGGGTGCGGTGCTGCTGCACAAGAACCTGGTCGGCAACCTGCTGCAGGCCGAAGCCTGGTACCAGCCGGCGTTGAAGAAGATCCCGCCGGGCGAGCAGATCGTCACCGTCTGCGCGCTGCCGCTGTATCACATCTTCGGCTTCAACACGAACATGATGCTGGCCATGAAGATGGGCGGCTGCAACATCCTGATCGCCAACCCGCGCGACATCCCGGCCACGCTGAAAGAGCTGTCGCAGAACAAGTTCCACAGCTTCCCGGCGGTGAACACGCTGTTCAACGCGATGGCCAACCACGCCGATTTCGACAAGGTCGACTGGAGCCACCTGAAGATCAGCGTCGGCGGCGGCATGGCCGTGCAGCAGGCCACGGCGCGGCTGTGGCTCGAAAAAACCGGCTGCCCGATCTGCGAAGGCTACGGCCTCAGCGAAACCAGCCCGTCGGCCACCTGCAACCCGGTGGACAGCACCGCCTACAGCGGCAACATCGGCCTGCCGATGCCGGGCACCGACATCAAGCTGATCGACGACGACGGCAACGAGGTCACGCCGGGCACGCCGGGCGAGATCGCGATCAAGGGCCCGCAGGTCATGGCCGGCTACTGGCAGCGCCCCGACGAAACCGCCAAGGTCATGACGGCCGACGGCTTCTTCCGCACCGGCGACGTCGGCGTGATGGACGAACGCGGCTACTTCCGCATCGTCGACCGCAAGAAGGACATGATCCTGGTCAGCGGCTTCAACGTCTACCCGAACGAGGTCGAGGACGTGCTGACGCAGATGCCGGGCATCCTTGAATGCGCGGCCGTGGGCATCCCCGACGCCAAGGCCGGCGAGGCGGTGAAGGTGGTGATCGTGAAGAAGGACGCGGCCGTCACCGAGGCCGACGTGCGCGCCTTCTGCGAAGTCAACCTGACGGGCTACAAGCGGCCCAAGGTCGTTGAGTTCCGCACGGAACTGCCGAAAACGCCGGTAGGGAAGATTCTGCGACGCGAGTTGCGCGGCTGACGCACACGAAGCGTCACCCGGCCGGGCATACTCGCCACGCCAAAAGGGCGGGTGACCCATGACCGCGCGTTACATCAAAACCGAAGCCGGGCGCGAAGCGATCCGCTCCCGGTCTGCTGCGTTGTCGCGCCAGGCGCGCAACCTGCTGCTGATCGTCGACGACACGAAGAGCGGCGACGACTGGGTCGCCATGGTCAACGGCGCCACGCCGGCCGACCTGGCGCAGCTGTTCCAGACCGGCCTGGTGGCCGAGGTCGCGGCGCCGCCGCCGCGGGCCGCCGTGCGCCCGGCGTCGGCCGCCGCATCGGCCACGCCGGCCATCACGCCCAAGGGCCCGGGCATCGAAGAGGTGCTGCAGACGCTGGGTTATCGCGAGCTCTACGATCGCCTCACCGCCGAAGCGCGGCCGCGGCTGGGCCTGATCAAGGGCTACCGCACGGTGCTCGACATCGAACGCTGCGCGGGGCCGGAAGAGATCCGCAAGCTGGCCGCGCGCTTCATCGACGACGTGCGCGCCGTGCAGGGTGACGACGCCGCGCGCGAGTTCTGCCGCAGTCTCGGCGCGGACGTGTAGCCATCTGCGGCACACTGCGCCGCGATGACGATCCGCCTCTTTGTCGATACGCCGCTGCAAGCCGGCGCCGAGTTCACGCTGCCGCCAGCCGCCGCGCGCCACGCCCAGGTGCGCCGCGTGCAGCCGGGCCAGATGCTGTGCCTGTTCGACGGCGGTGGCGCCGAGTGGCCGGCCGAGGTGCTGAAGATGGGGCGCAGCGACGTCGGCGTGCGCGTCGGCGCGCCGGTGTTCGTGGACCGCGAGCTCGATGCCGCCGTCACGCTGGCGCTCGGCATGCCGGCCAACGACCGCATGGACACGCTGGTCGAGAAGGCCACCGAACTCGGCGTGGCGCGGCTGCAGCCGCTGGTCTGCGAACGCTCGGTGCTGCGCCTGGACGGCGAACGCGCGCTGCGCAAGCAGGTGCATTGGCGGGGCGTGGCCGTCGCCGCCTGCGAGCAGAGCGGGCGTACGCGCGTGCCGGTGGTCGAGCCGGTGCGCAGCTTCGCCGACTGGCTGGCCAGTGGCCGCATCGACGGGCAGCGCCTGCTGCTCAGCCCGCAGCCCGGCGCGCGGCCCTTGCGTGAGGCGGGGGCCGGGCCGCTGTGCGCGTTGAGCGGGCCTGAAGGCGGTTTGTCGGCGGCCGAGGAAAGCGCGGCGCTGGCGGCCGGCTTCGTCGCCACCGGCCTGGGCCCGCGCGTGCTGCGCGCCGAGACGGCGCCGCTGGCCGTGCTGGCCTGGGTGGCGCTGCGCGGCTGAGCCGGCTGCCCGGTGCAGAATGCGGCATCAAAGGCCTCAGGAGCTTCGCATGGGATTGTTGGATTCGGTGATCGGTGCGCTGGGCCAGGGCGGCAGCGGCGGCGGCCAGGGCGACGTGCTGAGCGCCGTGCTCGGTTTCCTCAACAACCAGCCCGGTGGCCTGCCGGGCCTGGTGGCGCGGTTCCAGCAAGGCGGGCTCGGCGACGTCGTCGGCTCGTGGATCTCGACCGGCCAGAACCTGCCGATCTCGCCGGAGCAACTGCACAACGTGCTCGGCGGCGACGCAGTCGCCGGCCTCGCGCAACAGCTCGGCCTGTCGCATGGCGACGCGGCTGGGCAGCTGTCGCAGCTGCTGCCGCAGGTCGTCGACAAGCTGACGCCGAACGGCCAGCTGCCGAGCGGCGATCTGGGCAGCCTGGGTGACATCGGCGGCCTGCTCGGCCAGATCACCGGCCGCTGAGTGCGGCACGACGAGTACCTGCAGCACGACGCCACCGCGCTGGCGGGCCGTGTCGCCCGCGGCGAGGTGCAGCCGCGCCAGCTGCTGACGCTGGCGCGCGAGCAGCTGGCGCGTGTGCAGCCGCAGCTGAACGCGCTGCTGCGGCCGCTGGACGAACTGGCCGAAACGCAGCTGGCCAGGCCCGCCGCCGGCGTGCTGGCCGGCGTGCCCTTTCTCGTCAAGGACAGCGTGCTCGACGTTGCCGGCGTGGCCACCAGCTATGGCAGCCGCTCGATGCGCGGCGTCGTGCCGGCCGAGCACGCCGCGCCGCTGCGCCGGCTGCTCGACGCCGGCCTGGTGGTCTTCGGCAAGACCAATCTGCCCGAGTTCGGCCTGAAGGGCGTCAGCGACTCGCGCGAGTTCGGCCGCGTCAACAACCCGTGGCAAATCGACCGCGTGGCCGGCGGCTCCAGCGGCGGCTCGGCCGCGGCGGTGGCCGCCGGCGTGGTGCCGATGGCCAGCGGCAACGATGGCGGCGGTTCGCTGCGCATCCCGGCGGCCTGCTGCGGGCTGTTCGCGCTGAAGCCGTCGCGCGGCCGCATCTCGATGGGCCCGGGCATCGGCGAGGTCTGGTACGGCGCCTGCAGCGAAGGCGTGATCTCGCGCAGCGTCCGCGACAGCGCGCTGGCGCTCGACATCCTCAGCGGCCCCGAGCCGGGCGACCCTTTCGTCAGCGCCGTGCCGGCCGAGCCCTTCGCGCAGGCCTTGCAGCGCACGCTGCCGCGGCTGCGCGTGGCCTTCAGCGCCGCGTCGCCGATCGGCACGCCGGTGCACCCGGAAAGCGTGGCCGCGGTGCAGTCGGCGGCGCGGCTGCTCGAACGCCTGGGCCACGATGTCGAGGAAGCGGCGCCGGCGATCGACGGCCCGGCGCTGGCGCAGGCCTTTCTGCACCTGTACTTCGGCCAGATCCCGGCGGCGGTGGGCTACGCCTTGAGCCAGGGTGCGAAGCGCAGCGACTTCGAACTGCTGACGCAGGTCATGGCCGTGCTCGGCCAGAGCGTCAGCGCCGGCGTGCTGACCGGCCACCTGCTGCGCTGGAACATCTTTGCCCGTGCGCTCGGCGCCTTTCACCAGCGCTACGACGTCTGGCTGACGCCGACGCTGGCCAGCCCGCCGCTGCCGCACGGCGCGATCGACCCGCCGCTGCGCGAACAGGCGCTGCTGAAGGTCTTGCTGAACACGGGGCTGCTCGGCCTGCTCGGGCGCAGCGGCCTGCTGAAGGGCACGATCGACCGCATCGCCATCGACAACCTCACGCCCTACCCGTTCACCCAGCTGGCCAACCTGACCGGCACGCCGGCGATGAGCGTGCCGCTGCACTGGACGCCCGACGGCCTGCCGCTGGGCGTGCAGTTCATCGGCCGCATGGGCGACGAGGCGACGCTGCTGCAACTGGCGGCGCAGCTCGAAGCGGCGCAGCCGTGGTTCGACCGGCTGCCGGCGATGGCACGCTCAGCCTGAGCCCGACAAACCAGACACTCGGCGCAGACCTTCGAGCATCTCGTGCACGTCGTGCGTCATCACCGCCAGGAAGCCGGTGAGCGCCAGGTACATCAGGCCGTACTCCCACTTCGCGCTCGTCTTGACGGCGTAATAGGTCTGCGCCTCGACGCTGTCCTTGTTGTACTTGATCGCCTTCCAGACCTGGGGCGCGGCGAGCAGCGCCACGATCAGCAGCATCGGGCTCGGGCGGTACAGGAATAGCGCGCCGAGCACCGGCACGCCGAGCAGCCAGATGCGCGGGCTCAGCACCGCGGTGATGCGGCCGCCGTCGAAAGGCGACAGCGGGATCAGGTTGAACAGATTCAGGAAGAAGCCGCCATAGGCCACCGCCAGCAGCCAGGTCGCGTCGTAGCTGCGCGCCAGCAGGTAGCAGACCAGCGCACCGACGGTGCCGAGCAGCGGCCCGCCGAGGCCGACATAGGCTTCGGTCTCGGCGTCGTGCGGCAGGTCCTTGAGCTGGATCCAGGCGCCGACGAACGGGATGAAGGTCGGCGCGCCGACGTCGAGGCCACGCTGCTTCGCGGCGATGTAGTGGCCCATCTCGTGCACGAACAGCAGCAGCACGAAGCCGACCGCGTACTTCCAGCCGAAGACGAAGGCGTAGACCACCACCGACAGCAGCATCGTGCCGCCGGTGAGGAACAGCTTGCCGAGCTTGGCGCCCGACAGCAGCAACAGCAGCAGCTTGATCATCCGGCGTCGGGCTTCTTCTTGCGCCCGAACAGCTTGGCCGCACCGCCGCCGACGACGGCCAGGCCGAGCAGGATGACCTTCGCGAACTTGGCGAAGAACAAGCCGGCGGCGGCCAGCAGACCGAGCTTCTTCGCCCCCAGCCCGACCACCAGCGCCGCCAGGCCGTATTCGGCGACATGGTCGGTCTGCGCGTTGAAGTCGGCGTAGCGCTTGCCTTCGTTGAACGACAGCGCCGACAGCAGCGCCTGCGCCGCCGGCTTGTGCTGCGGCAGCTCGGCCAGGCCGGTGACCAGGTTCAGGCTGAAGTAGCCTTCGCGGCCGAGCACATAGGTGTTGTAGTTGACCCCTTGCGGCTGGCTCGCCGGCGCGCCCTTCTCGCGCGACGACATCGCCCACACCAGCCGGTGCGTCGGCGCCTCGTAAGCCGGCTTCTCGGCCCAGCCCAGGATCTCGAGCGCTGGCACGCCCATCTTCGCGCGCTCTTCGTTGGCCGCTTCGGTGCCGTCGCGGTAGCTCTTCAGCAGCTCGTCGACGTTCCAGTCCTTCGCGTCGTCGTCCTTGATGTAGCCGGCGTCGTCGAAGCGCACCGTGACGAACCAGCCTTCTTCGCCGCGCGGGAACACCAGGCCTTGCAGCCGCGTGTCCTGCCCCGGGTTGCCCATCGCGTTCAGCACGCGCGTGGCGTGCGGCTGCGGCACGAAGGTCTGGCCGGCGGGCAGCTTCAGCACCGCCTGGCCGGCCAGCGCGATGTCGGCCGGGCCGTTCTGCGCCGCGGCGCGGGCTTCGTCGAAGACCTTCTGGTGCGCTTCTTCGGTCGGGCTGGCGGCATGGGCCGTGGCGCCCAGCAGCAGCGAACAAGCCGCGGCCAGCGCGGCGATCCAGCGGGTCATCAGGGGCTCCCTGTCTTTTGTCGATGACAGGGTGATTCTGCCGTGCCTGTCAGCCAGCTGCCGCGATCTCGCGCAAGGCCTGCTCGAAGACCTCGGGCGGCTGCCCGCCCTGGATCAGGTGCCGGTTGTTGACGATGACCGACGGCACCGAGTTGATGCCCAGGCGCTGCCAGTGCTGTTCGTTGGCGCGCACGACCTCGGCGAACTCGTCGCCCTGCAGGATCTCGCGTGCACGGGCTTCGTTCAGCCCGGCTTCGGCGGCCACGGTGGCCAGCACTTCGGCGTCGCTCGGGTTGCGGCCTTCGCTGTGATAGGCCTTCAGCAGCGCCTGCTTCAGCTCGCGCTGGCGGCCTTCGAGGCCGGCCCAGTGCAGCAGGCGGTGCGCGTCGAAGGTGTTGTAGGTGCGCTCGCGCGGGCCGAAGTCGAAGCCGACCGCCGCGCCGCGCTCGCGGATCGCCGCGCGCGCCGCCTGGCGCTGCTCCTTCGTGCCGCCGTACTTGCGCGCCAGGTGCTCGTCGATGTCTTCGCCTTCGGGCGCCATCTGCGGGTTCAGCTCGAAAGGCTGGAAATGCAGCTCGACGGGGATGTCGCCGCCGATGCGTTCGAGCGCCCGGTCCAGCGAAGCCAGGCCGACGGCGCACCAGGGGCAGACGACATCGGAGACGAAATCGATCTTCAGCAGCTTGCTCATCACGGTTCCTTGTTCGACCCCGCAATCATGTCGAATCTGAAAAGCCGACATTCGATCGGGCCGTTCCACATGGGGACGCGGCGGCTTTCCTTCAAGCGCATCAGCGACGGCAGCTTCATGTCCGGGCTCAGCAGCCAGCCTGTCCAGCCGGCGTAGTGGCGCTTCCAGTGGCCGGCCAGGCCGGAGAAGAACTCGGCCGACGAGCCGCCGCCTTCGAAGCCCTGGCCCGCCGTGTCACTGCCCTGGCCCTTGGCGGCGATGCGCTCGCCATACGGCGGGTTCACCAGCATCGTGCCGCGCGCGGCCGGCGGCAGGCGCTGCAGTGCGTCGGCGGTCTTGAAGTCGATCGCAGCGCCGACGCCCGCGAGCTGCGCATTGCGCGTCGCGAAGTCGGTCATGCGAAAGCTCACGTCGCCGGCGAACACCGGCACCCGCGGCGCGTGCACGCGGGCCTTCGCCGCCGCCTGCAGCTCGCGCCAGGCCGCCTGATGCGGCTTGAACGGCAGCATCTTCTCGAATGCAAACCGGCGCTGGCTGCCGGGCGCGATGCCGCAGGCCATCTGCGCCGCTTCGATGGCGATGGTGCCGGCGCCGCAGCAGGGGTCGAACAGCGGGCCGTCGTCTTCGCGCCCCTGCCAGCCGGCGGCGGCCAGCATCGCCGCGGCCAGCGTTTCCTTCAGCGGCGCTTCGCCCTTGTTTTCGCGCCAGCCGCGCTTGAACAGCGCTTCGCCGGAGGTGTCGATGTAGATCGTCGCGTGGTCGGGGCCGACGAACAGCGCGATCGGCAGGTCGGGATGCTGGGTGTCGACGCTGGGGCGCTCGCCGGTGGCGTCGCGCAGCACGTCGCAGACGGCGTCCTTGATGCGCAGCGCAGCGAAGTTCAGGCTGCGCAAGGGCGAACGCACGGCGTTGACGTCGACACGCAGCGTCTGCTGCGGCGTGATCCAGTCGGTCCACGCGACGCGCCGGCCCAGGTCGTAGAGGTCGTGTTCGTCGCGGTAGGGCCCGTCGACCAGCGGCCACAGCACGCGCTGCGCGAGCCGGCTTTCGAGGTTCAGCGCCATCGCCAGCCGTTCGTCGCCTTCGACCCAGACGCCGCCGCGCGTGGTCTCGGCGGCGTGGCCGGCGATGCGCAGCACTTCTTCGGCCAGCAGCGCTTCGGCACCGCCGGCACAGGGCAGGAACAGCGAAGCCATCAGATCGCTCGTCGCAGCGAGGCCGGCGCGATCTTCAGCGCTTCGCGGTACTTGGCCACCGTGCGCCGCGCGACCTGGATGCCTTGCTCTTCGAGCATCTGGCTCAGCTGGCTGTCCGACAGCGGCTTGCCCGCATCTTCGGCCGTCACCAGCTGCTGGATCAGCGCCCGCACCGCCGTGCTCGACGCGTTGCCACCGGCCTCGGTGTTCAGCGAGCTGCCGAAGAAGTACTTCAGCTCGAAAGTGCCTTGCGGCGTGGCCATGTACTTGGCCGTGGTCACGCGCGAAATCGTCGACTCGTGCAGGCCGAGCTCGTCGGCGATCTCGCGCAGCACCAGCGGCTTCATCGCGATCGCGCCGTGGCTGAAGAAGTTCTTCTGCCGCTCGACGATGGCGCGGCTGACGCGGAGGATGGTGTCGAAGCGCTGCTGGATGTTCTTCATGAACCAGCGCGCTTCCTGCAGCCGCGAGCTCAGGCCGCCGGCGCTGCCGTTGCGCTGGCCGCGGATGGCCTGCGCATACAGGTCGTTGATGCGCAGCTTGGGCATCACGTCGGGGTTCAGCAGCACCTTGAAGCCGCGGCCCGACTTCTGCACCACCACGTCGGGCACGATGACGTTGGCCTCGGCCGGCGAAAACGGCCGCCCGGGCTTGGGTTCGCAGGCGACGATCAGCGTCTGCGCCTGGCGCAGCAGGTCTTCGCCGGCGCCGGTGGCGGCGGTGAGCTTCTTCACGTCGCGCCGCGCCAGCAGATCCAGGTGCTGCTCGCAGATGCGCATCGCGATCTGCCGCGCTTCGCAGCGCGGCGTGGTGCGCAGCTGCAGCACCAGGCATTCCGACAGCGAACGCGCGCCGACGCCGGTGGGCTCCAGGCTCTGCAGCCAGCGCAAGGCGCATTGCAGGCGGTCGAGCAGCGCCTCGCGCGCCTCGGCGCCGTCGATGTCCAGCATCTCGGCCAGGCCGGCCGCGATGTCTTCCAGCGTGTCGGCCAGGTAGCCATCGCCGTCGAGCGACTCGATCAGCACGTTCAGCGCGGCCCGGTCGTCTTCTGACAGGCGCATGCCGGCGATCTGCCCGCGCAGGTGGTCTTGCAGCGAGCCGACCTCGCTGCGCCGGTCGTGCGGGTCGATGTCGTCGCCGTCGGCGTCGACGCCGCTGCCCGACGACGGCGTCTCGCGGATGCCGTCGAAGTCGTCGCGCTCGGTGCCGTTTTCCCAGTCGTCGCGCTCGGTCTTGCCGAAGTCGTCGCCGCTGACCTCGGCCACCGCATCGCCGCTGGCCTCGGGCGTGTCGACCTCTTCGCGTTCGGCGGTGCGCTCGGGTGCGGTGCTGCGCTCGGCCGGCGTGTCGTAAGGCGTGCCGCCGTCTTCCTCGACTTCGAGGAAGGGGTTCTGTTCGAGCATCTGCTCGACTTCCTGGTGCAGCTCCAGCGTCGACAGCTGCAGCAAGCGGATCGACTGCTGCAGCTGCGGCGTCAGCGCCAGATGCTGGGACAGGCGGACTTGCAATGACGGTTTCATCATGCGTGGTCCTACATGCGGAAATGCTCGCCGAGGTAGACCTTGCGGACCTCGGCGTTTTCGACGATCTCGTGCGGCGTGCCTTCGGCCAGCACGCTGCCTTCGCTGATGATGTAGGCGCGGTCGCAGATGCCCAGCGTCTCGCGCACGTTGTGGTCGGTGATGAGCACGCCGATGCCGCGCGAACGCAGGAAACCGATGATGCGCTGGATCTCGATGACGGCGATCGGGTCGACGCCGGCAAAGGGCTCGTCGAGCAGGATGAAGCGCGGCTGCGTCGCCAGCGCACGCGCGATCTCGACGCGTCGGCGTTCGCCGCCCGACAGCGCCGGCGCCGGCGATTCGCGCAGCTTCTCGATGCTCAGGTCCTGCAGCAGCTTGTCCAGCAGTTCATCGATGGCGCTGTTCTTCAGCGGCCGGCCGTTGGCGTCGATCTGCAGTTCGAGCACGGCGCGGATGTTCTCTTCGACCGTCAGCTTGCGGAAGATCGACGCTTCCTGCGGCAGGTAGCTCAGGCCCAGGCGCGAGCGCTGGTGGATCGGCAGCCGCTGCACCTCGCGGCCGTCGATGCGGATCTCGCCATCGTCGGCACGCACCAGGCCGACGACCATGTAGAAGGTTGTCGTCTTGCCGGCGCCGTTCGGGCCCAGCAGGCCGACGACCTCGCCGGCGGCGACGGCCAGGTGCACGTCTTTCACGACCTGGCGCGCGCCATAGCTCTTCTGCAGGTGTTCGGCTTCGAGCCGGCTGGCCGGCGCGGCAGCAACGGCGGCGCTCATCAGCGGCGTTCCCCGAGGGCGCGGCTGGGCTGCAGCACGGTCGACGCACCCGGTGCCGGCGGCGCCGACGCCGCGTCGCTGCGCGGGCTCAGCACGGCGCGCACGCGGCCGTTCGGATTGGCCGGCGACGTGCTGCCGCCCTGCACGCTGAAGACCTCGGCGTTCGCGTCCCAGACGATCAGCGCGCCGGTGATCTCGTCGGCCAGCACCGCGCCGCGCAGCCGGCGCACGGCGCCGTTGCCGACGAAGCGCAGCGTCTCGGCGCGGCCGTCGAACTCGATGCGGTCGGCCACGCCTTCGACGGTTTCGTCGACGCCATCGCGCTTTTGCCGGTAGCTGGCCGGTTTGCCCGGGCCGCCGATCGCGGTGGCGGCGCGGTAGCCGTCGGGCATCTCGCGCAGCTCGACGCTTTCGGCGCGGATCACCAGCGTGCCCTGGGCGATGCTGACGTTGCCGTTGAACACCACCACCTGGCGCTGCAGGTCGACGGTGCCGGGGCGGTCGGCCTCGACCACCATCTGCTTGCCGCGGTCAGCCTTTTCGGCCTGCGCAAAGCCCACGGCCAAGCCGAGCGCCAGCAAGGCGGCAAATCGGCGTAAGGCGGGTGTCAGGTGGATGGGCATTTGGCGGCACGAAACTTGCAGACCATTCTATCCACAAGTTCGTGCCGCGGCGGCACCGGCTCTGTCGATTAACGCGCAGTTGTGCCGCGCGTTCTGGGCGATGCCGGTCAGGCCGGCTTGCGTACGCGGTCGATCAGAAAATCAGTGACCGCCAGCGCGCGCTCATGGCTGCCCGCGAGCGCACCCGAAGTGTAGAAGCGGCCGTGGATGCCGAGCGCGGGCACGCCGTCGATCTTGTAGGCATCCGTGAGTTGCTTGGCGCGGTTGGCCTTGGTCGAGACCTGGAACGAGCGGTACATCTCGCTGAACTTGGCGCCGTCGACGCCATTGGCGCTGACGAAAGCCACCATGTCGGCTTCGCTCAGCAGGCGCTGGTTCTGCACGTGGATGGCGGCGAAGATCTTCTTGTGCAGCGCTTCGAGCTTGCCCATGTCTTCGAGCGCGTAGAACATCTTCTGCGTCGCCTGGTGGCGCGCCGTGAAGCCCACCGGCACGCGGTGGAAGTACACGTCGGCGGGCAGCTTCTTCGTCCACATCTCGAGCATCGGATCGAACGCGTTGCAATGCGGGCATTCGTACCAGAAGAACTCGATGACCTCGATCTTCTTGTCGGGGCTCGGCAGGCTCACCGGCGCCGGCGTCGACAGCCGCACGTACTGCTGGCCCTCGACCGGCCCGCCCTGCGCCTGCGCACGGCCGGCCAGCGCCAGGCCGAGGCCGGTGCCGGCCAGTTGGATCGAGAAATCGCGCCGCTTCATGAATGTCCTTTCGTTGGAGTCGGGTTCGACCCGGGGTGGACCCGCCGGTGCCGGCCGAGTTCCGCGCATCAAGGCCGCTCGACCCGCACCAGCCGGGCTTCGATGCTGGCTTCGGTCAGCCGGGCCTGCACGGCGTCGGCTTCGTCGCGGGTTTCGTACGGGCCGACGCGCACGCGCATCACCGTGCGGCCGGACTGCTCACGCTCGGTGATCTTGGCCGCATAGCCGATCAGCGCCAGCTTGGCCCGCTGCTGCTCGGCTTCTTCGGTTCGCGTGTAGGCGCCGACCTGCACGAAATACACAAACGGCTCAGGCCCGCCGGCGGTGGACGGCGTGCCGGAAAGAATCGCCGACGGGTCGCGCCCGGGCTTGGCCGCTTCGACGTTGCGCGGCGGGGCCGGCAGCACCGGTGGCACCGCGGCGGGGGTGGCGGGCCCTGCCGCGGCACCAGTACCAGCGGCCGATGCCGCCGACGCTGCCGCAGCGGCGGCGGCAGCCGCCTTGGCCGCGGCCTTGCCGCCGAGCGGCGCGTTCGGATCCCAGTTCTTGTTGCGCTCGGTCTCGGCCGTGTCCTGCTCGGCGGTGCGCTGCGGCACCTTGTTGACGAAAGGCACCGGCGCCTTCGTGATGTACAGCGCCACGCCCAGGGCCAGTGCCAGTCCGATGAGCAGCCCGATGACGAGGCCGAGAACGAGTCCGCCGCGTTGCGACATCATGCTTGGGTCTCCAGAGCCGGGGCTTCGCGGTTCATCGATTGTGGTGCGCCGACGCCCAGCAGCGCCAGCGCGTTGCGCAGCACCTGGGCGGTGGCCGCCAGCAGCGCCAGCCGCGTGCGCGCCAGCGCCGGATCGTCGACGAGGAAACGCTCGCTGGCGTAGTAGCTGTGAAAGGCGGCCGCCAGGTCGCGCAGGTAGAACGTGATGTCGTGCGGCGCCAGCTCGGCGGCCGCGCGTTCCAGCATGCCGGGGAAGGCGGCGATCTGCAGCATCAGCGCGGCTTCGCTGGGCGCGGCCAGCAGCGACAGGTCGGCGCCGGCGAAGTCGCGCTCGCCCTGGTACTGCGCCAGCACCGAGCAGATGCGGGCATGCGCGTACTGCACGTAGAACACCGGGTTTTCGTCGTTGGCCTTCAGCGCCAGGTCGATGTCGAAGGTGAACTCGGTGTCCGACTTGCGGCTGATGAGGAAGAAGCGCACCGCGTCGCGGCTGGTCCATTCGATCAGCTCGCGCAAGGTCACGTAGCTGCCGGAACGCTTGGAGATCTTCACCTCCTGGCCGCCCTTCATCACCGTGATCATCTTGTACAGCACGTAGTCCGGAAAGCCGGCCGGGATGCCGGCGCCGGCCGCCTGCAGCCCGGCGCGAACGCGCGCCACGGTGCCGTGGTGGTCGGTGCCCTGGACGTTGATGACCTTGCCGTAGCCGCGTTCGAACTTGGCGATGTGGTACGCGACGTCGGGCACGAAGTACGTGTAGGTGCCGTCGGACTTGCGCATCACGCGGTCCTTGTCGTCGCCGTAGTCGGTGCTGCGCAGCCACAGCGCACCGCCTTCCTCGAAGGTCTTGCCGGCGGCGACCAGGCGCTTCACGGTGTCTTCGACGCGGCCGTCGCTGTACAGGCTGGATTCCAGGTAGTAGTGGTCGAAGCGCACGCCGAAGGCCTGCAGGTCCAGATCCTGCTCGTGGCGCAGGTAGGCGACGGCGAAGCGGCCGATGCCTTGCAGGTCTTCGGGGTCGCCGGAAGCCGTGTATTCGCGGTCGTCGGCACGCACCGTCTTCTTCGCTGCGAAGTCGGCCGCGATGTCGGCGATGTAGTCGCCGTTGTAGGCCTGCTCGGGCCAGCCGGCGTCGCCCGGTTTCAGCCCCTTCAGCCGGCACTGCGTCGAGACCGCCAGCGTCTGGATCTGCACGCCGGCGTCGTTGTAATAGAACTCGCGCAGCACCTCGGCGCCCTGGCTTTCGAGCAGCCGGCAGATCGAGTCGCCCAACGCAGCGTTGCGGCCGTGGCCGACGTGCAGCGGCCCGGTCGGATTGGCCGAGACGAACTCGACCATCACGCGCTCGCCGCTGGCGGCCTTCATGCCGAAGCGCTCGCCCGCGGCCAGCACCTCGGCGACCACCGCCTGCTTGGCGGCGGCCGTCAGGCGCAGGTTGATGAAGCCCGGGCCGGCGATTTCCAGCGCCTGCACCCAGCGCTGCACGGCCGGCTGGCGCTGCAAGGCGGCGACCAGTTCGGCCGCCAGTTCACGCGGGTTCTTCTTCAGCGCGCGCGCCAGCGACATCGCCGCGGTGATGGCCAGGTCGCCATGCGCGGCCTGCTTGGGCGATTCGAATGCGGCTGTCGGCGGCGCCGCCGGGGCCAGCTCGCCGAGGGCGGCCGCCAGCGCCTGCAGCAGCTCCTGCTTGGCTTGGATCATCGGCGGATTCTACTTTTCGCCTCTCCCGGTGAACGAGCCGGGCCGGAATGCCGGTGCTTTGCCCGCTTCTTCGATGCACCGCGCGGCGGCGGCGGGAGCATCATGGCGAGGCGTGGCCCGGCCATGCGCAAGCCCCATGTCCGCCGAACAAGCCCCCGTCACGACTTCCGTTGCCCTGGACGCCGCCGCGCTGCCTGCGCAGATCGGCAAGTACCGCGTGCTGGCCAAGCTCGGCGAAGGCGCGACGAGCGAGGTCTTCCTGGCGCGCGACGAGTTCCGCAACGAAGAGGTGGCGATCAAGCGCGTGCGCACCGGCATGCTGGCCGATTCGCGCGAGAGCCACTTCCAGCAGCGCTTCTTCGCCGCCGAAGCGGCGCTGGTCGGCCGGCTGCTGCACCCGAACGTGGTGCGCATCCTCGACGCCGTCTCCGACGACGCCGCGCCCTACCTCGTGATGGAGTACGTGCCCGGTTCGACCCTGCGCCGCTACTGCCGCGCCGACGCGCTGCTGCCGCTGGAGCAGATCGTCGAAATCGGCTTCAAGTGCGCGATGGCGCTGGACTACATGTTCCGCCAGGGCCTGATCCACCGCGACGTGAAGCCGGCCAACCTGCTGGCGGTGCTCGACGGCGACCACGTCATCGACGTCAAGATCACCGACTTCGGCAGCGTCTTCAACCTGGCCACCGACCGCACGCAGATCTACCGCGTCGGCTCGCTGGCCTACATGTCGCCGGAGCAGCTCGACGGCGACACGCTCGACTGCCGCGCCGACATCTATTCGCTGGCCGCCGTGCTGTACCACCTGATCGCCGGCCGGCCACCGTTCGACGCCACGCAGCAAGCGGCGATCATGAACCAGATCTACACCGCCACGCCACCGTCGTTGCAAGGCCTGCGCGACGGCGTCTCGCCGCGGCTGGAAGCGCTGATCATGGGCGCCTTGGCGAAGAACCGCGACGACCGGCCGAAGAGCTGGGCCGAGTTCGCGCAAAGCCTGTCGGCGCTGGTCGCCAACCGCGACGTGCCGCGCGGCGCGCTGCAAGGCGTGCTCGACTCGGAGCGCTTCAACCTGCTGCGCAAGCTCGACTTCTTCGCCGGCTTCGGCGATGTCGAGCTGTGGGAAGTGGTGCACCGCGCGCGCTGGCAGCGCTTCGCCTATGGCCATGCGCTGTACCGCAAGGGCGAAGAAGGCGGCACCTTCCACATCGTCGCGGTCGGCCAGGTCGATGTCTACCGCGACGGCCAGCGCGTGGCCCAGCTCGGCGCCGGCACGTCGGTGGGCGAGATGGCCTACCTGGCGCCCAGCCCCGACCTGCGCGCGCACAGCACCGACATCCTGGTTGCCGACCCGCTGACGAGCATTTCGTTCACGCCCGAGACGATGGAGCAGCTGTCGATCGGCACCCGGCACCTGTTCGACGCGGCTTTCATCCGCGTGCTGGTGCGGCGCCTGCATGCGGCGCACGAAGCGCTGGCGCACCCGCGCCGCATCCTGTAGCTGTAGCGGCGTTCAGTTGGCCGGTGGCTTCGGCTTGGCCGCGTCGCCGGTCTTGTCGCGCGTGGCCAGCAGCCGCGGCAGCAGCTGGTTCCAGGCGTCGACCAGCGCCGCCGCCACCGGCTTGGCCTGCGGCGTGTCGAGCCAGCCGCCCTGCAAGCCGAGCAGCCCGCTGCCGAGCACGATGCTGCCGATGCCCGACGTTTCGTTCGTGCCGCGGCCGAAGGCGGCGGCAACGATCTCGCTGGTGCGCGCGTCGATGGCGCTGACGACGATCAGCGCCTCGCGCGTGCGCGTCTCGGCGCCGATGCCGCCGAGCAGGTTGCCGAACGCCGCGCCGATCCCGGTCTTGTTGCCGGCGGTCTGCTCGGCGAACACGATCTCGGCCCGGATCACGTAGTCGGCCGCCGTCATCGTTGCCATCTGGCGCGAGCGCTCCTGGCCTTGCTGCTCGCGGATCTTGATCTCGTTTTCCAGCGCCGCGAAGGCCGCGCCGCGCTCGACGACGGCGAAGCAGCGCGTCTGCATCAGCAGCTGGCGCACCAGCGGTGCCATCGAGCGCGGCAGCCCGGCCGAGCTCAAGGCCTGCGCATTGGTGTCGGCCTCGGTGATGGCGGCCGCGCCGATGCGGTCGCTGCAGCGCGTGACGCGGTCTTCGCCGCTGGCGATGTACACGTCGCTGGGGCCGCCGAGCTGGGTCTTGTCGCTGGTGCAGGCGCCGAGTCCAAGCACCACGGCCAGCACGGCCGCCATGGCGGCCGTGCTGGCCCGGTACGCGGTGCGGCCGGCCGTCACAGTCCCGCGGGGGCTTCGCCGGCGCGCAGGCGCCAGCCCGCGCGGCCGTGGCGGTGGTCGCCCGGGCCGACGCGGTCGAAGGCGCCGTTCGCGGCCAGGCGCGCGCGCAGGTGGATGATGCTCTGCGGCTCGCTCATCAGCTGCATGCGTTCGGCCGGTGACAGCGTCTCGAAGTCCTGCGCCTTCAGCACGCGCTGGACCATGCGGCTGCGGCTGCGCCCGCGCACGCCGTCGGCCGTGTTGCGCGGGCCCATGGACAGGCGCACCACGTCGAACAGCCAGGGGTCGGTGACGACGTCCGGCCAGCGCGGCGCCGGCACGGGCTGGCGCACGTGAGCCCAGGCCTGGCGCAGCACCGACGGTGCCGACAGTTCCTCGGGCGTCAGCAGCAGCCCGAGCGCCTGCGCGCGCAGCCCCGCCGGCTCGCGGCTGGTCAGCACCGCCAGCGGCGTGGCCAGCAGCAGCGGCAGCGCCACCGGCAGCAGCCAGAAGGCCATGCGCAGGTCCAGCGCCAGCGCGGCTGCCAGCAGCGCCAGCACGCCGGCGGTCAGCGGCGCGAAGCGCAGTGCGGCGTCGCGCCACGCCACCGCGGTGGCTTCGCGCGGCGGCGACTTCCAGTTCAGCGGCAGGCCGGTCAGCGCGGCCAGCACGAACAGGCTGTGGGCGATCATGCGCACCGGCGCCTGCAGCACCGACAGCGCGCCTTCCAGCAGCGTGCTCTTGATCAACGCCGCCGCGCCGCCGTACTGCGCCAGCTCGCCCTTCAGCACGATGGTCGCGACGCCCAGCACACGCGGCAGCGCGAGCATGGTCACGGTGCAGGCCCACAGGCCGATCACTTCGAGCGGCACGCCGCGCTCCGCGTCCAGCGCCGACAGGCCGCCCGACAGCCACGACAGCGCGCCGAGCAGCACGAAGGCCAGCCACAGCGGTGCCGACAGATAGGCCATCACGCCGGTGCCGAGCATGGCGCGGTGCACCGGGTGCAGGCCGGGCTCGGCGATGAGCCGCGCGTTGCGCAGGTTGCCCTGGCACCAGCGGCGGTCGCGCAGCAGTTCCTCCAGCAGATTGGGCGGCTGCTGTTCGTAGCTGCCGGTCAGGTCGGACACCAGCCAGACGTGGTAGCCGGCGCGGCGCATCAAGGCGGCTTCGACGAAGTCGTGCGAGACGATCTCGCTGGCCGGCCCGCTGAGCCCCGGCAGCGGCGCCAGCGCGCAATGCTTCATGAACGGCTCGACGCGGATGATCGCGTTGTGGCCCCAGTAGTGCGATTCGCCGAGCTGCCAGAACTGCATGCCGGCGGTGAACAGACGGCCGGCCACGCGGCCGGCGAACTGCTGCGCGCGCGCATGCAGCGTCGACAGCCCGCAGGCCTGCGGTGCGGTCTGCAGGATGCCGGCCTGCGGGTGCGCCTCCATCAGCCGCACCAGCGACAGCAGGCAGTCGCCGCTCATCACGCTGTCGGCATCGAGCACGACCATGTAGCGGTAGTTGGCGCCCCAGCGGCGGCAGAAGTCGGCCACGTTGCCGGCCTTGCGCCGGCTGCGGCGCTGCCGCCAGCGGTAGTAGACGCGCGCGCCGCCGCTGCCCAGCACGTCGCGCAGCCGGCCCCACGCGGCCAGCTCGGCCGCACGCAGCGACGGATCGCTGGTGTCCGACAACACGTAGACGTCGAACAGGCGCGACGCGCCGGTGGCCGCCAGCGATTCGCAGGTTGCGAGCAAGCCGGCGAAGACGGCCGACACCTGCTCGTTGCAGATCGGCATGATGATCGCCGTGCGCGCGTCGGCGTGGATCGGCCGGTGCGCCACGGACGCGGCTGACAGCGTGTGCGGGTCGCCGCGCAGCTGCACGACGAAGCCCATCACGGCGGTGACGCAGCCGCTCGTGACCCACGCGAAGAGCAGCGTGTACAAGGCCACTTGCGCGACGCGCAGCGCAATATGGTCGCTCAGCGGTTGCACGTGGCCGAGCAGCAGGGCTGCGACCAGCGCCGCAAGGCCGATCGACCCCAGCAGCGCGCGGCGCCGGCGCGACGCGGCCCGCTCCCAGGCAGCCGCGGGCTCCACAGCGGCGGCCGGTGGGCTGCCGCGCAGCGCGTTGCGCAGGCCGGCGAAAAAGCCGGTCCACGGCTGCGGCACCATCGAAGAGCGCCGGATCGGCGGTGCGCTGGCCCGGCCGCCGGTGGCCGCGGGATTCAATCGGCTGGGATGACGGTGGTCCATGTTTCGGTCAGGGCGTGTTGGCCTTGTTGAAGGAATGCGCGCAGCTCCAGCGGCTGCGTCGGGTCGATGCGCTGGACGCGCAGGGTCATGCGCCAGCCGCCGCGCACGTCGTTGCGGTACGCGTTGCGCTCGACCAGCCGGCCGTTGCGGCCGGGCGTGACGACGGCGTCGATGGCGGCATCGGCGGCCAGCGGGTCGAGCGCAGGGCCGACGAAGTCGACGATGAACTGGTATTCGCCCTTGCCCAGCGGCGCCAGGCCGCGGCCGGCGCGCGACTGCACGGCCCAGCCGTTCGGCGGCCGCTGCTGCTCGTCGCCCTGCCAGTGGATGCGGTAGGCGATGTCGAGCGGCTGCCCCGGCGCCGGCGGCTGTGCCGGCACCCAGTAGGCGACGATGTTGTCGTGGGTTTCGTCGGGCGTCGGCAGCTGCACCAGCTCGACCCGGCCGGGGCCCCAGTCGCCGTCGGGCACGACCCAGGCGCTGGGCCGGCGTTCGTAGCGCGCCTCGATGTCCTCGTAGCTGGCGAAGGCACGGTCGCGTTGCATCAGGCCGAAGCCCTTCAGCGACTGCACCGCGAACGACGTGGCCAGCGGGCGGCCGGGGTTGATCAGCGGACGCCACAGCCATTCGCTGCCGCCGCGGCCGTCGCCGGTGGCCAGCATCAGGCCGTCGGAGTCGTGCACCTCGGGGCGGAAGTCGTCGACCGGGCCGCTGTTCTCGGCATGGTGGAACATGCTGGTCAGCGGCGCGATGCCCAGCGTCGCGACGCCGGCGCGCAGGAACAGCCGCGCGCGCACCTCCACCACCGTCTGCGCGCCGGGCACCAGCGTGAAACGGTAGGCGCCGGTGGCCCGCGGCGAATCGAGCAAGGCGTAGACCGTCAACGCCTTCGCATCGGCGCCGGGCCGCTCGATCCAGAACTCCTTGAAGCGCGGAAACTCCTCGCCCTTGCCGCCGCTGGTGTCGATGGCCAGGCCGCGCGCCGACAGGCCGTAGCGCTGCCCGCTGCCCAGGGCGCGGAAGTAGCTGGCGCCGAGGAAGACCGCGAGCTCGTCCTTGTACGCCGCCGCGTTCAGCGGGTAGTGCACGCGCAGCCCGGCATAACCCAGGTCCGGCCAGGTCGACGGCGACAGCCGGTTCTTGCCGTAGTCGAAGTCGGCGCCGTCGAAGCGCAGGTGGCGCGCGCTGCCGGCGACGATCTCGTTGATGACCACCGGCTGGATCTGGTACTTGCCCAGGTGGAAGAACATCAGCTCGAAGGGCAGCGCCTCGGGGCGCCACAGCGCCCGCGCGGGCCGGAAGCGGATGTCGCGGTACTGGTCGTAGCTGAGCGCTGCCAGTTCAGCCGGCAGCACCGGCGGCGGCGCCCGGTAGGGGCTGCGCGCTTCGGCTTCGGCGCGTGCGGCAACCTGGTCGAAGCCAAAACTTGATGTCGCCGATGTCGCCGGCGCGGCGGCCAGTGCGGCGCTACAGGCCAGCGCCGCGAGCAGCAGGCCCAGCCGCTGCAACGGGCCTGGAAAGCGGGGGACATGTGGAACGGGGCGCGTCAGCGCTGGCGCGATCAAAGGGGTCGATTCCTTCCTGGTCAGCCGGGCAGCCGACGGGCCGCCACAGGGGGTTCATAGCGATCCCCGTGCCACGGCAATAAACATCAATGGAATCAAAGACTTGGACCGGAAAAAACAGGTCGTAACGGGCCTGGATCCCGAAATCCGATGGCGCATGGCGGCATCGCGTCGCCGCACGGCGACAGACAGCGCCGCCACAGCGGCCCGGCCCAGGGCGGGCCGGCGTCGCTATTCGGCGACAGGCGGGTCGGAAGGCGCGTAATCCGTGCGAAAGTGACCTGGCGTCAGGCCGTGCCTTTGCAGTAGGCGGTAGAACTCGGTTCGGTTGCGGTCGGCCAGCCGGGCGGCGTCGGTGACGTTGCCGTCCGACAGCTTCAGCAGGCCGACCAGGTAGTCGCGCTCGAAGCGCTGCCGCGCCTGGGCCAGCGTCAGCACCTCGATGCCCGGGATGCGCAGCGCGCGCTGCACCAGCGCCAGCGGGATCAGCGGCGTCGTGCTCATCGCGCTGACCTGCTCGATGACGTTGTGCAGCTGGCGCACGTTGCCCGGCCATGACGCCATGGTCAGCGCCTTCAGCGCCTCCGGGGCGAAGCCGGTCAGCCGCTTGTCGTACTTGCCGGCCAGCCGCGCCAGGAAGTGGTTGGCCAGCAGCGGGATGTCTTCGCGCCGTTCGGCCAGCGTCGGCAGCGTCAGCGCGACGACGTTGAGCCGGTAGTACAAGTCCTCGCGGAACTGCCCTTGCGCCATCGCGGCGTCCAGGTCGCGGTGCGTCGCCGACAGGATTCGCACGTCGACCGGCACCGACTGGCCGGCGCCCAGCGGCCGCACCGAGCGCTCCTGCAGCACGCGCAGCAGCTTGACCTGCAGCGCCGGCGGCATGTCGCCGATCTCGTCGAGGAACAAGGTGCCGCCGTCGGCCGCCTGGAACAGGCCCTGATGGTTGGCCAGCGCGCCGGTGAAAGCGCCTTTGACGTGGCCGAACAGCTCGGTCTCGAGCAGGCCTTCCGGGATCGCACCGCAGTTGACGGCCACGAAGGGCCGCCCGGCGCGCCGGCTGGCGTTGTGGATGGCCTTGGCCAGCAGCTCCTTGCCGGCGCCGCTTTCGCCGCGCAGCAGCACGCTGGCGTCAGAACGGGCCACCATCTTGGCCTCGGTCAGCAGCTCGTTCATGCGGCTGGAGTGGCTGACGATCTCGGCGCGCCAAGCCTCGCCGTCGAGACCGTTCTCGCCAGCGCTTGCCGACCAGGCCAGCGCCTGTGCGATCTTGTCGAGCAAGGCCTTGCCGTCGAAGGGTTTGGTCAGGTAGCTGAAGACGCCGCGGGCCGTGGCTTCGACCGCGTCCGGGATGGTGCCGTGCGCGGTGAGCAGGATGACCGGCAGCGACGGGTGACAGGCCCGGATCTCGTCGAACAGCGCCAGGCCGTCCTGCCCGCCGGGCAATTGCACGTCGCTGAGCACCAGGTGCGGCCGCTCCACGGCCAGCTTGGCCAGCGCCGCTTCGGCCGACTGCACCGCGCTGACGCGGTAGCCGGCGGCGGACAGGCGCATGGTCAGCAGCTGCAGCAGATCGGGGTCGTCGTCGACGACCAGCACGTGCTCCGTGCTCACTTGCGGCCTTCGGCGGCTGCCGAGCCCGGCGGCGCGGCGCTGGCCGGCGGGGTGGCGGCGGGCGGACGCGTGTTCAGGCTGCGCTCGATGGCCTTCAGCGCTTCCAGCTTCTCGTTGAGCTGGTCGAGCCGGCGCTGGTTGTCGCGCGCCTGCTGGTTCTGGCGATCGACCTGTTCCTCCAGCCGGCGCTGCTCGGCGTAGCGCGCGGCGAGCAGGCGCGCCAGCGGCTGCCACGGCGCCGCTTCGGGCGCGGTGGCGCGCAGCAGCGGGTCCAGCAGCGTCAGCGCGCGGGCGATGTCGCCGTTGTTGCGCGTCTGCCCCAGCAGCAGCGCCAATTGCAGCGTGGCGCGCGGGCTCGGCGGCTCGTCGCCCAGGCGGGCCAGCTCGCGGGCGAGGTCGGGCGGCGACAGCTGGCGCGCGCGGTCGTGGAAGGCCAGCATCTCGCGCGCGGCCCCGTCGGCCGCCGAATCGGGCGAGGCCGGCGGCGGCGCGGCCGGTGCCGGCGGCGCTGCCGGCGCAGAAGCCGCCACAGCCGGCTTGCTGGCCGCCGGCGCGGCCGCTTCGGGCGCCGGCGGCATGGGCGTGCAGGCGGCCAGCAGGGCGCCGAGCAGGCCAGCCAGCAGCAGGCGAACAAGCCGGTTCATGGTTCGGGACGGACGGACATGGGCAATTCGATGCGGAAGCGGGCGCCGGGCCCGTCGGGCAGCAACTCGATGCGGCCGCCGTGCGCGACGACGTACTCGTGCACGATGGACAGGCCGATGCCGCTGCCGTGGGCGCCGTCGGGTGGCTGGCGTTCGCCGCGATAAAAGGGCTCGAACACGCGGTCGCGGTCGGCGGCTGCGACACCGGCGCCTGCGTCCACGATCTCCACGCGCACCGCGCCGGCGGGTTGCGACAGCTGAAACTCGATGGTAGCGCCCAGCGGGCTGAAACGAATGGCGTTCGACAGCAGGTTGCCCAGGGCGGTGGCCAGCTTGTCGGGGTCGACCTCGGCCCACACCGGCGCGCCCGTCACGTTCACTTGCAACTGTCGCGCCTGGGCCTGCAATCGTTGGTCTTCGACGACACGTTCGATCAGCCCGCCGAGCTCGACACGGTGGCGCTGCAGCACGGCCGCGTCGAAGACCGCGGCATTGAAGCGCAGCAGGTCTTCGATCTGGCTTTGCAGCGCATGCGTGTTGTGGCGCAGGATGCGCGTGACCTCGCGCTGGTTCGGGCTGAGGTCGCCGGTGACGCCGTCTTCCAGCAAGGCCACGCCTTCGCGCAGCGCGGACAGCGGCGTCTTCAGCTCGTGCGAGACGTGGCGCAGGAAGCGCGCCTTGTCGGCGTCGAGTTCGCCCAGGCGCACGCGCAGCGCGTCCAGGCTGCGGCCGAGCCGGCGCACGTCGGCCGGGCCGCGGATCTCGATCGGCCGGTCCAGCCGGTTGGCATGCAGCTCGGCGATGGCCGCCTCCAGCCGCTTCAGCGGCCGCGACAGCCAGACCCCGAAGCCCAGCGCCATCAGCACCGCCAGCACGATGGCGGCCACGACCTGGCGCGCCAGCTGCAGCCGCCCGGCTTCCAGCTCACCACGCAAGGTCTCGTTGCGCGACTGCGTCACCTGCCGCATCTGCTCGGCAATGTCGCGGTTGATGCCGGCCAGCTCGGCGAAGGCGTCGCTGATCACGCGTTCGCGTTTGCGCGCCGTGGCGCGCGGCCCGGCCAGCCCGGTGGCGATGGCGTCGGCGGCGGTTCGCCAGGTCTCGGTCAGCGCCGGCGGCAACTGGTTGTGCAGCAGCGCGTCGAGCGCCGCCGATGCGTCGCGCGACGCGGCGTCGAAGCGCTCGCGCAAGGCCGGGTCGTCCAGCACCAGGTACTGGCGCGCGGCGCGCTCCATCGCCACGCTGCGCTCGGCCAGCGTCTGCACGGCGGCGGTTGCCTGCACGGCGCGCTCGGCGCTGTCGCGGCTGCGTGCCATCAGCCGCTCGAGCGTGAGCAGGCCCTGCACCGACGCCACGGCCAGCAGCGCCGCGATCAGCAGAAAGGCAACCAGCAGCAGCTGGCGGAACGACGTGCGATGCAGGCTCGGCATCCGGGATTCGGGCTCGCGGTTGGATCCGGTCATTCTGCGTGAGCCGGGCACGGCGCTTGTCGATTCGCGGCCGCTCTGTTGCAATGCCGCCGGCAACTGGCCATCACGCAAGAGGATTACCCGATGAAAACGACGATCACCACCATCCTGTTCACTCTGGGCCTGATGGCCGGCACGGCCTACGCCGCCGAGCCCGCCACGCCCACCCCGCAGCAGTCGAAGATGGCCACCTGCAACAAGGACGCCGGCGACAAGAAGGGCGACGAGCGCAAGGCCTTCATGAAGGAGTGTCTGTCGGCGAAAAAGGCGACGCAGCAGGACAAGATGAAGTCCTGCAACAAGGACGCCACCGGCAAGACCGGCGACGAGCGCAAGGCCTTCATGAAGGACTGCCTGTCGAAGTAGGCGGCGGCGTCAGGCGGCCGGCCCGGCCCAATAAGCCGGGTCGCCGTAGTTGTGCTTGATGAAGTCGATCCACAGCCGCACGCGCAGCGGCAGGTGCTTGCGCTGCGGGAACACGGCGTAGATGCCGTTCGGCGGCGCCGCAAAGGCTTCCAGCACCGCGACCAGGCGGCCGTCGGCGATCTCGTTTTCCACCTCCCAGGTGCTGCGCCAGGCGATGCCCAGGCCGCCCAGGCACCAGTCGTGCAGCACCTGGCCGTCGCTGCAGTCCAGCCGGCCGCTCGGGCGCAGGTGCGTGACCTCGCCGTCCACCAGAAAGGCCCAGCCGCGCGTCTGGCTGGCGTCTGACGACAAGGTCAGGCATTCGTGCCGCGACAGCTCGGCCGGGCTCTGCGGCGTGCCGGCGCGCTTCAGGTAGGCGGGTGCTGCCACGCACAGGCGCCGGTTGTCGGCCAGGCGCTGGCTGACCAGGCTCGAATCGGGCAGGTCGCCGACGCGCACGGCGCAGTCGAAGCCTTCGTTGACGATGTCGACGACGCGGTCGCTGAGGTTCAGCGACAGGCTCACGTCCGGATGCTGGGCGATGAAGCGCGGCACCAGCGGTGCCACGTGCCGGCGCCCGAAGCCGGCCGGTGCCGTCACGCGCAAGTGACCGCTGGCTTTCACGCCGCCGGCGCTGACGCTGGCTTCGGCGTTCGCCAGGTCGGCCAGCAGGCGCTGGCAGTCCTCGAGGAAGGCGCTGCCTTCGTGGGTCAGCGTGATGCGGCGCGTGGTGCGCACGAGCAGCTTCACGCCGAGCCGTTCTTCGAGCGCGTCGATGCGCCGGCCGATCACCGCGGGCGCCACGCCTTCGGCGTTGGCTGCGGCGGTCAGGCTGCCCTTGGTGGCGACAGCAGCGAAGGATTCGATCTGCTTGAGGCGGTCCATGGATCGCCACTATGCATCAAAATCGCACAAATCCAAGATGTTCTCGGCACTTAATGCTGGCGAGCGTATCGAATAGATTTACGCCATGGTCCCCAAAGCCGTTCTCTTCGACGCCTACGGCACGCTGTTCGACGTCTACAGCGTGGCCATGCTTGCCGAGCAGCTGTTCCCCGGCCACGGTGAACGCCTGAGCGTGCTGTGGCGCGACAAGCAGATCGAGTACACGCGGCTGGTCTCGATGAGCGGCCGCTACCGGCCGTTCTGGGAGCTGACGCGCGCCGGGCTGCGCTTTGCCGCGCAGCGCCTCGGCCTGGCGCTGGACGCGGCGGGCGAAGACCGGCTGATGAACCAGTACCGCCACCTCAGCGCCTTTCCTGAAAACCGGGACGTGCTGATCGAGCTGAAGCGGCGCCAGATCCCCGCCGGCATCCTGAGCAACGGCGACCCCGGCATGCTGGCGGTGGCCGTAAAGAGCGCCGGCTTTACGGACCTGCTGCAACACGTCATCAGCGTGCACGGCGTGCAGCGCTACAAGACCGACCCCGCGGCCTACGCACTTGGCACGCAGGCCTTCGGCCACGCCGCGAAAGACATCCTCTTCGTGTCCAGCAACGGCTGGGACGCGATCGGCGCCACCTGGTACGGCTACACCACGCTGTGGGTCAACCGCGCCGGCGCGCCGCTCGAACAGCTCGACACCGAACCCACGCGCATCGGCAGCAGCCTGCGCGACGTGCTTACCTTCTTTGCCTGAACACCATGACCGAACGCACCACCCACCACCGCCTGCAAGTCGCCACCAAGCTGGCCCGATTCATCGAAGACCAGGTGCTGCCCGGCACCGGCATAGCCACGGCCGCGTTCTGGCAAGGCTTCGACGCCATCGTCGCGGACCTGGCGCCGAAGAACGCCGCGCTGCTGGCCGAGCGCGAACGGCTGCAGGCCGAACTCGACGCCTGGCACAAGGCGCACCCGGGCCCGATCCGCAAGATGGGCAAGTACCGCAAGTTCCTGCAGCAGATCGGCTACCTGGTGCCGGTGCCCGACAAGGTCAAGGCGACGACGAAGAACGTCGACGCCGAACTGGCGCTGCAGGCCGGCCCGCAGCTGGTGGTGCCGATCACCAACGCGCGCTACGCGCTGAACGCCGCCAACGCGCGCTGGGGCTCGCTGTACGACGCGCTGTACGGCACCGACGCCATTGCCGAAGCCGATGGCGCCGGCAAGGGCCCGGGCTACAACCCGGTGCGCGGCGCCAAGGTCATCGAATACGCGCGCTACGTGCTGGACCGCGCGGCGCCGCTGGCCAAGGGTTCGCACATCGATAGCACCGGCTACTCGGTGAAGGGCGGCGTGCTGGTCGTGACACTGAAGAACGGCAGCGTCACCGGGCTGAAGAAGCCGGCGCAGTTCATCGGCTACCAAGGCACCGCGGCCGCACCGTCGTCGGTGCTGCTGCAGCACCACGGGCTGCATCTGGACATCCGCGTCGACCGCAGCACGGCCATCGGCGCCAGCGACGCTGCCGGCGTCAGCGACCTGGTGCTCGAATCGGCACTGTCGACCATCCTCGACCTCGAAGACTCGGTCGCCGTGGTCGATGCCGACGACAAGGTGCAGGCCTACGGCAACTGGCTCGGCATCCTGAAAGGCACGCTGACCGAAGAGGTCAGCAAAGGCGGCAAGACCTTCACGCGCGGTCTGAACCCGGACCGCGAATACACCGGGCCGAAGGGCGAGGCGGTGACGCTGCACGGCCGCTCGCTGCTGTTCGTGCGCAACGTCGGCCACCTGATGACGAACCCGGCCATCCTCTGCGGCGACGCGGCCCAGGAGATCCCGGAAGGCATCCTCGACGCCGTGGTCACGACGACGATCGCGCTGCACGACCTGCAACGCCGCGGCAACAGCCGCACCGGCAGCGTCTACATCGTGAAGCCGAAGATGCACGGCCCGGCCGAAGTGGCTTTCGCGAGCGAGCTGTTCGGCCGCGTCGAGCAGCTGCTCGGCCTGCCGAAGGCGACGGTCAAGCTCGGCATCATGGACGAAGAGCGCCGCACCAGCGTCAACCTGAAGGCCTGCATCGCGGCAGCCGCCGACCGCGTGGCCTTCATCAACACCGGCTTCCTCGACCGCACTGGCGACGAGATGCACAGCGCCATGCAGGCCGGCCCGATGCTGCGCAAGGGCGACATGAAGAGCAGCGCCTGGATCCAGGCCTACGAGCGCAACAACGTGCTCGTCGGCCTGCAATGCGGGTTGCGCGGCAAGGCGCAGATCGGCAAGGGCATGTGGGCCATGCCGGACCTGATGGCGGCGATGCTGCAGCAGAAGATCGCGCACCCGCGCGCCGGCGCCAACACCGCGTGGGTGCCGTCGCCCACGGCGGCGACGCTGCATGCGCTGCACTACCACCAGGTCGATGTCTTCAAGGTGCAGAAGGACCTGGAGAAGGTGGACGCCGAAGGCGAACGCGAGACGCTGCTCGAAGGCCTGCTGACGATCCCGGTCGTCAAGAAGGCCAAGTGGAGCGACGAAGAGAAGCAGCAGGAGCTGGACAACAACGCGCAAGGCATCCTCGGCTACGTCGTGCGCTGGGTCGACCAGGGCGTGGGCTGCTCGAAGGTGCCCGACATCCACAACGTCGGCCTGATGGAAGACCGCGCCACGCTGCGCATCAGCAGCCAGCACATGGCGAACTGGCTGCAGCACGGCGTGGTGAGCAAGGGCGACGTGCGCCGCACGCTCAAGCGCATGGCCAAGGTCGTGGACAAGCAGAACGCAGGCGATGCGGCCTACACCAACATGGCCGGCCGCTTCGACGAATCAGCAGCGTTCCAGGCGGCCAGCGATCTGGTGTTCAAGGGCTTGACGCAGCCGAGCGGGTATACGGAGCCGCTGTTGCATGCTTGGCGGTTGAAGGTGAAAAGCGCGTAGGCCGGCAACCCGCTCCGAGCGGCCTCCCGCGTCATTCTCCTGCTAGCGCCAACGGCAGCTACGGCCCCGCCCGCAGCTCCCGCACGCCCCGTTGCAGCTTGCGCCGCAGCAGCGTCCGCAGCGTCGCACCGTCGGCATAACCCACCTGCTCGGCGATGCGGTCGACGCTCGCGGCGCTGGTCTGCAGCAGGTGGACCGCGCGTTCGACGCGCAGGTCCTGGAAGTACGACAGCGGCGTCTTGCCCAGCACCGCCTGCAGCCGGCGTGCCAGCGTGCGCTCGCTGGTGCCGCTGGCCAGCGCGGCCTCGCGCAGCGAAAAAGGCAGGCCCAGGGCCTGCCGCGCCCACTGCTCGAAGCGCTGCACCAGCGGGTCGGCATGGGCCAGGTGATCGGGGATCACGAACGCCGCCTGCGATGGCCGCGGGTCGACGACCAGGTAGCGCGCCGTCAACGCCGCCAGGCTCGGGCTGGCCTGGCGAACGAACCACAGCGCCAGGTCGAGGTGGCCGAGCGCGGCGCCCGCGGTGATGCAGCGTTCGCTGCCGACGAGCATGCGCGCTTCGTCGAGCGCCACGCGCGGGTAGCGTTCGCGGAAGAACGGTGCCAGCCACCAGCTGGTGGTCGCCGGGCCGCCGTCGAGCAGGCCGCTCTCGGCGAGCACGAAACTGCCCGTGCAGGCCGCGCCCACGCGGGCGCCGCCGGCATGGCGTTCACGCAGCCACGCGGTGGCGTCACGCACCTCCGGGCGGGCCAGCGCAGCGCCCAGCGGCGCCGGCAGTTTCACGCCCGGTGCCGGCACCAGCAGGACATCGGGTGACGGGCCTTTGCCCGCCGCCTGCACCGGCACCGTCAGGCCTTGCGCGGTGGTGATGCGGCGGCGCAGGCCGACCAGGCTGACGTCGAAGGGCGCGGCCGCCTCACCACCCATCAGCGCCAGTTCATTGGCGGTGGTGAAGGTGTCCAGCAGCGCGGTCAGGCCCGTGTCGAAGACGCCGTCGAGGACCAGGAGCTGCAATTTGATCATGGCAGGATCGATGACAACAATGTCGATCATGCCACTGGCTGTCGGGCGGCGCCAAGCCCAGACTGCGGGCCTGTCCTCAACCCATCCGAAAGGAAGACACCATGGTCCGTACTGCCCTGCTCGCCCGCCTCGAAGCCAAGCCCGGCAAGGAAGCCGAACTGCAAGCCCTGCTCACCGGCGCGCTGGCGCTGGCCAACGCCGAGGCGCGCACGACGGTCTGGTTTGCGTTCAAACTCGGGCCGACGACGTTCGGCATCTTCGATGCGTTCGCCGACGACGCCGGCCGCAACGCCCATCTCGACGGCCCGATCGCCGCCGCGCTGATGGCCAAGGCGCCCGAACTGCTGGCGCTGCCGCCGCAGATCGACAAGGCCGACGTGCTGGCGGCCAAGCTCGCGGCTTAAGGCCTGGCTTAGCCCCCTGCCGCCAGCCCCGCCAGCGCCTGGCGGCAGACCTGCCCGCTGCGGAACATCACCATCTCCTGCCAGTCCGCGAACAGCGGGAAAAAGTGGTCGCGCAGCGCGTTGCGGATGGGCACGGCCGCCGGCCCGCGCGGGTCGCCGTGGGTCCACAGCCAGTGGTCGTCGCGCAGCACGTCGCCGCCTTGCCGCGGCGCGTAGGTGCCGAATTCGAGCGCGATGAAGGCGATGTCGGCGTGCGCCAGTGCGCGCTCGTAGCCGAACTCGCTCAGCCCATACTTCTCCTGCGAACTGCTGGTGCCGAGCAGCGGCTCGGTGACGCTGTCGCCCCACCAGGCGCGGGCGCGGCGCACGCGCTCGCCGCCGGGTGCGTGGTTGCAGATCGGCTCGCCGTAGCCGTAAGGCCCCAGCCCGGTGTGCAGGTCGACGATGGCGATGGTCTTCGTCTGCGCCAGGTGCTTGGCCAGGATCGCCTCGCTCGTGCGCCGCGCCCAGGTTGGGCCGTGGCCGCCGAAGAAGATGCCGTGTTCGTGCGTGTACTGGCCGCTCGACCTTGCGAAGCGCTCGGCCGCGTCGCCGTGTTGCGCGCGCCAGGCCGCGATGTCGGCTTCGGCCGCGGCCAGCGTGGCGGCGTCCAGCGACGGCGGGCAGTAGGCCGCGTGCAGCACGGCGTAGCCCGGGTTCGCCGGCAGCGGCTGGCCGAAGTCGACCCAGTTGCGGTTCAGGTCGACGTTCTCTTCGGTCACCCGGCGCGTCCAGGCAAAGCCGTGCGGGTTGACGGCATGCATCAGCAGCACGCCGGTGTCCGGCGGCAGGGCCGGGTTGCGCCGCAGCCAGTCGATCTGCGGGCCGCTGCCGGCCAGGCCCTCGACGCCGTGCGTGGCCGAGATGACGACCAGCGCGCGCCGCGCGCCCGGTGGGCCGAGCCAGGCGGTGTCGCAGGCCAGCGGCTCGCCCTGCGGCCCGGTCAGCGGGTGCGGCCAGCTCTCGACGATCGCGCCGGCGCTGCGAGCCGCGGCGAGAAACTTCTCGCGCGCTTCGGCGTAGCCCTTGGAGAAGACGGACAGGTCCATCGCGGCGATTGTGCCGCTGCCTACAATCGCCGGTCCATGCTGTTCAACGCCCCTCCTTCCGCCTGCGACGTGCTCGTCGTCGGCGCCGGCCCGGCCGGCAGTGCGTGTGCCCAGAAGCTGGCCGAAGCCGGCCTCGATGTGGTGCTCGTCGACCAGCAGGCCTTTCCGCGCGACAAGGTCTGCGGCGACGGGTTGATCCCCGATGCCCATGCCGCCTTGCGCCGCCTGGCCGTCTATGACGAAGTCATGGACCAGGCGCGCCACGCCGCCCATGTGCGCTGCGTCGCGCCGCGCGGCGGCCAGGTCGACGTGCCCGGCACGCTGGCGGTGCTGCCGCGCAAGCAGCTCGATCACATCCTGTGCCGCGCCGCCCAGCGCGCCGGCGCGAAGCTGGTCGCGCCGGCGCGTTTCGAAGCCTTGCTGCTCGACGGCGAGCGCGTCGCCGGCGCCCGCCTCAAGCTCGGCGACGTTCAGCACGAGTTGCAGGCACGCTGGGTCGTGCTGGCCACCGGCGCGGTGCCGCAGGCCGCCATGGCTGCCGGCGTCAACGAGCGCCGCACGCCCAGCGGCGTGGCCTTGCGCGGCTACGTGAAGAACGATGCGATGGCCGCCAGCATCACGCAGCTGCAGATGGTCTGGCACCCGAAGCTGTCGGGCGGCTATGGCTGGATCTTCCCGTGCCGCGACGGCGTCTTCAACATCGGCGCCGGCCTCACCGGCAGCCATGTGAAACGCCGCGACGGCCGCAATTCGATGCAGGACGTGAACCTGCGCCAGATGTTCGACGCCTTCTGCGAGGTCTACGCACCGGCGCGTGAGCTGATGGCCGGCGGCACGCTGCAAGGCGAGATCAAGGGCGCGCCGCTGCGCTGCTCGCTGCTCGGCGCGAAGTGGTCGCGCCCGGGCCTGCTGGTCACCGGTGAAGCCGCCGGCAGCACCTACGCGTTTTCCGGCGAAGGCATCGGCAAGGCGATGGAAACCGGCATGCTCGCGGCCGAAGCGCTGCGCCAGGGGCTGGCCAGCGACAGCACCGTGCGCCGCCACTACGACACCGCGATGCAGGCGCTGAAGCCCAAGTTCGACCTGTACGAGAAGGCCAGCCACGTCAACCACCGGCCCTGGCTGGCCGACCTGGTGATCTGGCGCGCGCGCAAGAGCCCGCGCATCCTGCGCCGCATGAGCGGCGTGCTCGAAGAGACGCAAAACCCCGGCCGGCTGCTCAGCTGGCGGGGCATCACGAAGCTGATGTTGGAGTAGCCTTAAACACCATGTGCCAGCTCCTCGGGATGAACGCCAACACGCCGACCGACGTGATGTTCAGCTTCACCGGCCTGGCCTGCCGCGCCGATGAGCACAAGGACGGCTTCGGCATCGCCTTCTTCGAAGACCGCGGCCTGCGCCACTTCATCGACAACGACAGCGCCGTGACGTCGCCGGTGGCCGAGATGGTCAAGCGCTATCCGATCCGCAGCGACAACGTCATCGCCCACATCCGCAAGGCCACGCAGGGCCGCGTGGCGCTGGAGAACGCGCATCCCTTCGTGCGCGAACTCTGGGGCCGCTACTGGGTGTTCGCGCACAACGGCGACCTGAAGGGCTTCCACCCGCGGCTGCACGGCGCCTTCCGCCCGGTCGGCGACACCGACAGCGAGCGTGCCTTCTGCTGGCTGATGCAGGAGCTGGCCAAGGCCCACGCCAGCGTGCCCAGCATCGACGAACTGACGCACACGCTGCGCGAACTGCTGCCGTGGCCGGCGCGGCACGGCACCTTCAATGCGCTGCTGAGCAACGGCCAGGCGCTGTGGGCGCATTGTTCGACGCACCTGCATTCGCTGCAGCGGCGCCACCCCTTCGGCGCCGCGACGCTGGCCGATGAAGACCTGAGTGTCGACTTCGCCGCGCTCGCCGGCGCCGACGACCGTGTCGCCGTCGTCGCGACCGAGCCGCTGACCACCGGCGAACCCTGGGCCGCGTTTGCGCCGGGCGAACTGCGCGTGTTCCACCACGGCGTGGGGCTGGCCGGCGGCTGAGCGCTCGGCTCGCGCGGGCACAATCGGCGCCTTCATCGGCCGCGACACGCCTCATGCCAGCCATTCCCGTTCCGCGTTTCGACCAGTTCTACCGCCATGGCGAACTGACCCGCTTGCTGCACGACTACGCGGCGGCGCTGCCGGGGCTGATCACGCTGGCGTCGATCGGCAAGAGCTGGGAAGGGCGCGACATCTGGCTCGTCACGCTGACCAGCGCCGCCACCGGCGCCGACAGCGACAAGCCGGCGCTGTGGATCGACGGCAACATCCACGCCGCCGAGCTGACCGCCAGCACTGCTGCGCTGTACTGGCTGCACACACTGGCCACCGGCTACGAAGGCGACGCGAAGATTCGCCAGCTGCTGGACACGCGCACGGTCTACATCTGCCCGCGGCTGAACCCCGACGGCGCCGAGCTGGCGCTGGCCGACCGGCCGCGCCACATCCGCTCATCGACGCGGCCCTACCCGTACGACGAAGCGCCGGTCGACGGGCTGACGGTCGAAGACGCCGACGGTGACGGCCGCGTGCTCTACATGCGCATCCCCGATCCGCACGGGCCGTGGAAGAAGCATGCGGCCGAGCCGCGGCTGATGGTCGCACGCGAGCCGGGCGAGTACGGCGGCGAGTATTTCCGCGTCATGCCCGAAGGCACGCTGCAAGCCTATGACGGGCTGAAGATCACGGCCAACCCCGACCGCGAAGGCCTGGATCTGAACCGCAACTTCCCGGCCTACTGGCGCCAGGAGGGCGAGCAGAAGGGCGCCGGCCCGTTCCCGACCAGCGAGCCCGAGGTGCGGGCGATGGTCGAGTTCATCAGCCAGCACCCGAACATCGGCGCGGCGATCAGCTTCCACACGCACAGCGGCGTGATCCTGCGGCCGATGGGCACGCAGAGCGACGACGACATGACGCCGGAAGACCTGTGGATGTACAAGCGGCTGTCGGACATCGGCGCCCGGCTCACCGGCTACCCGGCGATCAGCACCTTCCACGACTTCAAGTACCACCCGAAGGAAATCATCACCGGCACCCAGGACTGGATCTACGAACACCTGGGCGCGCTGTTCTGGACGGTGGAGCTGTGGGCGCCGAACAAGGAAGCCGGCATCACCGACTACCAGTGGATCGAGTGGTACCGCGAGCACCCGCCCGAAGACGACGTGAAGCTGCTGAAGTGGAGCGACGAGCAGTGCGGCGGCCAGGCGCATGTCGAGTGGTACCCGTTCCGCCACCCGCAGCTGGGCATGGTGGAACTCGGCGGCTGGGACAAGATGAACTACTGGCGCAACCCGCCGCCGCACCTGCGCGAGCGCGAAGCGGCGCGCTTTCCGGGCTGGCTGACGCAGCTGGCTTTGGCGCTGCCGAAGCTGGAAGTGCTGCGCACCGAGGTGCGGGCGCTCGGTGCCGGCACCTGGCGCGTGCGCTTCGCGGTGGCCAACAGCGGCTACCTGCCCAGCAACATCAGCAAGCGCGCCATCGAGCGCAAGACGGTGCGCGGCACGGTGTTCCAGATCCACCTGCCGCCGGGCGTCACGCTGATCAGCGGCCGCGAGCGCGTCGAAGGCCCGCACCTCGAAGGCCATGCGCCGAAGGCGACGCTGCAGGCCTTCTTGCCGAACCGCGACATCACCGGCGACCGCGCGGTCGTCGAATGGGTCGTGCAGGGGGCGCAGGGCACGGCGATCGCGCTGACGGCCAGCGCCGACCGCGCCGGCACCGTGCGCACCGAGGTCACGCTGGACTGATCTGACGAGCTACGGCAGGCCGTTGCGCCCGTGTTCCATGAACGCGGGCCGCTGGCTCAGGCGTTCGTAGTACGCCGCCACCTGCGGCAGCGCCGGCTTGTCGCCCGGCGTCATGAACCAGCGGTGCACCGACAGGCCGAGCACGATGTCGGCCAGCGTGAAGACCGGCCCGGTGGCGAAGGCGCCGCTGCGTTCGAGCGCCTGCTCCAGCACCGCCAGGTGGCGCGCCCAGGCGGCCAGGCTGGCGGCGATCAACGCCGGGTCGGCGTGCGCCGCGCTGCGCCGCACCAGGCCCATGAAGGCATAGCGCCAGGCGTTGTTCAGCTCGCTGGCCTGCCAGTCCATCCACTGCTCGACGCGGGCGCGCTCGCGCGGCGCGGCCGGCAGCAGGTCGCTGCGGCCGTGCTGGGCGGCCAGGTAGCGGCAGATGGCGTTCGACTCCCAGAGCACGAAGTCGCCGTCGCCGTCCCGGTCGATCAGCACCGGCACCAGCGCATTCGGGTTCAGCTTCAGGAAGGCCGGGTCGTGCAGCGGCAACGCGGCGGTGCCCCACTCTTCGCGCTCGACGGCCAGGCCGATCTCGGCGCAGGTCCACAACACCTTGCGCACGTTGATCGACGGCGCGCGCCCGAGCAGCTTGATCATCATCGTTCCCGGCCGAGCCAGCGCGACAGCGTTTCGCGCAGCTGCTCGGCGTCTATCGGTTTGGTCAGGAAATCGTCCATGCCGGCCTCCATCGCTGCCTGCCGTTCGCTCACCAGCGCCGCGGCGGTCAGCGCGATGATGGGCAGCGTGCGGCCGGCTTCGGTGGCGCGCAGCGCACGCGTCGCTTCGTAGCCGCTCATCACCGGCATCTGCACGTCCATCAGCAGCGCGTCGAAGGGCTGGCCGGCGCTGGCCGCGCGCTGCACGGCGGCAATCGCCTGGCGGCCGTCGCTGGCCTGCTGCACCTGCACACCCCAGCGTTCGAGCAAGGCCACCGCGATCAGCATGTTCACCGCGTTGTCCTCGACCATCAGCACCTGCGCGCCGCGCAGGTCGTGGCGGCCACCGTCGCGCTCGGCCAGCGTCGGCGCCAGGCGGGCCGGCAGCGGCAGATCGGCCCAGAAGACGCTGCCCGATCCCGTTGCCGCGCTGTCGCTGATCACGCCCACCTCGCCGCCCATCAGCAGTGCCAGCTCGCGGCAGATCGCCAGCCCCAGGCCGGTACCGCCGAAGCGCCGCGTCGTCGACTCGTCGGCCTGCGTGAAGGGTCGGAACAGCCGCGCCTGCGTTTCGCGCGCGATGCCCGGCCCGGTGTCCTGCACTTCCAGCCGCACCCGGTCGCCACCGCTGCGGCGGGCGACGATGCGCACGCGGCCCTGGGCCGTGAACTTCAGTGCGTTGCCGAGGAAGTTGCTGAGGATCTGGCGCACGCGCAGCGCGTCGCCGATCACCGGTCCGTCGATGCCGGGGCCGAGTTCGAGTTCGAAGGCCAGGCCGCGCGCCGCGGCCAGCGGGGCGTAGGCGCGCTGCAGCGCGCGCAGCAGCTCGCCCAGGTCGAAGGGTGCGGTTTCCAGCTCCAGCCGGCCGGCTTCGATCCGCGACAGGTCGAGGATGTCGGAGATGATGCCGGTCAGGCCGTGCGCGCTGTCGGCGATCTGGTCCAGGTACTGGTGCCGCTTGTCTTCGCCCAGCGCCGGGTCGCGCGCCAGTTGCGCCAGGTGCAGCATGCCGTTCAGCGGCGTGCGCAGCTCGTGGCTGGTGTTGGCCAGGAAAGCGCTCTTGGCGCGGCTGGCGGCTTCCGCCGCGTCGCGCGCCGCGGCCAGCGCGTGCTCGAACTGGCGCCGCTCGGTCACGTCTTCGACGATCCAGATGGTGCCGCCCTGCGCCGCCTGCCCGGGGTCGATGGCGCGGGCCAGCGCACGCACGAGGAAGGTCGAGCCGTCGCGGCGCAGCGCCGGGCGTTCGAATTCGATCTGCTCGCCGCGCGCCAGCGGCGGCCCGACGACGGCGCCGATCTCGGCATAGGCCTCGTCGCTCGGCCAGACCACGCTGCCCGGCTTGCCGACCAGGCCGCCGGGCGGCCAGCCGTACATCTGTTCGAAGCAGGGGTTGGCGAGCACGAAGTGGCGGTCGCGCGAGACCGCGATGCCGATCGACGCGTTTTCCAGGATCGCCTCGCGTTCGAGCCGGTTGCGTTCGGCGTCGCTGACATCGCGCGCGTTGATCACCAGGTAGTCGCGCCGGTCCATCGAGAAGCGCGCGCCCGAGACCCGCATCGGCACCGCGCGGCCGTCCTTGGCGCTGAACTGCGTCGGCATGTCGGTCACCGAGCCGTGCTGCTGCACCAGCGCCACGAAGCGCGTGCGGTCCTCGCTGCGGCGCCAGACGCCGAGCTCGACCGAGGTCTTGCCGACGACCTCGGAGGTGCTGTAGCCGAGAAGCCGCGTGAAGGTGTCGTTGACCATCGCGAAGCGGCCGGTGGCCAGGTCGGTCAGCGTGATCACGTCGGGGCTGGTCGCCACCAGGTGCGACAGCATCGTCTCCGAACGGCGTACCGCTTCCTCGGCGCTGCGGCGCTCGGTGTCGTCGACGTAGATCGACAGCGTCGCCGGGCCGCCGTCGGCCTGCACGCGCACGGCGGTGGCGCGCACCGAGACGCGGCGGCCGTTGCGCAGCAGCAGGCGGAAGTCGGCCACCGGCAGCGCGCCGCCCAGCGGCCGCGCGGCGAGTTCGTCGATGCGGCGGCGCTCGCGTTCGCGCGAGTCGCCGCTCTCGTAGGCGGCGAGCAGGTCGCGCCCGAGCAGCGGGCCCAGGTCTTCGTAGCCGAGCAGCGCCAGGCCGGCCGGGTTGCTGTCGATGACGCGGCCATCGCGGTGCAGCACCAGCGGCGTCGGGATGCGCGCGAACAGTTCCTGGTAGCGCGTCTCGGTGGCCGCCAGCGCCTGCTGCGCGGCGACCTCGTCGCTGACGTCGCGCGCCACGCCCCAGTAGCCCTTGAACACGCCGCGCTCGTCGAAGCGCGGCTCGCCGCTGGTCATGAACGAGCGCAGCCCGCCGCTGCGGCTGTGCCAGTGCACGAGCCGGTCGCGGAAGGGCACGCGCGTGTCCAGGTCGGCCAGCAGCGCATCCAGCGTTTCGCCGTCGCAGGCGAACTGGCGCAGGTCCCAGGGCATGCGGCCCAGCCCTTGCGACAGTGACAGCGACTTGCCTTCATCGCGCTGGTCGGTGGCGGTGACGAGGCGGTAGTCCTGGTCGATTTCCCAGTAGGCGTCGGCGGCGATGGCGAGCAGGCCGCGGAAGCGCTCTTCGCGGTCGTCGGCCGATCGGATGTAGCGCGCCACGACGTAGGAGATGAACAGCCCGCCGGCCAGCCCGACGGCGACGAGCATCAGGTACGACAGCAGCCGCAGGCCGTCGCTGGGCCAGGCGCTGGGCGCCGGTACCAGGCCCTCGAGCCCGGCCACGCCGACCAGCGCCAGCGCCGCGATGCCGGCCAGCGCCAGCCCCAGGTGCCGGCTGGTGGCGGCGCAGAGCAGGCAGACGAACAGGCCGTAGAACGCGAACCCCGGTGCGGCCAGGCCCCAGCCGAGCAGCAGCGACGTAGCCGCGACGGCCAGCGTGGCCAGCGTCAGCACCGCCAGCATCGTGTATTCGACCCGGGCGCGCCGCACGCGCATGCCCAGCAAGGCGACCACGCCGAGCAGCGCGAAGGCGCCCACGACGCCGGCACGGCGCTCGAGCGACAGCCCCGGCGGCAGGCCCATGAACAGCAGCGCCATCAGCCCGGCGGTGATCGCCGTCGAGATGAAGAAGACGCGCGTGATCAGCGCGCGCACGCCCTTGCGGACATCCGCCGCCCGCCGCACCGGCGGGCGCGGCAGCGGGCGCAAGGCGGTGTCTTCGGGCGAGGGCGCGTACAAGGGAACGGGAGCGGCGTCAGGCGCTGCCGCGCGCGCGCTGCAGCAAGGCGCGGGTGCTTTCGGCGACGCGGCGGGCCGCGCTGGCGAAGTCGTCGCCGGCGCTGGCGTAGAGCACGGCGCGCGACGAACTGACGATGATCGGTGCGCCGGGGCGCCAGCCGGCACGCACGGTGGCTTCGGCGTCGCCGCCTTGCGCGCCGATGCCGGGGATCAGCAGCGGCAGCGTCGGCGCGATCTCGCGCACCCGCGCCACCTCTTGCGGATAGGTCGCGCCGACCACCAGGCCGAGCTGGCCGCCGCTGCTCCATTCGCCGGCGGCCAGGCGCGCGATGCGCTCGTACAGCAGCTCGCCGCCTTGCAGCGCCTGCGCCTGCAGGTCGTCGCCGCCGGGGTTGGATGTGCGGCACAGCAGGAACAGGCCGCGGCCGTCGTAGCGCTTGTACGGTTCGATCGAGTCCAGCCCCATCAGCGGCGACAGCGTCACCGCGTCGGCCTGGTAGCGCTCGAAGGCTTCACGCGCGTACTGCTCGGCGGTGGAGCCGATGTCGCCGCGCTTGGCGTCCAGGATCACCGGCACGCCGGGTGCGACGCGGCGGATGTGCGCCATCAGCCGCTCCAGCTGGTCTTCGGCGCGCTGCGCGGCGAAGAAGGCGATCTGCGGCTTGAAGGCGCAGACGAGATCCTTCGTCGCGTCGACGATTGCCGAGCAGAAGTCGTAGATGCGCGTGGCGTCGTTCTGCCAAGCGCCGGGAAACTTGGCCGGCTCGGGATCGAGCCCGACGCACAACATCGATTCGTGGCGGGTGCCGGCAGCGGCCAGCGTTTCGGTGAATTTCATGCTCTCTTCGCCAGGCTCGCGGCCAGGCCGGTATAGGTGGCCGGGGTCATCGCCTTCAGCCGCTCTCGTTCGCCTATCGGCAGTTCGAGCGTGTCGATGAAGGCATGGAAGCCTTCGCGCGTGACGGATTTACCGCGCGTCAGCTCTTTCAGCCGCTCGTACGGGTTCGGCAGGCCGTGACGGCGCATGACGGTCTGCACCGCTTCGCCGAGCACTTCCCAGGCGCCGTCCAGGTCGTCGGCGAGCGCGGCTTCGTTCAGTTCGAGCTTGTCCAGCCCGCGCAGCAGGCTGTCGTGGCCGAGCACCGCATAGCCCAGCGCCACGCCCATGTTGCGCAGCACGGTGCTGTCGGTCAGGTCGCGCTGCCAGCGGCTGACCGGCAGCTTCTGGCTCAGATGGGCCAGCAGCGCGTTCGCCAGGCCGTAGTTGCCTTCGGCGTTCTCGAAGTCGATCGGGTTGACCTTGTGCGGCATCGTGCTGGAGCCGATCTCGCCGGCCTTGGTGCGCTGCTTGAAATAGCCCAGCGAGATGTAGCCCCAGACGTCGCGGCTCCAGTCGATCAGGATGGTGTTGCTGCGCACCACGGCGTCGAACAGCTCGGCCATGTAGTCGTGCGGCTCGATCTGGATCGTGAACGGGTTGAAGCTCAGGCCGAGGCCGTTTTCGACGACGCCGCGGCTGAACGCCTCCCAGTCGAAATCGGGCCAGGCCGCGACGTGCGCGTTGTAGTTGCCGACGGCGCCGTTCATCTTCGCCAGCATCGGCACGGCGGCGATCTTCTGCCGCGCATGCGCCAGCCGCGCCAGCACGTTGGCGACTTCCTTGCCCACCGTCGTCGGGCTGGCGGTCTGGCCGTGCGTGCGGCTGAGCATCGGCACCGCGGCGTAGGCCTGGGCCATCGCGCGCAGGCGCTCGACCAGCCGGTCCAGCGCCGGCAGCAGCACCGTTTCACGGGCGCTCTTCAGCATCAGCGCGTGGCTGGTGTTGTTGATGTCTTCGCTGGTGCAGGCGAAGTGCACGAATTCGCCGGCGGCCTTCAGCTCGTCATGGCGCTCGAAGCGCGACTTGAGCCAGTACTCCACCGCCTTGACGTCGTGGTTGGTGGTCTTCTCGATGTCCTTGATGGCTTGCGCGTCGCTTTCCGAGAAGCGCACCACCAGCCCGCGCAGCAGGCCGCGCGCGGCCTCGCTGAGCGGCTTGAATTCGGCCAGGCCGGCGTCGGACAGCGCGATGAACCATTCCACTTCCACCTGCACGCGGCGGTGCATGAGGCCGAACTCGCTGAGCAGCGGGCGCAAGGCGGCGAGCTTGGCGGCATAGCGGCCATCGAGCGGGGACAGGGCGGTCAGGGTGGTCGGGCTGGTCATGGGGAGCGGCGTGGGAGCGGGGGGCAGGCGCGGCCGGGGACTGCCGCGAGACGGGAACGGCCGATTTTAGGTGCTGCTACATTGCCGAGGCACGACAAGATCAGGGAGAGGGAAGATGGACGCGACCTCGCCACCGAGCGGGTACCGTCTCGAGATCCGATTCGTCGGCTCGGGCAGCGAGTACTTTCGCATCTGGATCGTCAACCTGCTGCTGACGCTGGTGACGCTGGGCCTGTACTACCCGTTCGCCAAGGTGCGCCGGCTGCGCTACTTCCACGCCGCCACCGAAGTCGGCGGGCACGCGCTGTCGTTCCACGGCGACCCGTGGAAGATGCTGCGCGGCTATCTGCTGGTCGGCCTGCTGCTGGCGGCCTATTCGGGCGCCTGGCGGCTGTCGCCGCTGGCCGGGCTGGTGGCCTTGCTGATCCTGGCGGCGTTGTGGCCGGCGCTGTGGCACGTGTCGCTGCGCTTCCGCCTGGCCAACACCGGCTGGCGCGGCCTGCGCTTCGCCTTCGACGGCAGCCGCGGCGGCGCCTACCGCGCGATGCTGCCGGGCGGGCTGTTCGCGCTGGCCTATGTAGCGATCGCCACGCTGGCCATGCCGGCAGCACAGGGGCAGCGGACGGCCGGTCCGGCGGTGACGGTCCTGGCGCTGCTGCCGCTGGCCATGCTGCTGGTGCTGCCGGCGCTGCTGTGGTGGACCAAGCGCTACCAGCACAACCACTACCGCATTGCCGGCGAACACTCGCGCTTCACGGTGCCGTTGACGGCAGCCTACGGCCTGGCCTTGCGCACGTTCGGCATGGCGCTGCTGTTCGGCACGCTGGTCGGTGTCGTGATGGTCGCGGTGGTCAGCTCGATGCAGGCCGCGTTCGGGCGCGGCGAAGCACCGAGCGGCCCGCCGTGGCCGGTGGTCGTGCCGGCGTTGCTGGTCATGCTGCTGGTGCAGGCCACGCTCGGCGCCTTCATCCAGGCGCGGATGCAGAACCTGGTCTGGAACGGCACGCGCAGCGAGCACCTGGCGTTCGACAGCCGGCTGTCGTTCCGGCGCCTGGCGCTGCTGACGGCGCGCAACTGGCTGCTGGTGATCATCACGCTGGGCCTGTATTTCCCGTTCGCGCGCATCGCCACGGCGCGGCTGCGGCTGCAGTCGCTGGCCGTCGTCTCGGCGCTCGAACCCGGCTTGCTGGCGCAGGAGCCCGGTGCGCGCATCGACGACGCCAGCGGCGACGCCGCGGCCGACCTGCTGGGCATCGACCTCGGGCTGTGATCGACGCGCTGTACTTCGACGGCCGCAGCGCGCGGGCTCAGCCGGTGCGGCTGCGCATCGAAGGCGACGAGCTGGTCGCCGACGGCGAAGCCGCGCGGCGCTGGCCGCTGGCCCAGGTGCGCTGGCCCGAACGCACGCGCCACGGCCAGCGCGTGATCCACCTGCGCGACGGCGGCTCGCTGCAGATGCTCGATGCCGCGGCCTTCGACACCTGGCGGCGCGGCACCGACGGGCGCGAGTCGTGGGTCGTGCGGGCGCAGCAGAACTGGCGCGCCACGCTGGCCGCGACGCTGGCGCTGTTGCTCGTCGTCACCGCCGGCTACCTGTGGGGCGTGCCGCTGGCGGCGCGTGTGCTGGTGGCCGCGCTGCCGCAGAGCATCGACGCCGAGGTCGGCGACGCGGCGCTGGCACAGATCGACGAACACTGGCTGCAGCCGTCGGCGCTGCCGCAGGCGCGGCGCGACGCCGTGCGGCTGGCCTTCGCAGCCGCCGTCGCCCGCGCCTACCCGGACGGCCGCGCGCCGCGCTGGGTGCTGCACTTCCGCGCCGCCGACAAGGCCGTCGGGGCCAACGCCTTCGCGCTGCCGGGCGGCGCCATCGTCATCACCGACGCCCTGGTCGAACGCCTGCAAGGCGCCGACGACACCATCGTCGGCGTGCTCGCGCACGAGCTCGGCCACCTGCGCCACCGCCACGGGCTGCGCGCGGTGGTGCAGCTGTCGCTGGTGGGCAGCGCCGCCGGCATCGCCTTCGGCGACTTCAGCAGCCTGCTCGCCGGCGCGCCGGCGCTGCTCGGCCAGATGGGCTATTCGCGCGATGCTGAACGCGAGGCCGATGCCGAAGCCGCGCGCGTGCTGAAGGCCAGCGGCCGCTCGCCGGCGGCGATGCTGGTGCTGTTCGACCGCCTGCGGCCGCAGCCCGGCGCCGGCAGCGCATTGGCGATCGCCTTCGCCAGCCACCCGATGGACGACGAGCGCCGTGCCTTCTTCCGGGCCGCTGCCGATTGACGGCTTGGGAATGCCTCTTGCTTAATCGCCGGCACCCAGACAAGAGGAGTTCCGCATGTCGATGAACCTGCTGCGCCGCCAGGCCCTGGCCGCCGCGCTGATCGCCGCCACCACGCTGCCGGCGCTGGCGCAGACCAAGCTGAAGGTCGCTGCGATCTACACCGTGCCGGTCGAGCAGCAATGGGTCAGCCGCATCGACAAGGCGCTGAAAGCCGCGGTGGCGCGCGGCGAGATCGAGTACGTGTTCAGCGAAAACGTCGCCAACGCCGACTACGAGCGTGTCATGCGCCAGTACGCCGAGAAGGGCCATACGCTGGTCGTCGGCGAATCGTTCGCCGTCGAAGCGGCGGCACGCAAGGTGGCCAAGGACTACCCGAAGGTGGCCTTCCTGATGGGTAGCTCCGGCAAGCCGCAGGAGCCGAACTTCGCCGTCTTCGACAACTACATCCAGGAGCCGGCGTACCTGAGCGGCATGGTTGCCGGCGGCATGACCAAGAGCAACAAGATCGGCATGGTCGGCGGCTACCCGATCCCCGAAGTGAACCGCCTGATGAACGCCTTCATGGCCGGCGCGAAGGAGACCAATCCCAAGGTCGAGTTCACGGTCAGCTTCATCAACAGCTGGTTCGACCCGCCGAAGGCCAAGGAAGCGGCTTTCGCGATGGTCGACAAGGGTGCCGACATCCTCTATGCCGAACGCTTCGGCGTCAGCGATGCGGCCAAGGAAAAGGGCCGGCTTGCCATCGGCAACGTCATCAACACGCAGGACAAGTACCCCGACACGGTGGTGGCCTCGGCGCTGTGGAACATGGAGCCGACCATCGACGCGGCGCTGAAGGCGGTGAAGGCCGGCGCCTTCAAGGCCGAGGACTACGGCAAGTATTCGACGATGAAGTTCAAGGGCTCCGAACTGGCGCCGCTGGGCACGTTTGCCGGCAAGGTGCCGGCCGACATCGTGGCCAAGGTCAAGGCCAAGGAGCAGGCCATCGCCGACGGCAAGTTCACGGTCAAGGTCGACGACGGCCAGCCGAAGCCGGGCGCGAAGTAGGCCGCCTCAGAACAGCAGCGCCCAGAGCGCCACGCCGGCCAGCGCCAGCGCCAGCGTCACGCCATACAGCGTGCTGACGAACGCGGCGCGCAGCAGCCGCGGCCACCAGCGCCCGCCGTAGACGCGGCGCATGGCCAGCAGCGTGTACACCGGCACCGCCAGCGTGGCCAGGCCGCTGATCGGGGGCAGCCCGGAGACGATCAGCCCCAGCATCAAGAACCAGAACGCGTGCACGTGCAGCGCGAAGACCAGATGCTCGGTGTAGCGCAGCCGCCGGTTCGTGTAGGCCCAGCGCAGCCACAGCGCGAAGCTCGGCAGCAGCACGAACATCGCCGCACCCAGGTGGGCCAGGAAGCGCTCGCCATAGGCGGCGACCTCCTGCGTGATGGTCTTCGGGTCGATGTCCAGCCGCCGCTGCAGCCGCTTGCACATCCAGGCCGGCAGGTCCTGGCAGTAGAAGACGCCGTCCTTCAGCCCGGCGCGGCCGATGCCGATGTTGAAGCTGACGTTGTCCGGGCGCTTGCGCAGCGCGTCGCCTTCGTCGAGCTTGATGTCCACCGCCGCCAGCGTGCGCATCAGCAGCAGCACGAGCAGGCTGATCGTCAGGTACAGCCGCAGCGGCAGCACGTAGCGGCGGCGACGGCCGTCCAGGTATTCGCGCGTGATCGCGCCGGGCTTGAACAGCAGCAGCTTCAGCGTGCGCCACAGCGCGCCCTCGGCGGCGATGTAGCTGCCGCCGAACTGCTGTGCGAATTCGCGCAGCGTCGGCGGCTTGACGTTGCTTTCCTGCCCGCATTCGGGGCAGTAGCGCGGCCGCGGGTCGGCAAAGGGCGCACGGCAGTTCAGGCAGGCGGCGGGCAGCGTTTCCAGGGGCGGCATGGTGGCCGGAGATCATGGCACGCGACAAGGCCGGCTGCGTAGAATCGACACACACCATGGGCCTGATCGAGCAACCCGAACTGCTGCGCCGGCACCGGCTGACGGTGGCCGAGTACCTGTTCGGCTGAAGGCGCGGGCGGTGGTGCTGCCGCGCGAACCCGAGCCGCCGCCGATCCTGCGCCTGTCGGGTATCAGCAAGGCCTTCGGGCCGCTGCGCGCCAACGACGGTATCTCGCTCGAACTGGCACGCGGCGAGGTGCTGGCGCTGCTGGGGGAGAACGGCGCCGGCAAGAGCACGCTGGTGTCGATCCTGTTCGGCCACTACGTTGCCGACGCCGGCACGATCGAAGTCGACGGCCGGCCGCTGCCGCCGGGCCAGCCGAAAGCCGCACTGGCCGCCGGCATCGGCATGGTGCACCAGCACTTCACGCTGGCCGACAACCTCTCGGTCCTCGACAACGTCATGCTCGGCACCGAGCCGCTGTGGCAGCCGTTCTCGCGCCGCGCCGCGGCACGCGCGCAGCTGCTCGACGCGGCGCAGCGCTTCGGCCTGCATGTCGCGCCCGACGCGCGGGTGGCCGATCTGTCGGTCGGCGAACGCCAGCGTGTGGAGATCCTGAAGGCGCTCGTGTCATTTGGACGCAAGCGGGGCGCACGCATCCTGATCCTCGACGAGCCGACCGCGGTGCTGACGCCGCAGGAAAGCGAGTCGCTGTTCGCGACGCTGGCGCAGATGGTGGCGCAGGGGCTGGCCATCATCTTCATCAGCCACAAGCTCGACGAGGTGCTGCGCGTGTCGAACCGCATCGCCGTGCTGCGCGCCGGCAAGCTGGTGGCGGTGCTGCCGGCGGCCGGCGCGAGCAAGGCCGCGCTGGCCGGGGCGATGGTCGGCCGCAGCATCGCGCCGCCGGTGAAGCGGCGGCACGTGCCGGGCGCCGTGGTCTGCGAACTGCCGGCCAGCGGCCTGGCCCTGCGCGCCGGCGAGGTGCTGGCCATCGCCGGCGTTGCCGGCAACGGGCAGCAGGCGCTGGCCGAGGTGCTGTGCGGTGAAGGTGCCGGCGGCGTGCTGTTCGACGGCCGCACGCTGGCACCGTCGCCGCGCGCCTTCGTCGCGGCCGGCATCGCGCGCATTCCCGAAGACCGGCACGCGGTCGGCGTGGTCGGCGAGCTGCCGCTGTGGGAGAACGCGGTGCTCGAACGCTACGCGTCGCCGGCCTTCGCCCGTGGTGGCGTCATCCGCCGCGGGCCGGCGCGGGCTTTCGCGCAAGGCCTGATCGAGCGCTTCGACGTGCGCGGCGGCGGCCTGGAAACGCCGGTCCGCTCGCTGTCCGGCGGCAACATGCAGAAGCTGATCCTCGGCCGGGCCTTGAGCGCGGGCACGCCGAAGCTGATCGTCGCCAACCAGCCGACCTGGGGGCTGGACATCGGCGCCGTCGCCTATGTGCACCAGCAACTGCTCGACGCCTGCGCGGCCGGCGCGGCGCTGCTGCTGATCAGCGAAGACCTGGACGAGATCTTCGCGATGGCCGACCGCATCGCCGTCATTCACCACGGCCGGCTCGGGCCGGCGCGGGCCACGGCCGACTGGACGCTGGGCGAGATCGGCCTGGCGATGGCGGGGTCGGGGGCGGGTTGGGGATGACGCATGCGGCTTGAACGGCGCCGCGACGTCTCAGCTGTGCTGCTGCTGGCGGCGCCGCTGGGGGCGATCGTCGCGACCCTGCTCGTCACGTCGCTGCTTGTCGCCTGGGCCGGCGCGCCGGTCGGCCGCGCCTACGCGCTGCTGCTCGAAGGCGGCTTCGGCTCGCGCTTTGCGATCACCGAAACGCTGACGCGTGCGACGCCGCTGATCTTCACCGGCCTGGCCGCTGCGGTGGCCTTTCGCGCGCGGCTGTTCAACATCGGCGCCGAAGGCCAGCTGTATGCCGGCGCGCTGGCGGCGGTGGCGGTGGGCGGCATCGACGCGCCGGGCTGGCTGCTGTTCCCCGCGATGATGGCGGCGGCGGCGCTGGCCGGCGCGCTGCTGCTGCTCGGCCCGGCGCTGCTGAAGAGCCGGCTCGGCGTCGACGAGGTCGTGACGACGCTGCTGCTGAACTTCATCGTGCTGCTCGTCGTGTCGGCGTTGCTCGACGGCGCGATGAAGGATCCGGGTGCGATGGGCTGGCCGCAAAGCGTGGCGCTGCCGGACGGCCTGCAGCTGTCCAGGCTGATCGAGCGCAGCCGCTTGCACACGGGGCTGCTGGCGGCGCTGGCTTTGTCACTGGCGCTGTGGGCGCTGCTCCAATTCACGACGCTGGGCTTCGAGATCCGCGCTGTCGGCGCCAACCCGCGAGCGGCGCGCTTCGCCGGCATGCCGGTGGCCGCCACCGTGCTGAAGGTGGCGCTGCTGTCGGGTGCGCTGGCGGGCCTGGCCGGCGCGGTGGAAGTGGCCGGCCGCACCGGCTACGTCACGCTCGACATGAGCCCGGGCTACGGCTACAGCGGCATCGTCATCGCGATGCTGGCGATGCTGAACCCGCTCGGCGTGGTGGCGGCGGCGCTGTTCGTCGCCGGCATGCTGGTCGGCGCCGACAGCATGAGCCGCGCGGTGGCGGTGCCGACCTACATCGCCGACGTCATCGTCGCCACGTCGCTGATCGCGATGCTGGTGGCGACGATGCTGACGCAGTACCGGATCCAGCGGTGAGCGAGACCTTCGATCTGCTGCTCGCGGCGCCGTTCTGGGTGGCCGTGCTGCGCATCGCGACACCGCTGATCCTGGGCACCCTGGGCGTGCTGCTGTGCGAACGCGCCGGCGTGCTGAACCTGGGCATCGAAGGCATCATGGTCGCCGGCGCCTTCGCCGGCTGGGTGACGGTCTACCAGGGCGGCGGGCTGTGGGCCGGCGTGGGGGTGGCGGCACTCGTCGGCGCCGCGTTCGGCCTGCTGCACGGGCTGTTGACGGTGCTGCTGTCGCTGTCGCAACACGTCGCGGGGCTGGGCATCACGCTGCTGGCCACCAGCCTGGCCAGCTTCGCCTACCGCGTCAGTTTCCCGAAGGTCGACAGCCCGCCGACGATCCAGCCCTTTGCCGCGATGGGCTGGCTGCCGCTGCCGGTGCTGAATGCACAGACGCCGCTGACGCTGCTGGCCTTGCTGCTGGTGCCGGCCATCGCGTGGGTGCTGTACCGCACGCCACTGGGGCTGGCGCTGCGCATGGTTGGCGAGAACCCGGCGGCGGCCGAAGGTCAGGGCCTGAGCGTGGCGCGCTTGCGCATCGGCGCCATCGTTGCCGGCTCGGCGCTGATGGGCGTGGCCGGCGCCTTCCTGACGCTGGCGGCGTTCAACGCTTTCTACTTCAACATGGTCAACGGCCGTGGCTGGGTCTGCGTCGCGCTGGTGGTGTTCGCGTCGTGGCGGCCGGGCAAGGCGCTGCTCGGCGCGCTGCTGTTCGCCTTCTTCGACGCGCTGCAGCTGCGCCTGCAGCAGGCCGGCGGCGGTGCGCTGGGCATCGAGCTGCCGTACCAGATCTACCTGATGCTGCCCTACGCGATGGCCATCGTCGCGCTGGTGGTGGTGGCGCGGCGCGCGGCGTATCCGCAGGCGCTGATGAAGCCGTATCGCAAAGGCGAGCGCTGAGGCTCGTCGCATCCTCAGCCTGTACGACGATCGCGGCCGCGGATCCCCAGCCCGCGTGATTCGGCGCGCCGCCGCCGCTCCTATCTTGCCGCCGGTGGGCCATTGCCGGCCCGTGCAGGGAGCAAGCCATGTCGACGTTTCGAAACCTCCGGCGCCCGCTGGCACTGGTGCTGCTGGGCCTGGCCAGCGGCATGGCACAGGCGGAAGTCGAAGACGATCGGGTGCCGCCGATCGCCGCAGCCGCTGCGCCCGCCCCGGTGCCGCTGAGCGCACGCATCCGCGACTTCCGCCAGCACCGTGCCCGGCCGCTGGACCACGTAGCCGAACACGCCGCGGCCGTGCTGCCGTACGCTGCGCTGGCCAACGCCGTGTACTGCGACGCCGTCATCAAGCGCCAGGGCGACAGCGGGGCCGCGAAACCCAGCGATCATGGCTGCATCTTCGACGACGACTTTCAGCGCCATGGCTGGGTGCCGCTGCGCGAGTACCCCGACGACACGCTGGCCCTGCGCGGCAACGCGCGCGGCCTGAAGCTGGCCGTCTTCTACCGCGACCTCGGGCCCGAGCAGCCGGTCTCGGTGGGCGTGGCCTTCCGCGGCACCGACTTCACGAGCTGGACCGACTGGCACAGCAACCTGCGCTGGTTCCTGCCCGGCCGCGACCAGTACGACGTCGTCTCCGAGATCGCGGCCCCGGTCCTCGCACGCAGCAAGGAGGAGATCGCCGCCCGGCTCGGCCGGCCGGTGGCGGCCTGGGACATCGTCGCCACCGGGCATTCGCTCGGCGGCGGCCTGGCGCAGCTGTTTGCCTACAAGAGCGCCGAAGTGCGCGGCGCGGTGGTCTTCGATCCTTCGCCGGTCACGGCCTTCCACAGCTGCGTCAGCGACGATGAGGTGAACTGCAACGTGCCGATCTGGCGCGTCTACGAGCGCGGCGAGGTGCTGGCCTACGTGCGCGCCTTCACGCGACTGTTCTACGTGCTCAGCGAAAACATCACCGAGCTCGAGTTCGACCTCGTCGGCGGCAATCCGATCGCCAACCACAGCATGACGCGCTTCTACCGCCAACTCGCGGCCGAGGTCGAACGCTCGCCGGTTGCCATGGCGCAGCAGGCCCGGCTGTTCGAGCCGCGGCCGGACTGCACCTGCATGCGCGTGCGCCGTGCCGACAAGTGGGCATCCGTGGCCGAAGCGTGCGAAAGGCTGATGACCGAGCGCGACGCGGCACCGGCCGCGGCCCGTGCCGACCTGGTCGCTGGCCTGATGCCGTAGCGGCTGTTGCGCGACGTCAACGAATGCAAAGCTGGCGGTCACGTGTCGTCGTGCGGGCCGGCGCGGGCGTTGTTCAGGCTCCTGCGCTATTTCGAAGCGAGTCGCCATGAACCGTTCTGCATTCGTCCGCACGCTGCTGGGTGGCGCCGCATTCGTGCTGGCCGCCACCGCGATGACCGGCTGCGTCATCGCCCCGGCCCAGCCCTACTACCGCGACAGCGCGGTGGTTACCGTGCCGCCACCGCAGCCCCAGTACGAAGTGGTCGGCGTCGCACCCTTCGTCGGTGCGCTCTGGATCGCCGGCTTCTGGAACTGGGTCGGCGGCCGCCATGTCTGGGTCGGCGGCCACTGGGAAGCGCCGCGCCGCGGCTACCGCTGGGCGCCGCACCGCTGGGAGCCGATCTCCGGCGGCTGGCGGCCGTATCCGGGGCACTGGGAACGCGGCTGATCAGTCGCCGATGCGCGCGTGCAGCCACGGCGGCACCGGGGCCGGCGCGTCGGCGATCTGTACCGCGGCGATGACGCTGCGTTGCGCCGCCGCGGCGGCATCGTCGTCGGCCGCGTGAACCCACGCCAGCGGCTGGCCGGCTTCGACAGGCGCACCCAGGCCCACGATGCCGGCCAGGCCCACGCGCGGGTCGACGGCGTCGCCATGGCGGCGCCGCCCGCCGCCGAGTTCGACGACGGCGATGCCGATCGCCCGCACGTCGATCGCCACGACATGGCCGGCGCGTGGCGCCGGCACTGGCCGCGTCACGGGGGCTGTCGGCAGCTGCGCGTCGCGCAACACGTCGGCGGGGCCGCCCAGGGCCGCGACCATGCGCGCGAAGCGCTCGGCCGCGGCGCCGCCGGTCAACGCTTTCACCGCGGCGGCATGCGCCGCGTCCAGGCTGGCAAACAGGCCGCCGAGCTGCAGCAGCTGCGCGCTTAAGGCCAGCGTCACCGCGATCAGGCGGTCGTCGCGGGCAGCGCCGGTCAGCGCGTCGATGGATTCGCGCACTTCGAGCGCATTGCCGGCCGTCGTGCCCAGTACCTGGTTCATGTCGGTGATCAGCGCGCCGGCCGGCAGCCCGGCGCCGCGTGCGACGCCGACCAGGCTTTCCGCCAGCGCCCGTGCCGGGCCGATGTCGCTCATGAAAGCGCCGCTGCCGACCTTCACGTCCAGCACCAGCGCCTGCAGCCCGGCCGCGCGCTTCTTGCTCAGGATGCTGGCGGTGATCAGCGGCAGCGATTCGACGGTGGCCGTGACATCGCGGATGGCGTACAGCCGCCGGTCCGCCGGCGCCAGCTGCTTCGACGCGCCGACGATGGCGCAGCCGGCGCCGCGCAGCACCGCCATCAGCCGCTCGGACGTCGGGTTCACGTCGTAGCCCGGTAGCGCTTCCAGCTTGTCCAGCGTGCCGCCGGTGTGGCTTAAGGCCCGGCCGCTGATCATCGGCACGATGCCGCCGCAGGCCGCGACGATGGGCGCCAGCAGCAGGCTGACCTTGTCGCCGACGCCGCCGGTGCTGTGCTTGTCGAGCACCGGGCCGGGCAGGCTTGCGTGCGACCAGTCGAGCACCTCGCCCGAGCGCGTCATGGCTTCGGTCAGCGCCACCGTTTCGCTGCGGTCCATGCCGCGCAGCAGGATGGCCATCGCCATCGCGGCGGCCTGGGCGTCGTTCCACGTATCGTGGGCCAGGCCGTCGACGAAGGCCTGGATCTGCTCGCGCGACAGCGCCCGGCCGTCGCGCTTGGCGGCGATGACCTCTTGCGCGAGCGGGCTCGTCACGGTTGCGGCGCCGCGGCCAGGATGGCCTCGAACAGCGGCGACAGGTTGTCCAGGTCAATGTTGCGGGCGAACCAGCGCGAGCCGTCGATGCGGTGCACGACGACGAGGTCGCGCGCCCGGTCGACGACCATCACCTGGGTGTAGTTGCCCCAGGCGAAGAACAGCGTGCCCGGCGTGCGCGTCCAGAAAGGCCAGGCGCGCTGTGGCACCCACCACAGGTAGCCGTAGCCCTGCCACCCATGCGGCGCCACGCTGTAGGGCTGCGTGCTTTCGGCGACCCAGGCCGCGGGCACGATCGGCTTGTCGCCCCAGCGGCCGTCGCGCGCCATCAGCAAGCCCATCCGGGCCATGTCGCGCGCCGACAGGAACATCAGGTAGGCCGGGTGTTCCGACGCGCTCTCAAAATGGAACCGGGTGTGTTCGCCAACCCGGAAATCCTGGAACTGCAGCGGTTGTGCCAGATCCTTGTCCAGCGCCTCGAAGACGTTCAGGCCGGTGCGCTGCCGGAAGATCGTGCCGAGCGCGTTGAAGTCCCAGTTGTTGTAGTACCAGAAGCTGCCCGGCGCGTGGCTGCCGCGCGCGGGCCGTTCGGCCGCCATGCCGGCGGTTTCATACGCGGCCGGGTGGTAGACGCCGGAGCGCGCCTGCAGCAGCTGCTGCACGGTGGCGGTCTTCTCGGTCGCCGACAGGCCTTGTTTGTCGCCGATGCCGAGATCGCCCAGGCTGGCCTTCAAGTCGATCTCGCCGCGCGCGATGTGGATGCCGTACAGCATGCTCAGCACGCTCTTGCGCGCCGAGTACAGGTTCATCGGCTTGGCGATGTCGCCCCAGGCATGCACGATGGCGCCGTGGTGCACCACCAGCACGGCATCGCTGCCGATGGACTTGGCCACGGCATCGGCCGCGCGCAGCTTGTCGGCCGACCAACCCGAGTCTTCGGGCGTGCGCTGCTGCCACGCCGCACCCGGAACCAGGGCCTGCGCCGCCGCGTGGCCGGCGAGCGCCAGCGACCCCAGCAGCGCCAGCAGCGCCTGGCGGCGACGCATCATCAGTTCAGCCGCGTGATGCGGTCCAGCGTGCCCGGTGCGATGCTCGGGTTGTTCTTCACGAACAGCTCCAGCGCGTCGACGTCCATCATGCCGGTGCGCGTGTCGGCACCGCGCTTCAGCGCCAGGAAGTTGTCGCCGCCGCCGGCCATGAAGGCGTTGACGGTGACGCGCACGCGCGTGGCGGCGCTGACCGGCTGGCCGTTCAGCCGCAGGCTGTCGGCCACCACGCGCTGGCCGACCGGCTTGCCGGCGTCCCAGGTGTAGGTGAAGCCGCGCGACACCTGCATGATGCGGGCGCTCGGCTGGTTCAGCCATTGCTGCTCCAGCACTTCGACGAGCTGGGCGCCGGTCAGCGTCATCGTCACCAGGTTGTTGTAGAACGGCTGCACCGAGAACAGGTCTTCGTAGCGCACCTGGCCGTCGGCCGGCAGCCCTAAGGCGGCGCGGATGCCGCCCGGGTTCATCAGCGCCATCTGCGCGCCGGCGTCCTGCGTCGCGGCGAGCTGTGCGTCGGCGATGACCTGGCCGATCGGGTTTTCGCCGGCCGGGTTCGGGTCGCGCGACAGCGCGCCGCCGATGCGGCCGACCACACGCTTGGCCAGCGGCACGGCGAGCTTTTCGTAGGCCGCGAGCAGCTCGGTCTGGATAGCGTTCTTCGCGAAGCGGTCGGTGCGGACGATGACGTTTTCGGCCGCCGTATTCGTCACGTCGCCGGTCCTCGGGTCCAGCGTCAGGTCGATCTGCGTGACGATGGTGCCGTACTTGTCGCCGCTGGTGACGAGCCGGCCGTCGATGCGGCAGTTGTAGGCGCGGTGCGTGTGGCCGCTGACGACGAGGTCGACCGCCTTGTCCAGCTTCTTCACGATGTCGACGATGGGCCCGCTGATGCCCGGGCATTCGTTGTAGTCGCCCACCGGCACGCCGCCTTCGTGGATCAGCACGACGATGGCTTCGATGCCTTGCTTCTTCAGCTCGGGCACCAGCGCGTTGACGGTCTCGGCCTCGTCCATGAACTTCAGCCCGGCCACGCCGGCCGGCACGACGATGGTCGGCGTCTCTCTCAGCGTCAGCCCGATGAAGGCCACCGGGATGCCCTGGAAGCGCTTCACGTAGTACGGCGGGAACAGCGTCTTGCCGGTGGCTTCGACGACGGTGCTGGCCGCCAGGTAGCGGTAGCCGGCGCCCTTGAAGGGCTGCGGGCCCTTGCAGCCGTCGGTGGCATTGCAGCCGCCGTTCTGCATGCGCAGCAGCTCGGTCGCGCCCTTGTCGAACTCGTGGTTGCCGACCGACGTGACTTCGAGGCCCATCGTCGACAGCGCCTCCACCGTCGGCTCGTCGCGGAACAGCGCCGACAGCAGCGGCGTGGCGCCGATCAGGTCGCCGGCGGCCACGAAGATGTGGTTCGGGTTCTTCGCCAGCATCTCGGCCACTGCGGTGGCCAGGTGCTCAGCGCCGCCGGCGGGCACGTTGACGGTCTTCGTCGGGTCGGCCGGATCCTTGATGCGGATGCCGCCCAGCGGCGGCTTCAAGTTGCCGTGGAAGTCGTTGATGGCGAGGATCTTCACCTGCACCGGTTCGGTCGGGCGCGGTGTGGCGCAGCCGGCCAGCAGGGCGGCAGCCAGCAGGGTCAGGGCGAGCAATGGGCGCATGGGGTTCTATCTCCTCAGTAACTGCTGGTGGCCGGGGCGGCGGCTGCGCCGCCCAGCACCGCTTCGATGTCGTTCAACAAGCCGCTGGCGCCGATGCGAAAGCGCTGCGGCGTCACCGTGCCCAGGTATTCGGCGGTCAGCGCGATGTAGGCGGCGGCTTCGGCCACCGTGCGCACGCCGCCGGCGGGCTTGAAGCCGACCTGGTCGTGGCCGCCGTCGCGGATGGCCTGCAGCAGCAGCGCCGCGGCTTCGAGCGTGGCGTTGACCTTGACCTTGCCGGTGCTGGTCTTCAGGAAGTCGGCGCCGGCATCGAGCGCCATGGCCGCGGCGCGGCGGATCAGCGCTGCGTCCTGCAGCTCGCCGGTTTCGAGGATAACCTTCAGCGTCAGGCCGCGGCAGGCCACGCGCACGGCGGTCAGCAGCGCCGGCGCGGCGTCCAGGTCGCGGTAGGGAATGACGACGTCGACCTCTTGCGCGCCGGCTTCGGCGATGGCCTGCGCGTCGCGCACGGCGCGCGCGATGTCGCTGCTGCCGTCAGGGAAGTTGGCCACCGCCGCCACATGCACCGTGGCCGGCAGCCGCGCCCGCGCAAAGGCCGCGAAGCGCGGCCACACGCAGACGGCGGCCGTGTGGCCGTGCGGCCCCTGCGCGCGCTGGCACAGGCGTTCGATGTCGGCTTCGGTGTCGCCGTCGTTCAGGCTCGTCAGGTCCAGGCAGGCCAGTGCCAGCCGCGCGGTGTCTTTGGGGTCGGTCATGTTCAGATCTCCAAGGCCGCGACCACGGCTTCCAGCAGGCCCACGGCACGCGCGCTGGCCGCCTGCGCGGTGGCCATGGTGTGGGCGTGGCTCAGCGTCTCGTCGGCCATGCCGGCGGCCATGTTGGTGAACATCGACAAGGCCAGCACGCGCATCTTCGCGTGCCGGGCCAGGATCGTCTCCGGCACCGTGCTCATGCCGACCGCCTGCGCGCCCATGGCGCGCAGCCAGCGGATCTCGGCCGGCGTTTCGAACTGCGGGCCCATCACCCACGCGTAGACGCCTTCGTGCAGCGTGACGCCCTGCGCCCGCGCCACCGCCTTGGCCTGCTCGCCAAGCGCCGGGTCGTAGGCCGACGACATGTCGACGAAGCGCCCGTCGCCGGGCTCGTGGAACAGCGGCGAGCGCTGCACGACGTTGATGTGGTCGCTGATCAGCATCAGCTCGCCGGGGCGCATGGACGGCTCCATGCTGCCCGACGCGTTGGTCTGCAGCAGCACCTGCACGCCCACGGCGGCGAGCGTGCGGATGGCGCCTTTCATGCCGTCGGCCTCGCCGGTCTCGTAGGCGTGCTTGCGGCCGGCGAGCACGGCGACCTCGCGCCCGCCCAGGCGCCCCAGCCGCACCTGGCCGGCATGGCCGCCGACGGCCAGCGCCGGAAAGGCCGGCAGCTCGCCGTAGGGGATGTCGACGGCGCCTTGCACCCGCTCGGCCACGGGGCCCCAGCCGCTGCCCAGCAGCACGGCGATCTTCGGTGCAATACCGCTGGCGCGCAGCCGCGCCGCGCTCTGTTCGATGAGATCGTTCATTTCAGTTGCTCCACCGCGCTTCACGCGACCCATGACATTGAAGTCATTCACCGCAGAGGAGCGGAGGACGCGGAGTTTGCGCAGAGAACTTCAAGGCCTTCCTCTGCGTTTCCTCTGCGTTCTCCGCCCCTCTGCGGTGAAGGCTGTTCCGGGCCGTGCGCAGACGCAAGCACCAGGCGTTTCATTTCAAGTGTTCCGGGCCGAAGCTGGCGGGCAGCAATTCGGCGAGTGTGGTGCGCAAGCGCACGGCGTTCAAGTCGGCAACCCAGATCGGGCAGTCTTGGGCCGCGAATTCACGCAGCTTCTGCCGGCAGCCACCGCACGGCGTGACCGGGTCGTCGGCAACGCCCACGACCGCCACCGCGCGCACGCGCCGGCCGCCGGCGGTGATGAGGTGCGCCAGCGCGGAGGTCTCGGCGCACCAGCCTTGCGGATAGGCCGCATTCTCGACGTTGCAGCCGGCGTGCACGCGGCCCTGCTCGTCGAGCACCGCGGCGCCGACGAGGAACTTCGAATACGGCGCATAACCGCGCTCGCGCACGGCACGCGCCGCGTCCACCAGGGACTGCATCGTGGCGTCGTCCATCAGCGTTCCTTCACCGTTCCTTGACGTAGGGCCGCCCCAGCGCTGCCGGCGCATGGGCATGGCCGATGAAGCCGGCCAGCAGCACCACCGTCAGCACATACGGCAGCGCCTGGATTGCCTGCACCGGCACTTCGCCGAGCAGCGGCAGCGACACGCCTTGCAGCCGGATCGACACCGCGTCGAGAAAGCCGAACAGCAGGCAGGCCAGCAGGCCGCCGACCGGGTGCCACTTGCCGAAGATCATCGCCGCCAGTGCCATGTAGCCGCGGCCGGCGGTCATGTTCGGGATGAAGCTCGGGTTCTGCGCCAGCACCAGCGAAGAGCCGGCCAGCGAACACAGCACGCCGTTCAGCGCCAGCGCCTGGTAGCGCAGCTTGACGACCGAGACGCCGGCGGCGTCGACCATCGCCGGGTTCTCGCCCGCGGCGCGCAGGCGCAGCCCGAAGCGCGTGCGGTAGATCAGCCACCAGACGCCGGCCACCAGCGCCAGCGACAGATAGACCAGCGCCGTGTGGCCGAAGAGCGCGATCGACAAGGTCTTGCCGACCAGCGGCACGCCGGCCACGGCCTCGCCCAGGCCGACGAACCAGCGCGACAGCCGCACGCCGTCGGGCAGCGGCGGCGTCTGCCCGCCTTGCTGGAACCACGCGATGCCGAGCACGACGGTCAGCCCGGCCGCGGTCATCGTGATCGCCATGCCCAGCACGACCTGGTCGCCGCGGTGCGTGACGCAGGCATAACCGTGCAGCATCGACAAGGCCACGCCGACCGCCATCGCGGCGGCCAGCGCCAGCGGCAGCGAATTCGCCACCGAGCCCACGGTGGCGGCGGCAAACGCCGTCATCAGCATCTTGCCTTCGAGCCCGAGGTCGATGACGCCGGCGCGTTCTGACAGCACGCCGGCCAGCGCGCACAGGATCAGCGGCACCGAAACGCGCAGCGTGCTGGCCACCAGCGTGCCGATCAGGACCTCATCCACGGCGCGGCCCCACGACGTTCCACAACTTGGCCAGCCACGGTGCCGCCACCTGCGCCATCGCGCCGGCGAAGAGCACGATCAGCCCCTGCAGCAGGAACACCATGTCGCGGCTGAAGCCGCTGATCTCGAAGGCCAGCTCCGAGCCGCCCTGGTACAGCGCGCCGAACAGCAGCGACGCGAGCACGATGCCCACCGGGTGGCTGCGCCCGATCAGGCTCACCGCGATGCCGGCAAAGCCCGCGCCGGCGACGAAGTCGGACAGCAGCCGGCCGTGCACGCCGGCGATCTCATTGATGCCGACCATGCCGGCCAGCCCGCCCGACACCGCCATCGACAGCATCACCAGCCGCTTCGGCCGCATGCCGGCGTACAGCGCTGCCTCCGGCGCGAAGCCGACCGCGCGCACCGCATAACCCGGCTGCGACTTCCACAGCGCCAGGTACACGCCGACGGCGGCCAGCAGCGCCAGCACGACGCTCAGGTTCAGCGGCGTCTTCGGCCATTCGATGCCGACCCAGCCCAGCACCTCGTGCATGCCCGGCATGTGCGCCGAAGGCCCGAAGGCGCGGCTCTCGGGCGTCATGTTGCCGGGCTCCTTCAGCACGTTGACGAGCAGGTAGCCCATCAGCGCCGATGCGATGAAGTTGAACATGATCGTCGTGATGACGATGTGGCTGCCGCGGTAGGCCTGCAGTGCCGCCGGCACCGCCGCCCAGGCCATGCCGAACACGGCCGCCGCGACGACCATCAGCGGCAGCATCAGCCAGGCCGGCAGCTGCGCCGAAAACGCCAGCGCCGCCAGCCCCGCGCCGAGCCCGCCGATCATCGCCTGGCCTTCGGCGCCGATGTTGAACAGGCCGCCGTGGAACGCCGCGGCCACGGCCAGGCCGGTGAAGATGAAGGTGGTGGCGTAGTAGGCCGTGTAGCTGATGCCGACGGCGCTGCCGAACGCGCCCTTGACCAGCAGCGCCAGCACCTGGCCGGGGTTGAAGCCGACCAGCATCACGACGAGGCCGGCCACGAGCAGGGCGAAGGCCAGGTTCACCGCCGGCAAGACAGCGACATCGATCCAGCGCGGCAGTTCGACGGGTTGGCTCATGGCAGTTGATGCGGCTTCACAGACGGCTTTCGGCCCATTGAAGTCATTCACCGCAGAGGTGCGGAGGACGCGGAGTTTGCGCAGAGAAATTCAAGGTCTTCCTCTGCGTTCCCTCTGCGTTCTCCGCC